>Ga0307477_10000094_pt1 | contig 129311 bp, 112 predicted proteins | sample atmos_gasesECM2C_FD_203316 | JGI IMG/M metagenome (GOLD analysis project Ga0307477, IMG submission 203316) | Hardwood forest soil microbial communities from Morgan-Monroe State Forest, Indiana, United States - atmos_gasesECM2C_515 | ecosystem: Environmental > Terrestrial > Soil > Temperate... | reverse complement strand
CGATCAAAGCTACTCACCCTGAATTCCGATATCAGCCAATTACCGAGCCTGCGGAATCGGGCAATGGCGGGCTGGTCCGCTGGGTATCGGGCCGCCCGGGTGAGGCGCCAGCTTACGCGGGGACCGATTTCATTATTGCCCGGGACGGCCGGATTGCCGCCGTTTATCTTTTTTTCGACAAACTACCCTGAGCTGCCGTTCACATCCGCGTCGAACTCTCAAGGCGTTTCTCTGAGCTAGCCGAACTTTGATCACTCGATCCCTGTCACTGGATCAGTTGTCAAAGCACGTTTTGGTCTCGCGGCGAGCGCGGTTCCTGCGCCCCGCACTCTTCGCCGTCACGACACTTTCGGCAGGATCTGCGTTTTGACGTACCAGAAGTCCGGCCGCAGCGCCAGCGCCCGCTCGGCCACTTCCTTTGCTTCCGCTTTTCTCGGCGGATTCATACTTAAATACAGGTTGGCCAGCCAGCCATACGCCAGCGCCCGCCCCCAATCCGGCTGGATCGGGTCCTCGATTCGCTCAACCTCAAAAAGCCGTATCGCCTCCAGCCATCGCTCGATTCCCTTCTCCTGGCTGCCGCCGTACTGCGCCGGCGTGTTGAAGATCATTCCCGCGTCCATCATCACCACGCGTGCATTCGTCGGCGCCAGCTCCAACGCCCGCTTCCGGTGCTTCGCAACCTCGGGAAGGAGCTGGGCCATTTTCGTGGGGTCCACTACCGCGAGTGAAATCAAAGAAGACGCTAACTGGCTCTCGAATTCCCCCCGGCTCTGGGATGGCGCATTCTCCGGCAGTAACGCCAGCGCCTTTTTCAGGTCCTCCGCCGAGCGGTTCAGCGATGCCAGTGCTGCGTCTTTCTCATTTGCTTGGAGCTGCGCGGCCGCCAGCGACCACCGCGTCCATCCCTCGTAGTACAACGCGTAGGCCCCCAGTTCCCGGTTCGCCGCCAGCGCATCCAGTTTCCCCGCCGCAACCTGCAGCCCGCGCGCATCGTTCTTGAAGTTTGCCTCGTAAGCCGCCCGCTTCGCGGCCAGCAGTTTCCCGCGAGGATTTGCAGCTCGCGTCGGCGCTCCCAGCGCCAGCGCTGCAAGGATCAGCCCCGCTCCCGCCTGTCCGACCCATCGAGTCCCATTCCATTTGGCAGTTGTCATGATCAGTCACCCCCTGACGTATATACGGTTCATCCGCCAAAATGCTTCGCCGGGAGAATGAACACTTATGAAAAACATAGGGGGGAGGGGGGTTATTGTTAACTAGAAATCCCAAGAAGGATTTCTATCCCGGGCGACGAGCGTTGTTTGCGAGCCCCGATTCATCGGGACCATCGAGAGTCGAGGGATCTCTCCCAAAATCCGATGCTGACTATCCACCTAGGTGCTATCCGCAATGATAGAATTCCCGGCGATTTCCTGAGGAGGAGCGTAATGAGCAAGAAGATACGGACTTGGATGATTCTTTCATTGGTAGGTGCAGCGCTGGTTTGTGGGCAAGCTGCCCGGGCACAGCAGGAGCCGGACTGGTCCAAGGTTCAAATCAAAGTGACGAAGGTTTCCGGCAACATCTACATGCTGGAGGGCCAGGGCGGAAACATTGCCGCTTCGGTGGGCGAAGACGGCATCGTCATTGTGGACGACCAGTTCGCTCCGCTGGCGGAAAAAATCCAGGCCGCGCTGAAAAATATTGGAATCACGGACAAGCCCGTGCGCTTCGTCATCAACACGCACTATCATGGAGACCACACCGGCGGGAACGTCCCGTTCAACAACGCGGGCTCCACGCTCATCGCGCAGGATAACGTGCGCAAGCGGCTCGAAACCGGCGGCACCGCCGGGAATGGCGGCTCGATCAAAATGGACGTGAAACCTGCGCCTAAGGCTGCGCTTCCCATCATCACCTTCGAGCACGACGTAACCGTCCACCTGAACGGAGAAGACATTCGGGCGCTGCATTTTCCCTCCGGCCACACGGACGGTGACTCCATCATCTTCTTCCCGAAAAACAATGTCGTGCACATGGGCGACGACTTCGTGCGCTACGGCTTCCCCTTCATTGACGTGGCCAGCGGCGGCAGCGTGCAAGGCATGATCGACGCCATGGAAAAAGCTACCGCGCAGTTGCCGCCGGACGTGAAGGTCATCCCCGGGCATGGTGCCATCTCGAACCTCGACGACGTGCGTGCGTTCACCAAAATGCTGAAGGAAACTTCAGCAGTCGTGCAGAAAGCCATCAACGATCGCAAATCACTGGACCAGATGAAACAGGAAAAAATTCTCGCGCCCTGGGCAAAATGGAAAGGCGATTTCGTCAACGAGGATGCCTTTATCGAAACGCTCTACAATTCGCTCACCGGCCACAAAGGAGAATTCGTAAAGCACAACTAGGCGGAATTGCAGAGGCGCGTCGAGCCGTTTTTCTATTTTCGAGTTTCGATTTTCCGGTTTCGCACTACGGCCGCGCGTTAGGAGAGAAGAATCCAATCGGCAGGTCGCGGGAGGTGCGCAGGCCCGCGGCGGCATCGAGAATGACCGGAATGGAATTGACGACCACGGAGGCGGTGGCGATATCTCCATGCGAGCCGCCGGGAATCACCAGGCTGATGTTCGGCAAACCCGTCAGCTCCACGGTATCCGCGGGATCCTTTGCGCCGATGTACATTTGCAGCTCCAGGTACACAAGCTCCTTGCCGTCTTTCGACGTGCCGCGCGCGATTTGGTGGACGCCCGCCGCCTGCCCGGCTTCCACCGTCAAAAACTCCGTCTGCACGCGCTCGGTGGCAATCTTCGGCTCGATTGTTTCCGTGATCTCTTCCACCGGCAGGTTCAAGCCGTCTGCCACCATGGCCACCGACTCCGGCAGGCCGACGTGCTTGATCACGCCCGCCTTCACCTGCGCGCGAAACTCGTCAACACTCATCCCCGCGCCGATCTTTTTCTGCAGCGGCAGTCGCCGCTTCGATGCATCCACAATGCGAAGCGCTTTGGCATGTTCGATGCGCTGCGACATCGCCGCCAGCGTCACGACCAGCTTGTCCATTACGAAGCCGGGATTTACGCCCGTGCCCACCAGCGCCACGCCCCACTCCTTCGCGGCGGTATCCAGCTGTGCCGCGAGTTCCGGGTACGTGCGAAAGGGATACGACAATTCTTCGCACGTCGAAACGATGCACGACTCCGCTTCCAGGCACATCATCAACTGCTCCATCACTTTCGCGAGCGACGACGAAGTAGAGTGGATCACCACGTCCGCGGCCTGTTCCAGCACTTCCCTGGCTTCCCCGGAGATTTTCACGCCCCACGGCGCGTCCGCGGCGCCGGCGACTTCGCCCAGGTCGCGTCCGGCCTTCGCCGGATCGGTGTCAATGGCGCCGATGATTTCAATGGCCTGCTTCTCCCGCATCAGGCGCGCGATGGATGCGCCGATGGGGCCGACACCATACTGGATGGCGCGAATTTTCTTTTTCACGTCTTTCTCCGTTTTCCGTTTGCGCGTCGACCGCTTCGCCGCCGCTAAGACACTGCCGCACAACGCGCATTTTTGGCTGCAAAGGAAACCCCTACGATAAAGGAATTCCCGTGCGCATACAACGACGAACCCAGCGAAGCGATTGCGGAGGCTTCCGCGAAGCTCCGCTTCGGAATCAACAAGATGCTGCCCAGAGGCTGGCGCTACAAAGGACAAATCCGAGTTGCCGCGCGCAGACGGAGAGGGAAGAACCGGTGCTGTTGCTGGCGCGCCACTTGGGCCGCATAATGTTGCCTGCCGCGCTCCGCAGGCTCGGGAGGATGCCGTTATGCCCGCAAAAAAACTCGCCGATACCGAGGTGCAAAAGCTCCTCAGCAAAGCAAGAGGCTGGAGCGTTGTGAACGGCAAGCTGCACAGGGAGTTTACGTGCAAGGATTTCGTCACCGCCTTCGGCAACATGACGCGCGTCGCGCTGGTCGCCGAAGCAATGAACCATCATCCCGAGTGGTTCAACGTTTGGAACAAAGTCGTCATTGACCTCAACACCCACAGCGTCAACGGCATCAGTGATTACGATTTTGTGCTCGCGGAAAAAATCAACGAAATCTTCGGCGGCTAGGCCTTCTTGCAAATAATTCCTAAATGATCGGCGCCCACCACTCTCCCGCAGCTTCTCGCGGCTGGCTCGTTATCCTCGCGCGGTGGTTCGCCGCGCTGCTCGTCCTCGGACTCCTCTTCCACTTCCTGCCGCTTGCGCCTTTGCGTGCCGCCCTCGCGCGTATCCCACTCACACGCTTCCTCGCCGTGCTCCTCGGCTATCTCCTCGCGCATGCCATCGGCATCGCCAAGTGGCGCATGGTGGTCAACGCCGCAGGGGCTGAACTCGATTTGGCCACCAGCGCGCAGTGCTACACCGGCGGGCTCTTCGGCACGCTTTTCCTTCCTTCCATTATTGGAGGTGACGTCGTGCGCCTCGCCGTGGGTTTGCGCCGCAGCCCGCGTCCCGCCGCCGTTCTCACCGGCAACGTTGCCGATCGCTTTCTCGACGTAACGGCGCAAGCAGGTCTTGTTTTACTCGGTCTGCTCTTGCTCCCTGGTTCCCTCCCTCCCCAGCTCCGGACTCCCGCGCGCGGGAGCCTCTTCGTTCTCGGTGGAGTCCTCCTGTTCGTGGTCGCTCTCGTTTTTCTATTGTATCGGCAGCTCCTCGGCGGCCGCTCGATCCGCTTCCGCCGGCGCTTGGCACGCCTCCGTCATGCCTTGCGTTCCGTCTCTCGCCGTCCGCATATTTTGATCCTCGGCTGGCTGCTTGGCACTCTTATTCAAAGCACCTTTCTTATCCTCACTGCCCTGCTCGCAATTTCTTGCGGTCTAATTCTGCCTCTGCGCATCTGGCTCTTTGCTTGGCCTCTCGCTAAGCTCGCCGCTGTATTGCCGCTCACGCAGGGCGGCATCGGGGTGCGCGAAGCCGCCCTCCTGGCGCTTCTCGCGCCGTTCGGCGCAGCCGCTCCACTGGTTCTGGCGGCGGGCCTTGTTTGGGAGGGCATCATCATTGCGGGCGGGCTGATCGCGGGGGCCGTTGCTTTTCTCCTGCGCCGCTCCGAATCGCACTCTCTGCCTAACTAGAGACTCCTTAACCACTTCGCGCCACCTCCCTTGACTCTTCCGCTCCCCGCGCGACAATGGAGGAACCCCCTTCCAATACGGTTGCTTCCAGAGGACTGCCCTCTCCAGTCTCGCAGATAGGGAAGTCTCGTGATGAAAGTTCGCCCCGGGTGGATTGTCGCGGGGTTCGTCTTCACCGCTCATGTTTCGGCCAATTTTGGCTGGCTTTTCCGGAAAATCTTACCCCGACCCTTCCCCGCAGGGGTGGGGGCTCGGGCATGAGCGCAAAAAAACTTCGCGTGCTGATGGCAGAAGGCAGCCCTAGCGGAGCCGTTCAAACACTTCGCGAGATTTTTCCTGAACCTGAGAATGATCTCGAGCTGACTGTCGTCTCCACCGTCGCTACCCTGCTCTCGACGATTAAAATCGCCGACCCCGAAATCATCCTCCTTGATCTCGCGCTCAGTCTTCGCAGTCCATACGACGCCGTCCGCCTCGTCCACCGTTCCGCGCCCGGCGTGCCGCTCATAGTTTTTGCCGATCCTGCCGATAAGCAACACGCAGCGCAAAGTCTGTCCGAAGGGGCGCTGGACTATCTCTTGAAGGGGTTCATGGATCGACGCACCCTTGATCGCGCCCTGCGCGGCGCGCTCGAGCGCAACACCCTAGAAGGTTTGGTCGACCTCCTACGCGATCCCCTGACCGGACTCTATACGCGAGAAGGGTTTCTCACGATGGGAGCGCGCTGTCAGCAGGAGGCGCATCGTACTGGCGGAACGCTGGTTTTGCTTTGTGTACTCGTTGAAAATCTGGGGACACTCCGCGCAGAATTCGGTCCGGGCGACGCCGGCAGCGCCCTGTGCGATGTCGCAAAGCTTGTTGCCAGATGCTGCCGCCGCACCGACCTTGTGGCGAGAATCGGCGATGCTCAATTCGCGATGCTGGCGATTGATGCCATAGCGCCTACTGCCTCGGTGCTGTGCCAGCGGGTCGAAAAGCGTCTGGAAGTGCACAATCAAACGCGCTCTCCCGGGGCGCCCATCAAATTACGCATGAGCGTCGGAATGTGGGCCGCTCAAGACGGAAGGTCTTTTCCGGAATTTCTCGATAGCGTCGAAACCGATTTGCAAAAAATCTTCGCGGCACCTGTCAAGCTTGCGGCGCAGCGGAGCGAATCCGATGTTCGCGGGTGAAACCAGATGAACCGAACCTTGCGATTCCGGCACAGGCTGGTCGTCAATCACGCCGCGCTTCCAGCTGCGTTCACTGTGAAAACCCCCAGGAGATACTCATGAGGACCCGGACGCTGGGAGAAGCGCGCGTTCCTCAAACAACGGCGCTCTTGCGCCTGCTGATCCTGGAGGATTCCCCGCGCGATGTCGACCTCATGCGGTTCGCGCTGAAGGAAGCTGGGGTCATGATCGAAGAGACTGTCGTCGAGAACGCGGAACAATTTCGCCGCGCTATCCGGCAGGGAACGTTCGACGCGGTGCTTTCCGATTACCGGCTGCCCAACTGGACGGGTCTGGACGCGCTCAAGGAGCTTCGCGCGGACGGCGTTGAGATCCCGTTCTTGTTGGTGACCGGCATGCTCGGCGAAGAAGCCGCTGTCGAGAGCATCAAGAAAGGTGTCAGCGACTACATTCTCAAAGACCATATCGCGCGCTTGCCGCGGGCCTTGCAGCGCGCAATCCAGGAAAAGATGTTACGCGAAGAAAATTCCCAGGCTCTCAAGGCGCTGCGCCTTTCCGAATTACGCAACCGCGACCTCGTTGAGAATTCTGTTTACGGCATCCTCCGGGTCTCTGCAGACGGCGCTTTCCAGGACGCCAACCCGGCTCTCCTCCGCATCCTCGGATGTTCCGTTCCCGGGGAGCTGGGGGCCCTCAATCTGGTGCGCGACATCTTCCGTTACCCCGAGCAATACGCGCAGTTCCTAGCGGCTTGCCGGGAACGCGGCCAGGTCCACGGGGCGGAAACGGAGTGGCGCCGCCGCGACGGCGGGATCATTGCCGTCAAGCTGCACCTGCGGCGCATCTCCATTCCGGATCATCCCGAGTCGCTCGAAGTCATCGCCGAAGAAGTTACGGAGTTTCGCGCCATGGAGCGGCAATTGCGGCAGGCGCAGAAATTCGAGGCCATCGGCCAGCTTGCCGGCGGCATAGCGCACGACTTCAACAACGTGGTCGGCGCCATCCTCGGCTGGGCAGAGCTCGGCTACGAACAGAACAAGAGCAATCCACAGGTGGCCGAGCGCTTCGCACGGATACGCGAACAAGGCGAGCGCGCGGCGGCGCTCACACGCGAACTGCTGGCGTTTGCGCGCCGGCAAGTGCTCCAGCCGCGCGCCGTCGATCTGAACGACGTAACCTCCGGCCTGTTGAGTTTCCTGGAAAAAGTCATCCCCAAAGACATCGAAATAAAGGTAACCACAGCCGCGCTCGACACCGTCAAAGCGGATCCGACGCAGATCGAGCAGGTGCTCATGAACCTCTGCCTCAACGCGCGCGACGCCATGCCCAGCGGCGGCCGGCTACACATCGAAACAGAGATGGTGGAACTCGACCATGCCTACTGTCGTTTTTATCCTCAAGTCACGGCAGGACCGTACGCGGTGCTCTCCATATCGGATACCGGAATTGGCATGGACACCGAGACACGCGAGCGTATGTTCGAGCCCTTCTTCACCACCAAGGGTCCGGGCAAGGGCACGGGAATGGGCCTAGCGACGGTCTACGGCATCGTCAAACAGCACGGCGGCTTTCTTCATGTCTACAGCGAGCCCGGACAAGGCACGCTGTTTCGCGTGTACCTTCCGGCGACAAACGCAGCGGTTGCCGACAGCGCGACGCCGCACGCGCCGATGCTATCGCTCGCCGGGATACACGGCACAGAAACGATCCTCATCGCCGAGGACCACGAATCCATCCGCGAGATGGCGCGGCAGACTCTGCTGAGCTTCGGGTACCGCGTGCTCTCCGCGTGCGACGGCGAGGAAGCTCTGAAGCTCTGCGAAAACGAAACGCCGACGCTGGCGATTCTCGACGTGGTGATGCCGAAACTCGGCGGCCCCGCCACCGCCGCGAAGCTCGCGGAACGATTCGCGGATCTCCCGGTCCTCTTCACCAGCGGTTACTCACAGGATGCGGACGGGGTCGCCCCAGCCACGGCAAACACGCGATACTTGCAAAAGCCATATAGCCCCACGACGCTTGGCCGAATCGTGCGCGAAATCCTCGACCGGACTGAGGCGAAAAAAGCCGCCAGCTAGACCGCTCAAGGAAGTTTCTCGTCCATGACGGACACGGAAGTCGCGTTATAGGCGAACGCCGCCAATTTGGAACTGCAAATAGAGGATTCGGAAGGAACCCTAAGGAGTGAGAACAGTGTCGGACAACCCTTGTCTGTCAGGAAGCAGCGACTTCACGATGTCTTCCAGCTCGTGAGCGCTTTTCACGTGTTCCGGACAGTTGTGGACAGTGATGTCGAACGCCGTGCCGTGATTGGCGCGCACGGCCTGTAGCTCTTCCTGCAGGCGCAACGCAACGCGCTTGGCATTGAGCGTGTCCGTCTCCGGAAGAACTACGCCGAACAGGTCGGGAGCGAGGCGGTAGATCGAATCGGTGGGCCGCAGTTTGCGCGAAATGGCTTTCGCGGCGTCGCTCCAGGCAGCGGTTTGGCCATCTGGTTTGGAAGAGCTGACGGAGATCTTTGCTTTGACGAGCAGAAGGGAAATAGTTTTTTGCATAGTCATGGCGCGGCGGTACTCCATCGTTAGACGATCCCAGAAATTATTCAGGTCGGGCATAGATTGCAGCAGGTCCACGCCAGCTTGATGGCGGAGCTCGACGTTGCGTTCCAGCTCGGAGAGCAAGTGCTGCTTCAATTTGCGGACGGTGCGCTGGTGATCGAGCAGATAGGCGACGAAAAGGAGCGTCAAAACACAGAAACCAAAAAACGCGACGCGCAACATCCACTTGTTAGCCTCGTCCGGGCGCACAAACACAAGGGGGTACATGAATAAGGCCAGACCGCTGGCCAGCACCAGAACGAACACCACCGCCAGAACGGTGAGATGCAACTCACGCCGTTCGAGTTGATCCAATTCGTTGCGATTCAGCGCCGCCATCAATCTCTTTACTCTTCTTCGCGACCGCAATACGGTCGGTGTCAGGCGCGACCGTTAATCGGCCGACATCTTGATGCCTACCGCCGGCTGATCTCGAGCAAGGAGGGTTGCTGGCGGGTTTAAGTAATGGTGTGCTGGCCTGGTGCGGGGGACAATAGACTTGGGATTCCGTGTGACGCAAGGATTACTGTTCTTTTCTCATAACAATACATTAGAGCATGTTCGTGGAAAACAAAAACGGGCGGGACGCCGAAGCGCACCGCCCGTTGTGAATTTCTGTGAAGTAGATTAGAGGGGCTGGACGTTCGAGGCCTGGAGGCCCTTGGGTCCCTTGGTGACTTCGAATTCAACCGCCTGGCCATCATTGAGAGACTTATAGCCATCAGCCACAATCGCGGAGAAATGGACGAAAACGTCCTCCCCGCTTTGGCGCTGGATGAAACCGAAGCCCTTGCTGGCATTGAACCACTTCACTGTTCCTTGTTCTTTACTCACTGCTTTACTCTTTTCTGTCAGCCGTTTTGCGGCTGAACATTACTACATTGAGCTATCTGGTGCTTCTAGTCCCGAGCCCCTCTAGAGAGCATCGGCCGTCTTCGGCCTCGTTCTGTGTGACCGCAAAGCGGTCCACACAACAAAAAAAAGGCCGCAAGTTTGACCTTGCGACCGCTTTACGAATCCAAAGGCGATACAAGAGCAACAAACGCAAAAACAGGATATCACAAGTCGCTTGGCTCATCAAGTGCTTTCTTCCGGCGTGTCCACCACGGCATCGGCTAGGAGCGACCCGTGATTCGTGACTCGAAAGAAGCGGCCACCCCGACATCTATTTCCTGCGCTTGCTCGATTGGCGGTAAGGCCGGAGAAGAGCTTCGAGGTCGCGGCGAAGCCAGGCGGCCAGGGAGCTTTGGCGAACGACAGCCCAGTCCAGCATGGAGCCCCCGTTGACGTGCTGAATCAAGCGAGCCAGTCCGGCGGTGTTGCATTTGACTATTTCGCGCGCGGCCACGGCTTCGTCGAGGAGCTTGCGGGTTTCTTCGCGAATGACCCGTAACTGAGCGAGAGTGACGCTGCGGAATTCCGGGTCCGTCAGATCGATCTGCAGGTAGGCTAAACCGTTGGCCACGGATTCCGGAGTGGAGGCAAAACCGGAGCACTCCACGTAGAGCTCGACGAGGGCCTTTAGCCGTGATTTGTGTTTCGCGCGGACGGCAGCAAATTGTTCCGGCACGCTTGTGGGTGCGGTCTTAACGGCGGCAAGGAGCAAGCCTCGCTTTGTGCCAAAGCGCTGGATCAGCGTGGCGGGCACGACGCCGGCTTCGCGGGCGACGTCGGCGAGAGTCAAGTCCGCCGGGCTGCGGCGTTGCATCACGCGCGCGGTGGCGGCAAGGATCTCTGCGTCGGAAGTTTCGCGTGGGCGCGGTGACATTTTCTGATAGCCGCAGTACGGGAAGCGCACGACAAGAATAACTGAATGGCCGTTTATTTTCCACTTGACATTAATGAATGCTCGTTTATAATTGCCGCGGCTTTCGAGGTGACGCTATGACGGCATCCTCTGCTTATAAACCTCCGGATCTTCGCGGCAAGGTGGCACTGGTGGCGGGCGCGACGCGCGGCACAGGACGCGGCATCGCGCTGGCGCTAGGGGAGGCTGGGGCGACCGTTTATTGCACGGGTCGCAGCACGCGCGCGAAGCCGCATCGCAAGCCAACGAAGAAGACTTCACCGTTTGAACTAGCGCGGCGGCCCGAAACCATCGAAGAGACTGCCAAGATGGTGACCGCGCGGGGAGGCAAGGGAATCCCCGTCGTCGTGGACCATCTGGAGCCGAAACAAGTGGAGAGACTTATCGCGAGGATTCGCAAGGAGCAGAAGACTCTGCACACTCTGGTAAATGACATCTGGGGCGGCGATCAATTCGCCGAGTTCGGCAAGACCATCTGGCAGCTCGACCTGGAAAAAGGCTTCGCTATGTTCCGCAGCGCCGTGCACACGCACATGATCACGAGCCACTTTGCGCTGCCGCTGATGATGGAGACAGCGAAGAACAAAGAAGCCAGGGGCCTGGTCGTCGAGATTACGGACGGTGATTCTTACACCTACCGCGGAAACTTGTTTTATGACCTGGTGAAGACGACGGTTATCCGGTTGGCGTTTGCGCAGGCGCGCGAGCTGCGCAGAAAAAATGTTGCGGCGGTAGCACTGACGCCCGGCTTTCTCCGGTCCGAAGCAATGCTCGAACATCTCGGCGTGACCGAGGCAAACTGGCAGGACGCCGGGAAGAAAGAACCGGGCTTCCTCGCATCAGAGACCCCGCTCTTTGCAGGGCGTGCGGTAGCTGCCTTGGCCGCCGACCCCAACATCACAAAAAAGTCTGGCCGCGTATTCAGCTCGTGGGCGCTCTCGGATGAGTACGGCTTCTGCGATGCCGACAGCCGCCGCCCTCACTGGGGGAAGTATTTCATCGCGAAGTATGGCGACTGCATGAAGAGTTGCGGCGACGCGTTTTACGAACACTGGTTCGGCGGGCCAATCGACGTAGTTTTTGGCGACTGGCCCAAGTAACGCGGCGTCTGCCGGCCGCCGTAGCGAAAAACAAGCAGACACTCAGCAGAGTTCAGGGTGAGGAGGAGTGTCTGCGCATCAAAATGTCGAATGGTTGCTACCTCACTCGCGTGAAGCGGAAGAGTTCGGTCTTCCGGTTGAGGGTTTTCCTCCCGAGAAAGTTACTTTGTCCAAGAGGCTGCGAGGACGGTTGCGAGCACGTCGAAGCAGCCGTTCCAGCCTTGATTGTGCTCGTCGCGATCCTTTGCGGTGCCGAATGTGGCGTGCGTCAGCACGACCTCGGTGGAGTTGCCGCGAGCGATGAATTCGATGGTGACCTGCGTTTCGGGGCTGTCGGGATGGAGCTGAACGCCATCCGGCGTTGCCTTGGTCCACGACCAGGTGAAAACAATTTTCTCGGGAGGCTTCACTTCGCGATAGACGCCTTGCCCCCAGTAGATTTCGCCCTTGGCTGGATCGCGGACTTCCATCAGATAGCGGCCGCCGGTGCGGATGTCCTGCTGGTGGTGAATGACCGTGTGCGCGGAAGCGTCCCTGCACATCCACTGTTCTAGCTGTTCGCGGCGGGCCCACGCGGCAAAGACTTTTTCGCGCGGCGCCGCGAACGTTCGCTTGATTTGGACCGTGAACTCCGGGGTTTGTTTTGCGGTTGCCATTTTGCGTTCTCCTCGGTTGCTGATTCTTCCAGATATTTTGCCAGGGCGTCGAATTGGGCTTCCCAGAAGGCGCGGTACTGCTCGATCCAGGCGGCGGCCTTTTGCATGGGTTGCGCCGCCAGCCGGCAATGGTGCACACGGCCGTCGATTTCGCGGACAAGAAGGCCGGCGGATTCGAGAACACGCAGATGTTTCGAGACCGCCGGCAGAGACATGGAAAAGGGCGCGGCCAGAGCCTTGACGGTGGTTTCACCCCGGGCGAGGCGCGCCAGGATGGCGCGGCGGGTGGGGTCGGAGAGGGCGCCGAAGGTGGCGTCGAGCTGCGCCGTAGAATAGTTAACCATACGGTTTACTATTCACCAGTTGCCCCGGCGTGTCAAGAAGTGTTTTTTGCCAGGCCCTGACAGCGCGGGCGGGTGCGGACGTGTAGTGCTTAGATCAACCCAGGGGCAGGGGAAAGCGTTGACCGGGGCGTGAGGGGCTCTTTACCATGGAGAGATGAAGCGACGACTGCGCATCGCAGCGAGCTACCTTCTGATTGCGGCCGGCCTCCTGGGCTGCGAGGACGCGGGGAAGAAGCCCGTGCAGGCGCACGTTCCGGCGCTGACTCCAGCGACCGCAAAGAGGAATGCCGTGCCGCAGATGGAGGTGGCGCTGCCGCAACTTCCGTTGAGGAATCCCGCGAGCCGGCCGTTCGTGTCCCTGATACCATCGCCGCCGGGCGGGAAAGAATATCTGATCGTAAGAGTCGAGGAAAAATTTGCCTCGGGCGAACAGAACTACAAAGCCGGGCACCTGGAAGCGGCGCGCCGGGATTTTGACGATGCCGTGGACTGGATGCTGGAGAGCGGTTACGACCCGAACAGCGATGCCCAGCTGAGCGAACTGTTCCACCGCGTGGTGGATACGGTTTATACCTACGAATTGCAGGCCTTCCGAGCGGGCGACGGTTTTCAGGAAGCGCCAGCCGTGCCCGCAGCCATCGACGAAGTCGCGGAGATGACCTTTCCGGTGGATCCTCGGCTGAAGGAACGCGCCGAAGAAGCGGCCAAGAATATTTCGCATGATTTGCCGCTAACGGTGAACGACGCGGTGCTGTCATTCTTGAATTTTTTCCAGACGCCGCGCGGGCGCACGATTGTGGAGACCGGACTGGGCCGCGCGGGGCGCTATCGCGACATGATCGCGCGCGTGTTGCATGAGGAAGGCCTCCCCCAGGACTTGATCTACCTGGCGCAGGCGGAGAGCGCGTTCCAGCCGCTGGCGCTTTCGCGGGCCGGGGCGCGGGGCATCTGGCAATTCGTAAGCTATCGCGGGCAGCAGTACGGGCTGCGGCACACCTGGTGGGTGGACGAGCGGCAGGACCCGGAGAAAGCCACTCACGCCGCGGCGCAACATCTGCGCGATCTCTACAAGAATTTCGGGGACTGGTATTTGGCGATGGCCGCATACAACTGCGGGCCGGGGAATGTTCAGAAGGGCATCGAACGGACGGGCTACGCGGATTTCTGGGAATTGTACAAGCGCAACGTGCTGCCGCGCGAAACCCGAAACTACGTGCCCATCATCGTGGCGCTGACGCTGATTGCCAAGGACGCGGCACATTACGGAATCCAGGCGGAACCTGAGGCGGCGGTCCCGACCGACGTGGTGAAACCGGGCCGCGCGATTGATCTGCGGCTGGTGGCGGAGACCATCGACGTGGATGTGGAGACGCTGCGCGGGCTGAATCCTTCTCTGCTGCGCCTGGCGACTCCCAACGATCCCTCCTTCGAGCTTCACCTGCCGCAAGGCACGGCCGAGAGATTTTCCGCGGAGATTGCGGACATCCCGCCGGACAAGTGGGTGAGCTGGCGGCGGCACCGCGTGGAGGCAGGCGAGACGCTGACGGCCATCGCGAAAAAGTATCGCGTGACGCCGGTGGCCATCGCAGAGGCGAATAACTTGGAACGTGGCGCGGCGCTCGATCCCGGCGAGAAGCTGATTATTCCGGCAACGCAGCCGCAGTCGGAAACCAAACGGCGGCTGGTGAGTTACCGCGTGCGCAAGGGCGATACGCTCGGCGGCATCGCCGACCGCTTCAGCGTGGATACCGAGGACGTGCGCAAGTGGAACCGCATGAAGACCCACCACGTGAGCCGCGGGATGGTGCTGCGGATCTATACCCTCGGCGGAGCCCCGGAAGCGGCGCCCGCGCGACACCGGACGAAGTCGAAAAAGAAGAGCCAGCCTTCTGCCACGAAAACTAGCGGGAGCGGGCCGGCGGCCACGGCGCACAACTAATCTACTTATTTACAATAAGTTACAACCCATATCCCGTCAATCGGCGCCTCCGTGCGGAAGCTCGTTTCCCCAACTACCAGGCGGGGGAGTCACTGATTCTCTTCCTGGGCCTGCAGAAGGCTTGACAACGCTGCGCGAGTACGATAACAACGGCGAACGGTCGGAAGGCAGTTTTCTCCGGCCGGTGCAGCGTCCCGCGGGCCGGCGGCCTGAAGATTCCCCTTGGGGAGGATGGCATGAAATTCGAGAAGGACAATTTCGAGGACGACAACGAGCTGTCCCGGCTGGAAGACGATGAAGAACTGGGCGGCGAAGAGATCGTGGAGACGGAAGAGGAAGAGCTGGTAGTGACCAGCGAAGAGCCGGAAGAGGCGGCGCCAGCAACCAAGGCGGCCCCCAAGCCGGCGGCGAGGAAGCCTGCGAAGCGGGCCAAGAAAGCGGCCAAGAAAAAGGCGACCAAGAAGGCTAAGAAAACGTCCAAAAAGAAAAAGGCCGCGAAGAGACCCGCGAGGAAGAAAGCTTCAAAGAAAAAGAAGAAAAGAAGGTAGTTGCGATTCGGGCGGCGGTTTTCCAGTAGGAATCGCAAAGGGCCTGGGGTGTGCTCCAGGCCTTTTACGTTTGTTGCACAGCATGATTTCAAATTGAAATTCTGCCGGCGCGTCCTCGATTCCCATTCCGAGCCGCAGCCATCTCGATTCGGGAAGGGTCGGGCGCTCTGCGCAGCGGGAACTTGCCGGAAAGTCTACGCGCCGATAGGATAACGCCGGATGTTGCGTGCGCTCGAACAGATACGCCGGATGCGCGGTGGCGCGCAGTCGCAGTTGATGCGCTGCTCGGACGGACACTATTACGTCGTCAAGTTCCAAAATAATCCGCAGCATCGGCGCGTCTTGGTTAACGAAATGCTAGGGACGAGGCTGGCGGCGCGGCTGGGGCTGCCGACGACGCCTGGGGCGATCATCGAAGTGCCCGAAGAGCTCATCCGGCTGACGCCCGAGCTGACTATGGAGATGCCGCGCTCGCGTGTACCCTGTCTGTCCGGGCTGCAGTTCGGCTCGCGCTATCCCGGCGATCCGCGCCGGCTGGCGCTGCATGACTTCTTGCCGGATCAGCAACTGCGCGAGGTGGAGAATCTCCACGACTTCGCCGGGATGCTGGTCTTTGACAAGTGGACCTGCAACACGAACGGGCGCCAGACGGTCTTTTTCAATGAAATGCGCGAGACCTCCGATCGATCTGCGGCCGCCTCTGGACCGGCCGTAAGCGGGAACGAAGAACCACAGGCGCATTACCGCACGCTGATGATCGACCAAGGTTTCTGCTTCAATGCCGGGGAGTGGAATTTTCCCGATGCGCCGCTGCGCGGGTTGTACGCGCGGAACCGGGTTTATGAGGGCGTAACGGGGATGGAGTCGTTTGGCCCCTGGCTCGAACGGATCGAAAAGCGCATGACCGAAGGCGTGCTCGACGAAATCTCCCGCGAGATTCCGCCCGCCTGGTACGAGGACGACTTCGACGCGCTGTTGTGCCTGATCGAGCAGATCCTCCGGCGGCGTGCGCGCGTGCCCGAGCTGTTGTTCTCCGCGAAAAATTCCAACCGGCAGCCGTTTCCCAACTGGATGTGAACCATGCCTGAAACCTCAAGCAGAACGACGCCCGCGGCGGCAGCAAACGGAGAGAGGGCCTGCGCCTACCGCATCCTGCGCTACACGCCGAATCTCGTCCGCGACGAGTGGGTGAACATCGGCGTGCTGCTCTTCGATCCCGCGACCAGCGAGCGCCGCCTGCGCCTGATCGAGGAGCAAGAAGAGTACGCTCGGGTTCGCCGCCTGCATCCCCAAGCGGATGAAACGCTGCTGCGGGCGCTGCGAGACGATCTGGAAGACCGCTTCGACACCTTTTCTCGAAATGCGCGGGCGGAAACGGGGGCGGAGGCGAAAGCCCGCCATTGGCAGGAGCTCCTCGCGAAGTGGGACGACACGCTCTCCAATGCCCTGCAGCTCGCCCCGCAAAAAGGGATTTTTACGGACGACTTCGACGCCGAGCTCGAGCGTCTCTACGCCAATCACGTCGCGCTGCAGCGCATTCCGGGGCGAGTAGGAGCGCCGGGAAGCCGCGGCGTCATTCGCAACTACTGCGCGCAGGTCTTCAAACAGGCGCGCTTGTGGGAGCGCCTCGAAAAATCGGTGCGGGCGGAAGAGTTTACCTTCCCCGGCGATCCCATGAGGCTGGACTACTCCTACCGCCGGAACGGCACGCGCGGCTTTGTGCAGGCGCTCAGCGTGACGCGCGCTCCGGCCGACGCCAAGCTGCTGGCGTACACCGCCGAACGCGTGCAGTCCAAATCGAGTTTCGCTTCCGAATTCGCCGCCGTGACCGATGTCGCTCTGCAAGAAGGAAACGAACGCCACCGGTTCGTCCGCGACACGCTGCGCGACGCGGGGATCGAGCCTATCCCCATGGAAGGATTCGCGGTGTGGGTGGCCAAGTTACGGCCCATGCTGCAGTGATTCGTGATTCGTGACCCGCGTTCCGCAAAAACAGAACCATACAAGCGGAACAACAAGCTGTCAGGAGGGATTCCTTCAGAAAGTTCACGAGACGGCGAGGACCAGCAGCGTTACGTCGTCGTGCCAATGGCCGCCGCTGAACGCGGCCGCGGCGTTAAGAATTCTTTTCTGCAATTCTCCAGCTGCGGATGCGCGGTTTTGCTCGAGAAGACCGAGCAGCCGCGCTTCCCCGAACTCCTCGCCCTCGGGATTGCTCGCTTCCGTCACCCCATCGGTGTATAGAATCACGCGGTCACCTGGCGCCAGTTGCGCCGATCCCAAATCGAATTTCTGATTCGGAAATACGCCCAGGACGCCGCCGCCTTCCTGCAAACGCTGGTGCGTCCCATCGCGGTGCAGCAGGAAGGGCGGGTTGTGTCCCGCGCTGGCATAGCGAAGCAGCCGCGTGGGGCCGTCAAGCTGCGCGTAAAAAAACGTGATGAACCGGTCGCTGATCATATTCCGGCACAGAAGAGCATTCAACCGCGAGCACAAGCTATCGGGCGGCAAGGACAGGGAAGCCAATCCGCGGACAGCGGCCTGCAGATTGGACATCAGCAGTGCAGCCGGAAGTCCTTTTCCCGCCACGTCGCCGATGCACAGCCCGAGCGCTTCTTCGCCAAACGGGAGGATGTCGAAGTAATCGCCCCCCACCGTGAGGGCCGACTGCCACGCGCTGGCAATCTCGTAGCCGGGGAGCTGCGGAATCTCCTTCGGCAGGAGCCCCTGCTGGATCGCGCGCGCATCGGCGATTTCCTGCTTCTGGAGCTGCAGCTGAAGAATCATTTCCTGGCGTGCCTGGCTTTCCTGCCCGGCGCGGCGGCGCGACTCGCGGCGTTCGCGTCCCAGGGCGAGCTGTTTTTGCAGGATCTCCAGCAGCCGCGTGTTGGTCCAGGGTTTTTCCACGAAATCGGCCACGCCGCGCTGCATGGCCTCGACGGCCAGCCCGACGGTAGCCCAGCCGGTCATCACCACCACGGGAGGCAAGTTTTCGTTCTTCTGCAGCAGGGCGAGCAGGTCCAGACCCTCCTGGCCGGAGGTGGTATCCCGGGCATAGTTCAAATCCATCAGCAGAAGATCGAATTCATTGTTGCCCAGTGCTTCTAGCAAATCCGAGGGTGAGGTCACACCCTGTGTCGTATAACCGTGGCCTTTCAGCAGCAGGCGCAGGGCGTCGAGAATATCCTGCTGGTCATCGGCAATGAGGATTCGCTGCTGCAACGTTTCGATTTCCATAGGGCTCTCAAGTGTGACACTTTCCCCTAGAACGACCTCTATCTCCACGCATCATTCGCCGTGATAGGAACGTTGTCTCCTGATATTCGCAGCCGGACTTCCAGCGCCATCTGGTCCTAATACTTTGATTTGGAACAGCTTAGTGAAAATAAAAGTACAAGGAGCGAGGGCCCATGACCACTTGCGGGAAGGGACGTCCCAAAATCGGACAGGTCCTCCAGCGACCGAGTAGTCTCCGCAGAAGAAAGCTCCCTTAGTCAGGAGGCTTCTTCTGGCAAGAACGGTAAGAACTAAAAAAACTACAGGACCGGCTCGCTCCACTTTTCGAGTGTCTCTTTTACCTTGTGGAGGAACTGGTGGGCGATCGCTCCGTCCACCACGCGGTGGTCGTAGCTCAGCGTGACGTAGCACATCGAGCGGATGGCGATGGCGTCGTCGATCACCACCGGGCGCTTTTCGATGGCCCCGAGACCCAGAATGCCTACGTTGGGCTGGCTGATCACTGGCAGGCCAAAAAGGCCCCCGAAGACGCCGGGGTTGGTGATGGAGAAAGTGCCTTCCTGGACTTCTTCGGGTTTCAGCTTTTTCGACCGCGCGCGCTCCGCGAGGTCGTTCAGATTGCGCTGGATGCCGAGGAGGTTTTTTTCATCGGCGCCTTTGACCACCGGCACGATGAGGCCCCAGTCAAGGGCTACGGCGATGCCGATGTTGATCTCCTTGTGGAGCACAACATTGGTGCCGTCGAGCGAGGCGTTAAGCGTCGGATAAGCACGGAGCCCCGCGACCGCCGCTTTCACGAAGAAAGGCATAAAGGTGAGCTTGGTCTCGTAGCGTTTCTCGAATTCGTCCCTGGCTTTGGCGCGGAGTGAGGCGACCGTCGTCATATCAATCTCGTCCACGGAATACACGTGAGCCGATACGCGCTTGGAGGCGACCATGTGCTCGGCAATCTTCAGCCGCATGGCGCTCATGGGCTGGATTTCATAATGGCCGAAGTACATCTTTTCCCGCGGCACGGCGGATTCGAGGGCCACGTGCACCTGTCCTCCAGAAACACCAGGAGGAGCCGGGGCCGCAGCGGGAGTTGACGGGGGAGGCATCACCAGAGGCGCGGAGGAGGGCCGAGAAGCGCGCGCCGATGCTGCTGGCTGCGAGGCGCCAGCGATGACCGCCTCGATGTCTTGCTTGCTGATGCGGCCGCCCGCCCCGGTTCCCGCCACGGTGGAGAGATCGAGGCCATGTTCCTTGGCCATGCGGCGCACCAGCGGCGAACTGTGAATCCGCTCACTGCCCGCGGAACTCCCGGCGCGCTGCGCCACGGGAGCCGAGGCCGCAGGCGCTGGCGGCGGCACAGCCGCGACCGGTGCAGGTCTTGGGGGCGCTTCCGTCTTAGCCGGAGCCGGCGCAGCCGCTGGCGCGCTGGCCTCCGCGCCTGCCGCAGAGCCAGCCGCTTCGATCACGCCAACGACGGTCTGGATGGGCACGGTCTGGCCTTCGCCGAACTTGATTTCCTTGAGGACGCCGGCGGAAGGCGAAGGAATTTCCGCGTCGACTTTGTCGGTGGAGATTTCAAAGAGCGGCTCGTCGCGCTCGACCTTATCGCCGGGCTTTTTCAGCCATTTGGTGATGGTGCCTTCGAAAATGCTTTCGCCCATCTGGGGCATTACGATGTCTACTGCCATGATCGCTTCTCCTGTATAGCTTCAAAATCCTCAGCAAGGGCGCAGCACGCTGCGCCTCTACGTAGCCCAGCTAATACCTCGCGAGCTCTTTTGCCGCATGAAAGACTTTCTGCGCGTTGGGCAGAAAATATTCCTCGAGCGATGGCGAGTACGGCACCGGCGTATCGAGCGAGGCCACGCGCATCACTGGGCCGTCGAGATCGCCGAAAGCCTTTTCGCAGAGAATCGCCGCGATTTCTCCGGCGATGCCACCCGTCTTGGTGTCTTCGTGCACGACGAGACATCGATTGGTCTTTTTCACGGATTGCAAAATCGTCTCTTCGTCGAGCGGCAGCAAAGTGCGCAGATCGATCACTTCCGCTTCGATGCCCTCTTTTGCCAGCGCGCCGGCGGCCTCCAGAGAAGTGTGCATCATCGCGGCATACGACAGAATCGTCAGGTGGCGCCCCTCGCGCCGCACAATGGCCTTGCCGATCGGCACGGTGTACTCCGTGGCGGGCAACTCTTCTTTGATGCGCCGGTAGAGGAACTTGTGCTCGAAAAAGAGGACCGGGTTGTTGTCGCGCACCGCGGCTTTGAGTAGACCCTTGGCGTCGTACGGTGTAGAAGGATAAATGACTTTCAGTCCCGGCGTATGCACGAAATACATCTCCGGGTTCGCGGAATGAAACGGCCCCCCGTGCACGCCGCCGCCGGAAGGCCCGCGGATGACCATAGGCGCGGGCGCATTCCACAGGTAGTGGCCCTTGGCCACGAAGTTGGTGATCTGGTTGAACGCACAAACAATAAAGTCGATGAACTGCATCTCGCAAATCGGCCGCAGGCCGAGATAGCTCATTCCACAAGCGGCGCCGATGATGGCGCTCTCACTGATGGGCGTATCGATCACGCGCTCCCAGCCGAAGCGCTCCAGCAAGCCTTCGCTCGTCTTGAAAGCCCCGCCATACACGCCGACGTCTTCCCCGAGCAGCACGACCGCCGGGTCGCGTTCCATCTCTTCAAACATCGCCTGCTTGATGGCTTCCAGAAAGGTTACCGGCGATCCATTCGTCGCAGCCATGGTTATCTCTGGGCCTTTCGGCGCACAGCCGGTTTAGCTGCCGCAGTGGCCTTGGCCAGTTTTTTCGCGGGGGCTTTCGGCAGCGCGCGAGAGACGGACTTGTTCACATCTGCCGGGCTCTCCGCCGGTGTGTCTCCAAAATGAATCGGCGCGTTTCCGCCGCGCGAGCCCTTCCCCTGGCCAAAACCTTCCACCGACCAGACCGCCGTGATACTCGACTTCGGCGGCATTACTTCCGACTTGGGGCGTTCCCATCTGGCTTGGATCTTGTGGCAGTCGTCGCCCGTGCAGTAAACACCTTTCTCGGCTAAATCCGGCGGCGGCATCGGGGAATTCTCGGCGAACTCTCTTTCCGCCGCGAGCAGCGTCTCGATCTTTTTTTCGATCCCCGCCTGGCCCTTGGCGTCGAGCAGCTTTTCGCTCGTCAAAAACTTTTCGTACAGCACGATGGGATCGCGCGCTTCCCAGTACGCGCGCATTTCCTTTGGTACGTACTCGGCAGGGTCGTGTTGTGCGTGGCCCAGCCGCCGGAAAGTCTTGGCTTCGATCAGGATCGGCCCTTCTCCCGCGCGCGCGCGGTCGACCGCTTCCTTGGCCGTGGCATACACTGCCGCCACATCATTGCCATCCACGATGTAGCTGGCGATGCCGTAGGCCTTCGCGCGGTCGGCAAGATTCTCGAGCGGGACCTGGCGGCGCACCGGCGTGGAGTACGCCCACAGATTGTTTTCCAGGATCAACACGAAGGGCGCCTTTTGCGTGGCCGCGAAATTCAGCCCTTCGTGGAACACGCCGGTCGAGCTGCCGCCGTCGCCGATCCAGGTCATGGTCACAATCTTCTGGCCGAGATAGCGGCCGGCAATGGCCACTCCGGCCATCACAGGAATCAAGTCGCCCAGCATCGAAATGGGCGAAACGATATGCAGATTTTCCAAATCGCCGAAATGGCTGGTGCCGTCCTTGCCGAGCGTGGGCGAAGTGTATTTCGCCATGTGCTGCGTGAAGATGTCACGCGGCGGCACGCCCTTGACCAGCAAGGCCCCGATGTTGCGGATCATCGGCGCCAACCAGTCTTTCTTTTCCAGCGCATAGGCGGTACCGACGGAAATCGCTTCCTGCCCCAGGCTCGAATACAGTCCGCCGACGATCTTGTTCTGGCGGAACAGCTTCATCATGGTGTCTTCGACCGCGCGGTTCAGCCGCATGTAGTAGTACAGGTCCAGGTGCTGCTGCCGCGTCAATTCCTTCTTCATTCCGCTGCTCCAATTCCTATACTGGCAGGGCCACCGGCCGCTCGGCGCGTTCCAGCCTCTCGAGCAGCTCCTCCCGCGATACTGCTTTCATTTCCAAACCAAACACTTCCCCCAAATGTTTCACTAGAGGCGGGGCGACTTCTTTGGATTCGATGCCGCGCCGCAGTATTTTTTCCAGCGAAGTGGGTTTGCGATCCGCAATCCCGCACGGAACAATGAGGTCGAAGTACCGCAAATCGGTCGAGAGGTTATAGGCAAAGCCGTGGGAAGTCACCCAGCGGCTGATGTGCACGCCGATGGCTGCCAATTTCTCCTCGGTGATATTGTTTTTCACCCAGACCCCCGTCTTGCCTTCGACCCTTCCCGCGGAGACGCCGAATTCCGCCGTCGCACGAATCATCGCCTCTTCCAGCATACGCACGTACCAGACGACATCGCGCCGGATCGCGCCGAGGTTCAAGATCGGATAGCCGACGAGCTGCCCCGGCCCGTGATAGGTGACGTCCCCGCCGCGGTCCGTGGCGTGTAACTCCACACCCTTTTGCTTCAAGACGTGCTCCGACGCCAGCAAATGCCCGCGATTGCCGTTGCGTCCCAGTGTGATCACATGCGGGTGCTCGCAGAGCAACAGAACATCCTCGATCGCGCCCGCCTTGCGCGCCGCGACCAGGCGCTTCTGCAACGCCCACGCTTCGGTATAAGCGATCCGCCCGAGCTCCACGATGTGACAGGTGTTCAAGACTGTGCCTTTACAGGGTCCTGGCAGCGGAATTCCCCCTAAACGTTGATCTGTAATCCCCGCACCGACGCAAACGCGTCGCCCATTCCTTCCCACACCGTTGGATGCGCGTGCATCATGTTCATCATGTCGTCGATCGTGCCTTCCAGATGCAGCACCGCGGCTGCTTCTGAAAGGACCTCTGTCGCCAGCGGCCCGATGATGTGAATCCCCAGCACTTCGCCATACGTTTCATCGGAGACCACCTTGATAAACCCGTTGTGGCTGCCCAAAATGGTCGCCTTGCTGTTGCCCACGAAAGGAAATTTGCCCGTCTTCACAGCATAGCCCGCATCTCGCGCTTGTTTCTCCGTTAAGCCAATCGACCCGATCTGGGGCTCGCAATAGGTCGCGTTAGGAATGCGCGTCTTCACGATCCGAGGCGCCGGCTTCCCGGCGATGTGCGTCACCGCCGCGATTCCTTCCATCATCGCGGCGTGCGCCAACTGCGGCAGCCCCGCAACGATGTCACCGATCGCGTACAAGCCCTTCTCGTCGGTTTCCATGTACGGCCCGACGTTCACGAAACCGCGCTCCAGCTTGGCTTTCGACTTTTCCAGGCCGCAATTCTCCGTCATCGGTTTGCGGCCAACCGCCAGTAGGAGTTTCTCGGCTACCAGGCCCTGCGGTTTCCCCTCCTTGTCCTTGAACAAAACCGTCAAGCCTTTCGCGTCTTTCTTGACCGATTCCACCGTGGCCGTGGTAAAGATTTGGATGTTCTTTTTCCGAAACGCTTTGTCCAGCTCGGCGGAAATTTCTTCATCCTCCAGGGGCACGACGCGCGGCAGCGCCTCCAAGATCGTCACCTGCGTGCCAAATGAATTGTAAATCGACGCGAACTCCACGCCGACGGCGCCGGCACCGACAACCACCAAGGTTTTCGGGATTTCGGGAAGCTCGATGATGGACCGGTTGGTGAGAATCGTCTTGTGGTCCGGCTCGATTCCCGGCAGCGACTTCGCCTCCGAACCGCTCACCATCAAGACATTCGATGCTTCCAAGGTGGTCTTCTTGCCGTCCTTCTCGACGCTTACTTTGCCGGGGCCGTCATAGCGTCCCCAGCCTTGCACCCACTCCACTTTATTTTTCTTGAAAAGGAACTCGATGCCTTTCGCATGCTTCTTGACGATTTTGTCCTTGCGCGCCAGGATGTTCCCCCAGTTGATCTTCAGCCCGCTGACTTCGAAACCCAATTCTTCGGCATTTTTGAAGTGATCGTAAACCTCGGCATGGTGGAGAAGAACCTTGGTGGGAATGCAGCCGACATGGAGACACGTTCCGCCCAGGAAGGGGTCCTTTTCCACGACGACGGTCTTCAATCCAAGTTCACCCGCGCGGATGGCGGCGACGTATCCGCCCGGACCGCTCCCGATAATCGCCACATCGTACTTTGCCACTCGGAGTCTCCCTTCCGCAGGGGCCGGAAACAGTTAGACGCTTTCCAGGAGCCTGACATTTCTGGGGTATCGGGCGCTGCGCGGCGCCGCATCCGCTTGGCCGCCTTCCGAACGCCGGCGTTGACGGATACGAGCAGTCCGCTCCCCGGAGCAAACGGCTACGAGCCAACAAAAACTAGATTTTAGCAGCCGCCCGACGCCCTAGCAACTTCACCGGGGTCATCGATTCCCGGCCGCATCGCGAGAAGACATGGTCCTGCACTAATGGCTGATGCAGTTTACGCGCGGGGAATGGCGGGGAAATAGCGCTCTTCGAGAATGCCCCGATGATGCAATTCGTGCCCGGCGATGATGAAGGCCAGCGCGCGCACCGTCACTTCATTCTTATTAGCGACGCCGCGGCGGATCCAGGCGTCTCTTGCGAGCCCGCGCAACAGAGCGATGCTTGCGCTGCGCACGTGCGCGAATTCCTCCGCCAGTTCGCCGAGGCGGCGCTCAGTAAATGCGGCGTTTCGAACGTAATCATCCTGCTCGAAACCCTCGATCGGCGTCTTGTCGGCGCGCGCGATGCGCATAGCCCGGTACGCGAAAATGCGCTCCGTGTCGCAAACGTGGCCGAGGACTTCTTTCACCGTCCATTTGTCCGGGGCGTAACGGAAATTGCCGTCGCGCTCGCTGCGAGCAGCGAAAAGCTGGATCATCTGCAGCCGCTGCGTTTCCAGCGCGCCGAGGATGTCATTTCCAGGTACCAGCGAGATGTACTTTTCATAGTAGGCGGCGTATTCGCTGGGTTCCGGCCGCGCCACCGTCGCTCTTTTGGCTTCCATGGACCCCCAGTATAGCGCGTCTTCCTTTCAATGACTGCCTATCTGCTCCCGCCCGGTTTGCTCCTGAACGGCTCGCCGGAATTCCTGCGGATGAGCGATCCTCACGAAAGTTTCGGGGGTGCCGCCTGTTCCGCGCACGATGACGGTTCCATAGCCGAGTATGCGGCCGGGGACCGTCTCCTCAACGCCGATGCTTTCCACTCTCGTCAGTATTACGTCAAGCGTCCTGCGGCTCGCCATGCCTGTTTTGATCAGCACGCGTTTGTCGGTCACCGCCATTTCGGTCGCATTGCGCTTCGCAATTCCGTACGCGAACGTGCCTATGGCAGCCACCAGCAGAATCAGCCCGATGATTGCCATTCCCCCTGCGCTGATACCTGTGCTCCCGGAAGCTCGGCTGTTTCCAGATTTGGTCGCAATCGATTCCACAAGGAGCCCCAGCCCCGGGATGCCAAGTAGCAAACTCACCAGAAGCGGTCCGAGCAAGACAATCCAGTGATGCCGCGTTTGATAGAGCAGCTTTTCCCCTGGAACCAAATTCCCATCTACGTAGCTCATCGACATCCTTAGCCAGCTGGAATGAAAATTCCGGTTTGTTTCAGGGCCTGCGCGAATCATACTTGATAGTCGCAAGCCGTCAAGACGCTGGATACTGTATCTCATTGGCGGATTTCGTGGGAACGTCTCGCGAGCGGATCGCTGTTCCGTTTCGGGCGGCACGGCGAATCGGAGGTTCGGAGGGATGCAGAAACTGCGAGTGGCGTTCCAAGGAGAAGCCGGCGCCTTCAGCGAAGCGGCCGCGGTGCAACTTCTTGGCGAGGAGATCACCACCGTGCCGCGTCCGACCTTCGACGCCACCTTCCGAGCGATTTCAGAGGGTGCGGCAGATGCTTTGCTGGTCCCAGTGGAGAACTCGCTCGCGGGTTCGGTGGTGCGCGTCTACGACTTGCTGCTCGAAAGCCAGCTCACTATAGGCGGCGAAACGATTTTGCCCATCGAGCTGAACTTGATCGCCTGCCCCGGCACTTCGCCCGCGGAAATCCGCTCCGTCTCCTCGCATCCCATGGCACTCGCACAGTGCGAGCGCTTTTTCGCCGCGCATTCACAATGGAAGCGCGTTCCCGCCGAGGACACCGCCGGCAGCGTGCGGGAAGCTCTCGCACTTGGCGATAAGAGTCGCGCGGCAATTGCCGGCCGCCGGGCGGCCGAGCACTATCGTGGCTTGATACTTGCCGAGAGCATTCAGGACAACACTGAAAATTTCACCCGCTTTGTCTTGCTGCTTCCCGCCAAGGAAGCGGCCGCCATGTGCAACCCCGATGCGCGAAAGATGACCATCGCCATGCGCCTCGCGCACCGGCCCGGATCGCTGCTTGCTGCGCTCGAGCCCTTCGCGCGCCACGGGGTGAATATGCTCAAGATCGAGAGCCGCCCGATCCATGGCCGTCCGTGGGAGTACCAGTTCTTTCTCGATGTCGAAGCGGAAGCGCTCGCCCGCCTGGAAGGCGCGTTAAACGAGGTCCGTAAAGTTACCAGTGAACTCCGCGTCCTCGGCCTCTATGCCGCGGCGCAAAGTAGCTCGCGGAATCCATCAGCGACTTTCCTGAAGAATGGGAAATGATTCCGTCCGAAATAAAGAAGGCCGGCGGGGCGCCGACCCTTGCCTCTCGTAGAATTTGTTTTTGGGGGCGCAGCATTCCTCCGCTTGCTCTCAGGATAAAAGCTGCGCCCCTGCTTGCACTCAGATAGCACTCAGCAATAGCTGCAAGCCTCGTCTCCCATTCCGTTCGTCCCGGTCATGTCGTCCTTCATCCGCCGCAGGCGCCGTCCAAGCCGCTCCGCCAGTTGATGACGCGCGCGCCACAGCCGCGCCTTCAGCGTGTTCTCCGTAACGCCGAGCTTCTTCGCGGCTTCTCCGGTGGAGTAACCCTCCACTTCGCGCAAGAGGAATGCCGTACGCAGAAGCGGCGAGAGCTCATCGAGATTCGCGCTAATCATCTCGCGTAGCTCCGTCCCGGCAAAAACCTGCTCCGGGTTCGGGCCGTCATCGGCGAAACGCTCCGAGGCGGGCAATTCTTCCTCGCGCGGCGTTTCATCGAGCGATACCGCCGGCCGCGCTTTGGCGCTGCGACGCCGCATGAGCGCCGCGTTGATGACGATGCGGGTCAGCCAGGTCGAAAACTGCGAGCGGCCTTCGAACCGCCGCAGATTGCGAAACGCCGACAGCAGCCCGTCCTGCAAAGCGTCTTCGGCGTCTTCCGCATTGCCGAGGACGCGCAGCGCCGTCTGAAAGAGCTGCCGCTGGTAACGGCGGAAAAGAGTTTCCACCGCTTGCCGGTCGCCCTGCTGGCCGGCGCGAATCAGCTCCACTTCACTCCACTGTGTTGCTACTGCCACTTGTGTTGCCATGGTTAGCCCCCGTTTACTGCGAAAATCTTTTCGCGCATTTCAGGCGCGGAAAATACTCCACGCTCAGTGCACCGGCGCTCCTCCGGCCGCCACTCTCGGTTTCCTCATCAGCAGCAAAACTGGAATCACCGCGAGAAAGACGATGCCGAGGAGCTTGAAATTGTCCAGAAAGGCGAGCATGGCGGCCTGGCGCTGCACCGTGTTGTAAATCATGCCGTGCGATTGCGCGGCCGCCGCGGTTGCATTAGAGCCGCGCGATATTAGACGCAGCGTCGTGCCATTCGTCATCGTGCGCACCGCGGAATTCAGGTTATTGACGTGATCGACCAGCCGTGCCTGGTGGAACTGGGCGCGTCGCGCCAGGAGTGCCGTCACCGTGGCAATCCCCACGCTCGCGCCGATGTTGCGCGCCAGATTGATGATGCCCGTCCCCATGTTGGTCTTTTCTTTCGCCACATAGGCGAACGCCGCGACGTTGATGGGGATAAACAAAAACGCCAGCCCGAAAGTCTGCAGCATGCGCGCGCGCACGGCGTGGCCGAAATCCAGTCCAAGATCCCAGCCCGCCATCACAAAAAGAGCCAAAGCGGATACCACGCACCCAAAAGAAATCAGGATGCGCGTATCCAGTTTCGACACGAGGACTCCTACAACTGGCATCATGAACATAATTACCGCGCCGCCTGGAGACAACGCCAGCCCCGCAAGCTCTGCCGTGTAACCCATCAACTGCTGCAGCAACTGCGGAATCAGCACCGTGCTGGAATACATCACGAACCCGAGGAAAAACATGGCCACCGTGGCGATCGCGAAATTGCGCTCCTTCAACATGCGCAGATCGACGACCGGTTCCTTTTCTCGCAGCTCCCAGATGATTCCCGCCACAATGCCGATAATCATCAGCACGAAGAAAATGCGAATGAAACCGGACGCTAGCCAATCTTCGCGCTGCCCCTTGTCCAAAATAATCTGCATGCTGCCGAGGCCCAGACTGATCAGCCCGATGCCGACGTAGTCGATGCGAAAGCCGCTCTTCAGGTTCGCGCGCTTCATGTACGGCGGGTCCTTGATGAGGACCGACGTCAAGAGCAGCGAAATGATCCCCACCGGCACGTTGATGTAAAAAATCCATCTCCAGGAAAAATTGTCCGTAATCCAGCCGCCCAACCAGGGGCCAATGGTGGGAGCTACGACGACCGCTACCCCGTACACTGCAAACGCCATGCCACGCTTCTCAAACGAAAAGGTGTCGTTCAAAATCGCCTGCTCGCTCGGCTGCAATCCGCCTCCACCGACGCCTTGCAAGATTCGAAAGAGCACCAGCACGCCGAGGCTCGGCGCCAGCCCGCAGAGGAACGAACTCACCGTAAACAGCGCCACGGACGACATGTAAAATCGCTTTCGCCCGATCAAGCCGGAGAACCAGCCCGAAAGCGGCAGCACGATGGCGTTTGAGACCAGGTACGACGTCAGCACCCACGTCGATTCATCGGCGCCCGCCGACAGATTCCCGGAAATGTGCGGCAACGCCACGTTAGCAATGGAGGTGTCCAACACCTCCATGAATGTCGCGAGCGTGACCGTGACTGCGATCACCCAGGGGTTGATCGTCCCGTCCGGCATCCGCAGCTTGGCTAAGATCCTGTTCAGCATGGCCCGTTCTTTTCTGTCTTCTTCCCTCTGATCCTTATCACCCTTCTTAACGCGTGCTTATTCCACGCTGCTCCCGCTGTTCATCAAAATTCAGTTCGTCACCACCGTCGCGTCCACGTTCATTCCCGGCCGCAGAATCGCTTTCTCCTCTGAAATCGGATCCAACATGATCTTCACGGGAATGCGCTGGACCACTTTTACGTAATTGCCCGTCGCGTTTTCCGGCGGCAGGAGGCTCAACACCGCACCGGTTGCTCCCGCGATCGAATCCACGTGTCCAGGAAACGTCTTCCCGTACGTGTCCACCTTGACTTCCGCCTTCTGCCCGGGCCTCATGTTCTTCAGTTGCGTCTCTTTGAAGTTCGCCGTCACCCACACGTCCTGCAGCGGCACGACCACCAGCAATCCTTGCCCCGCCTGTACGATCTGTCCGGCCTCCACTTGCTTGTGTGTGGCCACGCCAGCCACCGGCGCGACGATTTCCGTGTAACTCAGATTCAATTGCGCTGCATCCAGCGCCGCGCGGGCCTGCTGCACTTTCGCGAGCTTTGCTTGCGCGTCCGCGGAGCGCATCTTCACCTGCATCACATCCGTATGTGCCAAACTGACAGTCGCGCGCGCCTGCTCCACGCGCGCCTTCGCGGCGTTCAATTGCGCTCTTGTAATGTCCACGCTGCGCTCGGCTTGCCCTAGTTTTTCCTGGTCCGCTTTCAGCGCGCTCGCCGTGGCGTCCGCATTCGCTTTCGCCGCGTCATATAGTTGTTTCGAAATTTCGCCCTTTTCCAACAGCGGCAGATAACGCGCCAGATCGGCCTTGCCCAGCTCCGCGTTAGCCCGGCTCTTATCTATGTTCGCCTGCGCCCAGGCCAAATCCGCCGTCTGTGCCTGCTCGTACGTGGCCTGCGCCCGCGCCAAATCCGCCTCCGCGCCCAGGAACTGCGCATCCGCGCTCGAATTTCCGCTGGCCACGTTTTCTCTTGTGCGTGGAACATCCACTCCCGCGGATTGCGCTTCGCTTTCCGCCAGCGCCAGCGCCGCTTTTGCCTGATCGAGGCTCGCTTGATAATCACGCGGGTCGATCTTCACCAGCACCTGCCCCGCCTTCACTTGCTGGTTGTCCTCCACCAGAACCTGCGCCACGCGCCCGTAAACCTTCGAGGCCATCGGCGTGATGTGCCCATCCACCTGCGCGTCGTCCGTCGTCTCACGGTTGTGGTAGTAGAAGAAAAGGCCCGCCACAGCCGCTATCAGCAGCGTTCCGCCGAGCAGCAATAGTCGCCGGACTCTCGGATTCTGCAGCCCCTTGGGAGCCTCTTCCTGCAGAGACAATTCCACGGTTGGCTTTACATTCGCCGCGTTTTCCAGCCCAACTTCGATCTCGATGCTCATCGTCCCCTCACTTGGCGTAAACCTTTTCCATTTGCCCGATCGCGCGGGCGAAATCGGCGCGCGCCTGGTTGAAGCGGTATAGCGCCACAATCTGGTTGTCGTTCGCGCGCGCCAGCGAATCCTGCGCCTGGATCACTTCGATGTTGTTCGCTACGCCGGCCCTGAAGCGGTCGCGCGCCTGGTCCACTTCCTCTTTTGAGAGCTGGATGCCGAGGTTGGCAACCTGCACTTCATTGCGCGCGGAATTCAGATTGATCAATGCGGTCTTTACGTCCAGGGCGATCTGATTCCGCAAGTCGTCCCGCTGCTGTTCGAGCTTTTTGATTTCCAAATCTGCCCGCACGACTTGCGCGTGAATGCGCCCGCCCGTGAAGAGCGGCATATTCACGCTGGCTTGATACGTGTAGGTTGGCAGCGTCGTGTTCCCCGACGTTCCCACGTAGTCAAAATTCCCGTCGAACCGGAGCGACGGCAGACGTGAGTCCTGTGAAGCTTTCTTCTGAAATTCCGCGGTCTTGATCTGCGATTCCAGCGCCTTCCACTCCTGGCGTTCTGCCAGCGCGAGTTCGATGCTCGGCTCAACCTCCGGCTGCGGCGTATCGAAGAAACTCAGCGAGTCTCCCAGCTCGATCCCCTGCCGCGGATCCAGGTTCAGTAGACGGCTCAAACCAAAGAGCGACGTCTCGCGGTCGGTTTCGGCCTCGATCAGCCGCTGTTTTTCGTTTTGCAGCTCCACGTTGGAACGCAGCGTGTCGATTCCCGTGCCCACCCCTTCTTTCTGCAAATCTGCCGCCTGGTCATACAGCGCCTGTGCCAGAATCACGCGCGATTGCGATGCCTGCACATTGGCCACCGCGCGCAGCGTCCCGATGTACTGCGAAACCACCAGCAGAATCACTTGCTCTCGTGTCGAGAGGCTGTTCGCTTTGCTCGAATTCAGCGTACTCTGCGCTGCCTGATATCTCCGCCACAGCGTCAGGTCGAAAACCGGCGCCTCGACGCTCGGACCCGCGGAGAAAACTTGGTACGGTCCAAGGGTTTTCGGAAATCCGGGGAACGGCGTCTTGCCACCGAACTGGGCCAGCAGGTTTACTTTCTGCGCCTCGTCGGAGACCTTCGCATTTGCTTGCGGCAAAAGATCGGCTCGCGCGATGTTCTTGTCCTGCAGGCTCTGGGCATACGCGAGGACCGCGATCTGCGCCGTGGTATTTTGCTTCACCGCCAGCGCAACCGCTTGATCCAGGGTGAGCTGCAACACTTGCGCGGGCACATTTGCAGGCAGCGCACTCGGTTTCTGTGCTCCCTGGGCGTGCCCTAGCCTGGGAGTCAACAGCAAGCTGAAAAATGCCACATAGAAAATGATGTGCGAACCTTTTCCGCGGCCTCCCCTCGTGGAGCTGTCCGGCTGGCTTCCCTTCTCGACAATTTCATTCACGATGGATTGGTTGAGGCACCCCTCGGCAACAAGTTTCCCACCCTGGCGATAGATCTCCTTTAGCAGTACTTTTCCGGCGGTGTCGATGAAACTGACGCCGCAAAGATTGATGCCAAACTTCTCGCTGGGTGACGCAGCACGAAGCTCTCGCCAGCACCGTTCGAGAGTACCCACCGAAGGTCCCGCTAGCCGGCCTTCGACACTCAGAGTGATCTTGCCGCGCTTCTTGTCGGTCGTAATTCTCAGCATATACACCGCCCCGCTGGAGTCTAATAGATGCAAGAACACCTCCAATCGATTCTGAAACGCAATGATTTATAAACTACTTATAGTAAAGGCTTTATTTACAATTGAAGTGGCTGCTTCGGCACATACATGCCCTAATATGGTCAATAGATTAAATTTGGGCGCTCAGTATTAGGCCATATATGGGCACAGCTAGAATGTCTAGACCCTGGCAAGTTAACCTTGCTTTCGGGGGGTCAGTGCGTCCTCTGACCTCGGATTTCTCTGACTCGAGGTCTACCTCCGGACAGCAATCGCCTGCAGTTCAAAATGCCCGCCGCGCAGGAGCGATCCCGCGCCGATGAATTCGCGCGCTGGCAGATCCTTAGTCGTGAAGTAACTGCGATAGGCTGCGTTGAATTTGTCGTAGAGGGAAAGGTCGGTGCAGGCGATCTGCACGTAGACAAGGTCATCCATGCCCATCCCGGCTTGTCCGAGCGTGGCTTTGACGCGGTCGAGCAAGAGTTTTAGCTCTTCGTCAACTTCCGAAGGAGCTTTGCCGGTCTTGGGATCGATGCCAATCCGGCCGGAGAGATAGAGCGTATTCCCGGAGAGGATCGCGCCGCTGAAGGGCAGTTGGGGATTATCGTCGGAAAGATTGATGGCACGCCGCGCTGCTTGCGGCGGCGCCTGCGAAAATGCTCCGAACACGCTAAACATCCCCGCAAGAACGAGCACAACAAGTGAGAAGCTGATTCGGCGATTCACGGGTCACCTCCAAGGGAGAATCGTTTCGAGCACCTGCCTAACGGGATTCGGCCGTGAGTGTATTCTCCGCGGGAATGATCTGCAAGCATCGGGACAGCCTGGAGCCATGCACTTATGTCATGTAGCGGCGGCCTTTAGACTGGTATCTTCTTCGCGATGGCCATGGGACTGCCGTCCTAGAATGCGATCAAGCCCGTGCGAATAAAATAGAGAGTGGCGATGCCTATCACCGCCCACAGAACCACACCTTGCAGCATCGGGCGCCAGCCCACTTCCCTCAGCGTAGAGCGTGAGATGCCCGTTCCGATCAGGAAAAGGGTAGCGGTCAACCCGAACTTGCCCAGAAGGAACAGTGCTCGGGTCCCACTGTTGAGGGCAGGGAGATAAGTATTCACGACGGCAGCCAAGCAAAAAAGGAGGATGAACCAGGGAAACTGGATGCGGACGCGGCTGTGCGAGGTTTGGGCTTCGCTGTTCTCGCCTCGGAAACGGCTGCGCGTGAGCGCGGCGGTGGCGAGAGCAAGGGGAACGATCCAGAGGGCGCGGGCGAGCTTTACGGTGGTGCCGATAACAAGCGCTTGAGTTCCGTAACGCGCGGAGGCGCCAACGACCGAGCTGGTATCGTGAATCGCGAGCGCGGCCCATAAACCGAACTGCGATTGCGAGAGATGCAGCACGCCGCCAATCATGGGGAAAATCAGAAGCGCGACGGAATTAAGAATGAATATGGTGCCGAGGGATACGGCCATCTCTTCTTCGTCAGCGTGCAGAATGGGCCCGACGGCGGCGATGGCGCTCCCCCCGCAGATCGCCGTCCCCGCAGTAATGAGATAGGACAAGTTGCCACGAACCTCGAATAACTTGCCGAGGGCGAGTCCCACGGCGAGTGCAAATGAAATTCCTAGTGCGGTGTACAGAAAACCGCTGCGGCCAGCCTTGATCACCTCGTGGAGATTCATGCCGAAGCCCAGAGCCACCACGGCTGCTTGCAGAAGAATCCTCGCGAAGTTCCTGCTCCCGGAAGAATAGGGATGAGCGGAGCTCAGACCGAACACAATCCCGGCCGTGAGGGCAACGGGCGGAGAAATAAGTCCGCTGGCGGAGACGAGAATTCCAAAGACGAATAAAATTTTCGAGATGGCGGGCATCGACTAGAAAAAGAGTATCAGGCGGACGGCAGGGGGGCCAGGGGGATATCTGAGAATCTTCTACACCTCCTTCGACTACGATGTGGCGGTTTTATTGCTATTCAGCTACTTGGGAGGTCAGCATCGCGACACCCGGGTATAATAGGCGGCTCAGACCAAGGAGCCTTCCCTCCATGAACTATCGCCGCTTTGGCCGCACGGGCTGGAAAGTAAGTGAAATTGGTTATGGAATGTGGGGCATGGCCGGATGGACCGGCTCGCAAGACACCGAATCGCTCGATTCGCTGCAGCGTTCTGTTGATCTCGGCTGCAATTTCTTTGATACCGCTTGGGCCTATGGAAATGGCCACAGCGAGCAGTTGCTGGGGAAAATCCTGCGCAACAATGCAAGCCGTGCGCCCGGCAAAAAACTTTATACCGCGACCAAGATGCCGCCCAAGAATCGACGCTGGCCCAGCCGCCGTGAATTCACCCTCGATGAGTCCTACCCACCGGAGTACATCGAAGAGTACCTTCACAAGAGCCTGCAAAATATCGGCGTCGAGGCGGTTGATCTCATCCAGTTTCATACCTGGGAAGACGGCTGGCTCGATGATGCCCGGCTTCCGCGCGCCATCGAAAAGCTTCGCAAGAGCGGCAAGGTTCGCGCTGTCGGCATCAGCATAAACCGCTGGGAGCCGGGTAACGGCATTCGCGCCGTGCGCGATGGCGTCGTCGACGCCGTCCAGGTCATTTACAACATCTTCGATCAGAATCCCGAGGATGAGTTGTTTCCCGCATGCCGTGAAAAAGACGTCGCGGTGATCGCGCGAGTCCCGTTCGATGAAGGCACGCTCACCGGCACGCTCACGCTCGACAGCAAATGGCCGAAAGGCGATTGGCGCAACACTTATTTCGTCGCGGAAAATCTGAAAGCCAGCGTCGCGCACGCCGATGCGCTGAAGCCGCTCCTTCGCGATGGTCTCGCCATGCCGGAGATGGCGCTGCGCTTCATCCTCAATAATTCCGATGTCAGCACCATCATTCCCGGCATGCGCAAACGCCGCCACGTCGAAGCCAATATCGCCGCCGGCGAGCGGGGCCCGCTTGCTGGGGCTCTCCACGGCGAGCTCCGCAAGCACCGCTGGGAGCGCACGCCCACGAAGTGGTCGCAATGAATCTTAGGCGCGTTTTCGCGCTTGGCACTGCCAATGAATTTTACTGCGTTGTTCGTTTAACTTTGTTGAGGAAAGAGCGATCAAGCAGTTTGTTTTAGGGCGCGTTCGACAAGCGTCAGGCAACGCTCGGCCTGTTCGCGCAAGAGTTCTTCCCGATCGCCGCGTTCTTTCTGCGTGCTGTGGAGCTCGTCCGCAATCGCCAGCGCCGCAAGCACGGCGAGTTTCTGGGTGTCCACCGTAGCCGTCGCATCGGCAATGGCACGCATCTTTTCATCTACATAGGCCGCCAGCTTCTGAACGTACGCTTCGTCCAGCTCTCCCCGGATGACATACGTCTGCCCAAAGATTTGTACCCTTACCGGCCCGCTCACGATGCCAATCTCCAATTATCCGCTCGCGCCACAATAGCACGGAACTTAAGTTGTCTGCGGAAAGAACAGCGTCAGCTCGAGCGAAGCTGGGCCCCGAGCTTTTTTTCGAGGGTAGCGATGATTTTCGCGGAGAATTCGTTGATGCGCGCGTCGGTGAGCGTCGTTTCGCGACTCTGAAATGTTACGCGCACAAGCAACGAGTACTTTCCCGCCGGCACATTTTTCCCGCGGAAAAGATCCGTCGCTTCGATTGAAAAGATTTCGCCGATGTTCAACGCGCGAATCGCGTCGCTTACATCGGAGAAATGCGTGCCATCGGCAAGCAACAACGAAAAATCCCGCTCGACCGCCGGAAACCGCGGCAGCGGATCGTAGCGCCGCGATTCTTTCGCGGAGCGGGCTGCGGCGTAGACCGGATCGAGGCGCAGTTCCGCGAGGAAAATGTCCTGGCGCAGTTTGAGTTTTTCGGCCAGGCGCCGCGCAAGCTGGCCAGCGACACCAACCGCCAAGAGATTCCTCGCTTCGCGCGGAATGACCGTCTTCAAGTGAATTGTGCTCCGCCGCGAGGCGTGCAGCCAACCCGTGCCGCCGTCTTCCCAGCGGAAACCGGCGCAAAGTTCGCCGATCCCGTCCAGGTCGCCTTTCAGATCGGCAAAGGAAAAATCGCGGGCGGAGTCGTAGAGGCCTTTTTCGCGGGCTTCACCGGTGGCGCCCATCGTCAAGACAAGCGTCTCGACGGACTTGCTTCCGTCAAGGCGGTAATGGCGGCCGATTTCAAAGAGGCGAATGTTGCGCTGGCCATGGTTCAGATTCCACTCCAGAGCGCCGGCCATGGTCACAACGCCAGTCGAGCGCAGCACACTGGCTTCCTCCGAGAGCGGATTTGCCAGCCGCGCCGGCACCGCGTCGGCAGGACGGAACAGCACATCACGTTCTTCTGCGACGTGCGGGATGGTCAAGATTTCGCGATAGCCGAGGGCGATCAGGCGCTCGCGGAGACGCGACTCGGCTTCGTAGTGCGGCAGACGCATGGCGCCCTGGCGCGCTGCGGGCAAACGGGGCGGAAATTTGTCAAGGCCATAGAGGCGAGCAACCTCTTCGATGAGGTCAATTTCGCGAGCGACTTCGGCGCGCCAGGAGGGCTGCGTGCATTGCCACGCCGCCAGGAGGGAGCCTGCCGCTCCACGACTTTCATCGACGCGCTTGGGCGCAAAGCCCAGAGCGGTGAGAATGGCTTCGATTTCTTTGTCCGGAACGTCGGCGCCCATCACGCGCAAAATTTCAGCGCGCGTCAGCGGGATTTTCTTCGGCGCGCGCTTGCCGGGATAAATGTCGACAACGCCGGAGAGCAATTCGCCGCCGGCAAGCTGCAAAATCAATTCCGCGCAGCGCCGCGAGGCGAGTTCGGCCATTTCAGGATCGGCGCCGCGTCCAAAACGAGTGGAGGCTTCGGTGTGCAGTTTCAAGAAGCGAGTGGCGCGGCGAATCGCGATTGGGTCGAACCACGCGCATTCGAGCAAAACATTTTTTGTGGAAAAGGAAATTTCCGTTTCTGCGCCGCCCATGATGCCGCCGATGCCCACCAGGCGATCTCCGTCGCCATCGGTGATCATGCAGATGTCGGGATCGAGGACGCGCTCGATGCCGTCGAGCGTTTTCATCTTTTCATTTGGCTTAGCAGGGCGCACGACGATGCTGTGATTGCGCACCTTGTCGTAATCAAACGCGTGCAGCGCGTGACCCAGTTCGAGCATGACGTAGTTCGCCACATCGACAACATTGTTGATGCTGGCCACGCCGGAGGCTTCCAGGCGGTCTTTCATCCACTTTGGCGACGGTTGGATTTTCACGCCGCGAATCACGCGCGCGGTGAAGCGCCCACAAAGCTCCGGCGATCGAATTTCCACGCGCACGGCTTCGCTGGCTTTCGCGGAGCCTTCAACAGGTTTTGGTGCAACCGATTTCAAAAGCAGTTTGTAAATCGCGCCGACCTCGCGCGCGATTCCGTAATGCCCGAGGCAGTCGGGGCGATTGGAGGAGACTTCCGCATCCATCACCGGACCGTGAGGGCCATTTTCCACGCCACCGATGTTGGTGCCAGAAAGCGCAAGCCGAGAGGCGAGCTCGTCCGGCGAAGCGGTGACATCGACGAAATCCTTCAGCCAGTTGTAGACGATCTTCATCTTTTAAACTTGATTCGCGAGACGCCCGAGATAAACGTGCGTCGAGTACTCCATTTGCACGCAGCCGTTTTCCTCGCTCGCGCGAAACAATTCTTTTAGCGCGGCCATTATCGGTGCGTAATTCGCGTGGCCTTCTTGCGGGGCATACGAACTGCTGCGCAGGCGGCCGGCGAGCGCGTCCCAGTCAAGAATTTGGGCATTCGGCACGCTGTGCTGCGAGAAACTGCCGGCGCCAAAAAACTTTTGCATGATGTGGCTGTCCGGATAGGATTCGCGCACTCGCGCGTAGTCCGTGCCGTACTTCACCAGGAGATCCTCATACGCGTTTGCAAAAGGCTTGTCCATCTGGCGGTCGTTCCAGATCACGACGACCCAGCCGCCGGGCTTTAAAATGCGAGCAAATTCGCGCCTTGTCGCGTTCGGCTCAAACCAATGAAAAGCCTGTCCCGCGGCAACGAAGTCCACGCTGGCATCGGCGAGTGTGGTAACTTCCGCAGACCCGTTTACGCTCGCGAAGCCATCGAAGGAGGCAAGGTACTCCTCGCCCGCTAGACGCATCGCCTCATTGGGCTCCACGCCGAAGACGCGGTTGCCATTCTTTAGAAAAAGCTCGCACAAAAGACCCGTACCCGAGCCAATGTCAGCGATTACGTGCCCGGGCCGGAGACCGCACTCGCCGCGCACTAGATCAATCACCGCCGCCGGGTAACTTGGACGGTAGCGCAGGTAATCGGCAACGCGATTGGAAAACCGCTCCTTGGGATCAGAGAAAGTCATAGTTTCGGGACTCGCGCTCATGGAAACTGCCGCAAGAAGCGCGCATCATTCTGAAAAAATACTTGGATGTCATCGATGCCGTATTTCAGCATGGCCAAGCGATCGATGCCGATGCCGAACGCAAAGCCACTTACTTTTTTCGCGTCGTAATTCACGAAGCCGTAGACGGCGGGATCCACCATGCCAGCGCCGAAGAGCTCGATCCAGCCAGCGCCTTTGCACTTGGAGCAATTTCCTCCAGCGGGGGCGGTGCCGCTTCCATTGCAAAAGATGCATGACGCGTCGAATTCCACGGACGGCTCGGTGAAGGGGAAATAGCTGGGGCGAAAACGCGTCTTTACGCCTGGGCCAAAGAACTGCTCGACGAAATATGCGATTGTCCCCGTGAAATCGCAGAAGGTGATATCGGTGTCCACCGCGAGGCCTTCCACCTGGTGGAACATGAAGGAGTGCGTGGCGTCGGGATTGTCGCGGCGGTAGACCTTGCCGGGGACGATCACGCGCACGGGCGGCTTGCGCTTCTCCATGATGCGAATTTGCATGGGCGAAGTGTGCGTGCGGAGAAGCAGCGGCTCAGGCGCGTCCTTCGGCAGCTCCAAGTAAAACGTGTCCATGTCATCGCGGACGGGATGGAATTCGGGAATGTTCAGCGCCTCGAAATTGTAGTAGGGCGTTTCGATCTCGGGGCCTTCGACGACGGAAAAACCGATGGAGAAGAAAATGTCCTCGATTTCTTGGAACACCTGGCGGATCAGGTGACGCGAGCCGATGGGGCGAATCACGCCGGGAAGTGAGAGGTCCACGCGCTCGCGGGCGAGGGTGGTTTCGTCTGCACCAGCTTCGATGGCGAGGCGGCGCTCCTCTACCCTCGACTCGACCTGCGCACGCAATTCGTTGAGTGCCGCGCCGACGGCGCGCTTTAGCTCGGGAGATGCTGGCTTGAGCCAATTGTCGGTAACTTGCGTGAGGACGCCGGATTTGCGGCCTAACCAGCGGTCACGGAATATTTTCCACTCAGATTCGTCGTGAACGAGGCCGAAGTGCGCAGCGAAATGTTCTTGAATTTTGGCGAAGAGCGGCGCGACCTGCTCGGGTTGCGCGACGCCGAGAGCGGCGAGGGTCTTGTCGAGACCGATGTCAGAAGTTGGCATGATCGCGAGTTAGATTACACCGTAGGGGACGATATATCGTGCCCCTACCGGAGAAAATGCCGGCAAGATGCCGGCGCTGCGAGTATTGAAACTAGACTTTCTTCTTTTGCTGCGGCGGAGCAGCTGCCTTGGCCTTGGCCGCAAGTTGCGTAAACGCTGCGCCGTCCTTCACCGCGATATCGGCCAGGACCTTGCGGTCGAGCACAACTCCTGCGGCCTTCAGCCCGTGAATCAACTGGCCGTAGGTCAAACCGTTTTGCCGCGCGGCTGCGCCGACGCGCTGAATCCAGAGCCGGCGGTATTGCCGCTTCTTCACGCGGCGGTCGCGTTTCGCATAGCGATCCGCGCGATTGGCCGCTTCCTGCGCGGATTGGTAGAGCTTGCTCTTGGTGAGGAAAAAGCCTTTTGTCCTCTTGAGATACTTCTTGCGCCGTGCACGGCGCTTGGTCCCGCGTTTTACGCGTGCCATGGGGTTCTCCTTAAAGGTGGGAGACAAACAAGATGCGCCGATGCGCTGGAAAACACGCGTTGCGCAACGGGTTTGTCTCCGGTTGGATATTTGCAGCGACCGCCTTCAGGCGGTCACTCCTCCGAACAACCATTCTCGGTGCTCGGAAGATGACGGCAAGAAGCCGCCGCTACATGCCGCGAAATTTCTGATCCGCAGCTCGTCGGCCGGCAGGCACCCGTGAAGCGCTGCCTGGCTCGATGTCACGGGACTTGCGCCCCATGAAACAACCACACTCACAACAAAAACAAAATCGTCTAGGCATACGGAAGCAATAGCTTCACGTTAGCCAAGTCCGCGGAATTCACGAGTGTGAGCTTCTTGAGCTTGCGCATTCGGCCGTGAGCTTTCGTGCCAGTGAAGTGCCGCTTGCCGGAATGCATGCGCACAATTTTGCCCGTCGCCGTCACCTTGAAGCGCTTCGCGGCGCCACGGTGGGTTTTCAGCTTCATCTTCGGTTTCGACTTATTTCTTGGCATTGCCTAAATCCTCTCCTGGGCTTTGCTCGCCGCCCTGGCGAGTGTGGACTAAAATCCGGCGTTACAAAGGCCAATCCTATTGCGACGCGCCGGGCGGCGGCGCCGACTTTTACGCCGCGGGCTTTGCTGTGGGCGCGCCCTTTTTCGGCGCTAGCAACGACACCAGTACGTTGCCTTCCATGCGCGGCATGGTTTCAATTTGGCAGTAGTCGCCGATGTCGCCCAGCAAGCGCGTCATCTTCGCGCGACCCACTTCCTGGTGGGCCATTTCGCGCCCGCGATGGAAAATCATCGCGCGCACTTTGTGGCCATCGCCCAAGAAGCGGATGATCTGATTTTTGCGAACCTGATAATCATGTTCTGCGGTTGCGGGCCGAAACTTTACTTCTTTCAATTGCGAGCCGCGGCTGCTCTTGCGCTGCTCGTGCGCCTTTTTGTTTTGCTGATAGAGAAATTTGCCGTAATCGGTGATCTTGCATACCGGCGGATCTGCCGTCGGCGAGATTTCCACCAGGTCGAGTCCCCGTTCGCGCGCCATCTTCACGGCTTCGAAAGGCTGCATGACGCCAAGCTGCGCGCCCTCTTCATCGATCACCCGGATCTCGCGAGCCCGAATCCGCTCGTTGACGCGGACGCGGTCGCTCTGCCGGAAGCTGCGTTCTGCGATAATTCCCCCTTACCAACCGTAAGGCGCCAAGTTAACCCGGTCTGCCCCGATTCCACGACTCACTCTTGACCCCAGTCTAGCTGGGCCCAACACCCTAACCCACACGGCAAAAAACCGTCAGGAGACAGGGGCAAAAGTATAGCACGCGAAACAGCTTATCCCGCAATAGCGAAACTTCGCCGCGGAAAAGCTAGCTGACGGCGGAAAGGTCGCCTTTCGGGCCGGCGAGGGTGGCGCGCAACTGTGGCTTTTCGCCTTTTATGATGGGCACGTCCAGCGAAAGCAGCGCCGCCGTTTTTGCCAACTTGTCCTGCTCCGGAGTCACCGCCTCAAAGCGAATCATGCGGCAACCCGCAGGAGCGTCGACCGAAGGATGCAGGGAATCGGCGCTCCACTCAATGAAAAATGGCAGTAGCCAGGAAGCATTATCTCTAAGCGTGAGGGTTTGCCATTGGAGTACGCGGCCGTCGGGACGCTTGCGCGACCCGGGTGTCGGGCCTTCGAAGGCTACGCCGGCATCACGAAGCTTTTTCGCGAAGGAGCCGAGGTCGCCGGGGTGAACGGCCCAGCCAGTAATCTGCGGCTCGGAAAGTTTCCTGAGATGAAGAGCGAGTGGCTCCTTGGCATCCGGTTGGTCTGGATCGGGCGCCATGATTTCCAGGTAGCGCCGCTCTCCGAGCGAGAGCAGCGCATTGCGCGTGCCCCGGCCAGGATGCACGCCGCCAAAAATTGCGCGCACCCCAGTACGTTTTTCCACGAAGGCGATTCCCCGGTCGAGATCACTGCAGCCGAGAATAATGTGGTCGAGCAATTCAGGTACATCGCTTGCGGCCCAAGAGACGGATGGTGCGACCACCGCCCCTCCCGTTACAGCAAGAAAGAATCGGCGGGAAAATGTTTGTCGCATTCCGCACCTATTCAGGATTCGGCAGTGGCGGGGTCGATCATGCGGCGGATGGCGGAGATGCGATTCGCGGGGAAACCGCCCTTGCTCGCATGGTCGCGCACGGCCTGCTCATTGGGCGCTATGTAAACGCAGTAGATCTTATCGTCGGTAACGTAGCTTTCGACCCATTGGACTTGAGGCATAGTGCGCAGCACGCCACAAGACTTTTCAGAAACGGCCTGCAACTCCGCTGATGTGAGCTTGCCTGCGCCCGGAATTTCCCGCTCGATAAGAAACTTCGGCATGGTGCGCCTCCAAATCGAAGAATTAGTGCGACGACCTGGATTCGACTTCTTTTTGCAGTGTCTCGACAATCTCGGCCAGCGGCTTAGGGCCAAGATCGCCCTTGGTGCGATGACGCACGGAAACCGTGCCGGCTTCGGCTTCTTTGGCCCCCACGACGAACATAAAAGGAATCTTCTGTAGTTGCGCGTCGCGGATTTTTGCGGGCAGTTTTTCGTTGCGGTCGTCGAGATGCACGCGCAGACCGTGCCGCTTGAGCGTGTCGGTGACGTGTCTGGCGTAGTCGGCGACTTTTTCGCTGACCGGACAGATTTCGATTTGGACTGGCGCGAGCCACAGAGGAAACGCGCCGGCGTAGTGCTCGATCAAAATGCCGAAAAAGCGTTCGACCGAACCGAGCAGCGCGCGATGGACCATTAAAGGCTGATGCTTCGCGCCGTCTTCGGCGATGTATTGGAGGCCGAAGCGCGCGGGCAAGTTGAAATCAAACTGCACGGTGGTGAGCTGCCACGAGCGGCCGATGGCATCGATGAGCTTGACGTCAATCTTGGGGCCGTAGAACGCTGCTTCGCCTTCCATTTTTTTATACGGAACATTCATGCGCTTCATGGTGTCGGCGAGGGCAGCTGTGGCACGGCGCCAGTCTTCGGGTTTGCCCGCGTAATTTTCCGGATGCGAAGCGTCCCAATCAGAAAGCTCGACTTCAAATTTGTCGAAGCCGAAATTTTTCATAACCGCGAAGGCGAAATCAACGCAGGCTTCGACTTCGCTTTCGATTTGCGAGGGCGTGCAAAAGATGTGCGCGTCGTCCTGAGTGAAGCCGCGCACGCGGAGCAAACCGTGCAGCACGCCGCTGCGTTCGTAGCGATAGACGGTGCCGAGTTCCGCGAGGCGCACGGGTAGGTCGCGATAGCTGTGGAGCTTCGATTTGTAGATAAGGATGTGGCCGGGGCAATTCATGGGCTTGAGCTGGTAGTCGGCCTTTTCAACTTCCACCGCGCCAAACATGCTGTCGCGGTAAAAATCCGTATGCCCGCTCGTTTTCCAGAGGTCGAGCCGCATGATGTGTGGCGTGTATACCAGATCGTATCCGCGGCGCAACAACTCCTCCCGAAGCCAATCTTCGACAATCTTGCGGATCAGACCGCCCTTGGGATGCCAGAAGATCAGCCCTGGCCCGGCTTCTTCCTGGATGCTGAAGAGATCCAGCTCGACGCCGAGCTTGCGATGATCGCGGCGCTTGGCCTCTTCGAGGCGGTGCAGATATTCGTCGAGCTCCTTCTGCGTGAAAAAGCATGCGCCGTAAATGCGCTGGAGCTGCGGGTTGCCTTCCTGGCCCTTCCAGTACGCGCCCGCGACGCTCATGAGCTTGAATGCGGTGATGCGTTTGGTCGAAGGAATGTGCGGGCCGCGGCAAAAATCGATGAATTTTCCAGTGGTGTAGAACGAAACCATCGGCTCCACGGCCTTTTCTTCCACCAGCTCGCATTTAAAGATCTGATCGCTTTTCTTGTACAGCTCGATCGCTTCCGGCTTGGGAATGAGCTTGCGCTCGTTCGGCAGGTCGCGCCCCGCGAGCTCGTGCATCTTCGATTCGATCTTGGCGAGGTCGTCCGGCGTAAAAGGTTCTTCGCGGAGAAATTCGTAGAAGAAGCCCGTATCGATCGGGGGGCCGATGCCGAGCTTCACATCGGGATAGAGCTCGAGCACAGCGGCAGCGAGGAGATGCGCCGCCGAATGGCGGAACACGAAGAGAGCGTCGGGATCTTTTTCGGTGAGGATTTGCAGCTTGACGTCATGGTCCAGTGGGCGCCGCAGATCGATGAGGGCGCCTTCCCCGTCGTGCGGCTCTGCGACGCGCGCGACAAGCGCCGCATCCGCCAGCCGCGGCGAAATCTTTTGTGCGATGTCCGCCGGAGTAGTGCCCTTCGGCACTTCCTGGACTTTGCCGTCCGGCAATGTGATGTGAATCTGCTCCATAATCTTCCTGTTCACCCGGAAGGAGAAAGCCTAGCTTATCGGCGGCTTCTATCGCGGTCAAGGTGGGCGGTCCCCAGCGGAATGTCTTGTTTCGTCGAGAACCATAGTGCCTTGCCCAAGCTGGCCTTTATAGTCCCCAGCGAACTTGGACACGGAATTACTCTTTGACGAAAACATTTTGAAAAATTCCAGTCTACGTGATTTCGGCGGCGGTTGAGGAGCTATTGGTGCGCCGCAGGGTCAACAAGCAAGGCGCGAAAATCTGCCGTGTTCTGCCAGCTAGCGAAAGCCGGCTCTTCTTTTAACCATTCGGAGAACCGCACGAAATTCTTTGTTTTTTCTCTTGCGCGGCGCAGCGTTTCGAGCGCGCCTTTGCGGTTGCCATCCTGCGCTTTCGCAATGGCCAAATCGCTTAGCGCCCACAGCGAGTCTGGCTGGGCGTCACAGGCAAGCTGGAAATAATCCTGCGCGTGCGCCGCGTCTTTCGCTTCTAATCGCCGCTCACCGGTTTGCATTGCCTGCACAAAAACATCAGCCAAAGCCCTCTTCAACACACGCAGTTTTTCCACGTGTTTTTCGTGCTCCGTGCTTCCATGCAGCATCAGGATCTGCTGCTGCACCTGGAGTCGCACCTCAGACCGATTCTCGGAGTTCTGTTCCAGCGCCGCCATCCCCTCGTAAATATCAGCGGTGAACTGCCGTTGCTCTTCGAACTCACGCTCTTCGCGTTTTGCGCCTTCTCGGACGGTCTTCTCTTTCTCAAGAGTTTCCGCCCGAGCCCGAAGCCAGGCGCTATCCGTGAGTCCGCTGAAAGTTGCTGCGGCCTGGCGATATTCCTTCCAAGCGGCATAGAGATCGCCGGATTGCTCCAGTGACCGCGCGCGTTTTCCCGCCTCCGTCGCTTGGGCCACCGCGAACGCATCGTCACGAGGTTCGTGGGCGTCTTTCATCGCCTCCAACCTGAACCAGGCAAAGGCCTCCTCCATCACGGATGCGGGCGCCCACTGATGTGGGCCTTCGAACTCCCTCATGAAATTGGGATAGCCCAGTTCTTGTAATTTTGCATCGAGATGCACCATCTCGGCATAATTGAAGTCGTACGTGCCCACGGCCGCGAAAACCGGAAAGGTCGCCTCGTGCGATGGGGGAGAGCCTTGCGGAAAACCTGCGCCGTTCAAAAGCACGCCCGCAGCGCATTGACATAGTTGCGCGACTGACGCCGCCACACGCGCCCCGCCGGAGAATCCCGCAAAATACGATCGGCGATCGTCGATGGCCAGCCGCGCGTGGGCATCCAGCACGATGGCTTGTGCTGCTTCCCGTTCCAGCTTCCAAGGACCGTTGCGCGAATTGTTCGAGCCGATCAGGATATAGCCGTATTTCTCCGCTGCGTCCCTCATCAAGTCCAGGGGTACCCTGCCGTGCGCGGCGGGATCGAAGGCGTACACAATCGGCCAACGGCGGCTTGCTGTGTAGTTTTTTGGAAGATAGAGCGCGTAACTTTGCTCCGGGTTTGCCGCGCAACGTACCTCCTGTGTCAGCTCTCCCGGACGCAATACCGCCGCAGAGCTTGAGGGGTTGTCTGCGCGGGGCGCTCCCTGGCCGAAGCCCCACAGACATACGAGGAATGGCAGCAACAGCAGCGGAAGGATTCGCTTCACCACATCAGTATAAACCTCCGCCCGCATGCCCGCGTACGGCAAGGGTTGATTTCCTCGCGCGGACCCGCGTTTCGTCTTCAGCAGGGCAAAGGGTAAACTCATCTGTCTCCTCTGTTGCTGATGGAACGACCTGAGGGCGATTCATGAAGCGATTGGCAAGAAGTGTCTTTTTCTTATTGGCAGGTCTCTTCCCGGTTTGGGTGATGGCTCAGGACCCGAAAATTCTTCCCCAGCCGGATGAACGGTACAAGGCAGACATCCTTCTGGTTGTCGCGCATCCGGACGATGAAGGGGCGGCTACCCCTTATCTGGCGCGGGCGATCGATGAGGGCAAACGTGTTGGCGTGGTCTACGGCACACGCGGAAGCAGCGGCGCGAACGAAGCAGGAGCGGAGCAAGCCGCGGCGCTTGGCACGATTCGCGAAATCGAGGCGCGGCGGGCCCTCAATACGCTGGGCATCACGAACGTATGGTTCTTAGACGGACAAGACACCGCTTCGCAAAACGTTTTGCAGTCGCTCGCCACCTGGGGGCATGGCGCCGCGCTCCAGCAACTCGTACGCATCGTCCGGCTCACACGCCCGGAGGTGATCCTCACCTTTTTGCCCGGTACGTTCATCGGTGAAGATCATGGCGACCATCAAGCCTCCGGTGTCCTGGCCACGGAGGCTTTCGACCTCGCCGGCGATCCCGTTGCGTTTGCCGAACAGCTCGCCGCCCCCATGCGACGTCTTGAGCCATTTCTCGAAAACCTGCGCCCCTGGCAGACCAAGAAAATCTATTACTTTCCCGATGCGGACAGGGAAGATATCTTCCACGGGAAAGGGCCCGAGTATTCGGTGAAAGGAATTTCGAAGTCGGGGAAACAAGCGTATTGGCGAATGGCGCTCGAATCGTTCCGTGCGCATCAGACGCAGGCGAAAGCGTTCCTCGATTCCCTTGACAAGTTGGATGAAGCGCAAATCGAGAAGATGGCTTTGTCGGATGACGGCTGGGGCGATGCGCAGCGCTTCGTGTTGGGAAAGTCGCTCGTGGGTGGAAGCGTGACGGGCGATATCTTCGAGAACATTACGCCTGGCGCGATCGCTTTTACGCGTCCAGATGCTCCTGCCGAACCTGCGCGTCCGGAAGTGGCTGCGGAACTCGCCGGTCCGTGGAGTTTCTATGCAGAATTTCGCCGCGCGCACGGACTAATGCACCTGCCACATCCCGAGCCTCCGGAAATCGCCTTGCAAGGAGGAAGTACGCTGGTTATTCCTCTGTGGATTCGCAATCAGACGCCGGCGAGTCGAGAGATCACGCTGTCGGTTGAATTGCCCCTGGGTTGGACCGTGCAGAGTGGTGCGGGAAAAGTCGCGGCGGCAGCCAAGCAGGTGGCCGCCGCGCGCCTCGAGATCGGCCTGCCCGTGCTCGGAGATGCGGCGCCGAAGAAACAAGATCCGCAAGAGATCACTGTTCGCGCCGAATCGAACGGGCAGAGCATCGGCATCGTGAAACTTCGCATCCAATTGCGCAAGCGCGCTTTGCCGCAGTAGGTTGACTAGGATTTCTTTGCGCGGGCGGATTCCATTTCTTCCCACGCGGCTTCTGGCAGCATCAGCAGGTCATTGAATTCGCCCGCGCCGCGCAGCCACTGGCCGCCGTCAATCACTACACACTCTCCGTTGATGTACTCCGCCATGTCGCTCAGGAGAAATGCGGCAAGGTTCGCAAGTTCTTCATGCCGCCCGAAGCGCTTCATGGGGTGCTTGTCCTTGCCGTGTTCTTCGAATTGTTTCGAAGGCATCAATCGCGACCAAGCGCCCTCGGTTGGAAACGGCCCCGGCGCGATGGCATTCAGGCGAATGTGATACTTCGCCCATTCCACCGCCAGCGATGTGGTCATCGCCAGTACGCCGGCCTTCGCGCAGGCCGAAGGCACAATGAATCCCGAACCGCAATTGGCTGCCGCATAGGTGGTCGCGATGTTCAACACGTTTCCGGCTAGTTTCTTTTCGATCCAGCGCTTCCCGAAAACTTGTGTGCAATGGAAAGTGCCGTTGAGCACGATGCCGATCACGGAGTTGAAGGCGTTGGGCGTGAGTTTTTCGGTCCGGGCAATGAAGTTGCCCGCAGCGTTGTTGATCAGCGTGTCGATCTCGCCAAATTGCTGCTCCGCAGCCTTGGCTGCGGCCTCCACGGCGCCGTAATCGCGCACGTCGCAGGTGGCGTAAGCCGCCGCACCGCCAGAGCGATGAATCTCATCGCAAACTGCACGCAACGGCTCCTCGCGCCTGCCCACGAGGAACATGCGCGCTCCGAGCTCCACGAAGCGCAGCGCCATGGACCGGCCAAGGCCGGTGCCTCCACCGGTCAGGAAAATCGCCCGTTTCTCGAATAAGTTTTTTTGAAACACGCCGCACCGCCTCGCGCCGAGATGGTGTCCCCCGAGAAAGGGACGGAGACGCGATTCTAGTGCATGAGCCTTCGCATGGGCGTTAATTTCGCAAGAAATCTCGAAAGATTCAGACCAGCAGCGGAAATCGAGAAATGAGGCGGAGGGAGGGTTTGTCAATTCCCTTCTCAATCGAAATCTCTTAACGCCGCGTCAGGCGAAAGGCGAATCCCCTCCCCGACTCAGGGATCCAGCTGTGCCGGGATCGGCCGGCCCATGACTTTGGCATATTCCGCGGCGAAGAGCGGGCTCGCGGGAAATTCCTCGCTCAATTCACGCAGAAGTTTCTTTGCAAGAACACTCTGCTTTTCCCGGCGCGCGGCTAGCGCGAGCATGATCTTTGCGAAGGGCTTCAGGTAGCGCCCGTTTTCGGCGGTTTTTGCCACCTGCGCCATGCCGAGTTTTTTGTCTCCGTGAACTCCGCCGAACCACAGGAGTGTGCGAAATCCGGCCGACAGGCTGCCGATGGTGTAATTTGCAATACCCAGCGCGACGAAAGCGTCCGCTGCATCGGGCCGCTCCGACAACAGCAATTTCGCATGCGCGTTCGCCTCCTTCACCCGTTTGAGTCCGTCGAGCGGCTTCTTTTCCAATATAGTGTCGGCATCCGATTCCATTCCTGCGGCGAGCGTCAACGCGAAGAGAGCCTCCTGGTCTCTTGGGTTAGTCTTGAGCCGTACTTTTGCAAGTTCCCGCGCGCGCCGAGTCGCTTCAAGAAAACTTTTCATCCGCGCGGGATCTGGTTTGCCCTCGATCCCTTTGAGGAACTTATTGTTATCCAGGAAGAAATCGCTGGTTAGTACGCCTTGCCGGTACAATTCCTCAAAAAGGTAGCTGGCTGCCACGGCGACATACCCAAATGGATCTTCCGGGTGCTGCGAGGCCCATTCGGTGAACTTCTCACGCCCCTCGAGGAACTTCTGTTCGTAGAGCAGTCGAAAGCCGCCCATGAGTTCCGGGACGTCCTTGAACGCCGCGGCATTGCTCTCCATGCTCGTTTGCGGTTTGCCCGCAGCAGGCGTGAGCAGAACAAATAGACTGAGTATCGCGATCGGTCGATGCATTCGTCGTCGTTTCTTCAGAAGAGGCCCGGCAAGAACCGCGCTTTGCCCGCCATCGCTGCGCGGTATTCCGGATTCGCGAAGAGGACGCGTTCTTCCACGGCGATGCGTTGAGAGATGGCGCCCGCATAAGCCACCGACGCGACCACGGCCGTGATCCAAGCCGTGTGGATCAACGGAAGCGAAAACATTTCCGCGAAAACGGCCGCATAGTTTGGATGCCGAACAAAGCGAAAAGGCCCCGAGGTGACCACGCCGAGACGCGTGGAGTCCATCACTTGGACATTCCAATGCTGGCCCATGGTGCGCACGACCCACAATCGCACCGCGTTGGAGGCGAGAAATATGGCGAACATCAGGGCAGCCAACAGCGGGAAAAACGGCCGGCGAAGAAGTACCACCTCTAGGGCTGCGCCGATCAGAACGAAGCTATGAACGAGCACCACCCAGCGGAATTTCGGTTTGTTTACTCTTGTGGCCCCACGGGCGATCATCTCCTCTTGATGGCGGCGGGAAACACGAAGCTCGAATACACGCAGGAGCGCAACCGCGAGCAGGAGGGCCAGGAAGGCGATGACGGTTATGTCCATTGGAGGAGCAAGAATTCAGCGCTGAAACCCGGGCCGAACGCCGCGGCCAGGGCGTAGTCGTCTGGCTGCAAGGGCCGCTTTTCCAGCCATTCCTGCAAAATGAAAAGGATCGTTGCACTCGAGAGATTCCCAACATTGCCAAGAATGTCCCACGACGGCTGCGTGTCGCATTTCGTCAAGCCCAGCTCCGCTTCGACGTTGCCCAGCAGCCGCGCACCGCCGGGATGCAGGATCCATCCTTTGATCTCTTCACGCTTTCTGCCCTGCCGCTTGAGGAAATCGTCCACCAATCCACGGATTTTTCCGCCGATCATTTCGGGAACGTCTTTAGCCAGCAAAATGTGAAATCCCGAATCGCGAAGGTCAAAGCCCATCGCGCCGAGCGAATCCGGAAAGGTATACGTTTCCGAAACGAGGATTTTCGGACCGGGGTGGCCATTTCCGCTGACCAGCACCGCTGCGGCGCCGTCGCCAAAGAGGATGGAGGAGATCAAATTTGCTTGGGTAATATCCTTGCGCTGAAACGTGAGTGAAGGCAGCTCCACCGCGATAATCAACACATTTCCGCCTGGGCGCGCCTGCAGAAAATCCGCCGCGCGGCCCAGGGCCATTGCTCCTGCCGCGCAGCCCAGCTCGGTGAACGGCATGCGCCGCACATTCGAGCGAAAGCCCATCAAGTTGATGAGGTGAGCGTCGAGAGAGGGGATCATAAAGCCGGTGCACGAGACGGTGATGATCAGATCCACCTCGTCCGGCCGCACTCCAGCGCGCCGGAGGCATTCTTCCGCCGCCTGGCGTCCGAGCTTCACGGCGTGCTCGATGTATTCATCGTTGGTCTTCGAAAGCGCGCGTGGCTCGATGGTGTAATCGAGTGGAAAAATCGCGTGGCGCTTGTACACCTGCGCGTTGTCAACGATGCTCATCATCGCTTCCAGCCGCCGCTCGGGAATGTCGAACACGCGCCCCATGTAGTACTTCACATCTTCACGGGTAATGGTGTGGGGCGGCAGCGCCGTAGCCGTGGCGGCGATGGTGCAAGGCGACACCGATGAACTGTCGTTGGTAACTCGAATGCTCAAATATCTCCCCTGTCTCTTGGGTGCAGAATTCCCGCCTCTGGGCGCAGGAGGACCGAGAACTCGTTTCGATGCAGTGTCCCCCCAGACGCCCTGCATGCGAGGCAATGACTTTACATCATTCTTTACGAGGAGGGGAGAGGTTTGCAACTGTGCTGTTGTCAACCTCTCAGCGGCCTGCCTATTTATCCACGATTCACTCGACATTCGCAACTCTGTAAAAATCCTGGTCAGTCCTGCGGTATTCTCTCTTCTGTCATGAATATAAACGCCTCGTCCAGAAAATCATTCCTTCGCCAAATCACTCTCTTACTTTTTCTTGCCAGCAATTTCTTTCTTGCCGCCCTTGCTGCCGCGCAAGAAAAAGTTGCGCCGATTCTCGTGATGATCTCCATTGACGGTCTCCGCCCGGACTACATCACCGCTGCGGACGCGCACGGCGCGAAAGTACCGAATCTTCGGCGCTTCCTCAAAGAAGGAACGTACGCCGAAGGCGTTACGGGCGTACTGCCGACGGTGACGTATCCGAGCCACACCACGTTGGTCACGGGTGTTTGGCCCGCGAAGCACGGCATTCTAGCCAACACCACGTTCGATCCGTTGCAGAAGAATTTTCAGGGCTGGTATTGGTATGCCGATGATATTCGCGTACCGGCGCTTTGGGATGCCGCCGCCCAAGCGGGCCGCGCCACCGCGAGCATCCAGTGGCCGGTCACCGTGGGCGCGCGTGTCACGTGGAACATCCCCGAATTCTGGCGCGCCAGCACTGCCGATGACGCGAAACTCCTGCGCGCCGTTTCCACTCCCGGCTTGCTCGCCGAAGCTCAGCCCGAGCTCGGCGAATACCGGGGCGGCACGGACAACTCCCCGGAAGCCGACGAAGTGCGCGGCCGCTACGCCCAATGGCTCCTCGAAAAAAAGCACCCGGGCCTTCTCCTGCTGCACCTCGTCGCTCTCGATCACATCCAACACGACACCGGCCCATTTAGCTCCGAGGCCATTGCAATTTTGGAGCGGCTTGATTCCGTCATCGGAAGCCTGCGCGATACCGCCGAACGCCTTGCGCCCGGCCGTGCCCTTGTCGCCGTCGTCTCCGACCACGGTTTTGTGAAGACCGATGCGCAGCTGAATTTATTCCCAGCGTTTCGCGATGCGAAGCTGTTCAGCGTCGATGAAAAGGGGAAGATCGCGGATTGGAAGGCGATGCCCTGGACGACGGGAGGTTCTGCCGCGATCGTTCTAAAAGATCCAAACGATACTGCGACCCTCACCCAGGTACGCGAGCTGCTTGCGAAGCTTGCCCATGACCCCGCGAACGGCATCGACCGCATCTTGGAGGCCGATGAGCTGCGCAAGCGCGGTGGCTATCCCACGGCCTCGTTTTTTGTAGGGCTGAAACCCGGCTGGAAAACCGGCTCCGCGCTCGAAGGCCCGGTTCTCTGGAAAAGCAAGCCCGGCGGCACGCACGGCGGGTTGCCCGATCTTCCTGATCTTCGTGCTTCGTTCTTTCTCGTGGGTCCTGGAGCGCCGGCGGGGAAAAATTTGGGCTTGATCGACATGCGCGACGTTGCTCCCACGCTGGCCCACGCAGCCGGGCTTTCGCTTCCCACCGCCGAAGGCAAAAATCTATTGCCTTAGCCGCTCGCGAGGGGCGCGCCAGCGGCGAGCCAGCGCGGGTATGACCATGCCGCCGACATTGGCGAGGTTAGCATCGGGGAACGGGGCGCGTTCTGCTCGGGGATTCAGCGAGCGGAACGCTGTTTTTAGAAAGCGTCCGAACGCGTCCATTTTTTCGCGCAAACTGAAATGCAGCGAGCGGCCATTGGCGCGAGCGACCATTAGGGTGACGTCGTCCGCGGACAGATTCTCTGGGAAACGTTCTCCGATTTCCTGGAGTAGCGAAGCGATAACTTTCTCCGTGGCGACGTCGCCGAGCAGATTGACGATCCGCAGCAGGCCTTCTTCGCCGAGCATTTCGCCGTCGGCGTCGCAGGATTCAATCAGCGCGTCGGTGTAGCTGATCAGGCAGTCGCCGGGGTCGAGTTCGATGTCGAGTTGCGCGTAGTCGGTGATCGAAAGGATGCCGAAAGGAATGTTGCGCGGCCCCTTCTTTTCGACAACATCCTGCTGGCCGAGGAAGGACCAGCGGCCATCGCGGGCTCGAAAGAGAAGTGGACGGGGATGGCCGGCATTGCAAAGAGAGAGCCGGCGGGTAGGTGAGAAAAAGGTTGCGACGACCGCGGTGGAGAACGTGCCATTGCGCGAGAGCGAGGTGAACTGCTCGTTCAGCAAGCGGACGAATTCTTTCTGGTCCAGCCGGTTGACAAAGCGCCGCATCAGCGTGCGCAGGTCGGCCGCCGTGGAAGCCACGGATTTGCCATGGCCGGAAACATCGGCGAGCAGCAGGCGGCTGATACGCCCGGAAGCGCAACTCGAGAGGTAGTAGACATCTCCGCCGCGCGGGGCTTGGCCGAACGGCTTGCTGTAGACCCACACGTCGAGCCCCGCCAGTTCGACACCGTTGGAGGTGAGCTGGCTGCCTCCCCAGACCTCCATGCACTGCATCTGCTGCTTGGGCGAATGCGTCATGCCGCCATTGTAACAGCGGGTAGCGCCAGGCTTTAGGGCGTCGGTGCTCTAGAGCCTGTATCAGAAGTTGGGGGTCGGACCTTTAGGTCCGACATAAGTCCTGCACTTGTTTCACGGCTTCAGCCGCTGAGGAATTGACTTTACAATTTCCGTATAAACACTTTAGTCCCGACATAAGCGCCGCCTTTGCGTCCCGAATGAATCTACGGGCGCCGTGAGGCTGCTCCTGCGCCGGCTCCCGCCGTTGCCGCCTGATCTGTTCGTCATGATTGCAGGCTCGGGATGGCTTCCGCTTCGGCGCTTTTCCAATTCCGCATTCAAAGACAGGGGCCGGTTGCGAAGAGACTAAGGCGATTTTCGGTAGCCATTTGAGGTGTTCACCCGATAGACATCTGCTCTCGGTCAGCTATCGTGCAGCCCGACCAACGGATCGAACTTCGATCCTCCTGAGGCTAATAGTCATCGGATTTCCGCCTGCAAGCGACCGGGATTGCGCCCCGAAGGGCGCCGGCTCCCTAGCAAACTCACCAACGAGGAGGAACCTTCCATGCTGTTTCACTTTTCTCGAACCACAACAGGATTTGTTCTAGCGGTGGCCCTATGTCTGGCCGTGGCCCCAGCCGTCTTTACACCAACGGGGGCAGACGAGGGCGGGACAGCAGCCATCACCTTCGGGCAGCCGACAATCAGCGGTATTCAGGGCGTCGGCTTTGAGGAGGACATCCGGCTCGACCCGACGAACGCGCAGCGCGTCTACACGAGCGTCCCCGGCTCTCTCTCCTCGGACACGAGTTGGATCTGGCACTCCGAGGATGGCGGTAAGACCTTTAAGTGGGTGACGGCGGCGACCGCCAAAGAGGGGAAACCGACCCCGTGCGCCGGCGGCGGCGACACCGAGCTCGCCGTCGACGCCGGCGGCCACCTCTACTTCAATGACCTGACGGTCGCCAACTTCAGCGTCGGTCGCTCTGACGACCATGGCGTGAGCTTCCTGTGCAACAACACGGGCGTACCGTTAGCGCTGGTTGATCGGCAGTGGTATACGACCGATGGTGATGCCGTTAACGGAGGCAACATTTACCTGGTCAGCGATCAGATCGGTGGCGGCTCCGCGAGCTGTCCAGTCTCTGGCTTCGGGAATAACGTCCTCGTAATGTACCGCTCGCCCCTGCCCGGAGCAGGCCCCACGGCCGGCCTCCAGTTCGGATTGGCGAAGCCGGTCAGCGCACTTCTCTCGTGCGACGAGGGGATTATGGGCAACAACGAGATCAGCCCCGTCGCCACGACCACGGATGAACCCGCAGGCTCTTCGACCGTCAAGCACATCTATGTCATCCACGATGACGCGTCCTTCAGCAAGATATTGATCGGGCGTTGCTTCCCGGTCCCGTTCACCAATGACCCCAGTGGCCTGAGTTGCAAGGATCTACCTGTAGCCAGCTTCCCCGGTTTCAAGACGGGCGGCAACTTCCCAACCATGGCGATCGACAAGGTCGGCAACCTGTACGCTGTTTGGGAGCAAGCGCCCGTGAACAGCGTCAGTGGCCACATCGGCGACACGTCGCTCATGTACGCCTTCTCAACCGACGAGGGCAATCACTGGTCGACGCCGATCACGATCTCGACGGGACTCCTGAACCACGTCTTCGCTTGGCCGGCCGCCGGCGATGACGGCCGGGTCGACATCGCCTTCTACGGGACGAATGCGACGGTACCGGCCGCCGGCTCCACCACCTGTCCGAACGGTGGCCCAGACTCCGTGAGCGGCACGTGGAGCCTATACATGGTCCAGACGCTGAATGGCCACGCGGCCTCGCCGCCGTTCACGGCGCCGATCCTGGCCGGCGAGCACTACATCCACAAGGGAAACATCCAGACCGTGATCGGCGGCCAATGCGGCGACCGGACGCTGGGCGACTTTCTGCAGGTGCGTGTCGGAAGCCACGGTGAGGCACAGATTTCCTACGCCGACTCCAACAACGTAGACGAGACGTTCGCCCCGCACGGCATGTACGTCAAGCAGAACGGGGGCACCGGCCTGTTCGCCAACAGAACCGTGACTGGCGACCCGATCCTGCTGAACTCGGCCAGCGACCCGGCCGGCGACGCGAGACGCGAGACCGACGGCAGCACGAGCGCCAACTTCCCGAACCTCGATATCCTCCAATCGAGCTTCTCGCGGCCAAGTTCGGCTAACTGCAACCCGTCCGGGACGCCTTGCTACCGGGTAAAGATGACCGTCGACAACCTCAGCCTGGCATCGCCCTTCGGAGCGAACCCGTCGGCCTTGCCACCTAACCCCGGGGACCCGGTTGCGGTCTGGCTCACGCAGTGGCTCGAACCTGCGGATCCAGGCTGTACTTCCCCGACTGACTCGTGCAAGAAGGGCGGCAAGAACTGGTTCGTCTACTTCGAGTACAACCCAACGTCGACACCGCCGACAAGCTGCTGGTCGGGCGAGAACGCGGCGTTCACGGTCGGCGGCGGTATCACGCTGACGTATCCGGGGACGAAGCAGATCAAGGGGGCCGCCTGCTCGTTCGTGCTCGGGCCCTTCGGCACGATCACAATCGACGTTCCGATCGCCAATGTGACCCTTGAGACCGGCGTCGCGCCGTTTAATGCTAATCGCCTCTACAGCGTCACCGCGAGCACGATGACGCTGAATGCGGCGCCAGAGAGTGTTCCGCCGAACCCGGGAGGTGTCGGTATCTTCACCGGCCCAGTCGGTGGCGTACTCTTCGACCTCATCGATGTCGTTCGCGCCTATGACGTGGACTTCACCGTCAGCGGCGGCGGGGGCTGCCACACGGCAGACGGAGACGGCGATGTGCCCGGCAACGAGGGAGGTAGCGCCCACTTCCACTTCCACGAGGACAACTGCAATCTCCAGCCGGATAGCGAAGACTTCAGTGATCCGAGTTCCGGAACCGATTTCCATTCTACGCAGGTCAATTCGGTGGCTTATGACACTGTGACTCATACCGTTACTATCGCGGGATTGGGCACCGATAATGGCTTGCCGGTGGCATTCACGATCGTTGGCGTGGATAGCTCCCTGGTGCCACCCGGGTTGTTCAGCATCACGCTGAGCGACGGCTATAGCAACGACGGGCATCTACTCGACGGGAGCATTACGCTCAAGTAGCTCGAACTCGTACGGACAGACTGGGAGGCCGCCGACGTATGGCCGCTCTCCCAGTTCTAGTCTGGATTCTACGGCCTGATCACGGGAGCGGCCCGGTAATATTATTGTGATTCACACGTAGTAGGAATCCCTCGGGAGGTGTTTCTGCCTCCGAGCTACCTCGGGTATTTGACTTTGCTTTTTTCGTCTTCGTCTTGCCGCCGCCCGCACCGTTCATCCCGCCCCAGTGCCGTTCACCCCTCAATTCTCCCCATTCCCTGCAAATTACTTAACCAATCCGTACCGGCATGCTATCCTCTCCCGTGTTTGCTTGCACTGAGCCCCGAAGTGTTTACGCTCTTTACCCCGAGTCTCGAGGGGAGTCTCGATCCTCGATTCCGACCCGGTCGGAAAGGGCCAAGCTCCAACCCGCCGCCGCTACCTGGCTCGCGCCCCTATCCGCTCTCGCGATCCCAACCAGCACACCCTTCGAGCCTTCAGAACTTCAATCCTGCAACTTCTTTAGAACCAATACTTGCAAAAGTGTATCAAAACAACCGACTTTAACTCCCTTTAGAATGAACACTTATGAAAAACATAGGGGGGGAGGGGGGCGTTATGGTTAACCAGCTCCCTCCTGAATTCGACGTCCAGACGTTCAGACTCTCGGACGTTGCGACGTTCCCACGTTCAGATGCTCTCTTCATTCGCTCTTGTCGCTCTTTGCGCAAAGAGTGTTTGAGAAACCTTTTGAAATCACAAGGTTCCGCACTCTTTCTAAAAACAGGGGGTGGCATTAGTCCGATGATTCTCGACCTTCAGCAAACGCCCCGGGGAGGCTATGCTAGAGTTTTTGCCCGCAGAGGACTCAACTCCATGACATTTTCTTGCCGAGCGTTTGCGTTACTCATTGGGATTATCGTGGCCGCAGCTTTTCGTTGCGCCGCGCAGCAAACATCTGTTCCTACCCCGACGGAAGGCGATTTCGTCGCGCATGATTTCAAGTTCCATTCGGGCGAATCGCTTCCGGAGCTGCGGCTGCACTACAGGACGCTTGGGAAACCCGCGCGCGACGCGCAGGGCCGCGTGACGAACGCGGTCTTGATTCTCCACGGCACGGGAGGCAGCGGCCAGCAATTCCTACAGCCGCAATTTGCGGGCGAGCTCTTCGGTCCCGGCCAGCTTCTCGACGCCGCGCGTTGCTTCATTATTCTTCCCGACGGAATTGGCCACGGAAAATCCTCCAAGCCCAGCGACGGTTTGCATGCGCATTTCCCGCAGTATGACTATGACGACATGGTTGCGGCGCACTATCGGCTGGTCAACGAGGGCTTGGGCGTAAACCACTTGCGGCTGGTGCTGGGCACTTCGATGGGCTGCATGCACTCTTTCGTCTGGGGCGAGACGTATCCCGATTTCATGGACGCGCTAATGCCGCTGGCGTGCTTGCCCGTGCAAATCGCGGGACGCAACCGCGTCTGGCGCAAAATGGTGATGGATGCAATTCGCAACGATCCGGAATGGAAGGGCGGCGACTACACGACGGAGCCGCAGCAAAGTTTGCGCGCGGCGCTGGATCTGCTGCTGATCGCCGGCAGTGCGCCGCTGCCGATGCAGAAAAATATCCCGGCGCGCGATGTGGCGGACAAGTATCTGGACGATTACTTCAAGTCGCGTTTCGGGGAGCTCGACGCAAACGATCTCTTATACCAGGTCAATGCGTCGCGCAATTACGATCCGTCGCCGCAGCTTGAAAAAATAAAGACCCGCGTCATGTGGATTAACTCTGCCGACGATTTCATCAATCCCCCGGAGCTGAAAATTGCGGAGCGCGAAGTCGCGAGGCTGAAGAACGGACGATTTGTCTTGATACCGGCCAGCGAGCAAACGCACGGGCACGGCACGCACACTTGGGCGGCAATCTGGAAACAGTACTTGGAGAAGTTACTCGAAAAAACAGCGCGGTAAATGCCGCGCCGCCGCTCGCTTCAGCGGGCAGCTTCGTGGCTGGCGCGAATTTCCTGCCAGCGGCGGGGCCGCTTGTTGGCCTGGAGAACTTTTTTGCGGAGGCGGATCGATTCCGGCGTGATCTCGACGAATTCGTCGTCGGCAATGAATTCAATGGCCTGTTCGAGGCTCAGCTGGCGGTGCGGAATCAGGCGAATCGCTTCGTCCGCGCTGGACGAGCGCATGTTGGTCTGCTTCTTTTCTTTCGTGACGTTTACATCCATGTCCTGCTCGCGCGAATTTTCTCCCACGATCATGCCTTCGTACACTTCAATAGCAGGGCCGATGAAAAGCTCGCCGCGCTCCTGGATGTTCCACAACGCAAAAGCGGTGGAAGGGCCGCCGCGGTCCGCGACCAAAGCTCCCGTCGGGCGCAGCGCCATCTCGCCGGCATACTCCGTCCAGCCGTCAAAGATCGAGTGGATCAGCGCGGTTCCCCGCGTGTCCGTCAGCAACTGGCTGCGCAAGCCAATCAATCCGCGCGAAGGAATCTTGAAGTCCATGCGCGCGCGCCCGGAGCCGTGATTGCTCATTTTGAGCATTTCGCCGCGCCGGCCACCGAGTGTTTCGAGAATAATCCCGATGTAATTCTCCGGCACGTCGATTACCAGGCGCTCGAGCGGCTCGAGTTTCCGCCCGTTTTCCGTGCGCACAACAATTTCCGGCTTGCCCACCATGAGCTCGAAGCCTTCGCGCCTCATCGTCTCGATCAGGATTGCCAGTTGCAGCTCGCCGCGTCCCAGGACGCGGAACGATTCCGGTGTGTCCGTGTCTTCCACGCGGATCGAAACGTTGGTGAGCAATTCCTTTTGCAAACGGTCGCGCAGGTCTCGCGAGGTCAGATACGATCCTTCTTTGCCGGAGAGCGGGCCGCTGTTTACCGTGAAGATCATCGCCAGCGTGGGCTCGTCGATCAAGAGTGGCTCGAGTGGCGCGGGATTCGCCAGATCGGTGAGGCTCTCGCCGATCTGAATGCCCTCGACGCCCGCGATGGCCACGAGGTCGCCGGCGCCGACGGACTGCGCCTCGTCGCGTTCCAGCCCGCGAAACGTGTAAAGCTTGGTGATGCGCGTCGGCGTGAGCTTTCCATCCAATTTGCTGATACCCACTTCTGCTCCCCGCTCGAGCGTGCCGTTGAAAACCCGCCCAATCGCAATGCGGCCAAGAAAATCGCTGTAATCCAGATTCATCACCTGAATTTGCAGGACACCTTTGGGATCGCCCGGCGGTGGCGGGATGGATTTGATAATCGTTTCAAAGAGAGGGAGCAAATCTTTTGAATTGTCACCGAGGGTGCGGTGAGCCACACCGTCGCGCGCGTTCGTGTACACCACCGGGAAATCCAATTGGTCTTCGGTGGCATCCAGATCAATGAAGAGGTCATAAATCTCGTCCAGTACTTCCTTCGCGCGCGCATCGGTGCGGTCGATCTTATTGAGCACGATCACCGGGGGCAGCTTGGCCGCCAGCGCCTTCTGCAGTACATACCGCGTCTGGGGAAGCGGGCCTTCACTGGCGTCCACCAGAAGGAGCACGCCGTCCACCATGCGCAGCGCGCGCTCGACTTCGCCGCCGAAGTCGCTGTGACCCGGCGTGTCCACAATATTGATCTTTGTGTCGCCGAAAAAAAGCGCGGTGTTCTTGGCGAGAATCGTGATGCCGCGCTCACGCTCCAAATCGTTGGAGTCCATAACGCGCTCGATGAGTTCTTCGTTGGCGCGGAAAATCCCGCTCTGCCGCAGCATGGCGTCGACCAGCGTGGTTTTTCCGTGGTCCACGTGCGCGATGATAGCGATGTTGCGAATCTTCTGACTCATGGCAATGACGCCTACAGACAAAAATAGCTGCTGAGACAACCAGCAGCCCGGACGAATCTCCTTTAAATGAGTGACCCCGACCTTGTCGGGGTCAACTTCTCAGGTGCGGTCGAGCAAGCACCAGTTTAACAGACGCGGCGCATTGCGGCCAGCGCGTGGTGGTGCTTGTGCTCTTCGCGCTGTGTTACAGTGCAACTCATTGAGGAGGTGCTGTGAGATTTGCTCGATTGATTTTCTTGTTGCCGATAATGGTGTTATTCAGCGCGGCGACGGCGTTCGCGCAGACTCCTTCCAGCGCTCCCGAAACAAGAACCCCCGCAGAGCTGCACAACCTGAAAGTCACGATTTTGTCGACCATGTTGGCGGATGACGGTATCGGGGAATGGGGATTCGCGGCGCTGGTCGAAGCCGATGGCCACAAGATTCTTTACGATACGGGCGCGCGGCCGAACACGGTCCTTGAGAATGCGCGCGAGCTGAAAATTGATCTCAGTAACGTTCAGGATGTCATCCTCAGTCACTTTCATGCCGACCACACCACCGGACTGATGACTCTTCGGCGCGAATTGTCGCGCAGCAATCCCGCTGCGCTCTCACGCGTTCACGTGAGTCAGGGAATTTTTCTGAGCCGCCGCCAAGGAAGTGATGAAACCGAGCAAAATCCCATGATCGCCATCAAAAAAGAGTACGAAGCCACGGGCGGAAAATTCATCGTGCACGAGAAGCCCGAAGAATTGCTGCCAGGCGTGTGGCTGACGGGGCCGGTCCCGCGCACGTATCCGGAAAAGAACTGGACGCCGGGGTTCACTGTCGAAAAGGGAAACAGTTGGGTGGAAGACAATCTGCCCGAGGATCAAGCGTTGATCTTCAACACCTCGCGTGGTCTCGTCATGCTCTCGGGGTGCGCTCATGCCGGCATCATCAATACGCTGCACTATGCCCGGGAGTTCCTCCGGCCTGCGCCGGTTCAGGCAGCCATTGGTGGTTTTCACTTGTTTGCGGCATCGGACGAACAGCTCGATTGGACAGCGGACAAACTGCACGAATTTCAGATCGCGCAAATTCTTGGCGCGCACTGCACCGGAATAGAAAGTGTTTATCGTCTGCGGCAACGGCTGGGGCTCAATCGCAAAACGTGCGTTGTCGGCACCGTCGGCGCCATCTATGACCTCAAGGATGGAATTCAGACCGGTCGCATCGCGCGGTAATCGCGGATAAAAACTGCCCCGGCGCAGGTTACTCCACACGAAGTGCAACCGTCGGGTCAATGCGAGCAGCGCGGCGCGCCGGCACATAGCAGGCCGCAAACGCCGCAGTCACCAGCACTGCGGCAACGCCGAGGAAGGTCACTGGATCGCTTGGCGTTACACCAAACAGAAAGCTCTTCACCATGTGCGTCAGCGCAAAAGCCCCCAGAACTCCCAGCGCGACACCCATGAGCGCAAGACCCATTCCTTGCCCGAGGATCATTCGAATGATCTCTGCGGGGCGCGCACCGATGGCCATGCGCACTCCGATTTCGTGGGTTCGCTGGCTGACGGACAAGGCCATGACGCCGCCGATTCCCGCCGCGGCAATCGCCAGCGCGAGCAGCGCGAACAAACCGAGTAGATTCGCCGTCAACCGCGGCGCGGCGATGGAATCGGCGCGGAATTGTTCGAGTGATTGAATGCGTCCTGCCGGCTGGTTGGGGTCGACTTCGTAAAGGCGCTGAACGACGGTGCGCGCGATGGCCATGGGATCGCCTTGCGTACGAGCGATGAGCGCGGGCCCGGTCTGCGGATACTGCGCGAAGGGAACATAGATCAAATCATTGACGGGCAGGTCGAGGCCGTGTTCGTGTAGGTCGCCGATTACGCCGATTATCTGTGTCCAGGTTTTGCCGTTGTCGAAGGAGATGCGGCGGCCGACGGGATCCTGGTTGTGCCAGTGACGCTGCGCGACGGACTGCGTGATGATGGCGACCTTGGCGCTTTCGGGGCGATCGCGGCGATCAAAATCGCGGCCGCTGAGCAACGGAATACCGAGTACCTGGAGATAGCCGGGGCTGATGGCGTTGAACTCCGCGATGGGCTTTCCTGTGTCGTTGCCTTGCTGGCCTTCGATGTCGAATTGATTGTTGAAGGCGGGAGATTTATCGAGCGGAAAGACTCCGGCAGCCGCGGCGGAAGTGACACCGGGAAGGGCTTGGGCTTTTTCGAGGAGGGAATCGAAGAAGCCGAGAGTTTTTTCGTTGGTGGTGTAGCGTGAAAAATCTAGGCTGAGCTGGATGGCCAGCACATTTTCGGGACGGAAGCCGGGATCGACGTGCTGGAGATTGATGAGGCTGCGGACCATGAGACCGGCGCCGATGAGCAGCAGGAAGGAAACGGAAACTTGCGCGACGATGAGCGCGCTGCGGAGCTTACCGCGCGCGCTGCCCAGCGTGGACTGGCTGCCGCCTTCTTTTAGCGTGGTGATCAGGCTTTCGCGGCGCGCCACGGCCGGGGCGGTGCCGGTGAGTACGCTTACGAAGAGCGCGACGCCCAGGGTAAAGAGTAGGACGGTGGCGTCGATGTGGACTTCGTTGGCGCGTGGCGTGAAGCGAGCGACGTAGGCGGCCAGCAGGCGGATCCCCCCGGTGGCCAGCACGAGGCCGATACCGCCGCCGATCAGAGCGAGCAGGGAGCTTTCGGTGAGGAGTTGACGGAAGAGGCGCACGCGGCTGGCGCCCATGGCGGTGCGCACGCCGAGTTCGCGCTCGCGGCGAACCATGCGGGCGAGATTCAAGTTGGCGACGTTGGCGCAGGCGATCAACAGAACGAATCCGGCGGCGGCGAGGAGGAAGAGCATGGTGGGTTTGGCGCCGCGGGTGAGCTCAGTTTTTAGCGGCGTGACGTCGACCTTGAGGTCGGCGCCCTCGGAGTAATCATTGGGGAATTCGCGGTTCATGGAGGCGGCCACGGCGGAAAGATCCGCTTCAGCTTCGGTGGACTTTATTTTGGGCTTCATGCGGCCGAACATGCGCACCATGCGCATTTGGCGATTGCCAATCATGTGTGGGCCGGAACGAAACGGGCACGCGACGGTGGGCATGTAGACATCATTTTCCTGGGGATATTGCGGAAACGGCGGAAGCACGCCGATGACGGTATGGGGCTTGTCGTTCATGCGAAAAACTTTGCCGACTACTGTTGGGTCGCCGCCAAAACTGCGCAACCAGTATTCGTAGCTGAGAAGAAGGACGGCGGGAGCGCCTGTTTTTTCGTCGTCGGGGACGAAATTGCGGCCGACAAGGGGCTTGACGCCGAAGATGTCGAAGAAATTCCAGGAGACAACGCCGGTTTCGACCTGCTCAGGTTCGCTGCGCCCCAGCAAGATGAATTGCATGTTGTGGTATTCGACCAAGGCGTCGAGGCTGCGGTTCTGCCGGCGATAGTCCATCAGCTCGGGAACGGAGACGGAGCTCCCCATCAAGCCGCTGCGAGGCGTGGATTGGCGCATCATAAGCAGGCGCTCGCCGTGTTCATAGGGCAAAGGCTTCAGGAGTACTGCGTTAACGACGCTAAAGATCGCGGTGTTCGCACCGATTCCCAGGCCGAGCACGACGATAGCGGCAATGGTGAATCCGAAATTCTTGCGCATCATGCGCAGCGCGAAGGTGGAATCCTGCCGCAGCATAGAGAGGTGTTCGCGCGGCGCCGTGGAGAAAATCCCTTTCGCCGTTTCCCACCAAAGCCGCCAGACGCCCATCCTGCCTCCCTCACGCGCGGCCTCCGCACGCTGCTCGATAAACACCTGTTCCATCTCGGGGCCGAAATCGCCGCGGAACTCCGCGGGCAGCAGCCGAAGCAGCATACGGAAAGGCTGTGTCGTTCGTCGTACTGGGTCACGCATTATTGCCTCCTGCAGGGGTTACGCCGTGGAGACCACTCGAAGTCAGTCCCGTCGCGAATTCTAGTTTGTCCGCGTGGAGTTGTACTTCTCCAGACTTTGCTCGTTTTCAAAATAAAGCACGCTTCCGTTCGAAGCGACGCCAATCACGGCAAGGGACTTGTCCACTTTCTTTCCGGATACTGGATCGGTCGCGGTACGCGTCAGCGGCCTAGTCGCGCCCTTTCCATGCTGTACTGGCGTACTCCAGGTATTGCGCGGTGCTTTCCGCGACCTGTTCACCAAATCTCTTGGCAACAAGATGCAGGGCGAGGTCCACTCCAGAGGTGAGACCCCCGGCCGTCCAAATCGTATCGGACGATCTCACAAAACGCTTCCCTTCGAGCCAAGTCGTCTTTGTATACCCTTCCCGGAAGTCCTTGAGGAAGGCGTGGTGTGAGGTGGCCTGCTTGCCGTCGAGGAGCCCAGCGTCGGCTAGCAGCCCAGATCCGACGCAGACGGACATGATTGTGACGCCCTCGGAATTTTCCTTTTTGAGCCAAGCGTACAAACCCGGTATTTCTTTCCGCCAGTCTTGCGCCCCCACCACGATGATGTCGGGCTTCGGAGCATTGTCAAAGGTGAAGTCCGGAGAAAGCTTGGTCTGGGTCAACTCAATTACTACCGGCGAAGTCGCTGCCGAGACAGTGAAAGTCTCAAATAATGGCGCGTCCGCGCGGATTCTTGCCACGTTGAACACTTCCCAGGGACCGCCGAAATCAATCATGTTAAACCCTTCAGAAACCACAAATGCAACCTTAACCCGTCGGTCCTCTTTAGCGGGGCTCGTGTTTTTTTGCGCGATGGCGAATGAGCTGGTCAACAAGACCAGAATTGAGACTGTCGAAAGCCTTCGATAGACTGACATTGACTCCTCCTAACGTATGTGCATTTGCCCGCGTGGGGACGAACTCGGAGACCGCCGCGAGTTCAAAATCTCAAGGACTAGTTTTCGGTGTTAGCCATCACGCGGAAAGACTTCCATTTGCCGGCTTCCTTCCGCAGTATCTCCATCACCTGCCCCTTCATGACCGTAGTCTCACCTCCACCCTTTGGCGTCACCGCGGTGGTAAATGTCGCACGGTCAAATGCCGTGTCGCCGAAAACCCTTACTTCCTGGACGTTTACGTTCACTTGTGCCGTATAGCCCGAAAAAAATTCCTTGTAGCTTTGCGCGACGGCCGCTTTTCCCTCAAGGTTCGCCATGCCCGCATGCATGTAGATCACGTCGGGACTGTAAACCTCGGCGATGTGCTCGACATCTCCAGTCTTATTCCATTGCTCAAAGTCCTTTGCGATCTGCACGATGGCGACGACGTCCGGATTGGAGAGATCGAGCGGGCCGTTCGACTCGCCTCGAGATCCCCCGCATGAAGCGGCGGTCAGGCTCATAAGGCCCGCCATCAAAACGACCAAAGCCCTCGAGAATGTGAAGCGACTGCCCGTCAACGTACCCTCCTTCAACCAGTCCTCGGAACACCCGGACTTACGCTGTCCGGGGCCGGTTCAAAAGCTTTCTGGATCGCGCTATCGACAGGACTTCGTCCAGCCTCTGTGCTTCAGCCGAAGCCAGCTCTCGCCCACTAGCAGTCAGCCGGTAGTACCGCCGCCGCTCGTCTTCGCTGGTTTCCCCGGGCTTCGCGCGAAGCTCCGTGATCAGCCCGTCGTTCAGCAGGCGCTTGATGATCCCATAGAGCGTTCCCGTGCTCAGGCGGACCTTCCCGCCAGTGCGCAATTGCACTTCCTTCAAAATCGCGTAGCCATGAAGGTCCTCGCCGGCCAGGGCGAGCAGGACGTGAAACATGGCCGGAGTGAGGGGTTCGTGAAACTCTTGTTTGGCGTTGACTGTTGGACTCAAGGTGCCTCTCTGCCGTGCTAATCGGTCGTCATACGCTATATCGTGAGCCGCCATAGTGTCAAGCGGAAAAAGACACCCCGCTGCCATGCTATGCTCACGTCGTTTCATGAGAATTGTCAGCGGGGCAAACTTCTTCAGGGGGGAGTTTTTCATGCGTTCCGTGCTTCGGCAGTTCATCAAGCCCATTTTTCTCGCCATCGCGATGGCGCTCTTCGCGACGATTCCCGGGGCGGCGCCGCAGCAGCCTCCGGATTATGCGCAACTCTTCGACAAGACCGAGGTGATGATCCCGGTGCGCGACGGCGTCAAATTGCATACGGAGATCTACGCGCCGAAGAACATCACCGAACTGCTTCCCCTCCTTTTTGAGCGCACGCCCTACGGCATTTCCGACAAGGAGACAGGTTTCAGCCGCAAGCTCAGCCGCTACGTAGATTTAATGCCGGAGGGTTACATCTTTGTATTTCAGGACATTCGCGGGCGTTATGGTTCCGAGGGAAAATTCGTCATGCAGCGTCCGCTGCATGATCCGAGCGATCCCCAGGGCATCGACGAAAGCACGGATACGTACGACACCATCGACTGGCTGGTGAAAAATGTGCCGCGCAACAACGGACGTGTTGGCATGGATGGAATTTCTTATCCCGGATTTCTCGTCACCATGGGCATGATCAATCCGCATCCCGCGCTGAAGGCTGTTTCCGAACAGGCTTGCATGGGCGATGTCTTTCTCGGCGACGATTTCTTCCATAACGGCGCTTTCCGCCTTAGTTACGGTTTCGAATATTCTGCGGAGCTGGAGACCTCCAAGGAAGACTACAGCTTCCCTTTTGATCGTTTCGACTTGTACGACTGGTATCTGCGTCTCGGTCCGCTCTCCAATGCCAATGCCAGGTATTTCCATGGCAAGATTCCGACTTGGAATGATTTCATCGCACACAATAGTTACGACGACTTCTGGAAGCGCCATGCCGTGGCCTACGGTTTGAAAGAGCCAACCGTGCCGAACCTCAACGTCGCGGGCTGGTGGGATCAGGAAGATTTCTACGGGCCGATGACGACTTATCAGCGATTGGAAAGAGTGGACAAGAAAAACCCGAACTATCTCGTTGTTGGGCCATGGAATCATGGCGGTTGGGGGCACGGCCCCGGGAATTCGCTCGGCGCGATTCCTTTTGGCAGTGATACCGGCGCTTATTTCCGGCAGAAAATCGAGGCGACGTGGTTCGCTTACTGGCTGAAAGACGAAGGTACGCTGCCGTTCAAGGAGGCGATGTTATTCCAGACCGGCAGCGACACCTGGACGGCATTTGATTCCTGGCCGCCGCGGGAAGCGCAGACACGCAACCTGTACTTCCGCGAAGACGGCAAACTTTCCTTTGATGCCCCGCAAACCGATGCCGTCAAAGCTTTCGACTCCTACCTCAGCGATCCCGCGCATCCCGTTCCCTATCGTCACCGCCCTGTCGATATGACTTACCCCCAGGACCATCCCGGGAGTTGGTATACCTGGCTCGTCCAGGACCAGCGCTTTGTTGATAATCGCCCGGATGTACTAACGTGGCAGACCGACGAACTAAAAGAAGACCTCACTCTTGCGGGACAGGTCACTGCGAAACTTTTCGCCTCCACCAGCGGCAGTGACGCCGACTGGGTGGTCAAGCTGATCGACGTCTATCCAGAAAAATATCCGCAGGACTGGAAGCTTTCTGGTTACCAATTGATGATCGCCGATGAAATTTTTCGCGGCCGCTTCCGCAATTCGTTTGAAAAGCCCGAGGCCATCATTCCGGGCAAGATCACGCCCTTTACCATTGATCTCCACAGCGCCAATCACGTTTTCAAGAAGGGCCACCGCATCATGGTGCAGGTGCAAAGCACTTGGTTTCCGCTCTACGACCGCAATCCCCAGAAGTTTGTGCCAAATATTTTCGAAGCGAAAGAATCCGACTACCAGAATGCCACACAACATATTTACCGTTCGAAGAGTCTTCCGTCGCGCGTCGAGGTCTCGGTTCTTCCGGCAAAGTCCACAAATTAGCGGAGGGCGGCGGCGAGATCCCTGTTTTTATCGGTCCTAGGTAAAGTCGTACTCGACCGGCCACGTCTTTCCGCCGTCATCAAGCCCCCGCTGAATTGCCGGGCTTTGCCAGGACATGTCAGCATGTCTCGGGCTATGTATACTGATGAACTTCCAGAAATGCCTCGTATTAAGAGGTAAGTTACGAAGGGGAAATAGGTTAGCGAAAGATATTAAGAGCAGATAGAGACAAGTTGGGGTAATGATTACGAATCATTACTTGCCAATTCGCCTAAATTCCTATTTTGTTAGGTCAAAAATTAATGTCGTTGCAAACATTTTATCCGGTTTCTACGTCTAAGCTTACAAGAAGTAAGGATGGGGTGTATGAAACCGGACGTTATGCCGACTCTGGAAGCCGGAACGGACGCAGGGACCAGTCAAGTGCTCCAGGCGGGGGCTCGCTACATCCGTTTTGGCTCATTTCAAATAGACCAGCAGCGTGAAGAAGTCACTCAGAATGGGTCGCGGCTTAAGCTGCAGGGCAAGGTCTATCAGGTTCTCCTGGCGCTTCTTGAGAAGCCGGGTGAGGTCGTCACGCGCGAGGAATTGCGCCAGCGCCTCTGGCCCGCCGAGACGCTCGTCAACTACGACGCCAACGTCAATACCACGGTCAACAAGCTCCGCCAGACGCTCGGCGACTCTTCCGACAAGCCGCTCTACATCGAGACCATTCCACGCAAGGGCTATTGCTTTATCGCGCATGCCGAATTCTCGGATAATCTTGCCACTGCACACCCCTTGACGACGATGTCCACAACGGCTGCAGCTTCGGTAACGGGACGTGCATCAGCGGAGCCGCGGCCTGCGCCCTCTAGCGATCCCAAACTGGTTGATTCGAGCTTCTGGGTAACGCTCGGTGTGATTGGTCTCGTCCTTGCCGGAATGCTTCTTGGCGCGGGTATCGCCACTTTGTGGAATACACATATAGCCCCGGTCAATCCCTGGCCATAGAACCGGAGCAGCCGTCCACGAGACTCAAGGAATCGCCCCCGCGCGTTGCGGCGAATGGTTTCCTGCGTGTAGCGCTCGCTTTCTCCTTACTTTGCCTCAAGTTCCCTGCGCACAAAAATCATGCCTTTTGTCCGCCCTGCGTCTAGGATGAATCGCTTCACTGCGCCTCTGTCATCGCGTTTGAAATGGATCGTAGCCGGTGTGCCAACGGCTTCGAATTCGTCCATTCCTGTCGCGCGCAACCCATCCTGTGCAGAACCGTTCAGCCGGGGAAACCCGGCGGCATCCATTACTTTGAGAACCTTTAATCTTCCATCTGCAACCCCCAGCCGGTAAGCCACGCCTAGTTCCTCACTCCAGTAATCACCCATGTAGACCTGGATCTGTTCTTCCGTGAGCTTGATCGAATCTTTTTTCTTTCTGCTTTCCTCTCCTTCTTTTTTCTTTTCTTGTTTTGGCTTTAGCGAACTTGCAAGGTAAATGTCCGCCACCTCATGTGCGCGCTTCGAAGGATCCGCGGTTCCCAAATTGCACAGGCAGGCTACTGAAAAATGTTGCTCCGGAAAGCGCAATAATTCGGCACGGTATCCGCCCCATGCTCCGCCGTGGCTCACTGTGTGGAGCCCGCGGTAGTCCTCGATGAACAGCCCTTTCGCGTAATCAAGTACCTTACCGCTGTTCAACTTGCCTTGTTCCTGAATTTCCGCAAGAAATTCTTTCTCTCCAATTTGTGCACCATAGAAATTTTCATCCCATTTCTGCATGTCTTCGACCGACGTGTGCACCGCGCCGTCGCCGGTCTGCTCAAAGTAGGAAACGTCGAGCACGTAGCCTTCGGCGTGTTCTTTTGGATCGTAGGCCATCGCGCGGCTCGGAACGACCGACGTGTGGTCGTCACGGTATTGCGTATGAGTCATGCCCAGCGGCGAAAAGATATTCTCGGCCGCAAATTCTCGCAGCGTTTTCCCGCTGACGCGCTTTACGATGACCGACAACAAAAAGAATCCCGTGTTGCTATAGAGCCAGTCGCTCCCGGGAACAAAATTCAGCGCCTTCTGCCGCGTGATCAGAGCCAGCGCATCCTCGTCCGTGGTTACGCTGTCCGTGTTGATTCCCGCGAGTTCCATCAGCGTCAAATAATCACGCAGTCCGCTGGTATGATTCAGCAGATGCAAAATTGTAACCGGCTGCCCATAGTCGGGAAGTTCCGGAACGTACTTCCGCACATCATCGTTCACCGAAAGCTTGCCTTGCTTCTCAAGCAGCAGAATACTCGCCGCCGTGAACTGCTTCGAAGTCGAGCCGATATCAAAGACACTCGCGGGCGTGATCGGAATGTTTTCCTCCAGATTCGCAAGCCCGTAACCTTTCGCGTAAATGATCTTCCCATCGCGATAGACACCCAGCGCGCACCCCGGCGACCCCGGCTTCGCCAAATCGGCGAAGACCTCGTCCGCAGCCGCTGTCGTTTTATCGCCTGGACCATTCGCGCTTGCCGCGCCACACGTGCTCAGGGCCAGACCACCAGCAGCGAGCAAGCTCCAACCTCTCTCCCCTAGCGCCATTCGCCACACTCCTTCTCCGGTCGTGCGGCCCGAGTCTATCTATTCCCATCCCATCACTCAAGGTTTTCTCGTGTACACTTCCCGATTCAACATGCTTACTGCCATCACGCGCGCCGTCAGTCCTGCTCTCGTGAACTGCGAACTGCTGTTCGTTCCGCGCCGGCCCATCGACCTCGGCAAAGCGCAGGCCCAGCACCGCGCCTACGAAGCGCTTCTTGGAAAGCTCGGGGCCCGCGTCATCTCCCTGCCCGCTGAACCCGCTTTGCCCGACTCGATGTTCGTCGAAGACCCGGCTATCGTTCTCGATGAACTTGCGGTGATCATGCCGCTTGGCACCGAATCGCGGCGTCCAGAAGCGGCGTCCCTAGCGCAAGCCCTCGCAAAATTTCGCAGGCTCGAATACGTCACGCATCCCGGCACCATGGAAGGCGGCGATATTCTTCGCATTGGCCGCAAACTTTTCGCCGGCCTCTCCAGCCGCACCAATGCCAAAGGCATCCAGCAACTCGACGCGATTCTCAAGCCGCATGGCTACGAAATCAATGCGGTGCGCGTCACGGGCTGCCTTCATCTCAAGTCTGCGGTCACTTACGTCGGCCGCAACACGCTCCTTGCCAACCGCGCCTGGATCGATCCCGCACCGTTCGCCGGCTACGACTGGATCGATGTCGCCCCCGAAGAGCCGCAGGCCGCCAACGCCCTTGCTCTCTGCGCTACCATTATTTCTTCCGCTTCGTTTCCACGCACCCGCGCGCGCCTGGAGTCGCGCGGCTTTCACGTCACGCCCCTCGATATCTCCGAGCTGCAAAAGGCCGAATCCGGCCTCACATGCTCTAGCCTCTTGTTCGACGCTCCTTCCGTCTAAAGGCTGTCTTTCGCTCACGAATCGATTTGTGATTGTTTGGCCGTTGCTCCGTCCAACAGAAACGGCCACCCCGATTTCTCGGAGTGGCCGTGAAAGAGTGATCCGCAACGCGCTTTGAAATACGCCCTGCGAAGGATGGAAATTTAGGAAGGCCGCTTGATGAGCGCGCCAGCTTGCTCGATGCTGCCCTTGACGAGCTCTGTTTTCACTTCCGACTTCTGTCCCGCAAGCAGATTGATCTCGGTTTCAAACGTCTGGTAGCCCGGTAGCTCGATCTTAATGCGGTGTTTCCCAGGGCTGATCAGCATGGAACGAAACGCTCCGCCGAACTCGCCGGCATGTCCTACAAATCTATCGTCCAGAAAGACGGCCGCGCGATCCGGCTGGACCTTCAGCTTCAGGGTAGAGGTGACCTCCGGAACATAAGCTCGCGGACTCATGTTCATAACGACTGGGACGATCTGCGGTTGCCCCGGCTCGACCACAATTTCTTGTGTGAAATCGTCATAACCGGACTGGCGCACGGTGATCTGATGCTTTCCCGGCAGGAGCATGATTTTCTTCTTACCCTTTAGTTCTTTCAAATAGCCCACGTATTGGCCGTCCACCCAGACTCCAGAGTCCCTTTCTACCTTCGTGGCGCCCGAGAACTGCACTTGCCCCATGATCTGATTCTGTGCGGTTGCGCCTGCCATCGCGAAGAAGCAGAACCCCGTCAGCAGGACTGCTGCGAGCCTGACGCTAATTCTTGTAAACATTTCTTACCCCCATTCAAGCGAGTGCGTAAACACACTCCTGCAGTCGGAAAAGCACGCGAGAATCCAAACTGGGCGGCTTTCGCCTCTTGCTAAGTCGTTGAACAAACAATGAGTTATGCCACCTTTGCGGCCTATCTACCCTAGTACTAGTTCGAAGTTTTTACTCACCTCCGTGCATCTCATACGCATGTTCCGCTCCGGCACACGCCTGTAATCTTTGCGGCACCAACCCCCTTCCCATCATCTATTCACTTTGCCCGGGTATCAGGCTGTGTTACTGTTTGATCGGTATGATGTCCATCGCCACGAAGCGAATTACCGCCACGACGTCCATGTCGACTACGACTACGTCGACCATTGCCGCTTCCGGCGCGTGGAGAAACAACTAGCAAGCTAGAAAAAGTTTCCAACCCACCGCCAGCAGCGAATCTGGCGGTGGGTTTTTCATTTAAGCCCCTCCAGAGTCGCTCCGGCGGATTCTAAGGAGCGGCAGTCATGAGTTCGCACTCTTCCAAGGGGAGTGACAGCAATATGCAGTCGCAAGAGCCGCACGCTCCCGTAAGGAGCGTAACGAAGAAGTGGCGCGCCGGCGTTCTTGGCGCCACGGGCCTCGTCGGCCAGCGTCTCGTGAAGCTCCTGGCCGATCATCCCTGGTTCGAACTCACCGAAGTCGCTGCCTCCGAGCGCTCCTCCGGCAAGTGCTATGCTGACGCCGTTCGCTGGCATCTCGACGCCCCGATTCCGGCAGCAGCGCGAGGTCTCGCCGTCAAGGGCCTCGACCCGAATCTCGCTTGCGATTTCGTCTTTTCCGCGCTCGATTCTTCCGTCGCCGGGCCTGCCGAAGAAGACTTCGCCCGAGCCGGTTATCCCGTTATTAGCAACTCCAAGAACCACCGCATGGATCCCGACGTTCCGCTGCTCATTCCCGAGGTAAACGCGCCGCATCTCGATGCGATTCCGCTGCAGCAGAAAAACCGCGGCTATGACGGCGGCTTCATCGTCACGAATCCTAATTGTTCTACGGCGGGTCTCGTGCTTGTCTTGAAACCGCTCGCTGATGCCTTCGGCCTCGAGAAAATTTTCGTCGTCACTTTGCAGGCGGTCTCTGGCGCGGGCTACCCCGGCGTCGCTTCCATGGACATCCACGGCAACGTCGTTCCGTTCATCGACGGCGAAGAAGAAAAGATGGAGTCCGAGCCGCAGAAGCTCCTCGGCAAATGGGACGGCGCGCGTTTTGTAGATGCCGGCCTCGGCCTCAGCGCGCATTGCAACCGCGTGCCTGTCCTCGATGGCCACCTCGAATGCGTGAGCGTAGGCCTGAAAAAAATCGCTTCTTTGAATGAAGTCCGTGAAGTCCTGAAGAACTTCGAAGTGGACGAGCTCGCCTCCTTGCCTTCGGCCGTTCGCCATCCCGTCGTCGTCCTCGACGAACCCGATCGCCCGCAGCCTCGCCGCGACGTGAATGCCGGCAACGGTATGGCCGCCGTCGTCGGCCGCGTCCGCGAATGTCCTCTGCTCGACGTCAAGCTCACACTGCTCTCACACAATCTCGTGCGTGGCGCTGCCGGCGGCGCTCTCCTTAACGCCGAGCTTCTCGCCGCCCGCGGCTTCCTCAAGCACCGCGTAGCCCCAAGCGAGTCTCAACTCACTGAACCCCTTTCGCGTTGAACGGCGGGTTCTCTGGAATCAACGGGGTTTTGGAGTTGGGTGGCAATTCCAATCGCCCGGAGAGTCGTAACCGGAAGGCCCGGCTCCCTTTGTTGACTCCTTAGGAGGTCGCGGCTTGGCCTCCTGGAGTCAGTCCGCCTAGCGAAAAAAAAGACTTGACAAGAGTGGCTAAAAGGAGCGAAATTGGCGTGGTCCGATATGTGGGTCATCGGACCATCTGGCACACCTTCTATGCCTATCGCCAAAACCGACGTTGACGTAGTCCGTAAGACCAAGGTCTACGAGAAGATAGCCCATCAAATTCAACGTCTGATTCGGGATGGCTTGCTAAAGCCGGGCGATAAGCTTCCCCCCGAACGCGAACTGGCGGAGATGTTCCAAGTCAGCCGAAGCTCTCTGCGAGATGCCATTCGGGCTCTTGAGCTGATGGGTCTGGTGGAACCGCGCCAAGGAGAGGGGACGGTTGTTCTTGCACCCTCGGCCGAGTCCCTAATTAATCCTCTGGCAGCGGCGCTGCTCCCTGAACGGGAGCTCGTGAGCGAGCTGCTGGAATTCCGCGAGATGATTGAGCCCACTTTGGCAAGGCGCGCGGCCACCTACGCTTCACCCGAGGATTTGGAGCTTCTGGAAGCCATCCTGCGCCGACAAAAGGAAAAAGTGGATCGCGGCGAGCTGGCCATCGAAGAGGATTCGGAGTTCCACTACGCCATCGCGAACGCAGCCAAGAATAGCGTGGTCCTTAGGGTCTTGGACGCGTTCATGGATCTCTTGCGAGAGAGCCGCGAACAGTCGCTGCAAGTGGAAGGGCGGCTGCAAAAGTCGCTTGCGGGCCACCGCCTGATCTTTCAGGCTATTCAGCGGCACGATTCATCCGCCGCCGAAGCCGCCATGCGGCGGCACATTGAGGAAATTGAAGGCATCGTCTTGAATAAGATTTAACTTGAGTGGAGGTCAACTTATGGGCCGGCTCTTCGCGATCGAGATTATTTATCGGGGAATCTTTCAGAAAACTCTTGCCAAGAACATCAGCCGCGCGATTGTGCTGGCGGCGCACGAAGAAGGCAAGCGAGGCATATCCTTTGGCCGGTACGGCGACAGCCCGGAGCGGAACGGCATTCCAGCCAAGAGCTTCGCCATCGTGGCCACCGATGACGTGACGCTCGAGGAAGGAATGGCGAAGTACGAGCCCAAAGAAGTCGATATTACCATCGCCGTGGACGACACTCTGTGCAAGGGCGTGGAGTCCTGGGCGTGGTACGGGCTGCAACCTGTCAACCGGCTATTGAAACCCGGCGGCACGTTGATCGTAACTTCTCGCGAGCAGCCCGAGGCCATCATCGGGATGGCCCATCGCAAGGCAGCCCCGTATAACCTGGCGATTCTTAAGGGCACGGTCAGTTTTTCTGGACTTTGGGTTTACAAAGACGACCACACGGACGTACGCCTCCTCGGTGCTATTTCCCGGATCCTGCCTGACCTGTTCAGCGTGAAATCGGTCCAAAAGGTCATCATGGACCAGTGGAAGGACCCGATCAAAGCAGCGTCCGCGGCGAAGGCCTACGAGCGAACCACCACGATCACAGTTCGACCCGACCAGGGTAATCCCGAAACCCCGTACACGTTTGAACTCCCGAAGTGGCATGAAATGCGCGATGGCGTTACCATCCCCAGCATTCCCGCAGGCCGTGGCTTTGAAGACCCTACCACGCATGCCGTAGGGGGATTCCGACCTGACCGCAATCCGACTTTCAAAAAGTTCTCTACCCGTACGATGCGGCCCGTGGTGAACTTCGATACCTGCATTAAGTGCACGCTTTGCTGGCTGCACTGCCCGGACTCCTGCTTCGATGTCACTCCCGACGGCTTGTATGACGCCAATATGCAGGCCTGCTGCGGGTGCGGCGTTTGCGAGGCGGTTTGCCCCGTTAAAGAATGCGTCACCATGGTGAATGAAGCGGAGTTTAGCGATAACTCCAGCCAGTGGGAGATGTGGAAGGGCGATAAGAAGGACTACGGGAAGTGGCTTCAGGAGAAGATAGCGGGGCATACGGAACGCACGCACGGTTTTCGCTATCGCGGACAATACGAAGAGCAGATTCCCGAGATGTTAGAAACTGCCCGCGAAGACTAATTGTTCAGGGAGGAGAATTGTCATGGCGCCAGTTGCAATAGAAATCGAGAAGCATCAAAAGATTGACGAAACGGCCCTCATCACGGGCAGCGAAGCAATTGCCGTCGCCTGCAAGTTGGCCGATGTGGACGTGATTACGGCCTATCCCATCCGCCCCTACGACACCGTGATGCAGTATGTGGCGAAGCTGGTGGCCGATGGTGAAATGGACTGCGAATACATCGTGGCGGAGGGCGAACACTCGCAATTTGAGATCGTGAAGCACGCATCCGCCTGTGGCGCGCGCGTGTTCTGCGGCAGCAGCGGCGTCGGCTGGATGTACGCAATGGAAGCGCTGACGGTCACACCCGCATTGCGCATTCCGATGGTAGCCATGGTGGGCAACCGGGCCCTGGACGATCCGGGCGCTTTCGGCGTGGAGCACAACGACGCACTGGCGGTCCGCGATCTCGGCTGGCAACTGGTGTGGGTGGACAGCCCACAGGAAGCGCTGGACACTGCCCTGATCGCCTATCGAGTAGCGGAAGACCGGCGTATTTTCTTGCCGTGCGCAATTAGCTGCGACGGCGCCTTCCTTACCCACTCACAGGCGCTGGTCAAAATCCCCTCGCAAGAGAAGGTCAACGAATTCCTGCCCCGCTACAACCGCGCAGAACTGCTGCTCCATCCCGACAATCCCATTACGGTGGCCCCGCAAGGCAATGAAGACTGGGTCATGGAGATCCGGAGGCAGAACTATGCCGCCATGGAGCGCACCTACGGCGTCATCAAGGAAGCCTACGCTGACTTTGAGAGGATCTTCGGGCGCTCTTACGGCAATCCCTTCTTCGAGGAATACATGACCGAGGATGCCGAGGTGGTGCTGCTGGGCATGGGCACGCTGTCCACGCCGGTCAAAGTCGCCATCCGCAAAATGCGCGCGGAAGGGAAGAAGGTTGGCTTCGTGCGCCTGCGCTGGTTCCGTCCATTCGCCGCCGAGGAACTGGCGAAGTGCCTGGGGCGCTTCTCCGCCGTTGGGGTCATCGACCGCGACTACTCGTTCGGTTCGCCTTATCTTGGCGGCGTGGTGGCCGGCGAGGTTCGCCACGCGCTCTATCCGTCGCCTGGAAAAAGGCCGCCGGTGTTGGGTTTCATCGCCGGCCTTGGGGGCCGCGAAGTCACCGTGCCCGACGTGGAGAAAATCACCGCATCCGTCTACCGAGCTGGACGGGGCAAATCGGAGCCGCTTACGCAATGGATTGGGGTGCGGGAATAGTTTGTTTTTGCTGATGTGTTGCTACCGTTAGAAAGGATGGAAGAGCGATGGCTACCTACGTGCAAATCGATCCGACTCAGGAATTAGAGGCCTTCAAGGCACTCAAGAAGCTCCCGCTGGAGGAGTTCTTCACCTCGGGTCACAGGACATGCCAGGGTTGCGAGTCGGCGTTGCTCATGAAAATGATGGCTAAAGCCGCAGGTCCCAGGACCATTATCCTGGGCAGCACTGGGTGCATGTACGTGGCCAACACCACCTACTACAGCACCTCATGGGTGGTGCCATGGATGCACACTCAGCTGGGCAGCAGCGGAGCGGCCGCGCTGGGGACGTCTGCCGCGCTGAAGGCGCTAATGCGCAAAGGCAAGATCAAGAACGAGCCGATCAATGTGATTGCCTTCTGCGGTGACGGCGGCGGAGCCGATATGGGCTTGGGGGGGATCTCGGCGACTCTTACCCATCCTGACTACAACCTCCTCATCCTGATGTACGACAACGAGTCCTACGCCAATACCGACATCCAGCTTTCGGGTAGCACACCGTGGGGCGCACACACAACCTTCAGCCCTCCAGGCAGAATGAAGAGAATCATGCACCACCGCTGGAAGAAGAACATGGCCGGCATGATGGCGGCGGGTCATCCCACCTGCCGGTACGTCGCCACCATCTGCATGTCTTACGGTCTGCAGGGGATGAATGCCATGCGCAAAGCTTTGTCCATCGGCGGGCCCACATTCGTTCACTCCCTGGATCCCTGCCCCAAAGGCTGGGATTACGATCCGTATCTCTCCCACGAAATGGGCGAGTTGGCGGTAAATACAGGAGTTTGGCCGCTCTACGAAGTGGAAAACCAAGTGCTGAAGCTGACCGGCAAAACGCAGCAAATAGCCGACCGCAAGATAAGGCGGCTGCCGGTGCGGGATTATTTACTCAAGCAGGGACGCTTCGCACATTTTACGAAGGATGACATTGATTACTTCCAGAGTAAGGTCGACGAGATGTGGGAGAAGTGGCTAGTTCCCGGTGTGATCCCCTTCTTCCGCAACGCAGCCGAACTAGACGCAGGCGCCCCGGCTGCCGGCTGATTGGTTCTTATAACCACGGCGTGCCCGGAGTGAGGGCACTCTTTTGAAAAGAGCGAGGCGGCTAGCCAAAAAACGGCAAGCGGCCTCGAATATCCCTCCTGCGTCCGAGCTCATCCCCAAAATCTGATCGGTGGTCGAGTTGACTTAGCGAGGGCTATTTCTGTTCCCCCGACGAAGCAATCTCTTCACGGACGAGTGCGGTTGTCTGGCCAGGGCGGAGATGAGCCTTAAGTCGCAAGAGCGGCTTGCGCCTCTTGTCGTCGAAGTTCACGCACCCGGAGAGGACGAACAAGAAAGACCATCATCAGCGAGGCTACGATGTTGGCAATGGCCGCAATTTCAAGGGTGGTGGACCAACTCCCGGTTCTGAGGGCGATTATGCCTCCAAGGGGCACAAAGAACGCGGCGCAACCTTTGGCGGTATACAGCAGCGCGTAATTTGTCGTGGCGTACTTCTTCCCAAAGTGGTCGGAAGTGAGCGCGGGAAATATGCTGAAGATATTGCCCCAGGCAAAAAAGACCAGGCCCGCCAAAATCACAAAATACACCGGATCTTTGCCGTACTTATTCAGGCAAAAAATACCGATTCCTTCGGCCAGGAATGTCAAAAACATCGTGACCTCACGGCCGATCAAGTCCGAAATCCAGCCGAAAAGCGGCCGGCTGAGGCCGTTCATTAGATTGTTGAGCGAAAGGGCGAACGTAAGCGCCGGAATCGTGAAGCCGAGAAGGGTAACGGGCGTCTGCGCGATTCCAAAGCCGCTGGCGATGGGGGCAAGCTGCGCGGTCGCCATCAGGCCGCTCGCGGCCACCAACACGAAATCGATGTACATGATCCAGAAGACAGCGCTGCGAAGCGTCTGCAGCGGGGTGCTGTCGAATCTCGATTGCAACGCGCGAGGATTCGAACGCCGCGCCGCCGTGCCCTTGGGCGGTTTCTTCAGCGCGAACGCCGCAAGGAGAACGACAAAACCTTGGATTAGCGCAAATTCGAAAAAGGTCGCCTCGTACCCTCGGGAAGCAAGAGAGCGAGTCAAAGGGATGACGGTGATGGCCGCGCCCGCGCCGAAGCCGGCGGCCGTCAAACCCGCGGCGAGGCCTCTCCGGCTCTCAAACCATTTTACGACGTTTCCGATGCACGTACCGTATACGAGCCCCGTTCCAATTCCGCCAATGATTCCCCCGGTGTATAGAGCAGCGAGAGTACTTGCTCGCGAGTAGTCAATCCAGGAGAGTGCGATCAAAAAGGCTCCCGCTATGACGAGAGGACGCGGGCCGAAACGGTCCGCAAGGTATGCCTCAAAGGGGACAAGCCAGGTTTCGAAGAGGACAAAGAGGGTAAAGGCAACTTGGATCGCCACTTTGCCCCAGTGGTATTTGGCATCGATCGGGTTAATGAAAATGGTCCAGCCATACTGCAGATTGGCGATCATGGCCATGCAGATGATGCCCGCGACGAGTTGCACCCACGGACTCGACGTGATGCTTGAGGGGGAAGGAGCGATGTCTGTGGCGGAATCACCAGGCGGGTAGCCGGGATTCCCTTCCGAGGCGGTTGAAGACATCAGCTCTCCGAATGAAGACTACAGCGAGTCCAGGGCCGCACCTCTTCCGAGAACCGGTCCCTGGATTGTACAGCCTCCGTTCGAATCATTCTTTTCAAGGCTGATCAGGTAGGACAAATTGTTCAAGATTTCGGAGCGGAAGATGGGCCTGACCATGGGTGGCGAAGAATGGTGCCTTGATCGCTTTCGGAAGTCAAGCGTGTTGTGGCGGGAGCAACGTCCAGGCCAGGTCGGTCTTCCCAGGTCACTCTCCCCGAGTCACCAGCTGCCCCGAGTGACGGCGAGGAGTCACTGGATCACTTGGATCTCTATGTCTCTTCCAGAAGCGTATTGCATGAGTAGCGCAGACATTCTTTGTGCCCAGCGGTCGAGCCCTTCGGCGCCCCCGAAAGATACAATGACGGCGAGAACTTGTCTCGTCTCGGCTGTCACCATCGTGCGTTCCGAGTCGCTCGTTGGGCTGCCATACGGACCAACCGCATCGCAAAACACGGGCAGGCCTTCCAGATTCAGGTCGTATTTCCCAATCCCTTTGTATGTTTCTCCCGCTCGGCCCCGGCGGAACACAACGTCGCCCTGCACGTGCGCCAGATCGTAAAGCCCAATCGGCAACCGGCTTTCCACAGACACGAGATTGCTCACGTCCACGACGGCGTTGATTTGCGGCAAGCCCTTTCCCGCAACCATTCGCCGCAACAGCGCTTCCGCCGATCCGCGATACCTCGCTGGATCTTTGCCAAGCGCTTTGTACGCACTTCGCGCGGCTTCCACTTGCGCCGATTCGAGCACGCCGCGCGGGTAGGGCAATTTCTGAATCTCCGTCTCCCGCGCCTTCATCACTTCGATCAGCGCTGCAGCCGAGGCGCCCGCCTCCACATGCGCCGTCACGCACCCGAGCGCCGTCCGGGAGCATTTCGTTTTCAACGCCGCATCAATCGTCACTCGCATCATGTGGCCACCCTGGTCTTTGTCGCCAGTCCGCGTTCCGACTTGCCGCGCCGGTCATGGTAAACTAACTCTCTATTTTAGGCCCGTAGCTCAGTTGGTTAGAGCGCTTCCCTGACACGGAAGAGGTCTGCGGTTCGAGCCCGCACGGGCCTACCATCCCTCTGCGATCTGCGATGGCTAGCCTGTAGATCCTGCAAAGCGAAACGACCGGGCGGTTCTATGTCGGTTCGGCCAATGAGCTTGACCGTCGGCTACAAGAACACGCGCGAGGGCATAGTCTTGCCACACGCGCACGGGGTCCATGGAAGCTGGTGCACCGCGAGGAGTTCGGAGATCTTGCCGAAGCACGGCGCCGCGAATACGAAATCAAGCAGTGGAAATCAGCGAGGATGGTCCGATCACTGATCGAAGACGCAGTGGGTTAGAGCGGGCCGGCCTGGCCGGCCAGGTCTGCGGTTCGAGCCCGCACGGGCCTACCATTTATTTCAATTACTTAGCCCACCGATTCAGAGCTCCGCTCCATTTTCTACCTGTGATTTCCTACCTGTGTTTCGTTTTTAGTTGCAACGGACTCGAAACGTTGCGGAGCCGCCCGCTCCATTTGTGATGAGTAGCCCTTTCTTTGCCGGAGTCGGCTCTCTCGGCCTGCTCGCAGCCATTTCTCCGCCCGTGCCGCGAACCTGCGATTCCTGCTCGCAGCAGGTAGGCCCCGCTCTAGAGGTGGAACAACTTCTGGGCGTTAGTGCGGGCAATCTTCATCCGGTCGGAGTCGCTGATGGCAGCCTGGTCAAACCACTCTTTGGCCTCGACCACGTCCTCATAAGGATAATCGACTGAGTAGAGAATGCGGTCGGCGCCGACTTCAAGAATCACGTCGCTCAGCGCCTGCGTGCGGAAGTTGCCGCTGGTAGTGATGTAGAAGTTCTCGCGCAGGTACTGGCCGATTGACAGCTTCGCTTTCGTGCCAGATGTCACTGTGGATATGCAGTGATCGACACGCCAAATGTTGAAGGGCAATCCTTCGCCGAGGTGGCCGAGGATCACTTTGAGTTTAGGATATTCATCAAACAGGCCACTGCCCATCAGGCGCAGCGCGTGAATCGAGGTTTCGACCGCGAATCCCCAGGCCGGGCCGACGAGCCACGGGTGTCCGTCGTAAGCTTGCTGGCGCGTGGCCAGGGCTGCACGGGGATGAAGATAAAACGGCACATCGAGCTGTTGGACTGTTGCCCAAAAGGGCCGGTATTGCGGGAGATCATAGAACACGGCCGAATCCGCTTCACCAATCTGCGAGAATCCATTAGCCAACGCGCCGCAGAAACCCAGTTCTTTGACGCAACGCGTCAATTCCTGAGCGGCGGCCTGCGGATCCTGCAACGGCAACGCCGCGAACCCTTTGAAGCGTTTGGGAAATTTGGCGATATTCTCAGCCAGATAGTCGTTCGCTCGCCGCGATACGGCGACGGCTTGAGATATGTTAGGAATCGCCTGAATCCCGGGCGAGGTGAGAGAGAGGATGCAGAGTTCCACACCACCGCGGTCCATCTCCGCTATGCGTCCGTTGCCCATGTCATGGATCTTGTGCCAAAATTCGGGCATGAGTAGTCTGCCACCTAGCGGGTACCCAGTGATGTCGGCACTTTCAGGGAGCACGAAGTGTTCTTCGAGCGCAATCTTGCTAGCCGGCGGCACTGCCTCGAGCTTCGCGCTGTCCACCGTACTATCGAGGCTAGGGGCGGACTTAGCAGCACTTGCGTTCCCCATCAGCCCCGCACTTGCCAAGGCCGCTGAACTAAGTCCGAGAAACCCGCGTCGCGTGATACGACCCTCCGGATTCATGGTTGGCATTGGCGCTGTCCTTCTTTCGAGGGTAGCAAAGGTTGTCACATTCTAGCACTCAGCCGAAGGAAGAACCTGCGATTCCTACCTGTGATTCTTACCTGCGTTGCCAGTAAAAACAGCCCGCAAGACAGTCCTCCATACAATGTAAGTCGCTGTATCGTGTAATCGTGGTAGGTTGACACGGTAGAGGCCTGTAGCTACAGCCGCACGGGCCTACCATCCTTCTGGAATTTCTCGCTTTGCGTTCCAGGTTCGGCAGCCGGACCGCAATCTGCTAAACTTCCCTCGCCCGGCGATCGTGGAAACTTACCAATCACGCCCCGGCACGTCAAAGGAGGCAAGGAAGGATGGACCGCTCGGCGGTCATGCCTGACATTTCCCATGCGCGACCCGCGCCCGGCCACAATTCCGCATTGGTCAGATTGTTTTCTTGGGGGTGATTTGTGATGGTACGCCGCATTTTCGCTGGCTCTTCCTTCGTCCTGTCGTGCCTCGCTGCAATCCTCTTGGTGTTCACAGGCAGCCATTCGGCCAGGGCAGCCGACGATGCGCGGCAGCACGGCTACGACCTGACGAACCTGGACAAGACCTGCAAGCCTTGCGATGACTTTTTTCAGTTCGCCAACGGCGGCTGGCTCAAGAGCAATCCCATCCCGCCGGAATATCCCGTCTGGGGCAGTTTCATCACTCTCGCCGACAAGAATCAAAAAGTCTTGCGTGAAATTCTTGATGCCGCGGCCGCGAACAAGTCCGCCGCGCCCGGCTCCACGGAACAAAAAATCGGCGATTTCTATGCCGGTTGCATGGATACCGCTGCGATCGAAGCACAGGGCCTGAAGCCGTTGCAAGCCGAACTCTCCGCCATTGATGCCGTTCACGATCGCGCCGGCCTGCTTGAGACGGGTGGGCATCTACAGACTATCGGCGGGGGCGTGCTCTTCGCCTTCGGCTCCGACCAGGATTTTAAGGACAGCACGAAAGTCATCGGCGAAGCCAATCAAGGCGGCCTCGGCCTTCCCGACCGCGATTACTACACACGAGACGACGCCGACTCCAAGAAGCTCCGCGAGCAATACATCCAACACGTCGCCAAGATGCTGACTCTGCTCGGCGACGCTCCGGAGAAAACGGCCGCTGAAGCCCAGAGCATCATGGCCATTGAAACGTCTCTTGCCAAAGCCTCCATGACCAACGTCGAGCTGCGTGATCCCCAGGCCGTTTACCACAAGATGCCGCTCGCTCAGGCGCAGGTGCTCACACCGAATTTTTCCTGGGAAGCCTATTTTCGCTCCATCGGCAGCTCGCAGCTCTCTGAGCTGAACATCGGCCAGCCTGAATTTTTCAAGGCGCTGAACGGCATGCTTGCGAGCGTCTCGGTCGAGGATTGGAAAACCTATTACCGCTGGCACCTCGTGAACCGCTGGGCCGGCGCCCTTTCGGACGCCTTCGTGCAGGAAAACTTCAACTTCAACGGGCGCATCCTTACCGGTTCCAAAGAGCTACAGCCCCGTTGGAAGCGGTGTTCGCAAGCGGCAGATAACAACTTGGGCGAAGCGCTCGGCCAGCTTTACGTCCAAAAATATTTTCCTCCGGCGGCCAAGGTGCGCGCCCGGGAAATGGTGCTGAACCTGATCGCGGCCTTGCACGACGATTTGCAAACCCTGCCGTGGATGAGCCCGAAGACTCGCGAAGCGGCACTCGCCAAACTTCAGGCCTTCAACATCAAGATCGGCTATCCCGACAAGTGGCGCGAATATTCCTCGCTCAAGATCGACCGCGCTTCTCATCTCGGCAACGAACTTCGCGCCGTACAATTCGAGACCGCGCGCGACCTTGCCAAAATCGGCAAGCCCGTCGACCGCCTGGAGTGGGGCATGACCCCTCCGACCGTGGACGCCTACAACAATTCCCAGCTAAATGAAATTGTCTTCCCTGCGGGGATTCTCCAGCCGCCCTTCTTCGATGCGGACCGCGACGACGCCTACAATTACGGCGCCATGGGAGCCGCCATCGGGCACGAGATCACCCACGGCTTCGACGATGAAGGCGCGCAGTTCGATGGCCAGGGCAATCTGCGCAACTGGTGGACGCCCGAAGATTTGAAAAACTTCAAGGAGCGCGGCGAATGCGTCGCGAAACAATTTGACGGCTACGTCGTGGAGGGCGATCTGCACCAAAACGGCAAACTCGTCGAAGGCGAAAGCATCGCCGACCTCGGCGGGCTGACGATAGCCTATGCCGCCTACCGGAAATCCTTCGAGGGCAAGCCGCGTCCGAAAGAGATGGACGGTTTCACGCCGGAGCAGCGCTTCTTCCTGGGCTACGCGCAAAACTGGGCCCTAAATGTGCGCCCCGAATATGCGCGCCTGCGAGCCAATACCGACCCGCACCCGCTGCCGCGTTTCCGCGCCAACGGGCCGCTCGCAAACACCGCCGCGTTCGCCGAGGCGTTCGGCTGCAAGAAGGGCGAAGCCATGGTCCGCGAGCAAGTCTGCAAAATTTGGTGAAGGCCGTGCGGTTGTTGAGCTCTGGAAACTTCGCTAACGGCCGTGGCGCAAATAATCGTCCGTCTTGTTTAACCAGTCTTCTCGCGGCGGCGTAAACACGTCCAGATCCACGGTATCTTCAATTGCCCACGCTTCATGCGGCATGTGCGGAGGTATGCACAAAACTTCTCCCGCACGCACTACAATGTCTTTACCGTCGATCGTAAACTTCAGGGCGCCTTCCAGAATGTAAGTCACCTGCTCGTTATGGTGGTGGTGCTGCGGCACGTGCGCTCCTTTTTTCAGCAGCACGCGGGCCAGCATCACCTTTTCGCCGACCACCATCTCGCGGTCGATCAGCGGATTCAGCTTCTCGCGTGTAACCTTGTTCCACGGGATATGCTTCAATTCCGCCGGTGTGCTCATTGTTTCCCTCCGTACAGCTTTGCTGCATTGTCGTGGAGATACATCCGCGCCAGTTCCAGCGCCTTCTCTTCGCTCACCGCGCCTTCCGCCACCAATTCTGCCAGCGCTGCCGCCACCGCCGTCCTTGCCGACCGCACTGCCAGCCAGAACGTCTCTTCCGCGCCTACCGCCTCGTTGAAAGGAAAGGCGTCCGACCCGAACATAATTTTTTCGGGATACAGCGAAATCCATTGTTTCAAAATATTCTTCAGCTCCGAGGGGTAGACGTAATAGCCCACCAGCGATGAATCCGTATACACATTCTTCGCCGCCGTCAGCCAGATCATCTCCAGGGTGTACGGATACCCGCCGTGGATCAGCACGAAATTCACTTTGCTGTACCGCGGGTCGCGCAGCATATTTTCCAAATTAAGCGGATTGCCGTTCCGCAGGCTGAAGTAGTCGCCAATCCCCACTGCACTGTGGAAATGGACCGGAAGTTTCAGCTCTCCCGCCTCATCGATCAGGACCCGGAAAATGTAATCTTGAAATGTGCGGTATTCATTTTCCGCCGGCACTCCGCCCGCGTGGTACTTTGCATAGATTGCTTCCGCGCGTTCTCGCGGCGGGTCGCTGAAATAGAGCGAGCGGAAATACGCCGCTTCGAACTTCATCGCCACGCCGCCTTGTTGCTTTTGGTTATCTTTAAGCGTTTGCCGCACAAACTCCTCGTAACCCTTCAGGTCCGCCGGCAGCTCGCTCACATTTTCTTGCTTTTTGTAGCGCTGCAACACTTTTTCCTGCAGCGGTATATACACGCCCAGATCGCCGTTCTTGGCCGCCTGCGCGTGATTGTTAAACGGAAATAAAAAGGAATCGACGAAGAACACCCAGTGGAACCGCTTCGGATCGAGGTACGGCGCCATCGCCACGCGGTTCGCCAGGCACGTCTCGACGTTCAGTGCGTCCAGAATGCCGTCGAAATACGCCGTGCCTCCTTCTTTCTCCTGGGCTTTCTTTTTGTCGATCAGCCACTTCGCGTGCTCAGGCTGGAAGTCTTCGAAGGGATACCCGAAAAGCGCTTTGGCCGCCGTCACAAACTCTGGATTTGTATCCCGCAGCCGCATCACCATGCTCTCATCCGGGGGCGACGCCATCGCATCCATGTCCGAATCGTCCGGGAAGGTGGCGTGCGAATGGTTGTCGTAAATGGGAATCTGATCGATCTGCTTCAGCAATCGGTCGTAAATCTTGGCGGCATCGCCCCCTGGCAGAGGCTTTGCCTGTCCATTCGCCGCAGGCGCTCCCGCCAGCGTTCCAGAGGCGCTGAGAAAGAGTGTCATCCACAGATGAATCGAACGTTTCATTTGCCTCTTTCTGTGGATCCTCTTCCTTAGCGTGCGACCGCCGCGCGCCATCGGACGGAAACCCGCTGCATGCGCTCCAGCGCTTCTTCCAGCAAATTCCGCGCGCTCCCGAGAGAAAACCGCAGGTAATCTTTCCCGCCGGGACCGAATGCCGCTCCTGCAATTCCCGCCACCCCGGCCTCTTCCAGAAGCAAATTCGCGACTTCCTCCGCGGACAGTGCTGTCTCTTCGATATTCACCCAGGCGTAGAACGCGCCGTCGGGAGCCAGGCAGCGAAACCCGGGAATACGGTTCAGTCCGGCAACAAAGAGATCTCGCCGCTTCCGGTATTCCTCCACCATCGCTTCCACGGCATTTGTCGAATCGCGCAGCGCTTCGATCGCCGCCACCTGCGTGAACTCAGCCGCGCAGGTAAATGTATTCAGCACCAGCAGATCCATCGCGTCGACCACCTGCTTTGGAGCCACTGCATATCCCAGCCGCCAACCCGTCATCGCAAAGCTCTTCGAAAACCCGTCGATAATCACGGTGCGCTCCGCCATTCCCGGCAGCGCCCATATCGAGTTGTAATCCCCGCTGAACAATATCCGCGCGTAAATCTCGTCGGAAATAATCCAGAGGTCATGCCTTGCCGCCAGCTCGGCAGTTTGCCTCAGCGCCGCCTCGTCGAAGACCGTCCCCGTAGGATTGTTGGGTGAATTGAAAATCAACACACGCGTTCGCGGTGTAATCTTCGCGGCAATCTCTCTCAAATCGGGCTGAAATTTATTCTTCTCCAACAGCCCAAACGGCACTGCCGTTGCGCCCAGCCCGCGCGCGAACGACGGGTAGATCGGAAATCCCGGATCGGGATACATCACTTCGTCACCCGGCTCGATCAGCGCCATCATGGCCAGCGACAGCGCCATCTTGCACCCGGGCGCAACCAGCACTTCCTCCGCCGCGACTTCCAACCGCCGCGTCCGCTTCAAATATTCTGCAATCGCCTCGCGGAGTGCCGGAACGCCGCGCGTGGAAACGTAGCGGTCTCTTCCCGCAGCCACCGCAACCCGCACCGCGTCCACGACAGGCGCTGCCGGATGAAAGTCCGGCTCGCCAAGCTCAAGATGGATGATTGAACAACCCTGCCGCTCGAGTTCTTTCGCGCGCGAAAATACTTCCAGCGCTCCTTCGCCATTCAGTTGAGAAACGCGTGATGCAATGCGCCGCATAGGGGCAAAATCATATCATTTGCCGGCGGCGGATGCGCAGCCCTGCTAGATCAGATAGTTTTTCGCGGACTAGAACGCGTATCGCAACGAGAACTGGATCAGCCGTGGCGTGCCGACGGTGCTGATGATCTTCCCGAACGGACTATTGGGGACGCCAATCGTTTCCACGTCGGTCACCGATGGATTGCCGAAATTCGCGTGGTTCCAGATGTTGAAGAAATCGGTCGTAAACCGCAGACTCTGGCGCTCGGTGATCTTGAAATTCTTGATCAGCGAGAAGTCCCAATTCTGCTGTGATGGCCCGCGGAAGACGTTGCGCCCGAGGTTGCCAAAATCCGTTGTGCAGAAGTTCGAATCCACGCGACACTGCGCCGGATAGAGTTGGGGGGCGATTGCGAAGGCAGCGGGGTTTAAATAACCATCAATCCGCTTGTGAATATCGCCGCTCGTCGGTCCGCTCGCAATCGTGGCGCCGGGAGCGAGCTGACCACCCAGGGTTAGCGGCGTAAAGCCGAGCACCAGAAAGGCGCTGCCGGCGCCGGAATCTGTTACAGAGAAAGGAGTGCCAGACTGGAAAATGGTGATACCGCTCAAAGCCCAGTCTCTCAGCAACGCTGCCCGAACGCCGCTGGTATCCTTGAAAAAAGGCAAGTCGTAGCGGTAGCTGACGACAAACCGGTGAGTGCGATCGAAATCGGAGAGGCCGCGCGAGGCGTTAAGTGTGGACTCGTCGTTGAAGGCCGTGTTGAATGCGGTATTACCCGAGGAGGTTGCGTCCGTGGAACGCGCGAACGTGTACGCCGCCTGGAAGTAGCCGGCGGACCAGCGCCGCGACACCGTAGTCTGCAACGAATGGTAGTGAGAATAGGCGTCGTCGGCGAAGAGCTGGAACCCGGCGTAGCCGTTGATTCCCAGCGCCCGCGATCGCCCAGGAGCGTTCGAAAAGGTATTCGTAGTGATCACGCAGGTGGTGCAGCCGGGACCGGTCCCCGTGAGCGTAAGAGGATTGGAAGGGCTTACGCGCAGGGCTTGCAGGTTATCGCGCGTCTCCCGCAGGTGCACCGTGTGCGTGCCGACATAGCCGACCTCCAGCACCCACTGCCTGCCGAGCGAATGCTGCACGGTCAAGTTCCACTGCTGAGTATTTGGCACCACGAAGTGCCGGGGCACCTGAAGGCCGAAAACGTTGAATGCGCCGATGCCCGTGCACCCCGGTGCGTTGACGTAGTTGGGCGCCAGGTTGGTATTGCCGCCAGGAAAGTCCTGGAACAGTGACAAGCAGCCGACGAAAGCCGGGTCGATCTTGCCGGCCTGCGGCAGCCCGTTTGGGTTCGGATTCGGGCAGCCTGGCAGCGGAGTTTGTGAGAAGAAACTTCCGAGGCAGCCTGGCGAGCCTCCGCCGAATGCCACCGGCAGGAAGGGCGCCTGGAACGATAGTTGGTCGACGTCGCCCACGTCCTCCCGCACGTAGTAAATGCCATAGCCGGCCCGGATCGTCGTATTGTGCTTCCCGAAGAGGTCATAGGCCACGCCGACGCGCGGTCCGATTCCCCTCGAATAATTGTTGTCCAGGGTGGTATTGTTCGCGTTCCCCGTCAGCCCGGCCACGTTCAAGCTCTTCACGCAGTTCGGGTATAGAAACGGAAACTTGCCCTGGTTGGAAAGGTTTGGATCCAAATTGCCAATGTGGCACAGGTTGTCATAGAAGGCTCCGAAAAACTCCGTGCGCAGGCCCAGGTTGAGCGTGAGATCGCTCCTTATCTTCCAGTCATCCTGTGCGAAAAAGCCGAAGTTGTTGGTGCGATATTCGTGATTGCCCACGCCGCCCCCGCCGAAACTGAACTGCGGCGCACCGAGCAGGAAATTCTGAAAGTCTGTAGTCGGGATGGCGCCAAGCGGCCCATTCGTCGGGGTGTTGGTGAAAAAGAGCTCGCCGTTGAACACCTGTGGAAAGAGCTTATCGAGATTCACTCGCGTGTACTCGCCGCCGAAGCGGAAGACGTGCTTGCCCTTTACCCAACTCAGCGTGTCCACAAAGTTGTAGTTATTCTGCGTCTGGAATTGATCCGCGAAGGGGGCAGGACCAATCTCAAAGCCGGAGCTGGCGAGAACGAACTTATAGATGGATTTGGTGACACTGTTCGTCGGCCGGTCTATGCCCAGTTGACTAGCGGTCACAGGAGGCACATTGATCAGGTCGTCGTTGATATGCACGAATCCAAAGCGGAATTCATTCACCAGCGTCGGTGAAAACAGATGCGTTTCCGTCGCGTTGAAAAATCGCGCATGCACCGGAGTGTCAAAAGGGAAATTTAGCGACGTGGAGCTAATACTGCTGGCGAGCGTGCTGCCCAACGATTCCTGGAGGTCGCCGGCGCCGAACGGCAGGAAGCTCTCCGAATCGGAAAAGAAAAACCGCGCGGAGACCTTGTCCTGGCCGTTCCGGAACTCCCGGTCCCAATTCGAAGTGAATTGATCGTCGGTATACTTCCCGGTACGGCTAATGGCGAAGGCTCCCGTCGTTGGGTTGCCGCTCGGAATTAGAAAGCCGCTTGTAGATCCGCCGAACTGATTGCTTTGGAAGTTCAAGAGTTTGCTCACCACTGGGTCGATCGGCGTCGTGGAATTTCCAAAGAACGACTGGGAGATCGAAGCGTTCGAGCGGTCATTTGGCAGCGCCGGGATGGTTGTGCTTATAAAGGTGCCTGGAGAGAGTCCGCTGCGCTGCCGAGTCCCCTGGTAATTCACAAAGAAGAAGCCGAATTTCTCCGTTCCCACCGGCCCGCCGAGGCTGCCGCCAAAGATGTTCTGTTTCACAGACGGGCGAGACAGACTTTGGCGGTTCAGGAAGTATTCGTTGGCATTCAGCGCATCGTTGCGGAAGAACTCATAAGCGTCGCCATGAAAGTTTTTTGTGCCGGACTTCAGAATCGCGTTGACGTTCCCCCCACCGTTGCGCCCCTGGCTGGCGTCATAGAGGGAGGTCTGTACCTTAAACTCCTGAATCACGTCGGGATTGGGCAGCGGTACATACGTGGCTTGGGCCACGTTGTAGTCGGTGGCGCTGATTCCTTCAATCAGGAAGTTGTTGTTGTCCTCGCGTTGCCCATTAACAAAGAGTTTTACGGAACCTCGGCCGAGTTGCGCCGCCGCGTTTAGCTCGCTCTGAGCTCCGGTGGAAAGTGTAAGGAGCTGTTGATAGTTCTGAGTCGCCAGTGGAAGGTCCCGAACCGTCTCCGTGCCGAGAGACTGACCGGTGGTGGCGTTGGTGGTTTCGACGGTCGCCACCTGCGCGGAAATCTCCACCTTTTCTGTGACCGCGCCCGGCTTCAGCGAAATCGTGACACGCGTCGTTTCCGTCACGCGCACTTCGATTCCGTCGACTCTCGCTTGCGCAAAACCTGGCTTATTTACGAGCGCATAATAGGTGCCCGGCGACAGCAGCGTCACGGTAAAGGCCCCGTCGCTATTCGTCGGCAGTTTGCGTGCTGTCGTCTCCGTGCGCGAATCGATGATCTGTACCTCCGCGCCCGCCACCGCCCCGCCGCTTGTATCCACCACCACGCCGCTGACCGCACCGGTCGCGCCTCCTTGCCCGTAGGAGCTTACCCCGGCCAGCGACACCGTGAACACCAACACGCCCGCAAATAGTCTGAGAATGCTTTGCATGGTTTTTCCCCCGGAAGAAACTAGGACTGCGCTGTTCCAACCTTCGTGGACGGGCCCTGTCCCTCCACGAACGTCCGTCAACGACTGCTCATCCGACGGTACAGCGCTTGGAGCGATTTAACACTCCCCCCTTGTGAAACTAACGTCTCACTTCCCAAGTGTCAAGAAGCCAAGAATTCGAATCTCGAACTCATGAAAACTGTCCCCCAAATCGAGTATCACGCCACATCCTCTCTAGATTCCTCACCTGTCCCTTTCTTCGCTTGACGTACCCACGGCAGGGCGAGACCATTGAATTGGGTCAGTTTCACGCAACCCGCCCGCTCTGCGTAACGTCTAACTAAATGTACGACTTCCCCGAGAGGGGGTACTCATGACTTCCCGGTCCTTGTTCCGTTCCACCATTTTCTTGCCTCTTGCCCTGCTCTTTGCGGGCGTGCATCCCGCCGTCGCCGATTCGAGCCACGCCCGCATTATCCGTCTCAGCCTCGTACAGGGCGATGTGCGCTTTACGCGCGATACCCACGGCGACCCGCTTGCCGACCAAAAGGCCGTCTGGGAGACCGCCGTCCTCAATTTGCCCATCCGGCAGGGCTACGTCCTTGCTACGGACAACGGCCGCGCGGAAATCGAATTTGAAAATGGCGCCATGGCTTTCCTCAATGAAAATACTGTCGTCGAGTTCTACGATCTCTCCCTAAATGACGGCGCACGCACCACGCGCCTGGTCCTTCGCCAGGGCACGGGCTCCTTTTACGTGAATCCCGCCAGCAGTGACTACTTCAGCGTCACCGGCGGCGACTTCACCGTCGAAGCCTCCGGCCGCACCAGCTTCCGCATGGACAATTTCGACGACGGCAGCAGCGTGAACGTCCTCAAGGGCCACATCAATGTTCTTCACAAGGACAACACCACGCCGCTTGAAAAGGGCCAGTCTCTGACCATGCGCGCCGGCGATAATTCTTCTCTCAACGTCGGCCGGCTTCCCGAAAACGACGATTTTGACCGCTGGGTCTCCGGCCGCGAAGACAGCGTGGTAACCGCCACCACCGCAGCGATGCAATACACCAGCGCCGTCTCGCCTTATTATTCTTCCGGCTTCGGCGACCTCTACACCTACGGATCGTGGTATCCGTTTGCCGGCTACGGTTATTGCTGGCGGCCCTACGGCGCGGGCCTGGGATGGTCGCCATTCGATTACGGTAGTTGGTATTTCGATCCTGCCTTCGGTTGGTCGTTCATCGGCTACCAACCGTGGGGTTGGCTGCCTTATCATTATGGCGGGTGGCTGTTCCAACCCGGCTTCGGTTGGGTTTGGGCGCCGACTGGTTTTGGTGGCATCGGCCGACCCGTCGCCTGGCGCCCTGTCACGGCTGTATGGATTCACTCCGGCGGCACGCTTGGGCTCGTTCCCGCCCATCCGATGGACGCGCGCGGCAAGACACCTATTAATCTCGCCCAGGGCGTTTTCCCGGTTAGTGGCCGGGGCGTTTCTGAGAGCCTGGCCGGAAACACCGGCACAAATTGGAAAGTTCTCAAGCAACCCCCGCGCGAAGCATTGACCAACAGTGTCGCGGCCTCTGCGCCTCCCGTGCGCCTCTCGCGTACCGTCATTTCCGGCAACACCGGGTCGCGTGTTGTAACGCTCAGCAAGGATTCCTCGATTGCCTACGACCCGCATGAGCATCGCTTCGTCAACAACGGTGCTCCTCCGCAAGAAACCAGGACGGAGACCGGCACGCAAGCCCGTAAGGAGAATTCCCAAATCGGTGGTGTGGCCAACGCGCCCGTCGAGAAAGCCGGCATTTCCACGGCAACCGTCACCCGCGGTCCCGGAGCATCAGCTTCAGAGCGCGCTGGAATCTCGACGGCAACCGTCACGCGTGTTCCTGCCGCAACTCTGCCGCATCCTCCGCGCACCATGACGCCGCCTCCACCGCCTCGCGCTTCCGCCTTTGGGGGTGACCGCGGAGGGTCGTCTCGATCTAGCTCTTGGTCTTCGCGCCCTTCCGCCCCGTCCGCACCCGCATCACATCCGGCGCCTGCTTCCTCGGGCCGCCCGCACTAAACATTTCCTCTTGGAACGAAAAAGAGGCTCCGGTATCCGGAGCCTCTTTTTTCACGCCACTACTGCCGAACCGCGTCCTGGTCATGGCTTAGTGAAAGATCATTCCTGCATATCCAACTACAGCGTCGTGGTCCCCGGAAACATCTCCTGATGTTGCATACTTAACCAGTTCCGCTTTCTTCGCACCAATCGCGCACAGTGCCGTCAACATCGCCACGGACGGCCCCAGCCCGCACATGGAGATTTCTTCCTTCCGGCAGGTGTCGTACAGCCCGCGCGCGTCCAGCGCCAGCAACTGGTCGATCGCCTTTCTGTCTTTCACCCGCGTGGTCGCGTCATCCTCGTAATGATTCAGGTCCGAGGTCGTCAGAAGCAGCACATCTTCCTTCTGAGGTGCCAGCACGCGCGCGACCGCCTCGCCCACGCTGACCAGATCCTCGAAACGCACCGTTCCCAGCGCCACCGGCACAAACCTAAATCCCGGCGCGAGGACTTGCAAAAAGGGAAGTTGCACTTCCAGAGAATGCTCCGCGCTGTGTGCCACACTGTCTTCTCGCAACAAGCGGCACGCGCGGCGCAGCGTTTCCGCGAGAGAAACATCAATTTCCGCGTCGCCTAGCGGTGTGCGCCAAGCCCCATTCGAAAGAATCGCCACCGGCTCCCCGCGCGGAAAATGCCGCACTCCGAGGATCAGTATTTTTTTTGGCAGCGCCATGCGCGCAAACACCGCCCCCGCCACATGCCCCGAGTACACATACCCCGCGTGCGGCACCAAACATGCCTTCACGTGCGCCGGCGCGTTTCCCGGCTCTCTTTTCGTATATTGGTGAACAAGCGCCGTCAGTTCCGCGGGATTTGAAGGGTAGAAGCGTCCGGCTACGGCAGGAGGGCGAAGCACTTTGTTGCTCCGCGAATCAAATGGGCTTCGAGGGTTTGCCCTTTATGTCCATGGCCTTCATTGTGGCGGGGTCGTAGAAAATTTTCACCTTGTCGCCGTACTGGTAGCCGCCCTTGTCGATAATCTGTTGCATTTTGGCGGAGATTTTTTCGCTGAGGGGAAAGGTTTGAATGGCCATGTCGTTGCCCTTGGCGCGCGCCGTGATCTGCGCGATGTTTGCGTGCATCACCGTGCCTTCAAACTTTGCCCACTTCGACGGCTTCGGCTTCACCGCATTTATTATCAGCGGCACAGCCGTGTCCACGACGATGGGAGTAACCACAGGGTCTTGCGCCGCGGCGGGCGGGCAGCAGAAACTTGCCAGCATTAGCAGCCCCGGCAACCCCGCTACCGCTATTTTCCCCAATCGCTTCATTCGAGGTCGTCGGCCGCGATCCGGAGTGATTTCAGAAACCGCACGTCCTGCGGCGTCATCGTCAACCGCGCCACGGGCCTTTTTTCTCCATCCGACTCTTCCATCGATTCTTGGTCCACCTGAATGCGCAGCGATTCCAAAAAGCGGCGGTCCAGCCTCGTCATCCGCGCTGCTTCCGCGGCCGCTGCGTCGCGCTTTGCCAGCCCGATCGTCGCGTCCAATTTCAGCACAATATCATAGCCGTGCGCGCGCACACCGGCAATCGCGCCGGTGATGCGGTCCGACTCGGACACCGTGTCATTGATCGCGTGTCCCAATTCCCGGAGAAGATTTTTCAGGTGATCGTCGAGTTGCAAGGCTGGCTCTCCCCTACTTCTCAAGTCATTCTAGGCCTACGTTTTCTTGGATACAAGTAACCTTCGTACCTTTGTCTCCAATCTGTTCACAGTACTTTCGACCTGTACTTTCGTACGGTTTCAACGGCAGGAGCGTTCCCAGCATCTTTTGAGCTAAACTGCTCTCATGTCTACGGCGGCACCCGCGGCAGCGGCCGCGCCGCGGCGGCAAGGAAGCTTTAGCCGCTTCTGGCGAACGCTCAAGCAGCTTTTTCATGAGCTGACGGGGGCGATCTTCGCCATACTCGCGTTTGGCTGGCTAAACGCCGCTTTTCGCGCCTGGACGCGCGACGTCGCCGACTGGCTCATCGCCATGGCCCTGATCGTCGCGGCTCTTTTCGCGTTTTTCGCCGTGACGTCGTTCCGCCGCGCGCGCAAATTGTAGAGTCTGTTCTGGGGTTCATGTGCGGGCGGACTTTAGTCCGTCCTCATTTAGCGGGAGACAACAAGCTACCTGACAACTGAGTTTTTATGTCCGACACAAAAACCAAGTCCTCCGAGCGCAAGACCCGCTTCACCACCATCTCCGGCCTTCCCGTTGAACCCCTCTACGCTAAAGAAAGCCTCCCCAACTGGGACCCCGAAGACGCCCTCGGCTATCCTGGCGAATTTCCCTACACCCGCGGCATCTACCCCGCGATGTACCGCGGCCGCTTCTGGACCATGCGTCAGTACGCCGGCTTCGGCACCGCCATCGAATCCAACCAGCGGTATCGCTATCTCCTCAGCAAGGGCCAGGCGGGACTCTCCGTCGCCTTCGATCTTCCCACGCAGATTGGCATGGACTCCGATCATCCTCTCGCGCAGGGCGAAGTCGGCAAGGTCGGCGTGGCCATCGATTCCCTCGAGGACATGGAAGCCCTTTTCGACGGCATCCCGCTCGAAAAAGTTTCCACCTCGATGACCATTAATGCCACCGCCGCGATTCTCCTCTGTCTTTACGTCGCCGTCGCGAAGAAGCAAGGCGCTAGCCTTGCCAAACTTTCCGGCACCGTGCAGAACGACATTCTCAAGGAATACATCGCGCGCGGCACGTACATCTATCCCGTGCGTCCCGCCATGCGCATCGTCACCGACATTTTCGCGTGGTGCCGCGACGCGCTCCCCAAGTGGAATACCATCTCCATCTCCGGCTATCACATCCGTGAAGCCGGCTCGACCGCCATCCAGGAAGTCGCTTTCAGCCTCGCCGACGGCATCGCCTACGTTCAGGCGGCTCTCGATGCCGCGCTCGGCGTCGATGACTTCGCGCCTCAGCTCTCTTTTTTCTTCAACGCTCACAACGATCTGCTCGAAGAGATCGCCAAGTACCGCGCCGCCCGCCGCCTCTGGGCTCGCATCATGCGCGATCGCTTCGCCGCGCGTGATCCGCGCTCGCTCCTGCTCCGCTTCCATGTGCAGACCGCTGGCTCCTCCCTCACCGCGCAGCAGCCGGAAAACAACATTGTCCGCGTCGCCGTTCAGGCGCTGGCTGCCGTTCTTGGCGGCTGCCAATCGCTGCACACCAACTCCCTCGATGAAGCTCTCGCGCTCCCCACCGAAGACGCCGCGCTCATCGCCCTCCGCACCCAGCAGATCATCGCCCACGAAACCGGCGTCACCAACACCGTCGACCCTGTCGCCGGCTCCTACGCTATCGAGCACCTCACCAACGAGATCGAGAAAGGTGCCGTCACCTACATCGAAAAAATCGACGCCATGGGCGGAATGTTGCGCGCCATCGAATCCGGCTTCGTCCAAGGGGAGATCCAGAAAGCGGCTTACGAATTCCAGCGCGCCATTGAGAAGAAAGAACAAATCGTCGTCGGCGTCAACGACTTCATTGCCGAAGAAGAGCGCAATATCCCCACTCTCCGCATCGACGCTGAAATCGAGCGCTCGCAAGTCGCCCGCCTCAACGCCCTCCGGGCCAAGCGGGATTCCGCCCGCGCCAAATCCGCCCTCGCCGAACTCCAGCGCCGCGCCACCTCCACTGAAAATCTCCTCCCTGCGATCCTTGCCGCCGTCGAGAGTTACGCCACCGTCGGCGAAATCTCCAACGCCCTCCGCCGCGTCTTCGGCGAATACCAGGAATCCGTCGTCATTTGAATTCGTCGGCTTCCCCCGTTCTTCACAACGCGTCTTTACTGACTCTTCTTCTCTGCGAGCTCTGTGTTCTCTGTGTTAAATCTTTCTTTTCGCGCCTGTTCGCCTGTGCAAGCTGCTTCATCAACTGCTCTGTAGTATCCTTCCCTTCGAATTGCCACGATGAAGCTGATCCTTGCTTCCGCATCGACACGCCGCGCCGAAATCCTTCGCGATGCCGGTTTCTCTTTCGTTGTACTTTCTTCCGCGGTGGACGAAACTCCCTTTCCCGGCGAATCGCCAAACGAACACGTCCAGCGCCTTGCCGAAGCAAAGGCCGAACTCGTTGCCGCGCGTGCTGTCGGCCCTGCGATCGTCATCGCCGCGGACACCGTCATTGCTCTCGACGGTCTCATCCTCGGCAAGCCCCGCTCCACGGACGATGCGCGTCACATGCTCGAAAAACTTTCTGGCCGCACCCACTCCGTCGTCACCGGTGTAGCCCTCATCCGCCTCCCCGATGCCGCGCGCCGCACCTTTGTCGAATCTACCCTCGTCCATTTCGCCGCGCTCTCCAGCGAGGAGATCCTCCGCTACCTCGCCACCGGCGAGCCGCATGACAAAGCCGGCTCCTACGCCATTCAAGGACACGCCGGCCGCTTCATTCCCCGCGTCGAAGGCTGCTACTTCAACATCGTGGGCCTTCCCCTCTCCCGCCTCTATCACGCCCTCATCGATCTCGGCTGGGCGGAAGACTGACGGTCTTCTCCCAAAGGCCTAAGACAAGAATCGTCATTCCGAGTGAACTGAGCACAGCGGAAGCAGTCGAGGAATCTCTCTTCGATGTTCACACTGGCCAGCGGTCCAATTAAGTGCAACGTCCCTGACAAAGAAAAGAGGCGCTCCCCTTTCGGAGAGCGCCTCTTTTTGTTCAGGGGGGTGGAGGAAACTTACGGCTTCTTTGCGGCAGCCTGCGTCGTCGCGTTGTTCTTCTTGTGATGGATGTTCTTTGACGCCTGGTTCTGTTCCTTGTTGACCTGCTTCTTTTCAGCGGTCGTCAGCTTGCCGCCGTTGGCCTTCCGGTCCGCAGAGACTTGCTGGTTGATGCCCTTCTGCTGGTTCTCAAGCTTCGCGGTTTGTCCAGCCGAGAGCTTTCCGCTCTTGATCCCTTGCGCGATGCGGTCCTGCTGGTTCTCGCGGCGCTGATCCACTTTGTTGTTTCCGTAGTGCGCGGTATTGGCGTTGTGCTTGTCTTTGTAAATCTGTTTCGAAAGGTTATTCTGCTGTCCGTTGATTTTGGCCTTCTCCGCAGCCGTCAGCTTTCCGCCGTTCGCCGCGCGGTCCGCTTTGGTTTCGCCGTTGATCGCCGCTTCTTTCGTTTCCAGTTTCGCGGTCTCACCGGCCGTCAATTGCCCGCTCTTCACGCCATTCGCGATGCGGTCCTGCTGATTCTCTTTCCGCTGCGCGATGCTGGGATCCGGCTTCTCCGCCGTTGCCGGCTGTGCCGCCGGCGCTGGCGAACTTTGCGGCTGCCCCGACGATTGCGACCCCGATTGATCTTGCGCCAGAGCCATGCTGCCCGCCATCAGCGCGACGACCGGCAAGGCGCTCCACTTCAGCCATGTCAATTTCATTTCTCTCTCCTAATCTCTAGTCTTTTTTGTTTCAAATCTGGGAATCCCCAGGCACCCTGGTGATATCCGATGGTGAACGCAAAGTTCCGGCGGCGCTACTGTCCGAACGGACAGTTTTTCCTCGTTTCGCAGGGTTTTCCGATGTCTCTTTCGACACAATTCGCACTCGGCATCACGGAAAACACGCCTCGTGAGCCGACAATTCATCCGCGAGCGCCGAAACCTCCGCTTTGTCATCCTGAAGCGAACCGATAAGGTTCGCTGAAGGATCTCAACGCCAGCAGTTACGGCGCTTTTCTTGTGCGGAGAAATGCTCAGCACAGGAACGTTCTATGAGGGGAAGTAGTACGAGTCAAAAAAAGGGCGGCCACCCGGGCCGCCCAATCTCTTCCTGCGCGAAAAAACTCGGCTCGCGCTCGTTACGCCTTTTTCTCTTCCGCCGGCTTGTCCGCCGAAGCGTTCGTCTGTGCCGGAGGCGTAGTCGATTGCGACTGCGAGGCGCCGTGCATGCCTTCCTTGAAACCGCGCACGCCTTCGCCCAACCCGCGCATCAACTCGGGAATTTTGCGCCCCCCGAAAAGGATCAGCACCACGACTAAAATGATTAGCCAGTGCATTGGGAATTCCATATTGCCTCCTACCCTCACCAACCGGACTCTAACACGCCACTTAAGCCATACCCGGGTGACCACTGGCGCGAATCTAGAGTATAACACGCTCATCGCCGGCCCGCCGCGTGACCCTCTCCCGGTCCAGGTATTCGAGCAGCGGGATGGCATATTTTCGCGTAATCCCCGTCAGCTCTTTGAAGGCAGGCACGCCGATTCGCTCGCCCTTCATTTTTTTATGAACCAAAAGCTGGTCCCGAAGTTGCGCCAGGGCATCCCGGTGAAAAATCAGCTCCGGCGTGACCCGGATGAGCATTTTCTCGCGCAGGAGAATCTGCAGCAATTTCTCCGCGCGCTTCGATTCCACCGAAAGCTTCGCCAGCGCTTCCTTTACCGAAGGCACAGCCAGCCCTGCTGAAGAGAACGCCTTCTCGATCTGCTCCTTTGCCCGCACTTCTTCCGGCTGCAGCAGGATCTCCGTACCTGCCCGTCTCACCGATTCGCCTTGCAGTTCAATTTGCTTCTTGACCGCCAGCTCTCCGAGCGCCGCGCGAAATGTTTCCGCATTCACCCGCCGTCCCAGGCTGGCCCGCAAATCTTCTCGCGCCATTCCCGGCAACAGCGGATTTTCCTTGTGGAATCGTTCGACGGTAGCCGCGATTTTCCCGGTCACTTCCTCGAACGCTTTGCGCGCCACAACCATGAGCGGCTCACCCGCGACGATCTTCAATCGTTCTGCCGTCGCCAGTCTCTGCACCGCTTCCTGAATCTCTTTTTCCAGCCAACCGGTTCGCGACACCATCTCTTCCATCACTAGGCCGGTTGACAGTTTCCCGGTCAGTGGAACCAGCGCCGCGCGTTCCGCCATTGCTGCGAGAATTTCATCGCCCTTGCCGTGCTCCAGCGTCGTCAGAAACGCCGAGCGCCCCGTATCCCGCAGCATCGGCCGCCGCGCCAGCGGGTCCAGCACGACTCCCCCGCCAATCGTAATCACGGGCGAGAACTGCCTCACAATGAACCGGTCTCCTGGAAGCACGAGCGCGTCTTCCTGCAGCCGGAGTTGCACTAGCGCGTTCTGCCCGGGAGGCAACTCGCTCTGCCCGTACAAAAAAATCTCCGCGATCGTCTCCGCCGTCCCGGCGTGAAAATGCACGCGCGCGCGCTGTTTCAGCTTTCTCGCCGAAGGCAACAGCGTGAGCCGCGAATCGATCCGCCGCGTCGCGCGAAATTTTCCCGGCGCCGCCAGCGCCATCCCTCGCCTCACCACCGCATGATCAATTCCTGCCAAGTTCACCGCCGTTCGCTGCCCCGCGAGCGCCCGTTCCACGTTCTTGCCTCCAGATTGCACCCCGCGCACTCGCAGCCGCTCGGCTTTGGGAAATAGCTCGACTTCATCTCCCGCGCCAACGCTTCCTGAAATAAGCGTCCCCGTCACTACCGTCCCAAATCCTTTCATGGCAAACGCGCGATCGATGGGCAGTCGGAAATATTGCCCCGCATCCTTTCCCGCAACTTGCCCGGCAACGTCATGCAACGCCCTCTTCAATTCCGGCAAGCCTGCTCCTGTCTTCGCGCTCACTGGCACAATTGGCGCTCGCTCCAGAAACGACCCGCGCAAATACTCCTCCACCTCCAGTTTCACCAACCCCAGCATGTCGCCGTCCATCAGATCGCTTTTCGTCAGTGCCACCACTCCTCGCTTCACGCCCAGCAGCCGGCAAATATCGAAATGTTCCCGCGTTTGCGGCTTAATCGATTCATCCGCAGCAATCACCAGTAGCACCACATCGACACCGGCCGCTCCCGCAAGCATGTTGCTTACAAATCGCTCGTGCCCTGGCACATCAATAAAACCGAATCGGACCCCGTTCTCTTCCAGAAATGCGAAGCCCAGGTCGATGGTGATCCCTCTGCGTTTTTCTTCCGCCAGCCGGTCAGGATGTGTCCCCGTCAGCGCCTCGACCAGCGCTGACTTGCCGTGATCAATATGTCCCGCCGTACCGACAATGACGCTTTTCGTAGGAGGAAACATGGCTTCTTTCGAAATCCTGCGCACGCTTGCGCTGTCTGGGATGCTACTGGAGCAAAGAATCGGGGGTCAAACTGTGGAAACTACTTCGCCGCGGCAATCTCTTCCACAATTGCCTGCGCCGCCGCGCGAGGATCCGCTGCCACAAGGATCGGCCGTCCCACCACAAGAAAATCGGCGCCTGCGCGAATTGCTTCTGCCGGCGTCGCCGTGCGCGCCTGGTCGTCTTCCTCTGGACTTGCCGTTTTCTCTTTCGATCGCACGCCCGGCGTCACAATCAAGAATTCCCGTCCGCACGCCTTGCGTATCTCCCGCGCTTCCTGCACCGAAGCCACCACGCCATCCACTCCCGCATTCTTCGCCAGCTGCGCCAGCTTCACGGCGCGCGTCTTCGGTGGCCCGCCGATTCCCGCCTCGCGCATCGCTTTGTAGTCCATACTCGTCAGAATCGTCACTGCCAACAGTCGCGGACGGTCTGATCCCATGGGAACGCCCGCACTGATTGCCTGCGCCGCCGCCTTCATCATCGCGCTGCCGCCCAATGCATGCACGTTCACCAGCTGCACACCGGCCATTGCCGCGGAAGAGAGCACCGCCCCTGCCACCGTATTGGGAATGTCGTGGAATTTCAGATCCAGGAATACGCCCGGGCCCAGCGCGGCCACTTCCCGCACCGCTGCGGGTCCTGCCGCCGTGAACAATTGGTTGCCAATCTTGAACATACCCACCAGATCGGCAACTTGCTTCGCAAATTTTACCGCGGAGGATAATGAATCAAAATCGAGTGCGACAATCAGGCTGCTGCGGGGATGGGCATCGAAGGTCACTTTTGTTTGTGACCCCGAATGCCTCGGGGTCAACGCCTCGTGGGTAGTTCCAGCAATTCGAGCCGTACTTGGCTCACGCCCGAATGGATCAAACCAATCTTTCGGGCCACACGATAGGATACATCAATTTCTCGTCCTTCTTGATAGGGACCGCGGTCATTAATGCGCACTAGTACAAACTGCCCGCTCCGGGGGTTCACCACCCGGACTACCGACCCAAACGGCAGGTTGGGGTGGGCCGCCGTCAGTGCTTCACAGTCGAAGTGCTCTCCGTTGGCGGTCTTCTTCCCATTAAACCCTGGGCCATACCAGCTGGCGTTGCCGACCCAGGTCTTGATGGGCTTCGCTGGATCGCTTAAGTGGGCCACCAGAGGTGCCTCCATCGCCGGGGCGACAAGGAACATCAGGAGTATCCATCGCACTGCAGCCCAGTAAATGAATAGTGGTCGTCTCATAGTGTGTTCTTTTTGCTACTTAAATTCTAAAAAGTGTAGCACGGAATGAGTGTTATGTCAACCGTTTTCTGCGAGAAATCTGTTCCTTATCTCGTTTATAACAAACAGCTTAGCATCTAGAAGCATATCCGAAAGACCCTCCGCAAGTCGCTCACTGGCCCTCGGGTCAGCAAAGCTGGCCGTCCCGACCTGTACTGCCGACGCGCCCAACGCCAGGTATTCAAGCACATCTTCGACCGTCTCGACCCCCCCGAGCCCGATGATGGGTATCTTTACCGCCTTTCGTGCCTCCCAAACCAGCCGTAGAGTGATTGGCCTGATCGCCGGCCCTGAAAGACCGCCCGTCAAGTTTCCTAGCCTGGACTTTCCAGTTCTGAAATCCACCGCCATGGCCGGATAGGTATTGGCCACCGTCAAGGCATCCGCCCCCGCCCCCTCTGCCGCCCGGGCTATAAGTCCAATATCCGTAACAAGAGGCGAGAGCTTCACCCAGAGAGGCCGCCGGGCGGCCACTTTCCGCGCCACTCCCACCACCTCAGAAACCATCCCGGGGTCCCCTCCGAATTGCATCCCCCCCTTTTTTACGTTCGGGCAGGAAATGTTCAGCTCATACGCGGCCAGTCCTTCGGCATCCTCCAGGACCCGGATCACTTCGGGGTAATCCTCTTGGGTGTACCCGAAGACATTGGCGATGACGGCCGTATCAAAACTTCTTAGTACTGGAAGCTTTTCCGCGACGAACGCCCGGACCCCGACATTTTGCAGTCCCACCGCGTTCAGCATTCCGGAGGGGGTTTCACACAGCCTGGGCGCAGGGGCGCCCTCGATGGGTTCGCGGGAGAGTCCTTTGGTAACGAAGCCTCCGAGCCGGTTCAGATTTACGAGGTGGGCAAATTCGAGGCCGTAACCGAAAGTTCCGCTCGCGGCGAGAATAGGATTCCGCAGGCGCAAGGCGCCAATTTGCACGGTCAGATCAACGGCGGCTGCGGAAGTCACTTCGGCCCAAGACTAACACGAAGCCATATTAACTCCCTGGCGAATCTCGCCGCTTCAAATCTACTTGTGGAAAAAGGCGGAATGCAAATCTAGGGCTTGGCGGCATCGATCTTAGCAGGAAGAGGGGACTTCTTCGGCGCAACGGACCGAGCCGTCTTGGCGAGAGCTTCCGCAAGCACTCGCCCGTCGCGTGGCGCCAGTGTGACCCCGCACAATGTTGCCAGCGTCGGTGCAATGTCTGCTGGCGTCACCGCGCCGTGGTATTCGCCTGGCTGAATGCCGTAGCCCATCAGCAGCAGCGGCACATGCTGGTCGTAATTCCACGGCGTGCCGTGCCCCGTGCCGTAGTCGCGCGCTTTTCCCAGAGGCGTAGAATCCATCAACCAGTATGCCTTCGGCGCTATGAACAAATCTCCGCTGCGTCCCGCAAAATAACTCGCCGCCATTGCCCGTCGCAGCGGGCTCTGCGTGGCGGGACGATCCGCCAGGTCTTCGGCACGATAAACTTCCGCTACACCCGGCTGCGCCATTGCCGCTTCGACCACCGCCTTCATTGCTGCTGCGTCGCCCTTCAACCGATCGTAGACGCCGGGCGAAAAATACACGTCGCTCCCCGAAATCCGGGCGATGGCGGGTTTTCGATAATTGAACGGCTCGAGCGATTTCTCCATCCGTTCGTGCAGTTTAACCAAACTCAACACACCCGCATCCGTTCCGGTCTTTTGCATATCTTCGGGAATCGGCACTACCCCGTGGTCCGCGCTCAGCGCCACCACGTAATTTCCGCGTCCTACCCTCTTATCCAAATGCGCAAACAACTCGCCCAGGTCTTTGTCCAGCCGCACCAAGATGTCCTGGATTTCGCGGCTCCGCGGCCCATACGCATGCCCCACATAATCCACCGTTGAGTAGCTCACGCCCAGAAAATCCGTTCCGCCGCTCTTGCCCAGCCCCAGTGCATGCACGGCCGTCTCCGCGAGTTGCGTCAAGTACGTATCTGCAAACGGGCTCGTCCCCCACTGTTCGTAGAACGCGCCATCGGGCTCGCTGCCCGCCGCCTTCCCGCGGAGCGGATGCGGAAACGTCAGGCCCCAACCCTCCGGCGGAACGGCGCCAAAGGCCTTCTCGCCGTATAAATACGCGCTTTCCGGCAGAGACAGCGTCCATGACTTGCCGTAATCCGCTTTCACTGGATGTGCTTTCGCGTAATCATCAATGAATGGCAGCGTCCCGTAGACATTCGAAGTGGTCCACGCGCCCGTCCCCTCATCGAGCCACGTCACTGCGTCGGCTTTATGTCCGGCCATTGTAATAGCCGCGCGCGCCTTCAGCGAAAACGTCACCACGCGAGTCGCGCCGCCGGTCTGAAACTTCAATTCTTCCGCAAATGAGGGCACCTCCATGCGCCATGCGCTATCACCGCCCTTCACGCTCGCGCCCGCATATCCCGCATTTTTCGCTTTCGGGTCTGCCGTGCACGTGACCATTTTCTGCTGCTCGCGGTCCCACCAGGCATTCGCGATCATCCCGTGCGTCGCCGGCAGCGCGCCCGTTGAAATCGTCGCGTGCCCCACGCACGTCTCCGTCGCCGCGTAGGGATACGCTGCGTCCCGGAACCACGCGCCTTCTTCCGCCAGCCGCTTTAATCCACCCGTCCATTGCCCGAGGAACTTGTCCACATAATCTCCACGCATCTGGTCGACGACCAGCATTACCACCAATTTCGGCTTTGCCCCGGTCTCTTTGGGCCGTGCAGGCACCTTTGCGACGGTCGCTGGTTTTTGCGTTTGCGCCTGCACCCCTGCCGTCAAACCCAGCGCCAAGAGCGCCAACAAACCGCTCATCATCTTTTTCTTCAAACGAATCTCGCCTCCCGCCATTTCCATGACTCCTTCCTTCTCTCGCCGCGCAGTCTACCACGAGCGTGTGAACGCTCTGTTTCAGTCTTGCCCGAAGCCCGTGCTGCGCCACCCTCACCCCTGGTGTGTTGACCGCTTTGTGGTCACAAATGATACGATTACCCGACCGTGCGTATCGTTGAAAAAGCGCAGTTGATGTCCGCCCCCGAAATCGACCGCACGCTTCAGCGCTTGGCCCACGAAATCGTGGAAAAATCGGGCGGCACCAAGCACCTCGCCCTTATCGGCATACGCCGCCGCGGCGTGCCCCTGGCGCAGCGCATCGCGCGCGCCATGCGCGGGATCGACGGCGTTGATATTCCCGTCGGCACCCTCGACATCACTCTGTATCGCGACGACCTTTCCAAGGTCGCTCCCCAGGCCGTGCTGCAGTCTTCTGATATTCCCTTCGGCGTTGACGACATGGACCTCGTCCTCGTGGACGACGTCCTCTACACCGGCCGCACAATCCGCGCCGCCATGAACGGCCTTTTCGACCTCGGCCGTCCTCGGCGCGTCTCGCTCTGTGTCCTCATCGAGCGCGGCCATCGGGAAATGCCTATCGAAGCGCAGTATATCGGCCGCAACGTGCAGACCAGTGCCACGGAAATCATCGAAGTGCGGCTCCGCGAAATCGACAGCGAGGAGCGCGTCGTGCTCGTCGACCGTGTCGACTAGAATGGGTGTTGCGGCGAATTTCTCAAGGGTGTCATGCTGAGGCGAACCGTCGAGGTCCGGTTTCAGGACTCCGGTGGAGTCCACCGGACTCCCGAGACCGGAGTTTGCCGATCATGGATTCCGACTCCGGTCGGAAAGGATCTCAGCGCAAGCGGCAAGCAGGTAGTTCACGTTTTGCGTTCAACGCACCGAGTGAGGCTGTGACGCACCACTTCCGCGATCTTCTCGCCCTCGAACCGCTCTCCGCGGACGAACTCACCTTTCTTCTCGATCAAAGCATGCCGTTCCAGGAAATTCAGCGTCATCCTCTGAAAAAACTTGCCACCCTCCGCGGGAAGACCGTCGCTCTGGCCTTTTTTGAAAATTCCACGCGCACGCGCATCAGCTTCGGCACGGCCGCCTCGCGTCTGGGCGCCGACACCATGAACCTCCAGGCCGAAGCCTCCAGCTTGAAAAAGGGCGAATCCCTCCTCGATACCATCCACACTCTCGACGCCATGAAGCCCGATTGCCTCGTCCTGCGCCACGCTGCCTCCGGTTCTCCGGATTTCGTCGCGCGCCATCTCGATATTCCCGTCATCAACGCCGGCGACGGCACCCACGAGCATCCCTCCCAGGGCCTGCTCGACGCCCTCACCATCCGCGACCGTAAGGGTTCCATCGAAAATCTCAACGTCACCATTCTCGGCGACATCCAGCACAGCCGCGTCGCCCGCTCCAATATCCATCTCCTCGGAAAATTCGGCTGCCGCTTCACGCTTTGCGGCCCCGCCATGTGGGTCCCCAAAGAGCTCGAAAAAATCGGTCCGCGCGCCGATTCGATTCGCCGCGTCTTCCGTATCGAAGAAGCCCTGGAAGACGCCGACGTCGTCCTCGCCCTCCGCGTCCAGACCGAGCGTCTCCACGAACCGGCCCTCTCCGCCGCAGATTACGTTCTCCTCTACCAGCTCAACGCCGAACGCCTTCGCCGCGCCAAGCCCGACGCCATCGTTCTCCATCCCGGCCCGATGAATCGTGGCATCGAAATCACGCCGGAGGTCGCTGACGGTCCCCAATCCTGCGTGCTTGAGCAAGTCACCAACGGCATCGCAGTGCGCATGGCTCTTCTCTATCTGTTGATTGTCGGTGTGCCCGAAGAAGGCGCGCATCCCGCCGTCGCCCGCCCTGCGGGCGCCAATGCAGAAGACGCGCAGCAGTCCCGCAGTCGGCGCTCTACCGACGCAAAGGACCCATCGCATGCTTCTCATTAAGAACGGCCGAGTCCTCGACCCCACCACCAAAACCGACGCACCGCTAGACATTCTCCTCGACGGCGAAAAAATTAAGGAAGTTGCGCCCACAGGAAAACTCGTCGGGCCGCAAGGCGTGGAAGTTTTCGATGCGACGGGTCTAATCGTCGCCCCCGGCTTCATCGACCTTCATGCGCATCTTCGCGAGCCCGGGCAGGAATCATCTGAAACCATCGAAACCGGCACGCGGGCAGCGGCTCGCGGCGGCTTCACCGCTGTTTGCTGCATGCCCAACACCAGGCCGGTCAATGACAACGCGTCCGTCACGCGCTTCATCCTCGACCGCGCCAAAGTCAGCGCCAGCGTCCGCGTCTGGCCCATCGGCGCCGCATCCGCCGGCAGCAAGGGTGAGGACATCGCCGAAATCGCCGCCATGAAGCAAGCCGGCGTCGTCGCCGTCTCCGACGATGGCAAGCCCATCGCTACCGCCAAACTCGCGCGGCAAGTGATGGAGTATTGCCGCTCTCTGAATCTGACGGTAATCGAGCATGCGGAAGACGCTTCACTCGCAACAGGTGCTGTGATGCGGGAAGGAGTAACGTCGACCCGACTAGGCTTGCACGGGATGCCGGCGGCGGCGGAGTCGGTGTGTGTCGCTCGTGACGTGCAGCTCGCGGAGCTCACCGGCGCGCACTTGCACATTGCACACCTTTCTGCGAAGTCCTCGCTCGACGAGGTGCGCCGCGCGAAGCTCCGCAGCTTGCGCGTCACCTGTGAAGTTACGCCGCACCACTTCACGCTAATCGACGAAGACGTCCAATACGATTCCCGCTTCAAAATGAATCCGCCGCTCGCTTCTCGCGAGGACCGCAAGGCGCTGCTTGTGGGCCTGGCAGACGGTACTGTGGACGCCATTGCAACGGACCACGCACCGCATGAGCCGGCCTTGAAGGACGTAGAGTTCGACAGGGCGCCGTTCGGCGTTACCGGTTTCGAGACGGCGGTTGCGCTGGCGCTCGAGCAGCTCGTGCATGCGAGCCGAATCTCGCTGATGCGCCTAGTGGAACTCTTCACCGCCGGGCCAGCACGAGTTCTCGGGATTGAGCGCAAGATTTGGCCGGGGCAGCCCGCCGACCTGACCATATTTTCGTTTGATTTTCCGTGGACCTACAAGGTGAAGGAATCCTCCAGCAAGTCCCGCAACTCCCCCTTTGACGGCCGCACCTTCAAAGGCGGGCCCATCGCCACCATCGTCGCCGGCCGCATCGTCTATAGACTTCATTGACTTTGGATGGGTTGTCTCTTCTGGAGCATTCTCAAAATCCAGAACCCCGCCGCGCCCGCTGCTAAGTGTTTCAGCGTGTGCCCGCTCACAATGCGCCCCCAGGAGAAAATCTGGTGGTCCGCGATTTCCGTGATTTTGGCGAGAACGTAAAGGAAAAAGACAACTGCAAAGTCGGAACCGCGCGTGTACCGCGGCGGCAGCAACAACACGGCCGGCAAAATCAGCACGGCGTACACCTGCACCGCGGAATAGAAGCGCAGATCGCCTGCGCCATGGAGGGCGCTGACACGCCACAGCAGGACGCTTGCGATGCCTACGGCGGTAAGAAGCGGAAGCAGCCACACTCCCACGCGGACGCTGATGCGCTCTGCAATCACGGCCGCCACTAGTGGCATGAATACCATCGTCATGGGCAGGCGATCCCACACCAGACGCGCATTGTCTGGGGCGAGGTGATAGTAGGAAGAACCAAAGGCGGTGAGCAGCAATCCGCAGAAGAGCACAAGGTAAGGCCATCGCTCGCGCGGATCGACAAACGTGACGCGGCTCGGCTTTCTGCTTAGCGAAAGTAATCCCCACAAGCCCGCTATGGCGAATAGCAGGTTGGAGGCCACGTCTCCAAAGTGCGCAATGCCGAGCCAACTGCGCTGATCGGCGAAGTTATGGTAGGACTGCGGCAGGTCCATGCGCGGGGCAAAGAAGGCAGCCGCTGCTACAACAAGTGTGAACGCCAAAAGCAAAGCGATGCCGGCCCGCCGCGAAATCAATACGCCCTCAATTCGTCACGGCGCCAATGCATTGCGCTCGCGGAAGCTTCCTTCTTCTCTGCGTTCTCCACGTTGAAATCTTCGATCTTTCTTGCGTGGCCCGCACCGCTCACCATGCGACTCACGCGGCCCGGCCTCGCATCGTCAGCACTGTCCACGCCGCCAGAGCCGCCAGTTTCTCTTCCGCCCGCCAGGAACCTTCGTGCGAGTCGCCAAGCTCCGTGATCGTGCGTTTAGCTTTCGCCTCCGTCGCGCGCAGCATGGCTGCCGCTCTCGCGTAAGCGCCTTTCTCCAAAAACACCTTGCAAGAAATGCCCTGCGAGCGAAACGTGTCTTCCAGGACCGTTCGGAACAACTGCCCTTCCAGCGCGTGCGCGCGAATGTGTTCGTTATGGAGAGAGGCGGGATCCACAAGACTGCCGACGACGAGTGCCGCGCCGCGCACAGCGTAGCCTGCCTCGGTCGCTTGTTTGAGAAGGTCTGCAACAGCGCGATTGGCCGCGCCGCCTATTACTTTTCTCAGCTTCTTCAGGATGGCCCTCCCTTCTTTTTCCGGGAGTACCAGCGCCGCGTGGTAGGGCTGCTTTGACTGCGGAACCTGCGGATCAGAAAGAAGCGCGGCTTGGCATCGCAACAGGCTGGGCGAAGCGGAAGGGCCCGCCAACAGCACGGCCGTTGCCCAGCCGGACTTGACGCGAAAGCCCAGAGCGGCAGGCAACGGCTTCGCATTCCGTCCCAATACTTTTCCCTCTCTGCGACACTCCAGGCTCGAAAAAAGATAGGATCACAGCGCCTCAGTGCGCCGCAGGCTCCGCCGCCGGGTGCAGCCCGTGCTGCGGCACTTCATGCACGCCACGGGCGGGCGGCTCGATCTTCTGGCGGTAGAAATGGTCAAGGGGCAGCCGGCCCTTCCCGACCGGATAAGCCTTCTCAATCGCTTTCGTAACGTAGGCCTTCGCGAGAGTGGCAGCTTCAAGCAACGCGCGGCCCACCGCAAGATGCGCTGCCAGCGCCGAGGCAAACGTGCAGCCGGTCCCGTGCAGTTGTTCCTCGTTCACCCGTTCACCGGGCAACGTCACCAGCTCCGTGCCATCAAAAAGAATATCCATCGGGCGTTCCATGTGACCGCCCTTCACGATCACCGCTTGCGCCCCCATCTCCACCATCTTCCGTGCCGCCGCTTCCATGTCCGCAACATCTTTGATCGTCAGGCCAGTCAAAATCTCCGCTTCCGGCACGTTCGGCGTGATGACACTCACACGCTTCAGCAGCTCCGTCGCTACAAATTTAATGCCGCCCGCGTCCAGCAATTCCCGGCCACTCGAGGACTTCATCACCGGATCGTGCACCACCTGCGCGAATTTGTGCGCATCCAGAAATTCCGCCACCACCACGGCATTCCCGCGGTTCCCCAGCATCCCGATCTTTACCGCCGCAATCTCGCAATCCTTTGCGAGAACATCCAGCTGCGCACGCAGCGCCGCGCTCGGTGTGTTCTGCACGTCCTCCACGCCCTGCGTGTTCTGCACCGTCAGCGCGGTAATCGCCGCCACGCCATAGCAGCCGTGCGCTGCAAAGGTCTTCAAATCCGCCGCCGTCCCCGCCCCGCACGACGGATCGAATCCCGCGATCGTCAGCAGTATCGGCGGCACATTGTGTCCATTGTTCGCCATCGTTCTTGCATCTTCCTTGTAGCGGCGGGGGCATTTATCCCGACCGGGTCGGGATCCCGCCGCTCCTTCTACAATTCGTTCGTCGCAAGCGAAAAGTGCCGGTCACGTTCCTACGAATCCGGAACGCACCGGCACCTGCGAATGTACGCGCGCTATTTTCTCCGCGCAACACAAATCTTGGTGACTTCGAGCTTCCGTGTCAAAATTCGCTCCGTGTTCCGACCTGGTTGCCTCTCTCCTGCGATGAAAAAAGGAGGATCAAAGAAATGAAGCGGCTCCCAATTATTTTCTTCCTCGGATTCCTGGCTGCATCCACGAATACGCACGCTCAGACGAAAGCAGATGAAGAAGCTGTCCGCAAACTTCCGCAGGCTTTCTGCGACGCTTGGGCGAAACACGACGGGCACGAGCTCGCGAAAATCATGGCGGACGATGTCGATTTCGTGACCGTTGCCACTATTTACCTGCATGGCCGGTCCGACGTTGAAAAATTTCATGTGCGTTTGCTCACTGGGCGATTCAAGGAGTCAACGAATACGCCGCTGCAGACAACAGTGCGTTTCCTGCGTCCGGATATGGCCGTTGTTCATTGGAGCTGGAAGATCGAGGGCGATAAGAATCGAGATGGCACGCCGCGCCAGCCACGCTACGGCATGATGACCATGGTTGCAGAAAAGCGGAGCGGGAACTGGCTTGTGGTCGTCGCACAGAATACGAACGCGATGTTAGGCATCCCGCCCGAGCTACAAGACATCAAGACGCCTATACCGATTCCTGGAACCGATCAGAAACCGCAGTGATTGGCGGAAGGTGATATTTCTTACGGGAAAAGGCCGCGGACCAGGGTCGCTTCGGAGACGCGGCCCACCGCAAGAATCATCGCCCCCGCGCGCGGTGGAACGTGATGCTTCCGCATCGTCTCCACCATTTCGTGGAACGCGCGAGCCATGCTCTTTTGCAGCCTCGCGTTCACTTCATTGACATCCCACATGAGCCCTTCCAGGTTTTGCGCCCACTCGAAGTAGCTCACGGTCACGCCGCCGGCGTTCGCCAGGATGTCCGGCAGCACGATAACACCGCGCCGCGCCAGGATTTCATCGGCGTGCGGCGTTGTCGGACCGTTGGCCGCTTCCGCGATGATGCGCGCCTTGATGGCATCCGCGTTTTGCAGTGTGATGACGTTTTCCAGCGCCGCGGGTATCAGTATGTCGCATTTCATCGTCAGCAATTCTTCATTCGATGTGCGCGAAGCGCCCGGCATGCCGACAACCGTGCCGGAGCGCTCCTTGTAACGAATCGCTTTGATCGGATCGATTCCACGCGAATTCGTTACGCCCCCGCGCGTGTCGCTCAGAGCGATGATCTTCGCCTTCTTCTCCGCGAAAAGACGGGCGGCCGTCGCGCCGGCGTTGCCGAACCCCTGAATCGCTACGGTTGCGCCTCGCAGTGAAATCTTCTTCAGCTTGCACGCTTCCTCCACTACATAGAGCAGCCCGCGCGCCGTGGCCTCGCTACGCCCCTCGGATCCCCCGATGGACACAGGCTTGCCCGTAACCACCCCCTGCACCGAATGGCCCACGGTCATGGAGTACGTGTCCATGATCCACGCCATGGTTTGCGCGTCGGTATAAACATCCGGCGCGGGAATGTCCTGCGCGGGACCGATGATCGGCAAAATCTCACTGGCATAGCGGCGCGTCATCCGTTCGAGCTCGGTCTTGGACATGCGCTTCGGGTCGCAAATCACGCCACCCTTCGCGCCGCCGAAGGGCACGTTTACCACGGACGTCTTCCACGTCATCCACATCGCAAGCGCCTTCACTTCATCCAGTGTCACGTTGGGATGGTAGCGGATGCCTCCTTTGCCCGGCCCTCGCGATATGTTGTGCTGCACCCGGTAGCCGGTCAGCACTTTTACTTGCCCGTTATCCATTTTCGTCGGAATGGAAACTTCCAGCACGCGCTTTGGCGTGCGCAAAATCTGCCGCAAACCAGGATCGAGCTTCAAAAATTCCGCCGCCATATCGAACTGAATCTGGGCGATGCGGAAGGGGTTCAAGTCTTCTCGCGGAGCAATGCGCGGCACCATCGGCGGAGTGCCGATCTGTCGTAACGGGGCTCCAGACTTTGCGACCGTGGCCATCAGCGTCGGTCCTTTCGTCAGCTCGTTTTTTTGAACTCTTCGCGCTGCTTTTATTTCTTCCTGCTTATTTCACTTGGCCCGAATTCCAAAACTCACTTTCCCGAAATCCGTCTATCCATTCGCCGCAGACTGGCGCGCGCTGCCGGTATACGCATCGCGGCAAGCCGTGGAGCAGAAGTGCACAAGCTCGCTTCCCTCCCGAAGAGGAATGGAAACCTCTTCGGCGACGTGCGTGCCGCACACCGGGTCGCGCACCAGCCGGCGTGAAGTGCCTGCGCCCTGTGGGGCGCCAAACTTGTCCGCCCCCTGCGATGGAGCGGCCGTAGCGCTGCGCAGCATCCAGCCGATCGCGCGGCGCATCAGCGCCACGCTCCAGGAAACTACCAGCAGCCAGAATAGAAATCTCACCATACGGGAAAGAAAGTTCATCGACTCTTTTCAAGCGTGACCCAAATCGTTCTGTTTACAATTTACAATTAAACGCCGGGCGGTCAACGTTTTCGCCGCGACCCGCGGAGTCCCCTAGCAACCCCGCAAGGGGGTTTAGGCGAGTTTATGCAAGGGTAAAAGGGAGAGTCAAACGAAAAGGCGTAAATTCAACGGGTTGCGCGACGTGGGGAATACGTCCGGAACCCGTCTTTTCTTGTCAAATACCCTCTAAGTACCACATTTATAACGGCTTAACGCCGGAAGGGCGCTGCACGCCGCTACTCAACCCCTTTCCCTACCCGGAGGCGGGGATTCGGTCAATGCCCATGTACGGACGCAAAACCTCTGGAATCAGGATGGAACCATCGGCCTGCTGATAGTTCTCCACCACAGCGATCCACGTGCGGCCGACCGCCAGGCCGGACCCATTCAATGTGTGCACGAAATCACTCTTTCCACCGCTCTTAGGTTTGAAGCGAATGCCCGCGCGGCGCGCTTGGAACGCTTCGCAGTTTGAGCAAGAGGAAATTTCACGAAACTCGTTGCTCGATGGCAGCCACACCTCAATGTCATAGGTTTTTGCCGAAGCAAAGCCCATGTCGCCCGTGCACAGCAGCACGGTTCGGTAGTGCAGCCCGAGCTTCTGCAAAATTGCTTCCGCATTGCGTGTCAATGATTCATGTTCCTCGTAGCTTTTTTCCGGATGCGTAAATTTGAAGAGCTCGACTTTCTGAAATTGATGCTGGCGAAGGATCCCGCGCGTATCTTTTCCCGCGGCCCCCGCTTCGGAGCGGAAGCAGGCAGTCCAGGCCGTGACATGGATGGGGAGTTTGTCCTCAGGGATGGTTTCGTCGCGATAAAGATTGTGCAGCTCGACTTCGGATGTCGGCGTAAGCCAGAAGTCAGTGCCCTGGATTTTGAAGAGATCCGCGGCAAATTTCGGCAACTGTCCCGCGCCCATCAGCGACGCGGTGTTGACAAGAAATGGCGGAAGAATTTCCGTGTAGCCGTGCTCGCGCGTGTGCACGTCGAGGAAAAAATTTGCAAGTGCGCGTTCGAGGCGCGCACCCCAACCTTTGTAAACGGCAAACCGCGCGCCGGTGATTTTGGCGGCGGCCTCGAGATCCAGGATTCCCGCGCGTTCACCGACTTCCCAATGCGGCTTCGGCTGAAAATCAAATTTCGGTGGCGTGCCCCAGCAGCGAACTTCGGCATTGTCGGCCGCGCTGTGGCCCACGGGCACAGACGCGTGCGGAACGTTAGGAATAGTCAGCAGGAAATCTCGCTGCGTCGCGTCGAGTTGCGTGATGCGGTCGTCCGATTGCTTGATGCGTTCGGAAACCTGCTTCATCTCTGCGAGGAGTGCGTCGGCGTTTTGTTTTTCTTTTTTAAGGCGGGCGATCTCTTCGCTGGCCCTATTGCGCTGCGCTTTTTGTAGCTCCGTCGCGGTAATGAGCTCCCGGCGCTCGCGATCGAGCGCGCGAAAGGCATCGAGCTCCAGCGTGATGCCTCGCCGATTCGCCATCTCGGCGAAGACGTTCAGGTGTTCCCGGAAGTAGCTAAGGTCGTGCATGGACAGGAAAGAATAGCGTACTCCGGACCGGGAATGTAGTTGGTTCAATCGCGCGTTTAGAAACAAGAACGCGACGCGCAGGCAACAGTAGCCTTCCGGTCCGCATCCCTTCTAAAGTTAAAGAGCCCAGCAATTCTCGAAGGGAGTTTTCATGCGAACCATCAAGTTCTTGCCGGCGCTGCTGCTCGCGGTTCTTTATTCATGCACACCTCTCAAGGCCCAGGACAAGATCGAGATCTTCGGCGGTTTTACCTACGCCCGCGTTCCAGTCCAAATTTTCAACGCCGTAGCCATTGGCGGCCCGATCGTTGTCGTCCCTCCCGGAACCTGCCCGATTCCGGTCTGCCCTCCGGGAATAGGCGGCTTCTTCACCACGGCTCACGTGAACACCCACGGCTGGGAATTTTCCGGAGCTTTTAAGCCCATTGGATGGCTCGGCGCGGTGGCGGATTTCAGCGAGCATTACGGATCGACCCACGGCAGCAACCTCCACCTGAATACCTATCTGTTCGGGCCGCAGGTGTCCCTCCCGGCGCGCGTCTCTCCGTTCGTGCATGTGCTGTTCGGCGCCGCGCGCGAATCGCTCAGCAATCCTGGAGTGCCGCCCGGCACGCCCGGTATTGGGGCAACCAACGCCTTCGCCACCGCGGTGGGTGCCGGCATTGACGTGAAGCCCTTCCCCTTCATCTCGGTGCGCCTCTTCCAGTTCGATTACTTGCTGACGCGCTTCGGGAGCCAAACGCAAAACCAGCCGCGCGCTTCCGCCGGCATCGTTTTCCACTTCTAACATCCGCCTCCATCCAAACAGGACAAGCCACGGGCGAGTTTCTTCCCCCTTGCCATTTTGCCTAACCTCAAGACGCGCAAAGCCGCTCATTCCTGTGGGAAGATAGGCCGGACGGCTTATGACTAGGGGCGGACAATGAAATCCTGGCGAACCAGTGCATTCCTTGCGGTCATCCTCACTTCGATTTGCGGTGCTCTCTTCCTGGGGCCACGAGCGGCGAGAACACAACAGCCGCCACAAGGATCGCCGACCATCGAGGAATACCAGCCCAAATCCACGCTCGTCGTGAAGGAACATAAGATCGAGCGCGCGAAATTTCCGTTCATTGACATCCACAGCCATCATTGGAACCCCACACCAGCGCATGTGGATGAACTCATCAAGGGAATGGATTCGATCAACCTGCGGGTATTGGTGAACCTCAGCGGCGGCACGGGCGAGCAACTTCGGCAAACGGTGGCGGCCATGAAGGGACGCTACCCGGATCGGTTTGTGGTGTTTGCGAACATGAGTTTCGACGATCTGAATATTTCGGGATTCGGCAAACGCCAAGCCCAACGACTCGAACAGGACGTCAAGAACGGCGCGCAGGGCCTGAAAATCTTCAAGAATTTCGGAATGGACCTGAAGTACGCGAACGGCGAACGCGTCCACGTGGACGATCCGGAATTCGATGCCGTGTTCGAAAAATGCGCCGAGCTGAAGATTCCCGTGCTGATTCACGTGGCGGAGCCGTCGGCGTTTTTCGATCCCTGGGACAAAACCAACGAGCGCTGGCTGGAGCTGAAAGAGTTTCCTCAACGGGCGCGGCCGCCGGGGAAGTATCCTCCGTTTGAAACGCTGATGGCGGAACGCAATCACCTTTTCGCGAAACACCCGAGGACGAATTTCATCGCGGCGCACCTGGCGTTTCACGGGAACGACCTGGAGCGCCTGGGAAAACTGTTCGATGCCTACCCGAACGTGAATGTGGACATCGCCGCGGTGCTCGCGGAACTCGGCCGGCAGCCGTATTCCGCGCACGATTTCTTGATCAAGTATCAGGACCGCGTTCTGATGGGCAAAGACATTTACGACGTGAACGAATACAAATGGTATTTCCGGGCGCTCGAAACGCGGGACGAGTATTTTGAGTATTACCGGAAGCGCCACGCGTTCTGGCGGATTTACGGTTTTCAGGCGCCGGATGATGTGTTGAAGAAGATTTATTACAAGAATGCGCTGAAGCTGGTGCCGGGCCTGGATGGGAAGGTGTTTCCGGATTAAACGCGGTGAGTCTTCTGTGGAATAAAAGTGCGCGCCTAGGGGCTATGAGCACTCCACTCTTTTTATTTACTGGTTGGTAGCAGTCCGTCGGAAGGGAACTAGAAGCGCTTACAAGTTTGAGATACTTCCGAATAGGCCCCATGTGACGGCTGTTCGTTGCCTGGGGCTGGATGAATTCTCTTCCATCTCTCGATAACAGTTAACGCTCGCAAACCTTCTCTTGCGCTCGAGAGGATCGTTGAGGAGGCCATATGTCTGCTCCGAAAAGCAATCATGAAACCATCCTTGTCGCCGACGACAACGAAGCTAACCGCGAACTACTCTCCGATCTGCTGAGCCCAGAGGGTTACCAGGTCGTTTGTGCAGCTGACGGCCAGCAAGCGCTAGATCGAGTGGCTAGCGACTCGGTTGATCTCGCGTTGTTGGATGTGGTGATGCCCCATCGAACCGGATTTGAAGTTTGTCAGGCGATGAAGTCCAAGCCGGAAACCCGCTTGATCCCGGTCGTATTGCTCACCAGTTTGAACAGCGACGCCGACCGCATCCACGGGATCATGTGCGGCGCTGATGATTTCCTCAGCAGGCCGGTGAATAAGCACGAGCTGCTGGCTCGCGTCCATTCGCTGCTGCGTCTGAAGCAATTCACCGATGAGCTGGACAACGCGGAGACCGTACTGTTCAGCCTCGCGCTGAGTATCGAGGCGAAGGATCCCTATACCGAGGGGCACTGCGACCGCCTTTCGAAATATTCGGTCGCGCTGGGGGAGAAGCTAGGGTTGCCCCAAGATCTGCGCGTCGCTCTGCGCCGAGGCGGTCTTGTTCACGATATCGGGAAGCTGTCGGTGCCTGAGAGCATCTTGCTCAAACCCGGACCACTGACTCCGGGAGAGCGAAAAATCATGGAGCAGCACACCGTGATAGGTGAAAGAATTTGCGCCCCGCTCAGATCTTTCCGCAATGTGCTGCCGATCATTCGCCATCACCATGAGAAGTGGGATGGCTCGGGGTATCCCGACGGGCTGAAAGGCGAACAGATTCCACTCACCGCGCGCATCCTTCAAGTCACGGACATTTATGACGCACTTACCACGGACCGGCCCTACCGTAAGGCTCTTTCCTCGGAAAAGGCCTTCGCCATCATGCGGGAAGAAGTAAAGCGTGGCTGGTGGGACGCTCCCATTCTGGACGAGTTCGAAGCGATCGTCCTTGGTTCCACGGGGCTGCGACCGCCGCGGCCCGTTAACTAAACTCCCCCCTTCCGAGGCTCCTTGGCAGCCGAATGGTTCTGGACTGTTAAAAGAGCCGGCTGCGTAGCTTGTTAGTTACTTATTAGATGAGGAGCGAAAGAGCCGATCTAGACCAAGCAGATGAAGCTGCTACGATTTTTATGAAAGGTGGTCGCAGCTCATGAGGAGACCTATTCGACGCAGCGTAATAGTAAGCATCGTGCCATCCTTGATTTTGCTCACCGGCTTGGTCAAAGAGAGCCAGGGCAACTCTACCCAGGAGGGCCAAAAGGCCGAAGGGCGTCTCACACAAGTAAGCCTGGAAGAACTCGGACAAATCGAGGTTACAACAGCGTCCAAAGTGCCTGTGAAAGCCACTCGAACTCCGGCAGCAATCTACGTCATTACCCAAGAGGATATCAGGCGGTCCGGGGCCACAAACATCGCGGAGGCCCTCCGCCTAGCACCGGGTGTTGAAGTCGCACGGGTCGACTCCAATACGTGGTCCCTCGGTATGCGCGGATTCCAGAGCACACTCTCCCGATCCGTACTCGTGCTTATCGACGGTCGGAGCGTTTACACGCCTCTGTTCGCCGGCGTTTATTGGCAGGTCCAGGACACACTGCTCGAGGATATCGAACGGATCGAAGTCATTCGAGGCCCTGGCGGCACCATCTGGGGAGCAAATGCTGTCAACGGGGTGATCAATATCATCACCAAAAGGGCCCAGGAGACCCATGGAACGCTGGTATCCGCAGGTGGCGGAAATATAGATCAAGGCTTTGTCAATTTCCGGTACGGCGCCGGCAACAGCAAGGGTTTTAACTACCGGATATACGGAAAGACCTTCACCCGGGGCCCTGAGTTTCATCCCGATCACGGACAATTCGATGACTGGCGAATGGGTCAGACCGGCTTCAGGACGGATTGGGATACACACAATCCCGACAAGCTAACGCTTCAAGGCGACCTCTACTACGGCGATACCGGACAACGCGTGGGGATCACGAGTTACTCTCCACCGTCTATGACCAACGTGGAGCAGAAGGCTGAGCTTTCAGGAGGCAATTTGCTCGGCCGTTGGGAGCGCGCGCTGGGTTCAGGGTCCAGCATTCAGTTGCAAACTTATTACGATCGTACGAGCCGGCAACAGGCCAACTTTGCCGAGTCTCGAGACACGTTTGACATCGATTTTATCCATCAACTACCTCTACCGTGGCGGCAGGATTTTCTGTGGGGCCTCGGAGCGCGCCTGAGTTCGGGCAATGCTTCCGTGGTCGTACCCACCGTCATGTTCACGCCGAATCACTATACGGACAAGCTCTACAACGGATTTATCCAGGACGAAATCCCTGTCGTTGGAGACAAGCTTTCGCTAACCATCGGGTCTAAGTTCCTACATAACAACTACAGCGGCTTCGAGATCGAGCCGACTGCGCGGCTCTTGTGGACCCCGAGTTCACGGCAAACCGTGTGGGGCGCCGTCACTCGCGCCGTGCGCACGCCCTCCCGCGTCGAAGAAGACCTCCAGCTCACTGCACTGTTGGCGGCTAATCCACCGACTTTTTTGCGGGTCATCGGAAACAGAAAGTTTTCCTCGGAAAGCCTGATTGGCTACGAAGCCGGATATCGAAGCCTGGTGGGGCCCAAGTTCCACGTGGACTTTGCGTTCTTCTACAACAACTATAACGATCTCCTGAGTGTCGAGCCTGGTGCGCCGTTCTCTGAAAGCTCACCGCCACCGCTTCACACTGTTGTCCCGTTTTTCTTCCGCAATGGGTTGCTAGGCCACACGGCTGGATTCGAGATCGCTCCCGATTGGACCCCAACGCGCACTTGGCGGCTAAGAGGGTCGTATTCATACCTCCATATGGATTTACAGAAAAGCGCGAGCAGCCTGGACACTACAGATTCAACCGAGGGGTCAAGCCCCCATCACCAGGTCGCCATCCAATCTTCTCTGGATTTACCCAAGAAGTTGGAATTTGATCAGACTTTTCGTTACGTGAGCGCCCTGCCTGCCCAAGTGGTGGGAGCTTACACAACGGCCGATGTGCGATTCAGTTGGCACGCCACTCGATCCCTGGATCTCTCGGTCGTGGGGCAGAACTTGTTTCAACCTCATCACGCAGAGTTCGGGGGTGACCCCGGTTCACTTGTCGGGATCGAGCGAAGCGGCTACATCAAACTAACCTGGCAATCATGGCAAAGGTAAGAGAGAAGCGCATCTGTGGAACGGATGTCATCCAATGCACCCCGCCACGGTGCGTGACCGGTGGTCGTCCATGCCGCTTGTCTCAATTCATCGCTCTGGCGGTCGCCTGGGTGCTCGTTGGCGCCTCATGCCTACATGCCCAACAATCAAACCCAACGGAGTATGAGGTCAAGGCCGCCTACCTGTATAACTTTGGCAAATTCGTTGGATGGCCCGCTAAAGTCACCGCTGCCAGCGACTTCTTCAGCATTTGCGTGCTCGGTGAGGATCCTTTCGGCGCGAGTTTCGATGCGACCATCGCCAGTGAGAGCATCAACGGCAAAAAGGTAGTGGTTAAGCGCATCACAAAACCGCAGGACGCGGTGGGCTGCCGCATTTTATTCATCAGCTCGTCAGAGGAGAGTCGGCTCAAGGAAATCCTGGCGACACTCGACAACACAAGTGTCTTGACGGTGAGTGACATCTCACAGTTCACCAAGCGCGGGGGCATGATCCGGTTCGTTATGGAGGCGAACAGGGTGCGTTTCGAAGTCAACCTGACGGTTGCCGAGCATGCCGGCCTGACTCTTAGTTCGCAACTGCTCAAAGTCGCAATCAGCGTGAGAAGGAGTTCTCAGGCTGGAGACTAACATATGATGCTCAGGGTTGCCGACCGATCGATTACCAAGAAACTGACCAGAATGAACATGTTGGTCAGTGGCGCCGCCTTGTTGATCGCCTGTGTGGCGTTTGTTGCGTACGATCTTGTTACTTTTCGACAGGCCATGGTGTACAACCTGTCGATCCAGGCTCAAATGGCGGGGTCCAATAGCGTCTCTCCGCTGCTGTTTAATGATCCACAGGCCGCGGAGAATACGTTGTCGGCGTTGACGGCTGCCACAAACGTCATATCGGCTGGAATTTACACGCTCGACGGACGGCCGTTCGCCACGTATTGGCGCGATGCCCATGGCCAAACCCTAACGCTGCCTGAGATTCCAGCGAGTCAAACCGAGACGCACTGGTTCAAAGATGGGCAGCTCGTGCTGGTCCGCACGATTATGTTCCAGGGAAAGCCAACAGGCACCGTCTACATCCGTTCCGATTTACAGGAAATGACCCACCGCCTGAAGCGGTATGCGGGAATCGCTGCCATGGTGTTGTCGGCATCTCTCATTGCCGCGCTCCTAGTCGCATCGATATTTCAGCGAGCCGTTGCTGAACCCATCGTGCACTTGGCGGAAATTGCGCGAATTGTTTCACGCGACAAAAACTATGCAATGCGCGCAACGCCAACCGGCAAATGGGACGAACCCGACATCCTGATCGGAGCGTTCAACGAGATGTTGGGGCAGATTCAGGAGCGCGAGGGGGCTTTACAACAAGCTCGCGATGACTTGGAGCTGCGCGTCAAGGAGCGTACCGGGGAGCTGGAAACCGCGAAGAAGGAGGTGGAAGAGTTTTCTGGTTCAGTGGTTCTAGCAGAGGAGGAGACAAGGCGGCAAAAAGACCTCTTGCAGCTGATCCTGGGAAGCATTACGGAAGGCGTCGTCGTTGCCGATACCAATGGGAAGTTTCTGCTCTTCAACTCGGCCGCGGAACGGTTCATCGGCATTGGCGCTATCGACGCAACTCCCGACCAGTGGTCACAGCGATACGGCTCGTTTCGCCCGGATGGCGTTACCCTATTTCCACCCGAAGAACTGCCTCTGGTTCGCGCCATGCGTGGTGAGAGTGTGGATGCCGTGGAACTCCTCATTCGTAACGTAAATGTGCCGGACGGCCGGTTGCTTAGTATTACCGGCAGGCCTTTACGAGGTGAGGATGGCGCCCTTAAGGGCGGAGTGGTGGTATTCCACGATATCACCTTGCAGAAGCGCGCCGAGGAAACCCTCGTCCGAGCAAAGGAAGAAGCGGAGCTCTCCACTAAATTCAAGGATCAATTTCTCTCCACGATGAGCCACGAACTGCGCACGCCGTTGAACGCCGTTCTGGGCTTTTCCGACCTGCTTGCGGATGAGCGTTACGGCCCGCTGAACGATCGCCAGCAACGCTACGTCAGCCACATACATAGCGGCGGAAAACACCTTCTCAAACTAATCAGCGATATTCTTGACCTCTCCAAAATCGAAGCAGGCAGAATGGAGCTCACCCGCGAGGATGTGACGGTCGCGTCGGCGTTTGTCGAAGTGATCAGCGCTCTTTACCCGCTGGCGGAAAAGAAATCGCAAGCATTACTCCAACAGGTTGACCCTAATCTGCGTGTTCACGCCGACGCTATGCGATTTAAACAAGTGCTGATGAATCTTGTTGGCAACGCCATCAAGTTCACGCCGGAAGGTGGGCGGATCGAGCTGGCCGCATGTAAGGTTGATGACCAGGTCAAGATTGAAGTCCGCGACAATGGCCCGGGAATTCCACCCGAACAACAACAGCGAATCTTCGAGGCGTTCTTTCGCCTGACAGAAACGGGTAGCGCCACCGAGGGCACAGGCTTGGGACTAGCCATCACTGCGCGCCTCGTCGAGCTGCATGGCAGCAAACTAGGGATCGAAAGCCAGCCCGGCGAGGGTACCTGTTTCTATTTTTCTCTTCCCCTCATTGCCATCACTCCGGATCAACCCACTCAGGCATCCATACCCATACCAAGGGCGCGCAAAGCCCCACGGATTCTGGTGATTGAGGATAACGCGGTGACGGGGCATCTTATCCAGTCGCAACTCACGTCTTCCGGTTATGAGACCCTCAGATGTGACAAGCCGGAACGCGCCAGGGATATGGCGGCTGAACATCAGCCGGATGCCATCACTTTGGATCTCCTCATGGAACCGGTCCACGGGCTGGAGGTTCTACTGCAATTGAAGAACGACCCGCGCACTTCAAAGATCCCCGTCATTGTCGTGACCATCGTGGATCAGCCTGGCCTCGGAACGGCCCTCGGTGCCGACGAGTATTTGATTAAGCCAGTGGACAAGGCGACCTTGCTCGCTGCTGTCGAGCGCTGCCTCCGGTCTCGTGGTGGCGCCGCGCCGACAAGGACCATTTTGGTGGTGGAAGACGATGTATCCACCCTCGAGGTGATTGTCGAGTTGCTCAAAGCGTACGGCTACGCTGTTAGTACTGCGGCGGACGGTGAACAGGCCCGCGTGAGTGTGGCCCAGTCGCTGCCCGAACTGGTTATTCTTGATTTAGTGCTCCCCAAGATGAGCGGTTTTGAATTGCTCGCCGAATGGCGTTCCAATCCTCGCACGGCCGATCTTTCCGTGTTTGTACTGACCAGCAAGGATCTAACGAAGGAGGAGGAAAAGTACCTCCACGCGCATGCCGAATCGCTTTTCCGGAAGCAGAATTCCTGGCGCGAACCGCTGATCAAGCAATTGGAGCGCGTGGTGACTTCGCCGTCTTTGGAGAACGCTTGAAACGTTGCATCCTCGTTGTCGAAGACAACCAGCTCAACCGCGAGCTGCTCCGCGACTGGCTCGAGGTGGAAGGTTACGAGGTCTGGTCCGCGGCAGACCTGAAGACCGGTTACGAGGTTTTTGCGAAGCGGATTCCCGATGCCGTCTTACTCGATATCAATCTCGGTAAAGACAACGGCCTCGACCTCATCGCATGGATGCGCCAAAAACCGGAGCTGGGGGAAATTCCCGTGATTGCCGTGACGGCACACGCTCTAGTGGCGGAGCAGGAGCGAATCCTGCAGGCGGGCTGCAGAGCGTGCCTCTCGAAACCAATCAATTTTCAAGTCCTTCGAGAAGAGCTGAAGCGCTCGCTACAAGATCCGAAAACGTCGCAGGTGAATTCCTAAGCCCAAGTGAATTCCTAAGCGATTGACCGCGCCTGGAATAAAAATGGCGTCGCCGCGAGGTAAGGCCCCGGAACAAAACCAAGATGGCGACATAAAGTCGGCGCTACAAAGGCGCCCGCGACGTTCCGCGGAGCCTGTACGAACGGACGGTAATGTCTTTGCGACAGGGACAGCGCGGAGCGCAGTGCACTCTGCCAGACTGGCAGGATGCGGCTACGATTCTATTCCGCGATGCTGTGGCTGGCGACGGCCTCAGTGGGATTTGCGCAAAACGCACCAACGGCAGGGCCTTATTCGGCGAAGCTACGTCCGCTGAGCACGCCGGAAGGGCGGGGGATCGTCCTGGCAGCCTCCCGGCAGGAAGGCACCGAAGCCGAAGGGCGCGCAGAGGATTGCTCGCATCTGGTACACGATCTGTACGAGCAGTCGGGCTATCCATATCCCTACGCCAGCTCGCTGGATCTCTATAGCGGGTCACGGAGCTTTGTGCGCGTGAGTAAGCCGCAGCCTGGCGATCTGATCGTGTGGCGCGGGCATGTCGGCATTGTGGTGGATCAGCGAAAGCACTCCTTTTTCAGTTCCGTGAGCTCTGGACCGCAGACGGAGTATTACAGCTCGCCGTACTGGCGGGCACGGGGCCGGGCACGATTCTACCGATATTTGACCGGCAGCCGGTTGAAGGGCAACTCGGCGACAACCGAGACGGCCAGCCGTGGTCCGGAGCAGGAACCGGGTGCTCGGGGAGCAAGAGGGCGCAGCGTAGCTTATGGGCCAACGCTCGAAGCGGTGAAAATGTCGCCAACGAAGGTGGCGGCAGTCGCTGCCCGGAGCCAAGAAGGGGCCGAAAGCGGTAAGGGAGCAGCAGTTGCACCGCCAATACTGCTGCAGGTCTCTCGGAAGCAGCCTGTGGCAGCAGACGTAGCGCAGGGACTCGCGGAAGCGAATCGTGATGCTGGCGAAATCCTGAGAGTTGGCAATCTCGAGCAGCTTGGGCGCCCTGTGATTATCTACGAGGATTTGCGAGTGACTGGCGTCGAGATTAAAGGCAAGCGCGGCAGCGCGCGAGTGCAGATCGACTGCGTGGCGCTGTTGGCCGAGGGGCGGATGGAGCCTCAACGAGACGGAGAGCAGCTTGGGCTGAAACTCTTGCGCACGAAAAAGGGCTGGGTGATGAATCCGGCGAATGAAAACGTGTATGTGCCGCGGGACGCAGCGTTGCGCATCCTGGCGGCGCGGCTCGCGTCGCTTACGCAAGACGGGAATGCAAGTGCTGGACAGGAACGCGAGCAGACACAAATCATCCGGTTGTTGAATCTGCTGGCCGAAGAAAACTAGGGATCTCAGACCTCGCCACGCTAAGAACTCACCCCAGCAATAGCCGCCACGATTGACTTTCGACAGGTGCTTCAATACAGTCTGCGCAGGTCAACGCAGTTCCTTCACAGAAAGGTGAAACTATGAAAATGCAACGGACCCTGGGGATTGGTATCGGTGTGTGTTTGTTGTTGCTCGGCGCAACGGTCTACGCGCAGATGGTTCGGCCGACGCACAGTGGGACCGTCTGGGAGCTTTCCTTCATTCGGGTAAAACCGGGAATGGATCCCGCCTATGACAAGTACCTCGCCAGCGACTGGAAGAAAGAACAAGAGGCCTTCAAGGCGGAAGGGATCGTGCTGTCCTACAAGGTCATCGGGACGGAGGCTCACACGCCTGGTGACTGGAACCTGATGCTGATGGTCGAATTCAAGGATCTGGCCACGTTGGAGGCAAACGAGGCCAAGGCCGACGCACTGCTCCAAAAGCTCTTCGGCGGCGACGAAAAGGCCATGCAGGGATACAAGGACCGCTCCGAGATCCGCGAAGTGATGGGCACGCGGCTGGCGCGGGAAGTTATCCTCGAACCCAAAAAGTAATCGCATTCGCTTGCGCGAGCGACGCGCGCCAGCCGAAGATCTACGCCTAGGTGGTGGTGTCAGGCACTCGCTAGGGCGGGTTATGCAGGCGTTGGGACATAAGCGCACATGATGAATCCCGTGCTACTTGTGCCGCTCCATAAGTCTTGCGCAAAGGTCTTTTGGGGGTGGACCTTGTTCGACGGATTTTGCACAGAAAGGCACAGAGAAAGCGAAAATAATTTGGCGTGGGGCTTGACGAATAAAGGAAATCCGGTATACTTACAAATGGCTCGGGGGTACTTGGGCCACGCAGGGCATCACAGTCGGGTCTTACCATCTTAAGTAGATCCTAAGTGAGGTTCTTTACGAGCACCGGTTAGAAATTTGTCGAGCTACGCGCAGAGTCCCGATCAGATCGGGATTTAGCCCGGCGCTCGACGCCGGGTTTTTTATTTGTCAGGGGCCAGTGGTCGGTGACCGGTGGCCAGTGACAAGCAGAGCTGGAAGGCGAGTTCGCGCAACGCGGACAGGTAAGTCCCGCCAGACGTGCCCTGAGGCAATCAGGGCGTTCCGATGGAATCGGAATAAAGTTCTTTGACAACAGAAAGGCTGGCAAGTCCACGCCGATAATTGCGCGCTGATCAAGGTCAGCGGCAACGTCATGGTGTGGAATTATTACAAGTTCTGCTCGAGTTGAGCAAAACTGTGGAAAACAAAGGCAGCTCAGCCAGACATCCTGAGAAGCGGATAGACGAGAGGTGACTCCGAGAGAAATCGAGGAGAGGTCCCTCGTCGCGATGCTCCTCGGGATGACGACCCTTCATGGGGTCGTCAGTTTGGGTGAGTTTTATGATTAAGCTACTAAGGGCGTACGGTGGATGCCTTGGCGCCAGAAGGCGAAGAAGGACGTGGCAAGCTGCGATAAGCCCCGGGGAGCCGCAAGCAGGCTTTGATCCGGGGATTTCCGAATGGGGAAACCCGTGCTGATGAACTCAGCATACAGCCCGCTGAATACATAGGCGGGTATGAGCCAACCCAGGGAAGTGAACCATCTCAGTACCTGGAGGAAAATAAATCACAGAGATTCCGAAAGTAGCGGCGAGCGAAATCG
>Ga0307477_10000093_pt1 | contig 129721 bp, 106 predicted proteins | sample atmos_gasesECM2C_FD_203316 | JGI IMG/M metagenome (GOLD analysis project Ga0307477, IMG submission 203316) | Hardwood forest soil microbial communities from Morgan-Monroe State Forest, Indiana, United States - atmos_gasesECM2C_515 | ecosystem: Environmental > Terrestrial > Soil > Temperate... | reverse complement strand
GCTGGCGAATCATAGTCTCGTCGATCCCGCGCGCCACATCTTCCAGGTTGTAGCCCTGCATCATCATGGGAATGCCGCAGGCGACTTCGACATTCTCGATGGCGCGCCGCATTTCCGCTTTCGCTTCGGCAAACGTCTTGCCGTTTTCCTGCGAGATGGTGCGTGCGAAATCGTCGAGATGCTCTTCGAGCAGCATCTTCAGCTTAAACAGCGGCTGGATGCGGTCTTCGGCGGGAGTGCGCCGCCATTCGGGAAACGCAGCCTGCGCCGCATCAATCGCACGTGCAACCTCAGCGGCATCGGAAATCGGAACGCGGCCAAGAACTTCAGCCGTCGCGGGATTGACGACGTCCAGCCATTCGGAGGCTTGTGATTCCACCCAGTGACCGTTAATGAAATTCGGAATCTTGGTGGCAGGAGGTGCCGCTACAGTCATATTCATAAATACCTTTCGCAATCACAAAGAATCACGTAGAGACAGTCGCCCTCGGCTGTCAAGCCGGCGAAGCCCGGCTCGCTCATCGAAACTCGACTAAAAACTTACCAAGCTACGCTCGGCTCGGGCGGGCGAGGGCGCCCGCGCCCACACAAGCCTCGGCAACATGAGCCAGCGCGGCTTCGAGCACGTCCATGGCTTCGTCCATCTGCGCGTCGGTGACGACCAACGGCATGAGCAGACGAATCACGTTGCCGTACGATCCAGCAGTGATCAAAACCAGGCCATGCTCGTAACAGTATTGTGACACTTGTTTGGTCTCTTCGTCAGCGGGCTCGCGGGTTGTCTTCGAGCGCACGAGTTCGAGCGCTTGCATGGCGCCAAGTCCCCGGACATCGCCCACCAGTTCCCACTGGGCCTGCCACTTCGCCGCTCGCTTGCGGAAACGCTCGCCCAACACGTCGGCGCGCGCGCAGAGGTCTTCTTTTTCGATGATGTCAAGCACGGCCAGCGCCGCTTCGCACGCCGCGGGATTGCCTCCAAACGTGCCACCAAGCTGCCCGACGCCAGGCGCATCCATGATTTCCGCGCGTCCCGTGACCGCAGCCATCGGCAAGCCGCCCGTGAGCGATTTGGCCATCACAACCAGATCGGGTTCCAATCCCAAGCGCTCGCATCCAAACATCGCTCCGGTGCGCGCGAATCCCGTCTGTACTTCGTCGGCGATCACCAGAATGCCGTGTTTGCGGCAAATTGCGCCGAGCGTTGGATAGAACTCCGCCGGCGGCGTAACAAATCCGCCTTCGCCGAGTATAGGCTCGACGATTACCGCCGCCACCGATTCGGCCGCCACGACTCGCTTGAATGTGTCTTCAATGTGCCGAGCGCAGTGCACTTCGCACGACGGATATGTCAGCGAGTACGAGCAGCGAAAGCAATACGCGTAGGGAATGCGGTACACCTCGCTCGGAAACGGCTCGAACCCGGCCTTGTACGGATGCGTCTTACTGGTCGCGGCCATCGCCATGTAAGTGCGGCCGTGGAACGCGTCTTCAAAGCTGATAATAGCTTGTCGCTTCGTGTAACAGCGCGCGATCTTGATTGCATTTTCGACTGCTTCCGCGCCGGTGTTCACAAGTATCGTTTTCTTCGGTCCCTTGCCAGGCACGAGTGCGTTTAGCTTCTCGCAGACGGCGATATAGCTTTCGTAGGGCAGCACGTTGAAGCTGGTATGCAGGAAGCGATCAAGCTGGCGGCGCACGGCGTCAATCACAGCCGGTGCGCGATGTCCGGTGTTGAGGCATCCAATGCCGCCGGCAAAATCAAGCAGGCGGTTGCCGTCAACATCTTCGACGACCGCGCCCTCCGCCTTGGCAACGAAGACCGGCGTGGCATGATAAGCCGCCTGCACGACGGCAGCATTGCGCCGCTTCATAAGGGCCTGTGAGCGCGGCCCGGGAATAGGTGTCCGCAGTTGAATGGTGGCCATAATTCAGTTCTCAGCTCTCGGTGAATGCTCCGTACTGTTAATGCTCCGTGCTGTACTGTAGAGACGCGGCTTGCCGCGTCTCTGTCCGCAGCGCCGCAAAGTCCCGCCCGGCGACCTGCTAGTACCAGCCGATAGGGGCTTCGTTCAAATTGATGTACACCTGCTTGGTCTCAAGATATTCTTCGATGCCCCATGGCCCAAGTTCGCGCCCAAAACCCGACTGCTTATAGCCGCCCCACGGTGCTTCGACATAAGTCGGCTGCATGTGGTTAACCCACACGACGCCCGCGCGCAGCGCCTTCACCGCGCGCATGGCTTTGAAAATGTCGCGAGTCCAGACGGCAGCGGCCAGCCCGTAGGGCGTATCGTTCGCGATCTTCAGCGCGTCCTTTTCGTCGTCGAACGGAATCACAGCCGCAACCGGTCCGAAAATTTCTTCCCGCGCAATTCGGGCGTTGTTATCGACGTTATAAAAGATAGTCGGCTGCACATAGTAACCCTTGGCGAACTTGTCGACCCGCCCGCCGCCGGCGGCTACCTTCGCTTCTTTCTTGCCAATCTCGAGATACGAACACACGCGGTCATATTGCTCTTTCGAGACCAAGGCTCCCATCTTCGTTTCACGCTCAAGCGGGGGACCGATCTTGATCTTCTTCGCCTTCTCGGCCATGGCTTCAACAAACTTGTTGTAGATCGATTTCTGCACCAGGATGCGGCTGCCGGCCGAGCAGACTTCTCCCTGATTGATGAACACGCCGAACAGCGCCCCATCGATGGCTGCCTCGAAGTCGGCATCGGCAAAAAAGATGTTGGGTGATTTGCCGCCTAATTCGAGCGTCACGCGCTTGACGGTATCGGCAGCCTCTTTCACGATGATCTTGCCGACAGCGGCCGAGCCGGTAAATGCAATCTTGTTCACGTCCGGATGCTTGACCAGCGGCGAGCCGCAACTCTCGCCGAAACCGGTGATCACGTTTACCACGCCTTTTGGCAAGCCGACTTCGTCGAACCACTTCGCGAGTTCGAGCGCGGTGAGCGGCGTTTGCTCGGCTGGCTTGAGCACGCAAGTGCAACCCGCCGCCAGCGCCGGAGCCAGTTTCCACGCGGCCATCATCAACGGGTAATTCCACGGGATGATCTGCCCGGCTACGCCCATCGGTTCTTTCAGCGACAGGCTCATCGCATTATCGGGAACCGGGTTTACGTAGCCGACGACCTTCGTAGCCAACCCGCCATAGTATTCGAAGCACGTGGCCACGTCGTTGATGTCGTACTCCGCCTCGACAATCGGCTTGCCCGAATTGCGGCATTCCAGTTCGGCGAGCATAGGCAGATTCTGGCGCACCTTGTCGGCTAAGCGAAACAGAACGCGTCCCCGCTCCTGCGCCGTCGTGGTCGCCCATGGACCTTCTTCAAACGCGGCTTTGGCAGCCGCGACAGCGCGGTTAACGTCCTCCGCGTTCGCGTCGGGAACTTGTGCGATCACTTCTTCGGTGGACGGATCATAAACAGGAAATATCTTGTTGGTCTTGCTCGCGACAAACTCGCCGTTAATCAGCATCGCGTAAGTCTTGACTTCGGTTGTAACTCCACCGGGCATAAGTCCTCCTGCTTGACCTCGGGGCTAGAGCCCCGTCTTAGTTAAGACCCAGCGGCACGACTAAAGTCGGGGCCCCCGCTCGACATGGACAGCCGAGGGGATCTGACCTACGTGGGTCTTGCCTCTTCTACGTTCTCCACCTCCGCCGTGGGCGTTTTCAGACGGCCATATCCGTAGAAGAAAAATACAGCCAGTGCTATGAAGCCCAGCGTTATTCCAAACATGGTTACTTCATATCTCCACAATGACGTGATCTGCTTCGCGGGAAAGAATGCCACAATGATTGCCAAGGTCGTGGTCACCAGGCCGGCAACGCCGGCGAACATCAAGGTGCCTCTCCTGTAGCGACCGCCTTCCAGGGAACCCCGCCAAGCAAACTTCACCAACGCAGCAAAGACATACAGAAATGGGATGAGTTGGAGTACGACCGCGGCGGAGAGCATCTTCTGGAACGCTTCCTGCACGCCACCGGAAAGGCTGAAGTTCAGGACGATCAAGATGAGCGAAACGAGTCCCTGCACGATCAGGGCCACGTGCGGGGTCGAGTACTTAGGATGAACTTTTCCCATCGCCGCAGGCATGTAGGAATCGAGACCGGCGACGAATGGTATACGGGCCGAGCCACCCATCCAGGCGGATCCAATGCCCGCGATCGAGAGACTGAGCATGACCGCGAAGGGAGCAACGATCCACGCCACGCCGACCTTACTGGCCATCTGGCTGACGCCCTGCACGATGCCCTGGAGCACACTGATGTCGTTCTTGCCGATGGCGACGAGCAAGGTGAGGGTTGCGCCGATATAGAGGACGCCGGAAACCACACCGCCCCAGGCGACAGCACCAGGAAGTGTTTTTTGCGGATCGCGGATCTCGTCGCCCATCACGGACGCGAGTTCCAGTCCCACCAAACCGAAGCAAATCACACCGAACGAATTAAGGACAAACTTTGGATCCGCTGGAATTCTGAAGTCTGCCGCCGTGACCGGGGTCCCGAAGCGCGACCAGATCGTCAGTCCCAACCCGATGAGAACAGCTGCCGCGACAAACGTTCCCACGCCGCCAACGTTGTTCAGCCACTTACCAACGCCTAGGCCAAGAACATTAATAGCCGTAAGGAACGCGAGCAAAGCCACCGACGCGACCATCGCGAAGGTCTTGTCGTCCGCGAGGGCGGCATGACGCGGACCCATCGCAAACACCGACACACCCACGAAATACAGCATCACAGTCGGCACGTACAGCATGTTATTCGTCCAGTAACACCATCCGGAGAGAAAGCCGTGAAAATCGCCAAAGACTTCTTTCGCCCACAAGTACACGCCGCCTTCGCCCGGATAACGATGCGCCAGTTCGATCACCGCAATCCCCTGCGGCCAGAAAAATAGAAGCAGCGAAATAATCCAAAGCCAGACAGTCACGCCCCCATTGGCAGCGATCGAAGGAACAACGTTCAAGTTGAATACGGCGACGACAAAGAGCAACACCAAGTCAAAGCGTCCGAGGACGCGCTTTAAGTGCGGCTGATTGTCTTCGGTTGTGGACATAGGTTGCGAAGTAATCGGATCATCGGGCCACCGGTTGATCGGTCTCAGATCGGCCGATGACCCGATGGTGAGATGACCCGATCCAGTCAGTGTGTTGCTACCGCTCCCAAGCGCTCGTGCTGCGCCGTTGCCAGCGACTCCGCGACGTCGGCAAATGCCGCCAGGTGCTTGTCGATATCAGCCTCGGTATGCTGCACGGAAATCGTCCACTGCTCATCCCACCAGTAAGGCTGGCACATCACGCCGCGATTCACCATACCGAACCAGTAATGCCGCCACAGATCCACGTCAACCGGCAACCAGTCGCGATAGTTACGAATCTCCTTCGGATACAGCATCAGCGCGCCATTTGCCCCCGCACTCGCGATGTACCCCTGTAAGCCAACTTTCGCAACGGTCTTCTTATATCCGTCCACCAGCTTGTTACTAAGTTTTTCGATCTGCGCGTAGTTAGCACGAGTCAGCACTTCGCGGAAGGTTGCAATCCCCGCCGCCATCGAAATCGGATTCGTGTTGTAAGTGCCACCGTGAAAAACCTTGTGGTCCGAGATCAGACCCATTACCCGTTTGTGCGCGCCGAAAGCCGCCAGCGGAAATCCACCGCCAATCGACTTCGCCAGGCAGATCATATCGGGCGTCACGCCAAAGTATTCCGAAGCTCCACCCCAGCTGAGCTTCGCCCCCGTCTTGACCTCGTCGAAGATCAACAGTGCGCCGTGCTTATCGCAAAGCGTCCGCAGACCTTCCAGAAATCCCTTCTGCGGCATGCACAGCCCAACATTCATCATGATCGGCTCCAGGATAATGGCCGCCACCTCATTCGGATTCTCCTTGAATCGCCGCTCCACCGTCTCGAGATCATTGAACGTAGCAACCAGCACGTTCGCGATGCTCGCCTTCGGCACGCCTGCCCCAGCGGACACAGCTTTCGGATTCTTGATATCGCCGAAATCGTCGGCGGGCGGGTGCGGCTTCACACTAACCAGCGCCGCATCATGCAAGCCGTGATAACCGCCTTCAAACTTAATGATCTTGTCGCGCCCCGTTGCGGCGCGGGCGAGACGAATGGCATGCATAGTGGCTTCCGTGCCGCTATTGCCGAAGCGGCACATCTCCACCGGAAACCGCGTGCAGACTTCCTCCGCCAACTCCCACTCCATGTTGTGCGGCATGCCATACATGGTGCCCTTGTGCAGGCGCGCTTCCACTGCCTTGATCACCGCCGGATGCGAGTGTCCAGCCATAAGCGCGCCAAAACATAAATTGTGGTCGAGGTATTCGTTCCCGTCGAGATCGCGGAACTTGCTCCCCGACGCTTCCGACACAAAGATCGGATACGGATCGTAGGCGCGATAATTGCTGGCCACGCCAAGAGGCAGACGCTTCAAGTTCTTCTTATGCGCTTCGGCGGACTTCGGAGTGCGGCGCTCGAACGTGTCGAGCTCTTTTTGCAATGCGGGGTACATCGTGACTCTCCAGTAAGACTCAGGCCGGGTAGGCCATTAGATTGGACCCGGGCGGCGCAAGGCCACCCGGGATGGGACAAAAGACGTGAACTAGAAAAAGAACTTCAATGCAAATTGTAACTCACGCGGGTCGCGGGCCTGCGTCACTTGGCCGAACTGGGAACCGTCGGTGGTGTTGCCGTCTGGGTTAAAGAACTGCGTGTGGTTGAAGATATTGAACATCTCGGCGCGGAAATCGATGTGCTTAGTTTCCGTGAGCGGAATCGTCTTTAGGATCGCAAAATCCGATTGGCTGATGTGAGGTCCGCAGCAGATCGTGCGCTTGGCGGTGCCAAGTGTCCCAAACAGCGCTGGATCATAACATCCGAACACGGCACCTGCGCTGCAATCGGTAATCCCGTTTGTCGCAGTGGGAGCAACGGTCGCATTTTCTGTGAAACTATTGGGGTCGAAGAAATAGTTACCGTGCGACTGCGCTTTCTGAGTATGGAAGGGTGCGATCTGTGCAGGTTCGCCCGGCAGTTCGAAATCGAAGCTATACATCAACTCATTATCAGCCGCTGATGTGATACGGATGGGGAATCCAGTCTGAAAAGTCGTAATTCCTGAAACCGCCCAGCCATTGACCAGTTTGCCCTTGGCGCCATTGTAATGCTGAAATGGCAACTCCCAGTAATAGCTGAATACAATCCGATGCCGCGCATCGAATTCCGAGAGCGAGCGGCTGATACGAGGGTCGATCGGATTTAAGATACCCTCAAAGCTTGACGCCTCATCGAAGGACTTGCTGAAGGTGTAAGCAACAGTGAACTGCAGGCCATGAGCAAAGCGCTTATCGAGGGACGCCTGCAAAGAGTTGTACGCAGAATTGGCAATCGTATCCTGGGCAAAGATGCTGCTAAACACGGGAATGCCGTCACCAGGGCAGCCATTGCCGGTTAACGGATCGCACTGCGGGGACGAGTAACGGCGAAGCCCTACCAGAGTAATTCCACTGGGGGCCACGCTGCCTATCGTGGTTCCAGCAGGAATCACCGTGGGCCCACCGCCATTTGCGCTATAGGGAAGGTGCAGCCCACCGGCTGGAGCTTGAACGTTCTGGAGTGTTCCACTCGAATCGTAGGCCTGAGTAGGAATTAAGAAAAAAGAATCAGCGAAGTACTGGGCGCAGCCGGTCCCGATGCCCGGGTGAGTTGCATCGCCTGGGTAAGCGGCCTCTAGGGCTGCCAAGTCCAGGCAAGTCTGTGGATTACCGAAGTTGAGATCGTGGGTTGCCAGCAACCGATGTCCCTGTGATCCTACATAGCTCACCTGCAGTTTCAAGTCCCTGCTCAGCTCACGCTCGATCGTCAGATTGTATTGTGCCGAATACTGACTCCGCATTTTCGGCTGAAACTGACCGAACAGCAGAATGGGACGGAACATACCCCAGTCCACCGGCTGCCCCCGTTTCGGATTCAGGATACCGTTGACACCGGCCAGCGAGGGCAGGCCGAATGGATTGGGATAAGAAAAGTTTCCGCTCTGGTCGAGAAAAGGAGTGTTGAAGAAAGTGTTGAAGGGGAAGGTGCTTCCGCCAAACGGCGGCTCAGCGCTGAACTGTTCCAGCACCAGCTGCTCAATCGGGTTATAGAACAGTCCCCATCCCGCCTTAATGCTGGTCTTACCTGAGGTTCCTGGACTCCAGGAGATCCCAATTCGCGGAGCAAATGCTCTGTAGTACGTCTGAGTCAAAGCATTGGGTACGCCCTTATCTCCCGGCACCACCAAGCCGACCGGAGTCATTGAAGTACAGTCGGTATTCGGGCCTCCGCACGGAAAGACTGTGCTAACCTGCCCCGGGCGGAAGGTTTGAACGTGCTTGCTCACGTCGGCAATCGGCGTATTGAGTTCCCAGCGCAGGCCGTAGTTCAGGGTCAGGTTCGGCTTGATCTTCCAGCTGTCCTGCGCAAATAGATACAGCGCGGTGCTGCGGACATTCTCCACTTGGGCGGAGCCTTGCCCATACGAACCTGGGAATCCGAGCAGGTAATCCGGAAAATTTGTGTCGGCGCCAACCGTGTTGGTCGATGTACCATCGACAAAGAACTCGCCGTTGACGTCAAAATAAAGAGTCTGGTCAAAGCGCTGGCGGCGAACGTCGCCACCAAATTTGATGGAGTGCTTGCCAACAATTTTGCTGACACTGTCCGACCATTGGAATGAATTCCCCACCTGAGGCAATTCACCCTCACCATTGTTGCCAATGTTGAACCCACCGCTCACCTGAACGAAAGGAACGCCTTCGAATTGCGCGCCCAGATTGGGATGAATCCCCAAGGTGTTCGCCGCGGTGCCATCGGAGAAACAAGGCACACCCGTCGGGAATGCAGCGGTGAGCCACGAGGGCGGCGTGGGGCAAGAATTCTGCAACAGACTGGTGCGTACCGGACGCTGGAAGGTCCTCTGCGCCTCACGGTTGTAATTGAACCGGAACTCATTGACCGTCGTGTTATTGATGGTCCACGTATGGCTGATGTTCCACTGCTGGAATCGCTCGTTGGTAATGGATCCGAATCCGGGCACGTTCGCGCCCGCAAGCTGAAATTGCGCGAATGGTGAGACTACGTGGTGATCATCGAAATAATAGTAGATGCTGAGGTTCTGCTTGTCGTTAATGCGGTGGTCGAACTTGACCGTGAATTGATCGCCGCGATCGGGTTGCACCGGAGCGGTCTCGAGCGCATTGCTGCCATTGGCTGGAGTTGGGACAAACTGTAGAAGGTCAACAGCAGTGGGATCCATGCATTCCAAGGGAATCTGGTTACCCGGAAAGATGTCGGAGTAGTTGGCACCATCCTGGATCGTGCCTCCACCAATGTCGGTCACGGCTTGTTGACAGTTGGGACGGATTTGATTTGGCTGATTTCCGGGCAGCAAGGCGTAGGCATTGGTCAATGTGCCGCCAAAGGGTAGAGCTTGCCCGCCCTCAGAAAAATCCGCCACAATGTGACCATTCAGCATGTGGGTGGGGTCGGGACGTTGCGCAGCAGTCGGGACAAACACTAGTGGAGAGGGTATTCCCTGGCGAATACGGCGCCCCTCGTAGGAGGTGAAGAAGAAGGTGCGGTCTTTCTTGATCGGTCCGCCCAGAGTACCCCCAAACTGATTCTGATTAGATTTCGGCTCCTCGCAAGGAACGCCGCTTGCCTCTGCCAGGCAATAACCGTCGCCATTGAGCAACGTGTTCCGGAAAAACTCGAACAGGTTTCCATGAAGACTGTTGGTTCCCGACTTTGTTACTACGTTCACCACCGAGCCGGAGTTGCGGCCATATTCGGCGTCGAAGGTGTTAGTGAGGACGCGAAACTCCTCAATGCTGTCGGGAGAAGGTTGTACCGTAGGCAGATTCACGAATTGATCGTTGGCATCTCCGCCATTGACACTGAAGTTGTTGGAACGGCCGCGGCCGCCATTTACTGATACCGCCCCAGACTTGTCGCTACCATAGACGATGGTGTTGCTGGAGCCCACGGTGGACATCACACCGGGCTGCAACTGCAGGAACTGATACGTATCGCGCGAGTTAAGCGGTAACTGGGTGACGGAGCGTGCGTCGGCCACGGCCCCCAGCTGCGTCGTGGTCGTGTCGACCAGCGGCGCCTCGGAGGTAACCTCGACGACTTCCTTGCTCGCGCCGACCTGCATGCTTATATTGAGGTTGATCACCTGGTTCAAGTCCAGCGCGACACTCTTACGCACATTGGTTTTGAATCCGGAAAGATCGAAGGACAGGGTATAAGTCCCGACCGGCACTTCGGGGAAGACATAATCTCCGCTGGCGTTCGTTTTGGTTTCGCGAACGATCCCGGTTGCGTCATTGGTGGCCGTGACCTTGACATTGGCCAGCACGGCGCCGCTAGTATCCTCGACGCGGCCAAGAATGCGTCCGCCGGTGCTCTGGGCAGACATGAGCGTGGAGCACATCAGGCAGAGGCTCAGGACGAGCCAACTGGACATCTGGGACGATTTCGACGTCGGCATGGAACACATCCTCCAAATCTCGGCGACAATTTTACTTCGATCCGAATACAACGACCCAAACACAACGATCCAAATATAGCTTGCGCGCAACAGTAACCTTGCTATAATCGTGCAAGGTTAGAGACTCAGCAGCTCTCTGTCAAGCGGAAAAGTGCTTCCCCCGCTTCTTCCAAAATTCATAGGGGAACTCATGTCGAGCGGCGCACAAGTCTATCTCAAAATCGGTGACGTGGCCCGTTCTGTGGGGATTTCTCCGTCGGCGATCCGCGGATGGGAAGCCCTGGGGCTGACGCACCCCCAACGCACCAAGAGCCGGTATCGTCTTTACACCAACGATGACGTACGCTTGCTGAAAAAAGCGCGCTACCTGCGCAAAGTCCGCGGATTGAACGCCGCCGCCATCGTCCAGATGCTGAAGCGCGAGGGCACGATCAAATCCGACGCGAGCAGTGGAACTGCGTCAATCGGCCCTCGACTGCGGCGCTTGCGCGCCAAACGCGGCGTCAACCTCGCAGAAGTCGCCGCCGCAGCCGGAATTTCGATTGGCTTCCTCAGCGCGCTCGAACGTTCGCAGATGAGCGCCTCCGTCGGCACACTGCGCAGGCTGGCACGCTACTATCGCACCAACATCCTTGATTTTTTCGATGCGACGGAATTGAATACCCGATTGGTGCGCCCGCCCAAGCGCAAGGTGCTCGAAGCCGGTCCCGGCGTGCGCATGGAGTTGCTCGCATGGGGCAACAAAGTAATGGAGCCGCATCTGTTCCGCATCGCCGCCCAGGCCGGCAGCGGCGAGTCCTACGCCCACGAAGGCGAGGAGTTCCTCTTCGTGCTCCGCGGAGAACTGAAGATCGCGCTTGACGGCGAGGAGTACCATCTGAAACGCGGCGACAGCTTTTATTTTGAAAGCGCCACGCCGCATCACTGGAAAAATCCCGGCCGCAGCGAGACCTGGTTGTTGTGGGTCAATACTCCGCCGACATTCTGAGCGCCACAAAGAATCGTGACTATGCGCCTTCCCCAATCGCGTCTCTGCATTGCATTCCTGCTCGCATCCATGTTCTTGATCCTGTTGTCGACTACGCCGCTGATGGCATCGGATGCGCCCGCGCAGCCCGCCGACGTCATCATCACCAACGCCCGCATCTACACCGTAAATCCGCAGCAGAAGTGGGCGGAGGCGATCGCCGTTCGAGGCGACAAGATTATCGCTGTGGGCGAACGCAAACAGGTCGAAGCGCTGCGCGGCCCGGCGACAAAAGTGATCGACGCCGGACAGCGACTCGTTCTCCCCGGCTTCACCGACTGCCACATCCATTTCATCGATGGCTCCCTCAGCCTGCTACAGGTCAACCTCGACGATGCCAACACGGTTGCGGAAATCCAACAACGAGTGAAGGACTACGCCACCGCCCACCCCGATCTGTCCTGGGTCCAAGGGCGCGGCTGGGCTTACACCGTTTTCCCTCCCTCCGGACTCCCCGACAAAAAGTATCTCGACGAGATCATTCCCGACCGGCCCGTGTACCTGGAAGGATTTGATGGCCACACCTGGTGGGCGAACAGTAAAGCGCTTCAACTGGCGGGCATCAAAAAGGCGAGCTCCGATCCTGCGGGCGGTTCCTTCGTGCGCGACCCGAAAACCGGGGAACCGACTGGTGCGGTGAAAGAAGACGCCGCCGACGAAGTAGTCCGCCGTGCCATTCCCCGCCCAAGCAAGCAAGAGCTGGAGGCAGCTCTCCGCGGCGGCATGCTCGAAGCGAATCGCGTGGGTTTGGTGCGGGCGATCAGCATGGACGGCGTTCATGTGCAAGGCGGCGACTTTGAGATTCTCGATATCTACGACGAATTGCGGCGCGCCGGACAGCTCACCCTCCGCTTCGATATATCCATGCGCATTCAGCCACCGGCGCTGACGCAAGACGAACTGGCCCGCATCGAGAACTCGCGTCAGCGCTACCACGATGACTGGCTGGCAGCGGGCAAGGCCAAGTTTTTCGTGGACGGCGTGATCGAAACACACACCGCCGCAATGCTAGCTCCTTACGTGGACGACCCCTCGCAGTCCGGTCACTTACTTTGGGATCCCGAAAAGTACAAGCAAGCGGTCGCAGAACTGGACGCGCACAACATTCAGGTCTCTTCTCACGCGATCGGGGATCGCGCCATTCGCCTCGCACTCGACGCGTACGAAAACGCGCAGAAGGTCAACCACACCACCGACAGGCGCCACCGCGTTGAGCACATCGAAGATGCTGCGGCAATCGATCTTCCGCGTTTCGGGAAACTCGGAGTGATCGCCAGTTTTCAACCCCTGCACGCTTATCCAAATGACGACACGCTGAAAGTCTGGGCCGGCAAGGTCGGCCCCGAACGCGCGCAGCGAGGTTGGCCCTGGCGCACCGTACAGAACGGCGGCGGAGTGCTAGCCTTCGGCAGCGACTGGCCGATCGTCACGCAAAACCCTTGGCCAGGCGTCCAGAACGCGCTCACTCGACAGACGACAGAGGGCGAACCCGCTGGAGGCTGGATCCCGAAGGAACGCATTTCACTAGCCGACGCGATCCGCGCGTACACTCTGGGCGCGGCATTCGCCGGTCATCGTGAACGGACCGAGGGCTCACTCGAACCGGGAAAGCTCGCCGACTTGATCGTGCTCTCACAGGATCTGTTTGAGATCGAGCCGACCGAGATCGGCAAAACAGAAGTCCTGCTGACCATGGTCGGCGGCAAAATCGTTTATCGGTCGCCGAACTGGAAGGACCCCGCACTCGCCAACAAGAGCGCCACCGAAAAGAAATGACGGGGAAATAGAAAGCTCAGCATCGGCACACCGTCAAACTGGATTGTTTCAATCAAGTTTGCTCTCGGCTTGCAGTGACTCGCCTATGTGGGCAAGGTGAGCATCGCCCTCCGGCGCATCCATCCGATCGTACGGCCGAAACAGGACAGCATAAAGCAGCCCAGTGCCAACCACCGCCACGGTGCCGACAATCATTCCGTAATTGCGATACCACGGATCCTGAGGCGTACGCGGCCACACCATATTAATGATGGCCAGCACGCCATAAGTGAGCGCCGCAATATTAACCGGCCAAGCCCAGGCCCCCAAACGAAACTCCCCGCTCGGTTTCCATCCCTTAGCGCGCGCAACCAGCGCTCCCAAAACAATCATCTGGAAAGCAACATAAATTCCAGCCGACCCAAACACGATAATGGTCTTAATCATTTCCTCAAGAAACAAGCCCGCAATCGCAATCAGCGCCGGCACCGCACCCGCAACCAGCAGCCCAATCACCGGAACTCGAGTGCGTTTCGAAAGCGCGCTGAGTTGAGCGCCGCCAAAGATCATGCGGTCGCGCCCATAGCTGAACAGCAGTCGGCTGGTAGCCGCCTCCAGACTGATCAGGCAAGAGAGGAATGAAACCATGACCACCGCAATCACCGCCCGCAGCCCGATCTCTCCCACCGCCGCACGCAGCGTAGTAGTCACCGGATCCGCATCCTTCCCGGACAACACAGCATTCAAATCCGGAATCGCCAACACCAGAGCCAGACAAACCAGCATGGCGGCAAAGCCACCGATATAGATGGTCATGCGCATCGCTTTAGGAATAGCGCGTCCAGCGTCCGGAGTTTCCTCGGCAACGTCTCCGCAAGCTTCAAAGCCGTAGTAACAGAACATGGCGGCGACGCTCGACGCCAGAAACGCAGGCAAATAATGTCCATTGCTGCCGAGGCCGAAACTCTGAAACAGCACCCGGAAGCTCTGGTGACGCGCCGCGACGAGCAGGTAACTCCCCACCACGACGGCGCCAAGCAACTCGCAAATGAATCCGAACATAGCGACCCGAGCCAGAAGCTTTGTCCCGCTGACGTTCAGAGCGGTAGTCAACGCGATCATCACCACCGCAATCACGACTTCTCCAACCTGAGTTACGTGGATGCCGAAAAGCTGTGCCAGGTAAGGAGCTCCTCCCACGGCCACCGCCGCAATCGTGGTGCACAGCGCCCACAGGTAGACCCATCCCGCCATCCATGCCCACCGCTTTCCCACCAGCCGTCGCGCCCACGGATAGAGACCACCGGCAATCGGAAACTGAGAAACAATCTCTCCAAACACCAGGGCCACCAATAGCTGCCCCAACCCAACAAATAAATAGCTCCAAAACATGGGAGGACCGCCCGTAGCGATGGCAAACGCGAAAACCGTGTACACGCCGACCACCGGCGATAAGTAGGTGAAGCCCAGTGCGAAGTTCGACCACAAACTCATCGACCGGTCGAACTTGGAGTCATAGCCAAGCGCTTCAAGCTGAGCGGAGTCTCGCGCGTCGGTGGTTGCCTTAGTTGTCATGGGGATCCTTCTTCGTCACTTGCTCGGTCACTTGGCATCGGCGGGAGGAGTGGGCAACACCCCGACCTGGCGCATGATTGTAGCCACATCGTAGAAATCGACGTTGCGGAATATTTTGCCATCGCGCATATCGATCACGCTGACGCCTCGGACAGAAAACTTTTTGCCCGTCTTGAACACGTCCTTGTCGGTGCCACTAAACATCCATTCGATGGTGCCATGGCCGCCATGGATATCAGAGTGCATCAGCTTAAGTTCGAGATCCGGAACGCCTTCCAGTTCAGAGAGGATGAACTTGCGCACTTCAGCCGGACCGTGACTAACCTCGCCAAAAGCCACATCCTCGTAGAAGATATCGTCAGTGAACAGGGCAAGCATCTTATCTGGGTCATGGGAATTCCAGCCCGCTATCCACTTCTCCGCCACCGCGGCATCCCGATCCGTGGTGGATTTTCTCTCCGGCGGTGCCGCGATAACCGGCAAAACCAGCATGGCAACCAGGATGGCGCCAGTTAGAACTCGCTTGCTCTTCATTTTCATTTCCTCGAATCGTCGTGCGTCAGGTCGTCCATCGGAAAGTTGACGCCGAAAAACTTTGCGCGATTATAGCAAGGTTCCGAAAGAGCGCAAGCGCGTTCTCTGACTCGCAGTCGTGGGCCATCCAAGTGTCGGGTGGCCGAAATCGGAGCGGAGTTGATCGAAACTCGCAAGTCAATTCTAAGTTGTCATCCTGAGCGTAGCGGAACGATTAGCGAAGCGAGTCGTTTTGCGGAGTCGAAGGACCCCTACATTCGTCCCGGTCGCCGGAAGTGTCGGGTTTTCGACAGCGCGCCGGGGGTGCGCCCCTTCTCGCGCTTTTCGAGAAGGGGCCCTGCCGAACTTCCGACACACAAATTACACCGCAGTGCCCCCTACGCCAGCAGTTCCCACCCCACATCAAGCGCAGCCCCCAGCTTCTTCCAGGTACCGACAGATCCGGTCTTGCGCTTAGTCTCAATCGCCGCAATCAGCGCGCGCGATACCCTCGCCTTCTTCGCGAGCTGCTCCTGGGTAAACTTGCGATGCTCGCGCCAGATACGGAGCGCGGGCTCTCCCTTAAGTCTGCGCTCGGTAATCTCCAGAGGTATAAGTTCGTCCGAGCCATCGTCCAGGCGCGCTTTGGCGGCATCGTAGGCCTTCACATCAGCAAGCATTTCCGCATCTTCCATCAGCTTTTGCAGAGCCTTCACCGGAATCACGGCGAATTCCTTGCCCTTGCGGGTAATGGTTTCGATCTGCATCAATAGATTCCTCCTGTTGCTCCTACTTCTAAAGCCCACAATTCAAGACGATCATCGTGCAACTCGTAAATGACGCGCCAATCGCCAATTCTCAGCCGGTAGCCGTCGCGTCCCTGCAGCTTCGTCACGTTGTTGTGCCGGGCATAGGGATCGGCGGCAACGTCCTTGATCTTCTCCACAATCCGCTTCTGCCAGTTCACCGGAAGCCGCGACAGAGCTTTGGCGAAGGATTTTGTGGTGACGACCGTGTACACTAGTCAATGTTACTATAAGTAACAATGCCTGTCAAGTGGACGGTTGCCGCGCATCAAAAATGAAAGATCAGATCGCTGGCCACAGTAAGCTGATTATGCCGTCGGCCGCTATCGTAAGCCTTCTGATCCCACGCGCGCTCGAAACGTAATTCCGGACGCAACTGGACCGTCGAGCCCCACCAATGGCACCACATGATCGTGTTCTCTGAGTATTTGGTCGCGTAGCCACTGCGCTGTCCTTTTTTGTCGTCGAGAAAGTCACTGCGAAACGACAGGAAGTCATGCGTGGAGAACTCCTTCTGTAGGAAATTGACTACGGCATATTCGGGAGCGGTGCAACGCTGTTCTCCGGGCAGGCAGTATGCGGCATTGGCGCCGATTTCCGGCTTGATATTGCCTCCGATCGCAGGCACGTCGCGTTCATACATGTACCAGGTCTCGGTCGCCATATGCACCGTCTTCGAGAATTTGTGATACCACGTCGCGTCATACTGCTGCAGATTGTTATAGGCGTACTTGGCGTCGTTAATGCCGTTGGCGCAGAGGTAGAAATTGTCATTCACGGAGCGAGTCGTATAGCTAACACAAGCTGTGCCCGACGGCTTCGCATCCGATGTCCACGGCGCAACATCGTGGCCGGCAGTGATTCCCAGTTGCACCAGCCACTGGTCGTTCAGCTTCACCGTCGCGATCAGACCGGTGTCGGTGAACGGATCAATCGCATAGAGCAGCGAGTGGCTGAAGATATAGTTGTTCGGCGCCAGTTGGGCCTCGATCCCAGGTACGGAGATGAACCGTCCGAGCCTGAGATTCATGCCCTGCGCGACCTGTGGAATGTAGACATCGACATATTCAAGGGTAGGATCAAAACCGTACTCATGATGATCGTTCAGCAATTGGCCGCTCAGATAGCCCTTTCCGGTTGTGAAACGATAATCCGTGCCGTAGAGGGCCGTCAGGTGGTAGCCCCAGTCGACGTGATCCTGTTGCACGGAATCGGGCAGGCGCTCGGCGTAGAGAACGAATTGATTCAGTTCAAAGCGGTTAGAGTAGTTATCATTCGCCTCGGGCGCATTGCTGTTTGTGGAGGTGCTGAAGTTTACCGTCGGAGCGATCCATCCATAGAGCTTTGTACGGCTGCGGGCCCCGTTTATTGCGGTCATCAGCGGATAGCTGTTCGTGTCGGGCTCTCCGATTACCGGCGAACCACCGTAGGACCAGTCGGAATTCGGAAATGGCGGCGAGTCTAGCGGCGACGGAAGGCCTCGGCGCGCCGGAGGTGGTGAGGAAACGGTCGAGGAATTGGTCTGAGGCGACCAGTCTTGGCGGTAGAAATCTGCCCAGCGAGCGAAGAAACCCTTCGTGTTGGAGACGCTCTGCTGCGGCGCGTCGGGTAGCTGAGTCTCTTTATCCTCCTGTTGTGCCTGACAGAGACTGCACGCTAAGAACATTACGCCTGCGAATAGAAGGAAGAATTGGCCGAGGCGCGGGCTATTGTTTGAATGCATGAAGTGTGGCGCCACTTAAGTCTACAAGTTCGCGGTTGTTTGGAAGTCGAGGCACAGTTCCCTCGACGGTGGGCAAACAGCAGGTCCTTCGCTTCACTCAGGATGACAAACTATTATGGATTCAAACTATAAGACGTAGCGACCAGACCACCAGTCATCCGTCATAGTAAAGTAGTAGTAGGTTCCCAATGTGTGATCCTGAGGAGTTTTCAATCTGAACCCGAGTATTCGCAATATCGCCATCATCGCCCACGTGGACCACGGCAAGACCACGCTGGTTGACGCCATGCTCCGCCAAAGCGGCACCTTCCGCGACAACGAGACCGTGGCCGAGCGCGTCATGGACTCGAACGATCTCGAACGCGAGCGCGGCATCACCATCCTTGCCAAGAACACGGCCGTGTTTTATTCCGGCGTAAAAATCAATATTGTCGACACGCCTGGACACTCCGATTTTGGCGGCGAAGTTGAGCGCGCGCTTAAGATGGTCGACGGCGTCATGCTGCTGGTTGACGCGAGCGAAGGGCCGTTGCCGCAAACTCGCTACGTGCTTAGCAAGGCGCTTGAGGCGAATCTAAAGCCGATTCTGGTCATTAATAAGATTGACCGGCCTGATGCTCGTCCGCAGGAAGTTCTTAACGAAGTTTACGACCTCTTTATCGATCTAGACGCCAAGGAAGAGCAGCTTGATTTCCCCGTCCTCTATACAAACGCCAAGGCAGGAACGGCTGCCGTGCATCAGGGAGCACATGGCGAAGATCTGCGTCTTTTGTTTGAAGCGATCGTTGACACTATTCCCGCGCCCCAAGGCGACAAGGACGGACCGCTGCAAATCCTCGTCGCGAATCTTGATTACAGCGACTACCTTGGACGCCTTGCCATTGCTCGCGTTTTTTCTGGGACCATGAAGACTGGAGAGGACGTTGCTATCGCCAAGCGCGATGGGTCGTTTCAGAAGACGAAAATTACTAAGCTCTTCAGTTTTTCAGGGCTCAAGCGCACCGACATCACGGAAACATCGCTCGGCGACATCATTGCCGTCGCCGGCGTTGAAGGCATCACGATTGGCGAGACGATTACCAGTGCGGAGAATCCCGCGCCGCTTCCGCCCATCATCATCGACGAGCCCACGATTGCGATGCTCTTTACCATCAACACGTCTCCGTTTTGCGGACGTGAAGGCAGCTACGTCACTTCCCGCAATCTGCGCGAGCGCCTGGATAAGGAGCTGCTTACTAACGTCTCGCTGCGCATGGAAGAGACGGGCAGCACCGATTCGTTCAAGGTTCTCGGGCGCGGCGAGTTGCAGCTTTCGATCCTGATCGAGATGATGCGCCGCGAAGGTTACGAACTGATGGTTGGCAAGCCCGAGATCGTCACCAAGCGCATCGACGGCAAGCTGATGGAGCCGGTCGAACATCTCACAGTCGATGTCCCGGAGGAATTCGTTGGTGTGGTCATGGAACATGTCGGCTCGCGCAAAGGCGAAGTCGCCAACATGCACAATCACGGCTATGGGCGGGTGCGCGTGGAATTCCGCGTGCCCAGCCGCGGGTTGATCGGACTGCGCAGCACTCTGCTCACCGACACGCGCGGCACCATCGTCATGAATGCGCTGTTTGACGGATACATCGAGTGGCAGGGTGAGATTCCCCATCGTCCGACGGGCGCGCTGGTCGCCGATCGGGACGGGGTTACGACTTCCTACGCTCTCTACAATCTGCAGGAGCGCGGCGTGCTTTTCGCGGGCCCTGGCATCGCCGTTTACGAAGGCATGATTATCGGCGAGAACGCGAAAGACACGGATCTCGACGTCAACATTGTGCGCGAGAAGAAGCTGACCAACATGCGGGCTTCAACTTCCGACGAGGCGATCCGCCTGGTCCCGTATCGTAATCTCAATCTCGAACAAGCGATTGAATTTATTGCCGATGATGAGTTTGTCGAGGTCACGCCGAAGTCTCTGCGGCTGCGCAAGAAGGTTCTGCCATCGAATAAGCGGAAGCGGGGTTCGATGGCAGCGGTCGAAGGCTGAGCGTAGGTAGTTGAATGACTCATCGGTAGAGACGGGGCTTGCCCCGTCTCCGGGTATGCTGCATGGCAGACGCGGCAAGCCGCGTCTCTATGAGAGTGCCGACTTCTCTGCAGCCGTTGAGACGCCCATGCGAGCGATGTACACTAGATGAATCCTCAGCGCGCCCGTAGCTCAGCTGGATAGAGCGGCAGCCTCCGGAGCTGTAGGTCGGGAGTTCGAATCTCTCCGGGCGCACCAGTTTTCCCCTACGCGGAAGCCACCTTCCCATTTTGGGACAATTACACAGAAAATCGTCACAATCAGCCCGCCCATCCATCACTGCAAAAGGTTCTGGATTCGTTGTACTCTGCCAGCCGATTCCGCAGACAGGACCAGATAGAAGTCTCGCGGAATTAAATTCACAATTTCAAGAACGAAAGGAGACTTTCCCATGATCGCACGCATCCTTGAGTTCGTTCCGCTAATGGAGAAGAAAGACGAATTCATTCGTGTCGTAAAAAAAGAGGTCCTTCCCATTCTTAAGAAGCAGGAAGGCTTCCTCGAAATCCTTCCACTTGTGCCCGAGATAAAGACCGAAAAGCTGCTCGCGCTCACTCTCTGGACCGACAAGAAGGAGCTTGAACGCGACGAGAACGAGTGGTATCCAAGGGTTGAGCAGATCCTCAAGCCCTATCTGACCAATCCCTCGGTGCGCAAGCTTTACACGCTGGAGACCACGCTCTGCGAGCACTTCGAAAAGACACTCATCGCCTGAGCATGATCGCCTAGACATGATTGCCTAGACATGATCGCCTAAGGATAAGAACCATCCAGAAACTCGGGCCGGAGCAATCAGCCGCTCCGGCCCTTCGCCGCAGTTGAAGACTTCATCTTGACTTTCCTGCAGCAAGATCACTCCTCTTCATGTGCTCCCAAGCGCTTGGCCGTAGCGCGCTCCCGAGCGGCGTCTGTCTTCCGACCTAGCTGGACATAGGCTTCGGCCAGAAACATGTGCGGCTCGGGCGCGTTCGGATCAAGCGCCGCCGCCTTCTTCAGCCTCGGCAGCGCGGCTGCGGGCTTGCCTGTAAGTTCCAGAACTCGCCCGAGAAGCAAGTTCGTTCCGTAATGATCTGGATCGAATTCGAGCACTCGTTCACACTCTTTGATCGCTTCCGGCATGCGATCCGTCTGAGCATAGGCCATCTGCAGCAAGAGGTGCGCTTCCTCCCAGCGCGGCACCCTGGCCACGACCATCTCCAACTCGGGCACGGCTCCGGCGATGTCCTTCGTTTCGAGCAATGCCACACCTAACTGGAAATGCGGAAGGGTCATGTCCGGACGCAACTCCACGGCTTTGCGCAGCACAGGCACTGCCTGCGGGTAGTCCTTCAGCGATACAAAGCACTGCCCCAGTTGCGCGTAGGCTAGAGGCGTGTCTGGTTCTTTCGCTATCAGTTGCCGGAGCACGGGGACGGCTTCCTGGTAGCGCTGATCCTCGATAAGCAAGTATGTCCGATGGATCAAGTTACCAATCTGGATTTTGTCCTTCGGATCCGCGCCCTGCTCTTTTGCACCTGCGGCACTTGCGGCACCTGCCTTCGAAGAATTGCTGTCCGTAGCGACATAGCCCAGCGCCGCCAGTTTCGCTTGCGCTTCCGGATCAACGGCCGATTTAGGCGCTTCTCGGCTGTTGCTCGTCTTTTGCCGGAACGCATCGAGCTGGCCTGCTAACGTGCTGGTCACCGCCGTCGAGGCCGCCGACAAATCGTGCTCGGCCTTCGGGTCCGCCGACTGGTCATAAAGTTCCTGGCGCGGGGCTTTAATGTATAGATACTTCGCGGTTCGCAAAGCGCGCAGCGAACTCCATCCGTACGTGTTCTGTGGATAGTTCGTCTCCGCATATGCCGGCCTGTCGGGGGATGCCTCCGGTGCGGCGCTCGCTCCAGCGCTTTCGGTGGGTGCGGGCTTCGCTATCAGCAAACCGAACAGCGATTCTCCTTGAACCTCCGGCGGAATGGGGAGCCCCACCGCCTGCAAAATCGTCGGCAGCACATCCACCAGCCCAACGCGATTCTCGATTTTCTTTCCCGCCGAGTCTGTTTGGGCTGAAGCCGCGCCCGGCAGTTTAATCACGAGTGGCACGTGGATGGTCTCGTCGTACAGAAAGAATCCATGGGCATCTTCCCCGTGGTCGCCGAGCGCCTCACCATGATCGGCCATCACCGCGATCAGGGCGCCACGGTAAAGACCACGCGTCCGCAAATCGCTCAGAAACGTCCCCACCGCGGAATCGACATAAGCAATCTCGCCATCGTAGGGCGCCGCAGCGTACTTGCTCTTGTAAGGTTCCGGCGGATCATAAGGATCGTGGGCATCATAAAGGTGCAGCCACATGAAGAACGGGCCCTGTGGATGCTGGTCCAACCATGCCACCGCATGCGCCACCACTTCGCCGCCGCGGCGTTCCGTCGAATGGTAACGATCTTCTCCCGGGTGCGCCTGGTGAAAGCCGGCGTCGTAGGCGTCGAACCCGCGGTCAAAACCGCGCGCAAATCCGGCGTGTGGGTCGAGAACCATGGCACCGATGAATGCCGAAGTGTGATATCCGTGCGCTCGCAAGATTGCGGAAGCATAGGGTAGGTCCTGCGCCAGCGGCACTTGAAAATCATTCACCTGATGAAACTGTGGATAGGTTCCGGTGAGGATGGTAGCGTGCGACGGCGCAGTCAGCGGGACTTGCGAATAAGCATGGGTGAAAACCGCGGATTCGCGAGCCAGCGCATCGAGGTTCGGCGTTAGTCCGAGCGTTGAGCCGAGGAAGCCCATGCGGTCGGCGCGAACCGTGTCCAGCGTAATAAGGATGACGTTGGGCGGCGCTGCCAGGGCGGCCAGCGTGCTGGCTCCGAGCCAGACAATACACGCCAGCTGCCGAGTCAGAGACATCGGAAAAAAGTTTATCACTGGAAAGGTGTGCGACCCGAACTCGTTTTGCTCTCTTCGACTTGCTGTTTTAATCGCGCTGCTCTTTGACTAGCGATCACCTTTGCGATCCGCCAGTGGGTGGCTTTCTACAGTTTGCGGCAGCGGCTAAAGCCGACAATGGAAATGCGCTACTGATCGCAGCGGTGAACCGCTGCGCCAGCCAATATCAAACGCAAACTCGACTTTTCCCCGCGGGCTGTTTCTACCTGCCGCGGGAGCCTCGGCTTTTTCTCGGTGCGGCCCTTTGCGGAGCCGATTGGCACGATTTCGGATGGATGAAAAGGGTGGGATCCTGAGGGCCAAAAACCACATTCTTGTAATGAATAATCGAACTCCGTCCACCGGGACGCAGAAATTCAATTTTTATTGGGAAACCTTGCAGGTCTTCCGCCTCCCAAAATCTCATCTTGAGGTGGCTTCCATTTTTCGGCGATGAGACGGTAATGTCTTCGATCTGGCAGGAATGGCCGTCCAGCGTCTCTTTCCCTGTGGCGACACGCTCAACCGAGGAGCCCGGCCGGGCGGCGGGGAATGGAGAAACGCGGAAATATGGATGGGAGTCATGCATACACGGCCCGGTGGAGAACGCGTAGGTTTCGAGCGTGCTCAAATCTGTAATGAAGTAGCCCAGTCCTCCGGGGTCCTCCATTCTCATAAGGTTGCCGGAACGGTACATATGGGCCTCCGATGCGCCTTCGCCCATTTCCATTATGCTTCCGACCATGAGGGCGGAGAACTCTGTAAACGAATCGAGTGGATACAGGGTTTTTGTCGGCGGCGACGCGGGATTTTGCCCGGACGAATCTGCTTCTTTACCCGGCGCCTCCTCTTTCGGCACCTGCTCTGTCGGAGGCTGCGCGTGCATCCGCACTGCGAGGCTGCAGATCAACAGGATGATTCTGATCAACCGAACCATTTCGTTCTCTCCGACAGAGGCAAGGTTAGAGGATTAGACGATGCCATCAACACTTACCGAAAAAAAGCCACGCCGTAAGTCGGCGTGGCCTTCAGAAACAGTTCAGGATCAACTTACTTCTTGGTCCCTGTCCCTGCCTTCGCTAGAGCGGCGCCGAAAGAGGTGATCTTCGCGCCAGCCTGTTGCTTTGTCGCGCCCAGCTTAGTCGTGAGGTAGCCGTAGTTGAGGAGGAAGTCGCTGCCGCCCGAGCAACTTTCATAAACTGCCCAGCCATAGTGCAACGTACTAGCTTTCGTCTTGGTTACCCAATCGACCTGGCAACCGGTGTACGCCTGATAGGAGGCATCGACAAAGTTGTCGCCCATCTCAATGACAGTGCCCGTAACCGCAGCTCCGCTGGTGGCGGGGATGTATGCCTTGAACCCAACCATGACCCCATCGACCGAAGAACCGCAGTCGGTAGTCAGGTTGTGGGTGCCGGCAGCATAAGGTGCGCTGACTTTAACAACTTCGTAGTCGCAATACTGCGTGCCGGAGTGACCCTGAAACCCGAGGCTGAAGGTCTGCCCGAAAGCAGCGCTACAACCAAGAACGATAAGAGTGATTACCGCCAAGCTTTTCAGTTTCAAAGGATTTTCCTCCTGCGAGGCTTCTTCAGTTTTGAAGGTTGCACCGACGTGAGCGCAGTGCATCTCTACGTGGAGAAGCGTATTGGCCCGCACCGACTGCGGAAAGCTTAGCGCATTCCGGAGCGTAAGTCCAAAGCAATCATCGGATTTCGCGAAGAAAGGCTTGCGGAAGATAAAAACTTTGCGCTCTTGATGTAAAAGGTCGGCTCGATTGTCGCTCGGGATGTCGACCGCGGTCAGAGCCGACTCTGCGAAGCTGCGCAGATGCTCCTGCTATAATTCGACAATAATTCAGGGAAGAAAGGCGTTAGTAGTGCTTCCCGCCTGACGCTCGAACCTTGGGAGCAACCACAGTTGATTGGGCAATCTCACATGTCGGAGACTCTATGAAATTCGCAGCAGTTCTACGGTCCGCGGCCATCGCAAGCCTCCTGCTGGCCTGCAGTTCGGCGGTTCTCGCGCAAGATGACAAGGGAACTGCATGGGGCGATTTACCTGATTTCACAGCCACGGAAATCAGGGGAAGCATGCGTTGGAAAATCGAGCACTCCGGTTCCAAGCTCCGAGTCGATCCCAGCTCGGCGGGCGCCACAATCTGGGCGCCGGAGGAAGATAAGGTGTACAACCTCCTCATTCTTCCCGAGAAGACCACCTGTGTCGTAATGAAGACCGCAGAAGCCAAAATGATGCGGAGTCCCGTGCAGCTGGTTTACGGACCTAATACCACCAGAACCCCGACCGCAGCCAAAGAGGTTGTGGATGGTCACACCTGCACCGTCCTGGACGGATACACCATCTCGCCCGACGGCAACAAGTTCAATTCAAAAATTTGGGCGGCCGACGATCTCAAGGGTATTCCTTTGCGAATTGACATATACACTGATCGGGCAATCGTGACCGCCACCTATCACGATGTCGTCGTCGGCGCTCCCGATCCGGCGTTGTTCAAACTGCCCACTAAGTGCATCCCACCAGAGAAGACCTATCAGGTAGCGCCTAAGAGTAGTCAGCTTCCCGTTAAGCCGCTTACGGATAAGAAAGCGCCCGGTGACAAACCTCAGTAGCTGGTGGACAGGGGAGTAACGGGGTAGCCCGGCGGCTTCGCGCGGACCTTGGATTGATAGCATTTCCTGCGAGGGATTGATAGCATTTCCTGCGAGCTGAAGGGTGCTGGCCAAATGCGGCGGCTGGACGCGAACGCTGTCGTGCCGTTAGTCAGTCTTCTAGCTCAACACAGAGGGCAATCGGCTCACAAACTGAGCACAATAAAAAAGAGGCCCTTTAAACCAGGGCCTCGTCAGTTCTACAGAAATATAGCTACTACTTGCCTAGCAAGCCGCGCGGGCTTCCCACACCGGTGCAGTAATCCCACTGGCCGCCTACCGCACAACCGTTCGAACCGGTCTTCACGTCGTAGAAGTTCTTGCTGTAAGCCGCCACCGCTCCGAGCTGCGAGTAAAGCAGGTTATCTTCCTCGGCCGTATAGTACCCGGCTCCGGTCGTCCCGTTGATATGCCCCGTACCTAGCTTATTCGCGGCATTGTTGACAATGCCAGCAAGCGAGGGCGAGGACACGCTGGTTCCGCCGACTTGGTAGTAGAAGCAGTTTCCAGGGTTATTGGCGCAGTCAAAGACAACGACACCGCTGTTAGGATCGGCATTGAACGACATGTCGGGCGTGGAGCGGTTACCCGTTGCGAATATCCCGTACTGATAATCGGACCACGGTCCAAAACCGCCAGGGCCAAACGAGGTAGACCAAGTTTCCTGCGAGCTGGTACCCCCGCCGGAGCCTGCCCAGCAGCCCTCTGACTTAAACGCGAGGCTTACTGAGTTACGGTAGACGGTAGTGCCGCCTGCGGAGACCAGCCACGGTGAAGAGCTGGGATACGCTGCGCCACAGCCTGAGTCGCCGGCTGAAGCGAAGTAAGCGGTCTTAAACGGAAAGTAGTAGCCGAAATACACGTCATCTGAAGTCTCGCCCGCGAACTCTCCGCTTCCCCAACTATTAGTGACATCGCCACCGCCGTAGCTGCCTTGTACGAGGCTTCCGGCCACATACTCGGCATACATCAGATCGGCGTTCGAATTCGAGCACGCTTCCACGAGAATGATGGTGGCCTTGGGTGCCATCACATGCGCCCACTCGATATCCAGGGATTCTTCCAAACCCCAGCCGGCATTGAAGGGGGGCGTGGTGCAGCTACCATTACCATTGGCATAGACCTGAACGAAGTTAGCCGCCGGCAAACCGAAGTGGGTGTCGAAGGTCGACAATTCAAAAGCTGCATATGGGTTGTCGTAGGCGTCGACGATAGCGATCGCTCCCCAACCACCGGTTTGCGGTCCGCCCGCGTTGTTGATGTTCGGGACGCATGGGCCGGTGCTACCCGGTATCTTGTACAAACAACCCATCGAGCTGGGCGTCTCGTAATGCGTAACGTTGACGAGGGGCCCCGCGCCTGCCGTATCTGCAGTGGCTATTTGCCCATTAACGCTTCCGAAGACCCAGTTCGTGTGGAAGTTTCGACCCGCATCCGCCGCACGCTCAACGCTGCTTTGGGGCGTGATCCAGTTATGCGGTCCAGCGGGAGCCGCTGCGGCCGCCGCTCGTCCGCTGCCGGGCATCTGTTGCGCGCCTGCGAGGATTGAAACGCTTACAACCAATACTGCCACTGCCCCTACCACGATACATCGGTTCAAGAATTGCCACCTCTTGTTTTGCATCTTGTTTTTCTCCTTCCCCTGAAGGGGAACATTGTGAGGCCAAGAAGACATCTCCAATACAAATTGAGGCCGTCGTCGCGGCTGCCTGTCCGGGCCGGACGTACAAAGGAGTATCTCCCTGGAAGTTTTGGTTAAAATTTTGAAGGTTTCACGATCCGAACATCGGTGGGCTCTACAGGGGAGTGTAGCGGCCTGTAACCGACTCGCGAAGCTTAGCGCATTTCAAAACTAAGTCAAGTTAATACTTTGGGTCGCGCGAAAAAAACTGTGGGAAGTTTGTAATAATGTAAAAGTTTTGCGCTGTTGACGCAAAACATCGGCATCGTGGTGAAAATTTTTCGCCGAGCCACGTCAAACCACCTGTAGAGACGGGGCTTGCGTAGTCTCTCCGGGATCAGACACCTCTTTACAAAGTTTTACAGAGTGCTGAAAAACTCGATCTTGAGTTTGATTTTGGCATACTGGAAGCTGAGCACTCTAGAACGTGATCCTTACTCCGAACTCCATTTGCCGCGGAGCGCCGTTCGCGTAGGTGCCGGAACCGGCCAGAACGCGGTCCAGGCGCGAAGTGCAGAAGGTGGTTGAGCTGCCGCAGAATCCCGCCGAACTGGCGTTATTCAGCGAAGTGCCGGGCGCGCCGTTCAGCACGCCGCTTAACTGGTTTCCAGCGCCCCCGAAGTTGGCGAAGTTGAAAACGTTAAACACAGAGAAGTTCGGCTCGAGCTTCACGCGCTCCCCAACCCGTAATGGCCAGCTCAGACGGAGATCGATCGTCTTCAGCCAGGTCGCTTCCGCGTAGTGGCCCGGCAGCGGCTGACATGGCTGGTTAAAAGAGCGGACATTTGAACAGATGAAGGGAGAATAAGCGCCCAGTTTAACCAATTGATCCGCGGTGATCAGACCAGCATTCGCCAACGCCGAGCCCGCCGGCGTCAACTTCCCCGCGACATTGCTGTCGTACACATCGATGGACTTGGTCAACTTGCTGGTCGAGTATTTTCCAGTGCTTCCAATAAACCCCGGCAAGAGATCGCCCACGGTGCCGTCGCCGGTGAGGTCGCTGCGGAAGATTTCTCCCGCCACTCCGCCGCCGTCCTGCTGCGGAACATAAGCGCTCAGCGGAAGCGGCGACGCCAGATGCGCGATCATCGAAAGCCGCAGCCCGTGTGGCAGGTCCGCCGTCGGAGTGAAGATAAGCTGGTGGGTGCGGTCGAGGCCCGAGGAGCCGAAGTGTCCGCGGTGCGGGAAGTTGTAATCTTCGGCCACGTTCATCAGCGAATAATCTCCGCCGCTGCCGTTCGGCTCGGCGATGTTGGTGCGATAGCGGGAGAAGGCGTATGCAATCGCGACGTCCAGCCGCCCCACATGCCGAGTTGGGTTCGCTATGCTGGTCTTGTAGGCCAGGTGCAAACCTTGATACTGCGACTTCCCGCTCGGAAAGAACATGATGTTCGAGCCGACCGCTGGGTTGATCCCGCCGAAGGACGCCTGCTGCGGCTTACCCGCCAAGTTCTGCTTCCCTAAGACCGAGCACGGAAACGGTCCGCAGAACGCATTTGAGGAATCGAGACCGTGGCGCGCGAAATCGGTGATGGTCGCTCCGGGCACTGCTGCCAAATAGCAAGTCACGGCTGCCTGCGAACTGCTGCCCGCGAACAATGCTGGAGCGCATCCGGACGACGCCTTATTAGCTGCCAGCGTTGCATTGATCGCGTCCAGTTCCGCATTGTAGGTATTGAGTGATCGATTTATATTGTCGCCGTCGGTCAGGAAGCCCGCATCGCCGACGTGATTGGTGTCAATCCCCAGCGGAAACTGCGTGCCGATCTCGCGCACGTAGTCGATCGAGAACATGCCACGCTCCCCGATCTGATGCTGAATTCCGAAGTCCATGTGGACGATGCGGGGCGTCTTGTAACCGGGGGCCAGCATGCCGCCGAAATTCGCGATGCTGTTGGCGAGTGAATAGATGTTCGGACCGCCCGTCACCGCCGACTGTGCGGCGGAGAACTGCGATTGCAGATCCTGAATCAACGTTGAGACCGCCCCGATTGGCTGCCCGCAAATGCCGGTCGCGATGTCGACCCCATCCACTGAGTTCTTCACCGATCCGTCGGGAAACAGCACTGCCCCCGTCGGACACAGCGTCAGGCTGCGGTTATATTGCCCGTTCGACAATCGATTGATGCGATCCTGATAAGCATTCTGCAGAAGAAAATTGTCATAGAACATTCCGCCGCTCGCGCGCACCACCGTCCGCCCGTTGTGTCCGGGATCCCAGGCCAGACCGAGTTGCGGAGCGAAATTCCAGTCGGGCTGGTTCACGCTCTCGCCAAGAGACTGGTGTCCGCCCTTGGCATCGTTCGGGAGCAGACCGAATTGATCGAGAATCAGACCAGTCGTGCACGGTGGAGTCTTCACGATGGTTGTGTTGATCGCCGAGCATGGCACCGCCGACAAGTCGCTGTTGGTGCGCCCGCTGTCGCGAACATAATTCACGCCAAAACTAATGTTGAGATTCGGAAACAGATTGAACGTGTCGCCCAGGTAGCCCTCGATGCGAGTATCGAAGTGACCGCCGGTCGACCGGTTGAAGGCCGAGTTCTCGCTGAAATTTCCGAGGCCGTTGAAAATCGTGACCGTGCCCACAGGATAGTTCAGCGGATTGTCCGCGGCTCCGCGCGGATCGCCTGGGATAATCGGCACCAGGTTCGGGTTGCCATTAATGGCAGCGATCACGTCAATCCCGTTCGAACTGGTCACCGACGGCCCAAAATTTCCCGGCGCATAAAAATCTCCCTGCGTGATGCGATGAATCGCTGCCCCGAAGCGTATCGTGTGATTCACTTTGTAAATCGTGCTGCTGTCGTAGCGCCCGAAAAGGTCGCGCTGAATGGTCTGCCGCGGACCGGCCGCACTCGGCCCCAGTGCATACGAGCCGATCTGCATGTGGAACGGAGCCGCCGCTGAATCTTTCAAGCTCGGATTGATCGCATTGACCATCTTCTGATAGCCGAAGCGCGCGCTATGCACGAATCGTCCGCGGTTCCAATCGAGGCCAACCACCGCGGCCGGAACGTTCAGCTGATTGCGAAAATTCGACTGGCTATCCGACGGCCCGATCTCGTTCGCATTGTCATAGCTGAGCCGCGCGAACCACTTCATGTTCTCGCTGAGGTTGTAATCCAGGCGCGCCGTCAGCATGTTCTCGCGAAAATAAGCGCTCTGCAGGCTGATCTGGTTGGAAGCGCTAGTACCGCACAATCCTGCAACGTAGACACCCGAGCACGGGAATCCGAGTCGGATCGGCAGCACGCCATCCTGTTTGGCGCGTTCCCCGCCGATAAATAGAAACACCTTGTCTTTGATCAGCGCGCCGCCGGCTCCGAATCCATATTGCTGCCGGCTATACTTCGGACTCCCTGACGGAAAGCCCGCCATACCCGCGAACCGGTCGCGTAGGTTTCCAAACAGATTGCCGTGCCATTCATCGCCACCCGAACGCGTCGCAACCCGCACCGCGCCGGTCGCGTTCAGCGACTGAAACAATTCCGGCGTAGCCCGCGAGACGATCACTTCGCGCACCGCCTCAGCCGGAAGGGTCAGCGTGGACGCGCCCCGGGTCTCATCCATGACCTCGACTTCGTCAACGTCGTAGTGTGTCGTGCGCCCCAGTTGGCTGTTGATCGAGAGCGACTGGAATCCACTCTTGCCGGGATCGTAAATCCTTCCATCGACCGCTTGCACACCGGGCTCAAGCTGTCCGGCGTTTAAATAATTGCGCCCGTTAATTGGCAGCGCGTCGGGAACATCGCCGTTGAATTTACTCTCCAGCCGCACCGGTCCCGGATTGATCCATTCCAGTTTGAAATCCCCCGTGACCGCCCCGCCCGCCACCACAGTCACGCTGCTCTCGACCGGCAGCATGTCCCGCCCTTCCACGCGCACCACATAGGCCCCCGGCGGCACGGGCTCCGAAACGTACGCACCGTCCTTACCGGAACGCGTGAGGCCCTTGGTATCGGTGGCTGACGAGCTATACAAAACCCGTGCCCCTTCCACGGGGGCGCCGACGTCATCCCGCAAGGTGCCTTGAATGGTGCCGGTTGCTGGATTTTCCGGGGTCGATTCCTGCGCCCGCAGGGAAATCGTGAGCGTAGCAATGATGACGAGCAATAGGGCAATTCCGCTGGACAGAGAACGACGAACATGCAAGCCAGACCAATCGAACAAAGTGCCACTCTCCTGGGGGCAGAACCTCAAGTAGAACCTGGAAGCGATTCCGCGTCTAAGGGTCTTGGTTTCTACGGCAATTTTGCTATGGCAATGTCTACAACAAATGGAATAGGACAGTTTACTAGATGCGGCTGGTGCGCCGGGGCGATGTATGGGATTTTTAGCCCCGTTAGCAGTTGATGAAATTCTTTCCGCACCCTCAGAACGTCCCTTTGCGCGTGTAGTACCCGGCGCGATAGTGCGACTGGTAAGGCCCTCCCGCGGGCGCGTTGGTCAGGTCTACCCGTAGTTGACGGAATTCCGAATCTGAATAGCGCTGCGACGGATAGTACGCCAACAAATATTGGGTGCGGAGTTCGTCGCTGATCTTGCGGAACGCTTCATCCAGTTGCGGCAGCGACGTGGCGTAGTAATACTTTCCGCCTGTATCCGCTGAAATCTGAATCAGCGCGTGCTCGCCGCCTGTGTCTCGTCCCGCGCTGGCTTCGATGGGCACGATGATGATGCTATAAATAATCGCTTCCGACTCCTGCGCCGCGCGCAGCGCTTCTTTGTAGTCCACCTGGCTCACCGTGTCTCCGCCGTCAGTGATCACCACCATCACTTTTCTTCCTTGCCGCCGGGTCAGCGCCTGCGAGCCCAGAAAGACCGCGTCGTAAAGAGCGGTCGCCGAGCCATTCCGCACCCGGTCGATTCCGGCGTCGATCTTTTTCAAGTCGGAGGTGAACGGCACCAACTCGCTCACTTCCTCGCTGAACTTGTACAAGGCCAGTCCGTCCTCGGGCCGTAGAATCGTGTGCGCGAACTTGCGCGCCGAGATCAGCTCCAGCGGCAGATCTTTTCTTGTGCTCAGGCTCGTATCCACGGCCAGGACAATCGACAGCGGCAGCGCCGATTCCCGGCTAAAGATTGCTAGCCTCTGCTCCTTGCCGTCTTCCTTCAGCAGAAAATTTTCTTTCTGCAGGTTCGTCACCGGAGCCCCGCGCGCATCCGTCACCGTCACGAACACGTTTACCAGCTTGACGTCGACCTTGAGGGTGGTTTCCGGTTCCTGGGCCATCGACCGGCTGCTGGTGCACGCGATCAAGATGCACACGATCAGGGGGGCCGTGCACTGCGAGCTTCGAGGTACGAGCCACGAGCTAATCCTGACACCGTTTGCTCGCAGGACGTTTGGGATTCGCTTCATTTGAGAATTAGTTGGGAGCCAGTCATTTGGATGCAGGCTGCTCTCAAGCTGTGCCTCCCGGCGATCGAATTTCTTCGGGAAACGCCTCCCCATCCGCCCATATGGCTCCATCTTCAAAATATTCTTTCTTCCAGATCGGCACCGTCTTCTTCAGTGTGTCGATGATCCACCGGCAGGCCTCGAACGCAGCGCCCCGGTGCGCCGCAGCCACCACGATCAGTACGCTGGTCTCCCCAATCTCCAGCCGCCCCAAGCGGTGGACGATCGACACTCCCCGGACCGCAAAACGCGTCCGCGCCTCCACCGCCAGAGCGTCCATCTGCTTCAGCGCCATCGCTTCATAGGCTTCATAGTCCAGATAGAGCGTGCGCCGCCCCCGCGTGTTGTCGCGCACCACGCCGTCGAAAATCACCGCCGCGCCATCGGACGGCTGCTTCAACCGTCCAACCACGGCCTCGGTGTCAATCCGCTCGTGGACTATTTTTACTTCGCCCGGGAGTTCGCTGCGGCCTTCCGCCGACCCGCCGCTCACCGGCGGCAACAGCCCGACTTCATCGCCGTCGCAGAGCGCCCGGTCGGCTCCCGAATACTCCTGATTCACTGAAATCGCCAGGGACGGTACCATCGCTTTGAACCTCGGAGCCTCTCGCGCATAATAGAAGAGCACTTCGCGGACCCGCGCCCCTTCCGGCAGGTCAACGGTCTCGCTTGACCGTCCTATTACTTCCTTCAATACGCCAAAAAACAACACGCCGATCTTCATCAGAGTTCGTCTTTTCTCGTAGAGACGCGGCTTGCCGCGTCTCTCGCGCCACCAGTGTAGCGTGCCGGCATCCCAAAGGACCTGTCCCTCGGTGTGTGGGACCGGATTCGGCCCGCCCGTTCGGTTCAATTACCTCCGTAATCGTGCATTCGGTCACTTTCCCGCTTAGTCTTGTTGCCTACGCTCCGTACAGTGAGAGGAGGCTGTTATCGCTAACACCGTTCACACCGATTCCAGCCGCAGTGCGTCCGCTCGGTCGTTCCTCCACAGCCTCAATATTTTGATCAAGTACACCCGGCTGTATGGAGTCAATCACAAGCGCACCGAGGGCCAATTCCAGACCGCCTGGAGCGAACTCCAACAGGCGCTGCCCAAAAGCGGCGACACTGGTTTTCTGCTTGGCGTCTCTGACAACAAACTTCTTCTCGATGGCATCCCGCTCGAAGCCGGGCAGGCCGAGCGTAGCTTCGCACAGTTGCTGACTGCCGCCGGGCTCTCCAGCATTCTGTTTTCCAATAAGGTCACGCTCGACGACTTTACCCGCCTGGTCCGCGCATTTTCCATGGGCGGCTCCAAAGCGCAGGACTTCGCCAAGCAGATTAAGGAAACCCTCGGCGACAACAAGACCTCCTCGATCCGCATCAATGAAGTCAAGTTCGTCGCCGCCGATCCTGCCACCGGCGAATATTCGATTGCCGCGCAACTCGCCGCCCAGGCGCTGGGCCCCGAATTCAAGCAGTGGCTTAATGATCCTCAAAAACTTCTGCAGTTGATCGCCGCCGCGCAAGGCGCGAGCAACAGCGGTGTGGGTGGACCGGGCGGCGCGCCCCTCGGCAGCGTCCCGAGCATCGCCATTCCTGGCGGCGTGGCCACGGGCTCCGCTGGATCCTCTACTGGAACCTGGACGGGCGGCGTCGTTCCCTTACAGGAAGAGGAAGTCATCCAGACCATCCGCCTGCTCACCCATTTTGGACAGGCGATGCAGGATCCCAACGCTTCCGCAGAAAACCTCAAGGTTGAGCTGGGCAAGGCTCCCGAAGGCGCCAAGGTCAATCTTGCCCAATTGCTGGAAAGTCTGGCCTCGCAAGTTTCTCAGAACAACTCCAGCGAGAGCAATGACACCCCGCTTCTGATGAAGGCGGCTGAAAGCATGGCCATTAAATTCGCCCTCGACCGCTATCAGCGCGGCGAAGTCAAGGTCAACGCCGTCCACGACATGATGGAGCACATGAGCCGGCAGATGGACACGCTCCGCCAGATCCTGCGCGTTCAGGAAGATAAAATGTCGAAGGCGGGCATCCTGGTCGATTCTCACGCCGACATTCTCGACCGAATGTTCTGGGCGGAGATTCCCGAAGCCGGCAAGAAAAGCGTTCTACTCTCGAGCGAAGCCGCCTGCGTGCCGCCCCGCAATATTCGCCAGTTCGTCGAAATGCTGTTTGAGCGCAACGACAATGAGATCGCCGCCAAAATTCTTTCCAACTACTGTGTTGGCCTCGACGCCAAGGATGCCGATCCGCGCCGCAAAACCGCAATCGGCCTGGCTCAACTCGCCGACCTCTATGCCACCGCGCCCGAGGAAGTCATGCCCAATGCCCTCGCCATGCTCGGCGAGAAACTGGGAAAGGAAGGCGATTCCGATATCCAGAGCCTGCTGAGCGCCGCCTTCGCGCGCTTCGGGCAGGAGGCTTGCACCCGCAGAAAATACAAAGCCGTCGCCGAACTCTGCTACTCGCTCGAAAGAGTAGCGCGACAACGGCCTGCGCTGGTGCAGGATCTGCGCTCCCGCGTCGGCATCGAAAATCGCCTGCCCGAGATGATCGAGGAAGCCATCAATGCCGATCAGGTGCCCGAGGATTTAATCAACGTCCTGCAGCAGCTTCCTAGAAATTCCGTTGAACAGCTTGCCGACCGTTTCTTCCGCGCGCAGAAGCGCGTCGAATGTGATCGCATCGTCGAGCTGGTCGGCGAACTCGGACAACCCGCCATCGACGATCTGCGCGACATCCTGCGCACCGGCCAGCCCCGCCAGGCTGCTTCCACCGTTGGCCTGTTGAGCCGCCTTGCCGTGACCACGCTGCTGGAGTTGCTGCCCTCCCGCATGGGCGAGTTCAACCGTTTCTACCAGGACGTCATCGTTCGTCAAGTCGCCTACGGCGCCGCACCCGACCGCGGACGCACCCTGCTCGAATTGCTTGAACTGCTCGACACCCTCATCCTGCCCGAGGCCATCGACGAGATCGGCATGAGCCAAGACCGCAATGCCAGTTCCAGCCTGATTGCGCTCGCTACCGCCGGTGAAGCTCACAACCGTCCCGCGTTCGTGCAACTGAAAGCCATCGAGTCGCTCGGCCGGTTGCGCGAGATTGAGGCCGTCCCCGCTCTGCGCACCATCGTCGAAGACAAGAAACTGTTTGGCTACACCCAGCACCGTGAATTGAGAATCGCCGCCATTCAAGCGCTATCCAAGATTGATCCGCGCTACGGCACCCAGGCTCTCGCCGACAGCGGCCTCGAGGCCGGCGAACTCGCCATCGCTCCGCTTGATTCCGGCCCCGGATGTCCCTGGGTCCGGCAGCGCCGCTATGAACGCATCATCTTGCCGCGCACTCTCTCCGCCACTCTTTCCAGTTCCTGGGGAAAGTCGAACATCGTCATGCGTGAGATGAGTCTCGGCGGCGGCATGGGCACGCGCAGCGATAATCTCCGCGTCGGGTCCGAAGCCCACGTCGAAATCTCTCTGGGAGTGAAAAAAATCCGCGGCGAAGTTCTGCTGCGCCGCGCCCGCGTCAATGAAATCGGCTTCGAGTTCGTCAGCATGGACCTCGACAGCCGCTACCGTCTGCGCCGCGTCCTGGTCGAGGCTCTGCAAAAAGTGCCTGACAATCGCGCCTCGAACTGGGATGGCGAAAGAAAAAAGTAGAACCAGGTCTCAGGTCTCAGGAAAAGCGGGAGGCCCATCGTCTCCGCATGAAAAAAGCCTCTGCACGTGCAGAGGCTTTTTAACATCTTTCAACATCGAGCTCGAAAAACCCGCCTACGCCACTTTCACGAAAATAATAACCAGCGTGAACAGGACCAGCGACTCGATAAACGCGAGACCGAGAATCAGTGCGACCATGATTCCAGGGCGTGCCGCCGGATTGCGCCCCAGCGAGTCGCAGGCCGCTCCCGCCACCTTTCCCTGCCCCAGTGCCGCCAGTCCGGCCGCCAGTGCGATTGCGAAGCCGGAAGTCAGCGCTACCCAGTTGGTGGTTGCAACCGCCCCCGTCGAGCCCTGCGCAAACGCTGGCACCGCCATCAGCGACGCCATCATCATCATGAACATCAACATCACGAATTTCCGCATTGTGTTTCTCCTTTATAAATTGCAGCCAGTGGGTGGTTGACGCCGTGCTTTGAAGCCGACGCCCTCACGCTGGAAGCAGGTGTCAGGCACCAGGTCTCAGTTCTCAGGAAAATCTAGCCGTTGAATTTCCCGAGACCTGACACCTAGGACCTGAGACCTTCTTTAGTGTTCCTGTCCTGTTGCCTCACCCAGATAGACGCAGGCCAGCAGCACGAAAATGTAAGTTTGAATAAACGACACTCCAATGTGCAGTCCCTCGAATACGACCGGGATGCCCAGCGGTATGAGCGAAAAGAACACCAGCGTGACCATCTCCCCGGCAAACATGTTCGCAAAAAGACGGATCGTCAGCGACATGATGCGGGCGGTGTGGCTAAATATCTCAATCGGAAACAACAGAAAAGGCAAGAACAGGCGCATGACAAGCGGCATTTCCTTATCCTGCGGCCCGATGAAGTGTTTCAAATAGCCAACCGGTCCGTTTGTCCGCACTCCCTGATAGTGGTAGTAGACCCAGGTCAGGAGCGCGCATCCGAGTGGCACAATCGGCACCGCGGTCGGCGATTCCAGTCCCGGCACCAGACCAATTAAATTGCAGCACAGGATGAACATGCCGAGCGTGATCAAGTAAGGTACATACTTCTGGGACTGATGCCCGATAACTTCATCGGCCATGTTGCTGACAAACCCAAAGATCGCTTCCATCGTGTGCTGCAACCCACCCGGACGCTCGACCGACAGGCGCATGCGGACGGCAATAAAAAATATCGTTAGCAACAGGACTACCAGCAGTTCCATCGCGAAGCTGTTCGAGATCGGAGTCGCCGGATGCTTCGGATGAATGTGCAACGCCTGCAGCAACGCCAGGACGGGCGCACCAAACAGACGATTCAGAAGTGTGGTAAAAGCCAGTTGTTCCATTTTCAGACTTTACGATTTTCAGGCTTCGATACTTGCTTAGGATCTGTCATCCCTTATATTTGGGATTTCAACAAGCCTTACGACCCACGCCGCAAGGCCGTGTACCCTTGCCATGCCGCCTCCGCCATCAAGGCTGCCACCGGCACGCACAAGCCCCACAGAAAGCCGCGAAAAGCCAAGGAAGAACTTTTGAATATAGCATAGGCAGCGGCTCCCACCAAGCCGTAGCGCACCATGAAGCGCAGGATGATCAAGGCGCCCTTCTCCCGGCTGTTGCGGTTAACAATGCGATCGGCAAGGCTTTCGACGCCGCGCGTTAGCGAGCGGAAATTAACATAGGAAACCGCGGCCCCAAAAGCAAACCCAATCGACCCCGCCCAGCGGTAAAACCAGAATGCCGGCCCGACCAGCAAGACGCTCACCACCAGCATGTTGCGAAGCAGGCGAGGAATGACGCGCTCATACAGAGTCTCCGCCGACGGTGTTTTCGCGGGCCGGTCGAGATGCTCACACTCATTTATCGTCATTCTTGTAAGCGCCCACAGCCATACGGATCATCTGCCAGAATCCAACCACTGCGCCAAACAACAGCCCGACCAGATAGAGCCACTTAGTATGCAGCCAGTAATCCGCCAGCTTGCCCAAAAAGAAACCGAGCAGGATCGCCGCCGGAATAATAAACCCCATCTCGGAATAGCGAGCGAGCGAGACGAGAGGATCTTTCTTTCGCGGCGACCTGTCGGAGTCGAGGCTGGGCTTCTCAGGCATTCGGGTGAATTCTAAACCAGCTAACAACTAAGAGTTTCACCTCAGCGCCGCCGCGCGCGGAGATTGCACGATCCCCAGCGACCAGTTGACGCCGCGAATAAACGGCTCTGGATAAACTCCGATCACAATCGTGGCGAGCGCCGTCACGCCCACCGCGCAACGCATTCCGAGGCTCACCGGCAGTCGTTCCGTCTCCATCGGCGCACGCATCAGCATCGCGTTCGCAATCTTCAAATAGTAATAAAGTCCAAAAAGCGAGTAGAGGACGCCAAGCGAGGCCAGTCCGTAATGTCCGCTTTCGATCAGACTCAGGAAAATGTAGTACTTCCCCAGAAACCCGGCCGCAGGCGGAATGCCGGCGAGTGAAAGCAGAAACAGCAGCATCAGCACGGCTTCGACCGGCGCGCGTCGGTAGAGGCCGGCCATATCATCGATCTCGTCGCCAATCACATTGCGCTGGCGTAACGACGTGATCACGGCAAACGCTCCCAAATTCATGAACGTATAGACGAGCAGGTAGATCAGGATTCCCTTAAAGCCGTCGGAAAGGCCCGGACTGTCGGGCTGCGAAGTTCCCATGGCCACGAACGCCAGCAACATGTAGCCAACGTGCGCAATCGAGGAGTAAGCGAGCAGCCGTTTGGTGTTCGTCTGCGTGAGGGCAGCGAAGTTGGCGCCCGTCATGGTGGCAATCGCTACCACGACAATCACAGGGACATAAATCGAGCGCAGCGGCCACAACCCGGCTAGCAATATGCGCAACAGTAGCGACCAAGCCGCCGCTTTCACCGCCACCGACATGAATCCGGTAATGCTAGTGGGCGCGCCTTCGTAGGCATCCGGCGCCCACTGATGAAATGGAACAGCGGCGATCTTGAACAGCAATCCGGTCATGGTCGTCAGTAGCGCAATCACCACCACCGGATTGTGCAGATTCTGCGGCGCCGAGACCGCACGCGCAATGTCCCTCAGGTTGGTGCCACCGGAAAGTCCGTAGAACAGCGAGAGTCCATAGGCAAAGATGCCCGATGAAAATGCGCCGAGCAGCATATACTTCAAGGCCGCTTCGTTCGAGCGGCGGTCTCGTCGCAAGAAACCAACCAGCACGTAAGTGGAAATCGCCATTAGCTCGAGCCCGATGAAGAGCAGCACAATGTCGAATCCCGCCGCCAAGCACATCATCCCCACGACCGACAGCAGCAGTAGCGCGTAGTACTCGCCGTGGTGTTCATCTTCCACGTCGAGATAATGCACTGACCCCAGGATGGCAATGGCGGTTCCCGCCAGAAACAGATACCAGAAATAGATGGCGAAGCCATCGACGAGCAGTGACCTATGGAACCCGAAAATGAAGCCCTGCGGCGGCAGCATTGATTGAATCCGCCAAACGCAGAAGGCCGACATCAGCACGCCGACAAAGGCGCCCGCGGCGTTAATCCACTTCCATTCCCGCGGAACCATCAGGTCAATCAGCAGAATGCCGAGGGCAAAGATGGTAAGTTCCACCATCGGCAGCATCAATCGGTATTCAGTTGGCGAGAGGCCTGGCACTTAGTTACTCGCTTTCAGTCGGGACGATGACGCGGGCGCGACCTGCGCGTTAGCGTTGGAGTTGGAGTTGTTACGAATCGTCTGCACAATCTGATTAACCGGTTGCTCGAGGATCTGGAAAAACGGTTTTGGATACAGACCGATCCACAGCGCCATAATTATCAGTGGAACAAACGTGAGAATTTCGCGCGGCGTCAGATCGCGCAGCTTTTCGTTCTTGGGATTCGTCACCGTCCCGAAGAAGACGCGCTGATAGAGCCAGAGTAAATACGCCGCGGCCAGAACCACCCCCGGAGCCGCCCAAACTGCCCACCTCCAGTTCGCGGTGAATGCTCCCTGCAGGATCGTGAACTCGCCGACAAATCCATTCAACGCCGGCAATCCCATCGATGAGAGAAACATGATCATCGTGATCGTCGCGTAGACTGGCATCACGGTCGAGATGCCGCCATACTCGGCGATCTCACGCGTATGCCGCCGCTCGTATAAAATGCCGACAATCAAGAACAGCGCGCCGGTCGAGATGCCATGATTGATCTGCTGCAGCACCGAGCCGGTCAAGCCCAATGGATTCAGCGCAAAGATTCCCAGGGTGCAGAAACCTAGATGGCTGACGGACGAGTAAGCCACCAGTCTTTTCATGTCCTTCTGCATGAGCGAAACCAGCGCGCCGTAGATGATTCCAACCAGCGAGGTCCCGATCATCCAACTCTGCACTCTGGGATGCGACACAACGGCGGGAAAGAAAGGCAGCGAGAAGCGCACGAATCCGTACGTTCCCATCTTCAGTAAAACCCCCGCCAGAATGACGGATCCGGCTGTGGGCGCTTCCACGTGCGCATCGGGAAGCCACGTGTGGAACGGAAACATCGGGACTTTGATCGCAAATCCAATAAAGAAAGCGACGAAGAGCCGGATAGCGTAATGGAATGGAATCAGTGGCGCCGTCTTATAAAGCTCCGGAATGCCGAATGTGAAGACGCCAGTAACCGTGTGATGATGGAAGTAGAGGAACAGGATGCCAAGCAGCATCAGCACGGAGCCAAACAGCGTATAGAGAAAGAACTTGATGGCGGCATAGAGTTTGCGCGGACCGCCCCAGATGCCGATCAGCAGATACATCGGCACCAGCATCGCTTCCCAGAAAACGAAGAAGAGGAAAAAATCGAGCGCCATGAAGACGCCGAGCATCCCCGTCTGCAACACCAGGAACCAGACGTAATATTCCTTCACCCGTATCTCGATGGCGGTCCACGAAGAAAGAATCGAGATCCACCCCAACAGCGTGGTCAGCATGATCAGCAGAAACGAGATGCCGTCAATGCCGAGGTTGTAGCCAGCGCCGATCGACGGGATCCAGTTGTTTTGCGTGCCCTCGAGGAATTTGAAGCCGGGCTCGAAACGCTGCGCCCAGAACATCGGCACCAGCGGCAGCGAGATCAGGAACCCGCCGAGCGCGAAGATGTTCGCGATCCAGCGAATCGCGTCTTTGTTCTCCTTGGGGGCGAATAGGAGAACGAGCGCGCCCACGAGCGGCGTGAGGAGGAGGATGGATAAGATGTGACTCTGCATAAGAGCTCTTAGCTGTTAGCTCTTGGCCTTTGGCTTCCAGCTAACAGCTAAGAGCCAATCGCTAAGAGCCGGCATTTCACTTCCACACGTAATACACGCCAAATCCCAGCAATCCCGCGACCATGACCAGCGCATACCACTGCACCAGTCCCCATTCGAACAAACGCGCGGGATAAGAGATAATCCGCGCAAGAATGGCTGGACCGTTCACACCCAGGCCGTCGATGATCCACTTATCCCACCAAGTCGAAAGCGTAGCGACAGCGCGCGTGACCCACCCCACATCGTTGACGGCTCCGTCGATAATCTTCGCATCGAACCACGACGCCGCTTCGCCCGCGCCCATGGCGCCCAGGCGGATGTTGCCAATCTTGCGGCGTCCCGTGAAAGCGTAGTCGTAGGCCTCGTCAACGAACCACTTGTTATAGAGCACCCTATAAAGCGGCGGAGCATCGACCGCGATGGGTTCGGTATAACCCTTACCGGCGTTCATATAAGATCTCCGCGCCATTCCCCAACCTACACAGGCCGCCGCTAGCGATAAGAACATCAGCGCATACTCAGTCTTATCCGTATGCTCGGACTCTTTCTCGCTCGCCGCTAACTGCGCCGACTTTCCTTCCTCGGCGAAGACGGCTGCTTCGCGCGCGAACACCGGCTCCAGAAATTTCTCAAAGTGCGCCGATCCGCCCAGGCTATGCGGCCAGCTCAGCCATCCCGCGCCAATCGAGCAGATAGCAAGGATTACAAGCGGCACCGTCATCGACTTAGGCGACTCGTGCACGTGATGCTCGACCTCGTGGCTCATCCGCGATGGGCTATAGAACGTCAGATACATCAGCCGGAACATATAGAACGCCGTCATCAACGCGGTGCCATATCCGATCAACCAGAAGATGCGATACGCGTCGGCTTCCTTGGTCCACGTTTGCCACAGGATTTCGTCTTTTGAAAAGAAACCGGCGAACGGAAATATTCCGGCGATGGCCAGCGTTGCGATCAACATCGTCTTATAGGTCGTCGGGATACGCTCTCTCAGGCCCCCCATGTTGCGCATGTCCTGCTCGCCGCTCAGGGCATGGATCACCGAACCCGAACCGAGAAAGAGCAGCGCCTTGAAGAACGCATGCGTGAACACATGGAAAACGCCCGCCGCAAACGCGCCCACGCCGAGCGCCAGGAACATATATCCCAGTTGCGAGACGGTGGAGTAGGCGAGCACGCGCTTGATGTCGTTCTGGACTAGTCCGATGGACGCAGCGAACACTGCGGTGAGCGCGCCAATGATCGCGACTGTTTTCATCGCGGTCGGCGCCAGCACGAACACGGCATTCGAGCGCGCTACCATGTACACGCCTGCCGTCACCATGGTCGCTGCGTGGATCAGTGCTGAAACCGGCGTCGGTCCTTCCATCGCGTCGGGCAGCCAGACGTGAAGAGGAAGCTGAGCGGACTTGCCACAGGCTCCGACAAATAGCAGCAGTGCGGCAGCTGTGAGCACTGGATCGCCGATCGCGAAGTGTCCACTGCGCGCCAGCGCGTTGATGTCGGTGAAGCGAAACGAGCCCAGATACCAGGAGAGAGTAAGGGCGCCGAGAATGAATCCGGCATCGCCGATACGGTTGACGATGAATGCCTTGTTAGCCGCGGTCGAAGCAGAGTGGCGGTGAAAGTAAAAGCCGATCAGCAGATACGAGCACAAGCCAACTCCTTCCCATCCCACAAACAAGAGCATGTAGTTATTCGCCAGGATGAGCGTAAGCATCGAAAACATAAACAGGTTCATGTATCCGAAGAAGCGGTAATAACCGCCTTCGTGCGCCATGTATCCGGTGGAGTAAATGTGGATCAACATGCCCACGCCGGTTACGAAGAGCAGCCAGATCGAAGAGAGCGGGTCTAGCAGGAACCCGGCGTCGGCATTGAATGAGGCGAGCGTACCGTCGCGCTTCAGGAAGTTAAGATGGCCGTCGCCGCTGCCGAGCCACGTATAAATAATCTTCTCAAAGGGACGTCCCGAGCCATGCGCGAAGTGCGTGTACTCGACGACCGTGAAGCAGGCGAACAGAAACGCGAGAACGACCACGCCGACGCAGACTGCGTCGATCGTGGCCTTCTGCAGACGCCGGCCAAAGAAGAGCATCATCGCGGCCCCGAAGGCCGGGAAGAGCGGGATCAGCCAGATGTGGTCGAGAAATAGCATTCAGCACTCAGCAGTCAGCATTTAGCTTTTAGCTCTTAGCTTTTAGCTCTTGGCTCGCAGCCCGTAGCTCGAAGCTCTTAGCCAAAGGCCAAGAGCTAACAGCCAAGAGCTTCTCACCACTTCAACAAATCAATCTCGTCTACATTGATCGTCTCTCTGTTCCGGAAGAATGCGATCAAAATGCCGAGACCTACGGCGGCTTCGGCGGCGGCGTCTACCGTAACGAAGATCGCGAATACCTGCCCATGCAGGTTTCCCCACATGCGCGAGAACGCCACCAGGTTCAGGTTCACCGCGTTCAGGATCAGCTCGATCGACATCAGTACAATTACCACGTTGCGGCGGGTGAGCACCCCGATCACACCCAGCACGAACAGTGCTGCTGCGACGACGAGATAGTGAAATGTAGTTATCGGAACCATATTCGCTTCTAGCAGTCTGACCTCAGCGGCTAAAGCCGACTCTTAAAATAGCGGCTACCGCAGCGGTAAACCGCTGCGCCACCCAAAATCAGATCTTCTTCTTCGTCATAATTACCGCCCCCAAAATCGCCACCAGCAACAACAGCGAGGCGATCTCGAAGGCGAACGTGTATGGACCCATCTTGCCGCCTTCTCCGTAGAGCATGGTGGCGATCTGCTGCGTGTTCGACGACTCGGGCAGCGACATCATGCGATCGGGAAATAACGCCTTCCCCTTCACGAATGCGGACACGAACAACGCCAGCAGCGCGCAGGCCGCTCCCAATCCTACCGGCCACATGCGATTGAACCGCCGGTCTTTGGACGAGCGTTCGATGTTTACCAGCATGATCACGAATAGGAACAGCACCATGATTCCGCCCGCGTAGACGATGATCTGAATGCCAGCAACGAATGGGGCATACAACATCAAGTAGAGGCCCGCCACCGCGAGCAGGGTCACGATCAGCGCGAGTGCGGAATGCACGGCGTTTCGCCGCGTGATGACTAGCACGCCGCCGGCGACCGCCAGTCCGGCCAGAAGATAAAAAAAGAACGGCGTCGCGACGGGCGCCATGTCGCGCACCATGCCAGGGTTCATGCCGGGGTTCATGAAACGATCACCCCCACGATGGCGGTCACGACCAGCACTCCAAGCGAAATCGGAAGGAGCACCTTCCATCCAACCCGCATCAACTGGTCGAAGCGGTAACGCGGCCACGTGGCGCGATACCAGATGAACAGATACATGAAGACGGCGACTTTGAGCACAAACCAATATACGTCGTCGATGCCTTCGCGGAACCTGGCCGCAGAACCAGCTGCAACGTTCGCGTCCACGGAACGCCCTCCGACGGCGATCACAAGCAGCAGCACCGCGATGAAGCCCAGCACCGCCGCGAAAACGGCGAGCCCGACGCGCTGAATCCTGAAGAAGGAATGCGACGACATACGCGCCACGCCGACTATGGCAATCGCCGCTAGTCCGAAGAACGTGAGGGCGGGAAAGAACGAGAAAATAAAATCCCACGCCGGCGCGTTCAGCAGATTCGGGAAGGGACGCATCCATCCGCCCAGCCAGAGCGTGACGGCGATCGAGGAGACAGCGATCATGGCCGCATATTCCGCGAGCATGAACAGCGACCAGCGCAGCCCACTGTATTCGGTGTGATATCCGGCGGTCAGTTCCGACTCTGCTTCGGCCATATCAAAGGGCGCGCGATTGGTCTCGGCGACCATGGCGATGGCGAAAATCACGAACGCAATCAGGCCAAGCGGAAAGAATTTAAAGATGAACCAGACACCCTGCTCCTGCTGAGCTCGCACGATTCCGATCATGCTCAAAGTTCCAGTGCCGCTTGCGTTCAGGCTGGTCATCAGGATCGCCGAGACGACGGCCAGCCCCATGGCGACCTCATAAGACACCATCTGCGCACTCGACCGCAGCGCGCCGATCAGCGGATAGTGCGAGTTCGAGGCCCATCCTGCGACCACGATGCCGAGCACGCCGAGCGACGAGACGCCGAGCATAAAGAGGATGCCAATGTTCATGTCGCTCACCGCTTGCGAGGGGCCGAATGGAATCACGGTATAGACCGCGAACGCCGCCAGCAGTCCGATCATCGGCGCGACCCAGAAAGCGAACTGATCGGCTTCAGCGGGGATAATGTCTTCTTTGAGCATCAGCTTGATCGCGTCGGCGATGGGCTGGAGCAATCCGTGAGGACCCACGCGCATGGGGCCGAGGCGAATCTGGAAATGCGCCAGCGCTTTGCGCTCGAGCCAGTTCATGGCCATCACGGCTACCGACACTCCAGTGAAGATGATGAACACATAAATGAGCGCCCAGAACTGGCTGCCCGCTTCGCCGGGCGTCCCCCTCACGCTGCTGTCGAGATAGGACATGATGAAATTCGGCATCAGCGGTCCACCTCGCCGAGGACGATGTCAATCGTGCCGATGACGGCGATCACGTCGGCGACGAGCAAGCCGCGCACCATCCTATCAAGCGCCTGCAAATTGACGAACGATGGCGGGCGCACGCGCAGGCGGTAGGGCTGCGTCGTGCCGTCGCTGACGATGAAGTATCCGAGCTCGCCTTTCGGGGCTTCGATTGAATGATAGATTTCGCCCACCGGCGGCTTGATAACCTTGGGCACTTTCGCCATGATGGGGCCTTCGGGGATGCCGTTGACGGCTTGCTCGATGATGCGCAACGACTGGCGCATTTCGGCCATGCGGACCAGATACCGGTCGTAGGTGTCGCCGTTTGTACCGACCGGAATTTCGAAATCAAATTCGGAGTAGGCCGCGTAGGGCTGGGCTTTGCGCAGATCCCACTGCACGCCGCTGGCGCGCAGCACCGGACCGGTCACGCCGAGAGCAATGCAATCCGCGCCCGAGATCACGCCGACATTCTTTGTGCGCTCAAGCCAGATGCGGTTGGTGGTGAGCAGCTCTTCGTATTCGTCAATCTTCGGTGCGACATAGGTCAGGAAATTCTTGACCTCTTTTTCGAAGCCGGCATAAGTCTCATACTGGCAGCCGCCGATGCGAAAGGCGTGAGTGGTGAGGCGCGCGCCGCAATACTTTTCGAAAATCTTGAGGATCTCCTCGCGATCTCGGAAGGTGTAGAATAGCGGCGTCATTGCTCCGATATCGAGCGCGTGCGTGCCCAGCCAGAGCTGGTGGCTGGCGATGCGGTTCAGTTCGGTCATGATCACGCGAATATATTTCGCGCGTGCCGGCGCTTCCACATTCATCAACTTCTCGACCGCTTCGCAATAGCCGAGGCCGTTCGAGACGGCGGCGACGTAATCCATCCTGTCGACGTAGGGATTGAACATTGTGTAGGTGCGGTTCTCGCCGATTTTTTCGACGCCGCGATGCAGGTATCCAATGACGCACTCGGTGCCTAGAACTTTTTCGCCGTCGAGCTTCAAGATGACCCGCAGCACGCCGTGCGTCGCCGGATGTTGCGGTCCCATGTTGATGATGAGTTCATTCGAATCGAGATAGGGCGTGGCGGGAGCGTCGAGGTCGAGGTTGGACGGCGCGCGGTGGGCGACGTCGTTCGCGCTGTCGCTAATATGATCGTCCGTGCGGTCGTTCGCGGGAGCGTTCATTGTCCGCTCTCGATTCCGAGGTTGATCTGCACCCACTCTTGATCTTGCTGCAGGATGCCGTAATCTTTGCGCAGAGGGTGACCTTTCCAGCCGTCGGGTAGAAGGATGCGTTTCAGGTCGGGATGTCCGTCGAACTGGATGCCGAACATGTCGTAGACCTCGCGCTCCAGCCAGTTGGCGGTTGGCCAGATGGAGACGCTGGATGGGATCGACGCGCCGTCGGCAATTTGCGTTTTCACACGCATGCGCTCGTTGCGCGGGTATGAATAGAGGTTCCATAGGACGTCGAACTGTTTTTCGCGCTTCGGATAATGCACTGCGGTGATATCGACGCAGTAGTCAAATTGTTCTTCGTCGCGCAGCAGGCGCAGAATGTCGGGAATCAGCGAGCGGTCAACGGTAAGGTAGTCCTGTCCAAGATACGTTTGGGCGTTGAGGCCAGAGCCGTACCGGCTCCGGTATTTTTCAACCAGCGGCGAGGTCCACGGCACCGGAACGGGACCTTCGGGCTTGGCGGGAGCAGCAGGCTTCGCAGGCGCGGTGGACGCTGCTACGCGATCTTCCGCCGCCGGCTTCTTCTCGCCTTCCGGCGGCGGTGGTGGTGCGGGCGAGTTGATTCCTTCAGCCATGCCAGGGTCTGTCGTTATCGTTAAAAAGTCGCGCGCGCGGCACTAGCGCCTCGCTGCCTGAAAGCCCTCTATCAAATCACGAATGCGCACCGCGTCGGCTTTGCGATGGCCGTGACTCGTGATCGGATCGGTGCCTCCGGTCGACTCGATCAGGATGTCCGACCAAAAGATTCCCGTCGAAATCTTTACCGACGCTACCTGGGAAATCGAAATGCTTTCCTCGCTGCGGCTAAACAAACGCCTCTTCACGCGGCTCACGCGCAGCGGGCTGACCACGATGCGCGTCGGAAACCACAGATTTCCCCTGGTCCAGCGGCTCGCGCTGAAAGTCTCATCGGACACAACGGCCCCTGGTGTAGAAGGACTTGGACTAGCTGGAGTTACACCCATTCGAGCGCCCCCTTCTTCCAGATCCATACGTAGGCGACGATCAGGATACCCAGGAAGACCAGCATCTCGATCAGCCCGAAGACGCCCAGAGCCTTGAACTTCACCGCCCACGGAAACAGGAAAATCGTTTCCACTTCGAAGACCACGAACAGTATGGCGACGATGTAATAACGCACAGTGTATCGTCCGCGCGCGCTGTCGTAGGGATCGATGCCGCATTCGTAAGGCATTAGCTTGACGCGGTTCGGACTTTGCGTGCGGATGATTCTGGCGACCAGCAGGGTTACTGGGATCAGGATGCCAACGACGGCAAGGAAGAGGAAGATGGGGACGTAGTTTTGCGGCATGAGCCCTCGACAAAGTCGCGATAACGGCGAAATCGAATACTAACTCCGAAGCGGCGCAGCTTCAAGGAGGCAGGTGTCAGGTCTCAGGTGCCAGGTGTCAGGAGATTCCAAAGACCACAGGCTTCTTGCTGCGAACGAAATCACAGGACCTGATCGGGCAGAACGAAGGTGCGACGGGCGAGATCGGAGTCGAGCGTCTCCTGGCGGTAGAGGGTGGTCAGCACGCCGCCTTTCCAGACAAGCAGATCGGGGTTGTGCTTGGCGAACTCTGCCCAATTTTGGGTGCAGCCAGCACGGGCGCTGCGCTCGCGAATCAGCAGCAAGTACGGCCAGGTGATGGTCTCGTGGTAGAGCTGCGGTTTCCCCTGCGCCGCGGCGAAGCGCTTCAAGGCATCCGAGAATCGTTGCAGTGCTTCGAGCACAGAGTATCGGCATAAATACTCAAATCCCAGCCGGACGTGGTCGGCATGGTGAAAGGTGTTAGGTGGAGTCGTGCCGTCCTCGAATTGTTTAATCAGCTGATCGCCAGTCATCATCGCTTCCAACACCGTAGGCAAACGCTCTTGTGTCATTTCTTCTTCCCTGAGGCAGTCTTGCTCCCCGAGCGCCGCTTGATTTCGGTCAGGCGGTGGCTGGCGCTCGAATCGAGATCGAGGGCATAGAACTTTTTCAAGTCGCGAATCCGCTTGAGCGATGACGAGCTGAAGGGAGTCTTGCCGTCGAAGGCGTGGAGCACAATGCCTTCGAGCAGGTCGCCCAGGGACATGTCGTGATATTCGGCGAGAGCCTTGAGAACTTTGAGAAGGCGTTTTTCCATGCGGACGCCGGTCTGCACGCGCTCGACGAGGAGTTGAGATTCATTGACCATGGTAATAATGTACCATGGTACGTACCTGGATGAAAGAAACCAATAGTCAGTAAATTTTGTGTCGCTTCATGGCGAGAGACGCCGCAAACCGCGTCTTTACCGATGGTTCATTTGGGACGGGCGGGTTCAAGCAGCAGAATTCTCCTACCCGGGATGCCGCTCTTCTCGATTATCAGCTTTCCTTGGGGGCTGTCCATGGTTTCGCCGTCGGGGATCGAGTGATGTAAGGTGAGAACGGACTGCGCGACGTGGAACAGATAATCGACCATGAGCGGGTCGGCATCGGACTGTTCAGCGAGGCGAATCTCCGGCGCGCCAAACTGAGCCATGCCTCTAGTGTGGAGGGCGCCGGCTTGGGCGTCCCAACGGACGGCGACCCACAACTTGAGCGGGTAAAGACCGGTGCCAAACATTTCGCGAGCGGTGTCGACGAAGCTTTCGGAAGAGTTCAGTGCGGGACCGTTGAGCCAGCACACGGCCAGCGAATCGGTGATCGGGAGCAGCGCGGCAATCGCCTTGGTGAGGTCGCACGCGAGGCTCAGCACGTCGCTGTTCTCAGCAGACTCCGCTACCGAAAGGTGCGCCTGGTGAGGGGCGAGCGCGGCGCCGGCCATCGGCCAGTGCCGGGCGGACTGGACGACGGGCCCGGTAACCTCCAGCGGGACGGGCGTGTGATGAAGTTCGAGTGTGAAATCGGAGTTGCCGACGCGAAACAGGGCGCGGTGCGGCTCCTTGCCCGTCTTCTGGAGTAACAGACGCGGCCAGCTTTGGTGGAATTCGTGGAGAAAATCAGGCAGGTGGAGCGGCCGGTTGGTCGAGAGATAGATGACGGCTCCGACTTTTCTCGTTTCGTGATGGGTCTCGGCGGACATGTTCCTGATACAAACTATCGCCCGTGAGGGCGTCAGGCTGGAGGCGGAGCAGGCCCTTCGCACGGCACGAAAGGTTGCTCCCCTGCTTTCACTTCTTCGCCAGATACTCCCGAGACGTGTCAGGGTCTGCGACCAGTCCGCTTCCATCCCCTCGAGACAGTGGGCGGCCTCGGCGGTGTTATGAGATTATTTCCAATGTCTCTCACGCTGTTTGGAAATTCAGAGTGGTGGAAGTGGTAAACGGAGGTCCTATTGCATGTGCCGGAATATCAAAACCCTTTTCAACTTCGATCCGCCCGTCACTGACGAAGAGGTTCGAGCTGCTTCGCTCCAGTTCGTGAGAAAAATCAGCGGTTTTAACAAGCCGTCGAAGGCCAATGAAGCCGTGTTTCTGGCCGCAGTCGATGAAGTGGCCGCGATCTCGACTCGCCTTCTCCATTCGCTCGACACGAATGCACCGCCGAAGAATCGAGAAGAAGAGGCTGCCAAGGCGAAAGCTCGCGCTGCAGAACGATTTGGCGCTTGAGGGTGGCGCGTGCCCCGCGGTCTTAGCAGATGCTCCCTTGAAGCGGGACTTTCGGCGCGTCATGAAGGCGATGCGGAGAGCCTTCCTGAAGGACAATTACGAAGGTGACCTACCAGATCAATCCAATTGGTCGTATCCTCTGGGACGAAGACGAAAGACAAGGACGATGACGAAAGACAAGATAGTGCACGCGTTCTCCGAGTTATATCAAAATGCGATCCGGCGCGAAAACGACTTACAAACCGCGGACGAGATTAGTAAGATGCTAAGCCAGTTAGATGAAACAGAACGGTTAGAGGCAATCCGTGAGATTTCCAGGATTGTGGGCGACGATTATGAACAGACGAGTATAGGCGCGCGTGAAGCCTTTGATTGGAATCTGGCTCTTTTACTTCTCGGGAGATTGCCATTCAGATAGTAGACCGATTGATGCCCAACGACTCCACCATGACTTCGACAGCATGACCTTAGTTTTACATCGTTCGTCATTGCCGTAGCTCTCTTCTTTGGTCTTTGGGACGCGTATTCCGGACCCGGATGGGGGTGGCGATGGTGGATTCCGCGAACCGGGACAAAAGTGCTGCGCCGAGAGTAACTTGCGGCGTTTGCGCGGGCCGGATAGATTGCGGTTTTGGGTGTGTTTCGGGGCACCCGGCGCCAACACGATCGAGGGAAATTGGATGTCGATTAAGTGGCTCTTGTGGATTGGTTTATACCTGGTCATGGGCGTCCTGGTGCCATGGGCGACCGCCCTATCTTGGGCTCACCAGCACGGGAGCGAGCTGCGGCCCCGCCCCCGGCAACTCTTCCAACGGGGAGAATTAGGCCTGGTTGGCCTGGTGGTTGTGATTTCGGTGATCTGGAATCTCCTCCAGTCTCAGTTCATGCAGCAAACCATAGCCGTGGCCGCAGTGCTGTTGGCTGTGGTTGGAACCATGGCCGGGGACGTGTGGATCGAATCCTACTGCCGGCTGTCCACCGGCACTTCTTGCAACCCAGAGAGAACTTGGCGCGACTCCAGAAATCTTGCGTTTCTCGTATTCAGCATGGCGGTAGTGGTTGAAATCTTATTGGACCGATTTGCAAAGGTGGCAGCTCTGTGAGCGCTCCAGCTCCAGCTTTGGCGAAACCTCAACGCCCTACAATCGTCCGGCTTGCGGATGTGGGCGTCATTGTGGCATCTCTCTCACTAATTTTTGGCTTGCTCGTCGTATCTTTTCCAGTATCGTTCCCGCGGATCATCGTAACCAGTTGGCAGGGTGGCTACCTCGTACTGGTCATGATGGTGCTTACCCTCGTGCTCGACGCATTTCTTTACCTCCGCGTCTCCTACCTGCGGTCGTCCAAACCGACGGTTCTGGTAGCTGCATGCTTGGGGTCGTTGCCAATTATCGTCGTGGGGGGGCTCAGCTTTCTTCTTGAGAGTGCGGTCACCCAGACACTTTCGCTAGACCTGCCGAATGTGCAAGGTCGTGTGAACGAGGAAGTACTCGCTCATACCTACTTGGGATTGGTCGCAGCGGTTTTTCTGCCCTTCCTCGTGATCCGGCTTCTGCAACAGTTCAAGACAACAAGTTAGGGACGCCGAGCTTAATCTCAGCTTACGATTGTTTGACGCTCTTATTCTGCGGTCAAAGTATTCAAAGGCTCGTCCTGTGGATTTTGCGGTCAGTTTCCCCGATTCGCTCCAGTGTGATTTCCACGTTTTGATCGCGTTGCAATCGAGGGAACTTCTCTCCCCACTCTATTAACAGGAGGGAATTGGGGGCGAGCAGGTCATCCAGGCCGAGAGTTTCCAAGTCGCGTTGGGTATCGATGCGGTAAAGATCGATGTGGTAGAGGGTGATGTGGGGACCGCGGTATTCGTGGACGAGGGTGAAGGTAGGGCTGGTCACATCCTCGGCGCGAGCGGCTCCGAAGCCTTCCGCGATCCCCTTAACGAGGGTCGTCTTTCCCGCCCCGAGGTCACCGCGCAGCAGCACGATGAGAGGAGGAGACAGTTCGGCGGCAAGGCTCCGCCCGAAGGCGATCGTCTCCTCGGCGGAGTGAGTGGTGGTTTGGTTCGTCATCCTCGTTCGTCGTCCCAGAGGAATTAGTATAGCGACAAGCAGAAGATGGCCGGTGGCGACGCGGCGCAAAATCCGAGTTCAGGAAATCCAGGGCTTAGAATCCGAGCGGCGTCCGAAGCTGCTCGGAGGCCGGGTCCAGAAAACGGCGGTCCAGAGCGGAATCGAGCGCCATGCGCAGCTTGCGATGGTCATCGTCGCCCAGGGCAATGAAGCGGAAAGGCTGAAGACACGCGCTCTGATACTTGCGCGTCGGGAGCAGCATTTCGGCCATACCGCGGATGGCGCCGGATCGGGTGTGGAAAGCGATTTCGACGAAGTCCCCGCTGGAAAGCTCATGCTGCAACTGCAGCAATCCGCCGGTAATGGAAATTGTTTGTAATTTTGCGCGCGCCCGCTGACCGCCTTCGGCCATCACTGCGGCCGTGACAGATCCAAAGAGCTGTACTCGGGGGGAACGCTGGTTGACATTGGATTGGGGGAAGTGAGTCATAGCCGACTAAAACTATGCCATCTACGACCCCTTTGGGGCAGATTACCAAAGCACCTGTACACCAGCGTATGCTTAGAGATGGGGCGAATCTGTTTCCTCCCAGTTGTGCAAGTTTGGGGTGATAACGGCGGTAACTTTTCCGCTTGCTCCCAGGATAGTACTTTAGTGCAGTAGGGCATTGATAAGACAAAGTTTGCGCGATGCGAGGCGTTCAGAGAATGGGTATTGCTAAAGGGTCAAGATTTCGGTATGCAGTAGCGGCGGTTTGCGTGCTGGGGGCCTTGTTGACAGGCTGCTCGCATGATCCAAACGTCCGCAAGCAGAAGTACCTGGAGAGCGGCCAGCGCTACTTCGACAAGGGGCAGTACCGCGAAGCCGAGATTCAGTTCGAGAATGCCATCCAGGTTGATTCGCGCTTCGTCGACGCCCACTACAAGCTAGCGCTGGCGGCAATGAAGCTGCAGCAGTGGCCCACCGCTTACCAGGAACTGCTGACCACCGTCCAGCTCCAGCCGGAGCATTATGCGGCGCACCTTGACATGGCCAACCTCCTGATTCTGAACCACCAGTTCAATGATGCGAAGCAGCATCTCGACGTGCTCGCGCAAAACCAGCCCGACAATCCCGACGTCTACACTGCACGGGCCAACTACTACGCCGCCACCAACAACTCCACCGCCGCGCTGGCGGACATGCAGAAAGCGCTGCAACTGGATCCCAGCCGCTCCGACTCTTATCTGAATTTGGCTTTGCTCCAGGTTCGTGGACAGCAATGGGACGCGGCGGAGGCGAATTTCAAGAAAGCGGTCGCACTGAGTCCCAAGTCCATGAATGCCCTGGTTTCTTTGGGGAGCTTCTACCAGACTCGCGGGCGATTTCCCGAGGCCGAGCAAGTATTCCGGCGGGCGATTGAGACCGCACCGGACGATCCCAGCCCCAGGCTCTCTCTTGCGACGCTGTACATGGCCGAGAACAAGCCCGGCCAAGCCGAGGAATTCCTGCGCCAATCGAAGAAGGATTTCCCTAATGATTCAGTGGGCTACCGCATGCTGGGTGATTTTTATTTGGCCAATAACCAGCTCGACAAAGCCATGACTGAATATGCCGCGCTGTATCAGGCCCATGCCAAGGACCTGGTGGTCAAGAAGATTTACATTGAACTGCTGATCCTGAAAGACCGGCTCGACGAAGCCCGCAAGTTGAATGACGAAGTTGTGAAGGTGAAACGGGATGACCCCGACGCCCAGGTTTACAAGGGCGAGATCGAGATTCGCAGCGGCAAGGCGAGCGACGGCGTCAATACTCTGCAAGCGGTGTTGAAGAATGATCCCGACAACGCAGTGGCGCATTACCAACTGGGCCTGGCATTCGACCAACTGGGCAACAGCAACCGGGCGGAAGCGGAATGGCGCGATGCGATCCGACTGCGTCCTGACATTGTGGACGCATACCGGGCATTGGCGGGCGTTGCCATCCATCGGAGCGACGCCGGAGAGCTCGCGAAGGACGCGGACCAGATCATCGCCCTGCAGCCAGGAGCTCCTGACGGATACCTTCTGCGCGCGGTGGCCGATATCGATCGCAAGGAGTTCTCAACGGCGGATGAGTTTATTCATCAGTCGCTGGAAAAGGAGCCCAACAATCCTGCCGCCTATGTACAGTTGGGCAATCTGCGGATGGCACAGAACAAGTATGCCGAAGCGCAAAAAGCCTACCTACAGGGGCTTGATCAGGATCCGAATTCCGCCGACGCGATGGGGGGCGTGCTCAACGTAGATCTGGTGCAGAAGCAGCCCGACAGGGCCATCGCTGCGGTGAAGACGCAGTTGGCCAAGTATCCCAAGAACGCCGGGTTTCACATCATGCTGGGCCAACTTCTGATGGAACAGAAAAGGGATCTGGCGGGCGCGGAACAGGAGTTCAAACAAGCCTCCGACTTGGATAGGAAGAACGGCGAGGCGCTGGTTAAGCTCGGGGCGGTGCAGAGCGAACGCGGCGCCACTGATCAGGCGCTGCAAACTTATCTCGATGGGTCTAAGGCTAATCCCAGGGAGATCGCTTTCTACCTGCTGGCCGGCAGCATTTACCAGAGCAAGCAGGATTGGGATCACGCGAAGCAGCAGTACCAGAAGGTGCTTGAGATTCAGCCGGAAAATCCGTACGCCTCCAATAACTTGGCTTACGTGATGTTGCAGCAGGGTGGGAATTTGGACATTGCTTTCCAGATGGCGCAGACCGCCCGGAAGAATCTTCCCGATAGCCCGAACGCCGCCGATACGCTGGGCTGGGCTTTCTACCAGAAACATGTCTACACGTCGGCGATTAACCTGTTCAAAGAAGCTGTCAAGAAGGAGCCGGACAACGCGCTATACAACTACCACCTGGGACTCGCTTACGCCAAAACTGGTCAGGCCGGGCTGGCCAAGCAACAGTTGGACCGCGTGGTGAAGATTAAGCCGAATTTTCCGGATGTTGACGAACTACGACGGGCAGTGGAAGAGGCGAAGGGGTAGAAGCCGCTCACTCTGGCAATACCACCCCGAACAACTCGCGCAGCGTTGTTTGCCACGCGCGGCCTCCAGAGAGCGACGTTTCCTGTCGTGAAGTTCCGCGTGTCTCAATCAGCTTATTGTCCGACAGAGTGAGCCGGCCTTCAGGCGTGGCCAGCGAGCAGATTCGCTGGCGCGTGAAATGCGACTCGGGCGAGGTCTGATGATGGTGGCACATCCCCCGCAAACTCACAGAGCTCGCGCGGCTGGAGGGTGAACGCGTACTCCTTTTTCCACTTGCCGTCGGCCATGACCTCAAGGCCGAACACACTGTCAGTGGATGTCAGACGATAGATGCGCCCGATTTGCTCCTGGGCCCCTCGCGACGCGAGACGCAACGGTTCCAGGAAGCAATCTCCAAAGCCGACGTCGGCCAGCCAGGGTTCCTCAAGATCGACGCGTAGCGCGAGGTGATCGAATTCGGGGCTGTAGCTACCATCTTCGCGAGCAACGCGACCTGCGAGCAAGGTCACCCGAAACCCAAGCTCTCGCAGGAGTGCGGCAAAAGCTCCATTCAGTTCGTAGCAGAAGCCACCGCGGTGTTCGTTGACGATCTTGTGAATAATGCGAGTTTCGTCACAGAGGATCGTTCGTCCCAGGCTGATGTCGAGGTTTTCAAAGGGAACAGCGAAAAGGTGGGCGCGATGGAGGGAACGAAGAAGATCGACGCTGGGGCGATAAAGGCCGGGCGTCAAGGGCTCCACGTAGTGGATGCGCTGGAGATAGGCTTGAACGTCCATGTCGGCAGCCCAGGAGGGGGCGAGCCCCGTCTCTACACCGGGAGTTCTTCCTGCATCCATCCGCCGGTTGCCTCAGGCTTGGGCTCGGCGGCTAGATCCAGAACCAGCTTTTCTAAGACCATCCGCTTGCTGGTAGGATTCGAGCGCAGCGCCAGATCGGCTTTTGCGACCAGGCGAATGGCGCGCGTCAGTTCCCGCTTCGATTTGTAGCGCCGCGCCTGCCGGATGATATCGTCGGCCGCAAACGGCGGAACGCGAAATCCCTGCCACAATGCCGCCCAGAGCATGCGCTGGTCGCGCACGTTGCGCTCCAGAATGACCAGCATCTGGCGAAACGTCTTGGCCAGCATGTAGAGATGGCCGATGGCAGCTTCTTCGCCATCGCCGGTCGAAAGCAGCGCATCGAGGACTTCCAGCGCGCGGACGCGATCTTTGGAGGAAATAGCGTCGGTCAACTCATAGAGGGAGCGCTGTTTCGCGGCGAGCACCATGGTCTCGACATCGCCGAGCGTGATTTTTTTCTTTTCGCCGACGTAGAGAATCAGCTTCTCCAGTTCGTTCGACACCATCATCATGTCGCCGCCGAGAGCATCCACCAACTCACGGGCACCGTCGGCGTCGATCTTGACCTCACGCGTGGCGCAATACTCGCCAATCCAGCGGACGGCTTCGCCCTCCTGCACACGAGACAGTTCGACAATGCCACAGAACGGACCCAGATCTTCGCGGATCTTCTGGTAGCGGTCCCTGTCCGTCATCTCCATGCGGCGGGCGTCAGCGGGAATGCTGATGTGATCGGCAACAAAAACGAGGAGCGCATCGGGATTGGGGTTTTTACAGTACGCTTCAATGGCTCCGATCTTTTCAGCGTTGGAGCTCGAGCCGCGGCCAAACAAGGTCTTCACGCCGCGGACGAAGAATACCTGAAACGGCGCCATCAGCGAGGGCGTGCGGGCGCGATCCAGAACTTCAGTCAGCGAGGTCTCGCTCAGGTCGAACTCAAACAAGCCGAAGTCACGCGAGTCGGGCGCTACAATGTGCTCAAGGATGGCATCGCGGCAGCGCTTGCGAAAGAACGCTTCATCGCCAACCAGCACATAGGCCGGCTTGAGCTTGTGTGACTCGAGTTCGGAGAGAAAGCGGTCGGCCTGACTGAAGGCACGCATCAGTATGTCTCCAACATCAGTAGGCCTCCAGGATATTCGCCACCAGAGTGCGCGCGAAATCCCGCGAGAGGCGATCGACGGCCGGAGAATCTTCCTGAAAAAAGCTGGTGAGATCGCGCGACAGCTCGTACTGATCGTGAAAAAGATAAGAAGGATTCTCGAAGAGCACCTTGCCCTGACGATCGGTCAGTGTCACCTGTATGCTCACGGTGATCAGAGCGCTGGCGGCGCGCCCGGTTTGGGAGTCGTAAGCAAGCGGCGTAGCCGACGCCGATAAAACTGTTGCCTTCAGCACAGCATCCGCATCGCCTTTCGTTTCATGGATCACATGGTACTGCGTTCGGGCGTTGAATTCGCTCACGACAGCGTCGGTCAGCAACTGCTCGATGCGAAAAGTCTGGCTCTGGCTGACGAAGCCGGGAATCGCTATGGTATGGATATTCTGGGGCAGTTCGACCGCGCTTCCCGCAGTATGATAGCCGCAGCCAGTCGCGGTCAAGCCCGCTCCGAACGCAAGTGCGGCCCACCACCGGCTCGCCGTCCATCGGTTCATTGAATCTGACCTCGGGGCCGGGATGCGGTCATGGTCTCGGCGCATTCGACCGCCGTCAACGCAGCGACTCGCAGGTTGTCGGTAGTGGCCCAGAGCCACACGCCGTTTTTGTGATTTGCGTCGATGGTGAGTGCGACCAGGATGTCGCCCTGACCGGCGGCGCTCACACTGGTCGGCGTATCTTCTGGACTGCCGCTGACGACCACGTGCTCTCCCGCCAGGGCCTGCGAAAAATCTGCAATCGCGACTGCCTTCTCCATTTCCAGGTAAACAGAAAAGCCGTGCCCATGGAAAACAGGCGCCTGCAGCACCTGCAGCGAAGGCTCGGCTGCGCCGCCGGCAATTTGCCGGTAGTGCTTCCGGATTCTTTGCGACACCGCTTCCAGTGCCAGTTCGGATCTCTGTCCGTAGCGCGGCACCATGTTGAAGGCTACCTGGATGTCGAAGACATTCTTAGGCAACTCCTGGAAGGAGAGCAGATTTATCGTCTGCTCATGCAGTTCGTCCATTCCCTTCTGGCCGTTCTCCGACGCCGGTTCAAAGACAGTCGCAACCATGCGTTCTATTTTGGCAGCCTTCTCGCTGCGCAAAGCGAGAAGGGCGAGGACCGTAGCCGCTGGATGAGCCACCACCACCGGGCCCGGTTGCAATTCCGGGGCAATGGGCTGGCCGGTCTGGCGTTCGATCCAGGGCGAGCGGACCGATGCGCCCGCCTCGTCTTCCAGCGCGAACGAGAGATCCACAATGGTATCGCCCAGGTCGCGCGCCGCCCTCCAGTTATTCCGGGTAGAGCGCGGATCGGAAGCGAAGAAGGTGAAGTCCACGCGCTCGAACTGCTCCGAGCGGATGCTCTGGATAAAGCTCATCTCATCGCCGACCGCTTCCAACTGGCCGAGAGACTCGTCATCATCGAGCAAGCGGACATCGACTGCGGGAAAATTCCGTTCACGCAGAATTTCGGCAATCTCTTTGCCCTTGAGTGATGCCGCGCCAACGATCGCCACGCGATAAAGGTTCGTGCCGCGAAGATCAGCCTGCGAGCTGGCCGATTTCGCAACGGAAGGCTTGGAGAGAGGACTCATGGAGTGTGAGATGCCTCCCGCTGTACCGGAGGTGCAGGCCGAGCCTTGCGATGGAAGATCCACTGCAAGCGCCACAGAACGCCGGAAGCCATATATAGAATCGCGATGGCGAAAAGCGCCGGCCGGGAAAACAACGCGATCGAAGCGACCACCACGGCGATCACTACAATCAGGCGGAAGGGACGGCGCGATCGAAAATCAATATCCTTGAAGCTGTAGAAACGCCACGTGCTGACCATCAAATAACCGACTACGACAACCATCATCAACCAACTCATCGCCGTCCACCAGGAAGTCACGGGCATCCCGGCGGAGTAGTGAACGATCGCCGCAACGACTCCCGCACCGGCCGGAATCGGCATGCCCACGAAATATTTCTTCCCCGGACGTCCCGGATTCGAAGGCTGCGGATTTTTCGCAATGTTGAAGCGCGCCAGGCGGCTGGCGCCAGCCATGAGGAAAGCGAAGCAGGCGATCGAGCCTAGTTGCGTGGCCCTCAGGCGCAGGTCAGGATCAATCGCGGCTGGCAGCAAATGAAAGCCCCACATCCAGGCAAGCAGCGCCGGAGCAACGCCGAAAGTGATCACGTCAGCCAGCGAATCGAGTTCCCTGCCGAAATCGCTGGCGGTATGGGTCATGCGCGCGACGCGGCCGTCCAGACCGTCGAACAATACGGCAAAGCCGATGGCCATGGCGGCGAAGTCCAGGTGCCGGGCCCCACCCGAAGCACCGTGCACGGTCTGCAGAATGGCGTAGAACCCGGCAGCGATATTTGCCGTGGTGAAAAGCGAGGGCAATATATACATGCCTTTGCGCAATTTTCCGCGCGGATGGTCCGATTCACGACGACGCGGCGTTTGCTCTTCGATGTTCAGCGACATCTTCAGCGAGCCTCCATGTTCAGTGCGCCTCTCGCTCCCCGGCGGTGCCGGCATGAACCGGCTCCTTAACCGGCAAAACGGCAAGGACCGTGGCTCCTCCCTTGACGCGATCGCCGGGCTTCACCTGGATTGCGGCATCGCGATCGAACAGAACATCCACACGAGAACCAAACTTGATGAGCCCAACCCGCTCGCCGCAGGCTACGTGGTCTCCCACCTTAAAATTGAAAACGATACGGCGCGCAATCAGGCCGGCGATCTGCTTGAATATTACGGTACGGCCGTCGCCTTCCACTGTGACGATGTTTTGCTCGTTCTCCTCCGCCGAATTCTTTTGCATGGCGTTGAGGAATTTGCCGCGCTGATAGCGCACGTCGCGGATCACGCCTGCGATCGGCGCGCGGTTCACGTGTACATCGAAGACGCTAAGGAAGATACTGATCCGGTTCCGCGAAGTTCCGGCAGCGCTCACGACCGATACATCGGTCACTTTGCCATCTCCTGGAGAAACCACGGCCCCGGAAATCGTAGGAATCTGGCGCTCGGGATCGCGGAAAAACCACAGAAAGAAAGCTCCCAGCAGCAACAGCGGAACGGCGTAGAGCCAAGCCGTCAGCCACGCGACGATGACTGCGGCAAGCAGGCATCCCGCGCTGTAGAAGTAGCCGTCACGAACCATAGGAATTCAGACAATTATAGAGCGAGGCTGCAGCATTCTACATAACTGCAATAAAAAAAGGCGCTTACACGCGCCTATGATGATGGCATGGGTCGAGTGAGGCCTTGCATTTTCCTGCGATTCGGGCCTGATTCCTCAGGCTTCGCCTAGCTCGGCTAATCTAAGCAGACTGCCGTTGAACCTGGTGTTCCAGACTCTGCATCTGGTCTTTGAGGCGCAGCTTTAGTTTCTTGAGCCGCACTTCTTCCAGTTTTTCGTCTTCGGTGAGGTATCGCTTTTGGGTGAGGGATTCCAGCCGTTGGGAGTATTGCGAGTGCTCCTGAACCAGTCGCTGGAATTGATCATGACCGGTCAGGAGTTGCTCTCTGGGAGTCAGCATCCTTGCTAGACCTCCTGGTTGTTGTTTCTTACTGCACGATTAAAAAGTAGCACAGGGATCGGTCGCGGTTCAATGAGATTTCATAGAATTTCATAGGAAGATTTCCACCGTCGGCAGGGCCCCGCTAAGCCAAAGTCGCACCGAAACTGGTGCAGAATCCGGGCTTTTGAGGCCATGTCAGCGGTCGAATCGAAGCGCGTACCGAACCGCATCCTCCATGGGATCCCTGTAATACCCCCGTCGGAGGCCCATCTCGCGAAATCCGTGCTTTTCGTACAGTCGGCGCGCCGGCAGATTCGACTCACGGACTTCGAGCAGAATGGCCGACGCCGCCTCGTTGGCCGCACGCTGAATCAGCTCGCGCAACAACTCATCGGCGATGCTACGGCGGAGGAATTCGGCGGCCACCACCACGTTCTCAATCTCCCACTCGCCCGCAACCGCCTTCGCGCAAACGAATCCGCAAAGCTTACCCGCTTCCTCGGCTGCTTCTTCGGCCACTAGAACGACTCCACTACCTACCAACTCTTTGTACTGCTCGGCGGTCCAGTGGGCGGCGCGCAGTGCCTGCTGTTCGATAACGAGAATCGCCGGCACATCGTTCAACGCAGCGGAGCGAATGGCCACGGGCACGGAGGGTCTCACGACGCCGGCTTCGAGAAAATTTCAGCGTCGGAATGGCGGATGTAGTTAGCTTCCAGCTCCTCGGGACGAACCGTCTGCCCCCGCTGGAGACGCTCCCAGCCCAGACGGGCAATCACGCCGGCGTTCGGGTACTCGACCAGCTCAACCTGAGTTCCAGCGGCCTGAACCATTGCTGCCAACAGGGTACTGGGCGTGACGACCGTTTTACGCATCGCTTCGGCACCCTTCACTCCGATCCCCTTTGCCTCGGCAATAAACTCTTCCCGATTCAGCAGGCATTCGCTGTGCATATTAACTCGCGGGTCAAACTCGTAGTCGCCGGCATACACATCACCGCGACCCGCATCCAGCGCAGCCAGAACCCGGGCGCGCGGCGCGCCTTGCGCCGTACTGCTCCGGGCAACCGCCTCCAGCAACGAAATCGCAGCGATTGGTTTCTGAAGTGCCTCGGCCAGAGCTTTGATGGCAGCCAAGCCCACGCGCAGCCCGGTAAACGACCCCGGACCGGAAACGACCGCGAAAGCCGCGAGATCGCTCTTACGATATCCGTGTTTTTCCAGCAGCGCGGCAATCTGCGGTACGAGCTGCGCCGAAAACGCGCCGCCGGTGAGCGCAGTGACTCCAATCAGCGTGCAAATCCCCCCTGTCTCGCACTCCGCCAGTGCGATGCTGCCCTGCTTACCCGAAGTATCAGTTGCGAGAAGAAGCATTGAGAATGTGGGTCAGTGGAGAAACTGTTTCAAGGCGCAGCCGCGTCTTCGTGTCAGTATTCCAGCAGGCCGGTGTGCATGGTCATTTTCCATTCGCTTCCCATCCAGCTGTATACCTTGCACGCGCGCCCTTTCCAGTGGAAGTCTTCGCCGCTGGTGTTGCGCCACAGGGTATCGACATCGACCACCGCAAACGCGCCATCGCCTTGCTCGGAGATCTCAATCTTTTGGATCCGGCGATGGTTGTGGACCAGGGCGTGCGTATCGAATAGCTGCTGCCAAACCTGCATCCATCGCTCGCGGTCATAACGGCCCATGACCATCACCCAATCCATCGGATCGCGCGACTGAGCTGTTCGGGGCCACGGCCAAACCATATCTGTATGAAACACTGAGATCAACAGCGCCACATCTTTCGTATCCCAAGCCCGCGTCTCTCGATTTACGATCTCGACAATCTCATCGCGAATCTGTTCTCGCCCTTTCAATTCCTGGCTTCTGTTGGAAGGCCTCGTCATCGGCTCAAAGTCCTTCGACCAATTCGAGCAATACTCCCGCCGTGCTCTGCGGATGCACGAACACATACCGATGCCCGCCAGCGCCCGTCTTGATCTCATTCGACACCAGGCGTATGCCGTCGCTCTTCAATTTTGCAACTGCCGCGGCCAGATCCGGAACGCGCATACAAACATGGTGCAGGCCCTCGCCGTGCTTGGCGATAAACTTGGCGATGGTGGAATCGTCCGAAGTCGCTTCCAGCAGCTCCAGCCGGCTTTCGCCCAGGGGCACCATCACCAGCCGAACTTTTTCCTGTTCGACGGTTTCTTCCGGAGAAACGGTTAGTCCCAGCTTCTCGTAAATGGACTTCGCCGCCGCCAGCGACTTCACCGCGATGCCGAGATGATCAATGGTGATCATGCGTCTCCCCTATCCACGCCTTCAGGGCGCGATGCGCTAGCCACAGCAGAACCACGAAAAGAATACTGCCCACTGCGAATGGATGTTCGACAACGCGTTGAAAGTGGCTAACTTCCCAGTGAATCCAAATATTCAATCCGCCAAAGATCAGCATAGCAACCAGCGCGACAATAGCGGCCGCTTTCACATCCGCCCATCCACCCTTCCGATAGGCGGTGCGCAGATAAAGGAAAACAGCTACCGGAAACGCCGCGAAAGCAACCAATAGGAGCCCGAGCAGGATTTTGTCCGACGTTTCCATGGCTAGCGGCGACTTACCTTGTCGACTATCTCCTCCACCAGCGAATACGGATCGCGCTTGTGCTCGGCGATCTCAGCCGCATAACGCTCGAGGCTGCCGCCGATTTGCGCGCGTGCTTTTTCCAGCATCGCATCGCGCAGCATCTCAACCAGCCGCTCCTGCCAGTTCTCGACGTTCTTCTTGAAGACCAGGTTCTCTTTCTTCAGGTACGCCTCGTAGTCTGCAATCGCTTCCGCCAGTTCTTCGGTTCCCACGCCGTCGCTGGCGACCGTCTTGACGATCGGCGGAGTCCACCGGTCGTTGCGCGCCGCCAGCGATTGCATGGCGCGAATCTCACGCTCGACGCGCTCGGCACCCTCGCGGTCGCTTTTGTTGATGACGAAGATGTCGGCGATTTCCATGATCCCCGCCTTGATCGTCTGCACATCATCGCCCATGCCGGGCACAAGAATCACGATGGTGACATCCGCCAGCCGAACAATGTCGACTTCGTCCTGCCCGACGCCAACCGTTTCGATCATGATCAGGTCGCGGCCCGAGGCATCGAGCACAGTGGCGGCATCCGCGGTGGCACGCGCCAGCCCACCAAGCGATCCGCGCGTCGCCATGCTGCGAATGTAAATCCCTGGATCGCTATAGTGATCCTGCATGCGGATGCGGTCGCCCAAAATCGCCCCGCCGGTATAAGGACTGGTCGGATCGACCGCGATGATGCCGACTGTCTGCTGCTTCTTGCGATAGTGCTTGGCGAGTTGATCGACCAGGGTGCTCTTGCCCGATCCTGGCGCGCCAGTCAGACCGATGACTCGTGCCTTGCCGGTATGCGGAAAGAGCGCCTTGAGGAGTTCCGACCAACCGGGCTGGCGGTTTTCGACAATAGATATGGCGCGAGCCAGCGCGCGTGAGTCGCCGGAGCGAAGACGGTCGATCAGAGTTGTACTCGCAGGAGTCAAGCAGAATAGTGTAACAACCTGCGCCGATCGGCGTTCATCGAAGCCAGTTTGACCGGACCTCGCGCCCAATCGCAGTCGGATGTTTTGGCTGGTAGAGCCCGATCTTCCCGCCTCCGGGGAGAGAGATCGTGGTCAGACTACCCCATCGCTCTTCTTTCACCGAACCACACTTCACTTTCTTCCCTTTCAGCGACTCCATCGTCGCCTTCAGGTCGTCGCACATGAAGTACAGCTCGTGCAAGTCGTTCTTTTCGGAGGGATGAAACGCCGCTTCCGCGGGCGGCAGGCCAAAAATAAGCCAGCCGTGACCGGCGTCCACCGCGGGAAATTTGAGGACATCGCGAAAGAAAGCGCGGTCGCTGTCCGGGTCCTTGCTGTAAACGATGATGTGAGTCCCGGTGATCATCGCAGCCTCATTCTCACCTCGCGGAACGGCTTTCGCAACTGTCGCGCAATTCCCAGCCGCTCAGTTGCCATTCACCATTGGATTCGAAAGGTCCTTGACCGCAGGCCCAATGGAACTGCCGTGTAGATGGATGCACCGCACGCGCATAATCCGGTAAACGTCGAAACTGAGAATCACAAAGGTCACGACGATGGCCCACGGCAGCGCTCTCGCCATCCACAGATTGATAAGGTTAGTCAATTCGATCGCCTTCGGCGCAGGAAGGCTTGACGCGCTGATCCCGGCGAGTACTTGCGCTTTGAGCAACCCGCAGAACAGTCCTGCCCCAAGGCCGTCGGCCACCAGACGAAGGCTGGCACGCAGCCGCGTCCAATAGGGCCGGAAAAGATTCACGCCAGCAATGGCGACATTGGCTGCCGCCAGAAACAGAAAGCTCCAGAAAAAGACTTGCCACACGGGAGCTATCGTGATCCGCACTCCGTAAAAATCAATCGCCGGCCCAGGCCAGAATATGCTCACGAACCAGACATTGAAAACCATAGCCGCTGCGATTTCAAACAGGGAGCCGAAACGCGATATACGGTTTGGATCCCGCACCGGCGGCAGTTTGCGCGGGCTCCAGGTCTCCAGACCTTGCAGCTTGACGCCACTTCTTTCGATGATCGCAAAGGCCAGGGTCGTGAAGAATACGAAATAGAGAATGGTCCCCAACACGTTTTCCATGTGCAGGTAACCGCTATGCGCGGGATCGGCAATCAGAAATCCGAGCCAGATCAGGCAGCGGGGAACCACGCAGCCAATCACTAACACGGCCAGCACGAACTGGTAGATGGGAAACAGTGCGGGCCCGATCAGGTATTGCTGGGACCGATAGCGTGAGGCCACCGCCAGTGGCGAACCGCAGCGCTTGAGGACCGCTTCCACTTCCCCGTCCTCCAGTTTGCGACCGAGTTCGGTTTCCTTTTCCTCGATCTGTGAGCGAAGATCTTCCGATAGTTCCGCGATGATGTCCTGCCTCTGCCGCTTGGGCAACCAGAATTCAATTGCCTGCAGATAACGATCGAGTAGCTCCATGGCCAGCTCCTAAGAGAATTCCGTTTCGAAGAATTTCGTTCAAAGCATTCCGTTCAAAGTATTCCGTTTAACGACGAATTGATTCTTTGCCACTCCGCGCCCAACTGTTTGAGCATCAGCTTACCCTCGGGAGAAAGACGGTAAAAACGCTTGTTCCGCTTCTCTTCCTCCCGCCATACGCTGGTCAGCAGGCCCTGGCTTTCCAGCCGGCGCAGGAGCGGATACAGCGTTCCTTCATCAATTTCCAGGCCCTGCTCGGCCAGCGCTTTGCGCAGCGTGTAACCGTAGCGCTCGGTCCGGAGCTGCGACAGCACCGCCAGACTCAAGCAGCCGCGGCGCAACTCGAGGCGAAGGTTTTCGAACAGATCGTGATTGCCATTACTCTGTGACATACAGTGTATGACACATACTGTACGACAACTAGTATAGGTTGTCAAGAGGAATTTTGGTGATCAAAGAAGAATTTTGCGGTCGGCAGCCGGGCGTCCCCGCCCAGCGGAACGGGCGGGGCGCCCGTCGCTCCGCCCAAAAAGATCAGTCTTTCAGCAACTCCCGCGCAATCACCATCCGCTGAATCTCGCTCGTCCCCTCGCCAATCGTGCACAGCTTCACGTCGCGATAAAACTTCTCCGCCGGATAATCCTTGATGAACCCATACCCGCCGTGGATCTGCACGCCTTCATTGGCGCACCTTACTGCGACCTCGCTGGCGTAAAGCTTGGCCATCGATGATTCCATTGTGGTCTTCATCCCCGCATCTTTCATGGCGGCTGCCCGCAGCGTCAGAAGCTTTGCCGCCTCGATTTCCGTCGCCATGTCAGCCAGCTTCCACTGTATCGCCTGGAATTCCGAGATCGCCTTCCCAAATTGCTGGCGCTCTTTCGAATACTTCAGCGCCGCCCCGTATGCGCCCTCGGCCATGCCAAGCGAGAGCGCGGCAATCGAGATGCGTCCGCCGTCGAGAACACGCATAGCGTCGACGAAGCCCCCGCCCTCTTTGCCAAGAAGATTTTCGTCCGGCACGAAACAATCTTCGAAGATCAGCTCGGCGGTATCGCTGGCGCGCAGGCCGAGCTTGTTTTCCTTTTTCCCCGGACGAAATCCTTTGGCGCCCTTCTCAACGACAAACGCCGAAAGCCCGTGTGTGTGCGCCGTGCGATCGGTTATCGCCAGCACAACTACCGCGTCGGCATAGTGTCCATTGGTGATGAAGGTCTTGGTGCCGTTGAGCACCCATCCGCCCTTCGTACGCGCCGCCGTCATGCGCGCACTGCCCGCATCCGATCCCGCCGAGGGTTCAGTCAGCCCCCACGCGCCGATGTACTCGCCGGTGGCCAGCTTCGACACATATTTCTTCTTCTGCGTCTCGTTTCCCGCCACATAAATGTGATTCGAGCAAAGGGAGGTATGTGCCGCCACAATGATCCCGACCGAACCGTCCACGCCCGCGAGTTCAGCGATCGCCGTGACGTACTCCACGTAACCCATACCCGCACCGCCGTATTCAAGCGGGAAGATGATCCCCAGCAAGCCGAGCTTGCCCAGTTCCTTGATCGTCGCTAACGGGAATTCGCCGGCTTCATCCCATTTCATGACGTTCGGCGCAATCTCGCGTTCGGCAAACTCGCGCACTGTCTTCTTCAGGTGCAGTTGCTCTTCGTTCAACTGGAAGTCCAATTATCCTCCACCGGGTCTTCCCGCCCCGCCTGGATTTGTCATCTGGTCGTTGTCAAATCAAGCGGAACGAGGGATCTATAGTTCACTCTGAAATTGGGATTGGGATGCCGCGCGCGGGGATGGCGCAAAAACAGCGCCCAACTTTTCATTTAAGCACGGCAGGCAGCAATCAACGAAATCCTCGTACCGACCGGTTGGCTTGGGAACGTCTACCGAACTACAGTTGCGTTATCGGTCAATGGCCCAAGATGAGGTTTTTGAATAGGTTGAAAACAATGGGAGTGAATGCCAAAAGCAGCAACAGGAATACTCCAGCCAGCACGAATAGCCAAAGCTGAGTCGACCGGGCCAACACCAGTTTTTGTCTTTCCGCTACCTGTTGCTGATTGGCCAGAGCTTGCTTTTGATTTGTCAAACCTTGCTGTTGGCCCTCGACGAAGGCCTGAAGGAGTTCCGTATGTTTTTTCTGCAGGTCGCGAATTTCCTGCAATAACGCCACTGTCGAATCGTCGGCCATAAGCTCCCCCTCGCGATATGACACACTAAAATCAAGCACTGGGACATATCGCCGAAGTCGTAAGCCTCTTGGAGGGATCGGCAACGGATCGCCGGCGGAAATGGCGACCAAGCGGCGCTATTGCGCCTCGGCCCTTCCGCCCCGAGAAACGGTCGAGACCATGGAAACGCTATTATTCGGGAGGGTTTTTCCCTGCTTTCCCCAAAGCCAATTCGAGGGTATACTCCTTACCAAATCGGAGTGCTGGGTTCTCGAATTCCCCTCGACAACCTGAGGCGAATGTACGCCTTTGTCGCGGGACCGAGGCGCTCTCCCCTCGCTGGCTCTCCGAACCCGGGCAATTCCAATGGATGAGCGCGATTACAGGGACAATGATTCCGCTAGCCCGCCCATGCCGGGATTCCGCGCGCCCGGAGATATCGTAGGCGCTGGCGCGCTCACGCCTCCCCCACTTTCCAACCCACCGCTCTCCGACGCTCCCACATTGCCGCACGGGAGCCCGATTCCGGGTGGAACGCAGGCGCTTTCCTACGCTCGTCCAGGTTCGGCCTCCAGCAGCATCTCTGCTTTTCAGAGCTTGCAGCCGGGTGTGCTTTTCGGTGGACGCTACGAAATCCTGGGAGTCCTCGGGCAAGGCGGTATGGGCGCCGTGTACAAGGCCCGTGACCGGGAATTGGACCGCCTGATCGCGCTCAAGGTCATCCGCCCTGAACTGGCAACCGATCCCGCGATTCTGCTGCGCTTCAAGCAAGAGCTCATTCTCGCGCGCAATATCACGCACAAGAATGTGGTCCGCATTTACGACCTGGGTGAGGCGGACGGCATCCGCTTCATCAGCATGGAATATGTCGATGGAGAGGATCTGCGCACGCTATTGCGTCGTCAAGGAAAGTTCCCGCCGAAAGACGCCATCGCGGTGGTGGAGCAGGTCTGCCGCGCGCTCGACTCCGCCCATTCCGAAGGGGTGATCCATCGCGACCTGAAGCCCCAAAACATCATGCGCGACAAGCACGGCCGCATCGTGGTGATGGACTTTGGCCTGGCGCGCTCGCTCGGCGATACCGGCATGACCCAGACCGGCGCCATCGTGGGCACGCTCGAATACATGTCGCCTGAGCAAGCTCTCGGAAGCACGCTCGACCAGCGCTCAGACATTTTCAGCGTCGGCCTGATCTTCTACGAGTTGCTCACGGGAAAAGCCCCCTACGAGGCCGACACCGCCATCGCCAGCCTCATGAAGCGTACGCGCGAGGAGGCGCGCTCAGCTTCTGACGTCGACGCCTCTATTCCCAAATCCCTGAGCGCGATCGTCAGCCGCTGCCTGGAACGCGAACCGGCCAACCGCTACCACTCCTCAGTCGAACTGTTGCAGCAATTGACGACTTGGGAAGCCAATCCCAACATCAGCGCCGAATCGCTATCGCGGATGATTTCCCATCCGATCGTGCGTCCGTCGCGCTTCAGCCTGGACCTTCCGGGGAAAAGCTGGATGTGGATCGCTGGGGCTGTGCTGGTCATCGCGCTGGCAACCTTTGCCGGACGCACGCTGCTGAATCGCACGGGAACGTCGTCGGGCGAAATGGCGCAAGGCATTCCCTCGCTCAAACAGGGGAAGTATGTTGCGATCCTGCCCCTGAAAAAGGAGGGTGACGAGAAGGCCTTGGGCTACGTGGCCGACGGCATTGGTGAAGCCCTCGCCGCCAAGCTGTTTCAGTTGAAGGAAGTCCACTTGGCCTCCTCAGACGCAGTAGAGAAAGCGGTTGCCAGGGATCTGCCGCTTTCCAAGCTGGCCCGGGAACTGGGTGTCAACCTGGTGTTGCAAGGCAGTGTGCAGGGCAGTAGCGACAAGCTTCGCGTCACCCTCGGTCTGGACGACGCCACTACCGGCAAGCGTGTCTGGAGCCAGGAGTTCTCGGGGGCCTCGGGCGATGTGCTCGCCCTCGAAGATCAAATCTACGGCACCTTGGCCACAGCCCTAGCTCTCAATCCGACTGATGAAGAGCAAGCCCGAGTGGGCGCTCACCCGACCGAGAACGTGAAAGCCTACGATCTTTACTTGCAGGGACGGAACGTACTGCGCAATGGTCACGGTATCGACGGAATTCGGCCAGCCGTAGCCCTGTTCGAGCAGGCCATCGACAAAGATCCCAACTTCGCCCTCGCCTACACGGGACTCGCCGACTCGAGCCTCCGCATGTACGGCGTAAGCAAAGAGAGCATTTGGGCGCAAAAAGCCACTCTGGCCGCCCAGCAGGCGGAGCGCCTCTCCAACAACCTGCCCGAAGTTCACACATCGCTCGGCAACGTCTATTCCGCGACGGGTAAGAATACCCAAGCGATTACCGAACTGAAACGCGCTTTGGAGTTGGCTCCGAATTCCGATGAAGCGTATCGCAGCCTGGGTGACGCCTACGGCGCCAGCGGTCAAAGTAACGAAGCCGTTTCCGCTTACCAGAACGCGGTCGCCGCCAACTCCTACAATTGGTTGAATCACATTTCTCTCGGCAAGGCCTACTTTGAGCTTGGCGACAACGCAAAAGCGCTCCCGGAGTTTCAGAAGGTTACCGAACTCGCCCCCGATAATCCGATGGGCTACGGAGACATCGGCTCGGTGTATCTGCGCGAAGGAAAGTGGAGCGAGGCCATTCCTCATTTCCAGAAGGCACTATCGATCGCCCCCGACTCTCCGACCTATTCCAATCTCGGCACCGCGTACTTCTGGCTGAGGCGCTACGACGAGTCGGTCAAGATGTACGAGAAGGCAACCGAGATGACGCCCAACAACGAGGAACTGTTCGGCAATCTGGGGGACGCTTACAGGTGGTCGGGCCATTCCGACCAAGCTACCGCGGCCTACGGCAAAGCCATCTCGCTCGCCTTCCAGGAGCTTCGAGTGAACCCGCGATCGGCCTCGATCATGGGTGATCTCGGGCTCCTCTATGCCAAGAAAGGCGATGCCGCGAACGCGCTGCAGTATACCCAGCAGGCGCGCGCGATAAGTCCTGGGGAAGTGCAATTGATGTACTCAGAAGCCCAGGTGAAGGCAATGATTGGTAAGCCAGAGGAAGCCTTGAGGTCTCTGCGGCTGGCATTGGAAAAGGGTTATGCTGCGCAGGAGGCCTGGAACGATCCCGAACTTCAGAAGCTCCAGGCCCTGCCGCAGTTTTCACAATTGGTGAACGAGTTTACGAAGAAGAGCCACTAGGCCTTCAGGCGGCTCTTCCACAGCTTGCGGCGCGAAATGATCGCGCCCAATCCTGTCACCATCAACGCTACCGTTCCCGGCTCCGGAGCTGTACCCGCATGCGCCGTCATGGTGCTTCCACGGTTCGTCCAGCAGCTCTGCGCCACACAGGCGAAACCAATTTCGAAGCTCTGGCCATTCATTATCCCCTTGCGCGCATTCTCTCCGCCCTTAATGCCCGACAGAATAATCTCCACCGAGTTGCCCACGGTTTTCTTCGCGCAGCTCAAAAACAGGGTCTGAGAGCAGCTGATGGCACTCGCTGGCACGCCTTTTTCGACCAGAGTCAGTGAAGTCCAGTTTTTTCCGCTCGCGTTCGTGAAAAATAAAAAGCCCTTTCCGGATTTCGGAATTGTGAAAGAGAAGTTCACACCGACATTCCGGCATCCTTTTTCGCAACTCTGTGGACTACTGCCGCCACTGACGCCTTGAATGATGATTTTTGGATCGTTGATTCCGTCGGCGAAAGCCATCACCGACCCCACTACAAGCAGCAACACAAATGCGCAGATCCGAGAGATTTTCATCGAGGTTTTCCTGTTCACCAAAGGAATTTCGCTGGGTGTTCTCCCAGCTTCAGGAGGAGTGCGGCGAGCGTAGCTCGTTCAAAGGCACGGGTCAAGCGGAAACAAGCACGTTGTCAAAAAATATTTCCGGATAACATGCAAACTATTGCGCATGGCGCCTAGAACTGTGCAAGCCTGTACACGTCCTTGCCCGGGGACCATCACGAACTACAAAAAAAGCCGGAGCCCGAAGGCTCCGGCTGTCCAGTTGGTTGTGTGCCCGGATAAAATTTGGATTCGCTCGCGCTCTGTCACCCTACCTGTAGAGACGCGGCTTGCCGCGTCTCTTGCTTATGCGCTCCGTCGCGGCCGCACCGTCAAGTCCCGCACCTGCGCCAGAATGCTCGACATCTGCATACCGTTCAGCTGCGACAGATATGGCAAAACTTCGGCTACGAACTGATCTTCCATCAACTCACGCACTTCCTCTTGGCGGTTCCGTTCTCCACCAGAGAGCAGATCGGGCACACTGACCTCAAGCGCTCTTGCCAGCCGTTCGAGCGAAGACAACGTAGGAGTCGCCTTCTCGTTTTCGATTTTTGAGACGTAGGTCCGCGGGACCGACATTCGCAGCGCCAACTGCCGCTGACTCAACCCATTGCGCAGCCGCAGCGATCGGATCGAGTACGCCAGCCTCAGATGCCCGCGCCCGTTAGAATGGATGTTCACCGGCAGCACTTCTGGCGCCGGAGTCATAGCGGCAATCTCCGCCTCGTCCTCATCCAATGACAGATGGCAACGGCGGCACAGACTGTTAGATGTGCGGAATTGCACCAAGAGACAACGGTCGCATCGTACAACTTCCCGTGAGTCCACGGGGGTTAGTGTGGTGGCCATTTAGGTTTTGCGAGTGCCAGAGCGGGGGGCTACTCTCAAAGCCAACTAGAAGGTAATCTGCTGGATGGAACCTGTGGAAGTCAAGGCAAAAGTACGAGAAAACAAAGCGTTTATCGGAACCACGCCGCAATTACGCGGCGAAAATCGGCGGAAAACTGGGGAAAACGATGAATCAGCGCGAGGCCGCATGGTGTTTACTAACTGAGTTCACCCAGTCAGAAAGTCTTCGCAAACACGCACTCGCAGTCGAGGCTTGCATGCGCGCGTACGCCCGCCAAGCCGGGGCCGACGAAGAATTGTGGGGAATGGTCGGCCTCCTCCACGATTTCGATTACGAGAAATATCCGAGCGCCGAGGACCACCCCTATAAAGGCTCCGAGATTTTGAAAGAACGCGGTTACTCCGAAGAAATGCGCCGCGCCATCATGTCGCACGCCCAGTACTCCGGCGTCGCGCGCCTCTCGCCCATGGAAAAGACGCTCTTCGCCTGCGATGAACTTGCCGGATTCATCACCGCCTGCGCCCTCGTCAAACCGGGAAAATCGCTCGCGGAAGTCGAAGCCCCATCCGTCCGGAAAAAAATGAAGGACAAAGCATTCGCCCGCAGCGTTCACCGCGAAGACATCATCGAAGGTGCCGCCGACCTCGGTTTGGATCTCGAAGAGCACATCGCCTTCTGCATCGAAGCCATGAAGGGGATCGCGGGGGAGTTGGGGTTGGATGGGTCGGCCGTCAAGTCCGCGTAAGCAAGACTTGCGTACTATGAGCGGACGCCAGCCCAGTTAAATGCGTACCGCAGAAAACGACGCCATTGCCTCAAGAGCTCTTACCGCACGACCTCGGCCATCTTGCCGCTGGCGATCAACGCCGCGATGCGCGCGAAATCCTGATACATCACGCGGTCCTTCTCCATCGTCGCACAGACTGAACGGATCGCAGCGTGCGCCTGCTGCAACAGCTTCGAAGTCTTGAGCGGCGCCAGGAAGTCAATCGCCTGTGCCGCCGCCATGGCCTCGATGGCTAGTGTGTTGCGCGTGTTCTCAACCACCTTCTTCAGCTTGTTTGCCGCGGTCATGCCCATGGATACGAAGTCTTCTTTGTTCCCCGACGTCGTAATCGAATCAACCGACGCAGGATGCGACAGTACTTTGTTCTCACTCACCAGCGCGGCGGCGGTCACTTGCGGCATCATGAAGCCCGAGTTCATTCCCGCACCCGGTGCGAGAAATGGTGGCAGTCCTTCATTGAGCGCGGGGTTCACCATGCGCTCCAGTCGTCGCTCGCTGATGCCGGCCAGCGCGCTCAAAGCAATCGCGAGAAAATCGAGCGCGAACGCGAGCGGTTCACCGTGAAAGTTTCCGCCGGAGAGTACGTCGCCCTCGCCGTCCATCGTTTTCGGATTCTTCACGAATACCAGGGGGTTATCGACGGCCGAGTTTGTCTCTGTCTCAAACACCGCGCGGCAATGAGCGAGCGTGTCGCGTACTGCGCCATGCACCTGCGGGATGCAACGCAGCGAATAGGCATCCTGTACGCGGCCGCAATCGCGATGCGACTCGCGGATCTCGCTATGTTCGAGCAAACGGCGCAGGTTCGCCGCGGTCCTGATTTGTCCGGTATGGGGGCGAGCCTTTTGGATGCGCTCGTCGAAGGCGACATTAGTACCCTTGAGGGCATCGCACGCCATCGCGCCGATGACGTCGGCGGTGTCGACCAGCGTCTCCGCGGCAAGCAGCATCAGAACACCGATGGCCAGCATGGCTTGTGTGCCGTTGATGAGCGACACCGCTTCTTTCGCTTCGAGCACCAACGGTTTGATTTGTGCGCGCTTCAACGCTTCGACGCTGGCGACGCGCGCGCCCTTTTCGTCAAAGCATTCGCCTTCACCGATCAATGCCAGCGCCAGGTGCGCCAGCGGAGCGAGATCGCCGCTCGCTCCCACGCTTCCCTGCGATGGGACCATCGGCGTCACACCGCGATTGAGCATCTCGCAGATCGTGTCGATGGTGATGCCGCGCACGCCCGAGTTGCCTTTCGCCAGCGAGTTGGCGCGCAGGAGCATCATGGCGCGCGTGTCAGGGATCGAAAGCGGTTCGCCCACGCCGACGGCGTGCGAGCGCACAAGGTTGACTTGCAGCTCGCGAACCTGCTCGCCGACGATGTGCACATCGCTCAGCTTGCCGACGCCAGTCGTGATCGCGTAAGAAATTTTATTATTGGCGACGAGCGCGTCGACGACGGCGCGGGCACGGTTAACGGCCTCGCGTGCATCGGGATCGAGGAGAACGGGTCGGCGAACGTCGATGTATGCGACTTCGCGCACAGCTTCGAGCGTGAGATCGTTTCCGTTTATGTGCAGGGCTTGCAAGACAGTTCTCAGTTCCCGGTTCTCAGTTCTCAGTTAAGCACTTCTGTTTCCCACCGCGGCGCGAAACACTTTCATGTATTTCTCCGGCAGCACGCGGGGTTTCATTTCTGAATCAGCGACGATGTGCGTGGTCTCGCCTTCGGCCAGCAACTCGCCAGTCTCCGCGCTGCGTAACTCGTATCCGAAGCGGATCACTTTCTCCCGCACATGTTTCAGATATGTGCGCACAATAACCTCGTCATCATAGTGTACGGGAGCCTTGTAGCGGCAGCGGGCATCGACTACGGCGATGAAGCAGTCGTCTTCCCGCTCCATATCTTTATAGTTGAAGCCGAATTGGCGGAGGAGTTCCACGCGTCCCACTTCAAACCAGATGAAATGATTGGCGTGATAGACGACCCCCATCTGATCGGTTTCGGCATAGCGGACGCGAATACGTGTCTCATTTACTGTCGCCGTATCTTTTAAATTGACAGACATTGATATATCGCGCCGGTTCATCGACCGGTCCATTTTGGTTTGCGCTTTTCGAGGAATGCCTCGATCCCTTCGCGGAAATCGTCGCTCTCGCGGATGGCAGCGTTTTCGCGGATGGCAGCCTCGATTTGGGCATCGAGGTCCGCCCGTGCGTGATCGGTCAGCAGGCGCTTGGTATTGGAAAGCGAGAGCGGACTGTTCTCCGCCAACTGCGCGGCGAGTTCGCGGGCGCGGTCAAGCAACTTCTCCGGAGGAACGATTTCGTTGATCAGGCCCATCCTCAGGGCTTCCGGCGCGTCGAAGATGCGGCCTGTAAGCAGGAGGTCGCGGGCGATTTTCTCGCCGACCTGGCGCAGGAGAAAAGTCGAGACGATGGCGGGCACGAATCCGATGCGGACCTCGGTGTAGCCAAACTTGGCATCTGGAACGGCCAGCGTGAAATCGCAGAGCAGGGCCAGTCCAGTGCCGCCGGCGATGGCCGCGCCGTTTACCGCGGCGATGGTCGGCTTAGGAAATTCATAAAGCGAACGGAACAGGCTGACCATGGTTCGCGAGTCTGCGAGATTTTGCTCGGGTGTACGGCCGATCAGGGCTTTCAGGTTGTCGAGGTCCATGCCAGAGCAGAATGCCTTCCCTGCCCCGGTCAAGATCAGAATGGAAGAATTTCTAACTTCTTCCAGGGCCCGGATCAGATCGTCAATCAGTTCGTAACTGATAGCGTTGCGCTTATCGGGACGGTTGAGGGTGACGGTGGCGATGCCGGAGTCGAAGGCGACTTGGAGCGTTTTGTAACTCATAGGAAGTGCGATCAGTCCGCGGCCGTCGAAGTTTTATACCTCGCGCCGATCTCGGCCGTCGCTCTCAACAATGTGTCCAACGACTTTAGCGCCGGCAAGTGCGCACCGCGGCCGCGCAGAGTTTCGATTACAGTTTCCGTTGGAATATTCCCAACCAATTCATCCTGGGCGAAGGGGCATCCGCCGAGACCGCCGATGGCGGAATCGAAGCGGCGACATCCAGCCTCATACGCCGCGATGATTTTGGCGGCGGCCTGGTCGGGGCGGCTGTGCAGATGAACTCCGATTTCAAGATAGTTATACTTCGCCATTACCGCGGAAACCACTTCGCGAATCTTTTCCGGCGGCGCCAGCCCTACGGTGTCGGCGAGGGAAATCATGCGAATCTCCTGCAGCTCAAGCAGACCGACCGCTTCGACGACCTCATCGATGCTCCAAGGGTCGTCGTAAGGATTGCCGAAGGCCATCGATATGTAGACAACGGTCTCAAGTCCGGCTTCGTCCGCTTTCTTCTCGATCTTTTCCAGCTCTTCGATGGCGTCTTCCAGAGTCTGCCGTTGATTGTTCTCCAGAAATGTCGGCGAGATCGAGTACGGAAAACCCAGCGTGCGTACAGCCTCGGTCGCGATCGCTCGCTGCGCGCCCTTTTCATTGACCACAATGCCGATGATCTCTACGTCATCAGGCGGGTCAAGTTCTTTCAGAACTTCTTCGGAGTCAGCCATCTGCGGGACGGCGTTGGGAGAAACAAAGCTGACGGCGTCAATGTGTTTGAAGCCGGCGGAGATCAGTGCCTGGAGGTAGTTGGTCTTGAGCTCGGCAGGGATCTGCCCCTTGAGCCCTTGCCAGGCATCGCGTGGACATTCGATCAGTTTTACGGTTTCGTTCATGCGGTTAGTAGCATTCGGTACATTTGGGGTTTGTCAGATCACCCGATGACCCGATCACCCGATCACCCGATTCTAAGTTTGAAGCACTCCCACCTTAAACTCCGCCACCTCAGGATTCAGCGATGCCGCTTCCAGCGCCTGCGTGATGGCTTGGCGGGTCTCCATCGGGTCGATGATTTTATCGATCCAGAGGCGGGCGGCGCCGTAGCGCGGGTCGGTTTGCTCTTCATACGCTTGCTTCGTTGAGTCAAACAGTTCTTTTCTTTCTTCTTCGCTCAACTTCTTGCCGCTGCGTTCCAGTTGCTTCACTTTGATTTCCACCAGTGTACCGGCGGCAGCATCTCCGCTCATGACCGCGTATTTCGCGGTGGGCCAGGCGAAGACGAAGCGTGGATCGAAGGCCTTGCCGCACATCGCGTAGTGCCCGGCCCCGAAGGAGCCGCCGACGATCACGACAATTTTGGGCACCACGGAGTTCGACACCGCATTCACCATTTTTGCTCCCGCCTTGATGATCCCGCTCCACTCGGCGTCGCGTCCCACCATGAAGCCGTTGACGTCGTGGAAAAAGACGAGCGGGATCAGGCTCTGGTTGCAGTCCATGATGAAGCGTGCGGCTTTTTCGGCGGACTCTGTATAGATGACACCGCCGAACTCCACCCGCTTGTGGCCTTCATGGTCAGTCTGGTGCGCGTGGAGTTTCTGGTTGGCGACGATGCCTACGGCGAAGCCTCCGATGCGCGCGTAGCCGCAGATCAGCGTCGCGCCGTACTCGGGTTTGTACTCGTCGAAGCGGCTTTCATCCACGATGCGCGCAAGAATTTCTTTCATATTGTAGGGGCGCGCGGGGGAAGCGTCGTAAGCGCCATAGATTTCTTCGGCCGGCATCGCCGGGTCCACCGGCTTCTTGCGATCCCAGAGGGACTGCCGGCGGTATCCCCACTTTTCTATGATCGAACGGATGCGGGCGAGACAAGCCTGGTCATTGGGCTCGCGGAAGTCAACGGTGCCGCTAATGGCGGAGTGCATGGCGGCGCCCCCCAATTCTTCGGCGGAAACCTTTTGACCGATGGCGGCTTGCACCAGCGCAGGTCCGGCAAGGAACAGGCCGCTGCCGTCGGTCATGAGGACGTGGTCGCACATCACGGGAAGATATCCGCCTCCGGCCACGCACATGCCCATGATCGCGGCGATCTGCGGGATGCCCATGGCCGACATGACAGCATTGTTGCGGAACACGCGGCCAAAATCGTCGGTGTCAGGGAAGACGTCTTCTTGCAGCGGCAGAAAGACGCCTGCGGAATCGACGAGGTAGATAGTCGGAATGCGATTTTCGATGGCCATGTTTTGCGCGCGGATGACTTTCTTCGCAGTCATGGGAAAGAAGGCGCCGGCTTTCACGGTGGCGTCGTTCACGATGAGCATGACCATGCGGCTTTCGATCCGGGCGAGTCCGGTGACGACGCCGGCAGCGGGAGCGCCACCCCATTCTTCATACATTTTGTGCGCCGCATAGAGGCCAAGTTCGAAGAAAGATCCGGGATCGGCGAGCAGATCGATGCGCTCGCGGGCAGTGAGACGCGATTTGGCGTGCTGGCTTTCGACGGCCTTGGCGCCTCCGCCTTCGCGGATTTTTTCCTCTTCGTTGCGGACCTGGGCGACGAGGTCGGCGAGCGCCCGCATATTGGATTCGAAGCGGAGAGAGCTGGGGTCAATTTTGGTGGAGAGGACGTTGTTAATGGAGAGAGCCGTGGAATCGGTACGTTCGGGCATGAGAGCAGACTATCGAAACTACTAACTATATCAGCGCGCGAAAGCGTCTAGCTTTAACGTTACAATCTGAAAATGTTTGGGAAGCTCAAATCCCGTCCAGACTGGCAGATTGCGCTCGGAATGTCCGGGGCGTTGCGCGTCTTTTATTCAGCGGTGGCGGCGGCATTCTTGCCGTTCCTGCATCCGGATCCGGTCCTCATTCACAGTAACGAACTCACCGAGAATCTGCCGTCGCCGTACGGTCTTCATTATGCGTTGCTTGGAATTTGGGAGCGGTTCGACACGCTTTGGTACTTGCGAATTGCTAAGAGTGGATATGATCTGCCGATGGCGGTGATCTTCTATCCATTGTATCCGGCGGCAATTCGGCTGGTGAGTGAGTTGATACCACCGATGGCGGCGGCGCTTCTGGTCTCGACGGTGGCGGCGTTTTTTTCCTTCTGGGGACTGCTTCGTTTGGCCAGCGAGTCGTCGGAGGTAGGGAAGTTCCGCACGCTGCTTCTGTTCTGCGTGTGGCCGGCCAGTTTTGTGCTGCTCGCCGGCTACGCGGATTCCCTGACCATTGCGCTGGGAGTGTGGGCCGTAGTCTTTGGACGTGAAGCACGCTGGGAAGCAGCAGCCGTTTGCGGGCTCCTTGCGGGAGCGGCACGGCCTTCAGGAGTTCTGGTTTTGATACCGCTCGCGATGATGGCGTTGCGCAGCCGCCAGGCGCGTTCACTGGTGGTGGCGCTCACACCTTTAGGAATGCTCAGCTATTGGGGTTGGCTGCGCTGGTCGGGGCGAACTTCCGTGGTGGATGCCTACCGGCTCTATCAGGGCATGACGATGGTCCCGCCGTGGACGGGGTTGGCGGACGCTCTGCGATTGATCGTGACTAAGCACGATGCTCTGCTGGCAATCAAGCTCGGCCTGGTTGTCTTGGTCGCTACGGTCAGCCTGCGGCCACCGCGGGCCGAAGCGCGAACCCAGCTGCGGATTGAGGACAGAGCGTTCGCGCTGGCACTTATTCTGCAGATGCTGATGTACACGGGGCGTCCGCTGCTGGGGGCCGCGAGATATATGCTCATGGTGTATCCCGCATTTCTGTTTTGGGGAGCCTGCGCCGAGCCTTGGAGTGTGAAGAAGTTTGGATTCTACGTCGCGGCACTCGGCTTTCTAAACCTGGCATGGATGTGGGCATTTCTAAGCTGGTCGTTGGTTTTATGATGCCAAGTACTTTTGTGCTCAACCCGACATTATCTTTCACGCTGCTGGGCACGTTTGTGATTTTCCTGTGGTCGCGCCCAGCGCGCTCCGCGTGGCTGGCGGTTTTCATCCTCGCAGTTGGACTACGCGCTGCATGCGCGAAGTTGATGGGCAGCTTTGGCGGCTACTACGGTGTGTCGTGGATTAGCTGGGGAGCCTTTCTGGGTATCGCCAGCCTGATGGTGCTGGCTGCTCAGACCGTTCTATCGCGCGATCGGTTGCGCAACTCCGAGCGGCGCTCTCATCGAAAGACTTTTTATGCCGGAGCAGTCTTCCCTCTCTGCAGTCTACTGATCGGTTACACGGTTCCGCTTATGATCTGGCTTCGCCACAGAACCTACGATGCCTTCCTGCTGGCGTTTGATGGGAGCCTCGGGTTTCAACCAAGTTTCGTGCTGGGGCGGTTTCTGCCGGCGGGTTCCAAATTGTGGAGCCTGACTGCGATTGCTTATTACGTGCTCCCGTTGGTGGTCTGCATTCTCTACGCATCTCATCTTGCGTCGGAGCGCGCGGGGCAGCGCCAATCCGTACCGATTCTCGCGCTGTTTCTTTCTCTGATATTTGTGGGCTTCCTTCAATACGGAATCTACCCCGCAGTCGGTCCGAGACCTGCGTTTGGCGACTTATACCCGTGGAATCCGCCGTCGCTCGCGAGAATTGCGATTCAACCCATGACAGTGCCCGACGCCCCGCGCAATTGTATGCCTTCCCTTCACATGGCTGGCGCGTTGGCGATTTGGTGGAACTCGCGCTTGTGGCCCCAATGGGGAAGGGTGCTGACTTTCTTCTTCCTTTGCGTAACAATCTTCTCCACCCTGGCGTTAGGCGAGCACTATCTGGTGGACTTGGTGGTCGCGGTTCCATTTACACTGATTTTCCAGGCGGCATGGACCGTGTCGGTCCCATTCGCGGACTCCGTGCGCCGAAAGGCGGTGTTGGTTGGGACGATGGTGACGGCCGGCTGGTTCGGGATGCTGCGCTATGGCTTGCGCCTGTTCTTCATATCGCCGGCAGTTTCGTGGGGTCTGATCTTTATCACTGTGGCTTATTGCCTCGTGCTCGAGAACAGATTAAGCGCCGCCGCCCAGACGATAAGCACGCCGCCGCGCCCAGGATCGTGATGTTTGAACTAGCCGCTCACCGAACAAAAACCTTTTCCACGAGACCGGCATTCTGGGATCTGTGACTATTCGATCGCAGGTTAAACGGCCGGGACGCCGTGCGGCTTCACATGCTCGCGGATGAACTTGACGATGTCGTCCATAGGGGTGCCGGGCTGGAAGATGCCGGCCACGCCGATTTTCTTGAGGCCTTCGACATCCTGATCGGGGATGATCCCGCCAACCAGCACCAGCACATCATCCATTTTGTTTTGCTTCAGCAGGTCCATCACGCGTGGAACGATGGCGTTGTGCGCGCCCGAGAGAATCGAGAGTCCGATGACCTGCACGTCTTCCTGGAGCGAGGCGCTGACGATCATCTCCGGCGTCTGGCGCAAACCTGTGTAGATGACTTCCATGCCGGCATCGCGGAGAGCGCGAGCGATAACCTTGGCGCCGCGGTCGTGGCCGTCGAGGCCCGGCTTCGCAACGAGAACCCGGATTTTTGCGTCGGTGGTCACCGGGATCATTTAACCACAGTGGGCCCGGAGGAGCACAGGTGGCAACTGGACGGCCGGGGACGCCCGTCTCTCTACGATCACGGTTTCACGCCCAACTGCCAGAACAGAAACGAGTACATATCGGTGCTCTCTTCGATCTGCTTGGTCACCGGCTTGCCCTGACCGTGGCCGGCCTTGGTCTCGATGCGCAACAGAATGGGTCTTTGCTGGCTGGCTCCATTCTTGGCTTCGGATTGCATGAGCGCCGCCATTTTCTTGGCGTGCATGGGATCGACGCGCGTATCGGTATCTCCCGTCATAAAGAGGATGGCGGGATACTCCTGACCCAGCTTCACGTGATGATAGGGCGAATAAGCATAGAGCCATTCAAACTGCTTGGCATCTTCGGCAGAGCCATACTCCGGGATCCAAAGTTTCGCGATCTGGAAGTTCTGATAGCGCAGCATGTCGAGCAATGGGACGGCGCACACCACGGCGCGGAACAGGTCGGGACGCTGCGTGATCATCGCACCCATCAGCAGGCCGCCGTTGGACCCGCCTTGAATGGCAAGGTGATCTTTGTCAGTGTATTTCTGGGAGATGAGAAATTCCCCCGCCGCGATGAAGTCATCGAATACGTTCTGTTTCTTCTCGAGCATGCCGGCGCGATGCCAGTCTTCGCCGAACTCGGAGCCCCCGCGCAGATTGGCGACCGCATAAATGCCACCGTGTTCCATCCAGAGATACATGCTGCGATTGAAAGTCGGCTTCAGCGAAATATTAAAACCGCCGTAGCCGGTCAGCAGGGTGGGGTTCTTGCCGTTCTTCTCGATTCCCTTTTTGTTGACCACAAACATCGGAACTTTCGTGCCGTCCTTCGAGGTGTACCAAACCTGCTGGACGTCATAGGCAGAAGGATCGATGGAGGGCGCGTCGACTTTGGCCCAAAGCGCGCTTTTCACGTCGGTTAGATCAACGCGATAAACCGAGGGAGGCACGGTGAAGGACTGGAACCCGAAAAAGATTTCGTTGCGGTCATACCGGCCGGAGGCGCTGAAAACATCTCCGATGGCAGGCAGCGGGATGTCGGCGAGTTTCTTGCCGTCGAGCCCGAACAGCTTCAGTTCGGAAGTCGCATTGTGTTCGTATTGGGCCAGCAGTTTGCCGCCAGTCACGCTCGCGTCTTGCAGCACGGCATCCGACGGCGGAATGAGTTCCTTCCAGTTTTCGCGTTTTGCATTTGTCGCGTCGGCGACGAAGACGCGATAGTGGGGAGCATCTTCGTTGGTGGTGATATAGAGTTTGCCCTGAAAGAATTCCGCGCCATATAGAAAATCTTTGCCGGTAGTGATTTCCAGTGGAGGGTTTTTCGACTGGAGATCCTGTAGATACATCTCCGTCTTAGTCCAGCCGTGCTCCACCGTAATCAGCAACCAGCGGTCGTCTTCAGACAGAGTGACGTTGGGAATATCCTGTGGATTGGGTCGTTCGTCGAAGATGAGTGGATCCCTGGCGGGATCGGTTCCGATCTGGTGATAGAAAACCTTGACGTGATAAACCTCTTCTCCGTCCGGGACCTCGCCTTTTTTGGGATGGCGCGTGTAGTAGAAAGCGGAGCTGTCCTTCATCCAAGCCACGCTGGCGAAGCGGGTCCGGTCGATGGTATCCGACAACACTCTGCCGGTCGCGCTCTCGATGATATGGAGCGTGCTCTCTTCCGATCCGCTGGCGGACGTTCCATAGGCCACGTACTTGCCGTCTTCGGCCGCGAACCACCAGTCAAGCGCAACGGTGCCGTCGGTGGACAACTTGTTCACGTCAACCAGCACCCGATCTTCGTCGTTCAGTGCGCCGTTCACGCCTTCGCGCACATAAAGGATGGGCTGGTTCTGGGTGCCCTCGCGGCGGGTATGGAAGTAATACTTGCCTCCCATCTGCGGAGCGCCCACGGTGCCGATCTCAAGCAATTGCGAAAGACGCACATTGATCTTGTCGCGTCCTGGGAGCGGGTCAAGGATGGCCCGCGTATACCCGAGTTCCTGCTCAACATAGAGCTTGGTATCGGGATCGTTCGGGTTTTCGAGGTAGCGGTAGCGATCAACGATCTTGTGACCTTGGACGGTGTCCTCGACCGGGGCAACCTTGGCTTTCGGAGGACCGGAGGTAGCGGAAGGAGCGGTGGAATCCCCGGCTCGGGAATCCTCTGCATAGACGAGGGCAACCACCCCGATGAGAAGAACCAGAAAAGCAGTCAGCAAACGCGAACCTCCCAGCATAAACACCTCACTCCTGTTGTGGACGAAACGCTGCGAATTAGGTTAGCAGAACCGTGGCATGAGGGAGACGCCCTCACGCCAACCGCGGCGACCCAGGGCGCTGACGAGCAAGTTTCCCATCAGCCGCAGCCTCTGATATGATTTTATTGACAATTCAAGCGCGCATGTAAGCGCGCTCCCACTCCTCAGTAGCTCAATGGCAGAGCATCCGGCTGTTAACCGGAGGGTTGTAGGTTCGAGTCCTACCTGAGGAGCCATTTCTTTTCAGCCGCTTAGTTAACATTCTTGCTTGTGATCTGTTCGATACCCGGGGGATTTAGCGGGGACCCCTCCTGAATTACCGGCCTGCTGATGCTCTCGACTGCGCCGCGGAGATCATCCAATGCAAAGTGACCGTTTGCGCGCTGCCATGCGAACCATAGTAGCGGCGCTCCAGCCGACGATTTTAGCGACCTTGGAGATCGGAACACCGGCATCAAGCATCCGGCTCACTGCCGTGTGCCGTAAGTCGTGAAAGCGACACTCAACTCCCGCACGTTTCTTGGCCGCCTCCCAAGCTTCCTTTTTGCGTCAACAATCGCTCGATTCCGGGTAGACGTAAGGCACAAGGTCAGAATCGCAATGCGGCGACCTAGTGCAGTTTATGCGGATGTTCGCGCCGTGGCGGCTTTTGGAGCCGCCGCGGTCTCGTGCGAGGAAGCGGCCTCTCGCGAACTTTCGCGGGCTTTGCCCGCCAACATCTTGCTGATCTTGCGTCCGAGGTCTGCAGGTGCGAAGGGCTTCTGGATGAGCGACACGCCTGGAATCAACATGTCAGCCCGGAGAAATTCGCCGCTGTAGCCGGTCATGTAGAGTATCTTCGTTCCCGGGCAGAGCAAGCGAACTTCCTTTGCAAGAGCCGGGCCGTTCATTCCAGGCATAACAACATCTGTGAGGAGGAGATCGATCGCGGTCTGTCGTTGCTTAACGATCCGTAAAGCTTCCTGGCCATCGCGCGCAGATAGGACGGTGCACCCAAACTTAGTCAAAGCTTCGCAAATCAAATCACGAAGTGATCGTGCATCTTCGACCACGAGCACGGTTTCTCCCGAAAACGCCGGGTTGGCGCTGTCTTTGCCGGTTTCGTGATTCGCCTTTGCTTGCTCCACAGCAGGGAGATAGATCTTGAAGGTTGAGCCATGCGCCAACCTGCTTCGCACTTCGATATGGCCGTTGCTCTGCTTCACTATTCCGTAGACCGTCGCCAGACCTAATCCGGTGCCGTTGCCCAATGCTTTCGTAGTAAAGAATGGCTCGAAAATGTGTGCCTGAGTCCGCTGGTCCATACCTGTTCCTGTGTCGGTCACCTGCAACAGCGCGAAGCGGCCGGGTGGTATACCTGCTCCAGCAGGAGCGGAATCCTCATCCACTCGCACATTGTTCGTCTGGATGCACAGCTTTCCTCCGTTCGGCAAAGCATCGCGCGCATTGACTACCAAATTCAGAATTACTTGTTCGATCTGCCCGGAATCCGCGTTTACGCGATCGAGCGTGGGATCCAGCATCACTGTGAATTCGATGTTCTCCTTGATTAAGCGTCGAACCATCTTCTCGGTATTGGCAACGATCTGGTTAATGTCCAAGATCACTGGCTGAATGACCTGCTGACGGCTAAACATTAATAACTGGCGGGTGAGAGAAGCGGCACTGGTTGCAGCTTGTTTAATCTGTTCAAGCTTTGCTCGATTGGGGTCAGATGAGCCAACACTCTCTAACAGCAGATCGCTGTAGCCGTTAATCACCGCGAGCAAATTGTTGAAATCGTGGGCCACTCCTCCTGCGAGCCGACCGATAGCCTCCATTTTCTGGGATTGCAATTTTTCAGATCCAGTGACGGCGTCTTGTGTGCCTGTGTCTTCGCTTTGCAACCGACCAAGCACGAAGACCAAGGCCCATACCATGGCCACAAACAGCACAATACCGTCTGGCCGAAGATGAGCCTGGAACACGTACTTAAACAATCCGAGGAGCCCCAGGGCGGCTACCATGACTGCGATAACGCGCACAATGTGTTTTCGCTGAACCTTAGTAGACCGCAGCGAGCCGAGGGTGTGACTCGTTCTCTTTGGGCGTGTGACCATCTCATCCAGTCCTAAGGTCTTTCAACGTTGCTCTGAACGTTTCGAGGGCTACAAACGGAGAATCCTTGCGCACTATTGTCTAATTGTTTGGCGGGGCCGAAAAGAGTACTGAGGAACCGCAAAAAAGATTACAAACGTAACCAATAATGACGGCGGTTAAAATTCGGGCATTTTGACCTAAGGGCTTAAGGAGACAGAATCTCAATTCGGTCGACCGGAGACTGGAAGGATAACTGTTGTTAACGGCGTTTACACCAACTACCGGGTAGTTAGCGAAATGGCGATTCATCAACAGCCAACCGTGCGGGAAGATCAATTCCTGCACTGTCTCTCAAGTTCCAGTGCATCGTCCAGGGTGCGGGTATGAATCCAATGGACTGCGACCCCAACAACCCACATCACCTCTACGTCTGAACGATCTGACTCGGTCACAAGTTCTGCCCGGTATCTATAAGGTGCTGAGCGCGATAGCCCGCACCCCGCGCCTACCTTGACGAGAGGAGCCCCGCGGTTCAGAGCATAATTTTATTGACAGGCGGGCCATTCGAGAGCAGAATTCGTTCGCTGCAACTGCCAGGTCTTGGATGACAAGGCGTTCGGACCACTGGCCGCAGTTGCAATCGCGGGTTTCGGTCGCGCCAAGACCTTTTTCAATTTCAGGACTCCCCTTCCTGATTCCAAGTTTTGTTTCGAGTCCAGGCAGAACTTCCCCAAGAGAGAACGCGCCATGACTGTCAATGTCCGCACCCTGACAAGAGAAAAGAGAGAGGTTCCCATGACAAGATTTCTGATGCCAGCTACTACCCTGACGACCTTGAAGAAGATAGCCTTTACGCTCTTCTGCTGCACCGTGCTCATGGTGTTCGCCGCCGTCGCACAGCCAAACAACCTGGGTCCACCTGCAGGCGCAATTCTCGACCTGAATGGCCAACCGGTACCTGGCGGCGGCAAGAATATTTACCAGCAGTACACGGCGCAGTTCACTGCGAGCGGGACGAGCACCGCCATCACGTTCGCCTTTCGTGAAGACCCGGGGTACATCTCGTTCGCCAAGGTGTCAGTGGTTGACCTAACGGCTAACGACGGCGTCAACTTGTTGACCAATGGCGACTTTTCGGGGGGTACTGTCGGCAGTACGGCGCCGACCGGCTGGACCTATGCCAATAACTACGGCGTTACCATGGGCGGTGGAACCTTGCAATCCTTCTGCGGTGTCGGAGAGGGTGGCACCTACGGTGTCGGCAATTGTTGGCTTGACGGTGCCGTGCAAGCTTACGACGCCATCAGCCAGGCGATTGTCACCAACGTAAACCACGTTTACCAGATCAGCTTCTGGGTAGCCGACGACAGTGGAACGGAAACGGGCCAAGGCGCTGGCGGGTGCGCCACCGAGACGCCGTGCAACTTTTCCGACATCAGCACAAATGGCGACACAACTGACAGGTTAGGAAACGGAATCAACGTTGCCGCCTATGCTCAGGCGGGGTTGCCGCCCCCCGGAGAAGAGCTGACTTTGACGGAACTGGGACAGGGTAGTGGCAATGTAACGGACAATAAGGAACAGATCAACTGCACCTTAACCAACGGAAGCCAATCCGGAACGTGTTCGGCGAGCTATTCGCCTGAAACAGTGGTGACATTGACGGAGACCACGACCGAGCCATCCACATTCGGGGGATGGGGCGGCGCGTGCGCGAGCTTCGGAACAGGACCGACGTGTACCTTGACGATGAACTCGGCGCAAAATGCTAGCGCGAGTTTTAATGCGCCTGGACCAACTCAGGACGGGACGGTTATGACGGGAACCCCAACCGTCTTCAATTTCCAAGGCGGCTTCGCAGCCGGCGGCTACGATTACAATGCAGAGCTGACGAGCGGATCGCCTGTACTGGCGCAGGTCACGGTGATACCGGTAGTAGATCAATCAACCTGCAACACCATCGTTAACCCGAGCTTTCCTGGGGCTCAGTGCTTTGTGTACCAGAACGGTAATGGCCCGAATACGCCCTCAACGGTGATGTTTGAGCTCACGTGCCCCGGGTCTCCGGGTGGGACGTGCGGCACCGACGTCAACCCAAATTTCTTTGCAACCCTAGGCACCGACTTTAATTTCTCCAAAGCTTTAAACCCATTATTCAATTCAGCCGAACCGTTGGTTGGCTGGCTCAAAGGCGTGGGCTCCGATCCGCTGCACCCCTGCACACAGAATGCGGGCAATAACCCGCCGCTGTTCCATAGCAACCAGATCAGTTCCTTCTCTTCAACTGGGGATCCTACCGGCAGTGGTAAGGGCACCAGCGGAGGCACGGGTTCTTGCTGGCTGTTGACGTACAACACGCCGCATGAGGCGCCGAGCGTTAACATCGTTGCGCCCGCGAATGGTGGCGTCTATGAGCAGGGCCAAGTGACTCAAGCGAACTACATCTGCACCACGGTAAACAACGGCAACAGTGCAACCGGACCGTATTTGACGCAGGCTTCCTGCACTGCGATCGACAGTCCGGGCGGGGCCGTGGCTCAAGGAGGGCAGTTCGACACCAGCACGCTCGGTACACATACCTTCACTGCAACTGTAGTGGACTCGGCAACGAACACCGTGTCGCAAGCCGTCAGCTACACCGTGGTCCCCCTGAACGGCAAAAACTGCAATGGGGTTTTCACCGGCACGTTCAAGGGCAACCTAACAGTGTCGAACGGCCAATCGTGCACCTTCACGAATGGCGGTGTCACTGGGAACCTGAAACAATCCGGCGGCACAGTGGTGCTGGAGAACGGCAGCTTCGTCAATGGCAATCTGCAGACGAGCGGTGGCAGCCTGTCGGTCAGTAATAGCACCGTGGGCAACGATGTGCAGATCAACGGCGGCGGAATGTTCTCGATCGGTCCGGGAGTCAGCATCGGGGGGAACTTGCAGATTCAGAGTCTTCCCGCCAGTGGGGGCATGGATCAGGTCTGCGGTGCCACCGTAAAGGGCGACTTGCAGTTCCAGAATAATGGAACCGCGGTGCTGATCGGGGGGACTGGGTGCGCGGGAAACGGCGTGGGAGGGAATCTGACGGTGCAGAACAACACCGCCTCCACCACGGTCGATGCCAACATGGTCGGGGGCAATCTCACCGACCAGAACAACACCGCGGCAACACAGGTCTTCACTAATGCGGTTACCAAGAACCTGCGATGCCAAGGCAACGGCTCCATCACTGGAGGAGGAAACACGGCCGCCAGTAAAAAAGGCCAATGCGCCACGTTCTGAGGCGCGGAAAGATGAAGATGACGCAAACCACTCTACTCCCTGAGTCGCCTCAGGGAGCAGTCCATAAGAATCCAATGCAACCGCGGTTAAGGTGTTAATGCAAGTTCAGAGAGGCGAGTGCCGGCAAATGCCGGCACTCTTTTTGTTGTCTCGTTCTTAGTTTTTAGCGGCTTGCGACCAGCGAGTGGACTCTTCGTACATGAGCTTCAGATCGGAGCGCTGCAGCAACTTCTCCGCTCCGGCGTCTTTTTTCATCGCATCCAGGGCGCGGACAACCTCGCGGTAATTATCCTGGGCTTCTGTATTGTTGGCAGAATCTCGCGCGATCGTCGCTAACAGATAATGCGAGTGTGCGCTCAACGACTGCTGTCCCAGTTTGTCCGAGCGCAGCAAAGCGCGTTCCAACTCCTGACCAGCATGGGCGTAATCATGTCTTTGCATCATCGCTTCCGCCATGAAAATCGAGCACTCCACAGAATAGTATTTGAGGCTCGAATTATCCGCCTGCTGGATCAGCATCCGAAGGTTCGGAATTGCCTGCTGCCCGGTCTTTTCGCGGACTGCGACTTTAGCCAAGCTTACTTTGGCGATCAGAATCCGGTCTGGTTCCTTGCTGCGTGTCGCGGCCTGCAATGCCTGCTCGTAAAGAGGATGAGCAGCCTTGAAATCTCCCTGATAGAAGAATGCATCCCCTTCGAATCCTAGCGTCTGCGCAATCATGCCGTCATTCGACAATTCGCGAGACAGACTGAGCGCTTCGTCCAGAGAATTCTTCGCTTCGTCTCCGCGCCCGGCGAGGATGAGTGCCTCTCCATAGCCCCCGAGAATCTCCGCCATCCAGAAGGTCTTGTCCTTGAGGTCGCGGAAGGTCTTAAGTGCCTCCTGCTTGGAGTTGACGGCCGCGCCGAACCGTCCCTGATAATCAAACAAAGTGCCCAAGCCGTAGGACTCGATAGCCGCACCACGTGGGTCGTTCATGCTGCGCTGCAAATCCAGCGCACGCATGTAATATGAAATAGCTTTATCATACTGACCCATGTCCCCCAAAACTTGACCTAGGTTTTGCACAGCCGCGACAATATCCTGTGGCACTTTCGATTTTTCGCGCAACTGCAGCACCTGCTGGAAGTAGGTAAGTGCGTCATCGTATTGACCTTTTTCGGAGTACACACTTCCGATGTTGTTCAGGCAGATGGCCTGTAAACTTTCATTGCCGATGTCGCGCTCCAACTCCAGGGCTTCCTTGTACATCTGGAGCGCCTGGTCATGGTCGCCGCGTTCGTCGGAGAAATTGCCGAGATCGATCAGAGTGTCGCCCAGGCCACGCTTATCGCCGATCTCGCGCCGAATTTGCAGAGCCTCCTGGAAGTTGGGCAGGGCATCTTTGGTGTCGCCGAGCGAAGCTTGGGCCGCAGCCATTGCGTTCAGGCTGAAGGCCAAGCCACGCTTCTGACCGATGTGGCGCCAGATTGTGATCGCCTCCTGTTCGTTTCGCAGAACTTCCTGAGGCTTGCTCAAATTCCTGTAAGCTACAGCCATTAGGTGCAGACTGGCGGCCTTTTGTTCCTGGTTGTCCACCTGTGCCGCTAGGCTATAGGCACGGTTCAGGGGATCAAAACTACCTTGCGGGTTGCCGCTTTTGATCTCGATGCGTCCGAGGTCAAGAGTTGCCGCTACGTTCTTGGGGTTGGAGGACAAGAGCTTCTGGTAATATTCGCGGGCTTTCGTGAGATCGCCGGAATCCTGATATAGACTAGCGAGCGCGGATTGCACGTCAGAGTTATCAGGCGAAACTTTCGCCAGATTCTCGTAGGCCTTTATGGCGTCGGGATAGTTCTTGATCACCTGCAACTCAATGGCAGAAATCAAATATTTCTCCGCGTCGGGGAGTTCGTGACTCAGCTGTACGGCTTTTTTAGCTGATTGCTCCGCTTCGCTGTCATAGCCCAAACTGCTATAGACCTGTGCCAGCCTGGAAAACGCCAGCGCGAACGTGGGGTCTTCCTTTATCGCCGACTCGAATTGCTTCTGCGCCTCGAGATTCTTCCCGTCTCGCTGCAGCAAGTTGCCCTGGTTGTAATCGCGCAACGCAGCAATAGACTTTGAACTCGGTTGAAAAGAACTAGCCTTCAGCTCCTTAAGTACACTCCCCGGGAGCGCAAGTCGCTGACGGATTGACTCTGCTAAGCGGTCAATCGCGCCTGGAATATCTTTCTCACTGGCCGCATCTATTTTCAGCGGAACTGTGCTGCCGCTCTTGATGTCCTGGAGCGTGGCGTCAATGCGGATTTGGTCGCCGAATTTGGCGTACTGTCCCCAAACCACGCGGTCAGCACTGCTAAAATCAGCCACGCGGCGGATCATCACCGGGTCGAGGACGGTGGTGGAAGAAATGCGCAAATCGGCGAATACCTGGTGCAGACTACTAGGATTGACGGTCCGCAACTGCGCCGATTGCCCCACGTCGGTGCTCAGCATGTCGGAAAGGCTGGGGCCCAGCCAGTCCAGGCCGGGATCCCCGGAGGCGTTGCGAAACGGCAGAATCGCCAGCGAAACCACTGGACCGGATGGGGCTCGGGCATTGGTCGGTTTGAACAGCTTGTCGTGGAACAGGAAACCGACAATCGCCAGCACGAGCACCGCTGCTACTCCGCCGATCCACTGCCACGGGATGGTTTGTCCCCAGGGCCGGGTGCTGCTCGGGAACTTCAGTGTGGCTGCGGCGCGACCGCCCTGCCAGGATTCGAGGTCGGTCAGGATCTCGCCCACGTGTTGATAGCGGTCCTGACGTTTCGGTTCCAGGCACTTGCTGACAATATCGCTGAGCGCATGTGGAATGCTCGCGCTTCGCTCGGAAACTGGTACAGCGCGTTCATGTGTGCGCTTGACGAGACTTGCCAATGCGCTGTCAGCTTTGTATGGCATCTGGCCGGTCAGCAACTCGTAAAAAATCAGTCCCACCGCGAACAGGTCTGAACGTTCGTCCAGTGGCTTGCCCAGTCCCTGTTCCGGCGACATGTACTCCATGGTGCCCACGATGGCGCCGGTCTGAGTCATGCCGCCGTCGCTGTCCAGCAAGCGCGCCAGGCCGAAGTCCATCACTACGACCCGCCCCTGTTTGTCGCGCATGATGTTTTGCGGCTTGAGATCCCGATGAATAACGCCCACCGCATGGGCTGCTTCCAGGGCGCGGCAGACCTGCCGCATCATTTCCACCGCTTCCTCTGGCTGAAATACCTTTTGCTGGGCAATCAGGCTGCGCAGGTCCTGGCCCTCGATGTACTCCATGGTGATGAACTTGATTCCATCGGAGTCGCCCATGTCGTAAATGCGAACCACGTTCTTGTGCGTAACCTGGTGGGAGAGCACAAGTTCCTGCTTGAAGCGGTCAAGTATGGCGGAATTTCCAGTCAGTTCCGAACGAATCACTTTAAGCGCAACCATCCGATTCACTTCGCGATCCCGCGCGCGGTAAACCGCTCCCATGCCTCCTTCCCCAAGAATCTTCAGGATTTCGTATCGGCGCCCCAGTACGGTGCCGGGCAGCAAGAGGGTTTGGTTGTTCGAGTCGGAAGCGTGACTCGTTCCCGCACTGGCCGCGAAAGTTCCTTCCGCAATAGTAGGAGCATCCGAAACGAGTTCTAAATGAGTCGGGGACGATTCCGCAGGGAGACTATCTGATGCTGGAGAGGAGCCAACGTCCGAAGGGGATTTTACCGCGGCGGTGCCTTCCGCCTTGGTTGCCGGTTGGTCATCAGGACGGCGCACATGGCGTCTTTCCATGGCTCTGTCTCCACAAGCGCAAACGAGGAAGGAAGCGAGCCACGGTTGCCGCACCCGACCAGGAGTGACTGGCGGAACCTGCCGCCCGGTTAACCCGGAGTATACAACACAACCCTGGGCTTTTTAGCCTATCTGCCGAACAAACCCGAGGCAGGCGAGTTACCGTTCTGAACTGCCGAGTTTCGACCGCCGAGCTCCGGTGACCGCGACAAACGCCTGGCCCAGACTTCCATCCTGGAGATGGCAGCGAGGTCGATAAACAGTAGCAGCACCGACTGAAACGAGAACGCCCAACTGGCACCGAGCGAACCATCGCTCATTCTGGCACCGAGCGAACCATCGCTCACTAAAGAGTGCGGATGGAAGGATCGGGCAGAGGCGGCCCGCTCAGGCAAACATAGGACGCAACGAAAATCACCCTTGACACTGACCGGCCTTCTCATGGAAGGCGTTTTGCACTAATCAGGCCAAAAAAAAACGCGCTGCGCCCCGCCCATTCACAACCGGGCAGAGCACAGCGCGCCACTAGCCATCAGTGCTGGGTGACTTACTCCCCTACCCCTGCGAAGGATGCAACACGCGGAACGTGCTGCCCCCATTCGACCACACCAGCACCAGCGCATCCTGACCGCTTGGCACGCCCGATAACGCCTGTGCCACTTCGGACGCGGATTTCACCGAGTGCCGGTTCACTTCCATGATGACATCCCCGCGCTGCAAGCCCGCATTGTCGGCCGGGCTGCCGGGCTGGACGTCCTCGATAACGGCGCCATGAACCGGGCTTTGTCCTTGTGCTTGCCCCTGCCCCTGCAGTTCATTCCGGACGTCCGGTGTCAAATCGCCGAGACTCAGCCCCCAACGCCCCTTCCCGTGTTCTCCGCCCGCAGTCTCGGTGCCTCTGCCACCGCCCAGTGCTTCGAGTTTCACTGCGATGCTCGTTGGCTTGCTGTCCCGCACCACCAGCAGATGAATCGTTTCACCCGGCCGTTTTTGTCCGACCGTCATTTGCAATTGTCCAGCGTCGGTCACAGGCTTTCCGTCGAGTTCCGTGATCACGTCTCCGGTGCGCAGTCCAGCTTTAGCTCCGGGCGCGTCCGGCTCAACCTGACTAATCAGCGCTCCTTCAGCCTTGTTCATCTGGAAGAACTTCGCGTTGTCGGGAGTCACGTCGGCGATCTGAATTCCGATATACGCGTGAGTTACTTTGCCGTCCCGAATCAGTGTCTCTACCGTAGGCTGGACAATCTGAGCAGGAATCGCAAAGCCCATTCCTGAGAATGATCCCGAGGATGAAATCAGGAACGTATTGATTCCGATGAGCTGGCCGCGCGCGTCAACCAGCGCTCCGCCCGAGTTCCCGGGATTGATGGCAGCATCGGTCTGGATGAACTCGCCCGGCTTGCGTCGATCGCTTGCGTCAGGATTGGGACGGTTCAGTGCACTGATGATGCCGCGCGTCACCGTGAAGCGGAACCCGTACGGATTCCCAAATGCCAGCACCGTTTGTCCCGGACGCAGGCTAGCTGAGTTACCCCAGGGCACGCTCGGTAAGTTGGTTCCATTGACCTTGATAACTGCGAGGTCCGTCAGCGGATCGGCGCCCACTAACTTCGCAGACAGCACTTCCCGGTTACTCATGGTAACGCGAATGTCGACCGCGCCGTCGATAACGTGATTGTTGGTGACGATATATCCGTCAGGGGAGATGATCACGCCGCTGCCCAGGCCGTGCTCCATCCTGTTCTGAGGCTGCGACTGAAAATTGAACTGGCGGCCAAACTGCCGCCCAAAAGGATTGCCCGGACCGAAAAATTGCTGCATGTCGGGCATGCCTTCCGCACCCGCGTCGCCCTGCTGCGCGTTGACTTTCGACGCCACCGTTACATTCACCACCGCCGGTGTAACTCGCGCCGCCAGAGTTTCCATTGCGCGGTCAAGCGTCAGCAACGCTCCGACACTGTTGTCATCAAGCGCCGCCGCAGCCGGAGCGGCGACCGCTGCCGTTGCAGACTTCGCAAAGTTAAACGTCGCCACCGACCCGACTGCCACCACGGCAATGAGGGCCACTACCAGATGCCTGGTTACTACTGCCTTGCTACGTTCTATCCACTTCTTCATTTTCTTTTCTCCTGTGAAATCAACTACGTAAAACTAACTCCGTGAAACTAATTATCTAGTTGTTCATTGCAAAAAATTTTCGACTCTAAATCGAATTGGCCACGGGCGCTCCGGCCAACCGATCGCGGGCCGAGCTCACCAACATCACCCGCCACACCTGGACGCTCCACACCGTCGAATCGGGGTTCCTATACTGCGTGGCTTCGATAAAGATCAAGGTTCGAAATTCCGGCACAGTTTCCTGATCCGCGCTTGCACTTGCCTCGACTAGTCGCTCCCCCAGCGGTGGCGCGTTCGGTCGGGCAGCAACTCCATGCGCTCGAGCAAGCTGTTGTCCGGCAACAGCGTGCTCATGGACGCGCGCCGGAATAATTCTGGCAGTTGTCCCCAGCGATGCAGTTGTCCCTGCCGATGATGACTCGCCCGTCCGCAACGCAGCGGAAACTACCGCCGCCGTTTTGACCGAAGGCTGAGAACCCGAAGGCCGAAACGAAGACGGGCTGACCGCAGCCGAGTACGCATGATCGGAATGGCTCGCGGGCGCGCCCCGATCGAACGCGACGAACTGCGGAGCGTGCGGCAGCGCCACGAGGCAGGCCACTGAGAAAGCGCCGACCATAGCCAGCGCCGGTTTCCAGACTCGCGTGGCCGCAGGCCGGTTCTTGTCGAGAATCTGCGCCAGCCGCAGCGAAGCCTCGCGGGCCCGATGTACAGCCGCCTGAGCCATCGACAATCGCCGCAGCGCCAGTCGGTGCGCCAGATTCTTCTCCAGCAGCGAGACCAGACACGTAGCGTATCCGTGCGGATTGGCAGTTTCGGCCAGCACCGCATCGTCACACGCCATCTCGCGTTCCACCGAGATCCGCTTCTCAATCCACCACACCGCTGGATGAAAGAAAAATACAGCGCGCACGATTTTCTGAATGAGATTTGTCCAGTCATCCCAGCGCCGCAGGTGCGCGAATTCGTGCAGCAGGATGACGTTCAGATCCTGGGCCGGCAGTTCTCGCAATGCCCAGGCCGGCAGGACAATCGTCCGCTTCCAGAAACCGATTGCGACAGGCACGCGCACGTACTCTGATGTGGCAATCGTTATTGACCTTGAGATTGACCTTGAGATTGAGCTTGAGACAACTAACGCTGACGCGCAGATCGCATCCACCGTGTTGCGCACCGCCGGATCAAGATTCGCCGCGATGATCGGAGTACAACTCCGGCGCAGCCGTCGCAGGCGCCAAAGTCCAGCCGCTAAACGCATCATCCCCACGCAAGCACCGCAAGCCCAAGCAAGAAAGACGACGAACGCCCAGCGACCCGGGATGGTGATCGCCGGCCGCAGCCTTCCCCACGAGTTCGCCGAAGCCATTCCCGATAACATCCCTGACGTCATTCCCGATGACATCCCCGCCATCAGCGCCCGCCCTTCGCCGATACCGCCCAGCACAGGCAGCGCCGCGACGGTCAGCAACGCCAGGAACCAGACGGCAAACCGGGTTCCCGAATTCTGCCTCCGCAAAACACGCAGCAACGCCCAGGCAAAGAGTGCGACCAGGAATCCTTCAGGAAGCGCGTTGAGAATCCGCTCGACCGAAATCTGCGCCACGGTCTGAACCGAAAGCCAATTCATTTCGCGCGGCTCCGAACTTTTTCGGTTAAATCTGTTTCCATTAGATCGGTGTCCTTCTGATCCAGCATCTGCCGCAGACGGCCAATTTCCTCCGCCCCAATACCCTGGTCCTCAAGAAGATTCAAGACCAACTGCTCGTGAGAATTCTTAAAAAAGCGGCTCACCAGGTGCCGGATCTCCGAACGCGTCGCTTCCTTCTGCCCCACCAGCGGCGTATACACGTGCGCCCGTCCATCCTTTAAATGTTTCAAATAGCCCTTTCTCTCCAGAACACGGATGGTGGTCAAAACAGAGTTGTACGCCAGAGTAGGCTTTTGAGTAATAGAATCAAGCACTTGCTGGACCGTTCCCGACCCCTTCCCCCAGAGCACGTTCATGATCCGCAGCTCGGCTTCGGTCAAAGTTCCCGATTGTCTCGGCGGCACCGGAGGCCCTCCCTGCACTTTAGACGCTTTACGTAACGAAAGGTAACTAATTCTTTAGTTGCACGGGAAGACCCGCGAGTTGCATGTTTGAAACAGAACGAGATGTAGGCCACTCGTTTTATCGTTCTGACAGAGGACAGAAGAATGAATTGTCATCGCGATCTCGACGCGGAGTCGTCTGCACCACACCGGCTTCCCCCTTCTCCTCTGGCCAAGAGGCCTCATCGTATACTTATACCGCGCAGATGTGCGACTAGCGCGAAGCGCAGAGTCTTGCGGGTACCACCCATCGCGCGAGATTGGCCGTGTGCGTGCAATTTACGGCGTGTTCACTTCGTGAAGCAGCAGTCAGTCACCGGGTGGATTGCAAGGCCGAAATCCCTTTGATCGACCCATTTCTGTACGTCTTGATGAATCTCCATCTTATCGAACGCGCGAACATCGCCTGCCATCTCCGGGGGACAGGCGATTGTATCGGGCTCATTCGCTTCGTCCCTTTGCTGGCCTTCTTTTTATCGACTTCGAGTTGGGGAGTCGATCCGTATTGCTGTGTGCTTTGATCAACCTCCAGGTGGCCGAACGTGCGAGTGCAACTCTATCTTCAAAGGGCGGCAGAAAGATCGATTCGCAATCGTGCAGCTCGTTCGTGTGTTGATTTCTCGTTATCGACTCCGATTGGGAAAGACCATCGCGCGACGAGCCGGAGGCAAGCACGAACATTTAGGAAACGGAACCAGACAAGTCGACTGCTCTGTTTCCTGATCCTGTTTCTGTGTGCCTCGTCATTCGGACTCGACACCGAACGGCATATAAACCAGTTCGCGCACACAAGTTGGACCTCTAAAGACGGTGCCCCGAGCATAGTCCAAGCATTGGCACAAACTGACGACGGCTTCCTGTGGCTCGGGACGCCTGATGGCCTATATCGATTTGACGGGGTAACTTTCGAACGCTTTGAAAACCCATCATGGTCGGCTTTCCCAGTTCTTGACATCCGCAGCCTGTTGGCGGTTCCGGATGGGAGTCTCTGGGTTGGTTTTGCCTTTGGGGTAGTGAGCGTTATACGAAAGGCAAACGCCATAAATTACACCGCGGCCGATGGCGTGCCAGACGGCCGGGTACTGACCTTGGTACAAGACCGAGCAGGCACGATATGGGCCTCGACCACGGGCGGATTGGCGAGACTCGAGGGCAATCGGTGGGAGGAAGTTCGGAATGACTGGAATTTTCCGGGGAAACGTACATACGGAATGTTTGTTGACCGACAGGGAATCCTCTGGGTTGCGAGTGAAAACACAATAGTCTTCCTACCGCCTAGCAGCAGGAAATTTCAACCAACTGGTGCACATGTTGGTCAGGTATTGCAGATCGCTGAAGCGAAGAACGGGAAATTGTGGATGGCTGAAACCACCAGATCCGTTCACCCAGTCCCTCTGAAGACAGAGCTACGGCCTTCTGACGATACGGAAGTCCGGGTCGGTTCGGTTGCGATTCTCTTTGATCGAGACGGCGCTTTGTGGATCACCACTCTGGGCGATGGAATGCGCCGCGCTCCTGCTCCCGAAACACTGCGCGAAAAAATTGGAGAGTTCAGCGCCGCCGTCGAGAGTTTTACGACCAAGGACGGGTTGAGCGATGACTCTATCAACGCCATCCTTCAGGATCATGAAGGAGACATTTGGGTGGGCACACATAAGGGATTGGACCGCTTTCGAAAAACCAACCTGGTTCCCATTCCCTTGCCTTTTTCAGTGCCTCAAGCTGTTCTGGCGCCCGGTGACGATGGTGACGTATGGATCTACAGCAATGGGCACATGATCCGCATGCATGGGGGGCGTTCTTACGAAGTCACCGCGCTCGATAGATTTCGGGATCCGCCTGGTGGCTCTTACCGTGGTTCGGATGGAATTATCCGGTGGATCGGGATGTATGGTATCTATCGTTTTGAAGATGGACGCTTTTCCAGGTTGCCCCTACCAAAGGAGCTGGCGACACCCTACTCCAATCGTATATTCGTCACAGAAGACCCCTCCCACGAGTTATGGGCCACCGCCGGGCACGACGGCTTGTTCCGACTGAAGAACGAGAAATGGACAAAGTTTAACGCAGGCCCTGAGGCAGGAAAATCGCACTCCGCAGCCGCATTCACTGATTGGATGGGACGTGTGTGGTTCGGGTACGAGGGTGGCACAATCGTGATCTTAAATGGGACCACGCTAGAGAAAGTTTTTTCGCCGCAAGAATCCCCGGTCGGGGGGATACGAGCCATTGCTGGTGGCAACGGACACGTATGGGTGGGTGGAGATTTAGGATTGGCCTCTTTCCGGGAAGATCGCCTTCATCGGGTAACTCCGGTGGATGTTACCCAATTTCGAACCGTTTGGGGAATTTTGGAGACATCGGCTGGCGATCTGTGGCTGTGCGAGAGCCGAGGAGTCATTCACATCTCTTCCGAGGAAGTGCAAAAGACTTTGCACAGCCCAGATTATCGTGTGAAGTACGATCTGTTTGACTCCTTTGACGGGCTTCCCGGAACATTTCGCGATGCAGGAAAGTGGTCAAAAGTGATTCAGACAACCGACGGCCAAATCTGGTTTGCCGCTTCCAATGGCATCGCCAGGATAGATCCTGCGAAAATCCTCTGGAATGTGCTGCCGCCCCCGGTTTCGATTCGTTCGGTTGAAGCCGGCGGCAAGACTTATTGGCCCGCCGGGCGGCTCGGTTTGCCCCCTGGCACAGCGAACTTGGAGATCGACTACACGGCCCTGAGTCTCTCCGTACCGGAGCGGGTCCGCTTCCGCTATTTGCTCGAAGGCACGGATAAGACCTGGCAGGATGTGGGAAATCGGCGGCAGGCATTTTATACAAATCTCGGTCCGGGCCATTATCGGTTTCATGTGATGGCCTGCAATAACGACGGCATCTGGAATGAGGCCGGCACGTTCCTGGATTTTTCAGTCGCACCGGCGTATTACCAGACCAACTGGTTCCGCACCCTATGCGCCGCCGTTTTCCTGGCGTTGGTTTGGGTGCTGTATCGACTGCGTATCCAACAAGTACGGCGCCAAGAAAGGAAGCTTCGGGATGTCATTGAAACGATGCCGACATTTGCCTGGACTACCCTGCCCGACGGCTCCGTGGACTTCGTCAATCGCCACTGGCAGGAATATACGGGGTTGTCCACCGAGAATACGGTCGTCTCAGGCTGGCAAGCCGCTGTTCACCCCGAGGACTTGGAGCGCCATAGAGAGAAGTGGCGCGCCTCACTGGCGACGGGCGAACGCTTCGAGAATGAAGTGCGCTATCGGAGAGCTACGGATGGACAATATCGGTGCTTTTTGACTCGCGCCGTGCCGCTGCGGGATGCGCGAGGCCACATCCTCAAGTGGTACGGTATCTCGACGGACATTGAAGATCGCAAACGTGCCGAACAGCTGCAGGCAGACCTTGCTCACGTAAACCGCGTGAGCACGATGGGCGAACTGACTGCCTCGCTGGCACACGAAATCAAGCAGCCCATTGGGGCCGCGGTAACAAATGCTGAAGCGTGCGCGCGATTACTTGACCGCGCTGAGCCAGACGTGCTGGAGGCCCGAGAAGCAGCTTTGGAAATGGCCAAAGATGCCAAGCGTGCTGCCCACATTATCGACCGTGTCCGCTCACTCTACCGGAAGGGTTCTCCACAAATAGACATGGTTGAGGTAAGCGAGGTCATCGGTGAGATGTTCGTTATCTTGCATAACGAGGCGAATCAGCATTCTGTAAGTATGCGTACCGATCTCGCCGATGGGCTCCCGAAAGTCATGGCAGATCGTGTGCAACTGCAGCAAGTGCTCATGAACCTTATGCTCAACGGCATCCAGGCAATGGAGGAGACAGGCGGAGTGCTAACGATCAAGGCGCAACTCGATCAGGACGGCCGAGTTCTGATCTCAGTCAGCGATATAGGGGTTGGATTGCCCACCGAGAAAATAGAGCAGATTTTCGATGCATTCTTTAGCACCAAACCGGAAGGCAGCGGCATGGGGTTGGCGATCAGCCGCTCCATTGTGGAATCGCACGGTGGTCGCTTGTGGGCCACGGCGAACAACGAGCGGGGCGCGACGTTTCACTTCACTCTGCCGACCGCAGCCAAGGTCGTGCAAGTGGCCGAAACCAGAACCTGATTCGATGATCTATCAGGCCGCCTCGCTCTGATACTGATCGAGACCTGGCCGGGCAAGGCTGATTAGATAACCGTGTCGGCTCCTTTCCTCCGAGCCCTGGTTGCTTGAGCGCACCAAGTCTACTCGGTCGTAGGAGCCGACACGGTTATCTAATCAGCCCAGGGGATGGGTGAAGAATGCGTCTCGGCATAGTGGTGGCAATCACGTGCTTTGTTGCAGGGACATGTCTTGCACAGACCGGGGGCGGGTGGGCCACTTTAACGGGAAAGTATAACGCGGTTTTGTCTTTGAACATTGACTGAAATAAGTGGGGTGCGCCACTTCTCGCGCTTTTCGAGAAGTGGCCCGAGCTCAGTCCCCCGATATGTTCCTCTCTTCCGTCATCAACTTCCGCAGCGCCCGATTAATTCTCGTCTGGTAGCCTCGTCCCTGCCGTTGGAACCATGCCAGAACGTCGGCATCCAGACGCAGCGTCACTGCCTTCTTAATCGGCCTGTAGTACCCCAGCCACTCCGGAGTCGGTCTCGCTGGACGCTTTCGCCCGCCCGCGGAAGCCTGCAACCGAGTAACTTTCCCGTGCCTCTTAACCCGTTTCCGTTGTTTCATATGCGTTCATTATATGTATATACTCGTACGTACAATATAGTAAGTATAATGTTCCACGTGAAACATATCTCCATTTTGCAAAACAGGATGGCATCCGCCCGAGTTACTTGAGCGTAACCAGTTTTTCCACTAACTCCGAGTAGTCTTTCTTATCCAGCCCGTGAACCTGCTTGTTGTATTCGTCCACCTTGCTGGAGTAATTCATCGAGCAGAACTTGGGGCCGCACATGGAGCAGAAGGCCGCCGTCTTGTATCCCTCTTCGGGCAGAGTTTCGTCGTGCATGGAGCGGGCGGTCTCGGGATCGAGAGAGAGTTCGAACTGTTTCTCCCAATCGAATTTGTAGCGGGCGTAGCTTAGGGCGTCGTCGCGGTCGCGTGCTCCAGGACGCTGGCGGGCTACGTCGGCGGCGTGAGCGGCGATCTTGTAAGCGATGATTCCGTCTTTTACGTCTTTTTCGTTGGGCAGGCCTAAGTGCTCTTTGGGAGTTACGTAACAGAGCATCGACGCGCCGTACCATCCAATCATGGCCGCTCCTATAGCGGAGGTGATGTGGTCGTAGCCGGGAGCTATGTCGGTTACTAGGGGGCCTAAGGTGTAGAACGGGGCCTCGTCGCACCAGGCATTTTCTTTTTCAACTTGTTCCTTAATTTTGTGCATTGGAATGTGGCCGGGCCCTTCGATCATTACCTGCACGTCGTGCTTCCAGGCTATGCGAGTTAGGTCGCCCAGGGTTTTTAGTTCGGCGAATTGGGCTTCATCGCTGGCGTCGGCTATGCAGCCGGGACGCAGGCCGTCTCCGAGAGAGAAGCTTACGTCGTACTTGGCGAAAATCTTGCAGATGTCTTCGAAGCATTCGTAGAGGAAATTCTGCTTGTGGTGATGGGCCATCCATTGGCCCAGGATCGCGCCGCCACGGCTGACGATTCCGGTGATGCGCTTCGAAACCATGGGCAGATACTGGATCAGCACGCCCGCGTGGATGGTCATGTAATCCACGCCCTGCTGCGCCTGCTCTTCGATTACTTCCAGCATGACACTTTTGCTGAGATCTTCTACACGCTTTACTCGCGAGATGGCTTCGTAGATTGGAACCGTGCCGATGGGGACCGGCGAGTGGCGGATGATGGCTTCGCGAATGGTATGGATATCGCCGCCGGTGGAGAGGTCCATGACCGTGTCGGCGCCGTAGTGAACGGCGGTGTGCAGCTTCTTGAGCTCTTCGTCAATGTTGGACGTGACGGCCGAGTTGCCGAGGTTGGCGTTGATCTTGCAGAGCGACTCTATGCCGATCGCCATGGGCTCGAGTTCGGGGTGGTTGATGTTCGCTGGGACGATCATGCGGCCGCGAGCTACTTCGCCGCGCACGAGTTCCGGCGTGATCTTCTCGCGGTGAGCTATATATTTCATTTCGTCGGTGGTTACGCCCTGGCGCGCGTAATGCATCTGCGAGAAGTTGCCGTCTGTATTTTCGGCATTGCGCTTCGCCAGCCACTCTGTCCGGGGTTTCAGGACCGCATCCAAATCATTATTATTGCCGTTCGCGCCCTTTTTCGAATCGCCATTGCCTGCGGACATTTTCGTCTGTACCATCCTTCACGAAGTCTAGTTCACAAATTATACGCCGCATCCGGGACGGGGATAATTTTCTTGAGGCGGGCTGGCGGGTCAGTTGGGCCGCTGCGGGAAAAAGTGAATCGTGTGGTTGGGGCAGAGAATCGAAGGTAATTGTTGTTATAACGACGAATCGCGGGACCATCGTCATCGTACAACGCGCAAGACAGACGCGCAAGATTGAAGATCCCGCCAGGAGAAAGCGATGAAGCGATTGATGGGTACAAGCAACGATGTGGCCTTGACCATCCTGCGAGTATTTCTGGGCGTGGTGTTCTTCGCGCATGGCGCGCAAAAAATGCTGGGATGGTTCGGAGGCTTTGGTTTTCACGGCACCATGGGGGCGTTTACGCATATGGGAATGCCGGCTGCTCTCGCATTTCTGATCATCTGCACGGAATTCTTTGGCGGCCTGGGGTTGTTTTTCGGCTTGTTGACGCGCATCGCCGCTTTCGGAGTTGGCGGCCTGATGATTGGGGCGATCTTCATGGTTCATCTGCCGAACGGTTTTTTTATGAACTGGATGGGAACCCAGAAGGGGGAGGGATTCGAATTCCATCTGCTGGCGCTCGCCATGGCCGCGGCACTGTTATTGCGGGGGGCGGGAGCGTTCTCGCTGGATCGGACGCTGTCGAAGTAAATTGCACCGCCTAACGGCGAATGCCTAACTGAAGCAGCACGGCCTTCTCGACGGCTGCCAGATCGGCGGAGGAAAGACTTCCCGCCTTACTGCGAAGTCTCTGTTTGGAAGCGGTCGCGATCTGGTCGGCCTTCGCCTTGCTCTGCTCGCCGTTGAGCATGACCATCGCTTCGCCGGGATAGAGCCTCTCGGTTTGACTGGTAAGCGGGACGACGATCACGCGATTCAAAGCGGTGTTGGCGGCGTTGTTACTGAGAACTATCGCAGGGCGAGTCTTGCGAATTTCCCCTCCCACTGACGGATCGAAGGATACCCACCACACCTCACCCCTGCGCGGATGCATCGCCGATCAGCCCCTCCGACCACTCTTCTGCTTCGCGTTCTCCGACCGCGTCGTTTGCCATCGCTCTGTAACCCTCGATTAATCCACCGGGGCCGCTCATCGCCAGATCGTCAACTCGGCTCAGGATGACCTCTTTCAACTCGTTGGGGAGGATGAACCAGGTCGCGTTGCCGCGTGACTGGGGATTGCCGATGCCTGATCCTTCTTTACCATTCCACCGAATTCCGATTGCTTCCGAGCCCTCCCAGTCAATGCTCGCAACAGACCAGCCTCCTGGTCCCGAGTTGTAGAGAATTTGGACAGAGCGTATCGACGCTTTCGGGGCCCAAACTGTGGCCGGTTCTACGTATGCCATGGATGTGTCCTCACTACGGACATGTTACATAATATATGATGTGTTGGCAACACGTATGAATTGTGCATTGTAATCATATGATTATAGGGATTGTTATACAGCTACCAGTCTGTCGCGGATGGCAGCCGTTGCCGAGCCTCGCTCGGCTTGGAAGGACGAACGCGTCCGTCCCTACGCGGACCGGACGGGCGAGGGCGGCTGTCCCCACATGACGGGGCAAAGCCCCGTCACCACACGATTGCTAATTTCTTAGTGTCTTGCCTGTCTTTAGCGTGAACTGAATTCTTTCCTGGGTTTTCTTTTCGCCGCATAGAGACTTGAAGGCCTCGCGCTCCAAGTCCAGCAGATATTGTTCGCTGACTGGTGTGCCGGGGGTGATATTTCCGCCGCACAGTACTTCGGCGATCTTTGTGGCCAGCTTCTGCTCATGATCGCTGATGTATTCGCCTTGGCGCATTAGGTGGACGCCCATTTTTAGAGCGGCGAGAATGTTCTCGCCGGGAGCGGGTACGTCGGTACGCATCACTGGCGGTTCATAGCCAGCGCGTGTGAGTTGCAGCGCGCTCGCTTTGGCGTCGCTAAGAACACGCTCGCGGTTCATGGTGATCTGGTCGGAGCTCGACAGGAATCCTAGTCCGCGGGCTTCATGAGCCGAGGTTGAGACTTTCGCGGTGGCGATGGTTTCGAAAGCTTTTTTCATTGCCTCCATGATTTCAACCGATTCGCCACGGCCGCTGGGGCGAATGGAAGCTGCGCTGTCCACGGCGCGGAGCAACATTTCCTTGCAGCCACCGCCTCCGGGAAGGAGGCCGACTCCGACCTCGACCAGTCCCATGTAGAGCTCTGCGTGTGGTTGGCGGGCGGCCGCGTGCAGGGAGACTTCGCAGCCACCGCCGAGAGCGAGTCCGAAGGGTGCGCTCACCACTGGCTTGGGCGAAAATTTGATGGCCTGGGTCATACCCTGGAACTGACGGATGCCCAGGTCGACGTCGTCCCACTCTTCCTCCTGGACGGACATGAGGAGCAGCATCAGGTTCGCGCCTACGGAAAAATTTTGCGCGTCGTTGGTGATGACGAAGGCGTCGAAGTTGTCGCCGGGGCCGCCCGGCTTCAGCGTCTGGAGGATGAGCGAAATAATGTCGGCGCCGAGGGCGTTCATTTTGGAGTGGAATTCAATGCAGGCCACACCATCGCCCAGGTCGACCAATGACGCGCCGGAATTTTTCTTGACCACGCCGTTGGATTTTTTTGCTACTTCGACCGACCAGACTCCGGCGGGAACTTCGACGGGCTTGAGATTTCTGCTGGCGAGATCGAAGTAGGCTTTGCCGGATGGCGCCTTTGGATCGTCCGCATACCAGGATTTCTGTCCCGAGGTGAGCAGCTTTTCTACGTTGGCTGCAATTGGACGGCCTTCTTTTTTCATGCGCGCTACGGTTGCTTCGACGCCGGCGGCGTCCCAGAGTTCGAAGGGGCCGAGTTCCCAGTTGAAGCCGAGGCGCATGGCGCGGTCGATCTCGACGATGGAGTCGGAAATCTCGGGAACGCGGTTGGCGGAATATGTCCACAGGTCGGCGAGGGCGGCCCAGAGGAAAGCGGCTGCTTTGTCGGGCTTTTGCGGTGCGGCGCCTCCGCTGCCATCCAGGCCTAGCAACATTCGCAATCGCGCTCCGGTGTCTTCGACGTTTTTCGCCATGTCGAGGGCGGCGAATTTCGGCTTCTGCCGCGGATGGTATTCGAGCGTCTTCCAATCGAGGGCGAGGCGCTCGTCTTCTTTGTTTTTGGCGGGGTTGGCGGGCGAGGACGCCCCCCCTACATTTTTGGCGGGTTCCGCGGGCGAGGGCGCCCGCGCTACATTCTTTTTGTAGAAGCCGCCTTTGGTCTTGTCGCCTAGCCATTTGCGTTCCAGCATCTGGCGAAAGAAAGCGGGAATCTGCAATTCGCTGCGCTCGTCGCGCACGTTCTCGGTCATGTTCGTGACTACGTGCCCGAGGATGTCGAGGCCAACCAGGTCGATCGTCCGGAAGGTGGCCGAGCGCGGCCAGCCCACGGTTTGGCCGGTGAGCGCGTCTATCTCTTCGATGGTCAGGTCCATTTCCTGCATGAGCCGCATCACGTTGAGCACGGAAAACGTGCCGATGCGATTGGCGATGAAGTTGGGGGTATCTTTCGCGAGCACGACTCCCTTGCCCAGTTGCGTGTCGCAGAAGTGGGTGACGGCGTCGATCAGCTCGCGGTCGGCTTGTGGGGTTGGGATCAGTTCGAGCAGGCGCATATAGCGCGGCGGATTAAAAAAATGTGTGCCGAACCATGAGCGCCGGAAGTCTTCGGAAAAGCCCTCGGCGATTTTCGCCACTGGAAGTCCGCTGGTGTTGGTGGTGACGATGGTGCCGGGCTTGCGGATGGACTCCACCTTTTTTAGCAGTGACCGCTTGATTTCGAGGTTCTCGATTACAGCCTCGATAATCCAGTCGACCTCGGCCAAGCGTTTCAAGTCGTCGTCGAAATTCCCCACGGTTACGAGGCGCGAAAGCGACGCTTCGAAAAACGCCGCGGGCTTCGATTTGATGGCTCCGTCGAGTCCGGCGGCCGCGATTTTGTTGCGAGCAGCACCGTTTGGAGGCGCGTCTGGCGGAAGTATGTCCAGCAGCAGTGAAGGGACGCCAGCGTTAGCGAAATGCGCCGCGATACGGGCGCCCATCGTGCCTGCGCCGAGTATGGCAACCTTGTGGATATGCTTCATGAATGCGAACTCCTACGATGGAAAATTCTTCTACGGAAGTTTATCTACCACCCAATCGTTCTTTCCAGTCTCGACCAGGATTATTTCTGAAAATCTGCGCACGACGTGGGAGCCTCGAAGCGTGACCAGCACGACCGGGAAACTATAGAGCCCGTGATGTCCATGACCGCGCGTGATCTCAAAGGCTCGGTCCGTCGCGTTCGAAAAAAACTCCTCCAATTTGTCGGCGCTCTGCGTGTGGCGGAGACCATCGCTGACCAGGACCATCCCGGTTTCGACATCTCCTGTTTGCCAGGCGTGCAGGAAATGATTGGCGGCTCCGAGCGCAAGCACGTAACCCGGTTCTGAGGGATTCTCCTGCTTGGCGGGATGGCTGTGCACACGAGCCCAGGCCGGCATCGTCAGAAAGAACGTCAGAAGGTAAAAACATGCCGCTAACGTCATCTTCACGCTAATGCTGACCCTCATTCCCGCCAGTGATGATGTAACTCCCTACTCTACTGGAAAACGCTCGGAACGCCAGTGTCGTGGTCGAGTGATGAGTCATGTAGTGGAGGGATGGGCGTCCTCGCCGGCACCGCCGGGCGGGGGTGGCCGGCTCTCCACCAACCGTGCGCTTGGCTGATATCCTGAGTTGCGTTGCGTCGTTCTCCACCTTCATGACGTCAAACCCTCTTCTTCTTTCTGCGCGGGAAATTGCGGGGCAGATCCGCCGGAAGGAGGTCTCGCCGGTGGAGGTGGCGCGGGCTCACCTTGATCGCATCGAGCGCTTGAATCCCAAACTGAACGCGTTCGTCGATTACAAGGAGGAAGCTGTGCTTGCCCAGGCGCGCGACGCTGAGAAAGCGATTCTGCGCGGGGAGGACGTCGGGCCGCTGCATGGTGTGCCTCTATCCATCAAGTCTGCGATTGATGTTGCCGGATATCGCTGTGAAGCGGGTACGCGTTTGCGTGCGGGACATATCGCCGCTGAGGATGCGCCCTTGGTGGCACGCCTGCGCGCGGCTGGAGCGGTGATTCTCGGCGTCACCAATACGCCTGAGCTGCTCATGGCATGGGAAACTGACAATCTTTTATATGGACGAACGAACAATCCCTGGGACCTGGGTCGCACGGCCGGCGGATCGAGCGGTGGAGAGGCTGCAGCTATCGCCGCGGGACTTTCCGCTGGCGGCGTGGGCAGCGATGGCGGTGGGTCGATCCGCGTGCCGGCACACTTTTGCGGCATCTGCGGCTTGAAGCCTACTCCCGGACGCATTCCTCCGACTGGGCATTTTCCGAAATCTGGCGGGCCGTTTGCCCTGATCGGAGTGGTCGGGCCGATGGCGCGCACGATAGAAGATGTGCGGACGCTGTTTGAAGTGATGGCGGGGTGGGACGATGGCGATCCTTGCGCCGCGCCGGTCGACGTGCGCGAGATTCATGAAACGGTAGTCCGGTCTGTCCCCATCGGGTTCTTCGAAGACGATAGCCGAACTCCGGTGACGCGAGAAACCAGATCGGCGGTGAACCGAGCTGCGTCGCTTTTGCTGAGCTGCGGATTTCGGGTCGATCCATTTCGTCCCGAGGGTCTCGAAGAAGCGCGGCAGTTGTGGTGGGAATTCTTCGGCACGGCCGGCGGGATGATCCTGGAACCCATGTTGCGCGGCCATGAGTCTGAACTGAGCCCGATTCTGCGGGAGTTTCATTCCTGGACCAAGGCCGCGCGCGCGCGTCCCGTCGCGTTACAGCCGGGCGAGTCGTTGCTTGCCGCGTGGCTGGGTCGCGATGCGGTGCGCGAGAAGATTCTCGTTCAGATGCGGAAGTATCCCGTGCTGATTTGCCCGACGGCTGCCATCCCCGCTTTTCGCCATGGCGAACGGGAATGGCAGGTGGAAGGGAAGACGGTGAAGTATCTCGACGCCTGGAGTTACTGCGAGTGGTTTAACCTGCTGGGCTTCCCCGCCGCCGTGGTTCCGATGGGGTATTCGGACGAGGGCCTGCCGATCGGCGTGCAGATCGTCGGTCGGCCATGGGAAGAAGAAGTTGCGCTGGCGGTCGCCGGGAAGCTTGAAAAAGAGCGCGGCCCCTGGCACGCGCCTCCGCTGCAGGAGTGAATGCCGGACCGCTGTGGTTTCTTCCTTCGCTTCGGCATCCCCGATGTGAAAACCATTTCAACATTGCTGCAAACCGCGCTGCGTGCCGATTTTGCATTGCCTTTTCCTGAAATTCGATATATAAAACTAGTCGCGCTAGTAGCCCCCCAAAGTCCCGTCCAACCCCGGGCGGGTTTTGACCGGCAGCAATATAAGTTCGCGATACGCGCAAGGCAGAACTACCGCTGTGCTTCCCGGACGAAGCAAACCGTGCAGTCGTTGAATAAACACTGAAGATGAATTAGCGAATGTGTGACGTGAGGAAGTTCAACCCTGGCTGCGAAGAGAAGAAAATTCCGGACTCCCCACGCTGTCCCAATCCCTAAAAAGTTTCAACGAGGAGAAATCAATGGTTCGTGTAGGAACGGTCGTTCGAACTCTCATCCTATGTGGCATGGCGTTGACAACGCTGGCCTTTGCCAAAACTGACAAGAGCAAAACAATCGTGACCTACCCATCGGGCTTCGCGGTTTCGCAGCGGTTGTCGGATCTTCCGATCGATGAATCGATGTTCGCAACCTAGGAAATGCCCGAGCCTCGGCCGGTTCCGCTGAGGTCGCATGCCGTTGCCGGTCCCTGGCAACAAGAGGACCCGGTGCTGCAGAAGGAAATCAAGCCGTTTGTTTCGGCAACCACAGGCGTTGATTTCGACGGCGTTGGGGCGCAGAACTATGCGCCTTCGGATTCCAACCTCGCAGTCGGTCCCAACCACATCGTGGAGACTGTCAACGTGCGCTTCGCGGTCTACAACAAGAGCGGCACGATTCTGGCGGGTCCAACCAACCTCACGACTTTCTTTGGCGCACTCGGCGGCAACTGCGCTTTGGGCGCGAGCGATCCCATTGTGAACTACGACCGCCTGGCCGACCGCTGGGTCATTAGCGACGTGGGCTACACCGGCAGCGCTCCTTTCATGGAGTGTGTAGCCGTATCCAAGACCAACGATCCGACCGGCGCCTACTTCCTCTACGCTTACTCTTTTGGCGGCAATCTCAATGATTATCCCAAACTGAGCGTTTGGCCCACGGCCAGCAACGCCGCATACCTGGCTACCTACAACATCTTTCAAGGTAAGGTGACTTTCCTCGGTGCGGATATCTGCGCTTTCGACCGCACCAAGATGCTGGCCGGCGCCGCGTCGCCTGCACAGCTCTGCAAGATGACGCCCAGCAATGAAGGCGGTTACCTACCCTCCGACATCGATGGCCCAACTCCTCCGACCGATGGCACGCCCGGACTGTACTTGACCTGGCAGAACAACAATCCCGGCCAGTTGTACCTGCGCAAGCTAACGCTGAACTTCGCGGGGGGCACGGCCACTCTCTCTTCGCCGACAACAATCAGCGTGGCGAACGAAAACCTAACTTGCGGCGGGACCGGCGGCCAATGCGTTCCGCAGGCCGGAACATCTCAGACTCTGGACACGCTCGGCGACCGGTTGATGTACCGCTTTGCCGTCCGGCACTTCGCCGATCACGATCGGGCGGTGGTGAACCACGCCGTCGCCAACGGCGGCCAGGTGGCTATCCGCTGGTATGAACTTTATGACCCAGCCGGCACCGTAACCCTGAATCAGCAAGGAACTTTCGCCCCGGATACTACCTATCGCTGGATGGCAAGCATCGCCGAGGATCAGAACGGGGATATCGGGCTCGGATACAGCGCGTCCAGCAGTAGCATTCATCCCGCCATTCGCTTTACCGGCCATGTGCCAAGCGACGCCTCAGGCACGATGGAGACGGAAGCGAGCCTCCTGGTAGGCAACGGATCGCAGAGTGGTGGCAACGGTCTTTCCCGGTGGGGTGACTACACCGCTATGCAGGTTGATCCCAGCGACGACTGCACCTTCTGGTACGTAAACCAGTATGAGAAAACCACTGGCATCTTCAACTGGAGCACGAACATCGGATCTTTCGCTTTAATTGGTTGCCCGGGTGTTGGCGGCCCGGCCGTCACTCTGACGCCGACCTCGCTGGCGTTTGGCAAGGTCGTAGTGAACACTACTTCTACTGGGAAGAATGTCACACTCGCCAACACGGGAAACGCGACGCTGATCATCGCCAGCATCACGACCAGCGGCGACTTCGCGCCGGTGACCAGCACGAAGCCCTGCGGCAGCACGCTAGCCGCGGGAAAGAATTGCATAATCAGGGTTACGTTTACTCCGACGCAACTCGGATCGCGCACGGGCAACGTTACGATCATCGATAACGCTTCGAACACCCCACAAACGGTTCCACTCTCCGGCACAGGCGTTCTCCCGGCCACGTTAACACCGAGCAGCGCGACGTACGCGGCACAGACGGTGGGGACGACCAGCCCAGCGAAGGTGTTTACGCTTCGAAACAACCAGAGCGTAACGCTTAACAGCATCGTGATCTCGACGACCGGCGACTTCAAGGTCTCCACGACGACCTGCACGGCGAGCCTGGTCGCCAAGTCCAACTGCACCATCAGCGTGGTATTCAAGCCAACAGCGGTGGGCACGAGGATGGGGAAGTTGAGCGTGGCCGATGATGCCAGCAATAGCCCGCGGACTTCGAGTCTGACGGGCACGGGCAAATGAGAACGTAGGTTGCAATTGCAATGACCAGCCCCGCAGCGATGCGGGGCTTTTTTGTTGGCTCGAGCATCGTGGCTTCGGTCCCACCTCGCGGCGGCAATTCGTGTAAGATTCTGGAGGCGAGTACAGTGCACGCTTCCGCGCGGATTGATCACACCGGATTGATCACACCGGGTTGATCTGGCCCGGCTGATTCAAGATGGGCCGGCATTCGTTGGTCGTCCAAACGCTACTCCCCAATTACCAGGTAGAACCGCGGCCTTTGGGCTGGCGGCACATTCCTGTCAGGAGAACTGAATGGCGAAAATTGCAAAGACTGCCGACCGGAAAAAGGTCATGGACACCACGAAATCGACCGCATGTCCCAAGTGCGGCAAGGAAACCCGCATCGTCAAGCGCGTGAAAGATCGCGAGCGCGGCGTGCCCGGGGGAATCTATATTTCGTGCGCGGGCTGCGAATTTTTTGAAAAACTGTAGAAGGGCAGTTCTCAGTTCTCACTCAAATTAGGCGGTGGAGGGACGGGCGTCTCGCCCGTCCAGCCGCGGCGGGACGCCCGACTCCACCAACAAGCTGAATCGACAGCGGTAGCTACTAATTGCCCCTCGTCATCACGAGTCACCCGGAAACTGCCACTACCGAAGCTGACTTTTCGCTTGCAACCGACCGGTCGGTTTGGTACCATCACGACAATTGTTGGCGCCACCGCGACGAATGGATGGAGTCTCCGACGAATGAGCTTTGAAATCCCCAGAATACGAGTATGCCCGTTCGTTTCGGTGCGCGGGGAGAGTGCGGGGAAAGAGTGAGCTGAGCAATTAGAAATCGCAGGTGCTCCCGAATCCCACCCGCCAGAACCGCTGGCATGGTGGGTTTTGTTTTTTCGAGGACAGCGTAGGAGCCGGTAGTTAAATTTCAATCACCGGCCGCAGCGCCTGAAGGCGCTCTCATCGCGCAGCACTGTGGCATGCCTGAAGGCATGCCCTGATACGAATCAAAATTGCACGAATCGAACTTGCACGAATCGAATTTGCACGACGAACGTGCACAGCGGACTGGCAGAGAGGGCTCATGACGGATCAGAAAACCAGGGATCAGAAAATCGCGGACCACAAAACCACGCCCACTATAAGCAAGAACAAAACGACAATGACCGGTGCCGGCATTCTTTGGGAATGTCTCGAACGCGAAGGTGTGAAGGACGTCTTTGGCTATCCCGGCGGCGCCATTCTGCCGGCTTATGACGCGCTGAAGCATAGCAAGATCCATCACATCCTGGTGCGCCACGAACAGGGTGCAACCCACATGGCCGACGGGTATGCGCGCGCCAGTGGAGAAGTCGGAGTTGCGGTCGCGACCTCCGGGCCGGGAGCGACCAACATGGTCACCGGAATCGCCACCGCCATGCTCGATTCCTCACCCATCGTCTGCATCACCGGGCAAGTGGGCAGCAAACTGATCGGCTCGGACGCGTTTCAGGAGACCGACATCACCGGCGTGACTCTTCCCATCACCAAGCACAACTATCTGGTGACCCATGCCAGCGAAGTGGCGCGCACGGTACGGGAAGCTTTCTACGTCGCGCGGTCGGGGCGGCCTGGGCCGGTGCTGATCGATATCACGAAAGATGCGCAGCAGAGCACCTGTGAGTTCGACTGGGAAGCGGCCAAGCCGCAGTTACCGGGTTACCGGCCCGACCTTTCGCCAGAGCCGCGTGAATATGAGCAGGCGCTGGAGTTGATCCACAATTCGAAGCGGCCCGTGATTCTCGCCGGGCACGGCATCATTATTTCTGGAGCCATGCGCGAGGTGCGCGATTTTGCCGAGCGCACCGGCATTCCGGTCGCGCTCACTCTTCTCGGGCTCGGCGCGTTCCCAGCATCGCACCCGCTCAATCTCGGCATGATGGGCATGCACGGAGAAGCCTGGGTGAACCACATGATCCAGGAAGCCGACCTGCTGCTGGCTTTCGGCATGCGCTTCGACGACCGCGTTACCGGCAACCTGAAGACATACGCGCCCAACGCCAAGAAGATCCACATCGAGATCGATCCGGCGGAGATCAACAAGAACGTCAAGGTCGATGTTCCGCTGGTCGGCGATTTACGCGAGGTTCTGCTGGAGTTATTGCCGCACGTCGAGTCCATCGACCGCAGCGAGTGGCTGGATACCATCGATAAGCTGAAGGGCGATTCCGCGGTGCGCGACATCCAGAACCTGCCCGACAGCGGCCATCTCTATGCCGCGCATGTCATCAATGATTTGTGGCGGCAGACGCGCGACGGCAACACCATCGTCGTGACCGACGTCGGCCAGCACCAGATGTGGGAGGCGCAATACTACAAGCATGAGCATCCGCGCTCGCTGATTACGTCCGGCGGATTGGGCACGATGGGGTTCGCGCTGCCTGCCGCCATCGGTGCCAAGGTTGCTTGCCCCGATGCCGAGGTTTGGGTGATTGTCGGCGATGGCGGATTCCAGATGACTATGTGCGAGCTGGCGACGATTGTGCAGGAAAATCTGAAGATCCATATCGCCATCATCAATAACGGCTATCTCGGCATGGTGCGGCAGTGGCAGGAATTTTTCTATGATCGCAACTACGCGGCAACGCCCTTGCTCAATCCGGATTTCGCGAGGTTAGCCGACGCCTACGGCATTCGGAGCGCGACTGTCTCAGAGCGGTCGCAGGTCGTGCCTACGGTCGAATCAGCGCGCCAGCACGATGGGCCGATGCTGATCAATTTCAAGGTTGAACAGGAAGATACCGTCTATCCGATGGTCGCGGCCGGCTCGGCGCTGAACGATATGATTCGGCGGCCCAGCCCGATTGTTGAGACGGCGGAAGACGAGTAGAGACGCCGGGAAAGAGAAGTTCTGCGAGCGTCAGGGCTGCAGAGACTCTTTCGGCTGGGAGAAGAGGGCTGAACCACAGGGGGCACGGAGGAACACAGGGAAACCACAGAGGAGTAGGCAGATGCGCCTCTGCTGACGGCCAGGAGCTGACACTGAGAGCTTAGAGCTTGGATTTAGCTTATGTCTAACGACGGTCGAAACTTATGCTGAATACATTCATGGTGTACGTGGAAAATAAGCCGGGTGTCCTAACCCGCGTGGCTTCGCTGTTTCGCCGCCGCGCCTTCAATATCGATTCGCTCACCGTGGGGCGCACTGAGAAACCGGAAGTGTCGCGCATGACCATTACCGTCGACGCCGACCGCGACCAGGCGCGCCGCATCGAGGCGAATCTATACAAACTGGTGAACGTGCTGCTGGTCGAGAACATCACCAATCAACCGGCCATTATCCGGGACCTGGCGATGATCAGGGTGGCGGCTACTCACGACGCGCGCTCCCACGTGCTCGAACTCGCCGCCGTGTTTCGCGCGCGAGTGGTCGATGTCTCTCCCGAATCATTGACCATCGAAATTACCGGAGCGGAAGATAAGATCGACGGACTTCTCGACGTGCTGCGTCCCTATGGTGTATTGGAGATGGTGCGCACTGGTATTGTCGCCATGCGACGTGGCAGCAAGTCTAGCGACTCCGTTTCTGCGATGGAAGGTACGACGCAAAGCTCCGCAGATTCAAGCTCAGCAAATCCGGGCGCCGCTAACGACGATGTCTCCTACTCCGTGTAGAACCGATGATTCATCTCGGACTGGAGTATTGGATCTCTGCGCCGGCAGCTCAAAAGCTCACCTGACTGGTTAGGCTTAGTTATTGCTGGTAGTTATTCCGTAATTGCCCCTGTGTTCCTGTGTGTTCCCTGTGGTGTTATCGTGGCAAAAAAAACGCCCTGAGCGGTTAAGCTCAGGACGCCTTCGGCAGCCCTCCCCCAGAACTGCCAAACTACTGGCCATCCTATGTCCGTTTGGCCGCACTGTAAATATCACCTTCGTAATGTAATGCTTGCGAATAAGTACCATAGGTCATGGGCGGAGGTAACCTCATGCCATTGAGTCAATAAGTCCTATGTGTCTGAAAGCAAAAGAGCAGACTCATCAACAGGGTACTCCCGGCGGCCCGCAGTTACTCGTATATGGGAACACCGGCCCCCTTAGGGGAAACCGAGCTTGCGCTTCCGTGCGGCGGGGTAAACCCACTTCACTGGCGTTGCGTACTAGCAGACGCGCGCACCCTCTCCTGGCAAGCGTGCGCGGAGGTCAACACTTTGTCAAAAGCTACATCTGTCCGAAGTTTTGCGAGCAGAGGATCGGAAAGCAGATTGTCGTATGCGCAATAGTTTTGCTCGACCGCGCTCTGGAGCAAATGGAGCGCCGCTTGTTTTTTGCCGCAGTACGCGAAGAGAGATCCCTGGTAATACCACGTCTCGGGATCGGGCTCGGTGGGTACACTGGTTTCAGCATCGTGCGCCATCCGGTCCAGATCCGCAGCCGGCCGCAACTGCAGACAAGACTCCAGCAGATCGCGGTGATAACGCGGCGTGCTCGGCATGCGCTTCACAGCCTCGCGTGCTTCCGGAATCTTCCCCTCGCGCAAAAAAATGGATGGCATCGCATATGCGGCCCACTCCGAACCCGCATCCAGACGGACAAAATCCGCGGCCCGTTCCGGGTTGCCCATCTCCATAAACGCCCACGCGCAAGAACGAAAAGTATAGTTGCCAGGATCGAGCGCCAGCGCCGTGTTGCATTCATTCGCCGCTTGTTGGAGCATTCCGGCATAACGAAAGACGTAGCTCATGACAAAATGGGCCTGAGCGCTGTCCGGACGACGCTTGACGAGCGCCTGGGCCGCCTGGTATGCCTTCCCCAGTTCGCCTCGCGAAACGCGGTTCTCGATCAGTTGTCCAGCGGCAACGATCCGATTCGGATCGAGTTCAATAGCACGTTCGCAGGCTTTATTGGAGCGCTGGAACATGGGCTCGCCACCATCGGAATAGTCCGCGTCATAGTAGCAACGCAATCCGAGCTGTTCCCATGCTGGCGCGTAGCTTGGATCCGTGTTGACAACGCTCTCGAGAACCGCGATGGCGTCCTTATTCGGTCCGGCATCATGCGGCAGCGCGAGGCTATGCAGGTAGAGATCGTAGGCCTCAGGATTCTTGGGCCGCGTGCCGGTATCGAGAAAACCGCCGGCTATACCGAGCGCCGGCAGCAATCCCTGACGCATCTGGGCCGCCATCTGTGCTTGCAATGCGATCAGGTCCTGAGCAGGCGCGGTCACGTTGGTCTGCCACAAAAGCCTGTTCCCTTCCACCTGAATTGCCTCAATCGTAATCAGAAGGCGGTCGCCTTGCTTCACGAAGTGTCCAGTAAGAACGTTGGCGACGTGCACTTCCTTCCCTACCTGCTGCGGATCGACGTCATTGCCGACAAACTTGCGCGTGATCGCGGACGGACGAACGTCAAGCGTCCGGGTGTAAGTAAGTGTGTTGGCAATCTCATCGGCCAGCGCGAAGCGGAGAAAATCCACGCTGATGTCGTTATTCATGTTCTGCAACGGCAGCACCGCGATGGTGTTCTTCGGTGCCCCACCGCCCGCCACCCGGCGCTGCTTAAGCCACCATGCTCCGACGGCGGCCAAAACCATGAGCAGCACCGCGCTCACTGCCACCAAAAGATAAAGTGAGAACTTGCTGGTGGACGCCTGAAATGTAGTGGTGGCAATGCGGTAAGGCAAGGCTGGGCGCCGCGCCCCGGTCTTGGTTAATCCCGATTCCGTTTCCTTCCGCAACGACTGGAGATCGCCCTTCATGGCCAGCGCGTTGGGGTAGCGGTGTCCCCGGTCTTTTTCCATGGCCCGGCCGACGATGCCTTCGAAGTCCTGAGGGAGCGTGGGGTTGAGCTGAAGAGGCGAGACCGGCTTTTGGTTCAGGACCGCGTCCAGCGTCGTGATTACGTTGCCGGTGGCAAAAGGCTTCTTGCCGGTTGCCATTTCGTAGAGCACCACGCCAAACGAGAACAGATCACTCCGGGCATCCAGTTCCTCGCCACGCGCCTGCTCCGGTGACATGTAAACTGCCGTTCCCGGAATGACGCCCATCGCAGTCAGGGAGTCTTCCATCGCCTCGTCGCTCGATCCCGGCTCGCGTGCCGACTTCGCCAATCCAAAATCGAGAATTTTTGTCTGACCGCTCTGCGCCACAAAAATATTTGCCGGCTTGATGTCGCGATGAATGATCCCCTTGGCATGCGAAGCCGCCAAAGCATCCGCCACCTGGATGCCGATGTCCAGGATCTCGTCGATTTCCATCGGCTTGCCGCGCATCCGTTCCTTCAGGCTCACCCCTTCCAGCTTCTCCATGACGATGAAGGGATGTCCTTCGTTATCTTCGATATCGTGGATGGTGCAGATGCCGGGATGGTTCAAGCGTGAAGCGGCCTGAGCTTCGCGCTTGAACCGGTCGAGCGACTTGCGGTCGTGGACCATCTCCGCCGGAATGAACTTGAGGGCGACGTGACGGGCAAGGCGCGTGTCTTCTGCCTCATACACCACGCCCATGCCACCACCGCCAAGTTTTCCGACGATGTGATAGTGGGAGACTGTCTGGCCGATCATTCCGGGCCCTCAGTGCCGTCGGCGGCTATGTTAGGCCGCTGGTGAAGCCCCGGTCAACCCCTGTTCCCGACCCCCGGCCGCGCAGCCAGAAGCTAGAAAAGCATTTTCCCTGTACAGACGCGGCTTGCCGCGTCTCCGACCGCGTCGAAGATGGACGGGCACAAGCCCCGTTTCTCTACGCTGAAGAAGTGGTAGCCTCTTCTGCAGGATGCATCCACGATCCGCTGCCCACTTGTCTCCCAACCTTTCAACCCGCATCAAACAGTGCGCGCGCAATGCCGGATTCGATCTCTGCGGCATTGCGCCGGTCCGCGACTTCACCGAGTTGCAAGTCTTTCCCAGCTGGATCGCCGATGGAAAGCAAGGCGAAATGAAGTACATGGAAGCGCGCGATGAGGCCGGCGAACTCAAACGCGCGTCGCTAGCCCGAGTCGCTCCCTGGGCGCGCAGCGTGATCGTGTGCGCCATCAATTACAATACCGAGCATCCGTACTCGACTCAGGTACAGCCGGAAGATGCCAGCCGAGGCTGGATTTCCCGCTACGCCTGGGCCCGTGAAGATTACCACGACGCCGTCCTCCGCCGCCTGCGCCAGGTCGAAAATGAATTGCAGGAACTTACCAACACCACTGGCAACTGGCCGCTGGGTACTGGCAACTTGCACTTCCGCTCCTACGTCGACACCGGCCCGCTAATCGAGCGCGTGTACGCTAAATACGCCGGCATCGGATGGATTGCTAAAAACACATGCATCATCAACCAGCAGCTTGGATCGTGGCTGTTTCTGGGCGTAATCCTTACCTCGCTCGAGCTTGCGGCCGACCTGCCTGCACCCGATCGCTGCGGGAGTTGCACGCGCTGCATCACGGCCTGTCCAACCCAGGCGATTGTTGCTCCCGGAGAATTGGACGGGCGGCTGTGCATCTCCTACCTGACCATTGAGAAGCGGGGCGAGATTCCAGACCACCTGCGCTCGGGCATGGGACGGCACGTTTTCGGATGCGACATCTGTCAGGACGTTTGCCCGTGGAACCGCAAGGCGCCGGTGACTTCCGCGGCGGAGTTTGAGGCGCGGGAGGGGCTGGTCAATCCCGCGCTCGACTGGCTGGCCGAAATGCAGCAGGAAGAATTTCGGATGGTGTTTCGCGGATCTCCAGTCCGACGCGCCAAGCTTTCCGGGCTGCGGCGGAATGCGGTGGTTGCGATGGGGAACAGCGGCGACAAAAAATTTATGCCGACGCTGAAGAGACTCTGCGAAGACACAGATCCCGTGGTCGCGGAACACGCGCGCTGGGCGGTGGAGACACTCGACCCGGCACCTGTCTAGATTCAAGCTTGATGAGGGAGAGCCGGGCGTCCTCGCCCGGCTGGCGTGACCGGCGGGGACGTCCGTCGCCCGACAGCAATCCTGTCCGTTTACAATCGTCGCTGCATCTCAGCGGAGGACTCATGTTCCAGAAAGATCTGCTTCAGCGCAAGCGCATCCTGATCACCGGCGGCGGCACCGGTCTGGGCAAAGCCACGGCAGAACGCTTTCTGCAATTGGGCGCCGAAGTCTATATCTGCGGACGGCGGCAGGAAATTCTCGCGGCCACCGAAAAGGAGTTACGCGAGCGCACGGGCGGCAAGATCCACGCCCATCCCTGCGACGTGCGCGACGCGGCAGCCGTTGAAGAGATGATCGCCTCCATCTGGGCCGAAGGTCCTCTCGATGTGCTCATGAACAACGCGGCAGGAAATTTCCTGGCGCGCACCGAAGAACTTTCGTTGGGAGCGTTTCAGGCAGTGATTGGCATTGTCCTGATGGGCACGCTGCACACGACGATGGCTTGCGGGCGCCGGTGGCTGGCGGCGAAGCGAGGAGGCGTCGTGTTGAACGTGACCACCACCTACACGACCACGGGCTCGGCGTATGTGGTGCCGTCGGCGGTGGCGAAGGCAGGCGTGCAGGCGCTGACGCGAAGCCTGGCAGTCGAGTGGGGCAATCGCGGGATTCGTATGAACGCCATCGCCCCTGGCCCGATTCCGACGGAGGGCGCGTTCTCGCGTCTGATGCCGCGTCCGGAATTGGAGGAAGCAGCGAAGAAACGAATTCCTCTGGGACGGTTTGGGACAATGGGAGAGTTTGCCAACCTGGCCGCATTTTTGGTTAGCGATGGCTCGGGGTACATCAACGGAGAAGTCGTGATCATGGATGGCGGGGAGCGGCTGCAAGGTGCTGGCGAGTTCACCGCATTGGGACGTGAACTGACGGAGAAGGAGTGGGAGAAGATGAGACCAAAACCAAAAACCTGAATCCACCGCAGCACATGGGGCGAGGTCAAATATGCCGCAAAAACGAAAGCGTCCGGACTCGGTTAGAGTCATCGGACGCTCGTCGAACAGCCCTCCCCCGAAGTCTGCTCACCACCACTCTACCTTTTCGTCGCCACGTGGGGAATGGCACGAACGTGCGACCCCTGCGGACAATCTGGTAGGCCCGGCAGGAATCGAACCTGCAACCGCCGGATTAGAAATCCGATGCTCTATCCGTTTGAGCTACGGGCCCATCTACTTGATTCTACATATTTTCAACTTCATATAACTGCCTCATCTAAGCTGAGTCGTTGCACACTCGTTGCACAATTCACTGAACAGCTTCGCCAGCGGCAACCTTCGTATTCAACTTGTCCATTGCTTCAACAGTCTGCTTCGGCGGCGTCTTTATCTAAATCTAAGCACTCTATGTGACAGCAATGTTGCTGTGGCGAAGAATCGGTTGGACCGTCTTGTCGTCAACTTCCAGGTCGTGCAAGTTCGTGACCGAGGGAAACCTATTATACGTAGGTATGGAGGTGTCATCTCCAGCGCCCCCCAGCGGGAGATGAATCTCTGTGGGAGAATATCCTTCATGCCCTTGTGCCAGTACTGCCATAAACAGACGACAATACCTTGCGGAGCGGAGTTCCAGTCAATCGACACTGGCCGATTCACTGGCGACCATTGCACGAGGGAATTCTTGGTTGTCGACGACGTTCCTGTGATCGAAGATCAACCCGGCAAGAAGAAGGCACCAAAAGGCACACGTTGAATGAAAGAAATAGGGCTGGGAATGCGGAGATCTGATCTGCGGGTGACCAAATGGCTTTCAACGACACCCGCAGTCGGGGTCTGCACGGCTTGCAGTAAGGAGTTCAAAGTTCCCATGACCGCTCTATCCAAAGTCAGGGACGCTCAGGCCAGTCTTCAGCGCCAGTTTGACCAGCATAAATGCGAGAGCAAGGTCGCAGAGCCGGAGTCCGAACGGTGACTGATGCGATGGCTGTCAAAGTGTAGGAGATGCCTATGAAACCGAGGCAAGAATCGCGACTGCTAATCTGTGCCATCCTCGTTCTAGCTTCTTATTCGTTTGCTCAGGAAACTGGACCCTTCGGGCTGCGGGCCGGGATGACCCGAAGACAGGTTCAGGAAATCGTTCCTGCGAATCGCATGCTGTCATCGAAGGGTGACGATTTTACCTACTCAACCGCTCCTCAGCCATATCCACTGTTTGAGGAATACATCTTAACTTTTTCGCCAAGGTACGGACTGGTACAGGTTCAGGCCACTGCTAACTCTCTCGATGACGAGTCGGGCAGTGTCACGCGATCTAGGTGCAAAGAGATCCACTCGGCTCTCAGCAAGAAATACGGTATACCCGACAAGAGTCAGCAGTGCGAATTGAAAACCGAAAACGAGAAACCCTGCGCTTTACGGACAGAGCTCTCCACGTGGTTCATTGATTCTCCCCGAGCAGACCAAATTGGCAAAATTTCTCTAACTGCCTTTCTAATGCCGAGTGTTAAGAACCAGCGAGGGGAAGACGTGGTGGCCGGATGCAACGATCCGCACAAAGTGTGGAAAGGTACGATCCTGCTGGCGTATGAATTTGCTGATTATCCAAAGCACGAAGAGGAAGTGAAAAAGCACCCTCTCTAGCCGCATCGATACTGCCCGCAATGACCCCTAATTGATGACGAGATCCAGCGCGGCGCTGTTTTGGAATGACCAATACCTCTGTCCGCTTTTGACCAGTTTGTTGCATTGAGGTCAACTATCATACCCATTGGAGGTTTTATGCCGTGCTCCGCTCATCAATCTCTATTCGAGTCTGACAAAAGAATATGGGGATCATGGAAGTGTTTGAACGATAAGACAAACGGAAGTGCTTCGGAAACCGACGAAATGCACAGACTTGCGGGGGCTGGTCGCGATAGTAGCCACGCATTGACGAAACACATTGCCGACTGTCCTGCATGCAATAAAGAAATGGATGTGACAGGCAATTAGATCAGCAGCCGGGGCAGCTTCACTTCTCAGACGGTTTGGCCGTCAGACGATCTTCCTTCTCTTTAAGAAGCCGGGCAATATCCTCTACTAGCGCTTTCAGCTTCGCAGTGTCCTGCTCATTCGCGGCTTGCTCGCATAGCTCCAACCATCGTTCTTTGGTCTTCCCGTACATAAGAAATTGTAACCAGTCAGGGAGTCGTCTGGAAGACTACGAAAGCACTAGTTCTACATTGCGTAGGAGCCTCTGAGACGGATGTCAACACTCGCCTGGTCGAACGGCTTCTCACGCAAGCTGGAAAATCACGCGGCTGCGACAGCCCTTAATTTCTATCGGCACGAAAAAGCTCGGGAAGACATTCGGGGGTGCGAAGCTTCCCGAGCTACTTGGTCCACGTTCTAAACCAAGGTCGAAAATTCAAAAATATTGATAAACAGAGTAGGTTCGGAGCTAAAAATCGTCTGTTCAATATTGATCACATCGACGGGTGATGCCGAGGGATTGGAAGGAGCGACACCAAGACTTCGAACTGCGTGTTATGCTGTCCGCTCGCAACTGGCGAACCGAGGGGGCAAGCCATGAGTCTGGAATCGATTGCACAGGAAATACGGAAAGAGATTGAGAAATTGACTGGCGTTCTTCATCTGCTCGAACGCGGGGCGAAGAAGACGACGCGGGCACGGCGCAAAATGTCAATGGCTGGCAGAAAAAGAATCGCCGCCGCGCAACGGGCACGGTGGGCGAAAATCAGGGCAGCGAAGAAATAGAGAAAAGTCCCCACCTCGTAAGAGCGCCCACTCCAACATTTTGGAAGTGAGCGTTTTTTGTGGGCGGCAGATGCATCCGTGTACGTTGCCAGTGACGCATTCAGTTTTTCGAGATTGATCTTTTTTCGGGCTGGCTTTCGGGGATTCCATAGCGGAGCGGTTCGGAACCGGGTCAGTTAGTGTAATGGGGATTTATCAAGAATTGACCGGGGAGGACAACGTCCAGAGAAGGTTGCCGCATCGCTTACAATTCTGAAGCTCGATTTTCTCCTCCAAACTGGAATGCGGCCTGGCTTTTTACAAGGGTTGCCATTCAAACGGAAACAACTTCCCTGCTGCAACGGGATCCATAGGCAAACCTGCCAACTCCGCCGCCCGCGCCATCGCGGGATCGCGGCCCGCGGCCAGATCTTTTGCAGTGGGAAGCACAATCTCATCGGGCGTCACCCCGGTGTGCTCTAGACTCTTCCCGTCGGCCATGATCAAATCGGCGTCAGTAATATTGAATCCGTAGAAAATTTTAGTATCCGCCCCTAGCGACTCGCTATATGGCCTCGCCTCCATCACCGCTCCGGAAGAGCGGTCGCCAACCACGGTGCCCCGCTTTTCCAGTTGTATAACGCGCGCAAATAGTTCAGCTGCGGATGCCGATGCGCTGTCCACTAGCACAATGATCTTGCCGGAATAGGCGCTTGTACCACGCGTTTTGGCTAATTGCGGCTTATGTGCCTTGCGGCCCACACGGTCAGAGATCTTTACATCGTGCTCGCATACATTCCCAACCACACGCTCCAGGGTTGTTGTCAGCCCGCCGGGGTTCCCCCGCAGGTCAAGAATTAGCGCCTTATGTTTCTTCGCGATTCCAAACATGTGGTCCACTTCCCCGTCCGACATGAAAAATTCCGGCATTTTCCAGATCATTACGTTGCCGGATTCTATATAGCGCTGCCGCAGCAATTCGTCGGTGCGCTGCTCGTCGCGGATTAACTGCCAAATGTCCCTATCTCCGCTTCCGCCCGATATATCCATTACGTGTTTTAACTGTCGTACCGTGGCGTCCGCGGTCACTTCGCGTTGTTGGCCATCGGGATCGCGTAGCGCCAGTTTTGATGCCATCTGTGGAGATAGGTGATTGTAGTAGTACTCCATGGAACGAAGGTCGGAGCGGTTCACCGCAAACCGGTTGTACAGGAGGACTTCGTCGCCCGGGTGCAGTTTAGATCCCGCATCCGTCCCGGGCCGCACCCGAGTGATAAACGGTGTTTCGCCAATGACTTGCATCCGGAAGCCGTAATCCATTCGCATGGGCCTCGAGGGGGGTCGGAAAAACGTGTGTGAATCGTTCAGCACATCCAGAAAACCGGCGATCTCGGCAAATCCCTGCCCCAGGGAATTCGCCTTTTTTACTCGCTCTTGGTATTCGTGGTATCTCGCGTCCCAATCCAATCCGTGAAACGTTGGATCGTAATAATTCTTCTTCACGTCTTCGTAGGCACTCCGCAGCATCTCGTTAACGCGGCCTTGGTTTTCGCTGTCCATCTTCTGCTGCGCGGAAGCTGCTGCACTCGCGAAAATGAAGAGTATGGGCAGCAGGGAAACACAACCGAATACTGGGCGATTTGCATTCATGGATGTCCTCGAGGCGGCGTACCGCCGAAGTATTGTCGTCACTGTAAATAGAAACTGTTGAGATCACGCCAGCAAGTGTACGCGGATAATGCGACGGGTTCCAGGGTCTTCAGTCATGATGTGGTTGTTGGCGTAATCAGGCGATAGCGCTCAGAACCCCGGTTAATGAGTGTAATCGGGATTTATCGCCAACAATCGACGCTTTTACTTCCAGCCGAACAAAAGGCCAGCAACAGCGACAATTGCAAACATGAGCAAGACGACCATCAGTCCGCAGCCCACGAGTTGTAGATTGTCTTTTGCTAGTTTCCGACCGTGCAGCGGGGCTGAAGGCCGTGCGATGTCACACGCGACTTCCTCCGCAAGCGCCACGATGTTCGGATATCGGCCATCGCCTGCCCATTGCAATGAGCAACTGAAGCACTTCGGGTCTCTCTCGAATTCATCGAACGGTTCAGCTTCGAATATCCGCGATATCAGGTCCTTAGCCCGCTGCCGCAAAACTTCGGGCATGGGCTCAAGCCGAGAATTCTCCCTTGCAAGAATTTCTCTATCGCGTTCGGTAAGCGGAACCCCGTCTTTTATTGCTTCGTCTGAGAGCAATTTCACCATGTGGTGTAGTGGGTCTTCGTCTCGTCCAAAAGGGCTCTTGATAAACCAACTCATGGTTACGGAGATAGTGTACTCGCAGGGCTTTCTGTGTAGTTGGCGTTATCAGGCGCTAGCGCTCATTGACCGGGTTGTGAGTGTAATGGGGATATTTCGCCAACAACCGACCGTGCTCCAGTACCGGTGGGGTGGGCGCGGGACCGCCGACCCACCCCTTCCTCCGAAATGATCCTACTCATTCTGGTTGTTATAGAAATAGTAGGTAGCCGTATAGGGCACTGATACGGTCTGTAAAGGCGTACAAGAACTGTTGGGTGCAGACCCGCCCGAAGTATTCACGCGCTGAATATACGACACCGAGCTGAAGAGGCCTCCTTGGTCAGTGCTGCCTCCCCCTTGTCCAGCGTTGAAAATTGACGAAAGCAAAAGCCACGGTATCGTTGCGCAGTACCCCGTTGCCGGGCAACCCGGCGCAGGAACACCCGCCACTCTGGACCCAATGACGAAGCTTTCGTCTGCCAGGCTCTGCCAGGTTGGACCCGACACTACACCAGTGGTAAAGAAGTGATGAGCGAACACCACCCCGTTTGCGTCGGACAGCGTGGCCTCCGGATGTCCTGAGGCGGGCCAGAAACCACTGTTGTTACATGTGTAGTTCTGCGTTCCGGTGGCATAACCCAGAAAGTCCGCTTCCTGCGGATTGCCCGGCACTCGTATCGCTTTCGGTACGTTGGGTGCCGGTACGCTGTTCTCGTCTTGCGCTCGCAGGGATGCTACGAGCATCAGAGAGAATACGGAAATACTCAGAATTCTCAAGTAAGTACGCATTGTTTTTCTCCAGTGCATCAGGTGCCGCCCACTTGACGCCACACTGACGGATCGTCTTCGCCGATAAAGAAGACGCCATTGCGCTTGTGTGCGACTACCGAATACGGGTTAAGCGCGAAGCTACGCGCGGGGTTGGGAGCCTCTGAAATGTGCCCCTGTCGTTGGCTCTGACGACGACCACTGGGGTGGCGCGCCGGTCTGGAACCAACTTTCAAGGGACGACGATTGTCTGCCCTATGTTCGGGTTCGAAACCTCTAGGTTCGGCACCGGGCCTTGCCTCCTCCTTAAGTCTTAAAAAGGCGCAAGCTCGGGCACGTTGGACTCGTCCTTTAGGCGCGGTCGTGATTGATTCAGGCCGCTTTGCCGGCGGCGATCCTGTGGGTGGTTGAGGTGTGGACAGCAAAAGTCCGCACCACCGGCGCGGTTTTCAGAATGTGTTGTAGTGTCTTGTCCCCCGCGTCGAACTGTTCGCGCTCGTAGCGTTGGACATCCTCTCGCGTATTCCAGAAGCTGAGCGCGAGGACGCGATTTGGCTTCGTGTCTGAGACGATTACGGTCACGTCCACGAATCCAGTCTGCTTTTCCAGAAGCGGCCGAACTTTGTCGTTGACGGCTTGAGCGAGTTCACGTGCTTTGCCCTGTTTGGTGGTTAGGTCAACGACACTCGTGTACATGCGAAGCACTCCTTTCGGTGGTAAGAATGTGAAAGGGAACATCGCGGAAGCTGGCGCAAACTCCAAGGTTACCTGCGTGGAACGGCAACACCATACGCCTGTTCTTTTTCGCGGTCAATTGCCCAAATTTGGTGCAGTGGCACGGGAAAGAAGCGGGCAGCCATGGTCGAGCAAGCCAGACCGGTTCCGAGGCGTTAGGCCCTATGCAGTGAAACCCAGCCTGACCGATTGGTAGTGACATCGCGATGTTTCGACAACAACCGTCACTCCGGCCACTCTGGCTCGTCGAGAACGCGATCGCACCCGGAAATGGTAAACCACGGTTCGCCGCAGTTCGCGATTCGCGGATCCTGCAATACCACTTCTGCCCTTCGAGCATATGAGGAATCCGGGTAGGTGTTGACGAGGGTTCCAAGGGTCAGATGGGCAACGGCAAAACGCTTATCATGCACCGCATCCATAGCCCGGTCGAACAACACTCTATCTGGAGTCCCGGAACCAACCTCGGCGTAGGGCTGACAGGCCGTCACCCCCCACAATAACGCGCAGATGCCCATGATCTGTTTCGTGCGATGCATGCCGAGTATGCAGCCTTTTGCAAAGACAGCTTACCGCATCTTCACCAACTATCGTTAACAGGCGAAAGCGTTCACGACCCCTCTAATGAGTGTTATCGCGATGTTACGTCAACAGCACCCGCAATCTTAATCCCGCTAGTTCTCAAGTTCAAGGCAGACCATGGACTTTGGTGCAGTTTTATTCACCCAGGAAAGGCCATAATTGAGGCGTCCGATCATTTCGCTGCACGGAGACAATCCATCATGAACCGCCTCGCACTCGCCTTCGGCTTAAGTTTGTTTTTTCTTTTCAACCTGTCAACCAATGCGCAAGACAACAAAACCTTTAGCGCGGATGCGCCCGCCGTGCGTGCCACAGTGACGAATTACATCGAAGCCTATTACATCGGCGATGCCGCCCGTATGCAGCAAACGTTGCATCCGCACTACCTTAAGCAAAAGATTCATGGAGACATTCCGG
>Ga0307477_10000091_pt1 | contig 131824 bp, 112 predicted proteins | sample atmos_gasesECM2C_FD_203316 | JGI IMG/M metagenome (GOLD analysis project Ga0307477, IMG submission 203316) | Hardwood forest soil microbial communities from Morgan-Monroe State Forest, Indiana, United States - atmos_gasesECM2C_515 | ecosystem: Environmental > Terrestrial > Soil > Temperate... | reverse complement strand
GCAGAATCTGACGAGCACGGCGGCGTGGAGTGCATCGGCCCCGAGTGTGGCGACGATCAACGCGGCGGGTCTGGCCAGCGGCTTAATTATGGGCAGCACCATGATCACGGCTGTCTCCGGCACGGTACAGGGAACGACTACGCTGACTGTAACCTCACCGGTTCTCGCCTCGATTGCGGTGACGCCGGCGAATAGTTCGATTGCCGCGGGGAACACGCAACAGCTCACGGCCACGGGAACCTACAGCGACGGGAGCACGCAGAATCTGACGAGCACAGCGACGTGGAGTTCATCGGCCTCGAGTGTCGCGACGATCAGCAAGGCGTCGGGCTCGCAGGGATTGGCCACGGCGGCGGGTTTAGGCACGACGACGATTGAAGCGGCGTTGGGCGCGATCAGCGGCTCGACTACGTTGACCGTCACAGCAGGCTTTGTGTTGACTGGCAGCCTGAACACAGCGCGCGCATCCCATACCTCGACGATGCTGAACAATGGCATGGTGCTGATTGCGGGAGGCTATAACGGCAATATCTTAGCCAGTGCCGAGTTGTATGATCCCGCGTCCGGGACCTTCACCTTCACCGGCAGCCTGAACACCGCGCGCGTCTATCACACGGCAACTCTGTTGAACAATGGCATGGTGCTGATTGCGGGAGGCACCGATAATAATGGCAACATCTTAGCTAGTGCCGAGCTGTACAATCCGACGACCGGGACCTTCACCTCCACCGGCAGCTTGAACACCGCGCGGGAACTCCACACGGCGACGGTGAAGAATGGCATGGTGCTGATTGCGGGAGGCACCGATATTAACGGCAACATCTTATCCAGTGCGGAGATGTACAATCCCACGACCGGGACCTTCACTCCTACCGGCAGCCTGAACACCGCGCGCGTCTATCACACGGCAACGATGCTGAACAATGGCATGGTGCTGATTGCGGGAGGCTACGATAACAGCGGCGATATCTTAGCTAGTGCCGAGCTATACAATGCCGCGACCGGGACTTTCATCCCCACGCTCAGCCTCAACACCGCCCGCTATAAGCACAGGGCGACGCTGCTAAACAACGGCATGGTGCTGATTGCGGGAGGCCAGGGCTCCGATGGCAATGCCTTCGCCAGTGCGGAGCTGTACAATCCGGCGACCGGGACCTTCATCCCCAACGGCAGCCTAAATGCCGCGCGGGAACTCCACACCGCGATGCTGCTGAACAACGGAATGGATCTGATTACAGGCGGCCACGGCTCGAGCGGCTACCTAACCAGCGCGGAGCTGAACGATCCCGCAACCGGGACCTTCGCCCCCACCGGCGGCATGAACACCGCGCGCTACTTCCACGCTGCGACGCGGCTGAACAACGGAATGGGTCTGATTGCAGGTGGCTATAACTCCAGCGGATACTTAGCTAGTGCCGAGCTCTATCTACCGGACACGCTGACTCCGCCGAACCTCGTTTCGATCTCGCTCAGTCCGACCAGCCCGACGGTTCCTCTCGACGCCGCGCAGCAGTTCATCGCCACGGGCAGCTTCAGCGACAGCAGCACAGAGCAGCTTGATTCGGTGACCTGGAGTTCCTCAGACGCCGCGGTCGTCAGCATCACCGATGATGCCAGCAATCGGGGTGCGGCTTATGCCCTGGGCATGGGGGCGGCGACGGTGAGCGCGTGTGCCGGCGCGGTGTGCGGCTCCACAGCGCTGACGGTTTCGTCGGCGGCGCTGGTATCCATCGCGGTCACACCGGCAACCGGGACGGTTCCGGCCGGCCGGCCGCTGCAGTTTTATGCCATGGGGACATACACCGATGGCAGCACGCAGGATTTGACCTCGTCGGTAACGTGGAGTTCGTCGGCGCCTCCGGTCGCGACGATCAATGCGGCAGGCTTGGCCAGCGGCTTAATTGTGGGCGGCACGACGATCACGGCTGCTTCGGGCGACGTACAGGGCACGGCCACGCTGACGGTGACCTCACCGGTTCTCGCCTCGATTGGAGTGACGCCAGCCAATGCTTCGATTCCTGCAGGGGAGACCCAACAGTTCACGGCCACTGGAACGTACAGCGACGGGAGCGCGCAGAATCTGACGAACACGGCGACGTGGACCTCATCCGGGCCGGCAATCGCTAGTGTGAGTGCGACCGGCGCGGCGGTTGCCCTCGCAGTCGGAACGGTCACGATCAGCGCAACCGCCGGATCCTTCACCGGAACCGCGAACCTGACTGTGACTCCGGCTGTGGTCGTCGCCTTGAAAATCAACCCGGCAACGCTATTCATGTCTCCGGGGAGTAGCCTCCAAATCCAGGCGATTGCGACCTTGAGCGACGGAACAACGCAGGACTTGAGCGGAAACGTTGCCTGGAGTGTGCAAAAGGCAAGTATTGCTATCGTAAGCAAGACCGGGATAGTGACGGCTCAGCAGATTGGCTCGGCGACGATCACCGCGCAGATCAATGGGATTACGGCATCGGCTAGCCTCACCGTGGTGTCAATCGTTACCGTGAACATCCTCCCGGCAAAGCTCTCCATGGTCCCGGGAACCACCAGCCAATTCCACGCGACCGCCACCTTGAGCGATGGAAAAACGGAGGACGTGACCACTCAAGTAGCGTGGAGTTCGACGCAGCCCGGCATTGCCGGCGTAAGCAGCGCCGGAGTGGTGACTGCGAAGCTTTTGGGCCCGGCGACGATCCTCGCACAGATCAGTGGGGTAACCGGGTCGGCTGTGGTCACCGGAGTGTCACCCGTCGCTTTGAATATCGTTCCGGCAACATTATCCATGGTCTTGGGGAGCAGCCGTCAGCTCCAGGCGATTGCAACGTTGAGTGATGGGACAACGCAGGACATGACTGGAATCGTAGCGTGGAGTTCGACGGATCCGAACATTGCCAGCGTGAGCATCGGCGGACTGGCGAGTGCCGCGCAGCTTGGCGTGACGACGATCCTCGCGCAGAGCAATGGTCTGACGGGGTCGGCGCAAATCACCGTAGTGCCACTCGTCGCCGTGAGCTATTTTAGTCGCGTCAATGCTGTAGCATCGGGCATTGACGGCACCATTCGGCTTGCCAATCCGGGTGTTACGTCCCTGTGTGCGATGGTGTACGTATTCGACCAGAATCAGGAACTGAACGAGTGCTGTGGATGTCCGATATCGGACAATGGGATGCGGACTCTCTCCTTGCTCAACGACCTGACGGCAAATACTCTGACCGGGAAAGAACCTCAAGCGGGAGAAATCAAGGTCGTTCCATCCGATCCTGCGCAGAATCCACAATGTGATCCCATCGCGTCGGCCCCGACTGGCGTAATCCTTGCATGGGGGACTAACGCTCAAGCCCCAGGTGCCACCACGGAAACAGAGTATGCAATGGTACCGCTGAGCGATGCGGAAGAGTCAATCCTGGTAAATTTGTGCAGCTTTGTGAAGCAGTTGGGAGGCGGCCGAGGCATTTGTTCCTGCGGAAGCGGCGACTAGTGGGACATCGCTATTCCACTACAATGGCTGAGCGCCGCAAAACATCGAGAAGCTCGCCGCAGGGGCGGCAAAACTTGTGCTCAGCTGACTATTCTCCCTCGACGATTCCTACAGAGCTCAACTCAGTGGCCGCGTCCGGAGTCTAGCTACTGCGCGTACCAGTCGAGCAAACGGACTTCGATCCCGGTTCCTTCCAACCGCTTTTGAAACACGGTGAGATCGGAGCCGCGGTAATGATACGGAATCACGATCTTCGGGTGGAAGGCCTTCACCGCATCCGCTGCTTCGTCGGGAGGCATGGTGTAAGGCAGATTCATGCAGACGAACGCCACGTCGATATTCTTCAGGGCGCGCATTTCCGGCACGCCTTCCGTATCACCTGAGAAGTAGAAACGCACGCCGCCGTAAATGAGCACGTATCCATTGCCGGTTCCCTTCTCATGGAACAGTTTGCCTGGGGCCGGACCGCGCGTTGGGTTCAGGTTGTAAGCGGGGACACCCTCGATTGTCCAGCCCTGCCACGTTTTGGATTCACCGTTTACAATCGGCTCGGCGGTCTTGACCGCGGCCACCACGGCGAGCGGCGCCAGAATTTCCGTCCCGGGCTTGCTGATTTCGGCGATGGAAGCCAGATCCATGTGATCCGGGTGAGTGTGCGTGATCAGAATGAGGTCCGCCTTCGAGGACCCGGCAAACTTCGCAGGTTTGGCCGGGTCGAGGTAAATGGTTTTCCCCCCCGCCTCGATCAGCGTGCTGGCGTGATACAGCGGAGTGATCTTGACCTCTCCTGCCGAAGTTGGAAATGTCTGTGGAGCGGCCGCGGAGTAGGCAGAGTACGACATGGCAAAGAAGAAGCAAGCAAGAGCTAGAAGCAGTTTCATCTCGACCTCAGTCAATTGTCGATAGCGGTGTACACGTATTTACAGCGCAACGGATGCGTTTCTACAACACTGTCGGCATCCCGCACCGCGTCCAGTTCATCAACATCATCCACATTCTAAAGGATTCTAAAGCTGAAAGGACGGTGCAGCCCAGACTTAAATAAAGGTCCGAAATAAACTAGCTCCTCCCGCGACCGGACGAGGCGGTTCGTCATCTAAGAAATCTCTGGGGGAAGAAGATTAAGATCGGTCGGCGATTTGATCGTGGCGGGTTGACCAAGAAACCGCCGAGACCTTAGCGACCAGATTGGAAGCGCCACATGCCTCGCGCAGAAATTGGTGCAGAGAAACTTGCCGCAGTTGGTGATGAGCTCATCGAGCGCTGGTCCGATGCTCGTTGGCAAAGCGATGCTCTCTTCAATTTGGTGCGCGAGAACGCTCTGTACGAGCGGCCGATTCCGGAGCGTCACCGCATCATCTTCTATCTCGGACACCTTGAAGCATTCGATTGGAATTTACTGAACGGAAGCGTCTTCGGGTTGAAGAGTGTTCATCCTGAATTTGATCGCCTATTTGCTTTTGGCATCGATCCAGTCGGGGGCGGGCTCCCTACCGATCTGCCGTCTGACTGGCCCGCCGTGGATGTCGTCCGGGATTACGTCAGCAACATCCGCAACAGTCTCGACACCAAGGTTGAAAAAGTGATTCTCGAACCGCAGCCTCGAACGGACGCCGGTTTCTCATTGCGAACGTTGCTTAACGTGGCGATTGAACACCGGCTGATGCATACGGAAACACTGTCCTACATGTTGCATCAGTTGCCGCTCGACGCGAAGGTGCGGTCGAGAGCACAGCAAGCAGTATCGCTGAATCTTGCTGGTCCGCGAGTCGCACACCGGATGGTCAACGTGCCTGCCGGCGTCGTAACACTCGGTCTTGCGCGAGATGCTAAAGATTTTGGCTGGGACAACGAGTATGAAGCTCACAAGGTCGAAGTTCCTGCGTTTGAGATCGATCAGTACAAGGTGACAAACCGGCAGTATCTTGAGTTCATGGCGGCGGAAGGCTATGAGACGCGCGCTTTCTGGAACGATGATGACTGGAACTGGAAGACCTCGGGAGGAGTTTCTCATCCGTTGTTCTGGAAGAGAGTCGGCGATCGATGGTCTTACCGCACGATGTTCGATGAAGTGCCGCTCGACGAAGTGGCGCTGGACTCGCCCGTGTATGTGAGTCAGGCGGAGGCAAGCGCATACGCGCGTTGGGTAGGGAAGTCGCTTCCCACCGAAGCGGAGTGGCAGCGCGCCGCCTACGGCTCCGTCGACGGAAACACGAGAGCTTATCCGTGGGGCAATGAGGCGCCCAATGCCGACTTTGGCAATTTCGACTTTCACCGTTGGGATCCCGTGCCGGTGAATGCGTTTCCCGAAGGCCACAGCGCTTTCGGCATTCACGATATGTCGGGCAACGGGTGGGAATGGACCTCCACTGTGTTCGGCCCATTTCCTGGGTTCAAGCCCTTTCCGTTCTACCGTGGGTACTCCGCTGATTTCTTTGATGGCAAGCATTTCGTCATGAAGGGTGGCTCGGCGCGCACGGCTGCGTGCATGCTGCGATCCACATTTCGCAACTGGTTCCAGGCGCATTATCAATATGTGTATGCGGGTTTTCGCTGCGTAAGCCGCGGATGATGATAAGGAGGACTTGGAAATGCTAGTTCATGCGATCACGACCAATGCCGCTTATGAATTCGCCTCCGAAGTGCGCGCGGGGCTCGCGCGGCCGGGACAGAAGGAACTCCCATCCAAGTATCTCTACGACGATGTGGGCTCGGCGCTCTTTGAAGTCATCAGCCATTTGCCCGAGTACGGCCTTACCCGAGCGGATGAGCGTTTGCTGCAACGGCATGCAAGCGAGATCGTAGAACGTCTGGACGCTCCGGTCGCCGTCGCTGAACTGGGCAGCGGCAGCGGCAAGAAGACGCGCTGGATACTGGAGGCTCTGAGCCGGTGGCAGCGGACTTTTTATTATCCCGTGGAAATATCCCGCTCTGCTTTGCTCATGTGCCAGCGCGAACTCAGCGATATTGATTCCCTCAGCATAGTGGGGTTTGAGCGCGAGTATCTTGATGGCTTGCTGGAGGTGGCCGCGCACCGGCAGCGGGGCCAACATCTCTTCGTGTTGTTTCTGGGGAGTACGATCGGGAATTTCGATCGGCCAGCGGGAGTAAAATTCCTGGCGGAGGTTCGGCGCATTCTCGAGCCCGGAGACTCGCTGCTTCTCGGAACGGACCTGGAAAAATCCAGCGCACAATTGCTCAAGGCATACGACGACGAACTGGGAGTGACCGCGGCTTTTAATCTCAACCTGCTGGCCCGCATCAATCGCGAGCTCGATGCGGATTTTGATTTGGGCCAATTCGTCCACACAGCTACGATCAACCGGGAAGCCCGGAGCGTCGAAATGCATCTGCGATCGAAGCGGCGGCAGACGGTGCGTATTCCGGCGGCCGATCTGCGCGTCGAGTTTCTGGAGGGCGAGACCATCTGGACGGAGAGCAGCCACAAGTACTCGGTCGACGAGGTCTTCCAGATGGCCCGCAACGCCGGCTTCAGTTGCAAGGCACAATGGATTGATGAGCAATGGCCCTTTGCGGAGAACCTGCTCATCGCGGAATGACTTATTATGTTTTTACGCTTAACGGCTTGTGGTGAATTTGCATTCCACACATCCAGCGCCCGAAGGCGGATTCATTTTGAGATTCTTTCGGCATGCCTGAAGGCATGCCCTGATACGAATCGCATTTCTACCACGGACTGCTAAATACACGGAGGAATCGATGGCACAGGAATGTACCCACCTTGATCAGATCAAAATAAGAAAAACGGACAAGCATGTTTGTGAGGAGTGCGTGAAGGCCGGCGATACTTGGGTCCATCTGCGGATGTGCCTCATCTGCGGCAATGTCGGTTGCTGCGACTCGTCCAAGAACAAACACGCCACCAAACACTTTCACAAGACAACGCATCCTCTTATGCGCTCAATCGAACGCGGCGAATCCTGGGTCTGGTGTTATGTCGACGAGATCGAGGCGGGCGAACTTGCGGCTTGAGCGCTAAAGAGTGGATCCAGAGGCGACGGCTTGCGACCAGTCGGAAGCCGGACGATAATTTACGCGACCAGAGTGTAGTCTGCTGTATCTAATCGCCTATACCTGATCACAAATTCAAGCTTTAAGTCAGACTTGCTGTCTGAATCCACCTTCTGCATTATCAGGGCTGAGTCCGAGTATGCCAAAACCAGTTTTGCTTAGTGTCGACGACGACTCCGACGTTTTGCGGGCGATTGAACGCGACTTGCGCTCGCAGTACGGTGCGGAATATCGCGTCATCGGGAGCGATTCTCCCGAGGGCGCACTGGATTTGTTGAAGCAGTTAAAAGTGCGCAATGACAACGTGGCCCTGCTGCTGGCGGACCAACGTATGCCGCGAATGGACGGGGTCGCATTTCTGCAGGAGGCAATGCACATCTTTCCCGACGCGAAGCGCGCATTGCTAACCGCATACGCCGACACGAACGCTGCGATCAGCGCCATCAATCAGGTCAGTATCAACTACTTTTTCTTGAAGCCGTGGGATCCGCCGGCAGAGCACCTCTATCCGCAACTGAATGACCTACTCGATGATTGGCAAGCTTCTTATCGGCCGGCATTCCAGGGGATCCGCGTTCTAGGTACGAGATGGTCGCCGCGATCGTACGAACTGCGGGACTTCCTGGCGCGCAATCGTGTTCCCTATCAATGGATCGACGTGGAATTTTCGGCCAACGATCCGGAAACGAAGCGTCTTGTGGAGGCGCTTGGCCCCGAGGCTGCGAACCTCCCGGTCGTGCTTTTCCCGGACGGCACGAAGCTTCTGGAGAGCCTGCCGGCCGACGTTGCGCAAAAAGTCGGCCTGCGGACGCGTGCGCAAACCGACTTTTACGATTTGGCGATTGTAGGTGGCGGACCGGCAGGACTGGCGGCCGCTGTTTATGGTGCGTCGGAGGGTCTGCACACAGTGATGATTGAGCGCGAAGCGCCGGGCGGCCAGGCCGGGATGAGTTCGCGAATCGAGAACTATCTTGGATTTCCAGCCGGACTCAGCGGTAACGATCTGGCTCGGCGCGCCGTGGTACAGGCGAAGCGTTTTGGAGTCGAAATTCTATCTCCCCAGGAAGCGGTTGGGGTGCGCACCGAAGGATCTTATCGGTTCATCAAGCTGGCTGATCAAAGTGAAATATCCTGCCACGCACTGATGATCGCGAGCGGAGTACAGTGGCGGCGACTGGACGCGCCAGGAATCGATAAGCTGCAGGGTGCGGGTGTTTACTACGGTGGTGGTGCGACGGAAGCGCTTTCGTGCAAGGGAGAAATCGTCTACGTAGTGGGCGGCGCAAATTCGGCGGGCCAAGCGGCGATGAACTTTGCCAAGTATGCGGAGCGCGTCGTCATGCTGGTGCGCGGAGATTCTCTCGCCAGCACCATGTCACAGTATCTGATTGATCAGATTAAGGAGACGCCCAACATTCAAGTGTGGTCCCACGCCAGCGTGGCCGAGGTGCATGGCGAAGCGCGCCTGGAAGAAGTTTCGGTGCTTTGTTCGGATACCGACACAGTGGAGCGGGTGCCGGCAAGTTCGATCTTCATCTTTATAGGAGCCCTGCCACGAACCGACTGGCTGGGAGATCTGGTCGAGCGAGACGAGCGGGGCTTCCTCCTGACTGGTCCGGACCTTATTCGCGACGGAGAACGTCCCAAGGGGTGGGCGCTCGACCGGGATCCTTTCCTGCTTGAGACAAATATTCCAGGAATTTTTGCGGTCGGCGACGTGCGGCATGGTTCCGTGAAGCGCGTCGCTTCGGGTGTCGGCGAAGGATCGGTAGCGGTGCAGTTCATCCATCAGTACTTGAGCAAGGTATAAATGGTCGAGAAATCAGAATTAGTTCGCGTCCCGGTCTTCGCGGATTTGCCTGACGATCAACTCGCCTGGTTCCTCAGCCAGTCGCAGGAACTCCACCTCAAAGCCGGTGAGACCTACTTGCGCGCCGGCGATCCCGCGAATGCGATGTTCGTGATTCTTGAAGGCCAATTCGAGATCCGTGGGGAGATTGGCGGTGAAACTGTCGCATTTACCATCGATGCGGGCAATGTCACCGGAGCGCTTCCGTTTTCGAGGATGAAGACCTTTACCGTGGGTGGGCGTGCAGTCGGGGACAGCCGCGCCTTAAAATTTTCGGCGACCTTGTTTCCCGAACTTGTACAGAGGATGCCAGAACTGGCCAAGCGCCTGGTGGGCCTGATGTCCGACCGGATCCGCGAAACCACACGGATCGAACAACAGCGAGAGCGATTGGCCGGTCTAGGAAAGCTTTCGGCGGGTCTGGCCCATGAACTCAATAATCCGGCTTCCGCAGCCAAGCGCGCCACCACTCAACTGCGTAGCATCCTGAAGAAAATCAAGGACGCCAGCCTTGAACTGGGCAGGCGCGATCTCACGGCCGCGCAGAAATCGGAGATTGAGAAATTGGAAGCGGCGTTCACCGCGCACGACGAACCTCCGCTGGATGCACTGGCCGTCAGCGACCTCGAAGAGCAGGTTGATTCCTTATTGCGCAGTCACGGGCAGAACGACTTGTGGCAACTGGCGGCCGATCTGGCGCGCAAGAACGTCAAGCCGGAAGTGCTGGAATCGTTGTTCGCGGCTCTCGATGCCGGCACTGCCCGAGCCGCTCTGGTGAGAATTGCCGCGTCGGTTGAGATTGGGAACCTGCTGAACGAAATCGAAAGCAGCACATCGCGAATTTCCGACTTGGTTGGCGCGATCAAGGAATACACGTACATGGACCAGTCGCCGGTGCAGAATGTCGATATCGTGAAAAGCCTGGAGACCACGCTTACCATCTTGAACCACAAGCTCAAGCGGGGAGTGGAGGTGCAGCGCAACTACCAGCCCATTCCGTTTCTGGTGAATTCATTCGGCAGCGAACTCAATCAGGTTTGGACTAACATCATCGATAATGCCATCGATGCCATGGGCGGAAAAGGCGAGCTTCGAGTGCGAACCTATCAGGACAATGGTTGCGTTGTGGTAGAGATCGGCGACAACGGTCCAGGCATTTCGCCCGAGGTTGAAGCACACATCTTTGAACCATTTTTCACAACCAAGGGAGTAGGGCAGGGAACCGGGTTGGGCCTCGACACGGTTCAGCGCATCGTGAGAAAACACAGGGGCAATATTCAAGTCGATTCGAAACCGGGTGACACACGTTTTCAGGTATGGCTCCCGCTGGCGGAAGCCTCGATACCTGCAGGTAAAAACCGAAACTGAAAGTCACAACTAGAGTCGGAACTAAGGAGAAAAGTTTATGCCTACGCTCACGACAAAAGACGGCACGCACATTTACTACAAGGACTGGGGAAAGGGCCAGCCCATAGTGTTCAGTCACGGCTGGCCGCTCACCGCGGACGACTGGGACGGACAAATGTTGTTCTTCGGCCAGCAGGGCTATCGAGTCATCGCGCATGACCGGCGCGGGCACGGCCGTTCCACCCAGACATGGGACGGTAACGATATGGACACTTATGCGGACGATCTCGCGGGTCTGACTGAAAAGCTTGACCTGAAAAATGCAATCCATGTGGGCCACTCCACCGGCGGCGGAGAGGTTGCCCGTTATATTGGGCGGCACGGCTCGAAGCGCGTCGGCATGGCCGTGCTTATCAGTGCGGTGCCGCCGCTGATGGTGAAGACGGACAAGAATCCGGCTGGCGCGCCCATCTCGGTGTTCGACGACCTGCGAGCCCAATATACGAAAAATCGGGCGCAGTTTTATAAGGACATTACCCTCCCGTTCTACGGATACAACCGGCCGGGCGCCAAGATTTCCGAAGGCATCCAGGAGCACTGGTGGGTGCAAGGGATGATGGGAGGGATGAAAGCGGGCTATGACTGCATCAAGGCCTTCTCCGAGACGGACTTTACTGAGGACCTCAAAAAGTTCGACGTGCCAACTCTCATCCTTCATGGCGACGATGACCAGATCGTGCCAATCGGCGCGGCGGCTCTGCTGTCCGCGAAGATTGTGAAGGGCGCCACACTCAAAGTGTATCCGGGTTTTCCGCACGGGATGCCCACAACCAATGCGGACCAGATCAACGCCGATCTGCTCGCGTTCTTCAAGGTTAGGGGACAAGTGGCAGCGTAATTGTTACCCCTGTCGATCCAATCTCCCTGGTGGAGTGCCGGGCGCCCGCCCGGCTGGACGGGCGAGGCGCCCGTCCCTCCACCGATGGATGCAGAGACAACGTGAAGATGAGATTCTCAGACAAGGTTGTGCTGGTCGCCGGGGGTACGGGCGGATTGGGACGCGCGGTGAGCCTCGCATTTCTTGAGGAAGGCGCCAAGGTGGTTGTCACGTATCGGGAGCAGAAAGAGTTTGACGCCCTCAAGAGCGAGGTCGGAACAAATGGCTCGGCGATCGACGGGCGCCATGTTGATGTCACTGACGAAACTGCTGTGCGTCAACTCTTCGCCAAAGTTCTCGCCGAACATCGCCGCTTGGACGTCCTGGTGAATACGGTGGGCGCATACGCTGGCGGCGTGAACTTGTGGGAACTGGAGACGAAGGTGTTCGACCAGATGCTCGCGCTGAATTTGCGCTCGGGGTACGCGTTGTCGCGTGCCGCGATACCGGCGATGCTCAAACAGGAGCATGGAGCGATCGTAAACGTAGCGTCAAAAGCCGCGTTGGATCACGGTGCCGGTGCAGCCGCTTATGCCGCTTCAAAGGCCGCTGCATTGGCACTGATGGATTCGTTGGCCGCGGAAGTAAAGGGTACCGGGGTACGGGTGAACTCGATTCTTCCCAGCATCATCGACACAGAGGCGAACCGCAAAGCCATGCCTGGCGCCGACTTTGCAAAGTGGCCGAAGCCCCAGGAGATCGCGCGTGTCATCCTGTTTTTGTGCAGCGACGATGCGAAGGTGATCCATGGTGCGGCCGTGCCGGTCTATGGGGATAGCTGAAACGTAATACATTCGCGACGTACGTGACTGCCGAGTTATTGTTGTTCTTCCTCGTGCACTCGTCCTACGGCAGCAGCCCTAACACTCCCACCCCGCTCGTCGTCCCTACATACACCTTACCGTTCGCAATTGTCGGAGTAATGAACTTGTTCCCGTTGCCGAAGTGGTCGCGCCCGCCCGCCGCCTGGTTCGAGTTATATAACTCCACGCCGAGATTTATCGCACCGTAAGCATGCAGCACCGCCGGCGAGGTATTCTCCGTGGCCCACAAAATCAAATTGCTCGCCGTACTCCCAGAGATGCTGGGCGTGGTCCCCGGGTAACTGAAGTTTGTGCCCGTCGCCGACGTGGGCGTAGGATTCAGCAGGCCGCTGGCATTGAACGAGAACGCCTTGATTACGTCGCCCACCGCCCCATAGTAAATTCTCCGGTTAGCAAACGCCGGCGCCGAAAATACCTGCCCACCCAACTCACCGGTTACTTCCTGGTAAAGCTGACTATTGTTGTTGGGGTTGAACTTCCCCATGTTGACGCGATTCGCCAGATAGATGTTCGCGTCCTTCCCGGCGCCCACAACCAGTTGATGTAGCACGCCGCTAGAGTCCTTGAAAGCCGGCACCACCATCGCGCCGCCCGACCCCAGGTCCTCGTCTGCATTCGACTCGCTCACCGTGTTGTACATGTTGAAGTAGTCAGCCACGGCCAGCTTACCATTCTTGGTGGAGAGCTTCATGATCGCGTTTCCATAATCGCCATTTACTGGGAATCCATTGGCATTCAGTGTGGTATCGAACGTTCCATTGGCGTCGAGAAAGTAAATATTTCCATTCGAGTCCGCCGCCGGTCCCGCCCCTGCCGCCCAGATCGAGCCTTCATTCCCGTTCGGCGTCACATTGAGCACTGACAGCTGCACCAAAGTCGTCTCGTTGTAACTGATAATCCATCCCGTATACGGGCGGATATCACAGTGCGAAGCCCACGACGTATACAAGATGTGATTCACCAGTAACAACCCAGCCCGCTCTTTATATTGCTTGGGGTCAAAGATCACGTACCCACCCTGACTGTTATCGCCCGTCCCTGGATACTTGGCCGCGATGGCTACCGGGCCGCCAAATTCCTCCATTCCGCTGGTGATGTCCAGTGCGTGCAGGCGCTGATGATAGTTAGAACTTGAGTCCTTACTCATCGCAACCACATAAATCGTCCCATGCAGCCCCGCGGTAAGATCGATTACTGGAGTTGAAGTAACTCCGATCTCTGGCGTAACCTGCCCGCAGCCACGATCATCCGAAGGAGTCTCGCCCGCCGCGAGCGTGGTCACGTGCCAGAGGGTAGAGCCAGTGTCCGCGTCAAACCCGTACACCGTGCCATGTTCAGTAGCCACAAACAGTACGTTGTGCGTTCCATTTCCGGGAATAATCACGCTCGGAGCGTACAGCGGCTGCGCATCCACCCGTCCGTCGGTAGGAATCACGAACAGTTTGCCAAACATAATGGAGTTAACATTCTTAAGCGTGAGGGCGGTCTCGCTCAGATTCCGTCCCGTCCGCATGTTGTCGTTGTGATACGTCAGGACACCCTTAAACAATGGCGCAGCTCCCACCAACATGTCACGATGGAAGATGAGCACCGAAAGAAGGGAGAGAAGCAGAATTGCAGCTGAAAGCAGAACGATTCGCGCAGGCAAAGCTCGTCTCATGACGCACCTCACGCACCTCGGGATTTGGAGCCGGATTCACGGCTGTTGGCAGATAGAGACGAAGGAGCGAGTCTGATAATTCTATCGCGAGATCGTTACGCCGGTCGAGTTAAGTGCTGTCTCAGCGTTTCGCTATTCAATTCTCCCTCCCACCGCGCTAGGACCAGCGTCGCTACCCCGTTTCCAATCATGTTGACCAGAGCTCTGAACATGCTCAGAAAACGGTCGATTCCGAGAATCAACGCCATACCTGCAACTGGAATGGTTGGAATCACGGAGAGTGTAGCCACGAGCGCGATGAAGGATGCACCTTGCACGCCGCTGGCGCCCTTGGAAGTGAGAACAGCTACGGCGAGAATGGTGAGTTGCTGGGTCAGAGTCAGATGGGTATTAGTGGCCTGCGCCACGAATAGAGCGGCCATGGTCATGTAAAGGCTGGTTCCATCTGTGTTGAAAGTAAATCCGGTCGGGACCACCAATCCAACGAGGGATTTGGAGCAACCGAGTCTCTCCAGCTTGGCCATCAAAGTCGGAATCGCGATCTCGGACGAACTTACGGCTAACACCAGCAGGATCTCTTCCTTGAGGTAGGCCAGAAAGCGAAAGATGTTAAAGCTGGCGGCCCAGGCGATCGCCCCGAGTACGATGACGACAAAGACCACCGAGGTAAGCCAGAAAGTTCCAATCAGCTTGGCGAGCGGACCGAGGGAAGCAAGGCCGAACTTGCCGACCGTGTACGCCATTGCACCGAAGGCTCCGAGCGGCGCGAATTTCATCAGAATATTTGTTATAGCGAATACGACATGAGTGAGGGAGTCGAAGAGCGCCACCAGCGGCTTGGCTCGCGCTCCGGCGGCCGACAGCGCGAAGCCGAACAATAAAGCGACGAACACTACTTCGAGAATATCTCCCTTGGCGAAGGCGTCAACCACCGTCGTCGGAATGATGTGCATCAGAAATTCGGTGACGCTCTGCGCTTTGGCCTGGCCGGCATAATCGGCGACGGACTTGGCATCCAGTGTGGCGACGTTTGCGTTAAATCCGCTGCCCGGGTGCGCGACGTTTCCCACCACGAGCCCGATCAACAGCGCAATTGTCGAAACGACTTCGAAATAAAGGAGTGCCATGCCGCCGACACGGCCAACCTTCTTCAGGTTCTCCATTCCGGCAATTCCGGTGACGACGGTGCAGAAGATGATCAAAGTGATGATCATCGAAATGACGCGAATGAAAGCGTCGCCCAGCGGCTTCATGGCCACCGCGCGATTCGGATCCACGTATCCCAGCACTACGGCCAGTGCCATGGCAACCAAAACCTGCACCCAGAGGACGCGGTAGAAGGGTGTCTTGCTGGATCGGGGCGCAGTATTTACAGGGCCTGCTTGTACGGGTGGAAAGGTGGCCATCGTTGGTCGTCCGTCCTCAATTCTTCGTTGTTAGCGCAGAGCCGGGTTTAATGGAGAGCCGGGCGTCCCCGCCCAGCGGACCCTTCGACTGCGCTCAGGGCAGGCTTACGAGACGCCCGTCACTCCACAGGCTCAAGCGTATGCACCAGCCACGGAATGATTACCTCTTTGAAAATGCGAGGATCAGGCCACACTCCGACTTGCCGCCCCAGGTGACCGCCCTGCGGATTGATCCATGCAGTCTTCGGCACATCGCCTTTGTCGAGCAACAGGTAGATGTCGGAGATCGGTACCTGAGTGTCCTTCACTCCCGCAAGAATGAGCATCGGTGCCATCGGTTTGCCAAGCAGTCCTTGTTTGACGAGCGACATTTTCGGCAAGACTTCCGCCATTTCATCCACGGTTTTCACGTTGTCGAAAATCGCCATCAGTGCGGGGACCTGATCGAAGAGATATTCGCGGTTGCCGATCAAATGATTCATCAGAAAATCTTTTTGAAAAAAAGTATCGGTGGGCGGTGACTGCGCGCTCGCTCCTTTCAGGCGGGCACGCTCTACGATAGCCATCTTCGTCGCCCAATACGCACCCCAACTCACGCCGTGCATGGCAACCCAGTTCTTGTCGATCTCGGGCCGGGTGGCAATGTAATCGAGCACGCGCGAAAGCATGCGCTCGGCATTTTCACTCACCTTGATCGGATTCTGCCCGGTGCCCGGGCCATCCACGGCCAGGAAGCCAATGCCGAAAGGCAGGATCGCGCTGAAGCTCTCGGACAAATCCTCCTTGCGGCTGTCCAGTCCATTAACCGCCAGCACGAGTGGCACGGGCCCATTCGCATTTTTCGGCAAGCGGAGGTAGCCGATGATTTCTTTTCCTTCGAAAGGAATTCTCACAATTTCGAGTGGCGGGTCCCAGAAGCGTGCGTGTGCCAGGAAAGCCTCGATCGCTTTCTCATACGAGCGCTGCTTGCCGGCAGAGGCGGGGATGGGCCAGCGTCCAAAAGAATAAAGCCGCCACGCGCGGATATAATCGGCGTTCGCTTTCACCCGATCGGTTTTCTCCAGCGACTTCGCTTCATTCATGTAGCGATCGGCGACTCCCATAAAGGCCGCCGCCCATTCGTCTTTATCTTTCGTGTGGATGGAGGTGAAGGCTTCCTTCACGTCGCCGGGATCGAGTCCGATGAGCGGATACTGTCCCACTTCGGCGCGATGGACGGCTTCCGTCTTAATCTCATCGATGGTGCGCTCGGCACCCTGCTGCGAGAGGCAAGGGATACTTAGCGGGAGGATCAGGATCAGAGTTATTGCTAATGATGTGGCCAATGACATCGTGAGTCGAGCGGGGTGAGGATGATGCCCTAACGGTGTTGACACAGGAAGAATTCCTTTCCAGTTGAAGATAAAGATGGGGCCGGAGGTCCGGCCCCGATTTGTGAAATCTGTGCGATCAGAAAATAAGCTTCAGGCCGAGTTGAACCGAGCGCGGGCCTCCCGAACCTACGGCGGGGTTGGCGGCGGCGACGTCGGGAGTGGCACAGCCGCATCCGAATCCGCCCACGGAAGGATCATTGAAGCCGAAACCATTCTGGCCGCCGTATGGATTGGCGAGGTTGGGATGGTTGAAAATGTTGAAAAACTCCGCCCGGAACTGGGCGCGGAAGCGCTCGCCGAAATGCCAGTTCTTCGCCAGGGAGAAGTCCACGTTGCGGAAACCGGAATCGGGGAAAATGTTGCGTCCCATGGTGCCAAAGGTCCCCAGCCCCGGAGGAATCATGATGGAGTTGCCTTGGGCGTAGCAGCCGTGCAGGTTGAGGGAGGCGGTTGAGATGCCCGGAGTTCCTCCATCAAGAGACAGTGCCTTTGCGGCACAAGCAGCATTGGTTGCACCCGGGAAAAAGGGAGTGCCAGTTGACCCTGACTTAAAGTCGTCCGGGTTCCCATAGAAATTCCAACGGATGGGGCTGTTCGCTGGAGGACTGACGGGTAGCGCACCTATGCCGGCCGCATCGGTTCCCTCATCCATCGCTCCCCAATATTGCGGACTTTGCAATGTGATGATCGAGTTGAGTTCCCAACCTTCCAGGGCCTGCGCGTAGCCCTTCTTGCCGGGGATGGCGTAGGTGAGCGAAAGCGTAAGGCGATGCCGCACATCGAAATCGCTGTTGGCGTACTCAGCGCTCGGGTTATGAGCGTTCTGTGGCAGTCCCGATCCGTAACCGAAATCCCAGTTTGCGCCCACGTCATCGAGAGCGTGCGAGTAGGTGTATCCGGCTACCATGCTCAGGCCATGGAAATTTCTGGAGTTCAGTGTCACTTGCAGGGCGTTGTAATTGGACCGATAAACATTGCCCATCTGAAAGATGTTTGCAAGGTACGGGAACTTCGTCGCGAACGTCCGGTTGGCCTCTTCTGTGCCGTTGGCGTCGACGACACAGTTGTTATAGGCGGGAGCGCTCGCCAAGCAAAGGTCGAGGGCGCCTGTAGCAGTAGAATTGGTGTCCCATCCCGATCCTACCGGCGGCTGGTTTATGTCACGAATGCCGGTTAAATTCACACCGTGGTTACCCACGTAGGCCAACTCCAATGTAAGGTTCGGGGTAAACGCGTGTTGCAGACTGAGAGTCCAGTTCCAGACGTAGGGCGTGGTCAGATTACGGTCCACGCTCATGATGGGGCAGGGACTATTGGTGCAATCGATCGTAGCATTGTTAACCGGTGTGTTGTCCCAGGTCTGCCCGGGTGCGTTCAAGAAATTCTTTGTGGTGACGTTTCCCGTTGTGATGGTGCCGCCTGGTACGATGCCCGCCGTGGGAACACTGCCAGGCCCAAAGGCGTTGTTGAAGGCGATGAACGACTGCCAGTTCACGGTTTCGTAAACCAGCCCGGCGCCGCCTCGGATCACGGTTGATCCTTTGCCGTTCGTGTCCCAGGCAAATCCGAAGCGCGGCGCGAAGTTTTTGTGGTCAGGCTTATAGAGGCTGCTGATTTTATTGGCGCCCGTGTTCACCTGCACTAAGCCGACGTTCGGGTCAAAGTTACCAAGCAGGTTGTGAGCTTCCTGGGGGACACTGCTGAACTCATATCGCACTCCGAAGTTCACAGTCAGATTCTTGGTGGCCCGCCAGTCATCCTGAACGAACAGGCTATAGGCCCAGTTATGAAGCTGCAACGTCGGATTTCCTACCTCCAATGTTGACTTGAAGGGCAAGCCTGCAAAAAAGTCTTCGAGTGGTGTCGAGGGTGGAGGAGAGCCGGGGGGAGGTGGGCCCGGACTCAACACCCCGCCCAGGAAAGTGATGCTGCCTCGCGCATTCCCGTACGCGGCGTTCCTCACGTCGCTGCGATGCAGTTCTCCGCCGAACTTGAGGGAGTGGCTGCCGGCGGTGTAGGAAACATGATCGATGAACTGCGTGATGGAGTCGGGTCCCTGGAACTTTGGCCATTTAAAGCCACCCAGGCCAGGAAAGAAATATCCGCCAAACCCGATGCGCGGCAATCCGCCCGTGAATGGACCCGAGACGCCGGTGTCGAGCCCGTAGCTGGATGCGGGCGTGTTGAGATCGCCCGGCAATGTCGGCTGGTAAAGGCGGTTATATCCAAAGCGCGCCTCATTCACCCAATGCGGATTGGGAGTCCACGCCCAGCTTCCACCAACCACCTGGGCCCGCGTGTGAATCTTCGACCTCCACTTCGACTGCAACTCCGGAAAGTCTTCGACCGTCCCTGTGTTGTTCCCGAAGAAGTACATGCCGCTAACGCGGTGATTCTGGTTGACGTTGAAATCCACTTTGCCGATCGCGTTGTAAACGGTGACGTCGTTGGAGAATCCATTCGGGATGTTGATGTTTGGATTATTGTTCGTGGGGAAACCAGTCCCGTTGCATGTACCCGAGAGCGTGCAACCGGAAATCAGAAGACTGGCTGGGCTGACGCCGGGACCCCCTGGCTGCTGTAGGTCCGCAATCACGTCAACAATGCTGTTCGCGCAGTCACCGGTCTTGGAACCGAAGAGGCAGTTTGGAGCAGGCACTCCGTTCACGATGGGCGTGGGCATCGTGACCATCGACGGGCTGGTGATGCCCCCGAAAGAGTTTCCTACGCTATAGATCTGCCCTTCGTAAGCCCCAAAGAAAAAGACCTTGTCTTTGACAATCGGGCCGCCGACACTGCCGCCGTATTGCTCCAGCGTTCTTGCGAGTTTGGCGTTGGGTACGGTGTTGAAAAAGTTTCGCGCGTCCATTACGCCGTCGCGACCAAACGCGAACCCGGTGCCGTGAATCTGGTTTGTGCCGGACTTGAGACCCACGTTAACCACGGCCCCAGGTTTCCACCCGAATTCGGCAGGTGCAAGTTCTTCCACATTGAATTCCTGAATCGCGTCGATGGGCAGAATCGTCGCCGAATCGCCGGCGATACCGGCGCCGTTGATGATGGCTTGCCCAGAGTAAGGCTCGCTGTTGAACAAGCCCTCAACGAAGTAGGCGTTGTCTTCCGCGCGCAGTCCGTTCGTGCTTGTGGTCGAGAATCCGCCGCCAGGATAGCGCTCCACACCGGGACGCAACTGGAGCAAGTTCTCGTAGTTCCGCCCGTTCAGCGGCAGATCATTGATCTCCGCGTTGCTCAGCGTGCCGCCCAAAGTGGAGGATGTGGTGTTGACCAACGGAACTTCGTCGGTAACGACCACCGTTTCGGAAACCTGTCCAGTTGGGAGCGTGATGTCGACGCGCAAGTCCTGCGCAACTTCGACGCCGATGTTCACGCGCTCCACGGTTTTGAAGCCCTTTGCTTCCGCACGAACTTTGTAGACTCCGGGTTGTAATTCGGTGACGACGTAGTCTCCGGAGGCGTCGGAGGCCACGGCTCGAGTGGTGCCGCGCTCAACATCGGTGACAACTACCGCGGCTCCAGCCACAGTTGCGCCGGACTGATCGGAAACAGTCCCAAGAATGCGTCCCGTGGTAGTTTGGGAAGTTAGGGGAACACCCACAGCGAGCACTAGGCAGACGATCCCTAAAATCCGAATGCCATTCGACGGAGAATGCATTACGACCTCCAAATCCTAAAGAGGATGGAAGAATTTTGGTCGCACAGCTCGCGACCGCTTTCGATCTGGAAATAAAAGGTCTGGCGAATTGAAGGTATAGCCTTGACGTGGGCTACCCGTCAAGTAGTATTGTGGTCCGACCACAAAACAGCTGGCCACAAACAGGTGGCTGATAGGGGGCCGGAACAACTTGGGGAATATCTACCCAACTAAAGGGAAGAATCAAGCATGGCGATAGCGACCACCAATCCCACGACCGGCGAAGTCGTGAAAAGTTTTGAGCCGCTGACCTCGACGCAAATTGAGCAGAAGTTGCAGTTGGCTGCCTCTGCGTTTCGAAGCCATCGGCGGACTTCGTTTGCGGATCGTGCGACTAAGATGACGCGCGCGGCCGAGATTTTGGAAAAGGAAAAAGACGAGTGCGCTCATCTGATGACACTCGAAATGGGCAAGCCTTTGAAGGCCGCGGTGGCCGAGGCGCTGAAGTGCGCAACCGGGTGCCGCTACTATGCGGAAAACGCTGAAAAATTTCTAGCAGACGAAATTGTGGAAACGGGGGCGAAGCGCAGCTTCATTCGCTATCTGCCAATTGGTCCCATCCTGGCCATCATGCCTTGGAACTTCCCCTTCTGGCAGGTGTTTCGTTTTGTGGCGCCGGCGTTGATGGCGGGCAATGTTGGACTGCTGAAGCATGCTTCGAACGTTCCGCAGTGCGCGCTGAAGATCGAAGAAATTATCCGCCGCGCCGGCTTTGCCGAAGGCGTGTTCCAGACGTTGCTGATCGGCTCGGGGCCGGTCGATGGAATTCTGAACGACCCTCGTGTAGTTGCCGCGACTTTGACGGGGAGTGAGCAGGCGGGGATTCAAGTCGGAGTTTCCGCAGCCAAGCGAATCAAGAAAGTTGTGCTGGAACTGGGTGGCAGTGATCCTTTCATCGTGATGCCGAGCGCCGATCTGGAAGCGGCGGTTGCAACCGCTGTCGACGCGCGGGTTCAGAACAACGGCCAGTCATGCATCGCGGCCAAACGCTTTATCGTATCGGAAAAAATTGCCGACGAGTTCGAGCGCAAGTTCGTCAAACGCATGCAGGAGTTGCGCGTCGGTGATCCGTTCGAGGAGAGTACACAGCTCGGTCCGCTGGCCAATGCCGACGCTGTTACTTCTCTTGATGCCGATGTGAAAAAAACTGTGGCCGCGGGTGCGCGGGTGCTGACCGGCGGCCATCCGCTGAAACGTCCAGGAAACTTCTACGCGCCGACTGTGCTCGCCAACATTCCGAAGGATTCGCCTGCGTATAAGGAAGAACTCTTTGGTCCGGTCGCGTCAATTTTTCGCGTGAAGGATGTGGATCAGGCCATCAAGATCGCGAACGACAGCCGGTTCGGGCTGGGGGCGAGCGCCTGGACCAACGACCCGGCGGAAACCGAACGGTTCATAAACGAGCTCGATGCGGGCATGGTCTTCCTGAACAAGATGGTGGCCTCCGATCCGCGCCTGCCCTTCGGCGGCGTCAAGTTTTCAGGCCATGGGCGCGAACTTTCCGAGCATGGGATCCGCGAGTTTGTGAATATCAAGACGGTTTGGATCCAGTAAGGCAGCTGTATGGTATAGTGGTCATACCACTATACCGCTATGAATCGTCAACTTGGGCAATTGAGGGGCGTAATGACAAATGAAACCGTAGATTCCCTGGACGCCAAGCCGGTATACCGGACAGTAAAGACGTCCCGCCTGTTCGAGCAGATTGTGCAGCAGGTGGAAGACTCGATTCTCAAGGGCCAGCTCAAGCCGGGTGACCAGTTGCCCGCGGAGCGCGATCTTGCCCAGCGCTTTGGGGTAAGCCGCACCGCGGTGCGCGAAGCGGTGAAGACCTTGCGTGAAAAGGGCCTGGTCGAAGCCTACTCCGGGCGCGGCACCTTCGTGACGAACGGAACTTCCCAGGCGATTCGGCAGTCGCTGGATTTAATGATCCGCATCAACCAGCAGGAAGGGTCGGCGAACTTGGCCGAGTTGCGGCTCGTTCTTGAGCCGGAGATTGCGGGCCTGGCTGCTTCCCGGATTGAGGAACAGCTGTTGAGCACCATGCGCGAATCGGTCGCCGTGATGGATCGCAACCTCCGCGACCCAGACGCCTATGTGGAAGCGGATCTCGATTTCCATTTAGCACTGGCGGAAGCGGTGGGGAATCCGCTGATTCTCTCGCTCCTGGATTCGATTGTCGGTCTCCTACGCGAACAGCGCAGCCGCATTTTCAATGTGCAAGGAGGACCGGAGCGCGGGCAGTTCCATCACAAGCGAATCCTGGCGGCTATCGAGCAGCGGGATCCGGAGGCGGCGCGAGAGGCGATGCGCGCCCATCTCCAGCAGGTGCTGGCGGATTCGTCTTCGTTGAACAATGGGTTGGGCAAGAAGTAGTTCGCACTTTCATTTGCACATCAAAGCTGAATTCATGAGCGCGGATTCATAAGTGGAAGGGAACTGTTGTATGGCCAGACTTGGATTCATCGGTCTCGGGGTGATGGGCGGGAACATGGTCGCTCGCCTGCTCGAAAAAGGGCACACTGTGACCGGCTACAACCGGACGCGCTCCAAGGCGCAGTGGTTGATCGACAAGGGCATGAAGTTTGCCGAGTCTCCGAAGGCCGTGGCCGCTGCGTCGGATGTGACGTTCACAATGGTGACAAACGCCGTTGCGCTCGCCGCCGTAACCGAGGGGCCGGATGGATTGCTCGCGGCCCTCGGCCCTGGCAAGTTCCACATTGACATGAGCACGGTGAGCCCCGAAGTAAGCCGTGCGCTGGCTGCGAAAGTTCGCGAGAAGGGTGCCGACATGGTGGACGCGCCGGTTTCGGGCAGCGTCATCACGCTGCAACAAGGCAAGCTCTCGGTGATGGTCGGTGGCCGCAAGGATACTTTCGAGCGCCTCAAGCCGCTGCTTCTGGATATTGGGCCAAAGGTGACGCATGTCGGCGACAACGGTGTGGCCCTGTCAATGAAGATCGCGTTGAATCTGCAATTAGCAGTGCAGATGCTGGCTTTTTCCGAAGGCGTGCTGCTGGCGGAAAAGAGCGGGATCGCTCGTGAGGTGGCCGTGGACGTGATGGTACACAGCGCGATCGCGTCGCCCATGATTCAGTACCGCGGGCCGTTCGTGTTGCAGCAGCCGGAAGAGGCGTGGTTCGACGTCAACATGATGCAGAAGGACATGCTGCTCGCGATGGATTTGGGCCGCAAGCTTAATGTTCCCGTCCCCACCACCGCGGTCAGCAACGAGTTCCTGACCGCCGCGCGCGCCATGGGTTGGGAGAAGCTGGACTTCGCCGTAATGTTCGACGTGTTGGCGCGCCTGTCGGGAGTTACTACGCCAGTAACTACGGGAGTGCAAAAATGACGACCGCGACCCAGCCGCGAGAGGCTTCAGAAAAAGTAGAGTTGTGGCTCCGGATGTACCGGCAGATGGTTGCCATCCGCCAATTCGAAGCCCAGGTCAATGAACTTTATACTCGGGCGTTGATGCCGGGCCTGGCGCATCTTTACATCGGTGAGGAGGCGATCGCTGTAGGCGTATGTGAAGCGCTCGAGCGCACCGACTACATCACCAGCACGCATCGCGGTCATGGACATTGTTTGGCGAAAGGCGCTTCCCCAGATCAAATGTTCGCCGAACTGCTGGGCAAGAAGGCCGGGTACTGCAAAGGCAAAGGCGGTTCCATGCACATTGCAGACCCGGCCACCGGCAACCTGGGAGCGAATGCGATCGTATGCGGCAGTGCGGGCATAGCCACTGGATCCGCGTTTTCGGCGCGCCGCCTCGGTAACGGCCGCGTGGCGGTGTGTTTTTTCGGAGAAGGCGCGCTCGGCCAAGGCGTCCTGTACGAAGTGATGAACCTCGCCCAGCTTTTCAAGCTTCCCGTGATCTATGTCTGCGAGAATAATCTCTATACCGAATACACGCATTACTCCGAAACGACAGCTGGAGACATCCTGATGCGAGCGACTGCGTTTGGCCTGGAAGCTGGCAGCGTCGATGGTCAGGATGTGCGCTCGGTTCACGACATCTCGCAGCGCTTGGTGGATCGCGCCCGCCGGGGTGGCGGTCCTGCGTTCCTGCTTTGCAATACCTATCGCTACCACGGGCATCACGTGGGCGACATCAATCGCGAATATTACCGTTCCAAGCAGGAAGAGCAGCTTTGGAAGACGGAGCGGGATCCGATCGCGAATTTCGGGAAGTGGCTGGTTGAGCAGAAACTTGCCGATGTGGCGGCGCTTGATCAAATGCAGGCTGAGCTTGAGTCCGAGATGAAGAAGGCAGTCGACTTCGCCGTGGCGGCGCCGTATCCGACCGTCGATGAAGTGGCAGAGGACGTGTATGCCTGAACCCCATTCTCACGCGCAAAACGGTCGTGAGCTGACATTCGCGCAAGCGATTCGCGAAGCGCTGGCGGAAGAGATGCGCCGCGATGCGACGGTCTGCATCATGGGCGAGGACGTGGCGGAGGCGGGCACGCCATTCAAAGTTCTCTCCGGCTTATTGGAGGAATTCGGCAAAGACCGCGTGCTCGATACGCCGATTTCAGAAGCAGGCTTCACAGGTCTCGCCGTGGGTGCGGCCATGACTGGAATGCGTCCGGTGGTCGACATCATGTTTGGCGACTTCGTTACCTTGACCATGGATCAGATGGTCAACCAGGCCGCCAAGGTCCATTACATGTCGGGCGGAAAGTGGCGAGTGCCGATGGTGATGCGCACGACCATGGGAGCGACTCGCCGCTCCGCTGCGCAACACTCGCAGTCGCTACATGCGTGGTTCTGCCACGTTCCGGGTTTGAAGGTCGTTCTGCCTTCGACTCCTTATGACGCCAAGGGACTGCTGAAGGCGGCGATTCGCGACGAGAATCCAGTGGTCTTCTTCGAAGACAAGATGATGTACAAGCTCAAAGGCTCGGTGCCCGCGGACGACTACACGGTTCCGCTCGGCGTCGCGGATGTAAAACGTGTCGGCGAGGACATCACTCTGGTCGCCACCAGCAGCATGGTGCAAGTGGCGCTGGGCGCGGCAACGCTGCTGGAGGAAGTTGGAATCAGCGCCGAAGTGGTCGACCCGCGCACCATGTGGCCGCTCGACGAAAAAACCCTGGTCGAATCGGCGAAGAAAACGTCGCGGGCAATCGTCCTCGACGAAGGTTATGAACGCTATGGCGTCACCGCTGAACTTGCGTCGGTGATCGCCACGGGCGCATTCTACGATCTGGACGCTCCGGTAAAACGCATGGGCGCGATGCATGTTCCAATTCCGTTCTCGCCGCCTCTGGAGGATGTGACCGTGCCGACCGAGCAGACCGTGTTTGAGGCGGCGCGTACGCTCTGCGGACGGTAAGAGAGGTCAGAGGTGAGAGGTTAGATTGCAGAGGTAAGAACTTCGAAGCGCGGATAAGTAGGTTTTCACTTCTGCAATCCGACCTCTCACCTCTGACCTCGCGGTAAAAGGAGAACTCTATGACTCTGCCCACATATGGAACGATGGCCGTGGATTGGGAAAACCGGGTTGACTTCGATCGCCTGCGCCGCGAACGCCTGGCGCGCGCCAAGGAGCTTCTCAAGAAGTCTGAGATGGGCGCGCTGTTGTGCTTCGACATCAACAATGTCCGCTATCTGACGGCGACCCACATCGGTACCTGGGCACAGGACAAGGCGAATCGCTTCACCCTCCTTCCGCAAAATGATGAGCCAATTTTGTGGGATTTCGGATCGGCTGCCAAACACCACCAGCTGCATTGTCCCTGGCTCGGAGAGCGGTCGCGTGCTGGAATCTCGATGTTGCGCGGCGCCATGACGCCGGAGATGGGTCGCGCCGAAGACGTGGCCAAGAAAATTCGCATCGAGCTGGAAATGCGCGGCCTGCATAAAGAGCCAGTGGGCATCGACATCATAGAACTGCCGGTCCTCTTCGCGTTGCAGAAAGAAGGAATCAAAGTCGTCGATGGGCAGGCGCTCATGTCGGAGGCGCGCCTCATCAAAACGCGCGACGAGATCAGCTTGCTCAACCACTCCGCCATGATGGTCGATGCCGCCTACGACGAACTCTATCGCGCGATGAAGCCTGGGATGAGCGAAAACCAGGCGGTGGGCTTGGTGAGCAAGGTGCTTTACGATCTCGGTTCCGAGTACGTGGAAGCCGTGAATGCAATCTCAGGCGAGCGCTGCAATCCGCATCCGCACGTTTTCTCGGACCGCGTGCTGCGTCCGGGAGACCCCGTGTATTACGACATTCTCCACTCCTACATGGGATACCGCACCTGCTATTACCGCTGCTTCACCGTCGGATACACCTCGCACGCGATGAACGATGCATATAAGCGGTGCAGGGAATACCTCGACGCGGCGATTGAACTCGTGCGCCCGGGGCGTACCACAGCCGAGATTGCATCGGTGTGGCCGAAAGCGCAGGAGTTCGGGTTTCCTAACGAAGAAGCGGCCTTCGCGCTGCAGTACGGTCACGGAATCGGCCTCGCCATTTGGGAGAAGCCGGTGATCAGCCGGCTCGTGTCGCTCGAACATTCCTGTGAAATCAAGCCGGGGATGGTGTTTGCGCTCGAAACTTTCTGGCCCTCGACCGATGGCTGGAGCGCCGCTCGCATCGAGGAAGAAATCGTCGTCACTGAAACTGGCCACGAGGTCATCACGCGCTTCCCCGCCGAGGAGCTGCTAGTTGCGGGCAGGCACTATTTCACGGTGGATGGTCCGCTTCCCGCGATTCGAGAAACGGAATCGAAACCAAGCACGCGCGTGCGCGAGATGATCGAAGCAAGCTCAAGGCAGGAACGCGTTAGCGTAGGCGACTGAGAAACGTTCCTGTAGAGACGCGGCTTGCCGCGTCTAAGCCGGGCGAGGACGCCCGGCACTCCACCGGCAAATCTTGATCGAGAACAGAGTTATCCAAATTATGGCGATCAGCGTCGTTATGCCCGCGCTCGAAATGGCCCAGGAAACCGGCAAGCTCATTTCGTGGCTGAAGAAAGAAGGTGAGTCCGTCGCCAAAGGTGAGCCACTGCTGGAGATCGAAACCGACAAAGCAGTGATGGAGATCGAATCGCCAGGCGACGGCGTCCTTGCTGGCGTCAAGATCGAGGCTGGAGCCGAAGTGCCCGTAGGCCAAACCATCGCTTGGATCGTGCGTCCCGGAGAAGCCGCTCCGGCGGATGAAGTCGCCATTGAGTCGGGAAGAAAGACCACCGCCGTTCCCGCGGCCTCTGCGATTCCGAGTGCGGCGTCAGCAAGTCAACCGGCGACTTCAGCGCCATCCGCAGGGCAATCCACCAACCAGCCCGTCAAGATTTCCCCCAAAGCGCGGCGTCTCGCCAGCGAACGCGGAGTCAATCTCGCCGACGTCAGCGGCTCTGGTGCCGGCGGAGAAATCCTCGCTTCCGACATTCTGGCCGCTGCGGAATCCAAAGTCAGCGCGCCGGCTCCTACGGTTGACAGCAGCAGCCCCATCTCCCGGCTGATGGCGGAGCGCACCACGCAGAGCTGGACGACCGTCCCCCATTTCTTTGTTACCCGCGAGGTGGATGCAGGCGCTCTGAACGAGGCACGGCAGAAGCTCGGGCTAGAAATTGAAAAATCCCGCGGACTGAAACTAACGCACACCGATCTACTGGTAGCGCTGGTTGCTCGCGTCCTCGCAAAGCACACGCGCGTCAACGCAAGCTGGACCAGTGCAGGTGTCCGCACAAATCCTGAGGTCAATATCGGAATAGCGATGGCAGTGGATGACGGAGTGGTCGCGCCGGTCATTCAAAATGCCGCCAACTCGACGTTGGGCGACATCGCGGTGCAGCGACGCGACCTTGCGGAACGGGCGCGCGGAGGCAAGTTGCGTCCGGGCGACATCGCAGGTGGCACATTCACGATCAGCAATCTTGGCATGTTCGGGGTGGACGCATTCACCGCAATTATCGTTCCGCCTCAGTCCGCGATTCTTGCCGTCGGACGTATCGCGGACCGAGTTGTGCCGGTCGGTGTCGGCCCTGAGGCTCGCCCGGGTGTCCGTCCCATGATGACCCTAACCCTTTCAAACGATCATCGCGTCGTAGATGGCGCGCGGGCAGCGGAGTTTCTGCGGGACCTAGTCGAGGCCATCCTCAGTCCGCACAAGTCGCTAGGCTGACCGCAGCCCTTGATCTGAGTTAAAATCACCCGCTGGAATTCCTGCGGGGGTCCTAAATGTTCACAATACTGTGTCAAAGCTTTGTCGGCCGGACGAGAATTGTCCGCCTGGGGATTTTTCTGGCTATCTTTTTCGCTGTCTCTGCATTCGGCCAAGATCCACCATCAAACCTCCAAGGCCAGGTCTTGACGCCGGCAGCAACCGCTCAAACGGAATCCACGCGAGCCCCGCTGGTCCTGACCCTGCAAGACGCCCTCGCCCGCGCCAAAGCTAACGACCCGCAGTTTCGCGCCGCTCTCACCGAACTGGGGATTGCTCATCAGGACACTGTGCAGAGCCGGGCGCAACTGCTGCCAAACGTCAACTACAACATGCAGTACATCTACACGCAGGGAAATGGCACTCCCACCGGGCGCTTCCTGGCCAACAATGGCGTTCACGAGTACATCGCGCAGGGCAATGTTCATCAGGCGCTTTCACCGGGGATGTTTGCGGAATATCGAAAGGCCGCAGCGGCCGAGGCGCTGGCGCGCGCCAAATCGGAAATTGCTACACGCGGTCTGGTCGTCACCGTCGTGCAGGCTTACTACGGATACGTCGTGGCGCAGCGCAAGTATGCAACCGCTCAGAAGGCGGCTTCGGAAGCGGACCACTTTCTCGGGATCAGCCAAAAGCTGCAGAACGGCGGCGAGGTCGCGCGTTCCGACGTGATCAAAGCCCAGATTCAGAATAATCAGCAGCAGCGCGATCTGCAGGATGCTCTTCTGGCGATGAACAAGACGCGCCTTGATCTCGCTGTGCTGCTCTTTCCAAATTTCGACGAGAATTTCTCGGTTGTGGATGACTTGCGTCTGCCCGAACCGTTACCGAGTTTCGTCGAAGTGCAGGCCGCCGCAACCAAGAACAACCCGACAATTCGTGCTGCCTTGGCTACCTTGCGGCAAAGCAACCAGGAAGTGAGCGTCGCGTGGACAGCCATGCTGCCTTCCATAACCCTCGATTATTTTTATGGCATTGACGCCAATCAGTTCGCGGTCCGCGATCGAAACGGATTCCGCAACCTCGGGTACGGGGCGACTGCGATCCTGCAGCTGCCTATATGGAGCTGGGGAGCTGGTGCCAGCAAGATAAAACAGGCGGATTTGAAGCGGCAGCAGGCTAATGTCGAATTGAGCTTCGCACAGCGCCGCCTGCTGGCCGATCTGCGGTCGTTCTACGAGGAAACCGGGACGTTGCGCGCGCAGCTCGAATTGCTGAGTCAAACCGCGGAACTGGCCTCTGACAGTCTGCGTCTGACTACTTTGCGCTATCAGGCGGGAGAAGCTACGGTTCTTGAGGTGGTGGATGCTCAAAATACTCTGACGGCGGCGCGCAATGCGTATGATGATGGACAGGTTCGTTTCCAGGTCGCCCTCGCAAACCTGCAAACGCTGACGGGGAGATTCTAGAAAGATAATGATCCAGGCCGGGAACGAACTCTTGCGTCACGCCTCCAGCATCTCGCCGAACTGTCGCTCGCCGAAGCAACGCCGGGTTCGGAGTCAATCCCGCGCCGGCGTCGGTCTGCGCACTGCGCGGTTTCGCCTCATCTTTATCTTTTCGCTAGCCGCAACCATTATGGTTATTGCGTCAGGGCTGGGGTGCTCCTCCGAGAAGCCAGCTGAGCCGACGGTTGGTGTTCAAGTGGTTCCAGTCAAGAAGACGACCATCGAACAGACGGTGACGTCCGAAGCCGTCCTGTACCCGCTCGCACAGTCGGCGATTGTCCCCAAGATTAGTGCGCCGATTAAGGAGTTCTACGTCAATCGCGGCAGCAAGGTTCATGCCGGACAGTTGCTTGCCACATTGGAGAATCGCGACTTGGCCGCCGCTGCTCAAGACAACCAGGGATCTTACGATCAGGCGCAGGCCGCGTATACGATCGCGACCGCCTCCACCTTGCCGGAAGAGATCCAGAAGGCGCAAGGTGATACGCAGTCGGCTAAAGTAGCACTGGAAGCTCAACAAAAGCTCTACGACAGCCGTGAGGATCTCTACAAGCAAGGTGCCCTCCCTCGCAAGGACCTCGATCAGGCCGCTGTCGCTCTTACTCAGGCAAAAAATCAGTACGAACTTGCGCAGCGCCACCTCGATGCGCTGATTGCCGTGAGCAAGCAACAAGAACTCAAATCCGCTGCCGGTCAGTTGCAATCGGCGAAAGGCAAGTATCTTGGAGCCGCGGCGCAGTTGAGCTACTCGGAAATCCGCAGCCCGATCAACGGCGTTGTCACCGACCGTTCCTTGTATTCGGGAGAAATGGCCGCCGCCGGAACACCACTGCTCACCGTGATGGACACAAGCTCAGTGATTGCGCGCGCTCATATTCCGCAGGATCAGGCAGCATTACTGAAGGTCGGCGACAAAGCCACGATTACTGTCCCTGGCGAAGAAGATCCCATCGAAGGGAAAGTGACCGTCGTCAGCCCGGCTCTTGATCCCAACAGCACGACCGTCGAAGTCTGGGCTAAGGCAGATAATCCGAAGGGACGTTTGCGACCTGGGACGAGCGTGCAGATTTCCATGCTGGCGCGTTCGGTGCCGAACTCGCTTGCTATTCCTACGGCAGCGCTCCTGACAGCTCCGGATGGAAGCAACTACGTCATGGTCGCGGGCTCCGACAATAAGGCGCACCAGAAGACGGTGAAGACCGGAATCCGGCAAGGCGATCAGGTGCAGATTCTCGAAGGCCTTGCTGAAGGCGAACGCGTGATCACGTCCGGCGCCTACGGACTGCCCGACAATACTAAGATTCGCATAGAAGTTGCGCCAGAGCCCGACAAGAGTGAGTCCGAGAAGAGCGAGCGGCCATCCGCGGGGAAGGAGTCCGAGAAGGATGCCAAGTAGAGCGATGGCTGCAGCGCTGAACAGCAAGATATTTTCCGAAAGCAAACCAAATTTGATGAGGTATTCGCGGCATGACTACAAAGAGGAATACGGTACTCAAAACAACGCTCCGGCAAAAGGCCCAGTTGATGTCTGGTTCGGAGATTGAACGCACGCTGGTACGGCTCGCTCACGAAATCCTGGAGAAAAACGGTGGTGTCGACGGCTTGGGCCTGGTCGGAATTCGCCGTCGCGGAGTTCCCATCGCCGAACGGTTGGGCAAGATGATTCAGCAAGTCGAAAAGAAGAAGGTTCCTGTCGGCACGCTCGATATCACGTTTTATCGCGATGACCTTTCTACGCTGGGGCCGAAGCCCGTGGTGCAGGAAACGGAAATTGGTTTTTCCATTGAGGGTAAAAAGATCGTGCTGGTCGACGATGTGCTTTATACCGGTCGCACCACACGGGCCGCCCTCGACGCCCTTTTTTCGCATGGCCGCCCGAGCCTCGTGCAGTTGCTGGTGCTGATCGATCGCGGCCATCGCGAATTGCCGGTCGAGGCCACGTTCGTCGGTCGAACCGTGCAGACGACCGACAGTGAAGTGATCGAGGTCAAGTTAACCGAGATCGACGATGCGGAGAAAGTTCTGCTGATGGAGCGGTGAAGTTCCCGGAACCACCACACTTTGTCATCCTTCGCTTCGCTCAGGATGACAAAGTGTGAAGGGTGTTTGTAATACAGCGCCACAGCCTGCTAGACTTTTCCTCTCTCAGTCCACTCCGCATCAAATCGCGTCCGGTCATAGAAAGATTTCTGCGTCCCCACTCCGGTAGTCGAAAGGCCAGCGAAAAGATTGGCGCGCTTGACGGCTTCCCGCTCGGGCAGACCCTCACCAAGGAAGGTCGCGAAGCTGCCAATAAAAGCATCGCCGGCTCCGGTGCTATCCACACTCTTCACGCTAAACGCGGCCACGTGCTCCATGCCTTCACTTCCGGCAAGCAGCGAACCATTCGCGCCCAGAGTGATAATCACTCGCCGGATACCGCCGGCAAGAAGCTTGCCTGCACAGCGCTTGGCGTCGTCGAGATTGCGCACCGGCATGCCAGAAATCGCCTCTGCTTCACTCTCATTGGGAACAAAGTAATCGAGATCGGCAACCTGCTTGATGTCGATGGGTTGCGCTGGAGCTGGGTTCAAGATACAGCGAATTCCATTTTTTCGTGCGAACTTGATGGTGTAATACACGGTCTCAAGCGGAATCTCGAACTGGAGAACGATGCAGTCAACGGTCTTCAGCGTGTCCGCCGCGGCATCCACGTCGGCACGCTTCAATTCGTCATTCGCACCTTTGACGACGATGATCCGATTCTGTCCCGAAGGATCGACGAAGATCGGCGCCACTCCGCTGGACGCGCCACTGACCTGGCGCACGTGCGTGGCGTCGATATCCAGTCTTTCAAAGTTCTTGATGGTTGACGGGCCAAACAGATCGTCTCCGACCCGCGCCACCATGAACACATCGGCTCCGCAGAGCCGGGCGGCAACGGCCTGGTTCGCGCCTTTCCCGCCGAACCCCAGATCAAACCTCTGGCCAAAGATCGTTTCCCCGGGCTTCGGAAACTGGTCTGAGAACGTAGTCAAATCAACATTGGCGCTACCCACTACCGCGATGCGAGGACGCTTTGCCATAATTTTCAGGTTTGAAGTGAGGAAGGCAGAGTGTAGTCAGGCGATCGTGGCGGTGTCAACCTGTGCAGGCGCGTCAAGGGCAACCACAGGGGACACTGGGGGACACAGGGAAACACAGAGGTGTCCCTCGCAGTTCCCTGAGAACCCCTGTGCCCCCTGTGGTTATCGCCTTTTTTGACGGTGCAATCTCATTCATCTGGCATCCGCACACGCTCTTGAGTATTCTCTTCAACATGGCCACCGTGTCCTTATGTGAACTGTTGGGCTCGACCGTATATGACGCCTCCGGCGCCGCCAGCGGCCGGGTGCGCGAGGTAGCCATCGCCCCGCAGGAGGACCGCTCCCGCGTTGCCTCGCTGATCGTCAAAACTTCTGCGGGAAACCGGGTGCTGCCTTTGGCTGCCGTTTCCGCGATCAATGGTGGCATTCAGGCCTCCACTGCGGCCGCCGAATGGGCCTCGGCCGATGGCTCCGAAGGACTCTTGTTGCTCAGTCGGGATCTGCTGGATCGGCAGGTGATTGACGTTCATGGCCGCAAAGTTGTGCGCGTGAACGACGTGGATTTCTATCGCGACATCGCGCAGAAGCATGCTGTTTTGAAGGTTGAGGGAGTGGATGTGGGCGCGCGAGGCGCGGTTCGCCGCCTCCTCAAAGGGATGATCCCAGCCGTTGTCCTTCGCGCCTTGCTCCTGCGGATCCCTCCCCGCGATATTCCCTGGGACTTCGTGGATATCATCGAGACCGACCCCGCCCGGCGCGTCAAGCTGAAGATCTCGCACGAGAGGCTGGCCAAACTCCATCCGGCCGACATCGCCGACATTGTCGAGAGTCTCGCTCCCGATGAGCGCGAAGCAGTGTTCGAGACGCTGGACGAGGACGTCGCTGCCGGAGCGTTGGAAGAACTCGAACCCAAAGTGCAGAAATCAGTCGTGGAATCGCTCGATTCCGACCGGGCCGCCGACATTGTCGAGGAGATGGAACCGGACGCCGCTGCCGACCTTTTGGGCGACCTCTCCGATGAGCGGACGGAGGAAATCCTGGTGCAGATGCAGCCCCAGGAGCGCCAGGAAGTCACCGACCTGCTCGAGTTCAAAGAAAATACCGCCGCCGGCCGCATGACCACCGAGTTCATTGCATTGCCGGTGACGGCCACAGCCAACGACGCGATCGAGGCCATGCGCAAGTTTGAAGGCCGCATGGAAAACATGAGCACCATTTACCTGACCGACTCTCACGGGACTCTGGCCGGCGCGGTGCCGCTGGTGAAGATCGTTCTGGCACCCCCCTCGACTCCGCTCCTGGCCTTGGCTCAGGAGCCCCTGATTTCAAGCCGCGAAAACGCAAAAGAGAAAGAATTCGCGGAACTCTTCGACAAGTACAACCTGCTGACATTGCCAGTGATCGACGAACACAATCGCCTAACCGGCGTGATCACGCCGGATGACGTGATCGCGATGCTGCGCTCAAAGCTGTAGCAGTTGTCCTTCCTGCTGTAGGCGGGGCTTGCCCCGTCTCACTCCGCGGCAGGAGACGCGGCGAGCCGCGTCTCTACGGAAAAGCCGTAGAGACCGCATCCGCACCGTCGCACAAAAGTTTCGCAGTTTTGCAGATTCACCTATCCAGACCACGCTTTATGCATTTATGCTGATCGTTCTGTTTTGCCAAATTGACCGTCCCTGTGGCCTGTGCGCATGAAATTTCTGAGAAGTTGGAAGTTCCGGATTGTGCTGTTTTTCGCTGTCGTAGGGCCGGGCTTCATCACCGCGAACGTCGACAACGATGCCAACGGCATCTTGACGTATTCGCAGGGCGGCGCGCAGTTCGGCTACTTGCTCTTGTGGACGATGATCCCGACTACGATCGCCCTGATCGTAGTCCAGGAGATGTGCGCCCGCATGGGAGCGGTTACAGGCAAGGGCCTGAGCGATCTGATCCGGGAAGAGTTCGGCCTGCGCGTTACGTTCCTGATGATGCTCGGGATTCTGATTACAAATTTCGGGAACGTCGTGGGCGAATTTATCGGCATTGTGGGAAGCATGGGGCTGTTCGGAGTCTCAAAGTACATCGCGGTGCCGATCTGCGCAGTAATCGTCTGGTTGATCGCTGTCAAAGGGCAGTACAAAAGCGTTGAGAAGGTTTTCCTGGCGGCTTCGTTTTTCTACATTACGTACATATTTGCAGGAGTGCTGGCGAAGCCTGCGTGGATCGAGGCGGTGAAGGCCACGGTCAAGCCTCCGCAGATGGCGGCTTTCAGGCAGGGTCCGTACCTCTACATGGTGATCGGCATTGTTGGTACCACGATCGCGCCCTGGATGCAGTTCTATCTCCAGTCGTCGATCGTGGAAAAAGGAGTCACACGGCGCCAGTACACGACCTCGAGGCTCGACGTGATCGTCGGCTGCATCTTCACTGACGTGGTTGCCTGGTTCATCATTGTGGCCTGCGCGGCCACACTCTACTTGCACGGCAATCGTGACATTCGCGACGCGGCGGACGCCGCTCAGGCCCTGCGACCCTTAGCGGGCGACTGGGCGTACATCTTGTTTGCTCTGGGGCTGTTCAACGCATCGCTCTTTGCCGCGTCGATTCTGCCACTTTCGACGGCCTACACGGTTTGTGAAGGATTGGGTCTCGAGTCAGGCGTAGAACGCAAATTTTCCGAAGCTCCCGCCTTTTATTGGCTCTACACGGCGCTTATTATCGCCGGGGCAGCTGTTGTCCTGATACCCGGTCTTCCGCTCATCAAGATTGCTGTATTTTCGCAAGTGGTCAACGGCGCAGTATTACCCTTCGTGTTGATTTTCATGTTGTTGCTCATCAACAAGAAAGAACTGATGGGCGAATACGTGAATAAACGTACCTTCAACATCATCGCCTGGGCGACCACCGTTATTATGATTGGATTGACGGTGCTGTATGTCTACGGCCAGGTACACAGCGGGGCCGGATAGAGCGTCTCAGATAATTTTTCCCGCCGCCAGTTCCTTCACCAGTCCCAAGTCGGCCTCAAGAAAATCTAGCTCCAGCAATTCCTGCCGGGTCACCCACCGGATTTCGCGAAAAATCCGGTTCTCAATTTCGCCCTGGTAATTGCGCACTTCGAAGAAGCGGAGTTCCACGGACCCGCCGCCTGGGTATTCGTGGACGATGCGGGCGACCTCGGTGCCGACCTCGGCTACGATCCCCAGTTCCTCCTCGAGTTCGCGGCGCATCGCATCGCGCGGTTGTTCGCCTTCTTCGATCTTGCCTCCGGGAAATTCCCATTTGAGCGGCATCGGCTGGTGCCGCGTCCTCTGGCAGGCGAGGATGAGGTCATCTTTCAGGATCAGCGCGGCTACGACTCGTTTCATGATGTTCAAGAACGCGAGACTGATTGCTAATCCTAAACTATGCCGGCGGGCTTCATCTTTTTCCTGTAGAGACTCGGCTTGCCGCGTCTAAGAGGAGGCGAGCCCCGTCTCTACACGGGCTTGCGAAATAGACCGGAGCCCTGGCTGGGGGCCGAATACTGCGGGATGAATCGCGCCCGCCAGCGCGCGCAGTCCCGAAACCAGCGTGGGCGCGGGAGTGTTCAAGAGTTCGTCGGAGATGCAATACACCTGAGAATTCCGCACCGCGCTGGTGTCTGTCCAGCCTCTTTCGCTAGCATTAGCGATCTTCGCCAGCGGCACTCGATCTCCAGCCCCGCACCAGGCGGCGATAATGACTTCGGGATCTAGTCGAGCGATTTCTTCGGCGGAGCACTGTGCTCCCGCCTTGCCCAGGAATTCACCGCCAGCCGCGTGCACCAGTTCGGCCACCCACGGCTGCGATGCGATGATGGGCTTACCCCATTCCTCCGAGAACACGCGCTTTCTGGGAAGGCTTGCCGTCTGGCGTCGCACGTCTTCGATAGCCGCTTGCATATCGCAAATCACCTTCGCACCCCGCTCGCCGGCGCCGACCGATGCGGAGATCAATGCGATGTCGGTGTAGATGTCATCCAGCGTGCGCGGCGCCAGACCAAGAAAGCGAATGCCTGCCTTAAGGATTTCCACGACCGCGGCTTCCTGGTAGGGAACGGCAGCGATCACAAGGTCAGGCCTGGCGGCGAGAATCTCGCTGGCCTTCGAAGTCCACGAGTCGGCGATGATCAGTCGATTGCCATCTTTCACTTCCGGAACCACGTCGGCACAGTACTTCGTGCAAGCCACGACGCGATCCAGTTGGCCGACGCTGGCAAGGATCACCGTTGCGCTGGGTTGCAGGCAGGCGATCCGCTGCGGATTGTGCGAGTCGGACACGCTCCCATTGTAGGGGATGCGAAATCGTGCGTCCCCCGCATTACAATCTTCCTGTGTATTCCGCCGAACTTTTGGACCAGTTCCAGAACCCACGAAACGCAGGCGAAGTCGAAGCTCCCGATGCCATCGCGCAATTGGAAAATCCCGCGTGCGGAGACGTTCTTGAACTCACCCTCAAATTGGAAGGCGCTCGCATCGTCGACATTCGCTTCCGTGCCAAGGGCTGCGTTCCGGCGATGGCTTGCGGATCGGCCATCACGGAGTTGGTCAAAGGCAAAAATGTAGAGGAAGCCTCGCACGTCGGCAGGGAAGAGCTAGTTCGCAAAGTCGGTGGCCTGCCGCAAGCCTCCGCCCACGCCAGCCACCTGGCGATGGATACGCTCGCCGCGCTTTTGCGAAAGCTCTGAGCTGGCGCGAATCGTCCACTTAAAGCCCGATTCAGAGACGGGGCGGGCCCCGTCTCTACGGGAGAAAGAATTGCGGTTGATAGACCGTCCAGCTGTTGGCGAGCGCAATCTCTTTCAAATCCGGATTTGGATTGATGGCAAACGCGTGCCTGGACATCGCGAGCATCTCGCGGTCCCAGATCGCGTTGCCAAAGGCGCAATCGGGCACAGAATCGGGAGACGACTTGAGCACGGATCGAATTGCTTCCGACTTGCCGGGGCCGCTGGGGACTCGAATGAGTCGGTCGGTGATGATGCCGTTTTCGACTGCCACTTCGGCTGCCAGGATGCGATTTTGGGGGATGCCGAAGCTGCGCATGCCGGAGCGGATGATCCATTGGTTCGAGGAAGAGACGGCCCAGACGTCGCATCCGGATTTGCGCAGGCTCTGCACCAATTCGCGCATCTCGGGGAAAATGTTGGGGGCGATGGCCTGCGCAAAGTAGGCATCACAGGCCTGCTGCACTACTTCTTCTTGCAGGCCGCGGTGCATGGTGACCATTTCTCCGCACATGACATCTTCGGCGACTTGGCCCGCTTTGTAGTCGGCGTAGCGCTGGCGCGCCCATTGCACGATCTGGTCCGGCACGAGGCCATGGTCCAGTTCCCAGGAGAAGAAGCCTTCTCCGGCGTCTCCGGACCAGAGGGTGCCGTCGCAGTCAAACGTGGCTACGCGCGGTTTTAGGGTGAGGACACTTTCGATGAATTCGGTTTGAATCGGCGTGAGAGGGGTCATGAGATATCGGGCCTTGGCGGGAATTAACTTGATGGCAGAAGCTGTGGTGGCAAACTCAAAGCAGCATACTGTTCCGGCGTGTCGACGTTGACCGCTACCAGCAGGTCGTCCACCGGGACGTACTCGATGTCGCTCTGGTGTGCGTGTTCGACATCACGCGCGTTCGAGGTTTCGGGAGCCCGGAGAAACACTTCAAGCATCTCGCGGCCCGCCAGAATTGGATGTCCATGCTTTCCCTGGTATTCGGGGATCGCGGCCCATTTCCTGTGGATAGCGGCTTGCTCATACGCGGCTTCAAGCGTTGCAAGGGTTTCCGCGCGAACTGGCGGGCGATCAACGAGCGTGACCATTGCGGCATCGCGGCCACGGTTTAGAACCTCTCGCAGGCCGACTCGCAACGAACTGAATTGTCCGCGGGCAGGATCGGGGTTCACCACCAACGACGCGCCGTTCGCATACACCACCGGGGACAAGGCGACCTCATTCTTGCCGACTACGACGAGCACTACATCGACGTGGGAAAAGAAGAGCCGAATGGCAGCGGAGAGAAACGTGTCGGTCGTTGTTGTTGCCGAATCTGCGGTTGAAGCCGCCGGCTGCGGAGGCCAGGGCAGCAGCGCTTTGTCGCGTCCCATGCGTGAGGATTCGCCGGCCGCAAGAATTACTCCGCAAAAAGCTGTGGTCCGCGCCATGAGGGGACGATAACAAAGTGCTGCGACTCTGCCAAGGAGAGGAAATGGGTTAACTGCGTGTGGCGCTAACTGAAGCTCGGCAGCTTGACCAGGTCGTCGTGGGGGACTCGTTCCACCGGGTGTCCGGCCTTGCGCCAGGCACGCAGGCCACCGGCGATTACGTAGACTTTGAATCCGAGCTGCTGTAATTGTTGCGCCACCCGGGCGCTTGTGGCTTCGCGTGCTCAAGTACAGTAGAGATAAATCTCTTGGTCCTTGGGGAGGTTCTTGATTTCTTCAACAAGGTTGTTGGGCTCGATGCGGATCGATCCGGCAATGCGTTCGGAGTCGGCATCGTAGTAGCCGTGGCTGCGGACATCGGCGATGAGCATTTTCTGAGCTGCGCCGGACGCCAGTCGTTGGGCTAGCTCCTCCGCCTGGATGCGGGGAATCACGTCGAGCAGGCGGTACTTGCGGTAAAGCCAGATGCGATAGCAGGCGTAGGCGGCGAGTCCCATGCCGAAGATGACTTCAGCGGCAAAGCCAGCGGAGCGGAGTCCTCGGGTGATGGCGCGCAGAGCGTCACTGAAGAGATATCCCGCGATGGCGTACGCACCCACATAGAAAATCGCGCCGAGGGCGTCGTATTGGAGAAAATCTGCCAGGCGCATTTTCATGCTTCCAGCGAGCGGTGGAGACATGGTGTTGATGCCGGGAATAAACTTGGCAAAGAGCAGCGTCTGCTTGCCGCGACGGTAAAAATATTCTGCCGAGCGCAGAATGCAAGTTTCCGGATTCGCCGAAAGGCGGCAAAGAAACCCGAGCAATGCCCATCCGCTAACTCTGCCCATGAAATAAAGAGTGACATCCCCCAGGATCATCGCCAGCACGCCTATGCCAATGACTAGGTACAAATGCAGATCGCCATAGGCAGTGACCGCGCCGGCTGTCAGGATGGCGAGCGCGGCGGGCAGTGGGAGACCAACCGCCTCAGCGAGGCACACAACCGCTAAGATCAAGTAGCCATGGTGCGAAATTAGCGAAAGCAAGTCGTTCATGGTCGATGCGCGCCCATTCAGTATAACGCTCCTTTTCGATGCTATTTCGCCCGAACTCGGTGCAAGAACTCCTGCTACAGTGGTACGACTTCAGGTGGTGTGAATTTTAGGAGGAGACTTTGTCAGATCGGAGCCGCCGTTATATCAATCTTCCGAATCGTCCTGCAGGACTCCCTTTCAGTGACGGTGTGCTGGTGGGCGATACTCTGTATATCTCCGGACGAATCGGCCTCGACCCGGCGACTGGCGAGACGCCGGAGAGCATTGATGCCGAGATCGAATTCTTATTCGATGGCTTCCAGTCTGTTCTCCGCCACGCTGGCATGACCATGGACGACCTGGTCTGGGTACAGATCTATTCGCCGGATGTTTCTTTGTGGCAACAGTTCAACGCCGCTTACGTGAAGCTGTTCTCGCGGGAGTTTCCTGCACGGGCGTTCCTGGGATCGGGCACTCTCTTGTTGAAGGGACGTTTTGAGATGCTGGGGATTGCGGTGAAGGGGTAGGGCAGCGTTTCACCCGATCTCAATTTCATGAGATTTTGTCATCCCGAGCGAAGGAGTGATCTGTAGTCCGCGGCAAACTGCAGATGCCTCGCTTCGTTCGCGATGACAATTCCAAAAAAATGGATTTAGTGCCGAGTACTATTTCTCTCTCGCCACTACGAAGTCCGGCGCCCACAACAGCGATCGTTTGATCTCCGAGTCGGGGAATGTGCAGATGGCGTTGCGCGCTGACTCGGCGTACCGGGCGGCTTCTTTGGAGGCGTAATCGAGAGAACCATAGCGGTTCAGGATGGTCAGGACGTCGGCGTGTGTGACGCCGTTGAATGCGCGGTCGTGCAGGACAGTTTCGATTTGGCGGCGCTCGGTGGAGGTGCAGTGCTCAAGCGCATGAATGACGGCCATCGTGGCTTTGCCTTCACGAAGGTCGCTGGCAACGGGCTTGCCCAATACACTCTCTGAAGCGGTGAGGTCGAGAACATCGTCCACGATCTGGAAGGCTAGACCAAGCTGGCGTCCGTATTGGCCGAGGCGTTCCTCTTCTTGCTCGGTGGCGCCGCCCAGGATGCCGCCGACTCGCATGCACACCGAGAACAGGCACGCGGTTTTGCGATAGATCAGATCGAGGTGCTCTTGCAGAGAAATCAGCTTGCCGAGCTTCTCCATCTGGAGCAGTTCGCCTTCGACCATCTGTTGCGTCAGTTCGATCAGTACGTCCAAGATGCGGAAATTGCGCTCCTGCACTGCGATCTTGAATGCCTGCATGTACAGCCAGTCCCCGGCGAGCACGCACATTGAGTTGCCCCACTGCGTGTTGGCTGCGGGACGACCTCGACGGAGCTGGGCTTCGTCGATGATGTCGTCGTGGACGAGCGTCGCAGTGTGAATGATTTCAACGACCGTCGCGAGCTTTACCGCACCATTGCCCTTGTAACCGAAAAGCTTGGCTGAGAGCAGCAACAACGCTGGACGGATTCGCTTTCCCCCGCCGGCGCGCAGGTACTCGCCGATCTCTGTAATCGCCGTGACATTCGAGACGGTGTCGCGTCCGAATTGCTCTTCGATCGCGACGATGTCGTCACGCAGAAGGTCAAAGATTTCTTTCCCGTTGATGGAGGTCGTCGCGCTCAATTTGCTCAGTTGCTCCGTCAATTAGTTGCTGCGGTAATTCGTGAACTGCAGATCGATGCCCAAGTCCTGGTGCTTGACCATCGCGATGATTTCCTGCAGCGTATCGCGATCCTTGCTGCTGATGCGCACTACATCGCCCTGGATGGAGGCTTGCGCCTTTTTCTTCGAATTCTTGACCAGCTTCACGATCTCCCGCGCTTTTTCGATTGGGATCCCCTGTTGCAGGGTGATCTTTTGTTTCACTGTGCTTCCGGCGGCCGGCTCCAGCGCGCCGTAGGTCAAACCTTTCAGCGGGACACTGCGTTTGACCAGCTTCTGCTGGAAGACGTCGTTCACCGCCTTCATCTTGAATTCATCGGCGGAGTGAAGCATGATCGCGTCCGTGCCTTCCATCGCAATCTGGGACTTCGAGTCTTTCAGATCGAAGCGAGTGCTGACTTCCTTCATCGCCTGCTGGATGGCGTTGGCAACTTCCGCGAGGTCGATTTTACTGACTATATCGAAACTGTTATCGGGCATGGAATGTCACTGTCAAAGTCGCTTCAAAAGTGTACTCACGAGGGTAACAGAAGTGGCGCTGTCCGCGAAGGCTCGTTATGCGCCTGCTTATGGGCTTATGGTGTCGAGCGCGAGTCCAAAGAACATGTAGAAATTCTGGGTGGTTTGCGAGCCGATCTCTTCCGCTGGCAGGCTGCGCAATTCGCCGATCTGGCGCGCTACTTCCTTCACGAACGCCGGTTCATTGCGCTGGCCGCGATGGGGAATCGGCGCCAGGTAGGGTGAGTCGGTTTCGATCAGCATGCGGTCGAGCGGAACCATTTGAGCCGCGTCCCGGATCGGCTTCGCCTTGGGAAAGGTGATGTTGCCGGCAAAAGAGATCATGAAACCCATATCGAGTGCGCGTCGTGCATGGTCGACGCTACCGGTGAAGCAGTGCAGAATGCCGCTCAATCCGCTGGAACTCCAATGCTCCTCAATCAACGAAAGGCAGTCGTCCCAGGCGTTTTCGCTGTTGTCGGATGGACGGCAATGAATGATTATGGGCAACTTTGCGGTCTCTGCTAACTCCATTTGCCGCACGAAGACTGTCTTTTGTATTTCTCGCGGCGAGTGGTCGTAAAAATAGTCGAGGCCGATTTCTCCCCAAGCGATTACGTTCTTATGCCGCGACCATTGCAGCAGTTGGGAGTACGCGGCATCGTTTGCGAGGTTTGCCTCGTGGGGATGAATTCCCACGCTTGCCCAGATTCGCGGATATTCCGGCTTGCCGTCGTATTGTTCCGCCAACTTTATACCGCAGTCGGCCGTGTCGGGTCCGTCGCCGTTTCCGATCGCTAGATAGGCTTCGATGCCGTTTTGTTTCGCACGCGCCAGCACTTCGTTGCGATCGGTGTCGTAGCGCTTGCCTTCGAGATGTGCGTGGGAGTCGATGAACACGGTCGTTAGTCGCTGGTCGTTAGTCGTTCGCGAAATCGGGTGGGGACGGGCGCCTCGCCCGTCCAAGTCGAGCGCAGCTCAGCCAGCGCTATTTCAGCCGTGTGCCGAGGGGCACGTCTTCCAGGAAGCTGGCCAGCACCGGCTTGCCGCCGCCCTCTGGTGACGCGGCGACGATCATGCCATTTGATTCTAGTCCACGCAGTTTTCGGGGCGCGAGGTTCGCCACGATCACGACTTTGCGTCCGATCAGTGCTTCGGGCTCGTAAGCCTCAGCGATTCCGGCCACCAGTTGGCGCACTTCGGTTCCGAGATCGACTTCCAGGCGCAGCAATTTGTCGGCACCCTTAACGCGTTCGGCGGTTTTCACCTGCGCAACGCGCAATTCTATTTTGGCGAAGTCGTCTATGCTGATCTTGCCATCGGGAATTGTGGCGGCTGGCTTGGCGGGAGCGGTCTGGCCGGCCGACACTGCGGCGGGCTGCCGAGCTTCGCTCGGCTGGACGGGCGGGGCGCTCGGCGGGGCGCTCGGCGCTCCACTTTGTTCCTCCATTTGCTGCATCCTTTCTACTGCCGATTTGTCTGCGCGCGGAAACACTGGTTGCACCTCGCCCAACTTTGTGCCGAGGCGCAGCTGTCCCCACTGTAATTGCGTCAGGTCGAATTTCTTGATGTCTCCGAGGCCCATCTGCGCCCAGATCTTCGCGGTGGCGTCGGGCATTACCGGATGCGCGAGCGCGGTCACAATCCGCAGGGCTTCGGCGCTGGTGTAGAGGACGGTTGCCAGGCGCGAGCGGCTCTCTTCATTTTTTTTCTCGTCGAGAGCCCAGGGCTCGTTTTCGACAATGTACTTGTCCACCGCAGCGACCAACCCCCACGCCATTTCGAGCGCGCGCGAGAACTGAAACTGGTCGAATAGTGTGCCGTAGTCGGCGATCGCTTTCTTTGCGGCGTCCGCGATGGCGGCATCCGCCGGGTTGTGCTCTGCATGTGAGGGGTACGGTACTTCGCCCCTGAAATAGCGTGTGATCATGGTCAGGGTGCGGCTGGCGAGATTGCCGAGTCCATTCGCTAGATCGGAGTTATAGCGCTGCACCAGGGCATCGAAGCTAAACGATCCATCCTGTCCAAAGACGACTTCGCGCAGCAGGAAGTACCGGAGGGCGTCAGCGCCGAGCACATCCACTATGGTTTCGGCGCGCACGATATTTCCGCGCGACTTCGACATTTTGTTTTCTTCAAACAGCAGCCAGCCGTGTGCAACGATGCCCTTGGGCAACGGCAATCCGGCGGCGAGCAGAAACGCCGGCCAGTAAACGCAATGGAAGCGCACGATTTCTTTGCCGATCATGTGCACATCGGCGGGCCAGTACTTGTCGAATTTGGTCGTGTCGTTTGAGCCATAGCCGAGCGCGGTAATGTAGTTTGCGAGCGCGTCGAGCCAGACGTAGATCACGTGCTTGGGATCGTCCGGTACGGGAATACCCCAGGAGAATGTAGAGCGGCTGATGGACAGATCGCGCAGGCCGCCGCGCACAAACGAGAGGACTTCATTGCGCCGCGTCTCGGGGCGGATGAAGTCCGGCTGCTCGGTGTAAAGGCGGATCAACCTTTCCTGAAACGCCGAGAGCTTGAAAAAATAATTTTCTTCCTTCACCGTTTCAGTGGGGCGGCCACACTCAGGGCAGGGCGCACCCGGACCGACCGAATCGACGTAGAGTTCGTCAAACACGCAATACTGGCCGGTGTAGTGGCTCTTGTAGATGTGGCCGTTATCCTTTATGCGTTTCCACAGAGCCTGCACGCCCTGCTTGTGCCGGTCCGACGTGGTGCGGATGTAATCATCGTAGGTCAGGCCCATGCGATCCCAGAGCGTGCGGAATTCCTCCGAGATTTCATCAGTGAACTGCTGCGGCGTTTTGCCTGCGGCTTGGGCTGCACGCTCGATTTTTTGACCATGCTCGTCGGTGCCGGTCAGGAACCATGTGTCGTCGCCCAGCATGCGGTGGCGGCGGGCGATCGTGTCGCAGGCGAGCGTGGTGTAGGCGTGGCCGATGTGCGGACGCGCATTGACGTAGTAGATCGGGGTCGTGATGTAAAACTTTTTGCTCATTGGAATTAGAATTCGACTTTCGTTTCTTTCGCCGGCATAAATCTTTACCACACGGGACACAGAGGATCACAGGGTAAACCTTTTTTTTCTCTGTGATCCTCTGTGTCCCCTGTGGTTCAAACCTTTGGCTCGCGGCGAAGATACTGCTGGATCGCTTCCTGCATCACCGTCCGGAGCGGCACATGCTGCGTTTCGGCGAGCGTTCGGCAGTCTTCGTATTCGGGCGCATAGTTCGAGACGCTGCCATTCATATTCGCGATCTTTATGCGCACTGGACCCCACGTCGTGTCCACCGTTTCCCATCGTCGCGAGAGCGTCTGTCGCTGTTCCTCGCGGCGGCGCACGCCCAGAGTTGTGGTCTCGGCAAAGATCGTCTTTGTTAAGCGATTTGCGTCTTCCATTTTCGCAAGGACGGTGAGCAATGCGCCGGGACGGCTCTTCTTCATCTGCACTGGGACGCTGAATACATCGAGCGCGCCTTCGGCCAGCAACCGCTCCATCGCGTAGGCGAGCACCTGCGGGCTCAGGTCATCGAGGTTCGCTTCGAGGACTGTGATGCTTTCGTTCGATGTATTCGCTCGATGTGTCGGTTCAGTTTCTCCAATCGTTATGCGCAGCAGGTTTGGGTGCTCGGGGAAATCTCGCGTTCCGGCGCCGTATCCCGCCTTTTCGATCTTCATCGCAGGAAACGGCGCGAACCGGGTGCTTAGCGTTTTCACGATGGCGGCGCCTGTGGGGGTTACCAGTTCGACTTGCGGATCCGAGGAATACACCGGCGCATTCCGAAGCAACTTCAGTGTTGCGGGCGCCGGTACGGGAAGCGTTCCATGCGCGCACTTGACGGTTCCGCCTCCGACGTTTAGCGGGGAGCATACCCACTCATCGACCGCAAGAGATTCCGCTCCTACGGCGGCGCAGACGATATCGACCATGGCATCGACAGCTCCGACTTCGTGAAAGTGGACTTGCGCGATGGAGGTGTTGTGGATCTCGGCTTCGGCTTGGCCTAGCGTTTCGAAAATCTTGATCGCGGTTGCCTTCGCGGTGCTGCTGATGGCAGCTTTCTCGATAGCCTTGCGAATATCCGTCACGGTGCGACCGTGGTCGTGGCGATGTTCATGAGAATGGTCTTGGCCGTGCGAGTGTTCGTGAGGGTAATCGTGTCCGTGCTGTTCCCAGAAAACTTCTCGCGGCAGGTCTTTTTCGCCATTGGCGTACACATCCACTTTGGTCGCCGAAATTCCGGCACGCACGACTTTCGATATCTCCAACCGCGCACCGATGTCGAGCGCCTTGACCGTGTCCTCCAGAACCTTTGGAGACACTCCGGCATCTATTAGCGCGCCCAGAAACATGTCGCCGCTTATACCGGAAAAACAGTCGAGGTAGGCTATACGCATAGAGTCAAGAACTTCAACCACAGGGGACGCAGGGGTTCACGGGGAGTCATAGAGGAAATCTGGAACATCAGTCCCTTTTGTGTCCTCATGTGGTTACGATTTTCGTCACGGCCGCGTCGAACTTTCATCATAGGGAACGCTCTCCGCTCCGTCAAACGCGCTGGCCGTCGCTGGTTTGTTAGAATCACTGTTTCTTCAATAAGTTAGAGGGCATCCTTGTATCGAGATCTGGAACGTCGGCTGGTCGCACATCTGCGCGAGTTTCTGCGCCGTACCTACGACTTGGAACTACTGAACATCGTTGTGGAGCAGCCGCCGAAAATCGAGTTTGGCGAGTATGCGCTGCCGATCGCTTTCGAACTTGCCCGGAAACTTCGCAAGGCGCCGCGCAAGATTGCCGAAGAAATCGTCGCTGGGGTCGGTGCGATTCCGGGCTTTGAGAAATTCGAGGTGGCTGGCGCCGGGTACATCAACGTCCGCGTAAACCGCGCTGAGTTAGCTGCGGCTCTCGCCGCGGATAGGTCTCCGGCGGCCGATGTTCCCCCTGGCAAAGTTCTAGTTGAGCATTCGAGCATTAATCCCAACAAGGCGGCGCATATCGGGCACCTGCGCAACGCCATTCTCGGCGATACGTTCGTGCGACTGCTGCGCTTTGTGGGCAGGAAAGTGGACGTTCAGAACTACATCGACAACACCGGAGTGCAGGTTGCCGACGTGGTGGTTGGATTTCTGCATATCGAGAAAAAGTCCCGGACTCAGATTGAAGCGCTCGCCGCCGCGCCCCGATTTGATTATGTGTGCTGGGATCTCTATGCCCGCGTTTCACATTGGTATGAAGAGGACAAAGCGAACCTGCAGGTGCGGGCTGCTACGCTGCAGTCGATTGAGGAAGGGAACAACGAGACGGCGACGATTGCGGACTTGATTTCTGTTGCTGTGCTTCGGCGCCATCTGGAAACCATGGACCGGCTCGACATTGAGTACGACTTTCTGCCCCGCGAGAGCGAGATTTTGCACCTGCACTTTTGGGACGCGGCCTTCACGAAGCTTAAGGAAGCTGGCGTGCTCAGTTACGAAACGGGAGGCAAGAACAAAGGGTGTTGGGTGATGCGGCGGGCCGGTACTAGCGCGAACCGTATCGACGCAGGGGATTTGCCCGCGCAAGCCGACGCCACGAAGAAGAAAACGAACGGCTCGGAAACAGCAAACGACGATGGGGATCTCCTCGTAACGATTGAGCCTAGGCCCGGAGTCGACATTCGTCGGTCGGAGATCACGGAGGAAGACCAGAAAGTTATCGTCCGCTCCAACGGCACGGTCGGTTATGTTGGCAAAGACATTGCCTATCACATGTGGAAGTTCGGTCTGCTGGGGCGCGATTTCGGCTATCGAAAATTCTATCGATACCCTAATGGCCATGACTGCTGGATTTCAACCATTGACGGCGAGAAAGATCATCCCCATTTTGGCGATGTGGCCGAGATTTATAACGTCATCGATGCTCGGCAATCCGAAGCGCAGAACACGGTGATTGAAGCTTTGCGTGAACTCGGCCACGGAGAAGCCGCCGATCGCTACACGCATTTCTCCTACGAGATGGTTGCGCTTACCCCGCGCTGCGCTGCGGAACTTGGCTACGCACTTACCGAAGAAGATAAGGCTCGATCGTGGATCGAAGTTTCGGGGCGCAAGGGCTTCGGCGTGAAGGCGGATGATCTCCTGGATGCTCTAATCGCGTCGGCTGGTAAGGAAGTAGATGCGCGCCATCCTGAATTGAGCGAACCGGAGCGCTCTGGCATTGCTACGCAGGTCGCCATCGGAGCCCTGCGCTACTTCATGCTGAAGTTCACGAAACAATCGGTGATCGCTTTCGATTTCAAGGACGCTCTGAGTTTCGAGGGCGACACCGGCCCTTACGCACAGTATGCCGTGGTCCGAGCTTCCAACATTTTCCGCAAAGGTGAATTGAATCCAGATAGTTTCGGTAGAGACGCATCTGGCCGCGTCTCTACCGATGATTTTGACAGGTTCCTTGACGGCGAATCGGCCAACGACATCTGGGAGCTTTGGCTGGCAGCGGCTAAAACCTCTTATGTTGTGAGCCAGTGCATCGCGACCACTGAACCTGCTTATCTTGCCAAGCACGCCTTCCAGCTGGCGCAGCTTTTCAATACCTTCTATCACCGCTATCCAATCTTGAGTGAAGCGGATAAGGGGCGGAAAAGGTTCCTGCTGACAACCGTGGCCGTGGTTCGCCGCGAGCTCATTCGCGTTCTCGGGGCGATGGGGATCAGTGTCCCGCCGGTCATGTGAGCCGGTCGTTCGCGCCTTGCATCTTCTGTGCTCCCGGCAGCATCGGTATTAATAGAGATAATCATATGAAAAGGAACATTCTTGCGATACTGCTACTCAGTCTGGCACTGTCCGCGTTGAGCAGCGCCGCGGCATCCGGAAAAACTCCGGAGATGCCGCGCACTCTGGCCAACGCCCGCTTTGTATACGTAGCTGCATACGATGGCGATCAATTCGATCCCAACCTGTTGCCCGATGACCGCGCCGCCATTAGTCGCGTCGAGGATGCAATCCAGAAGTGGGGAAAACTCACGTTGGTGTACCGCGCTCAGGATGCCGACATCATCTTGATGGTGGAGTCTCGACCGTCGGAAGATGTGCTGGCGGTCTATGATGCGCACAGCGGGGATGCGCGCAGCGGGCCTTCGCAGACTTATCTGTGGCGGGTGATGGGGCGCGGTGGGCTGCAGAAGAGCGAGATCCCGCTGTTTTCGCAGTTTGAGAAGGCTTGGGACAAGATCACCCATTGAGGGCGGCGCGTCCTCTTAATTTATATAGTTGATGAGTTGTTGCTCCGGGAGATTTCGCGGTAATGGTTCCATTTGCGAAACCATTAACCACCAAGGGCACGAAGGTACACGAAGGAAATGCCTGAGACGAAAAGCCTTGAACCAGCGCCTATAATTCGTATCGAGAAAAGCGAGACAGTATAAAATTTCTACGGTTTATATCACGATTGGGTGGGTCTGGGGTTTGCGCGTTTCCCACAGTCATCTTCCAAGACATTGATATAAAATGGTTTATTAATTTCTGCGGCGAATCCGAAATGGCATCCGTCGTGCTTTAACAGGAGTGAGTCCAGTTCGCAGACTTTTAGCGGAATCTGGAATAGTACATAGAAATATTGGGCAAGGAGCCCTCAACTATGAATCGCACCTCGTTGACCCTAATGCTGGCCGCGACAATGGTCGCATCCCTCGGATGTTCAACCAAGAATTACGTGCGTCAACAGACGACGCCACTAATCAACAAGACCAACGAACTCGACGACCTGACCGCGAAGAATTCGAGAGAAATTAAGGACGTCGATCAGCGCGCCCAAGCTGGAATCCAAGGCGTGCAGGCCCGTGCCGCAGAGGTAGACCAGAAGGCTCTGGCTGCGGGCAGCGAGGCCGATAAGGCGCAGCTGGCGGCGAACGGCGCAGCGCAGCGCGTGGACGTTCTGACCAATGCCGTCGTCAACCTCGATAACTATCGCCCGGTGGTGGAGACGGCGGTGCATTTCGGATTCAACAAGGACAATCTGACCAAGGACGCCAGGGAGGCTATCGACCAGTTGGCGGCCAGCGTTGCCACTACCAAGGGATACATCATCACGGTAGAGGGCGCGACCGACTCGGTGGGCACCTCAGAGTACAACTACGATCTGAGCCAGCGCCGGGCCAATGCTGTGATCCAGTATCTGGCTGCGGAGAAGAGCGTTCCGGCCTACAAGATTTATCTTATCGGGCTGGGCAAGGATAAGCCGGTCGAGACCAATAAAACTCGCGACGGTCGGGCCAAGAACCGCCGCGTGGATATTCGGTTGATGACCAATACGGGCGCGGGTACGACGCCAGAGCAGACGCCCAGCAATCAGACTCCGACGGCTAACGCGACTCCGCCGCCGTCTTTGTAAGCACAAGTTTCCCCCCTCCTCCCCGGAGGACTTTGCCAGACAGGCCGCCCCATCGTGGGCGGCCTGACTTTTTTTGGGGCGCTCGTGGACGAGCGAGGGCGCCCGTCTCTCCACTAGGACCGCGATACAATAGAGGCGTGCGTATTCGATTTCTGACTGTTTTTTTAACGCTACTGACTACTCTTTCACTGGCGCAAGATTCCTCGGACAAGGCTGCCTCGGAAAAGGCTGCCGCTCGCAATCGCGAGGCTGAAGAAAGCTCCAGCCGCGATACGAGAATCGATATCAGCCCACCCAAGAATGATGCCAAGAGCCATCCCGGCAGCAAGGCGGCGGTTGAAGATCTCGACATCCCCGAGAATATTGACGTTTCCGGCGTCCAGGAGTTCCATCCCTGGAACCCGATGAAGGCGCTGAAAAATATTGAGGTGGGCGACTTTTACTTCAAACGCAAGAACTACAAAGCCGCGCTTGAACGCTACAAGGAAGCTCTTTACTACAAAGATGGCGATGCCCTGGCCAGTTTCCGTCTCGCCGTGTGCCAGGAAAAACTGGGAGATAAAGCCGACGCCAGGAAATACTACGAGCAGTATCTGAAGATTCTGCCGGAGGGTCCGTTTGCCAAGGACGCGCACGCTTCGCTGGACCGGCTCGCGAAAGCGCAATGAGCTAAAAAAGAATTGCGAAGCAGAGTTTGGATTGCTAGGCAGCCGCAGGTGAGGAGTCTACGATGACGGTATCTGTCTTTGTCGGGACCAGCGTCGACGGCTTCATCGCACGGCCGAATGGCGATCTCGACTTCCTGCCGGTGGGCGGTGGCGAACCCCACGGCTACAACGAGTTTATGGCAAGCGTCGATGCGCTGGTCATAGGCCGCAAGACCTTCGAAACGGTTCTAGGTTTTGCTGCCTGGCCATATGGTACCAAGCGCGTAGTGGTTCTGAGCAGCGGGCCCGTTGACTTATCCGCGGTGCGCGGAGGCGTTGTGGAACAGATGGCTGGGACTCCGGCTGAGATCGTTTCGAAACTCGCTGCCAGTGGCGCCCACCACCTCTACGTCGACGGAGGGATCACGATTCAAGGATTCCTGCGCGCCGGCCTCGTCCAACGTCTTATTATCACTCGTGTGCCGGTGCTCATAGGAGACGGAATTCCTCTCTTTGGCACCCTGCCGCGCGATCTGCGGCTGAATCACGTAGAGACGCAGCATTATCCGAGCGGCTTGGTTAAGAGCGAGTACCGGATTGCAGCCTAAGCGTTGGCGCCTTGCAGTCCAAGCGACTCTTCGTTCCAGTCTGCTCTCCTACTTCTCCACTCTCCTACTTCTCCACCCGCGAAAATTCCCCGGTAGATGCGTTCACGGCCACACGTAGCTTGGCGGTGTCGCGGTCGGTTCCGCAGATTACGTGCCACAGGAGTTCGTTCGCTTGCCGGTTCCAGTCCAGCACATAAAAAACGGGCGTGGCGGGTTCTTTCTCCAGCAGCTTGTCTCCGCCGTGCTGCCGAGCGACGGCAAAGGCCTTGTCGGTATCCACCTTGAGAAACTGGACGTTGAAAATCTGGGTGCTGGAATTCGTTGGGCTGTAGGTGTCGTCGACGCCGTGAGAAATATCGCCGTTCGACCAGATAAAGGTTTTGGTCGCGTGCTTCGACAGCGAGGCGAATCCGGCGCGCCACTCTTCAGCTTTGCCGTCCCGACCCTTGGTGTTAGCGGTAGCGTAGGATTCTACTCGATACGGTTGAGCATCCGGTGCCCAGATGCGGGCGGAGATGTAGCACTTGAAGAACGCGCTGCTTCCGGTGATTGCCTCCGGAGCCTTCGGCTGGGGCGTCTCCGACGCGGCCGGCTTGCTCGGCTCGGAAGAGCACCCGGCCATCAATATTAGTGTCGGTATCAGTCCTGCTGCTAGAATTGCGACGAATAGTTTTTTCATTGAGGATTTTCCTGGTCAGACTTTCGTTCGCGAACCATATTCGCGAATCATTGTACTGAACCGACGCCATGGATTCCTATCTCGAACGTTTGCGGCAGGAACTCGAAGATGCAATAGGAGGCGCCAGCCCGAGCGACTTGGCGCAGGCTCCGGTTGGAAAATGGAATGCTACCCAGATTCTGGAACACCTTTTGCTGACCTACAAGGGCACGAACCGCAGCTTGGCAAAATGCCTGGAACAGGACACTCCGTTGGTTACGCGCGCGACGGTGAAGCATCGCGTGGCCGCGCTGCTCGTCGTGAGTCTCGGATATGTGCCAGCAGGCCGCAAGGCTCCGGAACGCGCGACACCGCGAGGAATGCCGCCAGAGGAGGTTCAGCAAGCCATCGCGCCTGAGCTTCAGAGGATGGGCTCGGGCCTTGACGATTGCGAGCGCAGGTTCGGCGCCGGGACGAAAATTATGGACCATCCGTTCCTTGGACCTTTGACGGCCGGTGAGTGGCGTAAGTTCCATTGGGTCCACGGACGGCATCACGCGCGGCAGATTCGTGAGCGGATTGGGACCGCGCGATGAGTATACGGTGGAGAGCCGGGCACCCTCGCCCGGCGGGACGGGCGGGGCGCCTGTCGCTCCACTAGCAAGGATTTACTTCTTGTCGGTGTTGTCGTCTTTTTCCTTGTCCTTGTCCTTCTCTACAATGCCGGCCCTGCGCGCCTGCTCTTGCATCTCGTCGAATTCCTGCCGCGCGGCATCAACCGCTTTCTGTTTTCCATCGACATCGCTTCTGTACTGCGCGTCGTCCTTGTCATACTGGGCGGAGTCTCGAAGGCGGCTGCCCGCATCGCCATAATAGGCCGCGGCGCGCAGCCGATGTTCGCGCTGATCGAGGTCGAGTTCGTGGTTCAGGGAATCGATTTTCTCTTTTTGCTTGTCGAGCTTTTTCTTCCACTCGTCCGCCATCTTCTGGCGTTCAGCAGCTGCCGCAGCGGGATCGGCAGTCGCTTTTGTCGCTGGCGCGGAGCTGGTGTTCGCGTCCCCTTGCCCAGCGTTGGCAGGGGCGGACGGCGGCGGCCCGACTACGCTCAGGGTTTGGTTGGTAGGAAGATTGTCGTTATCGTAGTGGCGGCTGGTCGTGCTCGGCTCCGGCTTTCTCTTGCGAGCCGCCCGCGCGTAATCCCCGAGGGACTGAGCGGCGGCGCCGCTGACCATCAGCAGAAGTAGAGTGACGATTGCCATGCATTTCGTGTGTTTCATGTGGATCATCCTTTCGCAGGCCAGCGATTCTGATCGCGGCCTGCAATCGCTAGTATCAAGAACTTGTCGTTGCAGCCTGAGCTCCAACAAGGAAACTGCCAATGGTCCGGTCGAGTTGCGCTGCTTCGTGAGCGATGCCGTCCGCCAACTGGCGCGCCAGTTCCGGATCGCGGCTGCGCGCCAGTTGCTGCGCGCATCCCGCGATCGTAGTCAAAGAAGTCCGCAGCCCCAGCGCGAGCTCGGAAGAGATCTCCTGATGCATCTTTTGATCGTGCCGGATGCGCTCGATGTCGGTCTTGTCGGTGAGCACAAGAGTCGTGCCCATGAGGCTTGCATCTTCGGCCAGAACCGGTGAGGCCGTCATTTCGAGTATGTGGCTTTCTCCATCTGGTGTGAAGAAATTCACCACCAGCCCTCGAACCGCTGACTTGCCGGCCAAGGCGGGAGCAAGAGCTTGCTCGACGCTTGAACTCAAGCCCGAACCTGAATTCGAACTGTTATTCTCCGGTCGGAGGGTCGTGGTGCGGAAAAGATCGGCGGCATGCAGTCCCACCGGCGAGGCGAATCCCAGGAGCTTCCGCGCAGCCGAATTCGCCTGCCGCACCAGGCCGCTGGTATTGAGAAACAGTACCCCGCAGGAAAGGTTCGAAAGTATGGTGGAGCTCAGCGTGTCGGAGGCCTTGGCTTTTCTGCGGTCCGAAAGCTGCTGGCTGGCGAGCTCATGCTTTTGCTGCTTCAGTTGCTGAATGACGGCGTGATAGGCGTGCACGGGCAATCCCTCAGCCGCCAAGGGAGAGGAATTCAGCGATTCGGATTCCGAGAGGAGATTCTTCCGCAGGAGCCGAATCGCGAATAAGGCCAGCCCGAAGGAGACGATGGCAACGAACAGAAGCAGGCCCATGCGCAACGCCATCGGATTCATCAGCAGCGTCATAGCGCCCTCCAATACCAGTGCAGGAGGCGGTTTCCAAACAGGAACGACAAAAGTGCCATGCCGCCGAGAAACACGCCAAACGGCATCTCGTAGTAGCGGAGTGCGAGGCGCGCCGAGCGCCATGCGCGACGCCGGGCGTCATTTGCAGAAGTATTCGGAGAAGTGCCCGAAGAAATTCGCGAAGAAGTGGCGCGCGCCTCAATGCGACGAAAGCGCTTGATCCAGACCGCGAGAACCGTGCTCAGTCCAAACAGAGAGCCTGTCAGCGACGCTGCAAAAATTGTTAAGACCGTGAGCTTGGTTCCGAGGAAGGCGCCGATTAGCGCCATCAGCTTGACGTCACCGAATCCCATCCCTTCGACCCCGCGGGCTCTCAGGTAAATGGCTGCCGCACCGTAAAGAAACGAGGCGCCGACTGCCGCTCCAAGTAGTGAATCTGAGAGAGACCAAAAGCGCCACGAAATCTCGCTTCTCATCGCGGGCGATACCAAGCCCGGCATGATTCGCGAGGCCAGGTCGTTCACCGGAACCACGAGGCTGAAGCCGATTCCGAGTGCCAGTCCGGGCAGAGTCATCGCGTCCGGAAGAAGCTTGGTTTCCGCGTCGGTGAAGACCAAGCCCAGCAGCAGGTAGCCGAGCACAACGCACTTCAACGTCGCCAGCGTCAAACCAAAATGGGCGTAGCACCCGAGAAAGAGCAATCCCGTGAGGAGTTCGATTGCAAGGTAACGCGGTGATATGGGCTGCTTGCACGAACGGCATTTTCCCCGAAGAATCAGCCAGCTCATTACGGGCAGGTTGTGGTAGAGCGGGATCGGATCTCCGCAGTGCGGACATGCGGAGCGCGGCGTTACGACCGACTTGCCACGCGGCAACCTGTAAATGCATACGTTCAGGAAGCTGCCAAAGCACAGCCCTAGAGCGAAGATCGCAGCTTCAAGAAAAGGTTCCACGTCGGCTAAGTACCCAGTCTGCTTGGATTTGGATGATTATAAGCCGCTGCCGCAGGGCATTCTAAGTACGAAGGTCAGTGTACTTTTGCGGCACGCTTGCCGCTTGCAAGTCATTGTGAGGAAAGAGGAAACGGTGCTTACGTCAACTGGAGGATTTCGGGCTACCTTGGTAAAAAGATCAAGAACACCGTCCCGGTCGCGGCGCCGAGCTTCCCGGCTCGCCGCCCGAAGCACGTTACTCCCGACCGCGTTACTGTGGAGCATCCAACTTTCGCCGTCCTGAGTCGGGGCCCTTATCAGTCAATGTCACCGTCAATGGCGATCGCAAGGTGAAGCTCAAGACCGTCTCCGCAGGTAGTGTAATCTGCTGGCCCTTCCCGGCAGCCTGTACGCCGCCGCCGACACCTCCTCCCGCCGCCGCGCCGATGCCAGCGCCTTTCCCGCCTCCTGCGATGCCACCGATGATAGCCCCAATCACCGCGCCGGCTCCGACTTTCTTCGCCGTGTTCGTCGTGCGATTACTACCCTGGCGCCGGTAGGGGTCCGCCTCGACGCCATACAATTTGCCACCAACCGAAATCGAATCGAGCTGCAGAACCACTAGCGATTGACCCGCAAATTTTCCCGCGCTCTTCACGTCCACGATGTGGCCTTTCACGTCGTATCCGGAGGGTACGGCTAGGTCGCCGTCCGTCGGCAGAGGCGCGTCAAGCGTCGCGCGGAAAGTTTGCCCAGGCTGCGCTTTTTCGGAATCAATTGGATCAAGCAGCCGAATCGCCATGGATGTTCCCGATGGCACCGTTACTTTTCTCGGAGCGGGAGGCGGTGGCGGCTGAGGTGCGGGCACGGCCTGCGCTGCCGGGGCGGGAGCAGTGTTTTCATCCGCTGCTCTGGTCTGTGCTTCCGCGGGCGGTGGTGCATTTGCCGCCATCTCCGTGGAATCTGGTTCAGTGCGATGTCGACGACGCGGCGCGCTTAGACGACGTCTGTCCGAGGAAGGCTCAGCCGAGCGCCTTGCGGCTGCTGGTGGCGGCATCGGCGGCTGGGCCATCTGGTCCGCAGCGCGTGTTGGCGCTGCCGACGCAGCCTCCAGATTGTTCACCACTCCCTTGATTCCCGGGGTCGCGGACGCATACCGGGCCGCTGCCTCGCGCTGCGTTTCATTCTCGACCGTTCCCGAGAGCGTTACCACCCCACCCGAGGTCTGCACCGTGATCTGCTTGTCGTGCAGGCCGGAATCCTGGGCGAGCTTGGATTGAATCTGGCTGGTCAACTGGCTGTCATCCGGCGCTTTGGTGCAGGCCAAGCCGATGGCCAGGATGCCAAGCAACAAAATCATTGAAAAAGATTTACCTGCCATGAACCTCATGAGCGCCCCCGATTCAATGAGAAATATGTTTATCTAGTTTAGATGCAGGCGGGCACCGGTTTACAGGAAAAATCGGGACGAAAATGTGACGAATCAGATGCATGCAGCGCACTCGGCTCGCGCTTCAAGCCGCTGGCAGGTCAGTCTCGGTCTTTGTGGAGAAATTTATAGTCGAGGATGGACGCTGCCAACTCGTTAGCGTCCTCGGTTATCTCAACCGCGTCTTTGGTACGAATCAGCCTGCCCTGGCAAAGGACACTACTGTTCTTTTGTCCGGAGATTTCTTCGGGCATTTCGAATATCAATTCCACCAGCGCATTCGCCGGCATTTGCTGCGGGCCGTGAAATAGCACGCCCGACTGGCTGATGTTCTGGATCAGGCCTTCGTACCAGGTGCTGAGATTCTTCCCCCGGTATCTAACTGGCAGCTTGGATCGCAGCCGCCGTGCCCGGGGCATCCAAGTCGGTTGCTTTTTACTGGATCGGCGGCGGACGGTAGTTGTATCCGCCAGCGGCTCGTCGACCCGATTTCCGCGACGCATGGTCTTCCAGTCGTACTGGTAAGCGGACGCGCACACTAGGCAGACTTGGTAGTACTCTCCATTGGCCGCGCGGCGCGGCCAGGCAAACTCGTGCGAACAGCGTCCCATCATAAGAACATCCATGAGTTTTTGCGGCATGATGACGAGCAGTGCTCCTCTACCAACAGATAGATTCATCTTGCGACGGCTTCGACGTTCTGGATAGGTTACTTTCGTGTATCGCGGCTTTGGCCTTATGCTTTCCCATATGTCAGCAACCGGACCGTCGCGCATGGGCTTTGTGCTCGCTGGGGGGAAGAGTTCCCGCATGGCCGCGGGCACAGATAAGGCCCTTCTGGAGTTTGGCGGGCAAATACTGCTGGATCGCGCGCTCGCAGTGATGGGCGCGGTCTGCGACCGAGTGACAATCGTCGGCGACCCGGCCAAGTTTGCGAAATATGAATCTTCGAAATATGGATCTTCGAAATACGGGTCTTCGAAGTACGAATCCGTTGTGGCGGACATTTTCCCCGGATGCGGTCCCCTCGCCGGTATTCACGCCGCGCTCCTGCATTCATCTGCCGAGTTGAACCTGATGCTCGCCGTGGACATGCCTTTTGTCTCGAGGGAGCTTCTTGCGTTTCTTTTTGCGGCGGCTGAAGAGAGCGACGCCATCGTTACCGTGCCTCGCAGCGGCAAGGGACTTCAGCCGCTCTGTGCTGTCTATCGACACGACTTCTCCCCCGTCGCCGAGCGGGCTCTGCGGGCAGGGAAGTACAAGATCGATGCGGCATTTTCCAGTGTGTCCGTCCGGGTGATTGAAGAGGGCGAACTGGCAGCAGCGGGCTTCTCCGAAAAGAGTTTTTTCAACGTGAACACCCCCCAGGACCGCCTGACGGCCGAGGGCCCGGCTTTCTAGCGCTGGCGAACGTAGGAACAGCCATCCCGGCTGTCCACGCGAACGCAGCTCGCCAAGGTTTCATTCTTCCATCCTAGCGGTACTCAAGAGCGGGGCGGGGATTCGCCCCGCCGGACAGCCGACGGCGGCTGTCCCTACGCTTTCGCTTGAGTCGCGCTGGCATCTCATGCCATGCTGAGAGGCCATGGCTGCGGACACAATAGCTCCCTACATCGAGTTTAAGAACGTCTCCAAGGCATTTGGCGACCGGGTCGTTCTCAAGGACGTCAATTTCGAGGTGCTGCCGGGCGAGATGGTCTGCATTCTTGGCCGCAGCGGCGTCGGAAAATCGGTGGCGCTCCACAACATCATGGGGTTCCTTAAGCCGGATTCAGGCCGGGTCATTGTCGCCTGTCAGGACATTACCGACTACAACGAAGTGCAGCTCGAGGAAATCCGCAAGAAAGTTACCATGGTGTTCCAGAACGGCGCGCTCTTCGATTCGTTAACCGTCGGTGAAAACGTGGCCTTCCCCTTGCGCGAAAAAAGAGAGCTTTCAGAAGAACAGATTTACCAGGTCGTAGATGGCCTTCTCGAAATGGTCGGAGTCAAGGAGATGCGCGACTTGCTGCCCTCCGACCTTTCGACCGGCATGAAACGGTCCGTCGCCATCGCGCGCGCGCTGTCCGCCCAACCCGAGTGCGTGCTCTATGACGAGCCTACGACCATGGTGGATCCGCTGATGGGGAATCTGCTTGGCGATCTCATCGCTAGGCTGAAACTGCAACTGCACCTGACCTCAGTCGTCGTCACGCACGACATGCGCCTGGCCAAGAAGCTGGCCGACCGTGTTGTCTTCCTGCACGAAGGCCAAGCGATTTTCTTTGGGCCCTACAAAGAGATGGAGAAATCGACCGAGCCCATCATTCATGAGTTCCTGGAGTTGGATGAGCTGAAACTGGAAGCGTAGAGGGCAATCCTGACTTGCCGGTGGAGCGCCGGCCGTCCCCGCCCAGCTGGACGGGCGAGACGCCCGTCGCTTCACTAGAACCCTTGCCGTACCAATTCTTCCACGGAGAGCGAACTCTGGGCGGGCTCGCCTTTCACCATTTTCTCGATGTACTTTGCGATCAGGTCGGCTTCGAGGTTCACTGGGTCTCCCGGCTTGAGTGATCCGAGATTGGTCATCTCGACTGTATGGGGAATGATCGCGATCTTGCAACGGTTGCGTTCGAGCTTGGCGACTGTAAGGCTGATGCCCTCGATCGAGATCGATCCCTTGAAGACTGTGTACTTCTCGATGTCCGACGGGATCTCAATATGCAGCCACCAGTTCTCTGAATCCGCGATCCGCTCTAACTCGATCAGGTTGCCGACGCCATCCACGTGCCCCTGAACGATGTGGCCACCGAAGCGGCCGTCGGCCTTCATGGGCAACTCCAGGTTTACGCGCGCGCCCTCGCGTAGCCTTGAAAATGAAGTTCGCGCCCACGTTTCGGGCGCGAGATCGGCGCAGAATGATTCTGGTTTGATATCAAGCGCCGTGAGGCAAACGCCGCTTACCGCGACGCTGTCTCCAACGCCCAATTGTTTCGGGGTGGTCGCGGCCCCGATGGTGATCCGACGGTTCTCACCGCGCTGCTCGATTTTTACGACCTTGCCCACTTCTTCAATAATTCCGGTAAACATAAGGGCTATACCTCACTTTGCCGAAGCGGTTTGTGGAGAGCCGGGCGATCCCGCCCGTCCCTCCACTGTATAACTCATTTGTATAACTCATTTCCTCGGTGCTGGCGCTCACGCCTGTACCGAGTACGGGTCGTAGAGATAACCTTCTAGCGCGAAGTCTTCGCCGAAGCGGTGCAACTCGGACCGCTGCACGCACTGTGCCTTCCCGTGCAATCCTTCGCCGGCAATAAAGGGAACTGCGTCCTCGCCAAGAATCTTCGGGGCGTAGTAGAGAAACACTTTGTCCACTTCGCCCGATGCCAGGGCCGCTCCATTCACGAGCGCTCCACCTTCGATCAGCAGGCTGGTGATTTCGAGTTTGCCCAGGTTCTGGACGATGGCGGCGAAGTCGGGGCGTCCGTCCGCGTTTGCCGCAGGTATTTGTTGCACGCGAATCCCCTTCGCTTCGAGTGCCTGTTTCGCGGATTCCTCGGCAGCGGAACACAGGACTAATACATCGTTCTCGGCGGTCTGGATCACTCGCGACGTGAGTGGGATGCGTAAGTAAGAATCCAGGATCACGCGCAGCAGTTTGTGTCGCCGCGGCAGGTCACTCCGGTCGGTCAGCAGCGGATCGTCCGCCATCACCGTGCCCACTCCGACCAGGATCGCGTCATTCTGATGGCGCAGTTGCTGCACATGCGCGCGCGCCAGGTCGCCGGTGATCCAGTGGTGTCCGCTGCGCGCGCCTTCTGTTGCAGGCGTGGTCGAGCCCGGCTCGGTGCCCGGTTTCGTGGCGTCAGCGATTTTGCCATCGAGAGTCATCGCGGATTTCAGCGTGACCAGCGGTTTGCCACTCCGGATGTACTTGGCAAAGCTTTCATTCAGCTTCTTGGCCTCCGCCCCGAACAAGCCGATCTTGACGGTGATTCCTGACGCGCGGAGCTTCGCAAATCCTTGACCTGCAACTCGTGGATTTGGATCTTCCATGGAGCAGACGACGCGGCGAATTCCAGCCGCGATCACGGCATCGGCACACGGCCCGGTGCGGCCGTGATGCGAGCATGGCTCCAGATTCAGGAAGAGAGTTCCGCCCCGTGCCGCATCGCCCGCTTGTTCGAGTGCGAGAACCTCGGCGTGCTTCACGCCGTCGTACGTGTGCGTGCCTGCTCCAACTTCGCGGCCAGAAGAGTCGAGCACAACCGCGCCCACCGCTGGATTGGGCGAAACCAGACCAACGCCCGCTCGCGCTAAATCGAACGCCCGCCGCATGTGTTGTTCGTCGGACGACGCCGCGGCAATCATTCTTCATCCAGTTCTGCGACGGCGGCTCCGCTCCCCCCGTGTGGAGGATGACGCAAGGGAGCGGTACGATAGGCATGAGGGTCTTCCGGTTCCCGCTTTCGACGGGAGAGCAGTTTTAGTTGCGCCAGTAGTCTTCGCAGGTAAGAAAGCGAATTGAACTTTATGTGTTGCATCGGCCGCTCTCCTTTGAATTTGCGGAGGAACGAGCGAGAGCGCCCGTTGCTCCCTCGAATTGCGAGATCCAGCGCCTGAAGGCGGATTCACTCTAGAACGTTTTCGGCACACCTGAAGGTGTGCCCTGATACGAACCGTGCCTACACCATCGGTACTAATTAAACAGCGAATCCACAAATTCTTTGGGATCAAACGGCAGCAAATCCCCCGCCTTTTCGCCGACGCCCACGAACCGGACTGGCAGTCCCAACTCCCGGGAAATTGCAACCACGACACCGCCTTTGGCCGTGCCATCGAGCTTGGTCAGTACAATCCCTGTCACTCCGGCGGATTGCGTGAATTGCCGTGCCTGTTGCAATCCGTTCTGACCGGTCGTGGCATCCATCACGAGCAGAGTCTCGTGCGGGGCGCCTGGCACGATGCGCTCTGCTGTGCGCTTCATTTTTTCGAGTTCGAGCATCAGGTTTTGCTTGGTGTGCAGGCGCCCCGCAGTGTCTACGATTACGTAATCGGTTTTGCGCGCGGTTGCGGACTGCAGCGCGTCGAACAGCACAGCAGATGGATCGCCCCCGGCTTTCGTCTTGATCACTTCGGTTCCCGTGCGCTGTCCCCAAATCTCGAGTTGCTCGATCGCCGCCGCGCGGAATGTATCCGCCGCGCACAGCAGCACGGTCTTGCCTTGCTCGCGAAACACCTGCGCTAATTTTCCTATCGTCGTCGTTTTGCCAGTTCCGTTCACGCCCACGACCAGGATCACTTCCGGTGTGCCGTCCACCTTGGTCACGCTCTGCGAGCCAGTTGACGTCAGAATCGCCAGCAGTTCCTCTTTCAGCAGGCGTTTGAGTTCATTCACATCCTTGATCTGTTTGCGATCGGCTTTGTCGCGCAGCTTCTCCAGAACCTCATGGGTGGTCGTTGTGCCGAGGTCGGCGCCGATTAGCGTGGCTTCCAGATCGTCCAGCGTGGAGCGGTCAATCTCCTTGCCGATGGATACGACCTCTTCGATGCGCTCGGCCAGGTTCTCGCGCGTGCGCGCGACGGCTTCCTTCATGCGCTCAATAAAACTTGGTTTCTGTTCTTCGTCCAGACTGCCAAAAATGGTTTGAATCATGAGGTATCCGACATGATTATATAGGCGGGAAGGGAAGGCAGGTTTTCGAGTCGCCGTTCAGGTTCGCGTGATTTCGACCGTGAGAGGATCAACGGATTGGGGCGGGGACTGGAGCGCCACCGAAGCCGGCACGGCCGATTCCAGCGGCGGGATGGCGTGGATCGGTGGCTTCTGAATACGAATTTCTCCCCGCTCGAACACCGCCAGTAGCGCGGCTACGGCCTGCGGGTCGAGGCGCTGTCCCGAGAGGTTCTGAATGATGCGCAGAGCTTCCACCGGATCGTGCGCCTGCTGGTAAGGACGATTCGTGGTCAGAGCGTCAAAGGTATCTGCGACCGCGATCACGCGTGCCAGCAGCGGGATCTCGTCGCCCTTTAGACCGTAAGGATATCCGCGGCCGTTGAGGGCCTCATGATGCAGTTCGATTCCGGGCAGCATCTCGCGCAACTGCGGCACCGGGCGCAGGATGTTTGCGCCCTTGGTGGTATGAGTCTTCATGATTTCGAATTCTTCCGGAGTCAGAGTGCCCGGTTTTTTCAGGATGCGGTCTTCGATGCCGATTTTACCGACATCATGCAGCTGCGCCGAGATTCGCAAGATTTCCAGAAATTCCGGGTCCATCCCCATCTCTCTTGCGATCATCAGCGAGTATTTGGTAACGCGGTCGGAATGGCCGCGGGTGTAGGGGTCTTTTTCGTCGACGGCGCCCGCCAGCATCTGGATCGACCCCATGAACAGGTTCTTGTTTTCCTCGGCGGCGCGCTTCAAGTCCTCGACGAACTGCTCCAGTTCTTCCGACATGGTGTTGAACGTCGTGGCCAGTTCGCCGATCTCGGTGCGCGTTTTCACGTGTACGCGCTGGGAGAAATCACCGCGCGCAATGGCCCGGCTGGACTGCGCCAGCACTTGCAGAGGGCTGGTGATGCGCCGCGCCGAGATAATACTCAGGCCCACACTCAGAAACACCGCCAGCCACGCCAGCAAGCGCCCCGTGCGCTGCATCTCGTAGATTCCGCGATAGGCATCTTCGCGCGGCTTCTGCACTACGACCGCCCAATCGAGCGAAGTAACCGGACTGTAGGTTCCCAGCATCTCGGTCGCGTTGTTCCCGTCACGAATCGTGAACTCGCGGGTCGCGGCCAGCTGGGCCTTCGAGCCTTCACCCACAAAGCTGCGGACGATGTCGAAGTGGCTCATGTCCTGTCCGGTCGCATACTGCGCCGTCGCAGCCGCCACCAGCCTGCCTTGGCTATCCACGACGTACGGCATCAATCCGGTCAGACTGACTTGCTGCAGGCGGCGGATCAGGTAGTCCATATCTACCACCGAGCCGACCATCCCCAGAAAGCGTTTGTCATACAGGATGGGCGAGCTGACCAACATGACGGTTCGCGCAGATTTTCCGCCACCCACCATCAAGGGTTGCCCGCTGTAGACGCGTCCTTCGCGGGCGGCTTGATAGGCACGCTCGAGTTCTCGCTGCAGAAAGGCGTCGGGCTCGATGCGCCCGGCGGAAACTCCCTTAGCATCGGCATTCAGCAGCGTGGCATAGGCAATGTCGTTCGACGACGAAACAAAATTCTCGAGCATGGCCCGCAGCTCTGGTGTCAGAAGCTTCTGAGTACTCAGGTCGCTTCCGCTCGGATTGGCCAGCATCATTACCTGAATCGACGACGACAAATTGGCCAGCATCATATGCAGCGCTTCCTGGTGCTGGGAAATGTCGTCGGCGAGCGAACGCGTGACTGTGTTCTGCAGCAACATTTCGTTGGTTTTGAGGCGCTCCCGGTTCATGTCCTCGATCTGCGCCGAATAAAAGTACATGGGGAGGACGCTGATCGCCAAGAGCACGCCAAGGATGACGTACAGCAGCGGAACGCGCGCGGGAATGGGAAGCTTCAACTGCAAAAGGCAATCCTGTCGGCCCAAGCGCGGGGGCGAGCTCGTCCGTCCTGTATCCATTCTAAGTGGGTTGGCGGGGATGGACTCAGGTGCTTAAAGTACAGCTCACCGTTACCGAAGTACCGGACTGCCGGTCACTGTGGGCAGTTCTCAGTTCCCAGTTCTCAGTTCTCAGCGAGAAGCAGTGGGACTAGATTACTGAGAACTAAGAACTGGGAACTGCGCTTGGCGCTAGTCTATAATTAGTCCAGTCGGAATTAGTCCAGTCGGCCCGGGGTGCTGCATGCCGTCCTTCCACGGTTACCACGTTTGTTGTCGGCTGTTGGCTTTCCTTATAGTCTTCTCCTCGATGACGCTCGCTGGGAACACTCCACCCGCGAAGATTTCCAAGGAAACTCGCGAAGAAATTGTCCATGCTTTCAATGAAGAGCTGGTCTACATCCGCGCGACTTTTCCAATGGGGAAGACTGGGCTGAGACTCCGGGACGGAAACGTAACCCCCACCGGCCTTGAACTGCAACACTTGATGGCACTCTGGGGGCCAGCCGCGAAACCCGGAGACCGGGCCCGCATCAGCGACGTCGCCATCAAGGAAGATCACATCCGCTTCGAGATCAACGGCGGTCCCGTCAAGAAGCAGAAGTGGTACCAGCATATTCAGGTTTCAGGTGCGAGCACGTCAGCTCCGATTGCGCCCTCGGATTCGTCCGCTAATGCCCGCGGCTCTTTCGTCGATCTCTATTTCGACAAGTATGTCCCGGAGATGACCGGGCCAGAATTGAAGCAGTTGCTGCGTCCGGTGTTTGATTTCGATTCCAAGTCGGCGCTCGACGCGTATCTCGAAACCGTTTCTCCCAAAGTCAAAGATGCCATTAAGAATCACCACGTGCTGGTGGGAATGAACCACGACATGGTGATCTATGCCAAGGGACGCGCGCCAAAGAAAGTGCGCGAGCGCGCCGACGAAGTTGAGTATGAAGAATGGATCTACGGCGTGCCCCCTCAGGACGTGGATTTTGTGCGCTTCGTTGGCGACGAAGTTGTGCGGGTCGAGACCATGAAGGTGGATGGCCAGAAGATCGTGCGCGTCGAAAAAGAAGTTGATCTGGGTGAGCCTACCGTTGCCAAGAAGCAGGAAGAACGTCCGGCGAATGCGCCCACTTTGCGGCGTCCAGGAGAAGAGATGCCGGAATCTAATCCGGCGAACCCATCCAGCTCGCCGCCGATAGCCCCGGTGCCGCCTGCTTCCGGTCCTGGAACCGACTCAGGTCCGAACTGGGCTACGTTTGTTGAGCCATTGAGCGGACTGAGCCATTGAATCATTGGAATTCAAAGGCTCGCGGGGTTTGGTTTTCAATGGGTAAGTGACGCAATGATTCAATTCCCTCAATAGGGTGCGGTGCTCGCATCAAGAATGTCATGTTGTTCTTCCTCTCACCAATAGCGCCTTCCGGCCTCGACCCTCTACACTAGAAGCGTGAAGATTGCCCTGGGCCAGATCAACCCCACCGTGGGGGACTTCTCTGGCAATGCCGCCAAGATCATCCGGTTTGCGCTTCAAGCGCGGAGTGCTGGCGCTGGCCTGATTCTGTTTCCGGAACTCGCCGTCTCCGGTTACCCGCCGCTCGATCTGGTCGACAGGCCCTCATTTGTGGCGGACAGCCGCACGACCGTCGAGAAGATCGCCGCGGAAACGCAGCGAATTGCCGTGATTTGCGGGATGGTAACCCCGGCCGAAGCGGAGTCCGGCAAAAAAGTGATGAACTCCGCCGCCCTGCTGCGCGAAGGGCGAATTGACTTCATCCAGTCGAAGATGCTGCTGCCCACGTACGACGTCTTCGACGAGATGCGCAACTTCGCTCCCGCCAAGAGCCAGCGACTGTTCAGCTTTTGCGGCAATCAGATGGCTTTGACCATTTGTGAGGATGCCTGGAACGACAAGCGCTTCTGGAATAAGCGGCTGTATGGCATCGACCCGGTCGAAGAACTGGTTCGAGCGGGCGGGAACTTCGTGCTCAACATATCCGCGTCGCCGTTTTGGCTGGGCAAGCGCGAGTTGCGCCGGGACATGCTGGCAGCCATCGCGCAGAATCAGAAAGTGCCGGTCGCGATGGTGAACCAGATCGGGGGCAACGACAGCCTGGTTTTCGACGGATCGAGCCTGGTGATTGCGCCCGACGGAAAGGTGATTGCGCAAGGGAAGTCGTTCGAGGAAGACCTGATCTATTTCGATTCCCAGACGCTCAGCGGAGACATGCACACACAGATCGCGGGCGAAGAAGCCAGCGCCTATGCGGCGCTGGTCTTAGGCACGCGAGACTACGTTCGCAAATGCGGCTTCCAGCAGGCGATTATCGGACTTAGCGGCGGCATCGATTCCGCGCTCACCGCGTCGATCGCGGTCGATGCGCTCGGCCCTGAGAACATTATCGGCGTGGGGATGCCTGGGCCGTACTCGTCGCGAGGGTCGATCGATGACGCGCGGGAGCTGGCCAGCAATCTGAAGATTCGCTTCGAGCTGCTCTCGATCGACGAAATCTACAAGGCTGCGCGCCGGACGCTTACGCCTGTGTTTGCCGGGAAGCCGGAAGACGTCACCGAAGAAAATATTCAGTCCCGCGCCCGCGGATTGCTGCTGATGGCGATGTCAAACAAGTTCGGCGCGCTGGTGCTTTCGACCGGCAACAAAAGCGAATTGGCCGTCGGCTATTGCACCCTTTATGGCGATATGGTGGGGGGACTGGCGGTGATCTCGGATGTGCCGAAGACGCTGGTATACCGCCTGAGCGCTTACGTGAACTCGCGGTGCAAAGTAATTCCTGAAGCAACGATTGAGAAGCCGCCGTCTGCCGAGTTGCGTCCGGACCAGAAGGATCTAGACTCTCTCCCGCCTTACGAAGTGCTGGATGAGATTCTCGAAGACTTCGTGGAGGAGTCATGGTCCGCGGAACAGATCGCCCGGGCGCACAATTTTGATGCGGATTTAGTGCGGCGTGTGATCCGGATGGTGGAGCGTAGCGAGTACAAGCGGCAACAAGCGGCGCCCGGAATCAAGATCTCCGCCAAGGCGTTCGGCTATGGGCGGAGATTCCCAATCGCGGCCAAGGCGGAGTTCTAGGAGTGGTTGCGTTGGGACAGCCGCCCTCAGCCGTCCGGTGGGCGAAGCCGGCCGGTGTCTCACGATGTCACTCGTTCGGAAATGACAACTGCGCAACTTTTTGTAACAATCGAATTCCACTCGAATTTCAAAATATGACAAGCATGCATCGCATACTGCTCGCTGCTCTTCTGTTGTCCGGCGTCGCCATCGCTCAAACTACGCCCACTCTCCAGGCTAGGCCGGCGGCCAAACCAGTAGCCGCCTCGTCCACCAATGCGGGCACGGCGGTTCTCCCCACTGAAGACACCGTCAACTCCTTCCTCTTCCAGATGTTCGGCTACGATCCCACGATTACGTGGAAGGTGATTGAGATTCGTCCCTCCGAGGTGCCGGAACTCGCCGAGGTTTCGATTGTTATTACCAACGCGCAGGGATCGAACCCGAATCGGTTGCTGGTTAGCGCCGATGGCAAGCGCGCAATTACAGGCGACATCCTGCCCTTCGGCGCGAAGCCATTTGAGGATGCCCGCGCCAAGCTGGAAAAAGGCGTGAACGGTCCCACGAAGGGACCGGCGAAGGCGGCTGTGACGATTGTCGAGTTCAGCGATATGCAATGCCCGCATTGTCAGAAGGCCGCGGCCGGAATCGAGCAGTTACTTGGGCAGGAGCCGGAGGCGCACTTCGTTTTTCAGAATTTTCCATTGCCGTCGCACAACTGGGCAGAGAAAGCGGCCGGCTACGTCGATTGCGTGGGGCGCGCCTCGGCAGGGGGTGCTGCGAACGATGCAGTCTGGAAATTTATCCAGAAGACGTTTGACGAGCAGGCCAATATCACTGAGGCCAACGTCGATGAAAAGCTGAAAGCCGTCGCGACCGCATCGGGCGCGAATGGCGACGAGATCGCCGCCTGCGCAGTCAAGCCGGATACGAAAGCCCGAATCGAGGCCTCCCTTGCGCTCGGAAAATCGGTGGGCGTGAATGGCACGCCGACGTTGTTCATCAATGGACGAAACGTACCCGGCGGGGCGCCCGTCGAGCTGATGAAGAAGATTGCGGACTTCCAGGCAAGCCAGAAATAGATCGGGTGATCGGGTGATCGGGCCATCGGGTCATCGAAAGTCAAGAGCTCTCGGGTTTCAGGTTTTAGATCGCCCGATGGCCCGATGGTCAGATCACCCGATTACTTGCCTATCCAGATTTCCGGGGCTTCGACGCGCTCAGGTCCACGGACTACGTACGGCGTGATCAGGATCAGTAATTCGTCGTCCTCTTCTTGTTTGGAATTCTGCGATGTGAGGAGGCCGAGACCCGGGATCCTGGAGAACGCCGGCAGACCACTCAGGCTCCTCTGATCGGATGCGGTAACCATTCCCGCTACGACCGCAGGCTCCCCTTCCTTAAGCAGGATTCCCCCCTTGTACTCGCGATTGGAAATTACTGGAATGCCATTTGCGCTTAAGGTTCCCAAAGTGCGGAATTGTACTTCCAGCTCGAGGGCCACGTCTGAATTATTGTGAACCAGTGGTTTCGCCTTGAGGGTAAGCCCAATGTCCTCATAATTGACGGAAGGAAAGGCCGCGGTGAACGACTGATTCCCGATGGCCTGCGAGATGGCCGGATTATTAAAAACCGGCGCGAAGCTGGCGTTCAGGATGGGATAGCGCGATCCCAATTTAAAAGTGGCTTCCTTCTCTTGGGAAGCGCGCAGGTGGACGTGATCGAGCGACCGGACGGAACTTTCGTTCATCGAAAGCGCGGCAGACAACTGATCGAGGCTAAGTCCCATCAGCGTGAGCCCGCCGCCGAAGGTCGCGAGCGGCTGGCTAAAGATGGAATTCTGCTGGCCTTGCAATTGTGCGAGAAGGGCGGCGATGGTTTGATTGCCGGCTTGGTTGATGCCGCCAGAGGCTATGAGTTGGTTGATGATGTCCTGGATGTTTTGCCCGCCGAGGGCCGCGAGTGCGGACGCCGGAATGTTAAAAAGTTTGAATTGGTTGGGGACGTGTATCCCGATATTCCGCATGTAGGTGTGGCTTACCTGGAAGACTTTCAGATCGAGCATCACTTCCGGCCGGGGGCTATCCAGCTGTCCTAGAAACTGAGTGGCGGCTTCTAATGCCGCCTGCGGTCCGCGCAGCATGATCGTGCTCGACGCGGTGTTGAGGCTCACGAACTTGAACTCAAACAGCGTCCGCAGCGAGTTCATCAGCTCGTTCAAATCCTGGGGACTGCCGCCGGAGATGTAAAACGAGCGCATGCCCATGCGGTCAAAGAGACGGTGGTTGTCGGGGGTGTCAGCGCAAGCGAAAAGAACGGTGTCGTCGAGTGCCACGCTGAAGCTCTTCGTGGCTGCGGAGGCCGCCTGCATGGCGGTGGCGAAATCGGCATTCTCCACGTCGAAGCGCACGCGGCGGCTGGGGAAGTTATCGTCGAAGACAACCGTCAACCCGTAGCTCGCGGCGACCGCCGTGAGCAGACCGCGCGAATCGCCGCGATAGTGGATGTCACGGGGCCCTTCGATCGGTTTAGCGGTGAGCGCTTCGGCGCTGGCGACTACTTGCGGAGGGGCTGAGCTGTGCACCGGCGCGGGTCCCAGAGCGTCGAGTATGCGCTGCTGCGCGAATTCATTCTGCGGATCGAGGTTCAGCGCCGTTCGGAACTCCGCCAGCGCCTCCACTTGCCGGTCATCGAGCAGGTCGCTGTTTCCGCGTTCCAGATGCATCCCGGCCAGGTGCTGTCGCGTCATCTCCCGCGCGGTTAGGTACTCCACGTTTTGCGGGACCAGGCGAGACGCTTCCTCAAATTCGTAGAAAGCTTCGTCGAGACTCTGGAGTTTGTCGTTCTGCGATTTCTCGAGTTTGAGGCCGCGCGCGAAGGCGTGGCGGGCCGCTTTCAGGTCTTTAGCGGTACCGTGGCAGGCAGGTGCGCCTGCGGAATTGGAACAGAGCGACGGCTCGGTGGCTGGAGGAGTGTCCGCGGCGAAACACACTCCGGCAAGCAACAAAGCAATTCCTGCTGGCAGCCATCGCATATTACGTACTATAGAATGCCAGGCTGCTACTGTCTTGCAAGAGAAATACTCGGAAGGGAACTATGGTCGTAACGGGACGGCTTCACCCCGGGCGATGCTGACGCGGCAAGCCGCGCCTCTACGGGGCCGTGACCGCCTCCGTCACCATGATCCTGACGGAGGCAGCCTGATCTTACCAGCCTTGGACTTGAACGCTCACGTTGTAGGTGAAATGGTCTGGACTGGAATATGGGATGGTAAGCGTGAGATGGGTATTGGCCTTCACGCGCACCGGGAAGACCGCTACGTATGGTCCCACGGCGGGCTGGTCGGAGTGTTGTACCATTTTCAGGATTTTCGGTTGGTTATTGCCATGGGCATTTTGGGAGCCGTTAGCGAGGGAGTGGCCATTGCCCAACTGTTCGGCTCCCAAGTCGTCCGTCCAGTTGATATACGGGCTCACCTCGTCGAGATTTGGGCTAACCCAGTCCCCGGTCATGTCCTCATAGATGGTGACCAAATAACTCTCGTCGACAAGCGGCGGAGTCACCAGGTCGATAGTGGCGAGGGCGCTGTCTTGTAAGTAGGTTTCGTTGAAAACCTGGTGAATGGTTCCGGCGCGAAGCGGTAGCGACATCAAACCGAGCAACAGCAGGAGACAAGTCTTTCGCATTATGTCGATCCATCCTTTTGGGATCACCGCCACAATATGCGTTGCTCGCGGTTGGCCACAAGTCTCCGTCGGGACGCGTTCATTTGCGCGCGCACACCCATGTAGAGACGGGGCTTGCCCCATCTCCAGGGCGATGCTGAGACGGGGCAAGCCGCGTCTCTACGTAAGGCACGGTCACCGCAGCATCAGGCGTTCCATCCGGTTGGCGCGGCCGGTCTGGTCATCGCACTCGACCAGCACCGCGCATAGGCGGACGTCACCGTTGGCCGCTTCGAAGCGCGCCGGCATCCCGCTGAGAAATTTCTCGATCACTAATTCCTTCTTCACCCCAATGACGCTGTCGTAGGGCCCGGTCATGCCGACGTCGGTGATGTAGGCAGTGCCCTTCGGCAGGACAGTCTCGTCCGCAGTGGGAATATGCGTGTGCGTGCCTACGACCGCGGTGACGCGCCCATCCAGGTACCATCCGAAGGCAACTTTTTCGGAGCTGGCCTCGGCATGGAAATCCACAAACACAATCTTTGACTTGGAGTCGGATTTAATCTGTTCCAGAAGCCGATCAGCGTAACGAAAAGGATCGTCGCTCGACCCCATGAACACGCGTCCCTGAAGATTCACGACGGCATAACCGACGTTGTTTTTTTGGCCTTCGTACACTCCCCAACCGGGCAGGTTCTGCGGAAAATTTGCCGGCCGCAACAAGCGGCGTGCCGGACTGTGCGGGTTGCCGTCCGCCATCTGGAAGTATTCGATGATCTCGCGCTTGTCCCAGACGTGATTCCCGGTGGTCATCACGTCTATACCCAACTCGAAAAGTTCTTCTGCCAGCGGAGGCGTGATGCCGAAGCCAGCCGCAGCGTTTTCGCAGTTGGCGATGACCAGATCCGGGGAGTGCCGTTTGCGCAGTTCGGGCAGGCGATCTTTTACTATCGTCCGCCCAGGCCGCCCAAAAATGTCACCGATAAAAAGAATTTTCAAGAATCAGGTCTCGGGTTTCAGGTCTCAGGAACAACGCTGCTCGCCGCGCAGGTGATCACCCAACGTCTGATGTTATCACGCTGAAAATCGCGTCTGTTTAGACGCTCCTGTCCCCGAAGCGGGGTCGAACGCGAAGCTGGGTAAGGCATCGAGGCGATCTAGTTCGAAGTGTCGTCGATAAAGATTTGCTCGATTGGGAGTTCAAACAGACGCGCCAAGCGGAAAGCGAGCGGCAGGCTGGGATCAAACTTCTCAGTCTCGATAGCGTTGACGCTCTGCCGCGAGACCTCCAGATGTTCAGCCAGATCGGCCTGCGACCAATTCTTTTCGGCGCGGAGTACACGAAGCCGGTTTTTCATTTGTACGTCCGCCGTACAAGAGGGTCCGCCAATCCAAATGCGATCCACCACACAAAAAATACCCAATACATCGGAAAGTTGAGGGTTCGATCGATGACCGGCGCATAACTCTGGAGAAAACCCCAGAAGGTTGCAAAGGCCAGGACGATGCCTGTCGCCCACAGGCTGCTTTTCACGAGGATGGTGCGTACAAATTCGTCCTTTTCTTCAGAAAGATAGATCCCAAGAATAGCAATGCATGCGAATATCGGCAACGCAGGCAGAAGGGCCAACAGATAAACCGTCGCGCCCTGCGGATGGCGATGAGCAAACATCCATGACACGCCCGCAGTCGCGAGGACATATCCCGCCATAGAGACGAGCACTCGGCTCAAATATCGTCGTTCAGCAGCGGATCTCGTACACCACATGACAAATCTCCTTGTCTTAATGACAAGTACACATTACATGCTTGCCGATTGGATGTCAAGCATGCTTGTCATTTTCCTCGCATCTACTTGTATTGGAAGGAAATATAGTTGGAAGTTGCATCGCGCCTGGCATCACTATGGCCGCAGGCTAGTGGCCAGCGATCTCCGCCGTCTTCAGAAAGTCGTAATTTCCAGACGGATTCGGCGTGATGTTGTGTACTCGCTTCGTATGTACGATCACATTGTCGAGGAACCAGAGGTTGATGTAGGGAAGATCGGTTGCGAGGATCGTCTGGATGTCGGCGTACACCGCCTTGCGCCGGCTGGGATCTGTTTCCGTGCGCCCCTCTTTGATAAGCGCGTCAATCCGCGGATTCACATAGAAGCTGCGGTTGGCGCCATGCGGCGGAAATTTGTCGGAGTGGAAGACGTATTCGAAGATGTCAGGGTCTTCATTGCCGCCGATCCAACGCAGCGAATACATCTGGTATGCGCCGCTGACGACGTCTGCCATAAACGTCGCAGGCTCAAACACGCGGATGTCGAGCACGATCCCCACGCCTCGCAACTGCTGCTGGAGCACGGCCACCATCAGCCGCGTCGTTTCCTCCGTCGAGGTCTTCATTACCAGATGAAAGCGCACACCGTTTATGGGAGGATATCCAGCGGCATCAAGTATCCGGCGTGCTCTTTCGGGGTCGAACTCATATTTCGGCACGTCACCGTCATACGCCCAACTCTGTGGCGGGAGGATACTGTCGGCCGGCCGCGCGAAACCGCGCCACAGATACTGAATCATGGGCCGGCGATCAATGGCGTAGGCGAGCGCTTGCCGGACGCGTACGTCGCGCAAGATCGGATCGCGCAAGTTAAATGCCAGGTAGCTGAACACCGTGCCCGGCGCCCGCTCTATTTGAAGGTTCGGCTCCTTTTCGAGCGTGAGCACCATGTCGGAAGTCAGCGCGTTGCTGGCGATGTCGGCGCTGCCTTTGCGAAGTTCGAGCGCGCGAGTGGTGGTATCGGGCAGGACGACGAAGCGTACGCGGGGCACATGCGGCTTATTGCTCCAGTAGTTCTCGTTACGTTCGACGATGACGTCATTGTCCTGCTCCGCGCTTACGAAGCGAAACGGGCCGGAGCCAACAGGGTGGGTCGTCATTTCGGTCAGCGTGCCGTAGGGAACAATGCCCATCGCGCCATCGGATAGGTTCCACAGCAAAGTCGAGTACGGCTCCTTCATGCGAAATATGATCGTGTAGTCGTCGGGAGCTTCGACGCGATCGACGTAACGGTAGGCGGCGGCCCGAGTGGTGCGGATCTTGCCTTGAAGCATGGAGTCGAAGGTCCACTTCACGTCGCGAGATGTGAGTGCACGGTCATCGTGAAACTTCACGCCGCGCCGGATGTGAAATATGTAGGTCAGGGGATCGGGAACCTCCCAACGCTCGGCCAGCGCGGGCGTCACGTTCAGATGCTCATCGCGATCGAGGAGATCATCGAACATCAGCGCGTCGATGCGCTCGGACCACGCGTCGATCCCAACTCGGGGATCAAGATTGGTGGGGCTGCTTTCGATAATCATCACCAGCGTGTCGGGGTCGGGAGCTTGGGAGCAGGATAGGAGAGCCAGCAGGCATATACCGATCCCGACCAAGAGGATTGCCAGTCTAGACAGAATTGTCATCCTGAACCGAGCGAAGGACCTACTTCTTGCGAGCTCCCGTCCTGCTGCCCTATGCATACGAAATCTTCCCCAGGATCGCCGCCCGCTTCGCTCCCGTAGCCGACGGCACATTGGATGGCCGCCGATGCCACGTCTCGTGCGCGAGCAGAGCAAACGCCACTGCCTCCTTCGCTTCCGCCGGAAGGCCGAATTCATCCGAGAAATGCAGTTTGAATCCCAGCGGCGTGACCGCGTCGCGCACCATGGCCGTCAGTGTCGGATTCTTTGCGCCTCCGCCGGAGACGATCATTTGGCGTCCAGCCTGCTTTCGGTGTACCGCTGTGCGGGGAACGAACCGCGGCAACACGAATCGCCGGACTGCGTCTGCAATCGAGCGGGCCGTCAAGGCCGTTGCCGTTGCCACCACGTCGGGCTTGCTGGCACCGCGGCAGATCTGAAGAAATCGGCCAACGTATTCCCGGCCAAATTCCTCGCGCCCCGCCGTCCGCGGAGGCTTCTGCCGGAAGAAGTGTGCGTGCATCGATTTTGCAACCACCTCATCCAGTACGCGCCCCGAGGCCGCGACCCTGCCGTCGCGGTCGTAGCGTTTGCCGAAAAGCTCTTCCATGACCGCGTCCATCACCATGTTGCCGGGGCCGGTATCAAAGGCAACTACCTGGCGCAGCGACGCGCCTGCGGGAATCGCCGTCAGGTTCGCGATTCCGCCAATATTTTGCGCGATCCGCGCCACACGCTGGTCGCGATACAGAAAATAATCGAGAAAGGGAACCAGCGGAGCGCCCTTACCTCCCGCTGCCATGTCCGCGGGACGAAAATCCGAGACGACCGGCATACCCAACCGTGCCGCGATCACCGCGCCTTCACCGGTTTGCCAAGTCACTGCCAATTCTCTCCCGAGAAATCGTTGCGCCACTCCCTGGTGATAGAGCGTTTGTCCGTGACAACCCACCAGGTCAAGTTTCACGCGATGCCTGCGCGCTGTCTTGGCGATCGCCTCAGCGTACAGTTCGCCGAGAAGAAAGTTCAGCCGTGCCAGATCCGCGACGCGAGCCAATTCCGCATTCATCATTTCCAGAATTGCACGCCGAACCGGGGCAGGGAACGGGTACTCCTCGTGAGCCAGAAGTGTGTAGCGCGGGCGCCCCCGCCCGCGTGTCGGCAGCTGCACTAATGCCACGTTGATCCCGTCCGCCGAGGTGCCGCTCATCACACCGGCAACAATCATGCTCATGCGCGCCCCTTCTTATTGTCTGTGCGAGCGAACGTGGCCAGCCGAATCTCTTCGCCGAATTCCCAGAGCTGCCGCGTTAGCTTCTCCACTCGGGCGGAAGTCGGAGCGGGAGTGCGGCGCCCCGCCAGTGATTTCTGACTAAACGCCTTCTTCTTAAATGCCAGCACGCGCCGCTCCGATTCCCGCACGCGGCGAGCAAATCGGGCGTCACGCTCCGCCTCACGGACCACCGCCTCACGGGCGCGCAAAATGAAATCTTCCTGATGGCAGATCAGGCCAAGATCGCCCCCGGCGCGGATGTGCGCGATCGTCACTTGTTCGATCGCGGCCTGTTCGATCGAAGCGGCCGCCAGCACGCCACCCATCTCCAGATCGTCGGAACAGATCAGGCCCCGATAGTCAATCTTCTTGCGCAAAATGTCGGTGATCCACTTCTTCGAGAGCGAGGCGGGAATGCGCTGTTTTGTTACCGCCGGAGTCACTCCTGGAAATGCTGCGTGCGAAACCATGACAAACGGCAATTCGCGCCGCAGTTCGCGATAGGGAATCAGATCCTCGTCCCACAATTTGCGCAGCGGCTTATCGACGCTGGGCAGCTCATGATGCGTATCGAGAGTGGCCTCGCCTAGTCCGGGGAAGTGTTTGCCACAGCCCAGCACTCCGGCATCTCCCAACCCGCGCAGAAACTCGCGCGCGTAGGCAATCACCTGCTTTGGATCGTCCGAAACCGCCCGTGTACTCAGCACCGACCGCGACGCCTTGTAGGCCAAGTCGAGTACCGGCGCAAAATCGACATTGAAGCCAAGAGCGCGGCAGTTCTCGCCGATCACGCGTCCATGCTTGCGAAAGAGCGCTCGGCTGCACGTGGCAAAAACTTCCGCCGGAGAAGGCGCCGAACCCATCGCGTTGCGGAAACGGTCCACGCTGCCGCCTTCAAGATCTACGCAAGTGAAGAGTGGCGTTGCTACGCACTTCTGGCAATCCCGCAACAGAGTATGCGTCTGCTCAGCTCCGATGATATTGCGAGCAAACAGAATCACCCCCGCCGGCTGAATCTTCGCGAGCAGGGAAGCGAGGCGCGGAGACATCTCGGTCCCGTCGAAGCCGATGACTAGGAGTTGGCCGATTTGCGAATGAGCACTGCGGGTTTTCGGCATCGCTAGTCGATCTGCCTCTTCAACTCCGCCAGCAAGTTTAGCGCTTCCAGCGGTGTCAGCCGGTCCAAATCAACTTCGCGAAGCTTCTCCAGCACTGGCTGCGAAAGAGGCGTGAAGATCGTCAACTGCGTCGGACGTTCCGGCTCTGTGGAGGAGCCCGGCGTAAGATGCTCCGAGAGACGCCGCTCAGACGATTCATGTTCCGCCAGCACCTCCCGCGCACGCACCACGACTTCGTTCGGTAGTCCCGCCAGCTTCGCGACTTCGATTCCGTAGCTGCGGTCGGCCGCGCCCGGTTCGACCCGGCGCAAAAAAACAACGCTACCACCAGTCTCTTTGACCGACACGTGATAGTTTTTCACTCCACTCAATTGCTCGGCCAACTCGGTCAGTTCGAAATAGTGCGTCGCAAACAACGTTTTCGCGTGCACACGAGCGTGCAGATACTCGATGGCGGCCCATGCGATCGCGAGGCCGTCGTAGGTGGACGTGCCGCGTCCGACTTCGTCCAGCAAGATCAACGATCGAGCCGTCGCCGTGTGCAGAATCGCGGCCGTCTCCGTCATCTCGACCATAAACGTCGAGCGTCCCCGGGCCAGGTTGTCGCTCGCGCCGATGCGCGTGAACACGCGGTCGACAATGCCCATCCGCACGGCACGCGCGGGAACAAACGAGCCCATCTGCGCCATGATCACGATCAGCGCCGCCTGCCGCAGATACGTGCTCTTGCCTCCCATGTTCGGCCCGGTCAGCACCACGATGTTGTGGGTTGCGGCATCCAGAAACAGCTCGTTCGGAACGAAGCGCTCGCTCCCTGCGGCCAGTTCCTGCAGCTCGATAACTGGATGACGACCTTCGACAATTTCAAGATCTCCGGTGTCCTCGTCCTTTTCAGCCTCATCGAAATGCGGGCGGCAGTAATTTCGCAGCGCCGCGATGTGTGCCAGGCAGCCCAGCACATCCACCTCCGCTAGTGCCAGCGCGGTTTGCCGGATGCGCTTGGCCTCTGCAGCAATGGCCGAACGCAACTCGGCAAACAAACGCCGCTCGATTTCGACAATCTTCTCCTGGGCATCGAGAATCTTGGACTCATATTCCTTCAGCTCCGGAGTCGTGAAACGCTCGGCATTCACCAGCGTCTGCTTGCGTTCGTAGTCGGCGGGTGAGAGGTGCAGGTTCGCCTTCGAAATCTCAATGTAGTAGCCAAAAATTGAATTGAACTTTACTTTGAGCGAGCCAATCCCCGTCCGCTCCCGTTCACGCGTTTCCACTTGCGCAAGGTACTGCTTCGAGTTGCGGCTCAGGTCGCGCAGTTCGTCGAGATCATGGTCGACGCCGGCAGCGATCACGCCGCCATCACTCAGCGTGAGCGACGGCTCTGGAACGAGGGTGCGATCGATCTTCTCCCGCAGATCGCCTAATTCGTCGATCGCCGTATGCAGCATAGACAACCGCGCCGCTGCCACCCCGGCCAATACCATTCGCACCTTGGGAATTCGTGCGAGCGATGCCGCTAGCGCCAGCACGTCCCGCGGATTCGCCGTCTCCAGCGTGACCCGGCTCAGCAGACGTTCCAGGTCCAGGATTCCATCGAGCGACCGCCGCAATTCTTCACGGCGCACCGTGTCTTTGACCTGCACCTCAACTGAATCCAGCCGGCCGTTGATCTCGGAGGGATCCAAAGATGGGCGTAGCATCCATGTACGCAGCAGCCGCTTGCCCATCGGCGTCACAGTCGCATCCATGCAGCGAAACAAAGTTACGCCCGCATCCGTTCCCGCGAATAACGGTTCGATCAACTCCAGGTTGCGCACCGTCACCGCATCGAGCACCAGGCAATTCTGCCGCTCGTAGAAGCCGATGCGGTCCACATGGTCGAGCGTGCCGCGCTGCGTTGACCGGATGTAATACAGGATCGCCCCGGCCGCCGAAGCCGCCGCCGGTTTGCCAGCCAAGCCGAAGCCCTCCAGAGAAAGCACGCCGAAGTGATTTTCGAGGAGCGGAATGGCGTGGTCGGGAGCAAAGATCCAGTCGTCGAGAGGAGTTTCTGCCCAGCCGTTGGTTGATCGGGCGGGTGCTCTCGTCGCGGAGTGTTCGGCTACGGGACGGGCGGGGGCGCCCGTTTCTCCATTACTTCTAGTTTCAAAGAGCGGCGCGGAAGACCCATACAGCATTTCCTTTGGGCGCAATTGTTCAAGTTCTTCTTGAATACGGCGTCCGGCCGATTCGCCGGCGAACTCCGTCGCTCGAAACTCGCCGGTTGAAAGATCAAGCGCCGCAAAACCCACGCAATCTGCGACCGTTGCCACCGCCGCCAGAAAGTTATTCTCCTCCGCGTTGAGCGACGAGTCTGCCGCAGTGCCTGGCGTGACAATGCGCGTTACCTCGCGCCGCACCAACTTCGTGGCCAAGCGCGCGTCCTCAACTTGCTCGCAGACGGCGACTTTGAATCCGCGCCGGATCAGCTTGGAGATGTAACCCTCGGCGGCGTGGTAAGGCACACCACACATCGGGATGGCTACGCCCTTTTCTTTGTTACGCGCAGTCAACGTGATCTGTAACTCGCGCGCCGCCAGCACCGCGTCGTCGAAGAAAAGCTCGTAGAAATCCCCCAGACGGAAGAACAGCAGAGCGTTGGGATGCTCTTTTTTGATCGCGGCATATTGCCGCATCAGCGGCGTCGAGGGCTCAGACATGGGAAAGTTCTGATTGGTAATTTGTAATTTGTAATCTCCTAATTTGCAATTCTATGCCGGAACGGCTCCCAACGTCGGCAAGTTGAATCGCAGAAAGATTTCAAATTACAAATCACCAATTGCAAATTACAAGTTATTTTGTTCTTCTTATCGCCATGGAACTGCGCAAAGATCCCATCACCCGTTCCTGGGTGATCACTGGCGACGATGTCAGCGAGCCCACGCCACGCTCCCAAGCCTGCCCCTTTTGTGGAGCCTCCGCCGAGCCAGCCAAAGTCATTGCTAACCTGCCCGGCGTAGATGGCAGCGCATGGTCGGCGCGCTCGGTCGTACATCCGCAGGCCCTGTACCACATCGAAGGCGAGGCGGCCCGCCGCGGCGACGGACTCTACGACCGCATGGGATCGGTAGGCGCTCACGAGGTTCTGTTGGAAAATCCCCGCCACGATGGCCACATGTGGAATGCCAGTGACGTCGAGGTCGAACAGTTCCTGCGTCTGGCCGCGCAGAGGATTCAGGATTTGAAGCGCGATAGCCGGTTCAAGTACGTCAGCATTTTCAAGAATCACGGCGACGCCGCGGGACAGGAATTCGACCACCCCACTTCGCAGCTGACCGCAACTATTTTTGTGCCACGCCGCGTTCTCTACGAACTCCGCGCCGGACGCGACTATTTCGAGAGCAAAGAGCGTTGCGTTTTCTGCGACATTCTGGCCCAGGAGGAGAATCAGGCCCTGCGCATCGTCGAAGATCGCGGAGACTACGTAGCCTTCTGCCCCTATGCTCCGCGCGTCCCCTATGAAACCTGGATTATGCCGCGCAGCCATGAATCTTCCTTTGAGCGCACCGGTTCATCGCGCGTCGGGAGCCTGACCGACCTTGCCGCGCTGCTACGGCGCACGCTGCAGCGTATCCGCACCGTCACGGAAGCGTTCCACTTGGTGCTCCACACTTCGCCCAATAGCCAACATCCTTCGGCAACACTTGGATATTGGAAAACACTCGATGATGATTACCACTGGCACATCGAGATTCTCCCGATTCTTGAGGCGAAGGCAAGGTCGTACACTTTCAAAGAGATTTATTATTCTCCTGTGACATCCGAGACCGCGGTCAAACGTCTGCGAGACGCAAAGATCTAAATTCATGTCAAGAAAAACGATGCCGCAAAAAAGAATTGCCGCTTTGCTGACTTTGGCTTGTTTTTGCTTGGCCGGGGGTGTGGCCGCGTCCGCTCAAACCTCGCCGCCTCCTCCCACCGAGAAACAGACAGTCCTCTGGATGAAGCTTGAAAAGTCCATTCTGGAAATTGACCGCAGTCTCGATGGCGTCATGGGCGTCGCTATCGTCGACCTCACTGACGGCCACAAATATCTGCTTCATGCCAACGACGTTTACCCGCGGGCGAGCTCCATCAAGATCTGCGTTCTTGCTGAACTCTACCGGCAAGCCCAACAAGGCAAGCTGAAGCTCACCGACCTCTACACCGTCAACGCCGCCGACCTGGTCCAGGACAGCGACATTATGGGCGGCCTTACACCGGGCGTCACCCAGATTACGTTGCGCGATCTCGCAACCATGATGGTCGCCGTCAGCGACAACTCCGCTACGAATGTCCTCATCGACCGCGTCGGCATGGAGAACGTGAACGCTTTCCTGAAGGCGCAGGGACTGCGCGATACCCGCCTCCGCCGCAAGATGATGGATCTCAAAGCCGCCGCTGAAGGGCGAGAAAACGTGTCCACGCCCAACGAGATGTTGAACCTACTCCAGGCGCTCTATCGCGGCGAAGTGTTGAATAGAGAGATGACCGATGATTTCTTCAAAGTCCTCTCCACCCACAAAGATAGTTGGATCCCACGCAATCTGCCCGACGATTTGAAGATCGCAGACAAGCCCGGCGCACTCGAAGGTGTGCGCAACGATTCGGGCGTCATCTTCGTCGACAAGCGTCCCTATGTCCTATGTGTGATGACGACTTACCTGCATCGCGAACGTGACGGAGAAGAAGCCATCAGCAACATCTCGCTCGCCGCCTGGCGCATGTTCGACCGACTGGCGCGCGCAAGTGAGTATGGGAGAGTGATTTCGCCGGGGAATAGCAGTCGGTAGTCGTTGGTCGTTAGTCGTTCGGGATCCCCGTGCTCGTCAATGTCCGTGCACTCGTTTCGCCCCTTTTGGTTGTGACCGCTGCGGAATTTTCAGATGTGGGCTATGTCTCCACCGCGCGACCGACTAACGACTAACGACCAACGACCGCCCTATGACCATCCGTCGCCTCAAAACCTACACCGGATCTCAAGGCTACGTCTACCAGTACTACTTCGTCGGAAAACGTCCCGCCGCTACATCTGACGCCACTGGGCCTGATACCACTGAATACATCTTCGACGTCACCTCCGACCGCAAGCTGACCTACGCGGTCAGTATTTTTCTGCCGCACCAGGTCGTCGCCGCCTGGGCCGAATCCCACGGACGCCCCCTCGGCGATTCCGAGCAGTACGCCGCTGTCAAGATGCGGCTGTTCCGTGCCTTCGACGAACTGGAAGATATGCGGGCGCACGGCCGGCAACTGCAGATCGACTTGCAGTTCATGGAAGAATCGCTGGCATCGTTGGGCGTGGAATAGATTCGCCAAAAAAACTCGCACCGGAAATTCCAGAGAGGTGTTATGCTCCCTGTGCTTTGACAGCGCTGCTATTAGGGTCGCAGCGCCTATGGAGGGACTCTGTCGACTGTTGTTCCCGCATCCGTCACTCGTAGAAATTCATTCCAGGCCAAGCATGCCATGTGGATTGTGTTCGGTCTGATGACACTATTCGTCGCGGTCACTCGCGACCGGACACTTCTGGATTCTCACTCGGGGCTGCGCCAGCGCTATACGGCGATCCCCTGGCTGATGTTAGCGCACGGCATTCCTGGGGCTCTCGCGCTTCTCCTCGGCGCGTTCCAGTTTTCGAACCGTCTGCGTCAACGGCATCTGCAACTACATCGCGTGATGGGACGCATCTACGTCGTTTGTGTTGCCATCTCCGCACCGGTTGCGATTGCTGTTTCCCTGTCTCTGCCTATTATGACCCTGACCATGGCTTCGGTGATCCAGGCCTCGGGCTGGCTTGTGACCACTGCCACCGGCCTCTACTGCATTCGCACGGGCAGGATCCAGCAGCACCGCGAGTGGATGATGCGCAGCTATCCGTTCGCTATGGTGTTCATTGTCGTTCGCGCCATAAATTCCATCCCTGCGATTGCACGGATGGGAGAGCCCGGCATTGCCACTGTGGTTTGGAGTGTCATTGCGACGGCGTGTTTCCTGCCGTCATTTGTGATTGCGTGGCAGGCGTTGGCTGCGAGCCGCCGGACGGCAAAGGTTCGAACTGCGGCATGACACCCATCTAGGGACGGCTCTGAAGCCCGCGTGTTTCCGTGACAGGCAGTTGCGAAGGCGTACGTTTCCCCTCGCCCCCTTCGCCCGACATATAATCACCCAGACGGGCTCTGAAGGTTCAAACCGCCCTGCGGAAACATCCAAGAATGATGACCTTGGTCTGGCTGCGCGTCGCGCTGGTATGTTACGCCGCAGGATTGCTCTATGCGCTGGTCGCGCTGACTCGCGCCTCTGAAATTCTCGGCAAAGTCGCGCTCCATGCCTCCTACCTCGGCATGGTGTTTCATCTCGTTTCACTGACCGAAGCGGTTGTGCAATCTGGCCAGCTCGCTTCGGCGTCGGTTCACAACGCGGAATCGCTGCTGGCTTTCCTGATCATGGTCGTCTTCATGCTTGCCTATCTGCTGTACAAGACGACTACCCCGGGCATCGTGATTTTTCCCCTGGTTTTTCTGCTGACCTTCGTGGCAGCTACCGGCCAGCAACCCCTCGTCTTCGCTTCAGATGTCGTTAAGAAGGGCTGGCTGGCCGTGCACATCCTGATGATCTTCACCGGATACGCGGCGCTGTTCCTCAGCTTCGGCGCCAGCATTCTGTACCTGATGCAAGAACGCGCTCTGAAGTCCAAGAGTTCGAGTGGAATGTTCTCGCGACTGCCCGCGCTCCAGGTCATTGACGACATCGGCTACCGTTCTCTCATGCTCGGATTTCCCTTCATGACTCTAGGGCTGATCGCGGGCTCCGTAGTTGCCGAGGCTACCTACGGCCGCATTGATTTTCTCGATCCCAAGATTCTGCTTTCCGTTCTGATGTGGGCCGTGTATCTGCTGATGGTGTTTACGCGCCTGAATGCCGGATGGCGCGGACGCCGCGCCGCCCTGCTTGCCAGTGCGGCCTTCGCTACGGCGATCGTGGCCTGGATCGCCAATTACTTCAGCGCCATGCACAGGTTTATCGCGTCATGAAATTCCAGCTCATCGGCGTCAATCACAAGACCGCGCCGGTCGAGGTGCGCGAGCGACTGGCCATTCCTGAATCGCGTTTGCCGGAGGCCTGCAAGAAACTGGCCGAGCATCCTGCCGTTTCCGAGGGCATGATCGTCTCCACCTGCAACCGCGTCGAATTTATCGCTACGATGAAGAACGGCGCCGGCGACCTGCGCGAATTCCTGCGCGAGTATTTCGAAACCAATCTCACTGAGTTTGAAACTCATCTCTACGAATTTCGCGAAGATGAAGCTGTCCGCCATGTCTTTCGCGTCGCCGCCAGCCTCGACTCCATGGTCGTCGGCGAGCCCCAGATTCTGGGACAGGTGAAGGAAGCCTACGCCACCGCCCGCGCTGTTGGGGCGGTGCGCGCGCAACTGGATCAGTTGCTCACCCGGGCATTTGCCGTGGCCAAGCGCGTCCGTACCGAAACCGCCGTCGGATCTTCGTCGGTGTCGATTGCTTCGGTGGCTGTCGAACTGGCAAAGAAAATCTTCGGAAGCCTGAACGGCAAGAGCGTTTACCTGGTCGGTGCCGGGAAGATGAGCGAGTTAGCGGCGCGGCATCTGCTCGCGCACGGTGCCGCTTCGATCTTTGTCGCCAACCGCACCTACGACCGCGCCATCCGGCTGGCGCACAAATTTGACGGACAGGCGATCGAGTTTAGTGGGCTTTATGATTCGTGCGAGCGCGCCGATATCGTGATTACCTCGACCGGTTCGCCACATTTCATCTTCCGGCCCGAGCATGGCGAAAAGCTCATGGCGCTGCGCCGGAACAAGCCCATGTTCTTCATCGATATTGCGGTTCCGCGCGACGTCGACCCGGAGATGAACAAGCTCGATGGCATTTTCGTCTACGACATCGACGATCTGCAGCAAGCGGTCAGTTCCCACGTTGCCGATCGCAAGAAGGAAGCGGAAAAGGCGGAGGCGATCGTCAATGGCGAAGTCGACAAATTCCGCGCTCGCCAGCAGACTCTGGACGTGGTTCCGACCATCGTCAGCTTGCAGGACCATCTCGAAACTATTCGCCAGGCCGAGATTGATCGCGTTCGCGGACGCTTCGGTCCCATGACAGCGGACCAGGAACTTGCCGTCGAAGCGCTGACTCGTGGCATCGTCAATAAAATCATGCATACTCCGATCAGCACCCTGAAGACGGCGGCGCGCGACCCGGAATCCACCACGGTCATCGATCTGGTGCGTCGGCTCTTTAATTTGCACGACAATCTGCATAACCAAGAGGAAGAAAAAGGTGCTGCGGCTTCGAAGTCAACCCGTGGCCGGGGTACCGAAAAAGGGCCAGAAAAGTGATGGCGCGCCTGCGCATCGGCTCCCGCGGTTCGCAACTCGCTCTCTGGCAGGCCCATCACATCTCCGATCTGCTTCGTGCTCGAGGACATACAGTGGACCTGGAAATCATCAAGACCACGGGCGATAAAATCACCGACGTCGCGCTAGCTAAAGTCGGCACCAAGGGGATGTTCACCAAGGAAATCGAAGAAGCCCTCATTGAAAATCGTGTTGACCTCGCCGTGCACAGCCTGAAAGATTTGCCAACGGAGCTGAGCGCCGATTTCGAAATTGCGGCCATCACCGCCCGCGAAGATTCGCGCGACGTTTTTTGTTCGGTGAAGTTTGCGAACATTGAAGCGCTGCCGCAGCAGGCAAACGTTGGTACCAGTAGCTTGCGCCGTCAAGCCCAGTTGAAAGCTCTTCGTCCGGATCTTCAGATTCATCCGGTCCGCGGCAATGTTGACACTCGCCTGCGCAAGCTCGAATCTGGCGACTACGATGCCATAATTCTCGCCGCCGCGGGCCTCAACCGTCTGGGCAAGACGCAACTCGTCCGGCAAGTGATTCCTGTGGAAGTGATGACCCCCGCCGCTGGACAAGGCGCCTTGGCGATCGAAATTCGACATGGCGACACGGCAACCCAGGCGGTCGTGGCGTTTCTTGATGATGTTGCTGCCCGCGCCACCACCACCTGTGAGCGCGCCCTGCTCAGCAAACTCGGCGGCGGTTGCCAGGTCCCAATTGGGGCCTTCGCCGAAGTAAAGGAAGGCCGCATTCGCCTGAGCGCGCTCGTGGCCCATCCGGATGGAACAAAAGTTCTGCGCGAAAGCCGCGAGGGCGATGATCCCGTACGCTTGGGCGAAGAAGTCGGCGAAACCCTTCTCCGTCGAGGAGGCGATGTTATCCTCGATGAAGTCTACGGTGAAGGTTTCGCTCTGCCGCAACAGCCGTAAGGCAGGTGTCAGGTCTCAGGTCTCAGGAAAACCTGTCACCTGAGACCTGACACCTGACACCTGGTCCATGAAGCCAAACGAAAATCACCCCCTCGCCGGGACTCGGATTCTTGTCGGACGCGCCCGTCACCAGGCTGGCAGCCTTTCCGCGAGTCTGCGCAGCCTGGGCGCCTCTGTCATCGAAATCCCCTTCATTGAGATTCGCAAGCCGCAATCGTACCGGTCACTCGACAATGCGCTGAACCATATCCGGAGCTACGACTGGCTTATTCTGACCAGCGCTAACGGCGTCGAAGCGATGTGGGAGCGTATCCAGAAACTTCGCCTCACGCGCGGGACTCTCAAGCATCTCCAGATCGCTGCGATCGGGCCTGCAACTAAAAAGGCGATTGTGAAGCATGGCCTGAAGGTCAAGATGGTTCCGGAGGAGTATGTCGCCGAATCCGTAGTGAAGGGTCTGCGCGATAAGATCAATGGCAAACGCGTCGTGCTTATTCGTGCCAAAATTGCGCGAGATGTGATTCCAGACGAACTGCAAGAGGCCGGAGCGCAAGTTGATGTGATCGAAGCTTACGAAACGGTGGTGCCCGAAAAATCGCGTGCGCGCCTGCGGGCGTTGATGAAAAATGCGACTCGACGACCGCACATCGTAATCTTCACCAGTTCTTCCACCGCGAAGAACTTTGCGGAACTATTGGGCAACTTCAGGGCAGGGTCACTCAGCGCAGGTTTGAAGCATGTTCAGTTTGCTTCGATTGGTCCGGTGACTTCGGCGACGCTGCGCGAATTGCACATGCCGGTCGCAATCGAGGCGCGCGAATTCACGATGGGTGGACTGATTCGAGCGATTGTTCTCGCCCGCTACGCGGAAACTTCCTTGTAGAGACGGGGCTTGCCCCTTCACCCGCCGCGATTCTATTCCGGCGTTTGGTTCGACGTTCCCCGCTGCGGGTCAACCGAGTCCAGGTATGCCTGCATGCGCGCCTTGCCGTCGACGGGCATTCCGGTGAATTCGATGCCATTGCCAACGCCCGGATCGCAGGTCCGGACCACCGCCGTGATATTGATATGCTCCGACTCCAGCCAGAAATCGACACGCAGCACAGTTCCGAGCGGCAAAGGCAGCATGTTCTCGATATAGCATCCGTTCCCGCTTACGTCGGTGGCATTGATGCGCATCGGCGAATTGATGCGCTCGTCGCGAAGTTCGAGAGGAAGCGAAATCTTATGCCTGTGCCAGCGCCGGCGATTGGAGGGAGAAATCGTCACCGTCGCACCGTCGAGTGGCAGAAAGCTTTTCCAGGGGCACTCCTGGTCGACGAGCACCTTCACACCCACCTGATTTTTCCTGACCGAGCCTGCGTTCATCACCCAGACCACGGTGCAGCGCGTTTTCTTTTCGTCGCACTGTACTCCGACCACGTCACCTACTTTCAGTTCGCTGTCGACTCCTGAGATCAGGGCACCCTCCGAGCTGATGTTCTGAGCTCGAGCATGCTGAGAAAAGGGGCGTCCTTCGGCGCTCATCCCCCATATACGCACCGGCAGGTCCACACTAAGGCGAGGTTCTTTTGGCGGATAAGCCATTCCTTATCCTCGTGTCTGTTGGTGCGATGATACCGCCCTCGGATGCGCCGGGATATTACAAAGTTTGCCGGAGCAGTAACGAGCGAAGCACTACTTTCGATACCTGGAATCATCATCAAGGGCAGGTCTTCGCGGGCGTTTCCGCGAGCTCTTGCGCGAATTCTCGATAACCGATGACCCGAATCTTTTGCTCCTCAAGAAACTGTCGCAGTTCCGCGGAAGTCAGCAGGCGCCGCTCCTCCTCGCGAGAATCGAGCAATCGTGTGCCGGCCGCGCGCAAGTCGGCGTCCTTGTAGCCAGGATGGCAAACGAGTTCCCACGTTCCCTCGGGCAGGCTCGCGAGCGTCTGCCGCAGCAGGGAACTATAGCCGGAACTTTCCTCGGAGTTCCTTCCGGAACTTTTTCCCGAACTATCGAGCGATCCGGTTTCGATCACTCCCACCACACCGTCGGGCGTAAACAGTCCAGCGCGCTTGGTATGCTCGCGGAATTGCCCGAAGAAGGTGTGCAGCATGCGCACCTGGCCATAGCGCTTCCAGAGATCGCGCCTGCCTTTGAATTGGCGTGCCTGCATCGCTTTCACGGGAACGAACGGATTGCGGATCGCGCGAACGCCGCAAATTCGCGCGGCTCGCAGCAGCGCCGCAAAAATCTCGGGAAAGACGTGCGCGTGTTTGTGGGTATCGAGATGAGTGACCTGAAGACCGGCGGATTGAATTTTCCTGATTTGCGCAGTGACTTCCGCGACCAGTTGATCTCGATCGAAGCCTCCCAACGTGGCGCGCGCGGCGAAGGCCGAAAGGCTGGAGTAGAACTTATCTGGCTCTGCCGAACGGATCGCGAGTAGCGTATCTACTGCGTCTGGTGGTGACACCGGCGTTCCGTCCACCAGCACGACGTGGCATCCCACCGAGAGATTCGGCGCCGAGCGGGCCGCCGTCACCGCGTCGTCGAACGCGGCGCCGTTGGCCATCAAGGTTGCCGACGACACGACTCCGCCGGTGTGGGTTTCGATGATGGCTCGATCGACTCCAGTGGTCAGGCCGAAATCATCGGCGTTAACGATTAGTTTTCGCACGAAGAAAGTGTAGCAGCGAAAGTGTAGCGTCTGCGCCCGTGAGTCCGGCCCTCGTTTGACCGCCAAGGAACGGTCCAGTATTCTGAGCATAAGTTTTTCTGTGGTTCTTTCCGCGGGCGGCGGGGATGAAACGCATTGGGATCACATCCGCCGGAGCGGGCGGTTAGCTCAGTTGGTTAGAGCGCCTGCCTTACAAGCAGGAGGTCGCAGGTTCGAGTCCTGCACTGCCCACCATTTATGTGCGGGCGAGGATTACGAAAGATGCGATGGCGCTCAGACCCGCTCGGGGCCTCTATCGCGCGTTAATCCGGAGACCCCCGAGGGGTTGTCATCTACTATGCGGCCAGCACCATCTCTCAAAAAGAAGTGGTTGTTCCGGGACCGCTAAACGGGCTGGGATCAACGGTCACGACCACGTTGTAGAAAGTATTGGGCGTTAAGGTATCCGATCCGGTGCTCAGCTCGAATATGCCAAAGGACGCTTCATTCACGATGTTTTTGGTTATGATGTTCCCTCCGGCTGAATTCAAGTCGAGGATGCCATCGCTCGACGAGTTGCTGAAGGTATTGGTCTGGACGGTAGTTCCAGCGGATCCAAACAGTTCCACACCGTAGCCCACTGCGCTTACTACGTTTCCAGTGACCTTGGTGCCAGTGGAGGTGAACGGCAAGTAGATCCCTATGCCGCCAGGACCGCTGGATACAGTGTTCTTCGAGACGGTTGCCACACCTCCGTCAACCCATATGCCAGTTTGCTGGAATCCAAAGTTGGGCATCAAATTGGATATCGTGTTGCCGGATACTACGTTGATTGCACTGCCGCCGAGGGGCACGATTCCGTTCAAGGCGTTTTGAGTTGTATTGTTTGTGATACTAGCCTGACCCAGGTAAGTGCCTATGGGCGTGATTTCGATGTCGTGAACCTCGTTGCCGGTGATGGTGACATAGGAGTTATCGACCTCAATGCCGTCGGTGCGCATCCCGCACGTATTGAGTTCGTTGCGAACCACATTATTCGCAATTCTTCCACCGGCAAATACGTCCACCGGCTGTCCGACAAAGTCGAACTCGATTCCAAAGACTCGGGTGGCGCCAACTGGGCATCCGCCGCCGGTGCCATCGATCGTTATGTTCTGCACCGTCACTTCGACGGTGTTGGCCACCAGCAACTGCGCCGCCACTGGTCCTCCGACGAGCGTTGAAGTCGCGTTCGGGACCAAGCCGCCCGCGGGGACGGTAATGACGGCGGCGTCCCCGGTTCCGTCCGTCACGCCGTTAAGCGTAAGTGGCTCACTGATGACGACCTGCTCGGGATACGTCCCCGGGCAAACCTCTACGACGCTGCCGGTCGGCACCGCATTCACTGCCGACTGGATGGTTGGGAAATGTACCAAAGTAGGCTGACAAGTAACCGGGCCGACAGCCACTTTCGTGTTTGCAAAGAGGCTCTGCCCGAACAGGCCGCCAATTACCACCAACGCGGCGGACATCAAGCGTAATGAGATTCTGGACATTGAAATTTCCTCCTCGGTTTTCTATTGATCCAAGTTGATTGTTTATGCCGAATAGAGACAGCTCGGCTGCTGGGGGGCCCGATGCGGCCGAATTATGAGATCGAGTTCCATCGATGTCAAGGAGAAAAGCGAGCGGTGGCTTCAAGAAATCTCTGAACAATGGCTCCAGGACGGCTGTTCAAAAGTTATGCAGGCATTGTGCAAACTCATGCACTTGGTCAGCCGGAATAGAACGGTGCCGTGCCCCTGCAAGGCTGAGTCTCGCCTGATCGATTTAGAATCGAAAACAATGCGTGTCTGCGCATCCAAGAAGAGTGGAGGGGCTTTTCCGAGTGTCATGAGTGGAGACCTCGCTCCCCGAGGCGATGGCTACAATGATTAAGCTGCGTATCGCGGTGTTCGCAATTGTGGTGTTGGCGATGGGAGGCACTCTCGTGAGCCTCAACGGCTGCGGCGGCGGGACCGGTGCCAGTTCTCCGCCACCGCCGCCTGGAAAGATTCAGCACGTGGTGGTGATCTTCCAGGAGAACCGCACTCCTGATAATCTTTTTCAGGATCCGGTGCTGATCTAACCGGGGCGCCGACATTGCTCAAAGCGGCAAAGACTCGACCGGCAATACGATTCAGCTGAAGAAAGTCAGTCTCCAGGTGGACTACGACGCCGACCACAGTCACGGTGCATTCGAGAAAATGTGCGACCTGAATTCGGCGACGGGGCAATGTCAGATGGATGGGGCAGACTTGATTCGGGTTGCATGCGAACCGGGTGCGTTGGATTGCCCCGCGCCCGACTTGCAGTTTGGTTATGTGGACCCGACGGCGACTTATATTCAACCCTACTTCCAGTTAGCCGAGCAGTACACATTCGCCGACCGCATGTTCCAGACCAACCAGGGGCCCAGCTTTCCGGCGCATCAGTTCATTATTTCCGGGACGTCGGCTCCAGCTGCCGGGAGCACGTTGTTTGCTTCGGAGAATACAGATTCGAAATGGGCCGGATGTGACTCGCCCGCGGGAATCTCGGTTAAATTAATCGATCCGACCGGCAGCGAAGATTCCAACGCCCCAATTTACCCGTGTTTTGAGCATCAAACGCTGACCGATTTGCTGGAGGCAAAATCTTTGACCTGGCGGTATTACGCGCCTGGTAGTCTACCGCCACCTCCATTTCACGGATCCCCGGCGATCTGGAACGGACCGGAAGCCATCCAGCATATCTGCGGGCCGAACGCCCCGCCGCCCAATGGCACCGCCTGCGTGGGATCGGATTGGACCAACAATGTGGTCCTCGATCAGAAGCAGATACTCACCGACATTACCAACAGCCAGTTGAGGGATGTGAGTTGGGTGATTCCGAGCGGCCAGGATTCGGATCACGCAGGCGCCAGCGGCACGACGGGACCATCGTGGGTAGCGTCGGTGGTGAATGCGATCGGCAAGAGTCCTTATTGGGCGAACACCGCGATCTTCATCACGTGGGACGACTGGGGAGGCTGGTACGATCACGTTCCGCCCCCGCAGGTGCTGGTGAATTGCGCGCAGTGGGGATGCGGCTATGTATATGGCTTCCGCGTGCCGCTGATTGTGGTCTCGCCCTACGTCAAGGCTCAGTATATTTCGCACACGCAGCATGATTTCGGCAGCATATTGAAGTTTATTGAGGCCAGGTTCAGTCTGCCTTCGCTTGGTTACGCGGATGCGGCGGCGGATGACTTCTCCGATTGCTTTGACTTCAATCAGACGCCGTTGCAGTTTCAGACGATCACTGCGCCTTTCGACGCGCAGCACTTTCTGAATGATAAGACGCCGCCGACGGACCCGGACGACGATTGAGGCTCGGCTGCGGAGTCGAAAATTCGCTTACTAACTCGGAGCTCTTACGCCCCGGGGTTCGACTACGTTTACTGGTTGGTACTGCCGGGGGTACCCCTCCCCCGATTTTTGCTAAAGTCTTGGATTTAAAGTAGTTAACTGCAAAGTCTTCATAATAAAGGAGTTACTAGCCGCTCCTCGCGACCTGGGCCTTTAGAATCAGGGAGCTGGAGTTACTAAGTCGCACAAAGTCGAGATTTCAAAGAACTTAGCCTTCCGCGGTGAAACTGCGGCCTCGGATCTCAGCGCCTAAAAGGCGTTTTTCCTAAGGTCGCTTGTAGCTCGCCTCAAGGCGCGCGCTGATACGAACCGGTACTTCCACCTGGTGCCGGGTCCCACTAAGCCCATAGCCACATTTGTGCAACGAGCCAATTTATATTGTAACTCGGTTTGTCAAGGAAACAACGAGTAATGGCGCGGCGCGACCTCTTCAGTCCTGCTTATTCTTGTAATTCAACTTCGGTCTAGGACAGTGGCTCGCGCTACGAACGAATAAACAAAGGGCGCGGAGCCTTTCCGCGCCCTTGACGCAACGTTGGTTGATTACGACAATTCCTACTACTGCAACATCACAGTCACCGGTCCCAGATCAGTCGTCACCCGAGCTACTGGGCGGTAAACGCGACCGATGCGGAAGTTGTCACGGCTCCACTGTTCCCGCCGCCAGCGCTGGTTGCCGTGATCTGCACCTGATAGGTTTGGGTCGGGTGCGACGACGAACCGCCGCAGCCGAACATTGTTATTGCGATTAGGGCGAGGGCCGCAGCCAGCATGAAGTGGCGCACGATTCTCCAATCGCTCTTCTTGCGGCGACCCACCAGGAAAAGACCGGCAAGGCCGATGGGCGTCCAGAGCAAAGATGCGTTCAGCGCGGAGGACTTCTTTGCGCTATTGGCTGCATGTTGCGGTCCCGAGGTGGCTCCTGTAATGGTCAGCGTCGTGGTTGCAGTGCTGCCGTTCGGCGTTACCGTAGTCGGGTTGAAGGTTACTGTTGCGCTCGAGGTTGGCGTTAGCGTGGCAGTGAAAGTGATTGGACTGGTGTAGATGCCCTGCGGAGTTACGGTGATACTGACGGTCGCGGTCCCGCCACTGGTAATCGTCTGGGTGGCGGGTGTGGCGCTGATGGTGAAGGTGGCGGCGGTGACGGTTTCGGTGAGTGCCGAAGAGGTGCTGGGCAGGTTGTTCGCGTCTCCGGGGTAGACGGCGGTGATGGAATCGGTGCCGATCGTGACTAACGCAGTGGTGGTAAGGGTTGCTACTCCGCCACTCAGCGTGCCGGTGCCAAGGGTGGCCGCTCCATTTTTGAAGGTTACAATCCCGGTCGGACTCGCGCCGGTCACCGTTGCCGTGAATGTTACGGACGCACCAGAAGGTATTGAGCTTGCACTTGAGGTCAAGGTGGTGGTGGTGGTGGCAAAGAGCGGCAGGCTAAATTCCCAGATGCCGCGGCCGTAGGTCGAGACGCGTAGATCCTTTGTCGTTCCATTTTTGAAGATTTGGATCGCCGTTACCGGTGCGCTCGGCAGGAATCCGGACCCGGGGCCAGCGACCGGACCGACTTCCGTCCAGACGCCCCCTGCGCCGGTCGTCGGGCTGGAGAAAACGCCCACGTCTGTGCCGGCATAGATGAGGCCCGTTATCGGATCAACGAGCAGGGCACTGACGGGAGCATCGGGCAGCCCGGTTAGTCCGTTTCCGGTCCAGTCCGTCCAAGCTGTGCCGGCATTCGCTGTCTTCCATACGTGCGAAGTATGGAAGCCCATGATGCCGACGTATGCCGTCTGTCCGTTTGCCACCGAAGTGTCGATGGCGACAGAGGAGATCGCATAGTTTTTCGGATTAATGCTGCCCGTTACGTTGGTCATCGCCGGCGTGGCTGCGCCTGCGTTGGTTGTGACCCAAACCTCGCCGCCGCCGATGTTCGCCAGCGGTCCATAGCCCCAAGTCGTCGCAAAGACAACGTTGGAAAGTCCGTTGGCGTCCTTGGGTCCTCCCGCAGTGATCCCGGCAACCTGGTTAATTTCGTTGCCTGAGCACAGATTTGTATTGAGGGTGTCGAAATTGACGCTGAGTTGATTGAAAACGCCCGGACTCTGGGGGGGGGTGGTATTCGTGGATCCGCGCCATACCCGGCACGTGCCGATCAGCATCTCATCGGTACTCTGCGGATCTAGAATGAACGGGGTGTAGAAGGCACCAGAGTCTATGTTTCCGGAAAATCCCTGAAACGTATTGGGGGGAGCAGCCTCCAAGAAGGCGCCGTTGTCGTCGCAATTCGTGCCCACTGCGCAAATCCAGATGACCGAAATGGGCTGCGATGTGAACCATTCACTGACGTTGGTTGGATTTATGGCATTGAAGCCGCCGTCGCCCGACAACGCATTCTGCCAGGTGGTGCTGGTCGTCGCGGTGCCGGTCTTGGGCGAACCGTTGTCCTGAGTACCGCCCAGCATGATGTCGGCGCTCGTCGGGTGCACCGAGAACGACACGAACTCGGTCATCGAGCCGAGGGTCTGACTCAGGCTGTCAAATTGATTCGTTCCTGTGCAACTCCCGGAGTTCAGGCCGGCGTAGCCATCGAGCGTGCGGCTGATTCCGCCGTCATGAGCGAAGTAGCCAGGCGCCTTACTGCCAACCACCATGAAGCCTAAGTCATGCTGATCGGGATGAACATGTGCGAGTGCACCGAGCTGGGTGTTGCCGCAACCATATACGTGCGTGAGATTAATCCAGTCATTAGGGACATTGGTATCGATGGTGGAGCAGGAACTCGCTCCGCTTGCGAGGTGGCATTTGTAGATATTGATCGTGCCGGCGTAAAGATCCGTCCCCGTGGAATTCGGCACTGCAGCCAATTCCAGATTGTAAACACCCTGTTGCACGCCGCACCCGCCGTCGCCGCCGCTATCGCCACCGAGGAAGCAATTTGTAATCCCATTATCCGGAATCTGGGTCCAAGCCGTTCCCCCATTGGTTGTTCTCCAGATGCCGTCATCGATTTCCCCAACACCGTTCTGGTCATCAACAACCCACACATACATCTCGTTGCGGCTGGGTGTTACGGCGAACTCGGCTCGGTAGATCGCGCAGTTGGCTGAATTCGAATTTGCAGGACAGTTTGCCGTGGCCAGGCCCGCAGTGGGCTGCGTGGCCAAGCGGGTGAAATTGTGGCCGTCCGTGGAAGAATAAATGCCGTGCCGCCGGATAGCGGCGTAAAAAGCTCCTTGCGTAGAGTTGTAAACCACGCCCTTTACCGAAGCCGCAATCGCGCTGTCCGAGAGGGTCACTCGATTCCAGGTTGCACCGGCATCGATAGAGTAGTAAAGACCACGAGCGGTCGAAACACCGTCCTGTTCGAGCCCAAAATCAAGGCCGATGTCACCGGCTGTGGACGCAACCACCAAGTTGGTGTTGGACGTACTGAACGCGATATGACTGAACCCGATCCCGAGAAAAGACTGGCCGCTCACCGCGGAAGTGATCTGCGCCCAAGTCGCTCCCCCATCCGTCGAGCGCAGGATCCCCATGCCGTAATAAGAATCACCGGAGTTGTTGGCTTCGCCGGTTCCAACCAGAATGAGGTTGCTGTTTCCGGGTTGCAGGGCGATCGCGCCCACCGCGAGTGACGGCTGGTCATCGATCAGCGCTTGCCAGCTCACCAAGTTCGGAGTAGCACTCTTGCTCCCGGCATTCGTCGATTTCCAAAGGCCGCCGTAAGCGCCGCCTAACAAGATGGTGTTGCCCGTGGTGTCGGCAGGGTCGACGAGCACCGATGTAGCTCGACCCGAAACCCAGTTATAGTCCTGAAATCCATTTCCGGTGGCATCGGACGCGAGCGGCGCCGGTCCCAGGTTCAACCATGTGGTTACCTGCGGGGATGCCAATTCGGCGCCACCGGCTCTGGCTGCCGCTTCTCGCTGGGCACGCATCGCCATTTTCTGCTGGTGCGCCCGTAGACGAAGCGCCGCTGCTGACTCTCCCTTCGGAGCCGCGCGTCCGCGCATGTTCCATTCGGCTCGCTTTTTTTGCTGGTCCCGATCGTTTCCTTCAGCTGGAACCATTGTCTTGCCCAAGCCCTGAGCGAAGGCGCTCGTGGAAAAGATAGTGGAGAAAATCAGGGTGCAGAGGATGTGAGTCGACAGTTTAGACGAGGACAGCAAGGCCGATGACGAACTTGGCATGGTCTCTCCGTGGCGCGGACCTATGGTGGGGGACTTCGGGAGCATTATCCACGCTTCTCCTTGTCTGAGCAAGATATTCCTCGCGGGGTTGTATCAGTAGGAACTGTTAGTTGGTTTTTTTTACCTAGCTTACGGTCATTCGGCTGTCAGCGTTGGCGGACAGGAGTGTCCGCCCCACAGGGGCTCTATCGAGTCCAGATTGCGGTGACCACAGTCAGCTGCCGGGCTTCGCCCGGCTTGGACGGGCGAGGACGCCCGTCCCCACACGAGCTGTCTAGACTTCGGCTAGCTCTTCTTCCAATAACTGTTTGTTATAGAGATCGGTGTAATAACCGTTGCGGGCGATAAGTTGGTCGTGGGTACCTAGTTCTACGATGCTTCCCTGGTGGAGGACGGCGATCGAGTCGGCGTTGCGGACGGTGGACACGCGGTGGGAGATGAAGATGGTGGTGCGTCCGCGCATGATTTCCCGGAGATGGTTGAGGATCTTGTCTTCGGTATGGGTGTCGACACTCGAGAGGGCGTCGTCGAGGATGAGGATGCGTGGGCTGCGGAGAAGGGCGCGGGCGATGGCGGTGCGCTGCTTCTGGCCTCCCGAGAGAGTGATGCCGCGTTCGCCTACGGTGGTGTTGTAGCCTTCGGGGAAACTTTCGATGTCCTGCGCGATGTTGGCGGCATCGGCAGCGGCTTTGATGTCGTCCAGCTTCGCCTCGCCATCTTCTTGCGCGATGCCGAAGGCGATGTTTTCGCGGATGGTGTCGCTGAAGAGGAATGTTTCTTGCGGAACGAATCCGATGTGGCGGCGCAGCGAGTCGAGAGGGAATTGGCGGATGGGGCGTCCATCGATAAGGACAGCTCCAGGCTCGGCGTCGTAGACGCGTGGGATTAGACTGACTAGCGTTGTCTTGCCGGAACCGGTGGGGCCGACTATGGCTAGGCTCGAGCCAGCGGGGACGCGCAGGTTGATTTCTTTGAGAACAGAGGTGCCGTTGTAGGAGAAGTTAAGATTGCGGAATTCGATTTCGCCGAGGAGATCGGCGTCGGCGGTAGGGTGGACGGGCGGGGCGCCCGTCGCTCCATTGTTTAAAGCGATGGCGGTTTCATCGGCGATCTCGGGTTGCTGGGAGAGGATTTCCTGTATCCGCACCATCGAGGCGGTGCCGCGTTGGAAGATGTTGATGACCCATCCGAGAGCGATGACCGGCCAGGTCAGTTGCACCATGTAGGTGTTGAAGGCTACGAAATCGCCGACGGAGATTTTTCCGAGGAGGACTTCTCGTCCGCCTATCCACAGCACGATAACGACGGCGGCGCCGAGCATGAGTTCGAGCGTCGGCCAGAGCATTCCCATCAAACGGACGAGTCCCAGGCTGCGGCGGATGTATTCCTGGTTGGCGTTCTCGAAGGCGGCGATCTCGGCTTGTTCCTGTACATAAGCGCGGATAACGCGGGCGCCGGAGAAATTTTCCTGGGCGCGCGCCGAGATGTCCGAGAACATGGCCTGAATGCGTTCGAAGCGCTCGTGAATGCGGCGGCCGAAATACTGGATGACGATGCTGGCGATTGGCAGCGGCAGAAAGGCGTAGAGCGTGAGCTTGGGACTGATGGCGAGCATGAAGGCCAGAGCGCCGGCGGTGAAGACGATGGTGTTGGCCGAGTACATGATGGCCGGGCCGAGCAGGTTGCGCACGGCATTGAGATCGTTGGTGGCGCGGGCCATAATGTCGCCGGTGCGATTGCGCTGGTAGTAGGAGTAAGACAGGCGCTCGAGGTGCGCGAACAGGTCGTTGCGCAGATCGAACTCGATGTCGCGAGAGATGCCGATAAGGACCCAGCGGGTTAGAAACTGGAAGATGCCTTTGATCAGAGCGATGGCGAGGATCATCAGGGAGTAGGTGAGAAGCTTCTGGCGGGTTACTCCGGAGTGAAGATCGTTGACGGCGCGGCGCAGGACTTGCGGGAAGAGAATCCAGACTCCGTTATTGAATAGAACGCAGAGGCCGCCCCAGAACAGACCGCTGCGGTAGCGCTTCAGATAGGGAACTAGGGGGCGTAGGTTCTTCGGTACCATGATGCGTAGGAGCGTGGCTTCTGCTAGATGAGATTGTAGCAGCGCCGGGTGCGGATTTTCGAAGCGAGGATGCGAGGGTAACAAAGGTGGCGGTGAGTAGTAGCGCGGTCCAGAGCGACAGCATGCCGGCGGCGAACATCAATCCCGAGTAGAGCAGGTCGGCGCGTTCCATACGGTTTCTCCGCTTTTTTAAAAAGCCGGGCGAGGACGGAGATTGGAAGTTCCGTTCCTCACCCGGAAGGAGAGAGACTTTTTCTGTAGAGGCGCGGCTCGCCGCGTCTCTTACGATGCCTAACTTGTCGTGCCTTTGCCTTCAGTTTGCCGGCGCACGCGGAGACGGGGCGAGTCCCGTCTCTACGGGAAAAGTTAGTCCGACTTAGACCCCATGTGCTCTTTCATGTGTTCCTGATGCTTGGCCTCAAACTGAGCCAACTTGGCCTTCTGATCGGCGGTCAGGACCTGCACCATTTCGGACTTAATGCGGGCGTGCTGGACTTCAACTTCGACCATGGTCTGGGCGTGTTGCGTGGCGAGGACGCGAGTCTTGACTTCGTCGAAGGGACCGCTGGCCTCGAGGGCGCGCATATCAGCGTGGTTCTGGTGCATCTGCTTCATGAGCGGTTCGAGGGTAGGTTTCTCTTTTTCCCAGATTGCCTTAACCTGGGCCTGTTGATCGGTGGTCAGATCGAGTTTGTCAGTGAAAAATGCGAGCATGTGGTGGAAGTCGCCGTCGGGGCCACCATGACCGTGCATACCATGCATGCCCTGCGCAATCGCAGCGGCTACCGCCAGTATTACAGCGGAGCCGATGGTCAGAATGCGGATACGAGTTGATTTCATTGGTTGATCTCCTGGCGTCCGGGAGGCAGCCCGAACATCTATGCAGATATGAACACTGTTCTCGAAAATATGGCGTAAAGAGTCGGTCAAGCGCGGTAAAGTTTTGTAAAGCGGGAAAGACGCTCTTGGCTTTTGGCCTTTGGCTTTTGACTAAAGGCCAAAAGCTAAAAGCCAACAGCGCTTTTCTTGAGTAATCACAAATCTTTACCGCGTGGAGCCAAGCGAAGGTGTTAGATGAATAGAAGAATGGATCACGTGCTGGTGGTGGATGACGACGTCGAATTGTGCGCTCTGGTGCAGGAATACCTGACGGCTGAGGGATTCAGCCTGAAGGCGGTCCATGACGGCGAACAGGGGCTGCAACAGGCGCTGACCGGCGACTTTGCGCTGGTGGTGCTGGACGTAATGCTGCCGGGGATCAATGGCTTCGAAGTGCTGCGGCGGATTCGCAGCGTGTCGAAGATTCCGGTGCTTTTGTTAACGGCGCGCGGCGAGGACGTGGACCGCATCGTTGGATTGGAAATCGGGGCGGACGATTATCTTCCGAAGCCGTTTAACCCGCGGGAGTTGGTGGCGCGAATCCGCGCGATCCTGCGGCGCACCAAGCCGGTCAGGCCGGCGGACGGGGTGCCGGAAGTGCTGAGCGTGGGCGACGTGGAGTTGGATCCGGCGACGCGAAGCGTGCTGCGAGCGGGGCAACCGGTCGATCTGACTTCGGTGGAATTCAATCTGCTGGAAGTTCTGCTGCGCGAGGCTGGACGAGTGGTGACGCGGGAGCGGCTGGTGAATGCCGTGCTCAGCCGGAAGTTCATGCCGTTTGATCGCAGCATCGACATGCATGTCAGCAAAGTGCGGCGGAAGTTGGGCGACTCCGAAGAGGACGGAGACCATATCAAGACGATTCGAGGAGTGGGGTACATGTTTGCGCGGCCGGCAACGAAGGCGAAGAAATAATCGAAGAAAATAATAATAATGAAGAGCCTTTTCCTGAGGATTTTCCTGTCATTCTGGGCCGCCCAGGCGCTGTTTCTGGTGCTGGCGATTCTGGTGACGATTGCCATGCGTCCGGCGCGGCATGGGATCGAGAGCCAGGGTCCGCAAATTTTGGCGGAGGCAGTGAATGCGTATCAGAGTGGTGGAGAGCGCGGCGCCCGTGACTATCTGGAAGAAGTTTTACACACGCAGCATGTGCGGGCATTTGTCTTTGATCCGTCCGGCCATGAGCTTGCTGGACGTCAGGTACCACCCTGGATCGAAGATACCCGGCAGGGGGTTCCACCGCGCGGCGGCGCACCACACGGAGGCCTACCACACCACCATGGTTGGATGGACAGCCTGCTCCCCGACCGCATCTTTCGGCAGGCGTTAACTCTCGATGGGAAACGGTACACGCTGGTGTTGGAGTTGCCGCCGGGACCGAGAGTATTTTTTGGTCCGCATGACGTACCGGGCCTGGGAATCACGATCGCGGTAATTTCGTCGGGACTGATGTGCTATCTGCTGGCCTGGTCGATGACAAGTCCGGTAACGCGGCTGCGGAAGGCGGCGCAGAGCCTGGCGGCGGGCGACTTGAGCGCGCGCACGGGCGCTCCGGTGCGCGGCCGCCACGACGAAATGACGGAGCTGATGCGCGACTTTGACCGAATGGCTGAACGCATCGAAGGGCTGGTGGACTCGCAATCGCGATTGTTGAAAGATGTTTCGCATGAATTGCGGTCGCCGCTGGCCCGGCTGAGTGTGGCGCTGGGGCTGGCGCGACAGCGGGCTGCTTCAGAACTCGACCCGGAAGTTGCGCCGGAGCTCGAAAGTTCGCTGAACCGAATCGAACTGGAGGCCGACCGATTGAATCAGCTGATCCAGCGGCTGCTAACCATTTCCCGGCTGGAGTCGGGTACCGACGGCATACGAAAGACCTGGTTGTCCCTGCGGAAGTTGGTGGAGCAGGTGGCGCACGACGCCGAGTACGAAACTCCGGGGCGGGGCTGCCGAGTGAGTTCGTCGGCCGAGCCGCTGGCCGATGCCACGGACGAATTTCTGGTGGAGGCCGATCCTGACCTGCTGCGTAGCGCGGTGGAAAACGTGGTGAGGAACGCAACGCGCTATACTGCTGAAGGCACAACGGTGGAGGTGCGACTGGAGCGGCAGCTGTCCGCGACTGGCGAAGAAATTGTGGTTCGCGTGCTTGATTCCGGCCCGGGCGTTCCAGACGAAGCGCTGCAAAAAATATTTGAACCGTTCTATCGGCTGGACGATGCTCGCAACCGGCAGACCGGGGGGGCGGGTTTGGGCCTCTCGATCGCGGACCGGGCGATCAGGCTGCATGGCGGGCAACTTCGCGCATCCAACCGCAAAGAGGGTGGGTTAGAGGTTGAAATCCGAATTCCGGCAGCTCCGGGGTTTGCTCTTCCCGCTCATTCCTGATACACAAATATATTTCAGCCACAAGCTTCAATCTCCGTGACGGCTGGCAGGGCATCGCCAGCGGACGGGAAGCGGCTGGGAGAACAGATGTCGAAGAAAATAGGCGGAGTCGTTGCGCTCGCGGGCATGTGTGCCCTGAGTTTGTTTCTATTGAATTGTGGCAGTTCCTCATCCCGGCCCTCGGGACTCTTGTATGTGCTGACCCAGGGCAGCAGCGGGACAGGGAACGCCGTGAGTTCCTTCGCCATCGATTTGAGCAGCGGGAACTTGTCGCTAATCAATTCCAATGCGAGCACGTGTACGACTTCGGGCAAATCGTGCGGACTTCCGTTGAACATTATCCTCGACCCGACCGGCGCGACTGCGTTCGTGCTGAATGAGGGTGTGCCTTCTGACGGTGTTGCACCTACGATCTACGGTTACACAGTAAACTCTGACGGGAGCCTGGGGGCGGCGCCGATGACGGCCACCGCGACGCTACCGGTCGGGGATACGGCCGTTGCCATGACCCGCGATGCGGCAGGGAAGTTCTTATTCGTGATCGATCAGGGATCGAATCCTTCGGCGGCAAACTGCGGGCTCCCGCCGAATGTGGTGAATATCTCTTGTGCGTCAATCTCGGTCTTTGGCATGCAGCTCGGCTCAACCAGTTTGTCGGCCGTAGCGGGTAGCCCGTTCCCCGTGGGTAGAATTCCAACTGCGCTTTCTGTCGTTGCGTTTACTCCGCCGACCGGCACCGTACTTCCTTGTGCTACGACTACAGAGTTTCTTTATGTAACATTCAACTTGGATCCTGCCCTACACAACGACAACACGCTCGGCGCGTACTGTGTGGATTCATCTGGCAAGCCGAACGATCTCACACCGAATTTACCTTACGCGACTCAGCCAGATCCACTCTCGGTGCTGGCGGTCAACACGGGGCAGACTAGCGGCGGTCTGTTTGTGTATGTCGGTAACCAAGGCTCTGTAACGGGCGCGGTGAGCGCGTTCCAGGTATGCACGGTGATCAATGCAGTTTGCACGGCGCAGGATCTGACAAAGTTGGCGCCGGTGGGAACGCCAACTTCGGTGGGACAGAACCCGATTGACATGCTGGTAGATCCGACGAACAATTTTCTCTACGTTGTCGATGAAGTCTCGAGCAACATCTATGGATTTCGGATCGGCACGACGGCGGGCACGTTGACTCCGCTGACCCCGGCGAACCTGCAAACCGGAACGCAGCCGGTGGCGATGGCGATGCACTCGACGGGTAAGTTTCTCTACACATCTAACAACGGTTCGAGTAACATTTCCGCCTTTACAGTGAGTACGACGAGCGGATCAATGAACACTCTGACCACTGTGACGAGTCCCTCAGGGCCGCGCGGAATGGCGGCGAGGTAAACCAATCGGTCATCGGATGATCGGGCCGTCGGGTCATTGAAAATCCACCCGCACTTAAGGTTTCGATCACCCGATCGCTACGATCACCCGATTTGTTCACGTTGGAATGCGGAGGATCAGATAGCCTCCGATAAATCCAAAGACCAGGTCTGGAGACCAGGCCGCGACCGCGGGCGGGAGTTGACTCAAATTTCCCATCGCTTCGAACAAGCCAGAGATCGTCCAATAGACAACGCCGATGCCAATGGCGGTCGCAACTCCTGCCACGGCGGAGCGCTTGCCGGCGGATAGTGCGAAGGGAATAGCGAGGACGGCCATCACCAGCGTGATCAGTGGGTAGGCAATCTTTTTGTGCAACTGCACGCGCAGGCGCACCACATCAAAGCCGCTCTGCTGGAGATCGTGAATGTAGCGGCGTAGTTCCTCGTAACTCATTTCCGACGACTGTTTGATTTCCTTCTTGAAGTAGGCGGGCGCTTCCGCCAGTTCGGGATAGGTCGCCACATCGAACTTGCGGTAGCTCTCGATGGCGGAGCCGCTCAGGCTGCGCTCCCATCCTTGCTCGTAAACCCACCGGCCCATGGCATCCGACCAGCGCGCGCGGTCGGCGGTGATTCGGTGCGTGATCTGGAAGGTGTGCGGATCGAACTGGAACACGGAGACGCCGCCGAAAACATTGCGGTCGGGATCGAAGAATTGATAGTAGTAAATGTCGGAGTGCTGGCCGAAGATCCACTTGCGATCGGGGCGAAGATAGGTTTGCGCGGGTTTGCCCTTGATGCGGTTGCGGAGCGCGTCTTGACGCTTGTTGGTGTAGGGGAGATAGATCTGGTCAGAGAGAAAGAGAACACCGGCGACCAGCGTGGAGACGATCAGGACTGGAATGACAAGACGGTAAAGACTGATGCCGGTGGCTTTGATCGCCGTGATTTCGTTAGACCGCTGCAGCAGGCCGAAGGTAACCAGCACCGCCAGCAGCATGCTGAGTGGCGTGGTGTTGTAAAGAAAATACGGCACTACGTTCAGCAGGTATTCGCCTACCGTAAGCGGCGAGACCTGATTTCGCAGGATGTCGCCCAGCAACTCGAACAGGGTGAACACCAGCAGCAGCGTGAGGAAAGCGGCGACGATCATGATGAGATAGAGCGTAAAGTCGCGCAGTACATAATCGTCGAGGATGGTTGGGAAATGGATGTTGAATAAGCGCCGGCGCCGGAACAGGCGGAGGGCGATGCTCTCGCGAAGGGGCGGGCGGGACGATTCACCGTTTATTGTCAGAGCTGGAGCCGGCTGGCTGGGAGTTGTTGATGGGAACATCGAAGCCTTGAGCCTCGAAACCGTGCACTTCGACGCTTTGAACCATGAGCGAAGCGCAAGCAGTTCGATCGGGCGGCGTTCCGATTGCCAGAGGAGAAAAACTCCTCCGAGAAGAAACACGAGGTCGGCGAGCCAAACACCGGCGGCAGGAGAGAGGCGTCCCTGGCGCGCGAAAGACACTCCGATCAAAGAAATCGAATAGTAGAGAAAGACCAGCAGAATGGTCAGGACAAATCCGCTGGACTTGCCGCCTTTCTTCGACGAGAGGCCGAGGGGAATGCCGACCAGGGCCAGGACGATGCACGCGGTCGGCAGCGCGAGGCGGCGATGGTATTCGATCAGGTGCCAACGGCGGGTGACGGGGTCGCCGCTTTGTGCGCTGCGGAGGAGGTCCGCAACTTTCATCTCACCGAGGGACGTGGGTTCATGCTCTTGACCGTTTTGTGTCGCGGGAATGCGGATGGGGATGTCAGTAGTCTGGAAGGTGGAGATCTGGTACTGATCCGGATTCTTGGGATCGGTTTCGTGCGTCGAACCCTTGGTGAGATGCAAGTCCAGAGTATCGGGCCCCTGGCTGACGAGCAGGCCTTCGCGCGCGAGACTGATTCGCGGCGAGGACGGATCGCTCAAATCGGCGAGGAAAACCCCTTTCCAGAGGGCTCCGCCGGACATGGCTTTGACGTCCTGCACGTAGAGGACGATCTTCGGGAATCCCTCGTAGAACACGCGGGGCTGGACTTCGAAGGAAACCTGAGAAGACTTGAGGCGGTTCTGGAGCTGTCCCAGGGCGGCGAGCGAGCGGGGCGCGAGATAGACGCTGTTACCGAGAGCGAGTAACCATGTTACCAGCACAAAGATTGAGATCACGCGCAGGAAGGTCCACACGCCGAGGCCGCTGGCGCGCATGGCGGTTACTTCGCTGTCCGCGGCCAGACGGCTAAGTCCGATGAGGATGCCGACGAGCACGCCCATGGGAATGGTGTAGGTGAGCACGACGGGGACGGTGAAGAAAAAGATTTCTGCAACGCTCGGTAGTGGGGCGCTGTTGCGGACCACCAGTTCGAGGATGTGGCCGAGGTCGCGGGTGAAAAGAATGAAAGTGAAAACCGCCGCGCCGATCAAGGCGTGGGAGACGACTTCTCCCAGAATGTAGCGGGTGAGGATGCGCATCCGCAAGGTTGGTGACTCTTTGCGAGTCTAGCATGAGAGTGGGAGTGTAGTGCTGGCAGTGACAATTAGAAGTCACGCAGCCCGTCTTATTTCTCCATCTCGGAAGCCCAGTTGAGGATGACTGATAAGGGCGCCGCATTGGGCTCATCCACTTTTGTGTTGATCAGAAACCTCTGGCCATCGCCGGTTACATCATAGGAAAACACGTCTTGCGCAGAAATTGGTTGTCGCAGGTGGGTCTGAAACAACACCACGGGCGGCCCGGCTTCGAAGCTGGTTCCCAACTTCACTGGCGCGGCCATCATTTTCCCTTCCGCGGATAAATAGAACAGCTCCTTGCCATCCCGCCTCCATCGCGGTTCGCTGCCTCCCCTGGACACCTGCCATTTGCTGGTTCCGTTCGGAAACGGCGAAACATAGACCTCCCAGTTTCCTGTCTCATTCGAGGAATAAGCCACCCATCTCCCATCCGGCGAAAACCGCGCATCGCGCACGATCCATTTCGGTTGCAGGTACGGCTTGGCCTGGAAATCCGGCAATGCCAAATACCACAGCTCGTTATCCTTCCGGGCGAGGACGTATTTATCGTCGCGCGACCAGTCCCAAATGCCTTCTGTCTGGCCGCCCAAGTCGGCGATTTCCCGCTCCGATCCCGACCCGTCGGCGTTCTTCAGGTAGGCAGAGAAGTTCAGGTTTCGACTAGAGCCATACGCGATCCGCTTTCCATCCGGACTCCAAACGGGGATCTCGTTGAGCCCCGGACCGAACGTCAAACGCGTCGTCCCACCTGTTGCCAGTTCGTGAATCCAGATATCGATGTGGCGACCGTCGCTATCGGTCTGCTCAAAGGCCAGCCGCCGTCCGTCCGCGGAGATGCTCGGATTGGCGAATCCTCCCGGCGCTCCGACCGCGCCCGTCTTCCCGCCATTTCTGCTGAACCATGTCAATTGCGACTTGTCCGCGCCTTTTCCGGTTTGCGTGACCAGAGTCGCCGTGCCCGCAACATCGAACAGGGCAAGGTCGGTCTGCGGGAAGTACTGCACTTCATCGCTGATCGTGCGGGGTTCCCCGCTCAGCACGTATTTCTTGGAATCAAATCGCTGAGCCACCAAAGCGTTGTCCCGCATGTACAACAGGTAGCCTGGGTCGGCATAGGCGAAGTTCGAACTGGCACTGACAATGGGCCGTTTCTCGCCCGAACCCAGCGAGCCTTGAAAAATCTCGTTCGTTTCGAAGTGTCCCGAGAAGTTTGCTGCCAGATACAGGAAGTGCCGTCCGTCAGCCATGAAAACGGGCCAACGGTGACTGGCTTCGAAGCGAGCCGCATCCGGCTTGGTCACTTCCACCGGCGCACCGCCCGCTAATGACAACCGATATAGTCCGCCGAAAAAGTCAGGGGTGAAGAGAATCGTACCCTCTCTGTTCCAAGCTCCGCCACGGCCGTGAGGAGCATCGCACAACACCTGCGCTGATCCTCCCGATGACAGATCTACTTTCTTAAGCTTCCCCTGAGCGAAGAACGCGATGGATCGACCGTCGGGTGACCAGAAAGGATGCGAGGCATCTTCCGTTCCCGGCACAGTTGTCGCGCCCCGGCCTCCCACTTGGTGTGTCCAGAGCATGTACTTGCTGGTCTGATCCCAATACGCCACCATCGCCAGGGTGCGCCCATCGGGTGACAAAGCGATGTCATTGGCGGGGCGAGTGACGGGACTATTGAAATACATCGCCCGCGGAGATTGCTGCGTCCCCAGCCACCACACCGCTCCTCCGCCCAGCACGATTAACAACAAGAGAGCCGCAACTAACCAACCGGCGCGCTCCCAGCCCTTGCGCCTCGCAGAAACTGGGATGGCCGTTCCCGCCTGCGAACCCGATTCCGAGATCCAGTGCAGTTCGGCCGCCAGATCGCTCGCACTCTGCCAACGTTCGTCGGGATCTTTCGCCAGGCATTTCTTAACCACCCGCTCCAGCGCCGGCGGCGTCATCGCCTGCAAAGCCGTCATGGGTTGTGGCTCGGACGAAAGAATGGCCGCGATCAAACTGGCACGGCTCTTCCCGGCGAACGCCGGCTCCCCCGTCGCCATTTCGTAGATCACTTCTCCGAGAGCGAAAATGTCGGTGCGCGCGTCTGCCTCTTTGCCTTCCAGTTGCTCCGGCGCCATATATTGGAACGTCCCGACGATCGTTCCCTCGGCCGTTAACTTCGCCTGCTCCGCCGTCATTTCACTCAGCACATCTGACAAGGCCGCCGGGCCGGATGCTTTCGCCAAACCGAAATCCATCAGCTTGGCTCCCGTCTTGGTCAGCATGATGTTCGCCGGCTTCAGATCGCGATGCGTGAAGCCCATCTTGTGCGCCTTGGCTAACGCATCAGCAATTTGCGCAGCAACGCGGACGGTTTGTTCCGGCGGCAAAGGTCCCTTGATCAGCCGGTGCTCCACCGTTTCTCCCTCGACCAGTTCCATGACCAGGAAGTCCACGCCGTCCTGATGCCCGATGTCATGTAGTGTGCAGATGTGAGGGTGAGAGAGCTTCGAGGCCGCTTTGGCTTCGCGCTCCAGCCGTTGCCGTAAGGACAGATCCGAAGACAGACTGGTTCGTAGAACCTTGACAGCTACATCCCGGTCCAGCCGCGTATCACGGGCGCGATACACCTCTCCCATACCGCCCGCGCCTAGCGGAGAGACAATTTCATAGGGGCCGAGTTTCGAGCCAGAGGTAAGGGCCATGCGCGCGCCATTATAGCCCGAAGGAAGGGTCTTGCAGCGCTCCTATTATCGCGCACAGACTGTCAGCAACTGTTCCGTAATCCAATAGTGTCCGGTTTGCCCGTCACTCGGCCAGAATGGCAATCCAGCCCGTGTGTGGCCGAGAGCGATTGCCCTGGCCGTTGATCGATTCCAGCTTCTCAAGTGTTGCCCGCTATCGGGCAAGATCTGCGTGCGTATCCTAGATTCTCCTCGTCACGGCTACCAGTGCGTCCACCCCGGCCTGCAAACTCTCAGGACCCAGTGCTCCGAAACGCAAAAAGAGTCCGTCATCTTGGGCCCGTGCTGCGCGATATTTGCTGAGCAGCGCCAAATCTAGCGAGCTGGCTTTAGCTATTGCGCGAACGTGTTCACCTCTCTTGTGCCGCACCAGTAAATGCATCCCCGCGGGATTATCCGACCACTTCCAACCGCGCACCGCCATCGGAGAAAGTCCTTCAACAAGGGTTTTGCGCTTTGCACCATACACTGCACGCATGCTCCGCAAATGCGACGAGAAGTGTCCTTCATCCATAAAGAAGCTCGTGGTCATTTGCGTCAGCGCCGGGGTAAATCCATCCATGTGCGTGCGTACGTTAGCCAAGGGCTCCACCAGTTCCTCGGGAACGACCGCATACGCCAGCCGTAACGAGACGAACATGGATTTGTTCAGAGTACCCAAATATAGGACTCGCGCACGGGAATCCAGCGAGTAGAGCGAGGCTAGCGGCTGCCCGGCATAGCGGAACTCGCCATCGTAATCGTCTTCCACAATCCACGAATGGCTGCGCACAGCCCATCGCAGCAGCTCGATGCGCCGTTCCAGGCTGAGTGTCACACCCGTAGGATACTGGTGTGAAGGCGTGACGTATGCAAGCCGCGCACGTGGAGCACGCCTGATGCCAGCTTCCACAACCAGGCCATCCTCATCCACGGCTACTGGCAGTGCCACCGTGCCGGCCAAGTCAAATGCCACACGTGCGCCCAGATAGCATGGATCCTCGATCCACACCGCGTCGCCAGGGTTGAGCAGCAGCACCGCCAACGCATTCAGCGCCTGCTGCCCGCTGCTGAAGATGATCACCTGCTGCGGGATGCAGCGGATGCCGCGAAACTGCGCCAGGTATCGCGCAATCGCTGCTCGCAAATTCGGCAAGCCACGAGGATCGGCAAAGCTCAGCGCTGCAGGGCCCAACTCCCGTGCGGCCCGGGCCTGAAGTCGGCACCACAATTTCCAGGGAAACACGCTGGTATCGGCGATGCCGGCGTTAAACGGCAGCGGCGCCTCAGGCTCACGGCACGCGGTATTGGCCGCGATGGCTGAGCCACGCCTTGAAGGCCGGTGCAAGGATCGAGGTTGTCGCGTCGTTTGCTCCTCCCGACTCAGCCCAGCCACTTCTGATGTGACAAAGGTCCCCCGCCCTACCGCGCGCTCGAAAAAGCCTTCGTCCGTAAGCTGTCCGAAGACCTCTTCCATCAGCCCACGCGACACGCCGTAGTCCGCGGCCGCGCGCCGCGTCGAAGGCAGCCGATCCCCGGGCGAGAGCACACCATTGAGCACTGCCGTGCGTAGAGCCCCATACAGCTCGCCGCGTCGTAGTCGTCCGGCAGGAACCGGGGGCAGGAGTACACCTTTTGATCGCCGCATGAATGGTCCATTCTATCGATCGAAAACGGATCTGGAAAGAAGACCGTTTCTCGGTTACATTTTTTGGGGAGGACGCATGAAAAAATTCTTGCTGTGGGTGTTGCTGGCTTTAGCCGCAACACCGGCCACCCTCAACGCTACGCCGCTGCCCTTTATCCAAGATGATTTTGCCAAAGCCCACTCCCAGGCGATGAGGCGAAAGCTGCCGATCTTTGTCGAATGCTGGGCTCCATGGTGATCGACCTGTCACCTGATGCGAGGGATGCTGGCTCACGCCGACCTCGCCAGGTACGCCGGACAGTTTGTCTGGCTCGAACTCAATTATGACAAGCCGGAGAATCGCGGGTTCTTGACGAAGTACGGGGCCAATGCCACGCCGACGTTCTTCATAATCGATCCGCAAGATGGACAAGTCGCCGCCACCCAAACCGGCGCAATGTCCCTGACGGAACTTACGCAGTTCCTCGATAGAGGAGCCAGCGGCGTTTTCGCCAAGAAGCAAACGCCTGCTGATGCCGCGCTCAGGCGTGGCGACGCTCTCCTCTCCGACAAACCGGAGGAAGCGGTCAAGGCTTATCAGGAGGCACTTCAGGTGGCGCCGGCCACATGGTCCCAGCGCGAACTCGTTGAGGCGTCCCTCACACTAGCCTTGCAAAACAGCCACCAATGGCAGCAATGCGCGGAAACAGCTAGCAGCCAAGCCGCGAGCATGAATCGAGACGCGATGTTCGGACGAACCGTTGTAGCGGGAATGTGGTGTCTGGACTCGGCTGATCCTGGGCCATGGACTACAGCACAAGCTGCGAGGCTGGAGCCACTAGCGAAAGAAGCACTAGCCCTGCCAACCACCGTGCGCGACCATCGCGACGAGCTTTATCGGACGCTCATGTATCTCTCCCTGTCTCGCAATGACCAAGCAGGAGCGGGCAAGTGGGCCGATCGCTGGCTGGACGAACTGGATGCGAGAAAGCCAGTCGACGATGAAGAGCGGTCGGCGGTGGATATTGCGCGGGTCGAAAGTGTGCAAACCTTCGGCGATCCAAAGCGAATATTGCCGGACCTGATCGCCTCCGAGCGTGCCATGCCCCATGACTGGAACGCCTCACTGCGCGTTGCTCAAATGGAGAACGCCGCGAAGAACTATGACGAAGCCATAGCTGCCTGCGATCGCGGTCTCTCTCGCACGCCGGGCGCAGCTGGACGGTCTTGGCTGCTGCGGACGAAGGCAGACGCCTTGAGGCATACCGGACAGAGAGAAGAAACCCGCCGCATGCTCGAAGAGGCCCTGCAAGCTGCGCAGGCCATCCCCAATACGCACTCCCGAGACAACAACGTGAACAGCATCAAACAGGTCCTTGAACAAACGGGGGAGAAAGATGAACGGCAAAAAAAATAGCATAGTTGATAGTCACAAAGCCTAGTCCCTTGATCACGGGTGCGACCCACGGCGCAGGCCACATCGAGGGCGGATGGTCTCCAAACCGAAAGGGGAACTCCGTCCGCAGAATCTCCTATCAGCGGCTAAGCTTTTCTCAGAAACAAAGCGCCCAGCGGCGGTAAGGTCAGCCGCAGCGAATACGGCCGCCCGTGGGTCTTTTCGGGGAGCGCCTCGGTACCTCCCATGTTGCCCGAGCCGCTGCCTCCATATTCGCGGGCGTCGCTGTTGAGAAGTTCTTTCCAGTAGCCGCCCGTCGGAACGCCAACCAGATATCCCACTCGGGGCACGGGGGTGAAATTGCACACGACGAGCACCGGGTTCTCGTCGGCCTTGCCTTTCCGCAGCAGAGAGACGATGCTGGCGGGCGCGTCATTGCAGTCCACCCATTCAAAGCCCTGGGGATCGTTATCGAACCAGTGCAGCGGAGATTCGCTACGATAGACGCGGTTGAGTTGTTCGACCCAGTTCATGAGCCCGCGATGCAGCGGGTATTCCAGCACGTTCCAGTCGAGACTGCGATCGTGCGACCACTCGCTGACCTGGCCGAACTCGCAACCCATAAAGAGCAGCTTCTTGCCGGGCTGGGCGAACATGTAGGCGAAGAGCAGGCGCAGATTGGCAAATCTCTGCCATTCGTCGCCGGGCATTTTGCCGATCAGCGAACCCTTTCCGTGCACGACCTCGTCGTGGCTCAAGGGCAGAACGAAATTTTCGTGGAACGAATAGAGCATGCGAAAGGTCAGCAGGTCGTGGTGATACTTGCGATGAATTGGATCGTTCTGGAAATAGCTCAGCGTGTCGTGCATCCAGCCCATGTCCCACTTCAGGCCGAAGCCAAGACCGCCGAGATGTGTGGGCCGCGAAACCATGGGGTAGGAGGTGGACTCTTCCGCGTAGGTTTGAATGTCCGGATGCTCTTTGTAGGCTTCGAGGTTGAAGCGGCGCAGGAAGTCGATCGCTTCGAGGTTTTCTCGGCCGCCGAACTTGTTGGGAATCCATTCACCCTGCCTGCGCGAGTAGTCGAGATAGAGCATAGAAGCGACGGCATCAACGCGAAGGCCGTCGGCATGATATTTGTCCAGCCAGAACATGGCGCTCGACATGAGGAAGCTGCGGACTTCGCTGCGGCCATAGTTGAAGATGAACGTCTTCCAATCGGGATGAAAGCCCTGGCGTGAGTCGGAATGCTCGAACAGGTGGGTGCCGTCGAAGAAGGCGAGGCCATGGCCGTCGGAAGGGAAGTGCGATGGGACCCAGTCGAGAATGACGGCGATGTTGTGCTGGTGCATGTAGTCGACGAAGTACATGAAATCCTGGGGTGTGCCGTAACGCGCCGTGGGAGCGAAGTAACCCGTGGTCTGATATCCCCAGGAACCGTAGAAGGGATGCTCCATGATGGGGAGCAGTTCGACGTGGGTGAATCCGAGCTTATTCACGTAGTCGGCCAGGCGAGGCGCGATCTCGCGATAAGTGAGCGAACGGTTCTGCTCTTCGGGGATGCGCATCCAGGAGCCGAGGTGAACTTCGTAGATAGACATCGGCGCATGCAGCGAGTTGGCGGCTGCGCGCTTTTGGAGAAAGGCTGAGTCGCTCCAGGTGTAGGCAAGGTCCCAGACCACGGAAGCGGTGCGCGGCGGCTTCTCGGTGGAGAGTCCCACGGGATCGGTTTTCTCAGTCTCGTGGGTGTGATGCGTCGAGTCGATATGGAACTTGTACAACGTGCCCTTGTCGACGCCGGGGATAAAGCCTTCCCAGATTCCCGACGAGCCCCGGGCCTGGAGTTGATGAGATTGCGGGTTCCAACCATTGAAGCTGCCGATCACTGACACGCGGCGGGCATTGGGTGCCCAAACGCTGAAGACGGCGCCCTTGGTGCCCTTGGATTCCACCAGGTGCGCGCCCATCTTCTCGTAAATGCGATAGTGGCTGCCTTCATTGAATAAATAAAAATCTTCGGCGGTCAGCAGGGAAACGTCATAGCGGACCGGAGATGCTTCCTGGGTTGGAGGTTTCGGCGGCATAGTTTCACTTCGGGACTAGTGTATTCCAATTCAATTGAAGGGAGCAGGATCGTGCGGTGGCGGGCTTTGCACCGCCTGGACGGGGCAAAGCCCCGTCACCACACCAACTCCACTACTAACGCTTCTCTTTCTGCTCCTCGCGCTTTGCCCGCGCCCAGCCTTCCTTGACGCTTTGTCGCGCACGCCCCAGCGCCAGCGCATCCGCCGGCACGTCTTCAGTGATGCAACTTGCCGCCGCAACATAGGCGCCGCGTCCAATCTTTACCGGCGCCACCAGCGTCGAATCGCTGCCGATGAACACGCCATCTTCGATGATGGTCTTATGTTTGTTGACGCCGTCGTAATTGCAGGTGATGGTGCCCGCGCCTATGTTTACGCCTTCTCCGATTTCCGCGTCGCCGAGATAGCTGAGATGATTTGCCTTCGAACCCTTGCCCAGCTTGATTTTCTTGGTCTCGACGAAGTTCCCGACATGAGCGCCTTCGCCCACATCACTTCCCGGGCGAAGATGAGAGTACGGCCCGACGACCGCGCCCGCGCCAATGCGCGAGTCTTCCATGATCGTTCCCGGTTTCACTGTGACGCGGTCGCCAAGGACGGAATTCCCGATCACGCTGTAAGAACGAATGCGGCAGTCCGCTCCAATCTTTGTAGAGCCCAGCAACTGCACGAAGGGCTCGATGATAGTGTCAGCGCCAACTTCCACGTCGCTGTCAATCACGCAGGTGTGCGGATAAAAAATCGTCACGCCGTTCTCAAGAAGCTCGCGACACTTCACCAGCCGCAAACGGGCATCCAGAACCATCATCTCCGTGCGCGTGTTGCTGCCCAGCACCTCGCCCACATCGGAAGTCTTGATCGCGACTACCTTTTTGCGCGCCCGATGAAATACTCCCGCCATATCGGTGAGGTAATATTCGCCGTGCGCATTATCGGTTGAAAGACGGTCGATGTGCTCGTACAGGGCGGGCGCATCGAACGCATAGAATCCGGAATTGATCTCGCGAATTTTCTTCTGCTTTGGAGTCGCGGACTTTTCTTCCACAATGGCCTGCACCTCGACTCGACCACCTTTGCGAATCACTCGCCCGTATCCATAAGGATCGTCGAGATCGGCGCTGAGTAAAGTCATGCTTGCTTTCTGAGCGGTATGAAAGTCGCTGAGCTTCCCGATGGTTTCGGCAGTAATCAGCGGAGCGTCGCCGGAGAGCACAATGACTTGGTCATATTTATTGCCCGAGAGCGCTTCGCGCGCCACCATGAGCGCGTGCCCGGTGCCGCGCTGAGCGGACTGCAGCACGTAGTTCACGCCCGTCACGGCAACCGCCTCTCGCACGCGCTCCGCCTCGTGGCCGATGATCACGAAGATGTCGTGCGCGGGCACGACTTTTTGCGCGGTGGCGATGACATGCGCCAGGATCGCCTTGCCGCCGATTTCATGCAGAACTTTAGGATGTTTCGATTTGAGTCTCGTACCCTTGCCCGCCGCCATGATCGCGATGGCGATACGCGGGGGCTGGGGATTTGGTGGGGAAGATTTCGACTTGGTCTCTGGCTTTTTTACCATGCTAAGCCAATATAAACCCACCCGTAGAGACGCGGCTTGCCGCGTCTCACAATGCTGGACATTTGGACTGCCAGCCCCTAAAAGAGGCGTCATTTGCGAGAGCAATCGGCATCGCTAAAGCGATGCCCTGATACGAAACAAAAGCTATCAACTACGAATCGTCTGCCGATCGGTCGCCTGCGCCATCAGCGCCATCAGGTCGTGCGCCACCCGGCCGGTAGCGTGCCGGGCTACCTCGCCTTCCTCCAGATAATCTCCCAGCACCGGGCACACGCCAAGCGCCTCGATTGCTTCCATATCCACCACGATTTGCGAAGCTCCCTCCAGCGCGTACTTGGCCGTCATCTCTGGCGATGCCGTCTTTCGATTGATCAGGGCGTAGTCGAACAACCGCACGCCAGCGTGATCATTGAGCGCGCGGATGTGATCCGCTGCGGTTAAACTAAGACTTTCATTTGCCTGTGTCATCAAATTACAAACAAATACTTTCATGGCACGAGATTCCAGAATCGCCTCGGGGATTCCGCGCACCAGCAAGTTCGGGATCAGGCTGGTAAACAGGGAACCGGGGCCAATCGTGATCAGGTCGGCGGCGGCGATCGCCTCGAGCGTCTGGGGAAGCGGCTCAACGTCGGAAGGCACCAGGACCAGTTCTCGAATCTTGCCCTTGCTTGCTGTGATCCGCGTCTCGCCGCGCACCCGCGTTCCGTCTTCGAATAATGCTTCCAGTTCCACGCTCGACATGGTGGCCGGATAGATGTGCCCGCGCGTGAGCAGAATTTCCGAAGAAAGGCGCACCGCTTCCGCAAAGTCTCCCGTGATCGAAGTTAGCGCCGCCAAAAAAAGATTTCCGAAACTGTGGCCTTCCAGTCCGGAGCCCTTTTGAAAGCGATGCTGGAATAATCTCGAGAGCAGGGCTTCGTCTTCGGAGAGGGCGACGATGCAATTGCGCACATCGCCCGGAGGAAGCATATTGAACTCTTTGCGCAGACGGCCGCTCGATCCGCCATCGTCGCTCACGGTCACCACGCCAGACAATTCGCGAATAGTTGGCTGACCGGGGGTGGCCAGCGCCGGCGTCATGACGTAACCCTTCAGCCCCTTCAGCAGCGTGGAGAGGCCCGTGCCGCCGCCGATTGCGACCACGCGCAGTTCGGGGCCGGCCTTGCCGGTGTCGGATGAGTTCGTGCGCAACTGGGGGAGCATTCCGTCTCAATGGCAGCTAGTGCCAGCAGCTAGTGCGGGCCGCTAGTACGCGCTGGCTTCTTCTTCCTGGGGCTCAATTTCTCCCACGCCGGGATCTGGATACAGCAGTTCGGTGAAGCGCGGATCTTCCGCCAGATTTTGGAAGTCGCCATCATTGCGCGCCTGGAAGCGCAGCGCGGGTTTCGCCTGAACCGCCTCGTTGAGCGTCTTGAGCGATTCTTCCACGTGACCGGTCAGGCAATGCAATGCGGCCAGCCCGTAAAGAACGTATTCTGCCTTCGGATTCTGCTTCAGGAGTTTGTCGAGGTGCTCGCGAGCCGTCACATAGTCACCCACGTTGATCAGCGACACCGCGTAGTCGTAATGTTCTTCCGTTGTCTTGAACTGCAAGGTTGGTTTTTCCATGTGCTTGTCGCAGGTGATGATATGCACCTGCGCCCGGTCGACCAGAGACTTGTTCGGCCCGCTCAGCGCTTTCTGGAGGTGGCCTTTGGCCTTCTCGTATTTATGCTCCTGCAATGCGCGAAGCCCGGACTCGTAGCTTTGCACCGCCTGTGTGTGTCGTGGATCTTCGGTCACTTGTTTCTTGGGGGCTATTTTCAGTGCCATCAAACCGCCTCTAGTTCAAAATTTAGTTTCAAAATTTAGTTCAGAATCGAAATCGAAAAACTTGCCGTTGAAATGGCGAAATTTCGAGCGCGCTCTTAATTAATGCTGGCTGCCGTGGCCAGATCGACCAGCTTCCACTCGCCTTTGATAATTCCTGCGCGAATCTGCCCTGCCGTCTTGCCCCGCTTGTGCATGGTATAGGTGTAATAGAGCTCTTTGACACAGGTTCCGCACTGCGCTCCGTGCGTGCCTGAAAAGCAGCTGTGCAGACTGTTGTGTCCCATGCCGCGGTCACAGTAGCAGTAACACGGCTGCTGGTAGATGACCTTGGGAATCTTCGCCGCCAGTTCGTAGGCATGCGTCTGATAGGGAAACTGCGCGTTATCGCCCCAAAGCTCATCCTTGGTCAGGATCGGCGGAAGCGCGGTGCCCACAGCCGGAGGAGCCGCGTTGAAATGCGGCACTCCCTGATCGGCTTCGGATTGAAGCCAGGGCGCCGACACCATCGTGACCATCAAAAACAGCACCGCCGATGCGAAAACCCGTGTACGCATGGCACTTGACCTCAAACCTATATATTACCTGACGGGGCGGGATTGAGGAGTACTGGCCCGGTTTCGGGACGCGCAACCGTCTTGTTCCCCATGTGGACCCCCGTGCTCCCTGTGGTTGCTTCGGAAGTCCTAACCACAGAGGACGCAGAGGACACAGGGGGTCCACAGGGGCCACCCGCAGCCTAAGCTAAATGCTGCCTAACCCCAGCTTCTCAAAGAACAAACAGATTGTTTCAATCCCGCGATGAAAATTCGGAATGTGAAACTTCTCGTTCGGAGCATGCAGGTTGTCGTCGGGAAGCCCAAAGCCCATCATGACCGATGGAATCTTCAGCACGTCCTGAAAATCAGTCACGATCGGAATCGACCCGCCAGAGCGAATAAACACGGTCTCTTTCTTGAACGTGTCATGGAGCGCCTCAGTCGCCGCCTTGACGAACCGGTTGTCAGTGCCAACCACGCACGCGGGACCCTTGCTCCAAGTCTTGATCTTGATGTCGATTCCCTTGGGCGTATGTTTCTTGACGAACGCCGTGTAACGCTTAAGGATGTCGTCCGGATCCTGGTTCGGCACCAACCGCATGGAAACTTTTGCCGACGCCTTTGCCGGAATCACCGTCTTCGCCCCCGGAGCCACAAACCCTCCCGGGATGCCGTGCACTTCGAGCGTCGGACGCGCCCATGTCCGGTAGAGCACTGAATATCCCGGCTCCCCAGTCAGCACCTTGGAGCCGACTTCGGTTTTGCGATAGTGCTCTTCGCTGAAAGGCAGACGCTTCCAGGCCTTCAGCTCATCTTTGCTGGGCGCTTTGACGTCCTTATAAAAGCCCGGGATCAGTACCTTCCCCTTCGAATCTTTCAGTTTGCTGATGATCTCAATCAGCGCAAACAGGGGATTCGGCGCGGCGCCGCCGTACATGCCCGAGTGGAGATCGGTCTTTGCACCAAACGCTTCAATCTCCGTGTAGACCAGGCCGCGCAGGCCGACGCACAGAGTAGGAAGGTTCGGCGCGAAGAGTTCCGTATCGCAGACCAGCGCGAAGTCGGCTTTCAGCTTCGCCTTCTGTTTCCGGACGTACTCGGCAATCGATTCGCCGCCCACTTCTTCTTCGCCTTCAAAAATAACCTTGACGTTGATCGGCAGCTTGCCTCCATGGGCCTGCATCAGGGATTCAATAGCCTTCACTTCCATCCAGAGCTGGCCTTTGTCGTCGACCGCGCCGCGCGCGTAAATATTGTTGTTGCGCTCGGTCGGATCAAACGGTGGCGTTTTCCATTCGTCCAGAGGATCGGGCGGCTGCACATCATAATGCGCATACATCAAAACAGTTGGCTTGCCGGGCGCGTGCAGCCAGTCGGCATAGAGCAGGGGATGTCCCTTGGTCGGGATAATCTCGACGTTTTCCATCCCGATGCGGCGCAGTTCAGCGGCCACAAATTCCGCGGCCTTCTGCACGTCGCTTTTATGTTCATCAAGCGTACTGATGCTGGGGATGCGGAGCAGGGTCTTCAGCTCGTCGAGAAAACGCGGCTGATTATTGCGGGCAAAATCGACTGCGGGCGAACCCATGGTCTGTTGCCTTTCCGGCGCACTGGGCGCGGATACTTAAGATGATTGCGAAAACGCCCCAGTATAACTTATATGACGTCCGTAGGAACGCGGCTCTCCCATGTCTTTCGCTGAGACTCGGGCGAGACCGAACGCGGTCGGAGGCTCTACTTCTGCGCGCTCTCGGCTGGAGTCTTGGGTTGCGCGTCCAGATATTTTAAGTCGTCCACCAGAGCCGACATCCCATGATCGAAGTTGTCGTCCCGATGCCCAAGAAGAGCCGCCCCTTCCACTCTCTCATTAATTGCCCACAGTAAGATGTGTGTCTTCGGATCCACAATCGCCAAATGGAGTGAGGGGAAATCTCCCGCGCTTCCCGAAGGCGTAAGGCTGACTTCTAGAACGAGGTCTGCGTCTGCCGGACCGGCCGCGAGTTCATATCGTCCCCATTTCTTCATTGCAGCATAGAACTCGTTGTAGGGTCGATTGGGCCCGCCATGATACGCGATGAATTGGCGAATGCCATACACTGCTGCTCCCCCATTTGCGATGAACACTTTTTTTGCATTGAGAATCTGCGCCGGCACCGGTGCCGCTGGCACATTCTGAGCGGACGACGCATCCTTCCCCGGTTGTGCGTTCAGAATTGCGGGGATTAATAGCGCTGCGAAAGCTGCGAAGAAAACGGACCGCAAAACGATTCGCGACATATGACCCTCCCTGGGTACTGGCCGCCGCCTACTCTCTGAGATGCGGTCGGCCTAGCTCGACGAGACGAATCTTTGCGGTGAGAAGGCGCTCAAATCGAAGTCCGGAGCCTGGCCGGTAATCAACTGGATCATTAATCCGGCAGTCGCCGGCGCCAGCAGAATTCCATCCCGAAAATGTCCGGTCGCCACAAAATATCCGGGCGTCGGCGTTGCACCCAGAATCGGCAGCCCGTCGGGTGTTCCCGGACGCAGACCAGCCCAGGCCTCCAGAATGCGCGCGTCAGCCAATTTCGGAACCAGATCGAGCGCCGCATTCCGCAACTTCAGGATCGTCTCCGGCACCGTCTGCTTATCGAATCCCGCTTCTTCCACCGTCGTCCCGATCAGCATGCGCCCGTCGCTACGCGGGATCAGGTAAACGTCGGGTGCCCGCACCACATGGCGCACCATTTCTTTTTGCGGCATCGCGACGCACAGCATCTGCCCTTTGATGGGCCGCGTCGGTAACGGGTGCGGTCCGACCTGCCCGGCCCAGGCTCCGGCGCAATTCACCACCATGCCCGCGGCAAATTGCGTCTTGTTGGTGCGGATGCCGGACGCCTTACCGTCCACCACTTCTACGGTCAGCACATGGTCGCCGGAGGAAAAATCAATGCCGCGATGTCGCGCGGCGGTGAGAGCGGCTGCCGTCAGATGCCGCGGATCAACGGAGCGCTCCTTTATATACACCGCAGCCAGGTGCGGGTCGGGCTGAGTCAGAATTTGAAGCGCCGGCTCCAGTTCCGCGAGCGCTTGGCGCAACGCATAAACTTGTGTGGTGGCGGGGCTGTGCCCCGCTGAAACGGGCGGTAGTCCCGTTTCCACACCAGAAAGCACGAGCGTACCCACGGACCGCAGATCAATCTTCAAACCCGACTCATCCTCGAGCTCATGCACGAACTCGGGATACATCCGGGCGCTCGCCGTTGCCAGTTCCCGCAGCCCGGGCAGCGTTTCGGCGGGACGGTCGACCAGCATCCCGCCTGCGGCCCAGGACGCCTCGCGCCCCGGTTCGCCTTTCTCTACCACCAGCACCCGCAGTCCCTGCTTGTTCAGTTCAATCGCCAGCGAAAGCCCGATGATGCCTGCCCCAACGATGATCACGTCCCAGGTCTTCACGCCCTTATTCTAGCGGGTGCCCAACGTCGCGCGTTTTCTGAGAAGTGGGTATCACGTCCGGCCGAAAAATCTGAAGCAATTGACAGCGACTGGCATCTCACAAACAATAGGTTACAATCCACATTCAACCGGAGATCAACCACTTATGTCAGAAGGCGAGCAACCGAACATTTACCATCCCGAGCCGCAGACCAATGTCGGCAAATGGATCCTTATAGCACTGGCCATTGCCTATGTCGGCGCATCGGCGTTTTTCATTTACGACCTGCGCAGCAAGCTCGGAAGAGTCACCCAAGATCAAACTGCCAGCCAAAAACAAATTGGCGATCTGGTCAAGCGCATGCAGTCCTCCGAAGCCGATTCTGAGACTCTGGCCCACCAGCTGGGCATGACCAAGAAGGAATTGGCGTCACGGGCTGACGTGTTGCAGCATCAGCAACAAGCGGCGTCGGCGCGCATCGCGGCGCAAATGGAAGAAGAGAAAAAAGATGTCAACGCCGTTGCCGGAGAAGTTGGATCCGTGAAGACCGATGTCGGTGGCGTGAAGACCGATGTGGCTGCCACCAAGGCGTCGCTCGAGTCGACCATCGCGCAACTGCAGCATACGATCGGCGATCTCGGCGTGCAGAGCGGATTGATCGCCAACACGCGCGGCGACCTGGAAGCTCTCAAACACAAGGGCGACCGGCAGTACTACGAATTCTCGTTATTGAAAGGCGCGAAGCCGCAGGCGTTCTCGACCGTGGCCTTGCAGCTCAAGAAGACCGATCCCAAACGCGGCAAATACACGCTGAATGTCACCGCCGACGACAAAACCATCGAGAAAAAGGACAGGAACCAAAGCGAGCCGGTGCAGTTCTACACCGGACGCGATCACATGCTGTATGAACTCGTGGCCTGGACGGTGGACAAGAACAAGATTACCGGCTACCTGAGCACTCCGAAGAATGCTCCAGTGCCGATCACCGCTTCGCCGCAGTAGCAGCCGCACCAGCAGCCACGACAACAATGCTGCCACCGAACGCGCACACGCTCCTTGAAATCGCACTCCGCACAGGAGTCATCTACTGCCTCGTGCTGATCGGAATTCGAATCAGCGGCAAGCGGGAAGTCGGCCAGATGACTCCGTTCGATCTCACACTCCTCTTGTTGCTTTCGAACTCCGTGCAAAATGCCATGACCGGTCCCGACACGTCGCTGGCCGGAGGCGCGGTCGCCGCCACAACGCTGCTGATCCTGAACTATTTTGTGGCGGAGGTTTCCGGCGTGAATCGCCGTTTCCGAAAATATATTCAGGGACAGCCCAGTCTGCTGGTGCACGATGGCGAGGTCATCGAAGCGCATATGGCCAAAGAGCACGTGAGCATGGACGAACTGCAGCGCGCTCTCCGCGAGCACGGCGTCGGCTCTTACAAAGAAGCGGCGCTCGCGGTGCTGGAAGTGGATGGCTCCATCAGCGTGCTGAAGTATGACGACATCGAGCCCACTGCCTCGACCCACCTAAACCGCCGGCGATTCCTGAAGAAGAACTGACGCTGTTTCTCTACGGCCGCGTCATCTTTTCTGGTTTCATCAGCAGCTCAAACTCCTCACGCGTCAGATATCCCAGCTTTAATGCCGCATCGAGCAGGCTGGTTTTTTCGACGTGTGCGGTGTGGGCGATGTGCGCCGCCTTGTCGTATCCCACTTTCGGAGCGAGCGCCGTCACCAGCATCAGCGAATTCTTTACGTACCAATCGACTTTCGTGCGATCTACTTCGATGCCTTTGAGCATGTACTCCACGTAGCCGTGGCAGGCGTCGGTGATCAGCGTGACCGAGTGCAGGAAGTTATAAATGATCACCGGCTTGAACACGTTGAGCTCAAAGTTGCCCTGCGATCCGGCGAATCCGACCGCGGCCGTTGCTCCATGAACTTGCACGCAGACCATGGTCATCGCTTCGCATTGCGTGGGATTGACTTTGCCTGGCATGATCGACGATCCCGGTTCGTTTTCCGGAATCGAAAGCTCGCCGAGGCCGCAACGCGGACCGGAAGCCAGCCAGCGAATATCGTTAGAAATCTTCATCAGCGACGCGGCCAGAGTCTCTAGAGCGCCTTGCGCAAACACGATCTCATCGTGCGCCGAAAGTGCGGCGAATTTGTTGGGATGGGAGCGGAAGGGAAGTCCCGTCAGTTCAGCAATCTTCTTTGCGGCGCGCTCGGCAAATTCCGGATGCGCGTTCAGCCCCGTGCCCACCGCTGTTCCGCCGATTGCCAGATCGTAAAGGCCGTCGAGCACCTGCTCCAAGCGCTTGATGTCGCGGTCCAGCAAACTTGCCCATCCGCCAAATTCCTGCCCAAAAGTTAAAGGCACAGCATCTTGTAAATGGGTGCGGCCAATCTTCACCACGCCTTCAAACTCTTTGGCCTTGGCTGCGATCGCATCGCGCACGGTCTTGATCGCCGGAATCAGCGCGTTCTTCACCCGCTCGGCCGCCGCGATGTGCATCGCCGCCGGAAACGTGTCGTTTGACGACTGCGACATGTTCACATGATCGTTCGGATGCACCGGCTTCTTCGACCCCATTTGGCCGCCAGCAATCTCAATCGCACGATTGGAGATGACCTCATTCACGTTCATGTTGGTCTGCGTGCCGCTGCCGGTCTGCCAGATGCGCAGCGGGAACTGGTCATCCAGCTTGCCGGCAATGACTTCGTCGGCGGCTTGTACGATGAGCTTGGCGATATCGGACGGAAGTTTTCCCAGGTCCTGATTCACCAGCGCGCAACCCTTCTTGAGGATGCCAAAGGCGTGAATCAGTTCCGGAGGCATGGTGTCGCGCCCAATATTGAAATGCAGCAGCGAGCGCTCGGTCTGCGCTCCCCAGTAAACATTCGCCGGAACTTCGATCTTCCCCATGCTGTCGGATTCGGTGCGAGTCTTTATTGTGGACTCTATTGGGGACTCTATTTGGGACTTTCGTTGGGCCTCGGTGGCGGGATCGGTATGAGTCGACAATGATCGAATCTCCTGTGCGTTGGCGGCGACGGTCTGAGTTGATCTCGGAACCGATCATTATACGGCGCATGTTTCGCAGAGGGATGAGGTCCGTGCTACTGCTTCGTGTTTTTACATTTTTTATTTTTGCTTTTGTGGTTGAACAGGATTTTTATTGTTGGTTTGTACATTGGTTTTGTACCCCCCCAATTCGCGCTAAACCATTGAAACATAAAGACTTAACTCCATCATCTACAAAACAATGAACTTAGCGTCGAAATGGTCTGATCCGGCTCGATCAGGCGCATCGAGCGCGCACTGCCTATCCGGTCTTCATTTTCAGGTATGGCGATTGGCGTGTCTATGACGGCGGTCACTGCTCATTGTGATGAAAGATGTGATGAAAAATGATGAAAAAAGTCGGGGGGAATAGTGAATTCGCTGCGGGCAGTTGGTGGGCCCACCCTTCGGCTGGCACTCAGGGCATGCTCTCGCGAAAGGCGCGATGAATGGGGCACCCGGGGTTGTTGCTCTACCGACTGGATGTGATCTATAGATATATCGATGTCGCAAAAGGAGGTGGCGCGTGGCGACCTCATCCATTCGGAACGACCCGCCGAACCCGCGCGATAAAGATCAGCGTAATAACGAGCCGCACGACAAACTTGCGGCCCGCATCGCAATTGTCGAACAACACGTCCAGCTGGAGAACGAGCATGATCTCGAAGGCGTTCTCGGCACCTTCGGCGACACCGCGCGCTACGACGACGAGCCCTGGGGCGAACACTTCAACGGACGCGACGGAGTCCGCCAATTCTACGAGCAACTGATGAAGGCTCTGCCTGACTTACAAATCGAGATCCAGCGGCGCCACGTCACCGACGATGCAATCATCCTCGAAGTCATGATTCGCGGAACGCAACTCGGCGCCTGGCGCGGTCTCCCGGCGACCGGGAGGCGGGTGGAGCTCCCACTTTGCGGTATCTACACCTTCGACGCCGATAACCGTCTGGCCGGAGAAAAAATCTACTACGACCGCGGGACAGTATTGCGCCAACTCGGCGTCTTCCACGAACCGCCAAGCGTATTAGGTCAGATTGGCATTCTGGTGACGCATCCGATTACGATTGCGCGGGCGTTGGGGCGGAAGCTTCAGGGGAAGTAATCTACGGCTCCTCGTCGGGGAGAATCATGACGGTTTGCGGATTCGAATCTGCGGTCGGTCGTGGAGGCCACTTCTCAAAAGGCGCGAGAAGTGGCGCACCCCCAGTTGTTTCGCTTCAATGTTTCAAACCCGCGTTATGCTTTCCGCGTTAATCGGGCCCACCCGCCCCGGATCTGCGCCGCATCCCCGATCCACAACTCGTGTCCCAGTTCGCCCAGCATGCGCTCGAACCAGCGCGTATGCCCGGTGGCTTCGATCCCCACCCGCACCGGTGCTGACTGGGCCGCGTAAAACGCTCGCGCCTCTCCGCTCTCGTGCTCTAACCGACGCTCGACCAGTTCGCCGGTCTCCTCCTCCAACATTGCTATCTGCTGGTAGCGCGTGTGCAAATCACAACCTACAATCTTCATGTGCTCGGCTCCTTTCCTCCGAGCCCTGGTTGCTTGAGCGCACCAAGTCTACTCGGTCATAAGGAGCCGACACGGTTATCTAATCAGCCCTGAAATTCACAGAAATTACTGGTTTGGTTCCTTTTTCAACAGCCACGCCTGTTCTCACAATCACGACGGAACCATGCCACAAGAGAGGTTACAGAGAGGAGAACTGTGGACCTTTGCACCGTGACGAGGTGCTCATCGTGGTTGCCGCTAGTCGTAGCTCACCCAGCCAGTCGCGGCTTGGCTGCGATATTCTATGCTTCTCGCCCAGATGGCACAGCAGGGGTTGCGCCCCAAAAATTTGGAGGTGTTCAATGGGTGACTTCGAGATGCTAATTGAGGCTGCGAAGCGTGGCAACTTGGCGGAGGTCAGAACCATTGTTCACAGCCATCCCGAGCTTATCAACCAACGGGATCAAGTAGGCGCCACTGCCCTTCACTATGCCGCATTTGGTGGACATCGCGGTGTCGTTCAGGCATTAGTGGAACAAGGCGCGGAAATCAACGCGACAGACAGTCAATTCGGTGCGACACCTACAGGGTGGGCGATCGAATACCTGCGTGAGATGGGTGGCTTCCTGGCGATTGAGCTGGATGACGTTGCCTATGCAATACGGCGAGGTGACGTCGAGTGGGTTGCACGATTTCTCAAGCGCCTCCCCGCTCTTCGTGGAGCGAGTGACAATCAAGGAAGACCCTTCACGCTGCTTGCCCTGGAATCTGGCAATTCGGAAATCGCGAAGTTGTTTCGCTCAGAGGCTGTTATCTAATCGGCTGCGGAAGCCATGTTCACGCCCTTTTTGGTCGCGACGCGACGAACCCTCTCCAGCAACTGTTGTGAAATCCCCATATCACTCATTGACCTTGCGACGGGGTTTTGAGTTAGAGATGCGCCTCCCGCCCACCCATAGGGATGAAAGCGCCTTGCCGGGGTGCCCCATCCTTGTGCGTTCTGTGCGCAAGGGTGGGATTCCACCACGGTCTAATCCACGGGACTTTGATCGCCCGATGCCCTGTCAAACACCCACAGCCCCGACATCAGTGGAATCCCACCCTAACGTCGAAGAGCGCGACGTTAGGATGGGGCACCCGGCCCTGGCCCAAAGAAAACGATGCCGTGATTGCCGCTCCCAGGAATCACAAGATCCTGTTAGAGAATAAAAATGTCAGAGTCTTCGATGTCACCGTTGCGCCAGGAGAAACTGAGCCCGTTCATTCTCATCGCTGGCCGAGCGTTCTCTACGTTCTGGCCGCCGGAGATTTTATCGACCGTGACCGCGAAGTCGACGTCATCCTCGACACTCGCCAACTCAAAACACCTCTGCAATACCCGATGACGATATGGAAAGATCCGGAAGCGCCGCACGCCGCTGAAAATCTGAGTAAGGCAATAACGCTGCACCTGATACGGGTGGAGATGAAGAAATAGCCTAGTGCCTCAGGTCTCGCGCTTTCGAGAAAAGCTTGTGGTGCGATCAGTCTGCATTCCCACCCTTCGCGCAAAAAGCGCGCGAAGAATGGGCCACCCCCAGTGTGGTAGTGCAGGCTTGATAGCGCTTACTCCGAGGGCTTTACTCCTAGAAGGCGGCTGCGCGTCTCAGCGGCCGAGAAACTTCTCGAGTGCCTCGAGGTCAGCGGTTGTGCGGTCGTAATATTTTTGCGCTTTGGCGGTATCGCTGTGTTCGGCGGCGTCCTGGGCGCGGGAGAGATTGATTTTCATACTTTCCTGGTGCTCGGCCATGTCCCCGCGGAGGCCAAAGCCCGAGGCTTCTTGCTGTTGCTTCAGACGGTCCACGCTGGAATTCACCGATGCCACGCGGGCTGCGAGATGATCGATCTCGTCCTGAAGTTCCTCCAGCTGTTTCGCAGCGGATCCGTCGCTTCCACCTTCGCTTCCGGTTTGGCGGGAGCGCATCTTGCCGCCACCCTTGGCCAGCACAACGGGCGCCTGTGCCTGTGGCGGAGGTTCAGGGACCGGATTCTCCGCGACTGGAGTGACGGGTGCAGGTTCAACTGGTGCCGGCGGGGGCGGCGCGGGCGCCGTCTTGTGGGTTTGGGCTTGATCATTGGCCGTCCCTTTTTTGGGAAGATAAATTCCGGCGACCACCAGTCCCACAAGTACGATCAATGCGCCCAAGGTCATGTACAAACCACGATGGCTGGCGGGCGGTGGAGGCGGCAGTGAAGCATTGGGCGTCGGCATAGCTTGAGTGCTAACTGGAGTAGCGGCGAAAGTTGCGACCTTGCTCACGGACGTGACGGGAGATTGAAAACTGCTCATCGCCGCGGTCGAGGCGGCGGGCGAGGCAGCGGGCGCGCTGATCGCGGCGGCAACCGCCGCCGTCGGCGATACTCCTCGCAGATTGTCTCGCACAGTGTTTAGCGCGTTACGAAATGCGGTAGCAGTCTGGAAACGCCGGGACGGGTCTTTGGCGATGGCCATCAGGATAATCTGATTGAGCGCGGCCGGAAGTTCGGGCTGAAGTTCGATGGGTGGCCGCGGCGGCTCGATCATGTGAGCGGTCATGATGGAATAGTGGCTGCCCTCCATGAAAGGTCTTTTGCCGGTCACCATTTCGTAAAGGCAGATGCCAACCGAATAAAGATCGGAGCGTCCATCGGTGGGCTCGCCTTTCACCTGCTCCGGCGACATGTAGTTGACGGTGCCGAGACTCGTGCCAGCCAAAGTGAGCGTGAGATCGGTATCGGAACGGGCAATGCCAAAGTCCATAACCTTCACGACGCCCTGCGGAGTCAGCATCATGTTGCCGGGCTTGATGTCGCGATGGATGACGTTTTGCTGATGCGCGTAACTTAACGCATTCAGGACCTGATCGATATAGTTGATCGCGTCCGTAACCGCGATCGCGCCCCCCGACAGGTGAAGGGCCATGGAAACGCCTGCGACGTACTCCATGATCATCACCAGTTGGTTGTCGTTGGTGAAGGCGGTACGGAGTTGCGCGATGTTGGGATGATTCAGGCTGGCCAGCAGCTTGATTTCACGCAGGAAACGAGCGGCGAGTTCTTCGCGTCCGGCCAGATCGGGCAACAGGATTTTCATGGCCTCGATGCGGTCGGAGATCGTGTTGCGGACCTTGTAGACGCGGCCCATTCCGCCGGCGCCCAATTCGCTGAGAATTTCGTAGTCGCCAATTCGCTTGATTTCTTCGCTCACATCGAACTCCTGGGAAGGGTCGGCTGAGGATGCCGCGATTCCGGCGTCAGAATCGTACTGGGGCCGAGACTTGGCCCAAAGCTTGTGCCCGAGATTATGCTCTGGGTTTAGGGGCGGGTCAAGCAGGCGGGCCACTGTAACGCGGAACAGAGACGCCAACCGGACAGCCGCCGGGACGGCGGCGCCACAAAGACGGTTCCCCCAGCGGCTCAAGCCGCTATTGATTTTGCGGCAGTTGCGGCACGGCTGAACGCCGTGCCCTTCCCGAAACTGGAGTCGTCGCGGGGAAAGTCAAAAGCCCCGCCCTGTCGCAAAAAGCGCGACTAGGACGGGCGACCCCTTAACAGTTTCGATTAGGGTCCATCGAGGGCGGGTGGGCCACTTTTAATTCATCCAAGGTTGATGGGGCCCACCCGCGGGAGTAGAGGCTTCGAGCGCACTACGGTGTATGTTAGTTGCCAGCTTCGTTCGTACCAGAGCTGACCAGGATTCCATGGTCCCCTACGAAGGTTTGGTGCGCATCCTGAGTTAGTTCAGTTTCCTCTGGCTTGGAGTACACGAATTCGTGCCCTGTATCCATGCCGGGATAAAACCAGGTCAGAACAGCGTCAGGTTTGCCATCCGGGCGCTGGGCGAGAGTGATTGAAGTGCCGTCGACCTCCCGCGCACGCTCGATGGGGATGGTTGGAACGGTGGCATAGAGCTCGGTGCCGTCCGCGTTGAAAATTTGCACAAGATTGATGCTGGAGTCACTCCTTGCCACCACGAACTCGTAGTTACCCGCCGGCAGGACCTTCCCTGGCACCTGCACCGCTGCGCTGAACGAAATCTTCGTCAACTGATTCTCGTCGTCTGCGTGAGCGGCCAATTCGAAAATGAGAGTAAATGCGATGATGAAACCAGCGACCATACTAAGCTTTGATAATTTCATTTTTTTCTCCTTTGGACGGCTGCATACCAGCTGTCATATCTAGTTAGATTCCGAGGGCTGGAAGCGGACGGTTAAGAATGGTTAAGAAGGGTAAATATACGTAAGAAAGAGTTCCCACCGCTGACCAGAGAGCGATTCACGGCATGTGAGAAGGATCGTTAGGACAGTTGAGTGACCTATTCGAGGTTCTCTACTCCTGGTGGAGTGTAGATATAACCGGCACCGCGAATGGCTTTGATCCGCTCGCGGGGCATCACCGGAAACTTTTTCCGCAAGTTGTGCACGTGCACGTCGACACTGCGGTCGAACGGGGCCAGCGGCCTACCCAGCGCCCTCTCGGCGAGGGTTGCCCGGCTGACGATGCTGCCTGCATTACGCAGCAGACATTCCAGCATGTTGAACTCCACAGCCGTCAGCTCAATTGGTGTTTCGGCACAGACAACCGCTCTCCGGCTGGCCGAGAGCGCGACGTCGCCGACTTTGATTTCAGTGCCATCCGCGGATATATCGCGGGTACGTCGCAGAATCGCATGGATCCTAGCTACCAACTCGCGAGGTTCAAACGGTTTCGCGAGGTAGTCGTCCGCTCCAATTTGCAGACCGATAATGCGATCCACCGCCTCTCCCATCGCACTGAGAAGGACGACCGGCACTTTGGATGACGCACGCACAGTTTTCAGAAGGTCTAATCCCGATCCGCCGGGGAGCATGACATCTAGTACGACCAGTTCGTGGTCGTTGCTTAAAGCAAGAGTTAGGCCAGAATCGTAATCGTAAGCGGCATCTACGGCAAAGCCTTCCAGTTCGAGGAACTCCCGGAGAAGGTTGACCAAGGCATGATCGTCATCAATAACGAGGATTTGATTCATTGCTCTAATTTGTCGCGCATGATCTGATCCACATACCTTTCCCCTTGCCGCAACGATCTTGCTAGAAGAAGAGGTCTGTGCCCGTTTTTCCAAACTCCATAAAACGACCCGCACCTTTCGCCAACATCGCCCAGGCGAGTGCGCTCAAGTCTGGATCCATAGAATCCGCAGCCCTCAGTAGCTCCCTGCCGGCGTCTTGCTCTCCGAACCCGCACCACATCACTCCGCACAGAAAGATATAGTCGGTGTCCATCCTGTTTTCTCCTGTCCTGCACTGAGGAACGTCAATCGTCCGCCAGCGCAATGTCGCAACCAGATCTTCCACTCTCCGATTGCAATTCAACTGCCAAGGGCAGCCGTCTATAACAGTCGCGCGAACCGCGAATTATCTGGCGACAGTGTCGAAATATCGACACCCGGTCGGCCGTTGCGATTGCGCGCTGACTCGGATCTTCCTGCAGGCAGTCGGTTTGTCGCCGAGACGTATGGCATACAAGTTGGCTGATGAGATAACCGTGTCGGCTCCAAACCACCGAGTAGACTTGGAAGCGCTCAAGCGACCAAAGCTCGGAGGAAAGGAGCCGAGCGATGATGATTATAGGTTGCGATTTGCACACGCGCTACCA